>ERZ773168.8-NODE-8-length-182484-cov-36.321720_pt1 | contig 182484 bp, 161 predicted proteins | sample MGYA00511261_ERZ773168 | MGnify/ENA primary metagenome ERZ773168 (study PRJEB29015, sample SAMEA2737855) | human gut metagenome | biome: human gut; feature: human-associated habitat; material: faeces | place: China | collected 2012 ... | reverse complement strand
AAACGCGTGTAGGAATTGTATCCCATCAAACCACAGACGAGTACAACGATTATGATTGACGGAATCAGGATCTTCGCGCGGATTGTGAGTCTCCTTGTACGAATTTTGCCTTTGTTCATTTCAACGCTTCTCCTTATGTCTACATTGTATGGCACAAGTATAACACATTATCGAACGATGGGCAACGGGCATGTTCGTCAATTATTATCGAATAGGAATCGTGACGGAATCCTTTGCCTTTTTCCATACGATCACTGAATGGTAACTGTTCGAAGCTTTGTTTTTTCACAGATTTGTAGTATAATACCTACCATGAAATTACAAAAATTATACAGCAAGGTTCGTCAGGCCCTTGACGACTACAATATGATAACTGAAAATGACAAAATCGCCATCGGTGTCTCAGGCGGAAAGGATTCTCTTACGCTGCTCTATGCGCTTTCCGGCATCAGAAGCTTTTATCCTGTGCCCTTTGAGCTTGTAGCGATAGCGGTTGACCTGGGATATGAGGATTTTGATTTAACACCTGTGAAGACGCTGTGCGATGAGCTCTCTGTGGAGTTTTATATGGTGAAAACTGATATTGGAAGAATATCTCTTGAGAAATCTAAGAATCAGGCTAGTCCCTGCTCATGGTGTGCAAAGCTTAGAAAGGGAGCTTTGAATGATTTTGCGCTGTCTGTCGGCTGCAACAAAATCGCATATGCACACCATATGGATGATATTATAGAGACTATGTTTCTTTCCCTGCTATATGAGGGACAGTTTTATTCTTTCGCGCCTGTTACACAGCTGGACGGCAGTGGGCTTGCCATCATCCGTCCGCTTATGTATGTCGGCGAGTCTGATGTGAAGGGCTTTAAGAATAAATACAATCTGCCAGTGTGCAAGAATCCATGCCCTTACGACGGCCACACTAGACGGGAATATGTAAAGCAGCTTGTCAGACAGCTCAATTTGGAAAATCCGGGTGTCAAGAAGAGGCTTTTTTCTGCTATTCAAAACGGCAATATCGATGATTGGGTAAAATGCTCTAAGCCTTCCGATGCTTCATAGAGCGCTTTTTCTCATACATCCTTGAATCAGCCTCACGGATTATCTCATTAATATCCTTTGTGCTATTATCGTTTTTCACAGCATATCCCATGGCAGCTGTGATAGGCACTATATTATTTCCATCAGTGATACATCCGAGATTATCCATCATTTTTTTACTTGCATTCATGAATACGGTCTCGATATCCGGTTTTGTCGAGATAAATACGAATTCATCACCACCGACTCGGTAACACTGTCCGTATTTTCCAAGAGAAGCACTCATCACATCTGCAACGCGTTTTATCATCTCATCACCCTTCTGATGTCCCATCGTATCATTTACCTTTTTCAGATTGTTTACATCATAAATCGCAATCAGCATGTATGGGTTTTCATCATCTTCAAGCTCCTTGACCTTTTCCATATATGAGGTACGATTGAGTAAATCAGTTAATCCGTCATGATAAGCAAGCCTGCTAAGCAACTCATTTTTGATATTGCGCTGATAAGAGGCGAGGAACTTTTTTATAATCTGGACTATTTCCATGAAAAAGAATATCAATATGCCGAGTCTGATAAAATAGCTTGTTTCTCGTCCAGTGCCTCGCCATAGAATTATGATATCCGTCATAGCCATAAAGCTTAAAACAATACAGCCTATATTGTGATATATATTCTCTTTTGGTGCCTTTACAATGCCCTTTATCGTCGAAACAAGAATAAAGAGCATCGAAATTGCAAATACAACATGTACCAGAAAAAGTGTCTCATGATAATCCATGATTTCGGTTATTTCACCGATAAAGCAGCCTGCAAATACTATCTCGCCAATTACGCATAGTATCGCGCTTATACGTTTACTATAGCTGTCATACATCTGACTTAAAAATATTAAAAACGGTAGAATAGAAAGCCTCAGGGCTGTTTCTGCTATCACATGATATATATGGGCATCTCCAAAAACAAGCTGTAGATATCGTCCGTCTGTTGTAAGATATAAGCCTGATACAAATGCTGTAACACCAAGATTCAAAAACTCAATGCCTACTATCTTTTGCCTTGTAAGAGGAATAAATAGTAAAAGCATTACAACACCCAGTACCATAATAATAAAGCTGATACAGAAAGAATTGAATCTTTTTTGTTGTTGAAATTGTATGATATCAGAAATATCGCCTATGTACATTTCATCAAGCTTTGCACTGTCGTCATCTTTATATGGATTTTCAATTTCAATCTCCAGTAGCTTGCCATCACTTTCTGCAGGGATAAGTACATTTACAAAAAGAGCCCCGGGTGTCTTTCCAAAAAACTGTGAACAGAAATGATTGTTCCTGTATTGGCATACCCCATCTATGAACACCTTGATATTTGATGTTTTTGCAAAGAAAAACAATGTTTTATTACAATCAGCTGCCGTTATAGTACGATGGATTACTGTAGTGCCGGATAAATGGTCTAGTGAAGCCTCAGACTCCTCGCAATTTAACCATCCTGTTGAAAAATCAGAATATGTATCCGTCGTCTTAGGCTCATGATTACTCATCGGAGCTACTGCACTTATTATCACAATTAAAGCAGCAAAAATCAGGATAAAATATATAACTACAGGAAGCCTGTTTATTATAATATCTTTTTTTAATGATTTTTCCATAAAAATGCCTTTCATACTTATATCTTTTACAGCTTGTCCGAATCCAGTACAATCGTAAATGGCCCGTCATTCTCAAGCTCTATCTTCATATCGGCTCCAAACACCCCTCTTTGTACTCCGGGAACTGCCTTATCACACTCGCTGATGCAGTATTCATAAAGCTCGTTTGCCATATCAGGACTTCCTGCCTCCACAAATGAAGGACGATTGCCCTTCTTACAATTTGCATAAAGCGTAAACTGCGATATGAGCAAAAGCTTTCCGTCTACATCATTTATCGAAAGATTTGTCTTGTCATTCTCATCGGCAAAAATTCTCATGTTTATAAGCTTTTTGATCATTTTATCAGCAATCTCTTTAGTGTCTGTCTCTGCTATGCCTATCAAAACGCACAGTCCCTTTTCTATGCTGCCGGTTATATTTCCATCTATAGTGCACTTTGCATGGTTTACACGCTGTATTACAAATCTCATTATTATGTGGTCTCCTTAAATATGTTATTTACATGTTATAAATTGGATATAATTATTTTGTTACAATTTATATGACATATAGTTTTACTACCATTTTTATCCAACAATAATAATATTATTCTAAACCACATTTATAAAATAAACAAGTCTGTCTGTGACTTTGCCCACATAGTTTCAGTCAAAATCATATGAACACCGCAATCCCTAAAATGTATTTATTAGGCAATTTGTATTCATTTATAAGCTTTCGTGTACATTTATGAATTATATTGTCAAGTGACATAATACTGTGTTAGAATTATAAATATAAAATTTTTACAAACCATTTTTTTGAGTAAAGGAGGATATTTATGAACTACAATATTGAGGGAGAGCCATTACCGGTTGTAATCTGCAACCTTGAGGCAAACGAGACTATGATTACCGAAAAAGGTGCCATGTCGTGGATGACTCCAAACATGAAGATGGAGACCACATCAAATGGAGGCATCGGCAAAATGTTTGGCCGTGCATTTTCAGGTGAGAGCATGTTCCAAAACCGCTACACATCTATGGGTGGTCCGGGAATGATAGCATTTGCATCATGCTTTCCAGGATGCATCAGACCATTCCAGATTGCACCGGGACAGGAAATAATTGCTCAGAAATCAGCATTTCTTGCTTCAACCTCCGGTGTTGAGCTGTCCGTGTTTTTCCAGAAAAGAATAGGAGCCGGTTTCTTCGGCGGTGAGGGCTTTATCATGCAGCGCCTGTCCGGAAACGGATTAGTATTTTTAGAGTTTGACGGCTATATAAAGGAATATGAGCTTGCACCAGGTCAGCAGCTGGTGATTGATACCGGTTATTTAGCAGCCATGACAGGAAGCTGTCAGCTCGAGATTCAGACTGTCCCTGGTATCAAAAATGCCGTATTCGGTGGTGAGGGATTATTCAACACCGTTGTCACCGGACCTGGCCGTGTATGGCTCCAGAGTATGCCGGTTTCACAGCTTGCCGGTGCCATCAGACCTTTTATTCCAACAGGCAACTAAACCTATGCGCTGTGCTATGTAAAAAACAGGACTGTCGATATTCAGGCAGTCCTGTTTTACACTTTGTACTAAATTTTATGGTTTTATATTTTATCTATGCCATACCATTTGCCGTCTTGTACTTCCATAGCATCTCAGCGTGATTCTGCTCTTCTATCTGTATATCTGCCAAAAGTTTTCTGATATCCGAATTTCCAAATACAAATACATCGGAATTGTACTCGCCGGATACCAGCTTTTCTGTTCCTATACAGTCTGTAGCCAGATAACAGTCAGCCTTCTTGTCCTCAGAATTGCCAAGCGAATCGTATGTTGCAGCAGGGTTATAATTCTTCCCCTTAGAATCATTGCAGTCAACTGACGGAACCTTTCCCTTAATCACCTGATCTAAAGAATCAAAATGCTTTTGCTCATCTCTTGCGATTTCTTCAAAAAGCTCCTTAAGCACTGGATCCTTTGCCTGATTGCTGTATTTGGTATACTTCTCAATGCATGCCTGTTCCTGTGTTTTTAAGTCCTCAATAGCGGTTGTTTCTTTTTCTGTTAGAATCATTTAATAGACACCTCCTGTCAGCATTATTATGTACAAAGGTGAAAATTATATTTATGATTACAGTATTTTTTGTTTAATAATGATTCTGTCTGAAATTAGACTTAAAATACATAAAACAACTTTCCATAGCACATCCTAACCTCATACTTAGAATTAAAACAAAAATAACAGTAACAATTCAGTAATAAGGAGGACTATTCATGAATAATACAAGGCTATATAATACCAATCCGCTCAACATCAGTGGCATATCAGACGATAAAACCGACTGCAGCCGTCAAAGTGCCTTCTGCGATGGCACAAACTATGCGGATTTACCACTCGGATGCGTATGCGAAGGAACTGAAGTTAGAAACAGTGCTGACGAAAATGTCAAAATTTACAATATAAAGCACTCTCATCAGCCTATTTAGCCAGCTCCCAAAATGCCACTGCACTGGCAGCAGCCACATTTAGTGAATCCACGCCATGTGACATTGGTATCTTTACAGTGTAGTCACAGGAGTCTATAGTCTGCTCATGAAGACCATCTCCCTCAGTACCAAGCACTATTGCAAGTCTTTCCTCTGAGTGAAGCACAGGGTCATCTATACTCACGGAATCATCAGTCAGCGCCATAGCACAGGTCTTAAATCCAAGCTTATGGAGCACATCAATATTGTATTTATAAACACTGCTATTTCGGTCGCTGCAATTTTGGTCACTGCTATCACACTTATCATGCAATGAAGCATCTGAAAAAGTATTGTCACTGCCGACATTGTACTTGGGAAAATATGCCCATGGCACCTGAAACACAGTTCCCATGCTAACCCTGATTGCACGCCTGTACAAAGGATTGCTGCAGGCAGGAGTGAGCAGCACCGCATCCATATGCAGTGCTGCCGCTGACCTGAATATAGCTCCGACATTGGTTGGATTTACCACATCCTCAAGCACCGCAACTCTTCTTGCGTCCCTGCACACCTCTTCGACGGACCTTGGCTTCGGCCTGTACATAGCACAGAGTGTGCCTCTGGTCAAAGCAAAGCCTGTCAGCTTTGTGAGCAAATCAAACTCCGCAGTATATATAGGTATATTCTGACATCTTTCAATAATGCCTCTTGCCTCACCATTTACATGCCTTGTCTCCATCAGAAGAGAAACCGGTTCACATCCTGCATCAAGCGCCCTCTCTATCACCTTGGGACTTTCAGCAATAAACATCCCCTCTTTGGGATTGGCTCTGTTTAAAAGCTGATTCTCCGTCAATCTGGCATACACATCCAGATTGGAGTCCATAAAATCTGTAATTGTGATTATATTGTCAGACATATAATCAATCCTCCCTCAGATGTACTACCCTGGCTGCCGCACGACGCCTGCTGTCCTCCTGGGCAGCATAATGCTTACGTGTGGTATTTACATCCTTGTGTCCCAGAACATCTGCCACAAGATAGATATCACCTGTTTCCTGATAAAGTGTGGTGCCATATGTACTGCGAAGCTTATGAGGAGTAATATTCTTAACGGTTGTTACGAGTCTCGAATACTTTTTTACCAGATTCTCAACAGAGCGTACAGATATACGCTTCCTCTGTAAGGAGAGAAAAAGCGCATTAGCATGCCCCTCGGCAGGTGTAATTATGCTTCTCTCCTCCCAGTACGAAAGAAGTGCATCACGTACCTCATCACCAAAATAAACAATCACATCGGCACCACCCTTTCGGTGCACCTTGATTCCGTTGTTCTTGAAATCCACATCATCCATATCGAGTCCCACACACTCTGATACACGGATGCCGGTTCCGAGAAGCAATGTCATAAGTGCCAGGTCACGTACCTTTGTTTTCTCATGGAAACGCTGCTGATTCTTTGACAGACTATCTCCGGACTCAACCTCATCTAGAAGCTGTGCGACCTCATCAGCATCAAGACGAATGATATTTTTCTCATGTATTTTTGGAAGAGTCACCTTGCTCGCAGGATTAGTGTCTATATACTCTTTCCTGAAATAAAAATTATAAAATGTGCGCAGTGAAGCAAGCTTTCGCTTAATTCCTTTCTCATCATTGGTATGTGTGACACCATCCTTCTCATAATACTTGAGATAAAACAGGTATTCCTCAATATCGGAAGGGCTGATTTTATCCAGTAAAGATATAGGATAGTCCCTTATATCATATTTCTTAAGTGATGGATTGGCACTCTTCATGTACTCGAAAAAAGTCTGTAGATCATATGCATACGCAATCTTGGTTCTTGAGGACTTATCCGCATCTATTCCGATAAAAAAATCCATACAGAACTTCGGAAGCTTCTGTATCATATCTCTGAGCTTTAATTCATTTTTTATATTTACATCTTCGTAGTAAGCTTTGTCTTTCATAATAATACTATATAATAATCAAAGTTGACTCTAACCAAGTATTTCTTTGATTTTCTCCTCTATACGCTCCTTGACCAGTGCAGCTATATCCTTTGTCTTCATGTCCTTGTACTCATCATACTCAATAGGCTTTAAATAATGAACCTGCGTTGTAACAGGGCCGAAATGAAAGCTGTTGAACACCTTATATGAATCTATGAGAGCTATTGGAATAATAGGTACATGTGATTTCAATGCAATCTTAAAGCTTCCTGCTTTAAAATTCTGTACTTTATTCTTATTATTGAACTTATAGCCTCCCTCCGGAAACAAGACATATCTCTTGCCGTTTTTCACATCCTTAGCTACCTCATTGATTATAGTAAGCCCCTGCCTGGGATTGTCTTTCTCTAAACGCTTTGCCTGAACCAGATCCACAAATTCCCTGACAAGCATTGTATGAGACTTCTGCTTATCCATAACAAACGACAGTACCCTGTCATGTGTAGTAATAATTCCTAATAAATCATACTTCCCCTGATGGTTGGGATACATGATATAGCCACCTGCTTCAGGAAGATTCTCAAGACCATATGCCTCTGTTGTAATCTTTCCCGATTTGTTCATCAAATCAATGCAGTGCCGCATCATATTATATCTCTCAGTTTCCGAATACTTCTGCGGATGGTCAGCCATGTATCTCATTTTAGGAACAATATATGGTGCTCTGTGAAAATTTGCAAATATAACAAAAAAAAGTTTTAACATGAATATCTAATCTCCTGTTCAACAAAAGCGAATACAATAATGATATAGTCTGATTCGCTGCATCTGACCTATATTATATAAGAAACAGGAAATTTTAGCAAGATTGCATCACTTTATGTCCTGAGAATAATATGCAACAACTATATAATCACCACTACGTACATTGCCATCGGTAAGGCTATTGAGCCTGCAGACCTCATCTACATAATCTCTTTTGCTCACCTGACTATCAGCAATATATCTATCGGCAATGCTCCAGACAGTGTCACCCTCCTCAACCCTGACGCTGGTATAATACTTGTTATAAGGCCTGCTGGCAGTAGAGCTGGCAAAAATATGAATAGTGCCACACAATATAATGACAGCTGCTATAAATGCAACAGCAGTCCATCCAAGCATTTTTCTTCTACCTGATAAAAATTTTTCTCTCATAAAACCACCTCTTGTATTTCCGAACATGTGTTTGTTGTTATCGTGATTACATAATACATCTCGAACAATCGTTTGTCAATAGAAAAAGCGAACAAAATTTCGGAATATATGTTTGCGTTTGCATAGGTTTTATGATATACTTTTTTAAAATACATTTTTTATTTTATAATCATACATGAGAGGCAAAATACCTTTTACCTCTCATATCATTATATTATTTAATTAATCAGACGGAGGATTTACCTATGGCATTAGAAAAGATTTCAGACAAGCAGAAAGAGATACTGGAGTTTATCAAGAGTGAGATTTTAAACAGGGGCTATCCGCCATCAGTGCGCGATATCTGCGAAGGTGTACATTTAAAGTCCACATCAAGCGTCCATGCACATCTCGAGACACTGGAGCGAAAAGGCTACATCAGAAGGGATCCTGCCAAAAACAGGGCTATAGAGATTATAGATGACAGCTTTGGTTTACAGCGCCGCGAGATGGTTAATGTTCCTCTGGTCGGCCGTGTAGCCGCAGGTGAGCCGATACTTGCAGTTGAAAATATCGAAACCTACTTCCCTGTACCTGCAGAGTATATGCCAAATAAGCAGTCATTTATGCTTAAAGTCAAGGGCGAAAGTATGATTAATGCCGGTATCTTCGATGGTGATAATATCCTCGTTGAGCAGCAGAGTGATGCTTCAAACGGAGACATGGTTGTAGCGCTTATAGATGATTCCGCTACCGTAAAGACCTTTTATAAAGAGAATGGTCACATCCGCCTCCAGCCGGAGAACGACACAATGGATCCAATCATAGTTCCTGAATGCGAAATACTTGGCAAGGTATTTGGAGTATTTCGTTTCTTCTAATATTGCAAAATATCGCATCCATATGCTAAGCTGAAAAGCACAGCATATGGGTGCGATATTTTAAATTACCTGTTTCTATTTATAATTCTTTAATCATAGAATTATTGCTACAGCGAGTGTACATCCACCACTTTTCCATCTCTCCAGATTCTGTCGAGATCATAAAACTGCCTGTCTTCCTTTGAAAACAGATGCACAATAATATCCTGGTAGTCCATGAGAATCCATGTAGAGTTGCTTGTTCCCTCTACCTGCTTCTGATGCACTCCGTTTGTATACATAGCCTCATCCACGGCATCTTCCATTGCTGTGAGCTGATTTGCATTGTTTCCGTTTGCGATGATAAAGTAGTCTGCTATAGAAGAAACCCCTCCTATGTCAAGAACTGTGATATCCTCTGCCTTTTTGTCTTCAAGTGCTTCCACTATCTTTTTAACTAAATCAATTGTCTGCATAGCAGTTATTCCTCCCTGTTGTCTCTATATTTAGCATAATAATTGTAAGTAATCTGGGTAGCCGGATCTATTGCCCCACTCTTTGTATTAAGGAAATTGATTGTATCATACAGTATCTCTGCAACCGTCCTATCAAGGTCTGAAAAAGCAAGCTTTCTTATCTCTTCAAGCCTCGGTGCTTCACATCTGTTTGGCTCAATATAATCTGCCACAAAGAGTATTTTATCAAGAAGCCCCATGTCTGCTTCACCTGTAGTATGCACTCTTATGGCATGCAATATATCTGTATCCTTAACACCATACTCTTCCTCAGCCAGCACCATGCCTGCCTTTGCGTGTAACAGTCCCGGATTTGACATCTCCACCTCTGTTATGTCTATATTTTTCTTTACACAGAGTCCGATTTTCTTGTCAGTCGAAAGACACTTGGCACAGTCATGAAGCAGGCCTGCAAGCATTGCCTTTTCTATTGAATAGCCGTTTGCCATGGCAAGACAGCCGGCTGTATACATCACTCCGAGTGTATGCTGATACCTTTGTTTATCAAGGCTCTTTTTTAGCTTTTTCTTAATTTCTTTTACTTCCATACTCTATCACCTGTATAAATTATTAGCCTTTATATATGACATAACTGCGGCATCCAGAAACATATCTGTGCTCGCAAGGCTCCTGTGCTCTGCAACCTTTGACTCTGCTTTTAAAAGTCCTCTTACCTGCGTAGACGACACATCCATCCTGTCACAGCTCAAAAGTCTTATATCAGCAGGAAACAGATTTTTGATATGAGCAATCTTTTCCTCCATCTGCAGCCTTGGAAAATTTTCTCTCACCATAACAAGAATAATTGCTGTTTGAGCTATGACCTCCGGTCTCATCCATGTTTCAAAATAGTCGAGCGAATCACCACCCATGATGAAATACAGCTCGTCCTCAGGATAAAGTGCCTTTAGCTTTTGAAGTGTCATATACGTATAACTGGTGGACTCATCCTTTATCTCAATATCAGACACCTCAATACCGGGCACTGCTTCTGCTGCCAGCTTACACATATTGTAACGGTGGTTAAATGCTGTCATTGCATTCTCAGTTTTGTTCGGCGAGTGACCTGACGGGACAATCAGAATCCTGTCAAGAGCATACTCTTCCATTGCCTTTTGCGCCATGTATATATGACCTTTGTGTATCGGGTCAAATGCCCCGCCAAAAATCCCTGTTTTCATGGCTTATTCCGGAAGCTTAATCTTTGGATTTTTCTTTGCCGGACGGTAAAAAATCATTTTCTTGCCTATTACCTTAACCACTGCAGAGTGTGTCCTCTCACCGATTACACTTGCAATCTCTCCTGGATCATCGATGCAGTTTTTAAGAACTGCAACCTTGATCAGCTCCCTCTTTTCAAGTGCTGCATCAAGAGCCTCAATGATTTCCGGAGTAAGCGATGCCTTTCCAATATTGAAAATAGGGTTAATTGTGCTTGCAAGGCTGCTTAAATATGCACGCTGTTTACTTGATAAATTCATATATACTCTTCTCCTTACTTGTAATAATCAAACTCGAAATCATACATGCGGACAGTATCTCCATCCTCAATTCCCATATTTTCAAGCTCCTTGATGATACCCTGCTCACGCAAAAATCTCTGGAAGAAGGCAAAGCCCTTCTCTGAGTCCATATTTGTGTATCCGAGCATTTTCTCAATCTTTGGACCTGATATCTCATATGCACCATCGGCTGCCACCTCAACCGCGTACGGCTCATCCTTAAAGAATGAAAGTGCAGGATCAATCTCAGGCTCATATACAGTAACCTCTTTAGGACAATTTGCAAGCAGGTTCTTCACCTCGTACAAAAGCTCCTTAAGCCCCTTACCGCTTACCGCGGATATCGGGAATACCTTTATGCCCTGTGGCTCGAATTCGGCTCTTAAGGCTGAAATCACCTCATTCTCGTCTCCTGCTATGGCGTCTATTTTGTTGGCTGCAATGACCTGCGGCTTTTTGAGAAGCTGTGGATTGTATGCTTCAAGCTCTTTGTTTATTGCCTTGATGTCAGCAACCGGATCACGGCCTTCAGTACCGGCCGCATCAACCATGTGTATCATGACCTTGGTACGCTCTATATGACGCAAAAACTCATGACCGAGTCCTATGCCCTCTGATGCTCCCTCGATAAGTCCAGGGATATCAGCGATTACGAAGCCAAAGCCCTCATCCATATCAACCACACCAAGATTTGGCTGTAATGTGGTGAAATGATAGTTGGCAATCTTTGGCTGTGCATTGGTAACTCGTGACAGAAGTGTTGATTTTCCTACGTTTGGAAAGCCTACAAGCCCTACATCCGCTATCACCTTTAGCTCAAGCTGTACCTCGATTCCTATTGCATCCTGTCCCGGCTGAGCATATTTAGGAGCCTGCATGGTCGATGTGGCATAGTGCTGGTTGCCCTGACCACCCTTTCCTCCGCGCAGGATCACCTGCCTTGTATTGTCACCGGACATATCTGCTATGACTTTTCCACTTGCTGCATCTTTTATGAGTGTACCCTCCGGCACCTTAAGTATAAGATCCTCACCATTCTTTCCGTGGCAGTTCTTTTTGCCGCCCTCCTGTCCGGGCTCTGCTGCAAACTTTCTTCTGTGACGATAATCTGTCAGAGTGTTGATTCCCTTATCCACGAGGAATATAACGTCTCCGCCCTTTCCTCCGTCACCGCCGTCCGGACCACCGTTCGGCACGTATTTTTCACGGCGGAACGATACATGACCATCTCCGCCTTTTCCTGATTTTATGATAATTTTTGCACGATCTGCAAACATAATTTTCCACCTCATGCTGAATGTCTGCATAAAACACTCAGTATACTTTATAACAAATTGATAACATAAAAACCCCGGCTAATAAAAGTCGGGGTTTAAATCTTATTCGTTAACTACTGGATATACGGAAGCCTGTTTCTTATCTCTTCCAACTCTCTCAAATCTTAATACGCCATCAACCTTAGCATATAATGTATCATCTCCACCGATACCAACGTTTGTACCAGGGTGAATCTTTGTACCACGCTGTCTGTAAAGAATATTACCAGCTTTTACGAATTGTCCGTCTGCTCTCTTAGCGCCTAATCTCTTAGACTCAGAGTCACGTCCGTTCTTTGTAGAACCAACTCCCTTTTTATGAGCAAAAAACTGAAGGTTCATATTCAACATGTCTTACACCTCCTTGAAGTCTAGAATGATGTACTCATTCCCATAGTCTCTTTGTATTCCTTTTAGTCCCAGAATCATGGAATCCATAAGCAGTGCAACATCACCTGTTGCCGGCTTGTCAAGTCTGTAGTCAATCATACCTGTCTCTTCGTCTGTATCAAGACTGTACTTAGCATGACACAGCTCTTCAGCAGAATTGATGAAGTTGATCACCAGCGCTGAAACCCCGGCACAGATTATATCATAACCGGAATCTGCAAAACCTGCATGTCCCATTGACTTAAAGCCCATCTTATGTCCTTTTGAATTCTGATAAACGGTTATAGCTATCATTATCCGTTAATTTTTTCAATCTTAACCTGTGTGAAAGCCTGTCTGTGACCGTTCTTTTTGTGATATCCGGTTTTTCTCTTGTACTTGTAAACGATAACCTTTTTAGCTCTGCCTTCTTTAACTACAGAAGCCTCAACTGTTGCACCTGCAACTGTTGGATCTCCAACCTTGAGATCATCTCCGCCTACAACTAAAACCTGATCAAAAGTAACCTTCTCACCAGCTTCAACGCCAAGCTTTTCAATGGTAATGATATCGCCTTCAGATACTTTGTACTGCTTACCACCTGTTGCTATAATTGCGTACATATGGCACCTCCTATTTATCATTACTCGCCAGTTACGGTGCTGCGAAAAGTCGCAAACTTATACCTCACTGTGCGGCATACTCCAGTATATTAGCATAGAGCCATCTATTCGTCAAGTGTTTTTTCTAAAATTTGTTTAAGAGATTTGTGAACCTTCTTTCTTGTCAGCTCCACCAGTCCAAGCTTCGTGATATCCACAAAGGTACAGACTGTATTATCGTCCTTTATATACCGTTTGAGCGCTTCAATAAGCGTATCCTTTGATGTCTCAGACTTCATATTGATAAAATCAATTATTATCATGCCGGAGATATTTCTGAGCCTAAGCTGCCTTGCTATCTCCTTTGCAGCCTCCATATTAGTCTTTAATATGCTGTTGCTCCCTGACGATATATTCTTTGCACTGTTTACGTCTATAAATGTAAGTGTCTCAAGCTGCTCTATTATGATGTTGCCACCGCAGTCCAGCCAAACCCTGCGCGATGTCAGATTATCAATCAGCCCTCTTATGCCATAGAGTGTTGACAGGCTAATAGCTGAATCGTCATATCTCATTATCTTTTCAGGAGCATGGTCATATATGCCGTACTCCGTAAGAAGACTGTCATATATGTCATCACAGTCCGTCTTTATCCACTCCACCGTGGCAAAATCAATCGTCTTCATTAAAAGCAGATAATCGCTCATCCCATGATATATGCATGAATAGAGTGCCTGATGCGGTGCCTTTTTTATTATCTGATTATATTTCTGTGCTACAGAATACGCATCTTGCGAAACTGCTTTATCCTCCACATTTTTGGCATTGGTTCTGACTATGATGCCATAGCCCTCTTTTTCGTGGTCTGCACACTTTGAAAGCACAGCCTTACGTAAAAGAGCCGCCCTTTCCTTATCCAGCTTCGATGAAACACCTATCTGTGTATCAAAATTAGTGAGAATCACATTGCTTCCGAATATAGAAAGCTTTGTTGTGACCACCGGATCCTTTGTCTTTAGCGCATCCTTTATGACCTGCACAAGTATCTCATCGCCCTCACACAATCCTTCTTTTTTTGATTTTTTGTTTGTGTATACAGGATTTTTTGCATCATTTAGCGACAGATAACAGCTTTTATTCTGCGCAATGGTCACAAATGCCGCATTTATGCCCGGCAGTATCTTATTTACCCTTGCTGCGTATATGTTGTTTATTATCGTATCCTTCTCGGGAAGGAGCTGGAAATCCTTATAATTTCCGTTTTCATCCATCATTGCATACACTGTGTATGTATTATTATTTTTTACTGTTTTAGTCAGAATAATTCTGTTCATTATGAGATTTCTTCTCCCATGTCAAGCAGACAAATGAGTGTTCCATCGTCTTTTCTTGCATACACTTCCTGCCTGTGGATTTGTATGGCAAGCGGATTATAATCAAGGCCACACTTTTCGTATATGGCGTTAAGCACAAACTCAGGCTTTATATTGTCAATGCTTCCTGTTGATACCTGCATGAAAAACTCAGGCTTTTTGTTATTTTCCATGACTGTAAGCTTGTATACAAGAGGCTTTATATCTACCTCTCTCTCACTCTTTTTAGTCTTTTTCATCACAACAAAGGATGGCTCGTCAAAAAAGTGCTTATTTATCGCTTCCTTCCACTCCTCTATGGTGTATGGGCTCTCATAGCCCTCCTTGAAGCTAAGCACATAGTCTGCAGCCGCAACAAGTGACATAGCCTTCTTTGCATCATCAGGCAAAAGCACATATCCTGTCACCTCAACTCCGTCCACCATCTGGGCATTTAAAGCCGCTATGCTTTTTTCTGTAGACTCTGTTGTATTTACATCTATGTCAAAGTACTCACCATCACTTGTGATGCCCACTCCAAGCGGTGCCGCAAATGACATAATCTGGTGAGCCGAATAGCCCTCTGAATAGCGTATATCAATATCTGCCCTTCTGACCGCCTTCTGGAAGTATCTCATCATATCGAGATGTCCTATAAACTTCATGCAGCCCCATTTTTTAAACTTCACTCTAATTTTCATAGCAGACACCTCCTCCATAGCTCTTTGCACCGCAGGCAGAGCACCTCATGCGGCAGTTAGGAGTGACTGTCTCCTTATGGGCTGTCTCCCACTCTCTTATCATAAACTGCTTTGTCACGCCTATATCGATAAAATCCCATGGAAATACTTCATCTAAAGGCCTTTCTCTCATCGTGTAGAAATCCGGATCCAGTCCGCATTCCTTTATCGAATCAATCCATCTGTCATAGTCAAAATACTCTGTCCAGGCATCATAATATCCGCCCTTTTCGTATACCTTTACTATCGCATCGCAAAGCCTTCTGTCGCCTCTTGCCAGTATACCCTCAATCACAGTGACATAGGCCTCATGCCAGTTGTATCTGATGCTCTTTCTGTTGAGCTGCTCCTTTACATGGTCATTTACTATTTTGGCCCTGCCCAGGTACTCAGAAGGCTCATACATTCTCGCCCACTGGAATGGTGTAAAAGGCTTTGGCACGAAAAATGATGTGCTTATAGTTATCTGACACTTTCCGGCTCTCTTTTCCTTTGGAACGGTATCATAATATAATGCAGCCACATCGTTTGCAAGCTCAGGAATTCCTCTCATATCCTCCTCTGTCTCAGTAGGCAGACCGAGCATGAAATAAAACTTCACCTTGTTCCAGCCACCCTCAAAGGCCTGTCTTGAGCCGTTCATGATATCATCCACGGTAAGACCCTTATTTATTACATTTCTAAGGCGCTGTGTACCGGCCTCAGGCGCAAAGGTCAGACTGCTTTTTTTGACATCCTGAACCTTCTGCATGATATCTAGTGAAAACGCATCAATTCTGAGTGAAGGCAGGGAAATATTTATCTTCTTTTCCTTGCATATATCAAGCAAAAATGTGATGAGCTCGTCAAGCTCCTTGTAGTCTGATGAGCTTAAGGAGCTTAAAGAAATCTCCTCGTGTCCGGTATTTTTGATGAGAGCTGCTGCAACCTCCTTCAGGTGCTCAACCTTTTTCTCACGGTTTGGACGGTAAATCATACCGGCCTGGCAGAAACGGCAGCCTCTTATACAGCCACGCTGTATTTCAAGCACCATTCTATCCTGCGTAGCCTTGATAAAAGGCACAACCGGTGCCTCTGGGTAAGTTGAGTTCGTCAAATCTACCTGCACCTGTTTTTTTATCTTTACAGGAATATCATCATACTTAGGCTTCATACAGCAGATTGTTCCATCCTCATTGTACTCCACCTCATACAGTGCCGGCACATAAAGTCCCTCAATCTTTGCAGCCTCATGTAAAAACTCTTCCCTTGAAAGACCATCAGCCTTTGCCTTCTTATAAAGCTCAAAGAGATTGCCATACTGTGTCTCTCCCTCTCCGATATAAAATATATCAAAGAAGTCCGCAATCGGCTCCGGATTGTAGGTACAAGGACCGCCTGCAATCACGATAGGGCAGCCTTCCGCTCTATCCCTTGAACGAAGCGGTATCTGTGCGAGGTCAAGTATCTGCAAAATATTTGTGTAGCACATTTCGTACTGCAGAGTCATGGCTACAAAGTCAAAGTCCTTTATAGGCTCCTGCGACTCAAGTCCGAAAAGCGGTATATTCTCCTGCTTCATGATTTCATGCAGATCAGGCCACGGAGAATAAACTCTCTCGCACCACACGTCATCCATGCGGTTGAACATATCATATAATATCTGGATTCCCAGATGTGACATACCAATCTCATAAACATCAGGAAAACACATCGCAAAACGTATATTTACCTGCGATGTGTCTTTCATTACTGAGTTGAACTCATTCCCGATATATCTAGCCGGTTTGTCTACCTTCATAAGTATCTCATCACTTAAAGCTAGTTTTCTCATATAATTTCCTCTAAATAATTATTGTGTTTTAAGGCTATCGCTGTGCCAGCTCCCCTGCGATTTCTGCCCATGTGATATTTTTCTGAGCCATAAGAATCATGCAGTGGTACATAAAGTCCGATATCTCAAACTTCAAATCATCACTGTCCGGATTTTTGGCTGCCAGAATAATCTCAGTGCACTCGTGTCCGAGCTTTTTTAATATCTCATCTATGCCCTTTTCCATGACGGCATTGGTGTACGAGTCCTCCTTTGGATTCTTCATACGGTCAACTATCACCGCATAGACTGATTCAAGCACTGTAAGTGGATTCTTCTCTACATACTCCTTTTTCACGATATTATTGAAAAAGCATGTTCTGTTACCTGTGTGACATGCAGCTCCCACCTGCGAAACCTTCGCAAGGATAGTATCATAATCACAGTCTGCTGTCAAAGACTTTACGTACTGTAAATGTCCTGATGTAAGACCCTTGGTCCAAAGCTCATTGCGGCTTCTGCTCCAGTAGGTCATGCGTCCGCTGTTTATCGTGACATTGAAGGCCTCCTCATTCATATAGGCAAGCATAAGCACCTGCTCATTGCGGTAATCCTGCACTATGACAGGCACCATGCCGTCAGAATTAAGCTTTAAATCAGACCACTTTAAGTCGGGAGTAAAATTGTCAACAAGTATTCCTCCGTCAGAAAGCTTTGTCTTTAACGCCATGATATCATTTTCAGGATCGTTGATAAACTCTCCTGCAATTCCTCTTAGAGTTTCACGCTTCATGACATCGATTATTTTATCCATGTCAAACTGCGGCATATAGACCACATATGGTGTGGATGTGAGATTCTCAAGGGCATCTATTATATCTATGTTCAAGACCAAAAGCTCATGAAAGGTATCCTCTATCTCCTCCTGATGCTTGAAAATATAGTCTACATTGCTGATTGACAAAAGAATTTTATCCTTGCCAAACTTTTCGCTTGCCACATTTGCAAGCCCAAGGCTTGAGTCCTTTGTGGCATTAAATATAACCTGTAAACAGCCTGCATACAGCAGCTTTTTCACGTCCTCTATGCGGTTGATATTGCCTCCGGCGCACACCTTTATGTCGATATTTCTGTTTATATTTTCTATCGTATGTATGTTTTTCTCATGTTCATCATCATCAGTTGAAAGATCAAAAATAATAATCTTGTCTATGCCACTGTCATTGTAGAGCTGACACAGATTGTAGACGTCGCCCATCACTGTCATATCTGACGCTGATTTCACGGCCTGACCGTTCTTTAAATACAGTGTAGCAACGATGTTCTTAAAACCAGTCAAATTACAAACTTCCTTTCGTGGACATCACGTCCTTTATTCTGCTATCATAGGTGCAGGCATCGTCAAGTGCCTTGGCAAATGCCTTAAACATAGCTTCTATCATATGATGATTATTTCCCGGTGTCAAAACCTTTATATGCAGGTTCATCGCAGCAGAGTAAGAAACGGCATAGAAAAACTCTCTCACCATCTCTGTATCCATATCTCCGACTCTCTCGCAGGTAAACTCACCGTCAAACTGCAGGTAAGGTCTGCCTGATAAATCGATGGCACAAAGCACCAGCACCTCATCCATCGGTAAAATAAAGCTTCCAAATCTCTTTATGCCCTTTTTGTCTCCAACAGCCTGTGCTATGGCATTACCAAGCACTATGCCGCAGTCCTCTATAGTATGATGACAGTCCACATTTAAGTCTCCGTCGCACACCATATCGAGGTCAAAAAAACCATGCTTTGAAAATCCCTCCAGCATATGGTTAAAGAAGCCTATGCCTGTGTCTATATTTGATTTTCCGGTTCCGTCTATATTTAAACCAACCGAAATATCAGTCTCTTTTGTTTTTCTGCTAAGCTTAGCGCATCGATCTGCCATTTCCTACTCCTTTGACTAATCCTCAAATCTTACCTTGATTGAATTTGCATGTGCTGTAAGCTTCTCACACTCTGCAAACTGCTCAATATCAGTATGTATCCTCTCAAGCGCTTCTCTTGAATATGAGATAATGCTTGACTTTTTGATAAAGTCATCTACAGATAAGGCTGAGAAGAATTTTGCTGTTCCGTTTGTAGGCAGAACATGGTTTGGTCCTGCAAAATAGTCTCCCAGAGGCTCTGATGAGTACTCTCCGATAAAGATTGCTCCTGCATTTTTGATCTTTGTCATGACTGAGAAAGGATCTCTTGTGACAATCTCCATATGCTCTGAAGCGATATCGTTTACTGCATCAATTGCCTCATCCATATCCTCTGCAACAAGTATATATCCGTAGTTTTCAAGAGATTTCTCGATGATTTCTTTTCTTGAGAGAACTTCAACAAACTTATCAACTTCCTCTGATACTTTCTTTGCAAGCTCCTCACTTGTTGTGATCAAGATAGCTGATGCCATCTCATCATGCTCAGCCTGTGAGAGTAAATCCGCTGCCACATAGCGTGGATTTGCAGTCTCATCTGCAAGCACCAAAATCTCGCTAGGACCTGCGATTGAATCAATGCTGACATATCCAAACACAGCCTTTTTGGCAAGGGCAACAAAGATATTTCCCGGTCCAACAATCTTGTCTACCTTTGGCACACTCTCTGTACCAAATGCCATTGCAGCGATAGCCTGTGCACCGCCTACCTTGTAGATTTCATCTACTCCGGCCTCGTTTGCGGCTACAAGTGTGGAAGGATATACCTTGCCATCAGCTGAGCATGGTGTACACATAACAATCTTTTCAACGCCTGCTACCTTTGCAGGAAGCACGTTCATCAGCACAGATGAAGGATAGACAGCCTTGCCGCCCGGCACATATACTCCTGCCTTTGCTATAGGTGTGACCTTCTGTCCTAAAATGATGCCGTCCTCTGTTGTAAACCATGAGTTCTGCAGCTGCTTCTCGTGATATTTTCTGATATTTACAAGAGCTTTTTTTATAACAGCAAGAAGCTTCTCATCAACCAGCTCATATGCTTCCTTTATTTCTTCCTCTGTGACACGGATATTTGATGCATCCACATCCGCTTTATCAAATTTCTTTGTGTATTCAAAAACAGCCTTGTCACGGTTTTCCTTTACATTGTTTATAATCTCATTTACCGTGCTCTCATACTCTGTATAGTTGTTAGGGCTTCTCTTAAGCAGGCTCTCCAATATGTTTTTCTGTGAATCCTTTGTAAGTTTTAAAATTCTCATTACAGCCTCCGTCTAAAATCATGTATTGATATAAATTATACGCTATTTGATAACAGTCTTCAAATCGCTTATGAGCTTTGTGATACGCTCATTGTCCATCTTCATGCTGACCTGGTTTACCACAACCCTCGCAGACAGCGGACAGACCTCCTCAAGCACGGTAAGTCCGTTCTCCTTAAGTGTAGTTCCGGTCTCTACTATATCACAAATCACCTCTGAAAGTCCAACAATCGGAGCAAGCTCTATTGAGCCGTTCAGCTTTATAATCTCTACCGTCTGATGCTTTTTATTGTAGAAATAATCCTTTGCGATATGAGGATACTTGGTGGCAACTCTTATCTGATCATGATGCTGCAAAAGCTCCCTTGCGCTCTCCGGTCCGCATATACACATGCGGCATTTTCCAAAGCCTAAATCAAGCACCTCGTATATATTTCTGCCCTCCTCGAGGATGGTATCCTTTCCTACCACACCTATATCGGCAGCGCCATACTCCACGTATGTAGGCACATCAGGTCCCTTTGCCAGGAAAAATCTAAGCTTAAGCTCCTCGTTTACAAAAATCAGCTTTCTGGTATCAGGATCCTTCATCTCCTCACAGGTGATGCCTATCTGCTCAAAAAGCTGCAGGGTCTTCTTTGCAAGTCTGCCCTTTCCCAGGGCAAAGGTTAAATATCTGTCATCACTCATCTTTTATTCCTCTATAAACTCAACTCTGTTTATACGGTTGTCTACCGCATATGAAGCATAGTCCTCTTTCGTTTTATTTTTGTCCTTAAGCACCATCTGTGTATTTACTCCATCTCTTCGAAGCTCCATAGAGCGCTTGATTGCCGCATGGTATGCAGCCTCCTCAAATACTATAAGTGAGCAATTCTCAATGACAGGCACATCAATATCCTGACGGCTTAATGCTGCCATGAGCTGATCCACAACAATCGCAAAGCCGATTGCAGCAGCGTCCTTTCCAAAGTGTGAAAGCAGCTTGTCATAACGGCCTCCCTTTACAATAGGCTCTCCTGTACCATATGTGTAGCCCTGGAAAATGATACCTGTGTAATATGTGTAGTCACTGATAAGTCCAAGCTCATACGAAATATATTTCTCGATGCCGTATGCCTTTAAGTATTCTCGAAGCTTAAGCAGAGTATCAATAGATGATAATATCTCATCATATCCCTTTGCAAGCTTTAAAGCCTCCATAAGCTGCTCATCCTGTAAATCGAAATTGTCTAATAGTCCAAACAGCTTCCTTAGCTTGTCGTTCATTGAAAGACTGTCAACAAACTCATCCACGCCGAAGAAATTCTTATTTGCTATGAGCTCTCTTAGGTTTTCCTCCTGCTCTACTGACAGCCCTGCTGCCTTTGTGAGACCGTAAAAGAACTGCGAATGACCGACTGAAATCTGGAAATTCTTAAGTCCGCTCTCAAACATCGACTCAACCGTCATCGAAAGTATCTCGGCATCTGCAGAGATAGAGCCATCACCTATCAGCTCTGCACCGCACTGTGTGCTTTCCTTGAGCCTGCCCTGATAATCCGATGAATTGATAAAGGTATTGCCAAGATAACACAGCTTGACAGGCATATCGTCCTCTATATAGTACTTAGCCGCACTTCTTGCAATAGAAGGTGTGAAATCAGGACGAAGGACAAGCGTATTGCCCTCCTTGTCAAAAAACTTGTATAAATCCTTTGAAGGGGTTGTTCCGACATCGCTTCCAAAAATATTAAAAAACTCAAATGTAGGTGTCATGATATCATGATATCCGTATTTTAAAAGTGTATGGTGCAGCTTATCCTGCAAATACAGCTTTTTTTTGCATTCTCCGTTATATATGTCTCTTACTCCGTCCGGAGTGTGTAATAATTGATTTTCCATAATGTGTAAAATCTCGCTTTCATGTAGTAAAGTGTTATCGTGGTAATATGCTACCATACGATAGTAATACTGTCAAGCCCTGCAATTTAAGTCAAGCTGAAGTGCGTTCAGATACGGAACAAGTATTCCGGGCACCTCCGGGAGGAAAAATGCCGGCTCAAGCTCCTCATAGCGGAAGCTCTTTCTGCCGCCTTCTGCAGCTCTATCCCAGAATTCTGTCAGTTTTTTAAACGTGAGATAATAGTATTCGTTCCTGTGTGTGTACGATATAAGGATAAATGCAACACCATCCTGTTTTTCAAAGCATCTCATAAATTCTACCTGATGCTCATGTATATTGGCAAGGGGAAACGTGTCGGTATTACATTCTTTTGCATCAAAGCATACCGGGATTCCCTGTACAGCGCCAATATAGTCGACCGTACTCTTCTGCTCAAAATAAGCCAGTGTAATGTGTCTGGTTTCCGGCTCCATCTTTATAGGTGTAATCGGAGTGGGAATCTTTTGTATGAGCGCCAGGCCGTTCTCCCTGTATTTTTCATTTGTCTTGTTTATCATGTCCTCTAAGGTCGAGCCTCTTAAGCCTCTTGAATTCCAGGTTGCCATATCGTTTCTATCTTCCTTAATACTGTAAGCTATGCGATGTAAAGTAAATAATGACGTAATTAAAGCCCCATCCTGCTCCATATGTCAGGCAAAGCTGCCTCTATATATCTGCCATCAGGCAAAAGCACATGGTGCGCATGCAAAAGCTGGCTGGTCACATGATAATTTTCTTTGTAAAAAGCATTAATCCTTTTATCACCATACTTCATATCACCTATGATCGGATGTCCAATCGATGAAAGATGTGCCCTGATCTGATGGCTTCTTCCTGTAATCAGATGTACCTCTAGAAGCGTTGCTTTATGGCACGAAGCACTCATCTCAATTGTCTTAAGAGGCCTGTAAGCAGTCTTTATTGGCAGTGATTCATCACTTATGGGCTCCTTGGTTATCTGCACCTTATTTACAGCCTCGTCCTTTGTCAGAAAGCCCTCTATGGTCATAGGCTCATCAACCTCTCCTGCAACAAGCGCCATATAATACTTTTCTGCGGTTCTGTCCTTAAGCACCTGTGACAGGTACTGCAGTCCATGAAGCGATTTACCCATGAGAATCAGCCCCGAGGTATTTCTGTCAAGGCGGTTGCACACCGATGGCTTAAAGCTCTTATATGTGTCAAAATCGAGTTTTCCTTCTTTTATCAGGTATCCAATAAGCCTTTCGTTTGCAGAAATATCACTCTCCTTGGACTTCTGTGACAGCATATTGACAGGCTTGTTTGCCGCCAATATGTCATCATCCTCGTATACCACACCAAGTCCGTCCGGCTTTAGTGCACCAAGTGCCTTAAAATCCTTCATCAGACTGTCCTCATTGACGGAAAACTTAGCAAATGTATCATCTGACAGAAAAATCTTGATTTTATCGTCAACTGAAACAATCTCTGTTCCTGACGCTTTCTTATCATTCAGTTTTATGTTCTTCTTCCTGAGCATCTTGTAAATAAATCCCATAGATGCGTTTGGAAGTATCTTTTTAAGGTATTTGTCAAGCCTCTGGCCTGCCTCATTTTTACCCGCTTTAAATTCTTTCATAGCCTTTATCTTATATATCTATTATATCTATCTTTTCTTCTTGTGGACGTTTCTGATTGTTTTCTTTTTGTGCGCTGTGCCTGCGGTGTTATTTCCGTTTCCGTTTTTCCCTCGCTCTGTTGCATTTTTCAAGTTTTTCCTTACACCTGTATTCTTGCCGCCATAGCTGCTGTTTGAATTTTTACCGGACCCGATACGATTTTTGTCCCTGCCGCCATCAGCATGCATTTTCCTAGACTTTATCAGGCACTTTTTGTCAAATCCGATTAAGTCCTCCCTGCCGGCCTTCACAAGTGCCTCGTGCACGAGATCATAGTTCTTTGGATTGCGGTACTGGATGAGTGCCCTCTGCATAGCCTTCTCGTGTGGGTTAGTTGTAACATACACCGGCTTAAGTGTTGCCGGGTCAAGACCTGTATAGTACATGCATGTAGAGATGGTAGACGGTGTCGGATAGAAATCCTGCACCTGCTCAGGCATATATCCCAGATCGCGCAGATACTCTGCAAGCTCTATCGCTTCCTTAAGCGTTGAGCCCGGGTGCGATGACATGAGATAAGGCACAAGATACTGCTCCTTGCCTATCTTTTTATTCATATCCTTGTATGCCTTCACAAAGCTGTTGTACACCTCTACACTCGGCTTTCCAAGCCTGCTCAAAACAGCATTGGAGATATGCTCCGGAGCTACCTTGAGCTGTCCGCTGACATGATACTCGCACAGCTCACGAAGAAACGTCTTATCTTTATCATACATCAGATAATCAAACCTGATACCTGAGCGGATAAACACTTTTTTCACCTTTGGCAGTGCACGAAGCTCTCTAAGAAGCTGTATATAGTCGCGGTGGTCAACAATCAGGTTATTGCACGGCTTAGGAAACAGACACTGCTTTGTAGGGCACGCTCCCCTTGTGAGCTGCTTTTTACATGCCGGCTGCCTGAAATTTGCTGTAGGACCACCAACATCATGGATATAGCCCTTAAAGTCCTTATCCTGCGTGATAAGCTTTGCCTCTTCTATGATTGACTCATGGCTTCTCGTCTGGATTATCCTGCCCTGATGAAATGTCAATGCACAGAAATTACAGCCTCCAAAGCAGCCTCTGTTGCTGATAAGAGAAAACTTCACCTCGCTTATCGCAGGCACTCCGCCTGCCTCCTCGTAGCTTGGGTGATAAGTCCTCATATAAGGGAGTGCATATACCTCATCCATCTCCTCCTGCGACAACGGCTTCTGCGGTGGATTCTGCACCACAAGCGTAGAATTGTCATATGGCTCTATGAGCCTCTTTGCGCAGAAAGGATCCGTATTGCAGTACTGTATGTAAAAGCTTCTTGCAAACTCCCTCTTATCCTCTTTTATAACGTCATAATCCGGAAGCTCAATCGCATCATATATGATATCCCTGTCCTTTGTCTTGAACACGGTACCATCTATAAACGTGATATCCTTTACATCCATACCACTGGCAAGCGCATCCGCTATCTCGATGATGCTTCTTTCTCCCATGCCATATGAAATGAGATCCGCACCGGAATCCAAAAGAATCGAGCGCTTGACCTTATTTGACCAGTAATCATAATGTGCCATGCGCCTAAGGCTCGCCTCGATGCCGCCTATTATGATAGGGATTTTTTTATAAGTATGGCGTATCAGGTTACAGTACACAACGGTCGCATAGTCAGGTCTCTTTCCCATCACGCCACCCGGTGTAAATGAATCCTTTGCTCTTCTTTTCTTTGAAACCGAATAATGGTTTACCATGGAGTCCATATTACCTGCCGAAACCAAAAATCCAAGGCGCGGCACTCCGAGTACGGATATAGACTCATCATCCTTCCAGTCGGGCTGTGAAATGATGCCGACCGTATAGCCATGTGCCTGCAGCAGTCTTGCGATTATTGCATGTCCAAAGGACGGATGATCCACATATGCATCACCGCAGACATACACAAAATCAAGCTGCTCAATGCCCTCATCTATCATATCCTGTTTTGAAATTGGTAAAAAACCATTACTCATATCATACCTCATAATTAAAAATTATTTTATTTGCCGGATTTTATCTGCATAAGCATATCCGTTTCAGCCTGTGTCAAAGCTCTGTAAGACCCTGTTTTAAGGTCATCAGGCAGCTTAAGCGGTCCCATGGATATTCTCTTTAAATAGATTACCCTCTTTCCAAGCGCCTCAAACATCCGCTTGACCTGATGGAACTTTCCTTCTGTTATCGTAAGCTCAATCTCGGATACGCTGCCACTTTTTTTAATAACAAGCTCCGCTGGCTTTGTAGGTTTTTCCTCGCCTATATCAATGCCCTCTTTAAACCTGATGATATCATCCCAGGTCACTTCACCATCGATACGTGCATAGTAAGTCTTTGCCACATGCTTTGAAGGGCTTAAGAGCTCATGCGAAAGCGCTCCATCATTTGTGATAAGTAAAAGCCCCTCCGTGTCTATATCAAGCCTTCCGACAGGAAACAGATCATCATGCACAGCATCCGTGATATAGTCCATGACAGTCTTATGCACATTGTCATTTGTCGCAGAGACACAGCCTGAAGGCTTATTAAACAGGTAATACTCATACCTTTGATACTTAACTATTCTGCCGTTAACTGATACCTCATCGGCATCAGTATCTACCTTTGTCTCAGGCTTTGCGGCCACCGTGCCATTTATGGCTATCTGTCCGGTCTTTATAAGCTTTTTTACCTCAGAGCGTGTGCCAAGCCCCATCTCTGATAAAAATTTATCTAATCGAATCATATTGATATTTCTCTCCACATATACTGTCACATGAGTAAAAACAAACTTAAAAAATTACTGTTTATCGCTTTTATACTGCTATTTTGTATTTATTACATATTGTTTCCGGCACAGGTAAGTACGTGCGCTAAAGCTGGCATAATGCTATGGTTCAACCAGATATTTCCGCTTCTATTTATATTTACGATTTTATCTAACCTGATTATCTCAACAAATGTGCTGCAAAACATTCCCCAAAAGCATATCATGCTTTTTACATACATAATAGGCATAATATTTGGATTTCCGATAGGAGCAAAGCTCACAGCAGATTTTTGTTCCAAAGGATACATAGATAAAAATCACAGGGAAATACTGAGTGCACTGGCAAACCATTTCAGCCTTCCCTTTATCATTACCTATGCACTGTCCGAGCAACTTAACATATGCAGCCACTACAGCATTTATCTTGTGTCACTTTATCTGCCATCTGCTTTAGGAATGATAGCTATGCTTTCGATTAACAAAAACAGAAGCTTAACACAAAAAATCCCGGCTCAAGGATTTAAGCTTAACATGCAAATCGTTGATGCCGGAATAATGAAAGGGTTTGAAACCCTTATAAAACTCTGTGGATATATTGTATTGTTCTCTATAGTCTCACGTATCCCACAGACCATTGCCCAAAAGGCTGACTGCAACATGCCACTGTCGGCAGACATAATAGGTGCCTTTTTTGAAACCACAAACGGTATCGGCATAGTCTGCGGTCTATGCATTCCACGCACCCTGTCAATAGTGCTGTGCATTGCACTTCTGTCATTTGGCGGTGTATCATGCATGGTCCAGACCAAATCAATATTCCGGGATACAGGCTTTAGGCTTTACAGATACATACTGCTTAAGGCAGCCATGAGCATACTCTCATGCCTGTTATGTATTATCCTATTTCACATCCTCATCTGAATCAGAAATATTGGTGATTTCTATGTCATCATCAGATGTATCTGAAGCTGCCTCATTGTCAGACGACTCTGCTCCTGCAGCTTCATCTCCATACTCTTCCGGTGGGAAAAGCTCTGCTCTGTTTGCTGCAACAACATCCTCAAACTGCTGCAGTGAACTTATAAGGCTGTCATATCTGGCCTTTGAAGTCTCAATAGAACCTGTTAAGATATCCTCAATGCTCTTGAGCTGGCTGTCCGTATATGCCATGGCACTCATTCTGAGATTATTTGCTTCGTTTGTGGCACTGTCAAGTATCTCCTGTGCCTGCTTGGTTGCAATCTGCACTACCTCATTCGCCTGGGCATATGCCTGCTGCATAATCTGATGCTCGCTGACAAGCTCATTTGTCTGAATCTGAGCCTGCGCGATTATCTGATCCGCCTTCGCCTGTGCATCAGCAAGGATAGCCTCCTTATTGCTGATAATCTTCTGATATCTCTTGACCTCCTCAGGGGTCTTTGTACGAAGCTCTGAAAGAAGCTCCTCTAACTGTTCACGATTGACAAGAATCTTGTTTCTTGAAATAGGTGACGGCTTGCAGCCATCAATATAGTCTTCGATTTCTTCAATAATCTGTTCCATTTTACTGCTCATAAATACTGTCTCCTTACCTGGTAATATTGTATTTAGCATAAATTCTATCAATGAACTGTTCAGGTACGAACTTTGATATATCCCCTCCGTATGATGCAAATTCCTTGACAATTGTAGAGCTTAAATATGAATAATTGAGGCTCGAAGTGAGAAAAACCGTCTCTATTTCCGGATTCTGCACTCCGTTAGCCTGTGCAATCTGCAGCTCATACTCAAAATCTGTCACTGCACGCAATCCTCTTATTATGATTGTTGCATTGATTTTCTTCATGTAGTCAACTAAAAGTCCTTCGAAGCACCCTACCCTGACGTTTGGTATGTGTGCTGTCATTTCCTTTATCATACTAACACGTTCTTCCAAAGAAAACAACGAGTTTTTTGCACTATTATTGAGTACTCCGACAACCAGCTCATCCACTATTTTGGCTGAACGCTCTATTATATCCAGGTGTCCAAATGTCACCGGATCAAAGCTTCCCGGATAAATTCCTACCTTCATATTGTATCTCCTATGCACGCTTTATGAAAACATGCTTGTTTGTCTTATAAATTTTTTCTTTGACTATCTCATAGCCAAGCTCTGTGAGATAATCAAAATCAGTATCGTTTGAAGCCTCAACCACGATAAGTGTATCATCCTTTAATATATCGCTGTCCGAAAGTGTAATAAGCACTTCCTTTTCAAGCTCCTTATTGTATGGCGGATCCATAAACACGATATCAAATTTGTATTTGCCCTCAAGCGTACGTACTGCCGTGACAGCATCCGTCATCATAAGCCTTGAGACCTTATCAAACTTTGTAAAATGGATATTGTCCTCGATGCATGAAGCGGCTTTTCTTGAATTCTCCACAAATACAGCATAGGCTGCACCGCGGCTTAACGCTTCAAGTCCTATCTGTCCGCTTCCGGCAAACAGATCTAAAAAATATGCTCCGGGAACATCAAACTGCATGACATTAAAAAGAGTCTCCTTCGTCTTGTCAGTAGTCGGTCTTGTATCTTTTCCCTCGATAGTCTTTAGAGGGAGGCTTCTCGCCGTTCCTGCTATTATTCTCATACTTTTCTCCCTGTTATAGTCTATTTCTGGTCCTTTAAGACGTCCTTATTCTTTGCAATATAGTCAATAAGCGAAACAACTGTGAGCACAAGTGCCACATAAATGAGGATTGTTCCAAGGATATTTAACCAGCCAAGCTTTAGATTGATATTAAAAATAATAACAATAACCATAAGCATCTGGAAGGTTGTCTTAAACTTTCCCCAGTAGCTTGCCGCAATGACAATTCCATTGTCAGATGCAACCAGTCTGAAGCCGCTTATGATAAACTCTCTTGCAATGATAATAAGCACAACCCATACAGGGATAAGCTTTAAATCAACAAGGCATATCATTGCAGAGCATACAAGCAGCTTGTCTGCAAGCGGATCCATAAACTTGCCGAAATTTGTAACAAGATTATATTTTCTTGCAATTTTTCCGTCAGCCATATCGGTCAGACTTGCAATGATAAATATCGCAAGTGCTATATAATTTCCGTATCCGTCAAAAAACGGTGAAATAAGGAAAAATACAAAAAACGGAATAAGTATCACTCTTAAGATTGTAAGTTTGTTTGGTAAATTCATTTTACAAGTTCTCCTATCAAATCATATTCATACGCACCGGTCACCATAACCCTGCATATATCGCCGGTCATAAGTGTCTCATCAGTGTTGATGAATATATATCCGTCAACATTCGGTGCATCTCTGTATGTACGGCCGATATAAGCATTTTCATCAGCCACCTTGCCCTCTATGAAAACATATAATTCTTTACCCTTTAGTGTCTCATTTTTATCAAAAATGACCTCTTCCTCAAGCTCCATGACATCAGCCTGCCAGTCAGTCTTTATATCCTCATCTATCTGGTCAGGCATTGCAGCTGCCTTTGTGCCCTCCTCCGGGGAATACGTAAAGGCTCCCAGACGGTCAAACTCCATATCATTTACAAACTGCATAAGCTCCTCGTGATTATCCTGTGTCTCACCCGGGAAACCGCATATGAGTGTGGTCCTTAGTGTGATATCAGGTATTCTCTCACGCAGCATTCTGATACGCTCCATAAGCTCAGCCTTTGTTGTTTTTCTGCCCATACGCCTTAAAATATCGTCATTGCAGTGCTGGATTGGCATATCCAGATAATGGCATACCTTCTCATCCTTTATCATGGACTCTATAAGCTCATCGTATATCTCCTCAGGATAGCAGTACATAATCCTTATCCAGAACAGCCCGCTTATCTTGTTGAGCTCATCCAAAAGCTTATGAAGTGACTTCTCACCATACAAATCCACTCCGTAAAGTGTGGTCTCCTGGGCAACAAGTATAAGCTCCTTTGCCCCCTGCTCCACAAGGCTCTTCGCCTGCTCAATCAAATCCTCCATCGGCACACTTCTGTAACGGCCTCTGACGGAAGGAATGACACAGTAGGTACAGTTTTTATTGCACCCCTCCGCTATCTTAAGGTAAGCGAAATGCCCTCCTGTGGTGACAATACGCTTTGTCTTTATGCTGGGAAGCCCCTCTAAGGTGTGCAGATTGCTGTATCTGTGTTTTTCAAGTGTCTCATGGACAGCTTCAACTATAGTATCATATGAATTGGTGCCAAGTATGGCATCAACCTCCGGGATTTCCTTAAAAATCTCATCCTTGTATCTTTGTGCCAGACAGCCTGTCACAATAAGTGATTTGCATTTGCCTGTCTCCTTATACTGAGCCATCTCGAGAATTGTATTGATACTCTCCTCCTTTGCATCACCTATGAAGCAGCAGCTGTTTACGATAATGATATCAGCCTGCGTCTCATCATCGGTCATCTCAATGCCGTCATTTGCAAGCATGCCTATCATATACTCTGAATCCACAAGGTTTTTATCGCATCCAAGCGAAATAAATAATAATTTCATAGTACCTCTCAAATGTAAGTATTTACAATTAAAGGGAAAGACAAAACAGCCTTTCCCCTCCTAGATTAAGCCTCTTCGCCTTCGTTTAAATCCTCATCATCTGAGACGATTCTGACAGCTCCCGTGTACAGCTCCTCTACAGCAATAGATAATGGCTTATTGCACTTAGGGCGTGCGATAAGCGGTTCTGCACCATCAATAATCTGGCGTGCACGCTTTGCTGCTGCGATAACGATAGAATAACGGCTGTTTACTACCGGCTCTTCACCTATCTCTACATTGTTGTTTACTACCTTCATTAACTCTACATACGATGGATGTATCATATTATTTATCTCCTTTCGAAAAGCTTAAAAGCTCTTTTCTCATTTTATTTATAAAATCTATATTTGATGATACAAGATAATCCTGATTCTTTTTTGTGTCGTCAGAGCTGTGGATGATGTCATTCACAAGCTCTACACAATCGTCAAGCTTATCATTTACCACTAAATAATCATATTTTTCTATGCCTAAAGACTCCTCATATGCTCTTGAAAGTCTCTGTGCACAGACCTCTTTTGTCTCTGTGCCTCTTCCTACAAGCCTGTCCTTGAGCTCATCTGCGCTCGGTGCTGACACAAACATAAGCACCGTATCAGGAAACTGCTCCTTTATCTTTAAAGCTCCCTGTATTTCTATCTCAAGAATCACATTCTTTCCGGCATTAAGCTGCTCATTGACATATGACTTTGGTGTGCCGTAGTAATGATCCACATACCTGGCATACTCTAGCAGTCCATCTGTCTTTATCATCTGTTCAAACTCTTCCTCTGAGATAAAGAAATACTCTCTGCCATGCTCCTCACCCGGTCTTGGACCTCTGGTCGTAGCTGATACGCTCAGTGCATAATCCTCACCGTGCTTTGCCATAAGCTCTTTCATGATAGTACCCTTTCCGGAACCCGAAAAGCCTGAAAAAACAACTAATTTTCCTGTGTTACTCATCACAATCTCCTAAAATTACTCAATATTTTGAATCTGCTCCCTGACCTTTTCTATATCAGTTTTAAGACTGATGCCGGTGTCAGAAATCTTAAGATCATTGGACTTTGAAAGTATGGTGTTCGCCTCACGGTTCATCTCCTGTGCGAGGAAATCAAGCTTTCTTCCCACACTGCCACCGGCATTTAGCGAATCCTTCATGGAAAGGATATGGCTTTTGAGCCTGACTGTCTCCTCATCCACACAGATCTTGTCCGCAAAAATAGTGACCTCCTGGGCTATTCTTGAATCATCAAGCTGATTGTCTGCAAGCAGCTCTCTTAGCTTTTCCTCAAGACGCGCACGGTATTCTGCAATTATCTGTGGCGAACGCTCCTCAATGAAATCAACATATGATACCATATTATCAAGCTTTTCGCAAAGGTCTTTTTTAAGATTTTCTCCCTCGCGCACGCGGCTTTCAACAAATGGCTCAAATGCACCGCGAAGAGCCTTCTCAAGACTGCTCCACAGCTCATCCTCATCTACAGGCTGCTCCTCCATCGCAAATACCTCCGGATATCTCGACAGCGTACTCACTCTTATATCATTCTCCAGTCCGAATTCCTCCGCCATCTGATTCAGATACTTAAGGTATTCTCCCGCGAGAGCCTTATTATACTGCAATGAGAAATTATTCTCCGTAAAATCCTCATATGTGATATAAATATCGACCTTGCCACGCTCTATGTACTCCTTAAGCAGAGTCCTTATTGCACTCTCGAAGAAATTGAGCTTTTTAGGCATCTTGATATTGACGTCCAGATATCTGTGATTTACAGATTTTACCTCAACTGTAATCTTACGGCTTGCATCTGCGTACTCGTATCTGCCAAAGCCGGTCATACTTTTAATCATAATTTTTCCTTTCGCATATGCATAGATGAGTTTATTATATAACTCCTTGAGATTTTCGTCAAATATATTATAATATAAATATTCATGATTATAAATATTCAGCAGCTTAGAATATTTACAGGAAATAAGGAGGAACATCATGGCTTTAGACGGAATAGTCATTTCAAATATAGTTGCAGAGCTAAACAGCACGATACTAAACTCAAAAATCAGTAAAATCGCAGAGCCTGAGGCAGATGAGCTGCTTCTTACCCTAAAGGGACCAAACGGCTCGTTCAGGCTTTCGATGTCTGCAAGTGCATCGCTTCCATTCATCTACCTGACATCCACAAATAAGGTAAGCCCTCTCACTGCCCCTACATTTTGCATGGTTTTAAGAAAGCATATAGCAAACGGACGCATCACAAAGATTTACCAGCCGGGCATGGAGCGTATCATAAACTTTGAAATCGAGCACTTAAACGAGATGGGCGATCTATGCCACAAGGTGCTTATTATCGAGCTGATGGGCAAATATTCAAACATCATCTTTACCGACTCCGATGGTACGATAATAGACAGTGCCAAGCGTATTCCCGCATCCGTAAGCTCTGTGCGAGAGGTGCTTCCGGGCAGAGCCTACACCATCCCAGCGACACAGGAGGATAAATATAATCCTCTGACTGTAGATTCGAAGCAGTTTGCGGATATTATATCAGCAAAGCCGCTTACTGTTTCAAAGGCTATCTACTCATCCTTTTCCGGCATCAGCCCCCTTGTGGCAAATGAGCTGGCTCACCGGGCAGGCCTTGACGCGGACTCCCCTGTAGCTGCATACTCACACGATGAGCTTTTGCACCTGGGAAGCAACTTCACATGGATGATGGAGGACATAAAAAATAATCGTTTTACGCCGAATATCGTGCGTGACGGCAATGAACCAAAGGAATTTTCTTCAATAGAGCTGACTCAGTATAGCGATTTAACGGTCACAAAATATGAATCCATATCAGAGGTTTTAGAGCTTTACTACTCTGAAAGAAACACCTATACACGTATACGCCAGAAGTCAGCCGACCTGAGAAAACACGTAAATACCCTCCTGGAGCGAAACCAGAAAAAATATTCCCTGCAGATGAAGCAGCTTAAGGACTCCGAAAAACGCGAAAAGTACAAGGTGTACGGCGAGCTTATCAACGCATTCGGCTACGGACTTACACCGGACGACAAGTTTCTTGAAGCTGCAAACTATTATGATGACAACAAAATCATCAAAATCCCTATCGACAACACAAAAACTCCTGCCGAGAACGCGCAGAAATACTTTGACAAATATGGAAAGATGAAGCGTACTGCCGAAGCATTGAACGAGCTGATTCTTGAAACAAAAGGTCAGATAGACCATCTCGAATCAATTCAGAATTCACTGGATATCGCTTTAAGCGCTGATGACCTCGTCCAGATAAAGGATGAGCTGATAGAATACGGTTTTATCAAAAAAGGAAAGGGTTCAAAGAAACAGAAGGTAAAGAGCAAACCCTTCCACTATATCTCATCGGACGGCTTTGATATGTACGTTGGCAAAAACAACTACCAGAACGATGAGCTCACCTTCAAGCTGGCAACCGGAAACGACTGGTGGTTCCACGCCAAGGGCATGCCCGGCTCACATGTCATTGTAAAAGCTGAAAATAAAAAGCTGCCGGACAGCACCTTCGAGGAGGCCGGCAAGCTCGCAGGCTACTACTCAAAGGGCAAAAATGCCGACAAGGTAGAAATAGACTATCTGCAAAAGAAAAATGTCAAAAAGCCAAACGGTGCTGCAGCCGGCTTTGTCGTGTATTACACAAACTATTCTCTCACGATTCACCCGGATATATCCGATATCAGGCAGATTGAGTAAGCTTATTATATTTATTTAATAACTATTCAAAAACGGCCCACGTACATTCACCAATCCGCTTATAACAAAAAGCTGATATACACATGCATAGTCCTGCATGCTATATCAGCTTTTATTGTAGCCATTTAAGCTCATCACAGATTCATCCTCTTTAATTGTTCTTTTGCGAATTCATCCATTTTCTTTTTCAGTATTCTGTTTTCCGGTGTACAAAGCGCCGGGTCTGCTTCAAGCACCTCATCCACCATCTCAGATGCTTCCTTTAGCACATCGCTGTCCTGATACACATCCGCAAGTGCAAACGCAAGGTCTCCACTCTGCCTGATTCCAAAGAAATCCCCGGGACCTCTGAGCTTTAAATCCTCACTTGCTATAAAAAAGCCATCATTTGATTTATTTAGTATCTCCAGACGTTTTTTTGATTTCTTTGAATTTGACGAATTGATGAAAATGCAATACGACTGTGCATCCCCCCTGCCTACACGGCCTCTTAGCTGATGAAGCTGTGCAAGTCCAAACCTGTCTGCATTCTCTATCATCATAACGGTTGCATTGGGCACATTTACCCCAACCTCCACGACTGTTGTGGACACAAGCACCTGCGACTCATTATTTGCAAAGCGCTGCATCACCTCATCCTTTGCCTTACTCTTCATCCTGCCGTTAAGCACATCTACTGTGATATCCTTTGGCAGTGCCGCTTTAAGCACATTTGCATAGTCTGTGACATTTTCCCCTTCCGAGTTTTCGGTTTCCTCCACAAGAGGGCATATAACATACGCCTGATGACCGGCTCTCACCTGCTCCTTAATAAAGCTGTAGGCCTTTGGCCTGAATGCCGTGCCAACCACACAGTTCTTGATTGGAAGCCTTTTTGCAGGCACCTCATTTATGACAGAGATATCCATATCACCGTATATGATTATTGCCAACGTACGCGGTATCGGAGTGGCACTCATCACAAGTATATGTGGCTTTCTTCCCTTATCCGAGAAGCTCTCTCTCTGCTTCACTCCAAATCTGTGCTGCTCATCTGTGATAACAAGCGACAGATTGGAAAAATCCGCTTTCTCCTGTATAAGCGCATGAGTGCCTATAATAAGTGCATTTTTCTCGTTTTCAAGGCACGCATAGGCTTCTCTTTTCTGCTTTGCCGTCATGGAGCCGGTAAGAAGCACAACAGGACTGTCAAGTCCAAACTGACCAACCAGTGAGCAAAACGTCTCATAATGCTGGTTTGCAAGCACCTCCGTCGGAGCCATAATTGCAGACTGATAGCCACATTTTGACGCCCACGCCATAAGAAGAAAAGCAACAATCGTCTTTCCTGAGCCCACATCGCCCTGAATAAGCCTCTGCATCACATAGGGACTTTTAATATCCTGCTTTATCTCATCTATTGTCTTCTTCTGCGCGCCTGTCAGCTCATACGGAAGCTTATCAATCAGTCCGTCTATAAAAGCATCATCCGTAAACTCAAACTCATTTTTGTCCTTCTGCTGCTTTTTATTCTGATACCGCATGCCCATGATAAAGAGAAAAAACTCATCAAAAACAAGCCGTCTTCTTGCCTCCACAAGAGCGTCAAAGTCATCCGGGAAATGTATCTGCTTCATGGCATAATTATACTCGCAAAAGCCGTATCTGTGCCTTATATCCTTAGGCAGATAATCTGACAGCAGTGTATCATGTGACAGAGTCTCCTTTATCGTCTTGACTATCAGATTGTTTGTCACACCGCTTGTCACGGAATACACAGGCTGCAGTGTATCGCGTATAGCCTCGTACTTTTGCACCTCATACACCACAGGCTGCTCCATGACATATCTGCCGCCCTTTGGCTTAATATGTCCGTAAAATATAAGATGTCTCCCCTGCACAAGCTGTGCCTTAAGGTATGGCATACGGTACCATACCAGCTGTATCATATGTCCGGGCGATCCGATATCCTGCAATGTAATCTGCATTCTCGCTGTATTTTTCACAACAGGTGCCTTTTTAATCACAGCATGGATGGCATAGGTACTGCTTACGTTTACATTATTCAGTTCATCAATATCCGTTATTTCCGGAAACTTTACATAATCCCGGGGAAAATGAAGGAGTATATCACCAACGGTGTATACTCCCATTTTAGCAAATGCTTTTTGTGTTTTTTCCCCGATTCCCTTAACCGCGGTAATCGGTGAAGCTATATCCATATTTGCTCCTAAATATAATAAATATCATTTATATTCTTTAAAGGGCTTTACTCTACAGAAATAACATAATAGTAGATTGGCTGTCCGCCATCGTTGACCTCAACCTCTACATCAGGATATTTCTCTTCGATTGCTGCCGCAAGCTCATTAGCTGAGTCCTCATCAGAATCACTTCCGAAGTAAATGCTGACAATCGCTGAATCCTCATCTACCATGGCATCTACCATCTCAAGTGTGGTAGCCCTTAAGTCTGTTCCAACAGAAAGGATGCTCTTGTCTCCGATTCCCATGAAGTCGTTCTGCTTGATGGTTTTTCCGTCAATCTCAGTATCACGGACTGCATATGTCACCTGCCCTGTCTTGACATTTTCTATCTCAGCCATCATCTGCTCTTTATTCTCCTCGGCGCTGTGGTCAGGGATATAATTTACAAGCGCTGTGATACCCTGTGGGATAGTCTTTGTAGGGATAACAATAATCTGTTTATCCACAACAAGGTCTACTGCCTGGTTTGCAGCCATGATGATATTCTTGTTGTTTGGCAGGATAAATACTGTCTTCGCATTTACATGCTCGATAGCGTTGAGCATATCCTCTGTGCTAGGGTTCATGGTCTGACCACCCTCTATGAGATAGTCCACTCCAAGGCCTCTAAACACTTCATTCATGCCTTCTCCGATTGAAACAGATACAAAGCCCATTTCCTTTGCAGGCATGTTATTTGTCTTTTCATCAGCCAGAGCTGCTTCATAAGCCTCTTCCTCAGCCTTCTGCTGTGCTGCAAGCTTCTGTGAATCCTTGATGAGCTTTTCCTGATGCTCCTCACGCATATTGTCGATCTTTATCTTGCTGAGTGAGCCGAAGGTAAGTGCCTTCTGCAGTGCAAGTCCGGGGTCGTTTGTATGTACGTGAGTCTTTACGATCTCATCGTCGGCTACAACGACTATAGAGTCACCAATTGACTCGAGGAATGCCTTGTATGCGTGCTCCTCATTGTCTGACATTGGCGCATTGAGTACAATAATAAACTCTGTGCAGTAACCAAACTTAATCTCTGCCTCTGTCTCAGCCGAAATCTTTGCAGGAGCTGCTCCTGTTGGTGCGCCCTCGATTGTATAGTCAATCTCCTTGCCGATAAGGGCATCATATGCTCCCTTTAATACCTGAACAAGTCCTTGTCCGCCTGAATCCACAACACCTGCCTGTTTTAATACAGGAAGCATCTCCGGTGTCTGGTCAAGCACATACTCAGCCTGCTTTATAACCTCTTCAACAAATGTGACAACATCCTCTGTATCGTCTGACAGCTCCAGAGCCTTTTCTGCTGCGCCCTTTGCCACTGTGAGGATAGTTCCCTCCTTCGGCTTCATAACCGCCTTGTAAGCTGTCTCAACCGCCTTCTGGCATGCCTCACAAAGAATAGTGACATCTATCTCATCGTATTCCTTTATAACCTTACAGAAGCCTCTGAAAAGCTGTGATAAGATAACACCCGAGTTTCCTCTGGCACCTCTTAAAGAGCCTGATGAAATAGCCTTTGCAAGCTCTGCCATGGTAGGCTCTGTGAGCGAGCTGACCTCCTTGGCTGCAGACATGATTGTCATTGTCATATTTGTTCCGGTATCACCATCCGGTACCGGGAATACATTCAGCTCATTTATCCAGTCTTTCTTTGAATCAAGATTCTTGGCTCCCGCAAGAAACATCCTTGCAAGGAGCTTTGAATTAATGCTTGTGATCTCCACTTTTTGTAGTCCTCCTTAATCAATTACCCTTACGCCCTCAACGTAAATATTGATCTTTGCAATTTTCATTCCTGTAAATGACTCAACCTTGTACTTAACCGTCTCGATAAGATTGTCCGAAACAGTGCCGATCGAAATACCATACGCTACTATTACATGAAAATCAATGGTAATTTCGTTGTTCTCATCTACCTTTACATTTATTCCATGGTTCAGGTAATCTCTCTTTAAAAGCTTTACAAGACCATCCTTCATGTTGACCGCTGCCATGCCTACTATTCCAAAGCACTCTACAGCTACAGAGCCTGCATAGGTTGCAATAACATCTGTATCAATTAAAATTTGTCCATATTGGGTATCCATCTGTCCCTTCATAATATATACCTCCATCATATTGTGACGTAGCTAATGTTATTATACCTTTTTTTTCACAAAAAGCAAATATTTTTATATTTTATCCTTGCATTCTTTATTTTAATCTGATAGAATACATTTGTTGTGAGCTTAAGAGTATGGTAAGCTTAGTGAAATGCAAGGAGGTGCAATATCATGGCAAAATGTGCAATTTGTGAAAAAGGTGTTCATTATGGAAATAATGTCAGCCATTCTCATAGAAGATCAAATCATGTTTGGAAGTCAAACATTAAGAAGGTTTCTTGCAAGGTCAATGGAGTTCCACAGAAGTTATATGTATGTACTTCATGTTTAAGATCTGGCAAAGTTGAGAGAGCTTAGTCTTTATTTTTGAATCTTTTGAATTTTAAAGGACATCCGTTTGGATGTCCTTTTTATTTGCTTTCACATATGAAATCAATCCTGCTTATCGTCCTCTGCCTCGTCTACCTTTACATCTACATCGTCGAGATTAAGGTCATCATTTTTTCCCTTTGAGAAGCGGCTTACAATATCCGGCACCATATCAAGTATTTTGGTCATGCCGTCCTGATTCTTTACATTGACAAGCTTTGTCTGTCCATTCTGGATAACGAGCACTGCACTAGGCTGAATCTTTCCACCCATACCACCGGCTCCGTTATTTTTCTTTTCTGCCGAAAATGCTCCTGCTGCCACTCCAAACGACACATCCACAAGCGGAAGTATGATTGTATCCCCTATATGAATCGCATCACCGACTACAGTCTTTGTAGTGATAAAGCTGTCCATCCCCTTGAAAAGTGACTCTACTGTGTTATTGAAACTATTATCTGCCATAATATCTTCCTCCTATCTGCTTATCCTATTATATAATCTGCGGCAGTTTTTATCAAATAAAATTCTAAGTGTTGCCGCTAAAATACTTATTACTATCACATGCCCCTTTATATCAAAGCTGCCCTTTGCATATGGATTTTCACTCTCGAAATCAGGTGTAATCCGCCATCTGTTTGTATAGCCGACAGGAAAGCATGCTAAAATCCCCAATGAAATACCTGTTGTATCCGGCGAGCCTGTTGAATAAACCATTGTAAGCTTAAGCCTCCTTGGGCATATTCTTTTAAGAATGATAAAAAGCTCTTTTTTCAGATGTGAAAAAGCAGCCTTATTTCTCTCGTCACCGTATTCTCTTTTTAGCTTACCGATACCGGTTTTTATTTTTTCTGACTTATCTTTAAATTGTTTTTTATGTGGTTTTTTATGAGTGAGCTTTGTTTGTTGTTTTATATGCTGATTCTCATCAGCCGATATTTGAGGCTTTCCTCCGGTGTTTTCACAGCCTTTATCTTCCGCTTGAGTTTTAGCCGCATCATCTATTGCGTCATCATCAAAATCCTCATAATTCTCTGCCAAAGAATCAGTCTCAGTGGCCTTTTCATTATACTCATCATCTTCACACTTTTCATACTCAGAATCAGAATCGTCAAACAGCCTCTTCTTCACAAAGGCAAGCCTTATATATCCGTCAGTCTCGTCCGCATACTCTATATGCAGTGCAAACAAATGAAAAAGCCATGACACATGTGCTTTTGCTCTTATGTCTGTATTGTCAAAGCTTCCGACAGCCCTGTACTTGACCGGCACAAACAGTACGCAAAGCAGCGCTGTAAGTATAAGAGCAAGCACTACAAGGAGTATGATGCCTATGACCTTTAAAATCGTAAATATCATATATCTAATTCCTCCGTCTGCTCTTTAAATAGCTCTTCACATCTGTTTTACCTGTATTTTCGTATGTCTCCTTAACAATATCACAGGCCAGCAAAAGTGCCTCATCATAATTACCCGCTACTGCGATTATGTGCAGATTCTTCTTAGGATATCCCTTTTGCAGCAATTCTCTTGTCGGAATGATATCCAAAAGATTTTCCTCATTTGACGGAAACGTGATGATGTATGTGTGAAGCATGCCGGCATTATGCTCTATCTTCCACTTGATTTTCTTTATCTTTCCGGTAACAGACTCTCCTACAAATAAATCCTCATACCATTTCATTCCAAAACCTCAAAAAGCAGTTTTTAAAACTGCTTTTTAATAATACTAATAATACTTGTGTGTCCCCCATAAATTGCTTTTCTTTAAATCCAGGTACTCATTGTAAGCCTTCTCAAGTATCTGCTTCTCATTTGCAAACTTGAGCAGATGATATGCCTCGTGATACTTGTAAAACCCTGAATCCATGAAATACTCTTCTCTTTGCGGTTTACTATAATAACTTTCGCCCATCATAAGATACCAGTGTACATCCTTTTCCACTGTATCATGTGGCACGGTAAAAGAATAGTGGCTCTTACCCACGTATTGGATTATCGTTGCACTGGCACCGGTCTCCTCTTTCACTTCACGGATTGCAGTGTCCTTGTACTCTTCGTCAGACTCCACAGTTCCCTTGGGCAGTACCCACCCCTCGTACCTGTTCCTGTAGTTCTTGTATAAGAGTAATATTTTGCCACGAAAGATTACCACACCGCCACAGCTCGTTGCTTCTATCATTGCCATTCCTCCAAGTGTGGTTTAAACGCTATTTGTCAGTTCAAGCGAAATATGAACGATAACGTCTGTCATTACACTTAAGTATAACCTACTTCTAAAAAAAGTGCAACAAGCCTATTCATTGAAATATTTATCAAATACCTTTTTTGCCACCGGCACCGCATATGTGCTTCCGGCACCCGAATCCTCCACAACTACTGCGATAGCCAGATCATTGTAGCCATCCTTTTTTCCATAGCCCACAAACCAGGCATTGGTCTGGTCTGTAGAATCTGATACCTGGGCAGTTCCGGTCTTTCCAAAGGCCTCATAGCTCTGGGCTCTGAGCTTTGTGCCTGTTCCATCAGACACCACTGCTGCCATAAGATTCTGAAGAAAAGCTGCCTGATCCTTTGACATAATCTGCTTGTATGAAGCCGGTTTATTCTGCTCCACAATCGCCCCTGCTGCATTCTCCGTATGGTCTACCAGATATGGTCTCATCAGATTGCCATCATTACAGATTGCACCAGCAATCATGCACATATGAAGTGGCGAAACAAGCGTGTTTCCCTGACCTATCGCAGTCTGCATTGTCAGAGCTGACGAAGCATTGTTATCCAATGCAAACTTACTCTTTTTTGAATCAAAGGCTATAGGCAGATCCTTGTTGAAAAGCATGTCGTCACACAAGGTATTAAGCTTATTGTTGTCCACCAAAAGACCTATATTGGAAAAGGACGAGTTGCATGACTTTGCAAACGACTTTGTTAAGTCCTCCTGTCCGTGTGATTTATTGCCGGCACAGTGGATTGTAAAGCCGTCCTCAGTAATGCTTCCATCACAATCAAAGCTGTAGTCGTTGTATGTAGACGGATTTTCGTTATAATACTCGAGTGCTGTAAAAATCTTAAACACTGAGCCCGGAGCATATTGTCCCTGTGTTGCCCTGTTGTAAAGAGAAGTGCTGCCCTCACCGTTTACGCTCTCCCAGTCACTTGCTATGGTGTTTGGGTCATAATCAGGCTTTGACACCATAACTGCAATCTTTCCTGTCTTCGGCTCAATTGCAATGACAGCACCTTCATAGTCGTCAAGTGCATTGTATGCAGCCGCCTGTGCTTCGTAATCCAGCGTGGTTATGACATTATCACCGGTATTTTTCTTGCCGCTTATATCATTTACTATCTGGTCAAGGAAAAACTCATGTGAGCGAAGCAATGAGAAATTTTCCTGCTTTTCAAGCCCTGCCTTACCGTTTACGGCAAAGCCCGCTACATGCGCAAACATCCTGCCGTCAGGATATTCCCTTGTCTCAGACGCATCCGAGCTGACCTTTGTCCGTGCTATGACATGTCCATCCTTAGTCTGTATCTCGCCTCTCACCACGTTCTTAGAGAAAAGATCCTGCAGCGAATTATATGGACTGTTGATGAATTCGTCGCTTTTTACAAACTGGAAATACAAGAAATAACCTATCAATCCAACAAAAACTATAAGGAAAAAATATGTAACAACCGCATACTCTCTATTTCTGTGTCTTCGTGCTGTTTTTGCCGCCTGCTGCCGGTTTTTTTGTGTTTTTTGTCTCATGGTCCTTTCGTCTCTTGTCATCTATATTTCTCCTTTTTTCAGGGGCTGCCTGCATAATATACATGCCCTGTATCATTCCAAAAATAATCATCGTAGATAAAAGCGAGCTGCCACCGTAGCTCACAAGCGGTAACGTCACACCTGTCATCGGTATAAACTTGGTTGAGCCGCCGACAGTTAAAAGCACCTGAAGCGCATACACACTGCCAAGTCCAAGCGCCACATACTTGTAAAATGCATCCTTCATCTGCATGGAAAGATTAAATATCATAAGAAAGCAGCTGACACAAACCATAATGAGGCAGACAGCAAATATACCGCCCATCTCCTCTGAGATAGCCGCTATGATAAAGTCCTTTGACACAATAGGTATCTTATTCGGCAGTCCCTGCCCCAGTCCAAAGCCAAACAGTCCGCCTGTACCTATGGCAAAGAGCGACTGGCACACCTGATAGCCGGCCTTGTCTATGACAGAAAGAGGGTCAAGCCATGCAACAATTCTGTTTTTCACATGTGAAAACAGATGATAACCAGCGTACATTCCAAGCCCCACAAACGCGAGTCCTCCGGCAAAAATATAAAACTTTTTTGTCGCAACATAAATCATGACCAGATATGTAAAGAAATACAAAAGCGCTCCACCTAGATCATTTGATGCAACAAGTATCAGCACAAACACGGCCGATATGCCGCTTGTTATGGCAAGCTGCTTTAAATCAGTTGACTTATACAGCATGGATGCTATAAAAAACACAAAAAGTATCTTTACAAACTCAGACGGCTGAATTGAAACAGGACCAAATGTCAAAGAAAGCTTTGCTCCTCTGCTCGCCACTCCTACCACAAGCACTGACAAAAGACCAAGTATTCCAACACCGGCATATGTCCATGTCAGTTTTCGAAACATCGTGCCTTTTTGCATGATAAGCGGTATTAAAAACGCAAATATTGTTCCGGCAAGTACAAAAACAAACTGCCTTAATGCCTTGTCAAACGAAATTCTCGTTAGAATAATCATGCTAATACAAAGCATCATCACCATGTTGTTTAGCACAAGCTCTGAGGCATTCTTATAAAACTTATGATAAATCAAATAAATTGATTCAAAAAGCACAAGCTGTGCTATATAAAATCCTATTATCTTTGTATCCATTGTCGTGACAAAGAGCACCAAAAAACCATCTAAATGAATCAGAAACATATAAAATCTCTGCAGATTATATATATGCCTCTGCTTTTTCGGCTTGTCGGGATACTTGAATAAATGAAAGCATAAAAAAGTATATATGAGAAAAAGTATTATCATAATATACTTGGAAAGCTGTACTATCAGATGTACCATGTTATTCTACTCCTCTTTTGTAATGTCCGTTTGTATATTCAGCTACCTTATCATCCATAACCGCCTTAATCTGCTTTGGAGTCTCGATTGTAAAGCTGTATCTAAAACTTCTGATACCGGCCTCCTTAAGCTTACTTATATTCTTTGTAAGCATGGTAGGCAGTGAATTATATATTGTATTATAGCACTCCTTACAGTTGTTACAAACTGCAAAGGATTTATTGTATCTGTCCTTTAAATATATAAGCTTTTGCTTTTTATCACAACCCTTTGTGTTTTTGTGCACACAATTGGCGGTGGTCATAAGCGGATAATATCCATAGACTATCAGCTGCGAGCCTATATTGTTTCTATGCATAATCTCCCTTGAATTGAGTTCAAGCGGCACTGTGTCACCACTTACTCCGTGCTCAAAAAAAGCACTCTTTGAAACATCATTAAAGGTATACATATTGTGATCCAAAATAACTTTTTTCCCTGTAAACAGATTGTCTGCCAGATAAAGCTCCTCGTAGTTTTTCACCACAAAGCCATCGAAGCTTACTTTATCAAGCTCTTTTGCGATAGATACAAAATAATCAGATGAATCCGCCCTGAATATCGTAGGCAGCATGAGATACACTTTTTTATTTCGCTTTGCAAGGCTTTGCACATCATCTGTAAACTGCTGTATAAGAGTCTTGCGGTCATACATGTCAAAATCAAGATAAAACACATCAAAGCAGTCATATGTCACGAGTGTATCAAGCTGCGCGCGTGTCATACACGAGCATATGGTGGTGTAATCATTTATAGTTTCATGTGCTGCGTCGCTTTTTATGGCATGCTCCGGAAGCTTAGAAAGACTTGATATATCAACATATCGCGCGTCATCCCTGTAATATTCCTTCAACAGCTTATCACAAAGCCCTGAAATTGCATCGCGGCGCAGCTTATTTAGTGCTCCGTTCGGCACAAAGACGTTTTCTCCGATTTGAGCTTTAATATGTGAAAACTCAAAGTCTGTATCACCGGTTTTGTTTATCCTGTCGATAGCGGCTTTTTTATCAAGCGGTGCCTTAAGTGCGGCGCTGACAGGTTCTATTGAGGCTTTGTATGTCACATCACCTCTTTTTACGGTGAGGCTTCCGGGCTCGCCCTCTCTTAAAACAAGCTCTCCCTCTATCGAGAGCTTTCTTTTTTCAGGCGAAGGCTCTGCAGCATTTGAAACAAAATTAGGCTTCACATAAGTCACCATATCAGAGCCATTGTGGTCGAAATAATACCTGTCTGTGAAACCACAGCGGTTTCCAAGTTCCTTTATCCTGTCATAATCAGCATCACTAACAGGCTTTTTGCTGTCAATATAGCTTCTGTAGTATTTTACCACTCCGCATGCATACTCAAGCTGCTTCATACGTCCCTCAATCTTGAGCGAATAAACACCTGCATCATGCAGCTTGTCAAGAGCCTTTATACCACACATATCCTTAAGGCTTAAAATGTATTCATCCTTTTTGCCCTCCACGGTATACGGCAGTCTGCACGGCTGTGCACAGCGGCCTCTGTTTCCGCTTCTACCACCTAAAATACTGCTGAAAAGGCACTGTCCGGAATACGAATAGCACAATGCTCCGTGCACAAAGGCTTCAAGCTCCATGCCGGTTTCCTCATGTATGCGCTTCATCTCGGCAAGAGAAACCTCCCTTGCCATGACCACACGCGTCACTCCAAACTGTGAAAGAAAACGCACTCCGTCTGCTCCAGTCACCGTCATCTGTGTACTCGTATGTATCTCCATTGAAGGAAAATACTCATGGATAGCCTTCACCACTCCAAGGTCCTGCACTATCACTGCGTCAAGACCTCTTTTGTAGTACACAAGCAGGTAGTCGTAGAGCTTTGAAAACTCACTGTTTTTAATCAGCGTATTGACCGTCAGATACACCTTTACTCCTCGTAAATGCGCAAAATCAATTGCCTCTAAAAGCTCCTCTTCTGTGAAATTATTGGCATATGCCCTGGCTCCAAACATGCTTCCGCCCACATACACAGCATCGGCGCCGCTTTCTATCACGCCCTTAAGTATCTCAAGGTTGCCTGCCGGTGCAAGCAGTTCAAAATCTTTATTTCTCATATATTTCCTCATATAGATGCTAATTTTATGTTATATAAATCTGCAATAAAATAGGGAACAGTGTACGATAACCGTTCCCCTTTTATTGCTATTTATCGCTACTGTCATTTGCCCCTTTAGAAGCATGTGCAGATTTTTTAACAGGCTTTTTTCCATCAAGAAGTGACTCCTCAAGAGTTGCCTCAAGTCTTGCCTTGTTGAGTAAAAGCTCTTTGTTTTGTGCCTCAAGCTCCTTCATGCTCGCCTCAGCATTCTCGGTCTTTACCTGATTGGAAATTAAATCATGCTTTAAATCATATATTTCCTTATCCTTATTCTCTATATCACCCTCGAGCTTTTCAACAAGTGCCTTTGCCTTGAAATAATCATCAGCAATATTGAGCTCAATAAGTGTGCTCTTCATATTGCCCGGAAGATGCTTATACTCATCCATATCATCAAACTCTGCAATCTTGTTGTTGATGTATGCCGCAACCTTCTGTAAGTATTCCTCATTCTCATATCCTGACAGTGTGTAAACCTTTCCGTCTATTACCACCTCGGCATTTGTTTTTGCAGACATTTAATCATCCTCCGTTTTCACATTTATTCAAACCAGCTATATTAATATCAATTTCAATATCAAATACTTATTTATTATATGCCTTATAGATATAAATTGCAACTTTAAGCCCTTTTTCTCTCAAAATGCTCAAAGGCAAGGTCTGTCGCCACACGTCCCTTTGGTGTGCGGTTTATAAAGCCGTTCTTCACAAGATACGGCTCGTAAACATCCTCAATGGTTCCGGCATCCTCACCTATTGCCGCCGCAAGCGTATCAAGACCTACCGGTCCTCCCGCAAACTTATCAATGATGGTGAGAAGTATATTTCTGTCGTTTAAATCCAGTCCGTACTTGTCCACTTCCAAAAGGTCCAGCGCAAAGCTTGCCACATCATAGGTAATTTTGCCGTCATACTTGACCTGCGCAAAATCCCTGACACGCTTTAGCAGTCTGTTTGCAAGTCTTGGCGTGCCTCTTGATCGTCTTGCCATCTCGTAGGCTCCCTTGTCATCTATCTCAACTCCAAGCACCTTTGCGGAATTGACGATAATATGCTTTAACTCATCGACAGTATAAAACTCCATGTGATTTACCACGCCAAACCTGTCCCGAAGAGGCGCTGACAGCATGCCCGCCCTCGTTGTTGCACCTACAAGGGTGAATTTGGGCAGGTTGAATCTGATTGACTTTGCAGACTCGCCCTTTCCAATCATGATATCAATGGCGTAATCCTCCATGGCAGGATAGAGCACCTCCTCCACCTGACGGTTTAGTCTGTGAATCTCATCGACAAACAGTATATCGCCCTCCGAAAGTCCGTTGAGTATGGCTGCCATCTCTCCCGGCTTACCTATTGCAGGACCGGAGGTCACCTTTATCTTTGTACCCATCTCATTTGCAATGATTCCTGCAAGTGTTGTCTTTCCAAGCCCCGGAGGTCCGTAAAACAGCACATGATCGAGCGCCTCGCCCCTTGATTTTGCAGCTTCAATATATATTTTTAAATTGTCCTTTATCTTCTGCTGACCGATATAGTCATCAAAATACATAGGACGCAGGGATTTCTCTATCTTTATGTCCTCTTCCTGCAATTGTGTGGAAATTACTCTTTTCACGTTTTGTTCCCCGTTTCTGTTTTAAGCTTACAGCTTTTATCAATCAGCCCATATTTTTGAGCGCAAACTTCAGCACATCCTCTACATCCATATCCTCTGTGATATCAACCTTGGACACTGCCTTAAGACTCTCAGTAGATGAGTATCCAAGCGCATTAAGCGCCATGACAGCATCATTTTTCACAGTGCTGTTCATGGATGAAACAGCACCGGATACCTGGTTCTCAAGCTTCTTTTCAAATGCATCCTCAAGCGACAGCTTGTCCTTTAAATCAAGTATCACTCTCTGAGCCGTCTTTGCACCTATTCCCGGTGCCTTTGATATAGCCTTTGAATCGCCCGATAGAATCGCAAAACGCAAATCATCGGCAGGCAGAGTTGACAAAATGGCAAGGCCGCCCTTTGGTCCGATTCCGCTGACTGTAATCAGCAGCTTAAAGATTTCAAGATCATCCTTGCTCAAAAAGCCATAAAGTATCATGGCATCCTCCCTGACACACAGGTAGGTGTAAATTTTTACATCCTCCCCCTCGTCAGGCAGCATATCAAAATACTGCGTCGGTATGTAAATGAGATAGCCTACACCTGCTGCCTCCACTACAATGCTGTCTATATTTTTTTCTGCAAGCTCTCCTTTTATATATGCATACATTGAATCCATTTGTTACTGTTTCGACTGTAGCCTGACACACAGGCATAAAAACAGCAGCATCTCCTTTTGTTATTAAATATACGTAGATTACAGCCCATTAAAACTATACATGAAAGCTGTCAGAAATCCTCAAAAGCACCTGTGAAGCTACTATTCCAATCACAAGTCCCGTGATGCATCCTGCCACAAGAAGCACCGGAATATAATACACTACGCTGTAGGTTGACAAAACTATAGCCGCAACTATTATCTGTCCTATATTGTGACACACTCCACCGACCAGGCTTATTGAAACCGAACTGAATTTATCTGATTTCTTTAGCAGGTACATAACGATAAAGCTTAGTATACAGCCTGCCAGTGAATATATGATGCTGAACGCATTTCCAAACATAAAGCCTGAAAGCACCGCACGAAATACACATAGCAGAAACGTCTCCATGGGTGCTGCTATATAAAGCATGATTACTGTCACTATATTTGTAAGTCCAAGCTTCACTCCCGGTATGCCTACCGCAAACGGTATAAGTGACTCAACATAGCTTAGCACCAGTGCCAGTGCCATAAGCATACCAAGATATGCAATCTTTCTGGTTTTCATTTATCTCATTCTTTCTATAAAAATGTTCGGGTATCACTTGGATATCGAATCTATATCGGATTTCGTGTCACTTTTTACCGTCACAACAACCTTATTCGGCAGACAGATAATCGACTCTCCCTCCTTGGATATCGCCTTCTGCTTCACACACAGATGATCCGGACAGTCGGCAGAAGTCATATCCGCCACACCTCCCTTTATGACAAGGGTGTTAGTAACATCGCCATCGCCGTTTTTTATCTCAATTGTATCATCCTTTGAAAGCGGATATGTGCCATAGGCCCTTCCATCGATAGTCACCTTGACACATGCATCGCTATCCGTATCCTGCCCCTTTAAATATACAAGCTTCCATATAAGAAGCAGAGCGACAGAGATAATTACAATAACCGATATCAGGATTATATCATTTCTGCCAAAACGCTTACGCATCCTCTTTTATCTCTCCCATATAGTAAAAGCCTCTGCACTCATCAAGCTTCACATTGTAGATATTTCCAATCATATCCTCGGTACCCGGAAAATGTACGATTGAATTATTGTCCATACGTCCGGTCACATAGCCGTCCTTCTGGTCATCCATCTCCTCTGCAAGTACCGGAACCACTTTGCCCTCATAGCATTTTGCCTTTTCTGACGAGATAGTCTGAACCTCCTTTAAGAGCCTGTCAAACCTGTCCTTAACCACATCATCCGGCACCTGATTCTCCATTGTGGCAGCGCGTGTACCTGTTCTCTTTGAGTAAATAAATGTAAAAGCACTGTCATATCTGACCCTCTTAACAACATCCATTGTCTCAAGGAAATCCTCCTCAGTCTCTCCCGGGAAGCCTACAATGATATCAGTTGTGATTGCAATATCAGGAATCTGCTCACGAAGTCTCTTTACCTCGTCGAGATATTTTTCCTTGTCATAGTGCCTGTTCATCTCCTTAAGCACCCTTGAGCTTCCTGACTGAAGCGGCAGATGCATATGCTTGCACACCTTGTCGCACTCCTTTATCGCCATAATCAGGTCATCTGATAAATCCTTTGGATGAGATGTCATAAAACGAATCCTCTTAAGTCCTTCAATCTTATTGACCTCGCGAAGAAGCTCTGCAAAGGTTATAGGATTGTCAAGAGTTTTACCATATGAGTTGACATTCTGTCCGAGAAGCATTATCTCGCACACTCCGTCTGAGACAAGCTTTTCTATCTCTCTTATGATATCCCTAGGCTCCCTGCTTCTCTCACGACCTCTTACGTATGGCACGATACAATAGCTGCAGAAATTGTTGCAGCCAAACATGATATTGACACCTGATTTGAAAGAGAACTTTCTCTTCACCGGCAGATCCTCAACAATCTGGTTGGTATCCTTCCATATGTCAATCACCTGTGAACCTGACTCAATATTGTTGCATAAAATCTCTGCAAACTTGAATATATTGTGGGTTCCGAACACTATATCTACAAACTTGTAATGCTTTTTGATGTTTTCAACAACCTCCGGCTCCTGCATCATGCAGCCGCAGAGAGCAATCTTCATCAGAGGATTCTTTTTCTTGTAATTCTGCAGATACCCAAGTCTGCCGTACACCTTGTTGTTAGCATTCTCACGTACGGTACAGGTGTTGTATACAATGAAATCAGAGTGCTCATCAGTTCCTTCCACGTAGCCTATCTGCTCGAGTATTCCGACAAGCTTTTCTGAGTCGCGGGCATTCATCTGACACCCGAATGTCTTTACAAAATAAGTCATAGGACGGCCGATTTCTTTAGATTTCTTTTCAACAAAATCCTTTGCCTTTGCCATGTAGTAATACTGCCTCTCAGGCTCATGTGCCGGTGGTGTCTTTGTTATATCTATATCGTAGCTCATGTTATATTATATTTCCTCTCAAATTAATTCTATGATACTTTACCTGACTATTCCCTGATCTGACCACTGCCGTAAATAATATATTTGTAGCTAGTCAGTGCTTCAAGCCCCATAGGTCCCCTTGCGTGAAGCTTCTGTGTGCTGATGCCTATCTCAGCTCCAAAGCCGAATTCATTTCCATCGGAAAATCTGGTTGAGGCATTTACATAAACGCATGCAGCATCTATCTCATTTAAGAACTTCTGCGCATTGTCGTAATCATTTGTGACGATTGCCTCTGAATGTGATGTGTTGTATCTGTTGATATGCTCGATTGCCTCATCAATACTGTCAACAATCTTTACCGACATGATGTAATCAAGATACTCCATACCCCAGTCATCGGCAGTGGCCTCTGTCACATCATCTCTTCCGGCAAGAATTGCCTGCGCTCTTTCATCACAGTGCAGCTGTACATGATGCTCTCTTAACTTATCATACAGCTTTGGCAGAAATTCCTCTGCTATGGTGCTGTGTACTACAATCGACTCACATGCATTGCAGACACTGATTCTTTGTGTCTTTGCATTGTTAATAATATTAACAGCCATGTCAAAGTCAGCATCCTTGTCCACATATACATGGCAGTTGCCTGTACCGGTCTGGATGACAGGAATTGTAGCATTTTTGACAACATTCTGGATGAGTCCTGCACCACCTCTTGGTATGAGCACATCCACATACTGATCCATCTTCATAAACGCATTTGTTGTCTCTCTGTCTGTTGACTCAATAAGTGCAAGTGCAGCAGCAGAAACCAAATTGTCCGTTAAAGCCTTTTTTAAAGCCTTAACTATTGCGATATTGGTATTTATCGCATCACTTCCACCCTTCAATATGACACAGTTGCCTGTCTTAAAACACAGACCAAAGGCATCTGACGTGACATTTGGGCGAGCCTCAAAAATGATTCCCACAACACCGATTGCAACTCTTCTTTTTCCGATAATAAGGCCATTAGGACGCTTTGACATAGACATCACTTCCCCAATTGGGTCTGCAAGCTTTGCTATCTGTCTGAGTCCGTCAGCCATGCCAAGGAGCCTGTCATGGTCAAGTGAGAGCCTGTCAATCATGCTCTTTGCCTTCATATTTTCCTCTGCTGTGGCCACATCCCTTTTGTTTGCCTCAAGGATTTCTTTTTCTGCCTTAAGCAGATTGTCCGCTGCATCGTTTAATACCTTATTCTTGATATCTGTATCCAGTGTTCCTATCTTTACTCTGGCCTCGTATGCATCCGCACAAATTTTTTCTAAATCATTCATCAATAAACACCTCTCTCTTATCTGTTATTACCCCATCTAATTGTACGTCATATTCATCTTCAAACGTCACGCTGCTAAGTAACTGGAAATCGTAGCCCACTCCAACTGCCATAACAGTGTCTCTTTTTGTAAAAGACGATAAATATCTGTCATAAAAGCCCTTTCCATAGCCGATTCTGTAACCGGTACCCGAGAAGGCAAGCCCCGGCACTATCATAAGCGCCCTGCCATCCGCCTGCGTATACTCCTTCGTCATATCAGGCTCTTTAATATTAAATGAACCACAATTAAGCTCATCAAGGCTTCTTACCCTGTAAAAGGACATTGTATTGCCCGAAACCCTCGGATAATATATCCTTTTTGCCTTGTTTATTAAATAGGTAAAATACTCATCAGTATTCACTTCATTTCTGATAGCTGAATACAAAAGTATGTTGTCATAATCTCTGTCAAGCTCTGATACCATGAGTCTTTTATAAATGTCATGGCTCATGTTGTGGCACTCATCAGCGCCCAGAAGGTCTCTTTGCTTTTTAAGCCTGCTACGAATTTCTTTTTTTGTTTCCATATTTCTCGCCGAGGTTCTCAACCGAACCGTCATCGTTTACCATATCGATATTGTTGAGCTGGTTTCTTAAATTCTTCTTCACGTTTGCTATATACTCCTTGCGCAAAAGATCCTGCTCCTTTTTCTCTGCCTCAGAAAGTCCCTCTGCCTGTGACTTTCTGTAAAGCTCATTGATTCGCTGTATTTTTTCCTGTGTCATAGCACTCTCCTGATTTCAAATTATAAGCTGATTACTGGCCGCCTGTAGATGTAGGTGCCATCTCTCTTTGTATATAATCCGCAAGCACAAACTCTGCATCCTTTGCCCTGTGGAAAAGTGTTCCTGTATATCTGCCATTCATAATGTCATATAAAATCCCCATATTGCCGCCGTTTGCGATAATCATATCGGCGCCGGAATATGTGGCAATCTTTGCCGCTGTAAGCTTTGTCGCCATGCCGCCGGTTCCGACATCACTGCCGGTTGATGACTTTGCCATGCCAAGTATTTTCCTGTCAAGCGTATCAACCTCTCTGATAAGCTTTGCATCCGGATTGTCATGAGGATCATCGGAATACAGACCATCTATATCAGATAGCAGTATGAGCAGATCAGCCTTCGTGATTGATGTAACAATAGCAGACAGCGTATCATTGTCACCAAACTGCATCTCGTATGTGCTTACCGTATCATTTTCATTGACAATAGGCACCACATTCAGATCAAAAAGCTCCTCAAATGTATTCATAACATTGCGTCTGGAAACAGGATTGACTATGGTATTCTTTGTCATGAGCACCTGTCCGGAATTCTGATTATACTCGGAAAAAAGCTTCTGATATGTCATCATCAGCCTGCCCTGTCCCACTGCGGCGCATGCCTGCTTTATTGAAATATCGCTCGGGCGCTCCTTTATGCCTATCACATCACGTCCAACCGCGATAGCGCCGGAGCTTACGAGACACACATCCATACCGCTGTTTCTGTAATCACATATCGAGCGCACCAGACGCTCCATCTTTGAAAAATTGAGGCTTCCCGTCTCTGCATGTGTCAGCGTCGATGAGCCTATCTTTATTACCACTCTTTTATAATTGTCTAAAAAACTCATTTCTATCATCTTTCTTATTGTAAGTCTAAATGCATACATAATTACATTACGCATACATTTACTACTTTACCATATATTCATGCAAAATACAAAATCATTTTTACTACTGTCTCATTTTTTTATTCTGTGTTATTATATTTATGCTTTTACTATGTAAGCTTTAACTATAAATAATTTACAATCAGGAAATTAATAAAGGATGCATTATGAAAAATAAACTGAAACACCTTGTCCCTGTCCTTTTGGTTCTTGCCACAATAACAGGCAGCCTGTCTGCATGTGAATTAAAGCCCAAGGCTCAGCAGAAGGTTTCAAAACAGGGCTTCTACTTTGACACGATAATACAGATTACGCTTTATGGCACTACCGACGAGAAATACATAGACGACTGCTTTGATATGGCAAAGAAATATGAGGATATGCTGTCAAACACAGTTAGTTACTCAGAGGTGAGCAAAATAAATGACGCTGCCGGCAAAGAATATGTCACAGTAAGCAATGATACTCTTGAGCTCATCAAAAAAGGCATCGAATACGGCGAAACAAGTGACGGCAGGTTTGATATCACTATAGGAAAGCTGTCTGATTTGTGGAATTTTTCCGAAATAGCTGAAAATACCGACTCTAAAGATAATGAGGTGGATGCATCAGTCGTTCCGTCTGATGCGCAGATACAAAGCGAGCTGTCACATGTAAATTACCACAATATACAGATTAACGGAAACGATGTGATGCTAACCGATTCAAAAGCAAAGCTTGACCTTGGTGGAATCGCTAAGGGCTTTATTGCCGATAAGATGAAGGCTTATTTACAGTCCAAAAAAATCACCTCAGGCATCATAAACCTGGGTGGCAATGTCCTCACCGTCGGTGAAAAATCCGACGGAAGTGATTATACAGTTGGCATACAAAAGCCCTTCGACGAGAGTGGTGAGCCCATATGTACCGTCAAGATCAAGGACAAATCCGTTGTCACCTCCGGCATCTACGAGCGGTACTACAGAGTAGACGGCAAGCTATATCACCATATACTTGACACCACAACCGGCTATCCTGTCAAAAACAATCTGTACTCTGTCACCATCATAAGCGACTCCTCCTGCGACGGAGATGCCTTAAGCACCACATGCTTTGCTCTTGGCATTGATAAAGCAAAGGAGCTTATCAATTCCCTTTCCGGTGTAGAGGCAATATTTGTGACAGATGATTATAGTATTATCACGACATCAGATGAATACGAAGTAAGCACAAAATAGCTGCAAGCTTATAAAAAAGCTGCCACATATCATAATGATATGTGACAGCTTTTATTCATTACAGAATAATCTTCTTTGGACACTTCTCTGCGCAGATTCCGCAGCCTGTACATTTCTCCTGATCAATATAAGCTACATTGTCTACTACATGGACAGCATCTGACGGACAGTTCTTCTCGCACAGATGACAGCCGATACAGCCCACAGAGCATGCCTTCATGACATCCTTGCCCTTGTCCTTTGAGCTGCACTTTACAACGTGCTTTGTGTCATATGGAATAAGCTCGATGAGGTGCTTTGGACAAGCCTCTACGCACTTGCCGCAGGCCTTGCATGTAAGCGGATTGACGCATGCAACTCCATCAACCACATGGATTGAATCAAAAGGACATGCCTTCACACAGCTTCCATAGCCGAGACAGCCATAATTACATGACTTAGGTCCGCCGCCCGGAACAAATGACATGGCAACACAATCCTCTACTCCTGTATAGTCGTAGTCTGTATTTGCTTTATCACAGGTGCCGGCGCACTTAACAAATGCGACTTTCTTTACTCCGGCCTCAACCTTTACACCCATAATCTCACTGACCTTTGCCGCAACAGGGTCTCCACCAACAGGACACTGTCCAACCGGTGCCTCTCCCTTTGCAATGGCGGCAGCAAGTCCGGAGCATCCGGCATATCCACAGCCACCACAGTTGTTGCCCGGAAGCACCTCAAGTATTGCTTCCTCTCTCGGGTCAACCTCTACTTTGAATTTTTCTCCTGAAATACCGAGGAAAAATCCAAGAATTATACCGACAGCTCCAACAACTAAAGCTGCAATAATAATCGCAGTAACATTCATATCACTTTTCCTCCAATCCTATACAGAAACCATTCCTGAGAATCCCATAAAGGCGATAGCCATAAGACACGCTGTAAGAAGCACGATGGCTGTTCCCTGGAAAGGCTTTGGAATATCATTATACTCAATCTTCTCACGAACACCTGCCATAAGCACGATGGCAATAAAGAAACCAAAAGCTGTGGCAAAGCCGTAAACTACACTCTCTAAGATATTGTAGCCCTTTGTTACACTGTTAAGTGCTACACCGAGTACGGCACAGTTTGTTGTGATAAGAGGCAGATACACACCGAGTGCCTTGTAAAGAGGAGGCATCTGTTTCTTTAAGAACATCTCTACAAACTGAACAAGTGCTGCAATTACAAGAATGAACACGATAGTCTGTAAATATGACAGATTAAGCGGATACAGTATAAAATTGTAAATAAGCTGTGTAACGAATGTGGCGATTGTGATAACGAAAATTACCGCACCACCCATTCCTGCAGCAGTTTTTGTGTTCTTTGATACGCCGAGGAAAGGACAGATACCAAGGAACTGGCTAAGTACTACGTTGTTAACTATTGCATATGCTACTGCAATGAGCAGTAAATGACCTAATGTACCCATTATTTATCCCCTCCTTCTGTAGTGCTAGGCGCAACAGCGGCCTGTGCTGCTTTTGCTGATGGACATGATGCTCCACAATGTGCACAGTCTCCTGAAAGGCAGCCTGCCGGCTCTGCAAGAGGTGTACCCTTTGCTTCCATCTTTTTACGGATGATATTCATGCCTGCAACGAGGAAACCAAGTACGAGGAAGGCTCCCGGTGCCATGATAAAGATTGTGATTGGTGTAAACCAGTCACCGAAAATCTTGATGTTGAAGAATGTTCCTGCACCTAAGATTTCACGGATAAGTCCGATGATTGTAAGACCCATGGTAAATCCAAGTCCCATTCCCATTCCATCAAAGATAGACTCTACAGGCGGATTCTTTGAAGCATAGCTCTCGGCACGTCCGAGGATAATACAGTTAACCACGATAAGTGGGATGTATACACCAAGTGCTGCTGAAAGACTAGGCAGATAAGCCTGCATTAAAAACTGTACTACTGTAACAAGAGATGCAACTATGACGATATACGCCGGCATACGCACTCCGTTAGGAATCACTTTTCTGAAAAGTGAAATCAAAAGGTTTGAACATATAAGTACCACCGTGGTGGAAAGTCCCATTCCAAGTCCGTTTACCGCACTTGATGTAACAGCCAGTGTAGGACACATACCAAGCATAAGTACAAAGGTAGGATTTTCCTTAATGATACCATTATATAAACGCTCTACATATTTGTTCATTAGTTGGCACCTCCCTGTAATTTATTCTGGAAGTAAGTAATAGCTGCGTTGCAGCCGTTGGCCATAGCCTTTGATGTGATGGTTGAGCCTGTGATGGCCTCAATCTCATCATCCTTTGAAGGTGTGGCCTTTACAACGTCGAACTTGTCTACTTTCTTGTTCTCAAACTGCTTGTAGAAATCAGCCTCCTCGGCCTTCATTCCAAGTCCCGGAGTCTCACTGATGCTTGTGATTGAGTAACCGTTTACAGTACCATCATTCTTGATACCTACAGAGAATGTGATACTTCCCTGGCTACCATCCTTGGCTGTAACTGTGATGACATAGCCTAATGTCTCTTTGTTTGAATCAAGGGCAGTCTCAATATCATCGATTGTATCCTTGTAGCCCGCATCAGATACAAGCTTATCTGCTTCATCAGCATCATAATCATATTTCTCAAATGATTTTGCATCCGAAAATACTGCCTGATATGCTTTCTGTGCTGCTGCTTTATTGGCCTTGTCGATAGGCTCTGCCGTGATTCCCTGAACCAGGGCAAGAATAAAACCAAGCACCAGAGTAAAGGCAGTTAAAATCAAAGCGTCATGTACAATACGTTTATTCATTCTTCTTTGCCTCCTTTACCATACCAAAGGCTCTTGGGATAGAAACCTTCTCAATAATAGGAACAAGGCAGTTGCTTAAGATGATAGCAAAGGAAACTCCCTCTGCATTGGCACCGAAGCAACGGAATACTCCTGTCAATATACCACAACAGATACCGAATATTATCTTTCCCATCGGCGTAATCGGGCTTGTGACATAATCGGTTGCCATGAAAAATGCACCAAGCATCAGTCCGCCACCGCAGAGCTCTGCAACAACATAGTTGATATCAAACTGCTGTGCTCCGAAAAGGAACATGAAAACAGCAAATGTAATAATGTAGGATGCAGGAATCTTTAAATCAATGACTCCAAGTAAAATCATGATGATAGCACCTATTAAAATAGCTATAACTGATGTCTCTCCAATTGTTCCTGCAGTATTTCCTATAAGCATATCCCTTACATTGACACTTGAAAGCCCCTCATTTTTGATGAGTGCAAGTGGTGTTGCTCCTGAGTATACATCCACGCCGTTTCTTGTGACATTGAAATTAGTCATATCAGCCGCAAATGCGATGAGAAGGAAGCATCTTCCACCAAGTGCCGGGTTCATAAAGTTCTGTCCGAGTCCTCCGAACATACACTTGACAATGATGATTGCAAATACTCCACCGAGTACAGCCTCCCACCACGGAAGTGAAACCGGAAGATTTAGTGCTAAAAGCAGTCCTGTAACTACCGCACTAAGGTCTGTAATTGTGCTCTTTTTCTTAACTATGTAGTCAAACACCCATTCTGATGCCACACACGATGCGATGGTAAGCAGAATGATAAAAAGTGCCCTAAATCCAAAATTGTAAATACCAAAAAGACTTGCCGGGAGTAATGCTATAATGACATAAAGCATTATTCTGTCAGTGGAATCCTTGGCACGTACATGTGGTGATGATGAAACATGATATAAATCACTCACTTTAATCCACCTCTTTCTTTATTTTTTGCTGGCCTGTTTTCTCTTTTCAGCGAGAACAAGCTTCTTCATTGTCTTAATAGGCTGAGCCACCTGTCTCCTTGACGGACATGCAAATGAACAGCTTCCACACTCAATACACTCAAGTCCGTGCCACTTCTCAAACTCATCCATCTGTCCACGCAAACCAAACTTCGCAAGACGGCTTGGAATGAGCTGCTCAGGACATGCCTCCACGCAACGACCGCAGTTAATGCATGCCTGTGGCTCAAATGCTGCCACCTCATCATGTGTGAAGCACAGTATTGATGAAGAGGTCTTTGTAGTAGGGATATCAAGACTAAACATGGCAAAGCCCATCATAGGACCGCCTGATATAATCTTCTCCGGCTGGCTCTTAAAGCCACCTGCAGCATCAACCAGCTCCTGATATGAGGTACCGATGCTATATAAAATATTGGAAGGATTCTTCACAGCATCTCCTGTAACTGTTGAAATACGCTTCAAGACAGGCTGTCCATTCTTTACAGCATTGTATACAGCAATAATTGTCTCTACATTATCAACGATACAGCCTGCATCAGCAGGGAGCATCTTAGAATTGATGGCTCTGCCGGTTGTAGCATAGATGAGCTGTCTCTCACCACCCTGTGGGTACTTTGTCATAAGCGGACAAACTTCAATACGTGGCTCATCCTTTGTGAGCTCTGTGAGCTTTTCGATACAGTCAGGCTTATTATCCTCTATACCAAGAATACCCTTTGCATTGTCAAAAAGCTGAAGTATGATCTTCATGCCGCCAATTAATTCCTCAGGATTCTCAAGCATACGTCTGTAGTCAGATGTGAGGTAAGGCTCACACTCTGCGCAGTTTGCGATAATATACTCAATCTTGTCCGGCTCCTTTGGAGAAAGCTTTACATGTGTAGGGAAACCGGCACCGCCCATGCCGACAACTCCCGCATTCTTGACCTTCTCGATGATTTCTTCCTTTGAAAGCGCAGTGACATCCTCGACGCTCTCATATGTTGTCTCAGTAAACATGCCATCATTTTCGATAACAATACTGTCAACCATATCGCCGACCGCCACACGTCGCTTCTCAATAGCCTTAACTTTTCCTGACACTGATGAATAGATAGGTGATGAAACAAAGCCACCGGCCTCTGCTATCATCTGTCCCTTCAACACAGTGTCACCTACGGCAACAACAGGCTTAGCCGGTGCGCCGATATGCTGCGAAACCGGATATACCATGTCGCCCTTGGGCAAAACTTCTTTAATTGGTGAATCCTTAGACAGCTCTTTGCCATCATATGGATGAACACCGCCAATAAACGTTTTATGACCCATTTTTGTGCCCCTCTTTCTTTTAGATTAATAACGTGGAAATGCTATTGCACATTACTATTGCTATTATACCACTTATGATTTTTAGTTAAATAGTATATTATGTACTTTTTTTAATACTTTATGTTATAATGTTTATACAAATGATATTCAAGGCAGGAATCGAAAAATGAAAACATTTCACAATGAAGAAATTTACATAAAAACCGATAATTTTTCGGACAGCATATTTAAAGAAAACACTATGTTCTTTGATATTGAGACAACAGGCTTTTCACCGGTGAAAGCGATTGTCTACATGATAGGCTGTGCAAGGCGCATTAAAAATCGTATTGTAATAGACCAGTATTTTGCCGAATCTCCCGATGACGAAGCAGCTGTAATTGAAGCCTTCGCAGGAAGTCTGTCAGGTTGCAGCACTATCATTTCCTTCAATGGCGTCGGTTTTGATATACCATTTTTAAAGAATAAATACAAGAAATATAAGCAGGAAGACCCCTTCTGTAATGTACAGATACTCGATATCTTTAAGGAGCTTTCCCCGATAAAGCCTCTTTTGTGCCTCGAAAACTACAAGCAAAAAAGCATCGAAGCATTTCTTGGCATAGATAGGGAGGATAAATATTCCGGTGGCGAGCTCATAAACGTTTATTATGAATATCTTGCCCAAAAGGACGACGAAAAGCTATCCCTTCTTTTGACACACAACTACGAGGATGTCCTTGGCATGACAAAGCTCCTTAGTATACTTTCGTATAAAGAATGCATACATGGCATTGCAGATATCACCGGTGTATCCGTAAACCCATATACAGCTTACGACGGCAGTCTGATGAATGAGCTTATCATATCATTTGAAAATAAATTTTCCGTTCCAAAATCTGTAAGCTTCCATGACAATGACATCTATCTGACCATCGGCACTACAAAAAGCTATGTGCGTGCAGAGATATTCGAGGGGGAAATGCGCCATTTCTACAGCGATTACAAAAACTACTACTATCTGCCAAAGGAGGACATGGCCATACACAAAAGTGTCGCAGCATATGTCGACCACGAATACCGCGAAAAATGCAAGGCGTACAACTGCTATGTGCGCAAAACCGGTACCTTCATCAGACAGTACTCTGACTTCATGAAGCCCGAGTTTCGATTCGATATAAAGGATAAGTACAGCTATTTCCTGCTGACTGAAGATTTTATAAATTCAAAACAGATGGTACTGTCATATGTAAAACACATAACAGCCCATCTGTTTAACCTCTGATAAGATATCATGGCTTCCTGAAATAGAAGCTGCTTAATCTCTCAAAGCCAAGCTCACGATATGTAGTTATCTGCTCAGTACTGCCTATAAACAGTATTCCCTTGGATTTTAAAGTATTGAAGAAATTTTTGTATATCATATCCTTCGCATCATCGGTAAAATAAATCACCACATTCCTACACAGGATAAGATCGTAATCCTTTGGATATGAATCCTTCAACAGATTGTGTTCCTTAAAGGTCACACATCGCTTGATATCATCAGATATCTTGTATGAGCCCTCCACCTGGGTAAAGTACTTCTTCTTCAGGTCAGCCGGCACATTTTCTACAGACTTTGCGCTGTAAAGCCCGGCTTTAGCACTCGCAATCACCTGATCGTCAATATCTGTAGCCAGTATCTTTATACGAGACAGTGGAACATGCTTTGAAAAAGCCATGGCAAGCGAATACGGCTCGTCCCCTGTTGAGCATGCCGCGCTCCATATCTTAATAGTCCCTGTATTGTTCTTTAATATCTCAGGAATGACCTCTCTGTCCAAAAAGCTCCACTGATCAGGATTCCTGTAGAACTCAGATACATTGATAGTGATAAAATTGATAAACTGTTTAAACTTAGCCTTATCTGTAGAAATCATCTCAATGTATGTCTCATAAGAATCAGCCCCATTTTTTCTCGCAAGAGTATCAATACGCCTGCGCATCTGCTTTTCTTTATAATAATTGAGATCTATCTGCGTCAGCCTGTACACTTCCTTTTTAAACCATTCATAATGATCAAACATCACAATCCTCCAATATGTGCCACCCGATACAAATAAAAGCTGCCATATAATTATATATGACAGCTTTAAAATCAAAAACTACTCGTTATCAGAAGCAACCTCGTCAATATTTACATCTGCAACATCTGCTCCATCATCCTCTGAATCAAGGAGAGCCTTCATGCTTAAGCTGATTTTCTTATCGTCCTCATTGAACTCAACAACCTTAGCTTCAACCTCCTGACCAATCTTGAGAACATCTGATGGCTTCTCAACATGATCCTTTGAAATCTGTGAAACATGAAGAAGTGCGTCAACACCAGGAGCAAGCTCGATGAATGCACCAAAATCTGTCATTCTGGCTACTTTGCCCTTTACGATATTGCCAGGAGCAAATTTCTCTGTTGCACCATTCCATGGATTCTCGTCATCAAACTTCATTGAAAGAGCAATCTTAGAACCATTGATGTTCTTAACAAATACTCTTACAGTCTGTCCAACAGTGAATACCTTCTTAGGGTTCTCTACTCTGCCCCAAGACATCTCTGAGATATGAAGTAATCCGTCTACTCCGCCAAGATCGATGAATGCACCGAAATCTGTAACATTCTTAACTGTTCCTTCGATTACATCGCCAACGTGAAGATTTGCAAGAAGCTCTTCCTGCTGTTTAGCCTTCTGCTCAACGAGTAATACCTTTCTATTTCCGATAATACGTCTCTTTCTTGGATCGAACTCTGTGATGATAAACTCAATCTCCTGATCCTTGAACTTGTTGAGATCCTTCTCATAAGTATCTGATACAAGGCTTGCAGGGATGAATACTCTTGTCTCATCAACACTGACACATACACCACCGGCTAATACCTGTGTAACTTTTGCCTTTAATACTTCCTGGTTCTCAAAAGCCTCCTCAAGACGCTTGCTGCCCTTCTCTGCCTGAAGGCGCTTGTAAGAAAGGATAACCTGGCCCTCGCCATCGTTAAGCTTAACTACCTTGGCTTCCATCTTGTCGCCAACCTTTACAACAGTAGTAAGATCTACGTTCGGCTCATTTGTGTACTCGTTTCTAGTAATAATTCCGTCTGATTTGTATCCAATATTTAAGAAAATCTCGTCAGGTTTAACATCAATAACGGTACCTTCTACCACTTCTCCATTTCTTATAGTTTTAAAAGATTCTTCCAGCATTTGTTCAAAGCTCATTTCTGACATTCTTTGAAACCTCCTCAATGATATTATTTGGGGTTGAAGCCCCTGCTGTAATACCTACGTTATTGTTGGACCTGATTTGTGTATAATCCATTTCGTCACTTGTCTGTATATAGTAAGTATTTTTGCATTCGTTTTTACATATTTCAAATAGCTTCTGTGTATTGGAGCTGTGCCTGTCGCCTATGACAATCATGACATCTGAGCACTGTGCTACCTTTCTTGCTTCGGTCTGTCTGACCTCTGTAGCATTACAGATTGTATTTAAAACAGTTATATCATAACCTTTTTTTGCAATAATTTCAACTATATCTTGAAATTTATTGTAGTTAAATGTCGTTTGTGACACTATGCATAGTTTTTTTGTACTATTTTTCATGTAATTCTCGGCATCCTCAGGCGAATTTATTATGGTTACATGGCATTTTTCGTCTGCCCAGCCCTTTATTCCACACACCTCAGGGTGCTTTGGACTGCCGACAATTATAATATCATAGCCCTTTGAGCTGTAATCCTCCACATATCTGTGAATTTTTGATACAAAAGGACAGGTTGCATTAAGCACCTCAAAACCACAGTTTTTTATCCTGTCATACTCAGCCTTGCTTATACCGTGTGAACGGATAATCATCACACCCTTTTCATGAGAAGAAAGCTCATCGAGATCGTTTATGACGGTTACGCCATTTTTTTCCATATCCTTTACGACCTCATCATTGTGAATAATCGGGCCATAGGTGTATATAGGCACATTTTCCTTTTCAATTGCCTCATAGACCATATTTACTGCTCTCGTCACTCCAAAACAAAAGCCGGCGCTCTTTGCAATAGTAAGCTCTCCCATACGCTATGCCTCTTTCACAAGCTGTTTCATTCTATCTACCACCTCATCGATTGTCATATCGGACGAATCAAGCAGCACAGCATCATCCGCCTGCTTCAAAGGTGATGTCTCTCTTGTCATATCCCTGTGGTCTCTCTCTATAATATCCTTCTCGATTGCATCAATATCGCATTTCTCACCCTTTGCAGTAAGCTCATCGAAGCGTCTCTTTGCACGTACTTTAGAGCTTGCTGTTAAAAATATCTTGACATTGGCATCAGGAAGCACAACCGTTCCTATATCTCTTCCATCCATCACCACATTCTCTTTGGCAGCGAGCTGTCTTTGAAGCTCAACAAGCTTTTCTCTAACTACAGGATAAACACTTGTTGCTGATGCCATATTGCCGACAGCCTCCTGTCTTATAAAGCCTGTGATATTCTCACCATTTAAGATAACCTGCTGTTCACCGTTTTCATAGCTGATAGAAACCTCAACATCCTTACACAGCTTCGTGATGGTGTCAATATCATCCTTGTCCACACCCTTTTGGATAAAATAGTATGCCATGGCACGGTACATGGCACCTGTATCGACATAAATTGCGCCAAGTTCCTTTGCAAGTCTCTTTGCTATAGTGCTTTTTCCGGCTCCTGCCGGTCCGTCAATTGCTATATTGTATCTCATAATTTCTCCTTAAAATATTATTGTTCATTATCATCAAACCGCTGCACTTGTTCCTGCCAGATATCCTGTGGACCATGCTATCTGCAGATTGAAACCTCCCGTATATGCATCCAGATCCAGCACCTCGCCGGCAAAGTAGAGGCCATTCACAAGCTTCGACTCCATAGTGGATGGATTAATCTCCTTCACCTTTATGCCGCCCTTTGTGATAATAGCTTCATTATATCCTCTTGGACCATTAAGAGTGACAGGCAGCTTCTTAAAAAGCATAAGAAGTCTGTTTCTTTCCTCTTTCGATATCTCATTGACCTTCTTATCCGGGTCAATGCCTGAAAGCTCAATTATCACCGGAATCATTTTTGCAGGCAAAAGCTTGTTTATCGAATTCTTAAACTGCTTGTTTTTTGCCTCCTCAAACTCCCTGAGAATCCTCTTGTCCAAGGCCTCCTGCGTGAGAGCCGGCTTCAAATCAATATACATGTCAAGAGGCTGCTTAATAAGGCTTTGCTTAATTGATGCACTCGCAGACAAAATCATAGGGCCGCTGACCCCGAAATGCGTAAAAAGCATCTCTCCAAAATCCTCATAAAGCTTCTTTTTGCCACTATATATGGAAATAGCCGTATTTTTAAGTGAAAGTCCCTGAAGACTCTTTACCCACTCTTCCTTTACATTAAATGGCACAAGCGACGGTGTGCACTCTGTCACAGTATGACCTGCATCCTCTGCCATTTTATAGCCGTCACCTGTAGAGCCTGTAGAAGGATATGAAAGTCCTCCTGTGGCAACAATGACTGCATCAGCATCCATTTTGGTGCCATCCTTTAATATGACACCTGTTATTTTTAATTCAGGCTTTTTATCACTAGCCTCTTCATCTGCCTTTGTATCAGTGATTTTCTCATAGCACAGCTTCGATACCTCCGTATGAAGCAATACCTCCACTTTCTTTTCCTTCAAAGCTCTCTGTAAAGCAAAAATCACATCCGACGACTTATCAGATACCGGAAATACACGATTGCCACGCTCCACCTTTACAGGCATGCCATGACTCTCAAAAAAATCAATCACCCTGCTGTTGTCAAAGCCATAAAAAGCGCTGTACAAAAACTTACTGTTGCTCTTTACATTTAAAAAAAGCTCCTCGACATCGCACGCATTGGTCAGGTTGCATCTGCCTTTTCCGGTTATATATATTTTCTTCCCAAGCTTTTCATTTTTTTCAAGAAGCGTAACCTTATTTCCTGCGTCTGCAGCAAAATATGCCGCAAGCATTCCGGCGGCTCCGCCACCTACCACAATAATTTTCTTACTCATCCTGTGAATCCCCCAGCTTAGCGTAATGTACCTTTATAGAGTCATCAATGTAATCAATCTCATCATTCTCGTACACCTGATACTCATTCCATATATCCTCAAGCTCTGTCAGTGTCTTTGCAACAATACTCTGCTTTTTCATGCAAAGAGCCACAATCAAGGCATTGATGACAGAAAGCGGAGCAACAAGTGAATCAACTATAGAGGCCATATCACTATCGGCAATCAAATTGCATGAAGAATACAGATTCATCGGTGAATGAATACTGTCTGTGATAGTGATAACCTTTGCACTCCTGTTGTTGGCAAATTCTAATGCCTTAAGAGTACGCATAGAATAACGCGGAAAGCTGATGCCGATAATCACATCCTCCTTGCCAATACGCACCATCTGCTCAAAAAGCTCGCTCGAGCTGTTTGTCGTAAGCAGACACACATCCTCAAACATCAGATTCATATAAAATGCAAGAAAGCTCGCAAGAGGTGCACAGCTTCTGATTCCGACAATATAAATTTTCCTTGACTGTAAAATAGTATCTACCGCCAGGTCAAATGCATCCGCATCAATTTTTTCCAAAGTGGTCTTAATCTTGTCACGATCAGACTGCAGTACAGTCTCAAGAATCTGTGACTGGCTGATACGCCCATATGTGACCTCCATTCGCTGAACCGAATTGAGCTTGTTCCTTACAAGCTCCTCAAGTGCCTTCTGAAAATCGGGATATCCCTTATATCCGAGCGATGTAGCGAACCTGACAACCGTAGACTCAGAAATTCCTACCGTCTCGCCCATTTTAGCCGCTGTCAGAAAGACAGCCTTATCATAATTATCAGTTATGTATGTAGCAAGCAGCTTGTGCCCCTTGCTCATCGTACTGTATTTAGCATTTATCCTGTTAAGTAAGTCGTTAGTATTTGACATCATATACTCCTGAGCTTTCCCGTTTATGGCTGTGCTTCACACATTTGTGTGCTTTGCAGCAATTTTTTCATACCTTAAAATATTATCACTTTTTTCCTCTATATGAAAGAGCGAATTTATATTTTTTGCCACACAATACAAAAAACAGGCCCGGCAAAGCCGGACCTGTTTGAAATTCAAAAGCATGTATTATATTTTAAATACTATACAGGGTAAGCCTTATTCTCAGTATCAGCGGCCTTTGCATCAACACCTGTCTGCTGTGCCTGTCTGTACTTGAAGAAATCAGTAGCAACCTGTGGGAAAAGAGCATAAGAAAGAACATCCTCATCCTGCTGTTTCCACTGCTTCATCTCAGCCTCAATCTTGTCAAGCTCTGGCTCAAGAAGATCTGCCGGACGACATGTGATGGCATTCTTCTTATCATCACCAAGAACCTTGTCAACAACCTCAGGGTTGAAAGGCTTAACTGTCTGACCATACTTACCAAGAAGGATATCCTTAGTCTCCTTAGTAGCAACCTTGTATCTCTCGCCCATAAGTACGTTAAATACAGCCTGTGTACCAACGATCTGTGAAGAAGGAGTTACAAGTGGTGGCTCACCGAGGTCTTTACGCACACGAGGTACCTCTGCGAGAACCTCCTCGTACTTGTCCTCTTTGCCCTGCTCCTTGAGCTGTGAAATAAGGTTTGAAAGCATTCCTCCAGGAACCTGATAACGGAGAGTATTGATATTTACTCCGAGTACCTTTGGGTTCATGAGACCTGAAGCTAAAGCTTCCTCTCTCATTGGTCTGAAGTAATCAGCAATCTCACTTAAGAGATTAAGATCAAGACCTGTATCAAACTCTGTGCCCTTGAATGCCTCAACCATAACCTCTGTTGCAGGCTGGCTTGTTCCAAGAGCGAATGGTGACATAGCTGTGTCAATGATATCAACTCCGGCCTCAACAGCCTTCATGTATGTCATTGAAGCAACACCTGATGTGTAGTGTGTATGAAGCTCAACAGGAAGGCTTGTAGAATCCTTTAAAGCCTGAACAAGCTCTGTAGCCTTTGCAGGAACTAAAAGACCGGCCATATCCTTGATACAAAGTGAGTCAGCCCCCATGTCCTCAACTCTCTTTGCCATATCCATCCAGTAGTCAAGTGTGTAAGCATCTCCAAGTGTGTATGAAAGAGCTACCTGGGCATGTCCCTTTTCCTTGTTACATGCTGTAACTGCTGTCTGTAAGTTTCTGATATCATTTAAGCAGTCGAAAATACGGATGATATCGATTCCGTTTGCGATTGACTTCTGTACGAAATACTCAACAACATCATCTGCATATGGACGATATCCTAAGATATTCTGTCCACGGAAAAGCATCTGGAGCTTTGTATTTTTGAAGCCGTCTCTTAATTTTCTGAGACGATCCCATGGATCTTCCTTTAAGAATCTAAGGCAGGCATCAAATGTTGCGCCACCCCAGCACTCTACTGCGTTGTATCCAACCTTGTCCATTTTGTCAACGATTGGAAGCATCTGCTCTGTTGTCATTCTGGTTGCAATCAGTGACTGATGTGCATCACGAAGAACAGTTTCTGTTATTTTTAATGGTTTCTTTACCACTTCTGACATGATTAATCCTCCTTAATTAAATCTAAATACCGAATATAGCCATGAAGCATCCGGCCGCTACGGCAGTTCCAATAACACCGGCTACGTTAGGTCCCATAGCATGCATAAGAAGGAAGTTTGTTGGATCCTCTTCTGCACCGACCTTCTGAGATACACGGGCAGCCATAGGAACAGCGGATACACCGGCTGAACCGATAAGTGGATTGATCTTGCCTTTTGTAAGGAAGCATAAAAGCTTTCCAAAAAGTACTCCTGCAGCAGTTCCCACCATGAATGCAATAAGACCAAGGATAACGATCTTGATTGTGCTCATATTAAGGAATGACTCTGCGCTTGTAGAAGCACCTACTGATGTACCGAGTAAGATAACTACAATGTACATAAGGGCGTTGCTTGCTGTCTCCTGAAGCTGACGTACTACACCAGACTCACGGAAAAGGTTTCCAAGCATGAGCATACCAACGAGTGGTGCTGTAGTTGGAAGCAGTGTACAAACAACGATAGTAACTACTACAGGGAAGAGAATTCTCTCAAGCTTGCTTACAGGACGAAGGTTCTGCATCTTGATTGCACGCTCTTTCTTTGTAGTAAATAATTTCATAATTGGCGGCTGGATGATAGGTACTAATGCCATGTACGAGTACGCTGCCACGGCGATAGGTCCCATCAGACCTGTCTGACCTAATTTTCCGGCAAGGAAAATAGATGTAGGTCCATCAGCTCCACCGATGATAGATACGGCTGCTGCTGCCTTGTCATTGAATCCGAGAAGGATTGCAAGGAAATAAGCTCCGAAAATACCAAACTGTGCTGCAGCTCCGAGTAAGAAGCTGATAGGGTTTGCGATAAGCGGACCAAAGTCTGTCATAGCTCCGACACCGAGGAAAATCAGTGAAGGAAGAATTGACCACTCATCAAGTGTATAGAAATAATAAAGTAAACCACCTACTCCATTGCTTGAGTGCTCAGGACTTACAATAATATCAGGATAGATATTAACAAGGAGCATACCAAAAGCAATAGGTACTAAAAGTAAAGGCTCAAATCCTTTTTTAATAGCCAAAAACAGGAATACACATGCTACGGCAATCATAACATAGTTTCCGACTGACAGATTAAAAAAGGCAGTCTGATGTAGGAGGTTTGAAAGTGTTTCACCTACGTAACTCAAATTAGTTTACCTCCTGGAATTAGTTTAATGTTGCAAGTAATGCACCTGACTCTACTGAATCACCAACAGCAACATCAATGCTTGCTACTGTTCCATCCTGTGGTGCAACAACAGGTGTCTCCATCTTCATGATCTCAAGAATAAGAAGTGTATCACCCTTCTTTACTGCATCACCAACCTTAGCCTCGAGCTTAAATACCTTTCCGGCAGCTCCGGCCTCAACCTTGATACTTCCTGCTCCTGCAGGTGCAGCAGCCTTTGGTGCAGCGGCAGCAGGTGCTGCAGCTCTTCTAGGTGTGCTTGCTGTGCTAGGTGTGCTTCCTGTCTCTTCTACTGTAACATCGTAAACATTTCCGTTAACGGTAATTGTATAGTTTTTCATCTCAAATGTCCTCCTAAATTATCTTCTATTGATTGAACGGACTACAAAGCCCTCTGTTGTAGTACCCTCGCTTGCTGCTATAGCTGCTGAGATAACAGCTACAAGCTCTGTATCATCTGTAAGGTCTGTAGCAGGTGCTGCTGCAACAGCAGTCTCTTTCTTTTCAGGCTCGCTCTTTGCTTCTGCCTTCTTTGGCTTATTGCCGATAAGAGCAATAAACTTGAAGCAGTAAATGATAAGAGAGATAAGAATAAGTACACAGAATACAATACTCATTGAAATTACTGTGTTCTGTCCTGCCTTAGCAAGCTTCTGTCCCATTGTCTGAACAGGAGTAAGTGAGATTCCTGTTACCTCCATGGTAACCGAATCATATACTAATTCGTATGTTACATCCTGCTTGCCAAATGTAAGTGTCATATCGGTAGTGAGTGTACCACCTGACTTGGTTACTGTAAAATCCTTGCCATCAGTTGCATCCTTTACGTCTCCGTATTTGTCAACCAGATCAAGCCATGATGAAACGGCATCAAGCTCAGCGTCGATATTTTTCATTGAAACGCTTCTTCCCGACTGTCCGAGTGTGTTGTAAACAACCTCACCCTCTGTCATGCCTGTCTTCTCCTCAACTTCCTTGACACTCTTCTCATAGTTGTCATAACCGCCACAACTATCTACGAGCGCAATGTAGTTCTGGATATTGCCAAGGCTGTCTGTTGCCTCAGTATGAAGCTCGTCTGTTGTGTATCCGCCGTATGTCTTTTCGGCATTGTCAGAGCCACATGCTCCAAGCATACATACAATCATAAGAAGGCTAAGGATATATGTTATTTTTTTCTTCATAACAAAATGCGCCTTTCTATTATTTAGTTCCGTGTTTCTTCTCTGGTGCATCTACATATTTGGTGTAAAGCATCTCAAAAGCACCTACAAGATATTTTCTTGTGTCAGCCGGATCAATGATGAGGTCTACATATCCTCTGGCTGCTGCTGATGAAACAGAAGACTGAAGCTTCTCGTAATCAGCTGCCTTCTCATCGATTTCCTTTGCATCAGCGCCCGGATACATAATCTCAGCTGCAATCTTTGAATCCATCATACCAATCTTTGCATCAGGGTATGCATAAACCATATCAGCTCCGATTGACTTAGAGTTCATTGCAACATATGCGCTTCCGTAAGCCTCGCCTGTAATCAGGTTAACCTTTGGACATGTTGCACTTGAGAATGCATATGTCATTCTGGCAAGAGCCTTTGCAAGCTTCTTCTCAGAGCACATGCAGTTCTTGAATCCGTTTACGTTTGTAAGTGTAAGTACAGGGATTGAGAAAGCATCACAGAATGATACAAACTCAGCTGCCTTGTTGCAGCCCTTTGCAGTAAGAGAAAGTGCAAACTCCTCTGCCTTCTTGCCCTCAGCATCATATACTGTGCTGCAGTTTGCAACTGCACCGACTGTCATGCCGTTTAATTTAACAAAGCCTGTAACCATATTCTTGGCAAAGTCTTTCTTTGTCTCAAAGAATACATGATCATCAGAAAGCTCTGATAAGAGGAATCTTGGATCAGCCTTCATATCAGCCATGCTGTTACATGCTCTGTTGAGATCATCCTCACATGAGTCTGTGTATACATCTCCCTCGTTGTTGAGTGGAAGCATGCTGACAAGAGCTCTGATATCAGCGATAATATCATCCTCTGAACCGATTCCGTCTACACATCCATTGTTCTCACTCTGGAATGAAGCTGCTGCTGTATCGCATTTCTCAACGCGGTTACCCTCTATTGCATCAGGAGTATTAACAAACATTCTGCCCTTAGACTCTTCGATATAAGCGAAATCACAAAGAGCCGGTACTACAGAAAGTCCGCCACCGCAGTTACCGAATACACCACAAATCTGTGGAATAACGCCACTTGCTGCAACTTCCTTGGCGTAGATAAGACCAAATCCGTCTAAAGCATCAACTGACTCCTGAAGTCTGATACCACCACAATCGATAAATCCGATAACAGGTGCGCCCATTTTCATGGCCATATCATATACAGAAGCAATTTTCTTTGCATGCATCTCGCCGATTGTTCCGTTAAGAACTGTTGCATCCTGGCTGTAGATAAATACAAGATTTCCATCAATCAGACCGTGTCCGATAATAACACCATCTGAAGGAGCTTTTGCTGCAGTAAGGTTAAAATCTGTACTGCGAGCTGTCACAAGAGAACCAATTTCCATGAAACTGTTCTCGTCGACTAACTTAGCAATACGCTGCATTGCCAAGCTTTGATTGTTACTACTCATTTTATATCCTCCATCTATAAAAAAATAAAATTTTTCGCTAGTATGATAATAGACTATTTCTGAATTTTTTTCAACTAATTTGTTAAATTTTTAACTTTATTTTATGTTTAGAAAAAATTTCCTATATTAATTGTAAAATTCTTGAGGAAATTCCCGCAAATTTTCTTATTCTTCTTATTGTTTTCTAAATATTTTAAGTTAATTTTGTTTCCACCCTCTTTTTTTGCTGCCTGAGTATTTTCTCCTGCCACCGTCTTGTCAGCCGTCTGCTTATCCGTTGTCTGTATACCAACTGTCTGTTGTATTGTTACACAAGCAGCATCACAGTAAGAATCTTCGGCAGCATCTGAAACTGCATACTCCACCAGACTCTTTGCATCAGCCCACTTATAGTTTTTATTGTTTGGCCACCCACAGCCCAAGAGAGAAAGGCACAATCTCCTTCCATCCTTTTCAACTGCTGCGACATAGCAGTAGCCTGCCTTTGTGGTAAAGCCGGTCTTTCCCGATATGCAGTAGTCCGTCTCCGTAAGGAGCCTGTTGTGATTGTTAAAAACCATCTGACCTTTCTCTGTCTCAAATGTGTACTGCATAGTCTGTGTTATCTCAAGAAACTGTGTTGATTTTGGTGATTTCCACGCACAATAAGACATTATAACACACAAATCTCCCGCCGTGGAGTGGTGAAAGCTTATATCATTCTCAGCATCCAGCCCGTTTGGTGTAATAAAATACGTGCCAAGGCACCCTATCTCATTTGCTTTTTCATTCATAAGCTTTGCAAAGCCCTCCGTCGAGCCGCCCACATGCTCCGCAATCGCATAGGCACAGTCATTGAACGACTCAAGCATCATGCCATAGAGTAAATCCTTCATATTATAGCTATTCCCGGCCACAAGTCCAAGCTTAACCTCAGGCTGTGATGCAGCATTTTGCGAAACCGTGACCATATCATTTATATCGGCTTTCTCAAGTGCCACAATGCACGTAAGAAGCTTCGTGGTGCTGGCATTTGCCATGCTGTCTCTCATATTTCTGCCATATATAAACGTCTCGTCATCCGCATCATATAATGCCGCTGAAACAGCATGAAGCTTTGGCTCATTTACGGCTTTGTCAGTATTCTTAGCAACAGTATTTTCCGCTGCCATAAACACACTTTTCTTTTCCAAACCGGGCATTTTTTGCTTTTCTATCGTCCTACAATCAAGCAAACAGCTGACAGTACAAAACAACACACAAATGAAAACCATTAAAGCTATTTTCGACTTATATTTTTTCAAAAAAATAATCATATAATTACCTCCATCGGTAATATATATGATTATTTGCATGTCCTTATTATATGATTAAAGGGTAAAAAGGGTTTAGGGATGCATGAAATTACTTATCCTACACATCAAGCTTCACGTGCATCTCTTCCTCTGCCTCCTGCTTGAACTCCTCAACCTGCACAGGGCTTAGTACCGGCAGTTCGTCGATAGACGAAACCCCAAAGCTCCTTAGAAATTCCTCTGTGGTACCAAACAAAAGCGGCCTTCCCGGAGCATCAAGCCTTCCAAGCTCCTGCACCAGATTGTACTCGACAAGCTTGCTTACGGCATGTTCACTTGACACACCTCTGATTTTTTCTATTTCTGCCTTTGTTACAGGCTGCTTGTACGCTATGATGGAAAGAGTCTCTAAAAGCACATCCGTAAGCACCCTCTTCTTAGGCTGCTTTGCAATGCGGATGAGATATTCATACATCTGTGGCTTTGTACACATCTGATAGGCACCATCAAGCTCTATGATATTCATACCAATATTTGAAGAGCTTCTATACTCCTTAATCAGCTCGTCAAGCAGCTTTTTTGTTTCTTTTTCATTTAATTGTATTGCATCGGCTATCCTTCCAAGCTCCACAGATTCTCCCATGGTAAATAAAATAGCCTCTATTGCAGCTTTATAATTCATATATCCTCAAACCCTCTTTATGCAGCAATCCTTGACTCAATCCGGATATCATCAAAAATATGCTCCTGAACAATAGTTAATTTGCCGGTCTTCATAAGCTCCAGTATAGCAAGAAATGTAACTATGACTTCCACTTTGCTTGACGATGCAGTAAGCATACCTCTAAAGCTGAAGTGCTTGTGTGAGGCAGCATAGTCTGTCAGATATTCCATCTTTTCCTCTAAGGAGACCTCTTCCTTTTCAATCTTACCAAACTTCGAACGGACCTTATCTATCTTCTCTTCCTGTCTCTTCATTATACTTTGAAAGATTCTGTTTAAATCAGAAAGGCGGATATCTCCGACAAGCTCCTCAAGATTAACAGGCTCCTCATATGCAAGGACCTCATCAGGTATGTCCTTCTTCTTATACCACACCTTGCCGGCATCCAGCTGGCGATCCTTAAGCTCATTTGCCATACACTTGTACATCTTGTACTCAAGCAACTGCTGCACAAGCTCTGCTCTTGGATCTTCCTGCTCCTGCTCTTCTTCCTCTTTCTTTGGGAGAAGCATCTTTGACTTTATGTCAAGCAGTGTAGCTGCCATCACGAGAAACTCGCTGAGCGTGTCCAGATTATCCTTTTTCATCTGATTCACATACTCCATGTACTGCGCTGTAATCTCGACAATCGGGATATCATAAATATTTACTTTATTTTTCTCTATCAGGTATAAAAGCAGGTCAAGCGGTCCCTCAAACACCTGAAGCTTAAAAGTCATATCCATAATTTGTTCTCCGTTAATCCTTCAAAAACTGTGCCATAACGTAATTGGCTACATCCTTTCCTCTCTCCGATAAATAGATATGCCCGGCCTTTACCACGAGCAGCTCCTGTTTTTTCAGGCTGTCTATCGTATCCTTGTAGATTGCATCTATCGAAATACCAAATGCCCTCTCAAAGGCTTCTCTTGTGACCCCCTCATTCATACGAAGTCCAAGAAACATAAACTCCTCCATCTGTCCCTTTTTGTCTATAGCATCAGCTGCCACATGCAGATTGGCCTTAAATATATCATCACCCACATCATGTATATGACGGCAGCGCGACAGATATTCATCCATATCGGATGTATTGGTATATCTGACATTTGATATAAGCGATGCCGCCCCTATTCCAAGTCCTAAATAGTCAGCTCTGGTCCAGTAGCCTATATTATGGCGGCACTCCATACCTCTTTTAGCATAGTTAGATGTCTCATACTGCCTGTAGCCGGCATCCATAAACGCCTTCTGTCCCGCCTTTTCCATATCATATAACTCGTCCTCGTTAGGCAGAAACTCCGTTCTCATGCCCGCCTCCTGGCGCACCATGTCAAACTTGTACTTTTCATAGAAAGGAGTACCCTTTTCCACTATAAGAGAATACGCCGATATATGATCCGGATGAAGCCTTATAATCTTGTTTACTGTCGCCATATACTGTGACGCTGACTGTCCCGGCAGACCATACATCAAATCTACATTGATATTTTTAAAGCCCACGTTTCTGGCCACCTCGTAATTCGTCACAAACTGTTCAAATGTATGTATACGCCCGAGCAGCTTAAGCTCATCATTATTTGCCGACTGCAGCCCTATGGACAGGCGGTTGATTCCCGCATCCCTGTATGCTAAAAGCTTTTCCCTGCTAAGCGTACCGGGATTGCACTCTATGGATATCTCAGCATCAGGCAGCACATTAAAGCAGTCAAACACACCCTCCATCAAAGCAGCAATCCACTGCTCATCTATAGAGCTTGGTGTACCTCCTCCGATATAGACAGATGACACCTGATAGTTCTTCATAAGCGGGCCGTAAAAAATCATTTCCGCCATAAGTCCCTTGACATAGCGAAGCTTTGCATCATCGTCTGCGGGAAATGATAAAAAATCACAATATTCACATTTTCTCACACAAAATGGTATATGAATATAAATCTCAAGATTCTTCATATGTGCGATTACTCCTCATCCAGCTTAAGCACACTCATGAATGCCTCCTGTGGTATCTCTACATTGCCCACCTGACGCATCCTCTTCTTTCCTTCCTTCTGCTTCTCAAGCAGCTTCTTCTTACGTGAAATATCACCACCGTAGCACTTGGCAAGCACATCCTTGCGAAGCGCCTTAACCGTCTCTCTTGCTATAATCTTTCCACCGACCGCTGCCTGAATAGGTATCTCAAACAGATGCCTTGGTATCTCGCCCTTAAGCTTCTCGCACATCTTACGGCCTCTTTCGTATGCACTCTCCTTGAATACGATAAATGAAAGTGCATCGACCATCTCCTTATTGATTAAGATGTCAAGCTTGACAAGCTCTGAGCGCTCATAATCCTTCATCTCATAGTCAAACGAAGCATATCCCCTCGAGCGTGACTTTAAAGCATCAAAGAAATCATAGATAATCTCATTTAATGGCAAGTCGTACTTTATGAGAGCTCGTGTTTTTTCGATATACTCCATGCTGATATAGACTCCTCGTCTCTCCTGGCACAGCTTCATAATCGCACCTACATAGTCACTTGTGACCATAATCTCTGCAGATACGTATGGCTCCTCCATATACTCAATCTCTGACGGATCAGGCATATTTGAAGGATTGGTCAGATCTATCACCTCACCGCTTGTCTTGTGAATCTTGTAAATAACACTAGGTGCAGTGGTAACGAGATCCAGATCAAACTCTCTCTCCAGTCTCTCCTGAATAATTTCCAGATGTAAAAGACCAAGGAATCCGCATCTGAAGCCAAAGCCAAGTGCAAGTGATGTCTCAGGCTCAAACTGTAATGAAGCGTCGTTGACCTGCAGCTTTTCAAGCGCATCCCTTAAATCAGGATACTTTGCACTGTCCGCAGGATAAAGACCACAGTAAACCATAGGGTTGACCTTCTTATAGCCCGGAAGCGCCTCATCGCACGGTCTGTCAACGAGTGTAACTGTATCACCCACGCGTGTATCCCTGACATTTTTGATACTGGCCGCAATGTATCCAACCATACCGGCCGAAAGCTCATCGCAAGGTATAAACTGGCCTGCGCCAAAATAACCCACCTCTGTAACCACATCAGATGCACCCGTAGCCATCATCTTTATTGTGTCTCCTACCTTTACAGAGCCCTCTCTCAGTCGGCAGAAAATAATGACTCCCTTATAAGAATCATATGTTGCATCAAATATAAGTGCCTTAAGCGGTGCATCTTTATCTCCTGTCGGTGCCGGAATCTTTTTTACAATCTGCTCCAGCACATCCTCTATATTGAGTCCAGTCTTTGCGGAAATACGCGGTGCATCCATAGCCTCAATACCGATAACATCCTCAATCTCCTGTGCCACCTCATCCGGGCGCGCACTCGGCAGATCCACCTTATTTATAACAGGAAATACATCCAGGTCATGATCCAGTGCAAGGTAAACATTTGCAAGTGTCTGTGCCTCAACGCCCTGGGCCGCATCCACTACAAGTATAGCTCCGTCACATGCCGCAAGACTCCTTGATACCTCATAGTTAAAATCCACGTGTCCCGGTGTATCTATCAGATTAAAAATATACTCTTCGCCATCCTTTGCGGTATATATAATACGGACTGCCTGAGACTTGATTGTGATACCACGCTCTCTCTCTAAATCCATATTGTCGAGCACCTGAGCCTGCATCTCCCTGCTGGTAAGTGTGCCTGTTTTTTCTATAATTCTGTCCGCGAGTGTAGATTTACCGTGATCAATATGGGCAATAATACAAAAATTGCGGATTTTGCTCTGATCTATTGACATATGTCCTCCTAATGCTTTCAATAACTCATCAAAGTTTATCAGATTTGTGAAATAAAGTCTATATTATTTTAACACTTTATCAAGTATATCTGCAAGTGGTTCCATTGCATTGTACGCTTCCTCCTTGGTATTTGTCTGCGCTCCCACCTCCACGAGCAGCGATTTCGGACACAGATGCATATTATATCTGTAGCCCTTTAAGTATATGCGCCTTGTAAGCCCCGGATAATACTCATTTGCCATGAGCTGCAGCTGAAATGAAAATGCCAGATTATCCCCCAGATACTCATTGGGCAGACTATTAATCGGTCCCCTTGCAGCAGTGCGGCACAGCCCGTTAAAAAACATAATCTGTGCCATAGGCTTTCCATCTATTGTGGCAGCAAGCCTTGTAGTCTCAGCCACTCCATCCCTGTGCAGGTCAATAACCACCTTTATAGACGGATTTTTCTCAATAATCTCTGTAATCTCAGGAAGTGAATTAGAATACGCATGGTCGCGGTCATTCACATCATACTGCCCCTTGTGATGCAGCACATTGTAGCCGTATTTTTCCCTCAAAAGTGATTCAAGCCTGTCACCCACTCCAACTACGGTCTCTGTCTCTGATGTATCAAGGGAATCACTGTATCCCTCCTGTGAATGTGTATGGTATATGAGTATATCAGGACCGTCGCCTGACTTTTCTATAGACATATCGCGCCCAAGCAAAACCTCCTCACACAGCTCATCGGCTCCTATATATGTAGTCTTGTCCACCTGATAATAGTTTTTTACAAGATTGTCAAAGCTCATATCTACCTGCGGCATTTTCACGTTCTGCTGTTCCTCGAGTTCTGCCAGCTCACCTTTTTTTTCAGCTTCATCAACAAATGCCAGCTGGTCGGTATCCGGCAGCATATTGTTCCTGACACTTGCATTTTCATTTTCCATCGCAGCAAGCTCCTCATATGAGAGAATACCTCCTGCTGTATCCTCATCCTCCACAATACTCAGCTCCTTCTTTTTTGAATCATCACACTCCTTGTCAGAATATGTAAGGTGCGGAAATTTTTCTTCCACGAACTTCTTTCCCACACCATCACCGCAAAACAGCATAGACGCAATATATATAAATGCTATAAGCACAATCATTTTCTTCTTCACAATATCATCTCCCATCTAAAGCATCAGGCAGCCCCTGCTACATAAAGCTTATGCGGCTGGCTCTAATGATATTCGAAGCAATAAAATTATTCACTATAATCATCATATTCATCGTTTGAAAAAGCCATATTTATGCCCTCAGACAAAAGCCCTGCCAGTCTCTTAACCGTCTCGTCAATATCCTTTGGCGTCACAAACATGCCGTTTAACTTAGGCGACATAAGCTTTGCGGTGTTCTCCCGGCTGGCATTTACCGCATCTGAAACAATAGTCACCGCATCAATGACTGTCGGAATACCAATTGCGATAACAGGCACTCCGAGATTGCCATGGTTGATACCATCCCTGTGGTTTCCTACCCCGCTTCCGGGCACTATGCCTGTATCCGTCAGCTGTATGGTACAGCCCAGCCTCTTTGTACTGCGTGCCGCAAGCGCATCAATTGTCACAACAAAATCAGGCTTCACCTCGCTCACCACACCCTTTATTATCTCAAGGCACTCCATGCCTGTCTGAGCCATCACGCCCGGCACCAGGCCGCACACACTGTTTACATTCTCGTTGCTAAACGCATACCTGCCATATTCCTTTACTATATGGCGGGTGATAAACAGGCTGTCAACGCATCTTGGCCCAAGCGCATCAGGAGTTACATTTCTGTTTCCAAGCCCGACAACAAGTGCCGCATATATACGCTTGTCACAGACAGCCTTTACAAAGCTCTTAAGCTCTCTTGAAAGCTCCCTTGTCACAGCCTGACAGCACTCCTCATCTCCCTCGGACAGCATAGCAGCCTCAATTGTCACATATTTTCCTTTAGGACGGCCTGTAGCCCTGACTGCATTTTCCGAGTCAATTGTCACTACACTGACTATGATTCCATTATCCAGCTTTTTTTCAGAGAAATTCACACCTCTCATATCTGTGTTTGCCTTTTTAAGGCTCTCCTGCGTCTCAAGCGCCAGATCAGTTCTTGCACACCATTTATCAGCCGACAAATCAATACACCTCCCCTGTATGATATTCCAAAATCACATATATGTTAATTTTTTGCAATTTTTTCAAAATATGTATTGACAGAGCAGAAAGGTTGACATATTATATTCTAGTATGTTTGTGCCAAAGCGTCCGTGTCTGTTTTGGCATACATTAGATTAAATATTTGGAGGTGTACGAGTTGGCTAACATTAAATCAGCAAAAAAGAGAATTTTAGTAACAGAAACTAAGGCTGCAAGAAATAAAGCAATCAAATCAGGAGTTAAGACAGCAATCAAGAAGGTTGAGGCTGCTGTAGCTGCAAATGATAAGGCTGCTGCTGAGGCTGCATTAAAGGATGCAACTTCTGTTATCGCAAGCGCTGGTTCAAAGGGTATCTTCCACAAGAACAACGCAGCCAGAAAAGTATCTCGTTTAACAAAGCTTGTTAACGGATTAGCTTAATTACTATATAGCAATAAATAATAAACCCATCGGTGCCGTCATACCGATGGGTTTTTTTATTTGCTTTTTTGTATATTTGCGTTATATCATTTACTGCCTGTCGCATGAGTGCCGGTCATATCTGCAGAGTACTGCACTATAAAAAGCTCCACAGCCATCTGGTCATTCATCCTGCCGGTCTTCACAGCCTCCTCATATGCCACACCGTCTCTCACAGCCCTCTTTAAATCATCCAGCGAATATGCCCTGCACTGCGCCTGATATTTGCGCACCGCCCACTCCGGACATCCGGCCTTTGATGCTATATCCTTGTTGCCAAAGCCCTTATTTGTCATAGCTTTCACATTCATCAGTATATTGAACTGGCGCGATATAAGATACATAATACGCATGGCAGGCTCTTTAAGTGCCAGCAGATCGTAATACAGCTCAAGCGCACGCTTTTGTTTGTGTGATGCAATCGCATCAACCATCTCAAACACCTTGTTTGTGATCTGCTCTGTCGTTACAGCCTCAACATCCGAAAGCTCAATCACGTCCTTGTCCATACAGTAGCACAGCAGCTTCTCAAGCTCCTTGTCGATATTTTCCATATCTGTGCCGGTTTTTTCTATAAAGCTGTTGTAGGCAGCCTGGCTCATGCCCTTTCCATCTTTTCTAATCCTCATTCCTATCCATCTGGCGAGTGTCTCATCCGTCTGTTCCTTGAACTCCACAGGATTACCGCACTTGGCTGCCGCCTTATAAAGCTTTGAGCGCTTATCAACGCTCTCCTCAATAAATATAAAGTGCGTGCTCTCAGGTGAGTCCTTTAAATACTCTCCAAGCTCATCGCCTGCCTTTGAAAAAATGCCTGCATCCTCTATAAGAATCACTCTTTTATCCGCAAAAAACGGAAGTGTCTCCGCCAGGTCAATTATCTCCTTCTGGTTGATTCCATCGCCCTCAAACGATGAAAAGTTCATGCTGTCGCCCTCACTGACCATAGCCTTTATCAGCTTGTCCCTGTACTGTTTTATGAGGTATCTCTCCTGTCCATACAGCAGATAAACCTTTTTGAAATCTCCTGCTTTTATATCATTGTCTATTGTTTTCATATATAGCACTCTCTTTATACTTAATCTGACCACTTTGCATTGTGTATAAAATACGGCACTTTGCATCCATAAGCCTATCCATGGCTTCATCAGCCGGATGTCCATAGCGGTTTTCTGCCGCGCATGATACTGCAGCCCACCTCGGGCTTAAAGCCTCAATCCAGTCTGCAGAGCCTGAATACCTGGAACCATGATGATTTGCCTTGTAAAAATCCACAGAAAGCTCATCCCCATACTCATTAACAAGCTTCTTTTCTACCTCAGATGATATATCTCCGCCGAAAATACCACTAAACCTGCCATCCGTGAGCTTCAGCACAAGACACATATCGTTTCTGTCTAAGGCAGTATCACAAGGCCCCGGATACAGGCACATGATACCATCAGCTTCTTCATTTGCAGTACTGCGCGAACCTGATGCATCATTTATTTCAATCGAATCCCCCTTTGACATAAGGCATATATCAATTCCTGCTTCCTTAGCTTTAAAAAGAAGCTCCTCCATAGCTTCCTCATTAGCCGCCGCTTCTGCCACAACTATATGCTCTATAGTATACCCACTGTCTATCACCTCAGACAATCCGCTTATGTGATCACTGTCTGCATGTGAAACAAACCAGTATGATATACTCTGTATGCCGTTATACTTAAGAAACGGCATAATCACATTCTCGCCAAGCTGTTTTCGGTCAGAGCTTCCTCCATCAATAAAGATGCATGTGCCTGACTCAAAGCGGTAAAATATGCCATCTCCCTGCCCCACATCAAGTATATCAAGCTGCGCAGCAGTTTTTGGCTTCACAAGCAAAATTGCAAGCAGGACTGCTGTACACACCACTCTTTGGACACTGTAAAGGATTTGGCCTTTTTCTTTCAAGCCACACTCTATGGCACGCCTTTTAAGCGAAAATGCCACCAAAAAACCACTCATAACAGCATAAAAAAGGAAAATCCTGTATCCATCAGGAGCTCCTGTGATAACCGATGCCCCCGGAAGCTTCATAACAAGACCGCAAAGCACCTCATAGAGCTTTAACACCGCAAATGCAGGAAACACCAGCAGTTTGCCGGGCATCACGCCAAAGCAGCCTGCGGCAGACGCAAGCAGCCCCGAGATAAATACGACAGGTAAAGCCGGTATCACAATGAGATTTACAAACACCGCAAAAAGAGGCAGCTCATAATAGTTCATAGCCACAACCGGAAGCATCGGAAGCTGTATGGATACAGATGCCCAGAATTTCTCACCCTTAGGCTCACTCATCAAAGGCGTCACAATACCTATAGCAAGTATTGCCCCTACCGAGAACACAAATCCGGCATATCCCAAAACCATAGGATTGTCCCACAGCAGGTAAATGACCATGATGCCAAGAGAATTTAGCATATCTGTGCATCTGCCTAAAGCCGCCGCAAGCATTGTAAGTATGAACATCCCCACGGCACGCCTTGTGGACACGGCATTTCCTGTCATAACAGCATAGCTTAGTATAAGTGCCACAGAACAGACAAATGCCGCTGTATAGCTCACCCTTCTTTTTCTGAGAAGCTTGTAAAAGGCCATGCCAACTATAGAAATATGAAGTCCGGAAATAGCCAGTATATGTGAAATACCGCTGATCTGGTACAAATCCTTTATCTCATCATCCAGATACGACTTGTCTCCAAGCAGCATGGACGAAAGCACTCCTGCCGTCGTCTCATCAGTCACCTTAAGAAGTGACGCTGACAGCGTATCACGAAGCTTTTCAAGCCTATGGTAATACCATGCATGTTTACCGGTGCTTGTCTTAATATTGTCTGCCTTCACAGAAAAATCAATTCCCTGAGAGCGGTAAAAGCCCGCTCTGTCAAACTCACCCTCATTGGTAGCAGACTTAAACAAGCCTATCCTGCCGCAGGCTTTCATATAATCGCCCAGATATGCGCTTTTGCTGTCACAGTATACCACGACATCACCACAGGATATTTTTCTGTCAAAAGCCTTGCCGTCCTCAGGCTGCACCACACAGTCTGTCATATAATACCTGTATGAGAAATACTTGTATTCAATTTTATAAATCTTCCCCCAGACGATGACAGATTTTTCATCTGTCATATACTGCATATAGCTGTCACGGTTTTCATCTACTGAAGCGTATCTGAATTGAGCTGTGGCAAAAACAGCTGATGATGTCAGGATAAGCAAAACAACTATGCGCCTGACACCGGAAAAGCCGCCCTTAGCTGCAATACACTCAGCTATTAAAGCCACAAGCAGTATGGCAAAGACCAGAAGTCCAAAGCCCCTGCCATACATACCGGAAACAGTTCCTGCAGTATAGACCAACGCAAATAAAAACATCGGTCTTTTACTAATGCTCTTCTCCTCCTAATCCAATCTATTCTATTTTTCAGTTTTTTCCGTGGAATCATCAGAATCCACTATCTCTTTATTAAACTCATACATGTCGCTTAGCTTGTAATTATAAAGCAACATGCCGTCATTCTCACCATCAAGCGAGATTTGTACCTTGTCCACAGTATGCAGCGAGGTGAGTGAATTAACTATCGAATAAAGCACCACATCCTCTGTGAGGTTATTGTCAATAGTATTTCTGAACGAAGAATCAAAGTTCAGATAGCATATTCTGTCTGCCACAGACACATTGATAAGCTTTGTCGTGCCCGGGAGAGTTGCCTTGAGCTTAGAGCCCTTCGGTCCCTCTATAAGCTGCTCAACAACAAGCTTTTCAAGTGCTATGTTTGAGCTGTAATGTATCACTCTTGTCTGTTTTTCAAGCCCTGTACCATCCTTGTCAGCAAAATAAAGCGTGAGTGTCTCCTTCACACTTGTATTAATCTGCTCACCCGGATTCTCAACAAAATCATCAGCACCCATGCTGCCGACAATCTCATCATCCGAGTCCACAAGAGGAATACTGTTTACAGTAAATGTGACATATGAAATACTATCCAACTGTGTGAGCGTGCGTACCACAGACGCTCTCAAAAGCACCTCCTGCGCAGCTGTAAGGTCATAGTACTCCTTGCTGAAATCCACAGTACAGTTATAGTTTTTCTCCTCATGGCCTCTGACCACCACCTCATCCGGGATAGCCTTGCGAAGCCTAGAGTCCTCAGGCTTATCCTGCAGTCTTCCAAGAAGCTCATCCACCTGCTTGTCCACATCTGAGTTTTTGCTTCTAAGCACATACGACTCCGGCACACTGCTCGTAACATCCATATTCAGACAAAACACCTCAACCGTATTGTCTGCTTTTTTCTTTGTGCAGCCCACCATGGAGAGCAGAATTGCCGCAGTAAGCATGAATATAATTATTCTTTTCACGTCAAGCCTCCTATGCAATATAGTTGAGCGGTATACGCACATCAAAGGTAGTGCCCTCTCCCACCACACTGTGAGCCTTTATAGCTCCCCTGTGCATAAGAATAGAGCTTCTTGTAATGGCAAGTCCCAGACCCGTACCGCCAATCTCTCTCGAATGTGACTTGTCCACGCGGTAAAATCTCTCATAGATGTGCTCTAAGGACTCCTCCGGTATACCGATACCGTTGTCCTCCACCTTCAGATAGAAATACTGATGGTCTGCATTTAAGGATACATGAACATAGCCACCGGTCTCGTTGTCATTGTACTTGATTGCATTCTCAATGAGGTTTGTAAAAGCAAGCGTCAGCTTCACCTCATCTATCTCTGCAGTTACCGGTCTGAAGCTCTCGAGTACAAGCTCCACCTGCTGCTTGTCAGCAATCGGCTGAAGTCTCTTCATAATCTGCTCGAGCAGGTCATTGATATTAACACTCTCGATATTCAGCGTGGCAGCCGACTTGTCCATCTTGACCAGTGATAACAGGTCATTTATTATCTTTGTCTCTCTGTCTATCTCACTTGTGATATCTCCCATGAACTCCCTGTACATCTCAATCGGAGCCTCATCACCCATGCTGTTGATGGAATCTGCGAGTACCTTCATGGAAGTAAGAGGTGTCTTGAGCTCGTGTGACACATTCGATACAAACTCCTGTCTGGACTCATCCATGACCTTCATTCCGCTCATCAGCTCATTAAAATTCCTGCTTATTATAGCAGTCTCCGCATAGTCATCTACATCCAGCTGTTCTTTTCCAAAACCATCCTTAATGTCTGATATCTCGTCAGAAAGCTTCTTCAGCGGAACAAAAAGGTGTAAAAGCACAAGCACGCCAAAAAAGAGCACCACCGCACCTGCGATAATTGCAACAGTCACTGCAATCTGTGTCAGATATGACATATTTAGTGATATATTGTCCGTCGACACACTTACAACAAGTGCTCCCTCTATCTTTGAATCCTTGTCGTTTGGATTGCTTATCGGAACAGAAAGCTCGATATAGTGATTTTTAGAATCATAGTTCGTAATCTCTGAAGCAGAGAAGGTCTTGATAACCTCCTCTGAGACAATAGTATTGCCATCATCTAAATTGTACGTATCCTTAATAATCTTAAAATGCTTGTCAACTATGAGCACACGGCCCTCATATATAGTAGTAAGAGTGTCAATCTGAGCATCAATATTGCTCAAGTCACTGCCATCCTTATCAAAGTATCTACTTGTGGATATCTTGTTTGCGAGAATCTTTGCCTGACTAAGCACTTCACTTTCGCGGATTGAAACCGCTCTGGACTCGTAGATGTTAAGTATGCCGAAGCACAGCACCACCTCCGGTACCAGAACGAGAACAAAAATCATGAAAATCAGCCTGGATTTCAGACTCTTATAAAATGCAAAATGTACTTTACTCTTAAACATTTTAGAACCTTTCTGAAAGTATTACTTCTGGTTGTAGTAATATCCCACACCCCACTTGGTATGAACGTACTTCGGCTCGCTTGGATTTGCCTCAATCTTTTCACGAAGACGTCTGACATGCACATCAACCGTACGCACGTCCCCCGGGTAATCCTCGCCCCATACAATCTTTAAAAGACTCTCCCTGCTGTACACTTTATTTTCATTTTTGATCAGAATCTCAAGCAGCTCAAACTCTCTTGCAGTCAGATTGATTTCCTTGTCATTTATGAACAGACGTCTGCTGTCACAGTCGAGCTTGATATCACCCTTTTCAATCACAGATGACTGTACCTGTGGTGCGCGCTCCGGTGAAGTACGCCGCATGATTGCCTTGATTCTGGCCTTTACCTCAAGAATATTAAATGGCTTTGTGATATAGTCATCAGCGCCGTACTCAAGTCCTAAAATTTTGTCCATGTCATCGCCCTTTGCAGTGAGCATGACAATCGGGACATCAGAAAACTCCCTTATTGCCTGACACACCTCAAAGCCATCCATCTTTGGAAGCATGACATCTAAAAGAATCATATCATATGAATTGGCCTTCGCCATATTTAAGGCCTCCTCACCGTCATATGCGCAGTCTACCTCCATGCCATCCTGCAGCAGACTGAAACGTATTCCTTTTACAATTAACTTTTCGTCGTCAACGACCAGCACTTTTTTTGCCATTTATACACTCCTAATTTACTGTTATATCATCTTTTATTTTATTAAACATTGCTTCACCGATGCCGGACACCCTCGTGATATCCTCAATCGAAGAAAACAATCCATTTTTGGCGCGATCTTCAACAATACTCTTTGCCTTGCTCTCACCAATTCCGGAAAGAGCCATTAGTTGCTCGACAGTTGCGGTATTGATATTGAGCTTGCCATCCTTTACGCCTATATGCTCCTCAGCGCCGCCCTTCATCAACGATCCATCTATGCCGGTGGTATATGTGCCCTCAGGTATGTGATCTGACTTAAGCTCCTCTACAGTCGGGAAATACAGCATCTGCCCATCATACAGCTCTGATGCCAGATTCCAAAAGCTCTTGTCAGCTGTATCCAGCATGCCGCCTGCCATATCAACGAGCTCACAGACTCTCGCACCCGGCTTTACTCTGTATACACCGGGATTGGCAACCTGACCACAGATATAGACGCACCACTCAGTAGATTCATCAGTGTCATCTGCTGTGTCTTTTGCCTTCTGCTCCTGTTCTCCATCGGATGAAGCTTTCTTCTCCTTGGAATCAGCAGTCTGTCTGTTTACATCACTTGAAACCACAGCAGTCTGCTCCGTTTCAGAAGCAAAATGAACTGTGGCATCATCCTTTTTACAGCCGCAAAGGCCAAACGCTATTGTTAAAATAAACGCACTTAATAATATTATTTTTTTCATATGGTCTCCTTTGATTAATATCATAATCTCAAAGGAGAAATCGATGTCCTCTCTATTTTACAGACTTTTTGACAGTATTACAAGTGTTGTTTCAAGTTTTTCTATCATTTCGTCAACATCACTCTTTTCGATAACAAGAGGAGGCACAAATCTAAGCACATTGCTGCCTGCCGTAATGACTATAAGGCCTTGATTTAAAGCCTCTGCTGAGACCTTTCCTACAGGAAGGCTGCACTCCACGCCCTGCATGAGTCCCATACCCCTTCTGGCTGTGAGACAGTCGAATTTTGCAACAAGCTCATCAAGCTTCTTCTCCAGGTAAGGTGCAACCTCTTTTACATGGCTTACTATATCAAGACGCTTAAACTCATCAAACACTGCACTTACTGCGGCTCCTACAAACGGATTGCCGCCGTATGTGGTGCCATGGTCGCCCGGTGCAAGGGATTTATCTGCCACCCTCTGTGTCATGAGAAAAGCACCAACCGGCACACCACAGCCGAGTGCCTTCGCACAGGTCATGATATCAGGCTTCACATCATAGTTCTGCCATGCGAACATCTCGCCACTTCTGCCCATGCCGCACTGTATCTCGTCAAGAATAAGAAGAATATCCTTTTCATCGCAGAGAGCTCTTACTCCCTCGATAAACTCCTTCTTTGCCGGGTAAATACCGCCCTCACCCTGAATAGTTTCCATAATAATGGCGCAGGTTTTGTCTGTCAGTTGAGCCTTAACACTCTCTAAATCATTGAAATCCGCAAACTTAACTCCCGGCATAAGAGGCTCAAAAGGCTCCTGATAATGCGCATTGCCTGTAACAGAAAGCGCTCCGATGCTTCTTCCGTGGAAGGAATGGTTCATGGCAATTATCTCATGTCCGGCATGACCGTCTCTTGTGAAGGCATATTTCTTTGCTGCCTTGATAGCTCCCTCTATGGCCTCTGTACCGCTGTTGGTAAAGAAAATACGGTCCATTTTGCTTGCCTTAAGTACCTTGTCTGCCGCCTCGATGACAGGCGCATTGTAATAGAGGTTTGATGTATGTAAAAGCTTATCAACCTGTGCCTTTAATGCCTCCTTGTGGTGCTCATTGCTGTAACCAAGTGCACATACAGCTATTCCTGCGGCAAAGTCCAGATATGCATTGCCGTCTGTATCATAAAGATGTACTCCCTCTCCGTGATCAAGCACAAGCGAAAATCTGTTGTAGGTGTGAAGAAGCTCCTTTTCTGCCTCATCAATGTATGACTGTTTATCCATATTATTGCTCATTGTTAAATTTCTCCTCCGAATCTCCAAGAATAGCTGTTCCGATTCCTCTGTTTGTGAATATCTCAAGCAGTAAGCAGTGCGCGATACGTCCATCAAGAATATGAACTCTTGAAACTCCGTTATCGATGGCATCTATGCAGTTGTTGAGCTTAGGAAGCATACCTCCGCCGATAAAACCATCACCTATAAGCTTTTTTGCATCTGAGACTGTAAGCTCTGAAATAAGAGTATTCTTATCTGAAGGATCCTTGTATACACCCTCGATATCTGTGAGGAACGCAAGCTTTTCTGCTGAAACTGCTCTGGCGATAGCACATGCTGCATCATCTGCATTGATATTGTATGTATTGTATTCGTCATCAAGACCGATTGGACACACAATTGGAAGAAAATCCTTCTCGAGCAGATCATAAAGAATTTTTGGATTGACATCAGTGATTTCACCTACAAAGCCTATATCCTCTCCGTTTGAATACTTTTTCTTAACCTTTAAGAGACCTCCGTCCTTGCCACTCACTCCGACAGCCTGCACACCAAGCTCCTCAACGAGTGTGACGAGAGATTTGTTTACCTTATTCAGTACCATCTCGGCAATCTCCATCGTATCGGCATCAGTCTTTCTGAGTCCGTTTACAAATACAGGCTCCATACCGACCTTTCCTACCCATTTGCTGATTTCCTTGCCTCCACCGTGTACGATGATAGGCTTGAATCCAACCAGCTTGAGAAGTGTGACATCCTGGATCACCTGCTTTTTAAGCTGTTCGTCAACCATTGCAGATCCGCCGTACTTTACAACGATAATCTTTCTGTTAAATCTCTGTATATACGGAAGTGCCTCAATGAGCACCTGTGCCTTTTCCATTACCTGTTCCATGTTCTTATCTGCCATTGTACTGCTCCTTATTTGTTAAATCTTGTTATATTTTCTTCGTTAAGTGTGAAATCATAGTAGTTTAAGTCTTCTCTGAATGTCCATCCCTCTTCCTTCCAGAAGTGGTTTCCCAGCTCATTCACCTTGAAGGCTATGATTGACACCTTGTTGATATGCTCTGCCTGGAGTGCTCTCATGCAGGCAACCACCATACTCTTACCGATGCCGCACTTCCTGTAATGCTCATCCACGCATACATGATACAGGCAGCCTCTTCTGCCATCATGTCCACAGAGTATCGCTCCAACTATCTTTCCATCTTCTACCGCTACAACACTCGTAGTCGGATTTCTCTCAAGAAATCTAAGGACTCCATCTCTTGAGTCGTCAATAGAACGGATTCCAAAGCCGTGGATGGTCTGCCAGAGGCTGTACACCTCGTCATAGTCATCTATCGTCATAACCCTTATTTCATATTTATTCTCATTGCTCATTTTATTAAATCATCCTTATATTTTTATATAACTATCAGCATTATAATGCATCTTTCTGATAATTACTTTCCTATTATTAATTATTACGGGAACATAGGAACCATATTGAGTCCCTCTGCCTCATCGAAGCCAAATAACAGATTCATATTCTGAACCGCCTGTCCTGCAGCACCCTTTACCAGATTGTCAAGAGCACCCATCATAATGATTCTGCCGGTTCTCTCATCAATCACAAAGTTTACATCCACATAGTTGCTGCCCTCAACCCACTTTGTCTCAGGGCAGACACCCTTTTTGAGCACTCTGACAAACTTCTCATTTGCATAATACTTATCGTAAACTGCCTTAATCTCATCATATGTAGGAAGTGTTCCATCAGGCTTTTTCTTAAGTGTCGCATACTCTGTAGCGAGGATTCCTCTGTTCATCGGAACAAGATGCGGAGTAAAATTGATAAGGATTTCTTTTCCGGCCGCATATCCAAGCTGCTCCTCTATCTCAGGTGTATGTCTGTGTGAGGCAACGCCATATGCCTTCATGCTCTCATTTACTTCACAAAACAGATTAGGTGTCTTTGCACCACGTCCTGCGCCCGATGTGCCTGACTTTGCATCGACGATAAGTGTATCTGTATCAATAAGTCCCTCCTTCACAAGCGGATAAGCTGTAAGGATGGAGCATGTGGTATAGCAGCCAGGATTTGCAACAAGCCTTGTCTCCTTTGTGACCTTGTCCCTGTTTATCTCACACAGACCATATACAGCCTCATCAATAAACTGCGGCGACTTGTGCTCAATCTTGTACCATTTCTCATATGTGGCTACATCCTTGATACGGAAGTCCGCTGACAGATCGACAATCTTTACCTTACTTAATATATCCTCAGTGAGCACACCTGCCAAAAAGCCCTGTGGGGTCGCAGTGAAAATCACATCAACAGACTCTGCAAGCTCCTCCATATTGTCATCCATGCACTTTGCATCAACTATCTGAAACATATTTCCATAGATATCGGCATAATTCTCATCCACATAGCTTCGTGAGCCATACCATGCAATCTCTACCTCTTTATGATTCATCAAAATTCTCACGAGCTCTGCTCCGGCATATCCGGTGGCTCCAATAATACCAGCCTTTATCATAGTATTTCCTCTTTTCATATTGTATTTCTGCATAACCATATAAAATGGGTCTGACGCATCATACATAATAATATAGTACAGTAATTTCAATCCGTAAAGAGAAAAATTATACAAAATTGTGTATATTTATACATGAATAATGTATATTTTTTCACTTGCAATATGTAAAGAACTGGTATATATTTATTCTAAAGTAATTATTCAAGGCTTTTTGACACAAAAGCAGTTAATGGTTACCATCATAAAGAATAAACGAAAAGAGGACACGCACTTATGAAAGACAAAGTTGTATTAGCTTATTCAGGCGGACTTGATACCACTGCTATCATTCCATGGCTTAAAGAGACTTATGACTATGACGTAATCTGCTGCTGCATCAACTGCGGACAGGGAGAGGAGCTTGACGGACTCGATGAGAGAGCCAAATTATCCGGAGCTTCAAAGCTTTACATAGAGGATATCTGTGATGAGTTCAGTGAGGACTACATCGTACCTTGTGTACAGGCCGGCGCAGTTTATGAGCACAAATACCTCCTTGGAACAGCAATGGCAAGACCGGGCATCGCAAAGAAGCTTGTTGAGATTGCAAGAAAAGAAGGTGCTGTAGCCATCTGCCATGGTGCTACAGGTAAAGGAAATGACCAGATTCGTTTCGAGCTCGGTATCAAGGCACTCGCTCCTGATATCAAGGTAATCGCTCCATGGCGTCAGGACAACTGGAAAATGGATTCACGTGAGGCTGAGATCGAGTACTGTAAGGCACACGGAATCGATCTTCCGTTCGGCACAGATTCAAGCTACAGCCGTGACCGTAACCTCTGGCACATCAGCCACGAGGGACTTGAGCTTGAGGATCCTTCACAGGAGCCAAACTATGACCATCTGCTCGTATTAAGCGTCACACCTGAGCATGCTCCTGACGAGGGTGAGTATGTTACAATGACATTTGAGAAGGGTGTTCCTACATCTGTCAACGGCAAAAAGATGAAGGTAGCAGACATCATCAGAGAGCTCAACCGTCTCGGTGGCAAGCATGGCATCGGCATCATCGATATCGTTGAGAACCGTGTAGTAGGTATGAAATCACGTGGTGTATATGAGACTCCTGGTGGAACAATCCTCATGGAGGCACATGACCAGCTCGAGGAGCTCTGCCTTGACCGTGCCACAATGGAGGTCAAGAAAGAAATGGGCAACAAGCTCGCTCAGGTAGTATACGAAGGAAAATGGTTCACACCACTTCGTGAAGCAATCCAGGCTTTCGTAGAGTCAACACAGGAATATGTAACCGGAGAAGTTAAATTTAAATTATACAAAGGCAATATCATCAAGGCCGGCACTACTTCACCATATTCACTCTACAGTGAGTCTCTTGCAAGCTTTACTACCGGAGATTTATATGACCATCATGATGCAGACGGCTTCATCACACTGTTTGGTCTGCCACTCAAGGTTCGTGCAATGAAGCTTCTTGAGCTTGAGAACAAGAAAAACAATTAATTGTTACAACAAATAAAAAAGAGATGTGAAATAACAACAATTATTTCACATCTCTTATTTTTTTAATAATTTCATTCTTTAAATCAAGTGCCTTATCCTTAATGTGTCTCGAAGCACTTTTCGATACAAGCACCCTAGCAACAAGCTTTGAAGCTACATCCAAATGGTCAAGCTTATAATTCATCTGAGCCAAAAGCAAATCAACCGTGTCCTGATTCATACCACATATAGGGAAATGCTCTGTCTCAACCGCTCTGGTCATGCCATCAAGAGCCTGCTCGTAATAATATTTTTCTGACTTTTGTGCACTTACAAACTCTTCACTGTCCGTTGACCTGCAATCGGATGCAAGCTGCTCCAATAAGCCGCAATAAAGCCAGGATAGCTTAAGACAAATATATGCCTTTTCACTATGCATAGCCCTTTTAACAATCGCTGAAAAAAGTGCCAGCTTAAATCTGTCTATTGCCTCATCATACGAATATAACAAGGGCACAGACTTGCTGCGGGGCTTAAATTTGGCAGCAACCTGCTCCTTAAGCAGCCTTATCTGTGTACCCGATACATGTACAAAGTCGCCATTCATCGCACTATAACCACAATGCGGACACGAGGTGACGCCATACTTTATTGTATCAATCCCCTTGTATACCGGTCTGAAATCGTCATCAGAACCAAGAAAGCGAACCCTTGAGGTCCTTACCGTCAGTGTCTGAAAGCTCTTATCACACACCGGACATGTTATATTCTTCGCGAAAACAAAATCCGTTTCATCCTCTGTCTGAACAGTAGCTGCCACCGGAGCATCCCCGGTGGCAGCTACTTTATCATCATCATACAGATCATTTATATTTTCGGGATTCAACCCAAATTTGTCAAGGCCTGACATTAAATCCATATTTTACCTCTGTTCTTCTCTTCTGTTTATTTTTAGTCAAAAACTATTTAGCTGTCGGAAGCTTGAATGAGCTCTTTAATGAGACGATTCTGTTAAATACAGGCTGTCCATCCTTTGAGTCCTTGCAATCCGCGCAGAAGAAGCCATTTCTGACAAACTGGAAGCTGTCATAAGCCTTGGCATTCATAAGCTCCGGCTCCACTACACAGTTATCAAGCACTGTGAGTGAATTTGGATTAAGATTTAAGCTTCTGTCCTCATTGTACACTCCAAGCTCCTCATTTACGATATTCTCGTAAAGACGTACTGTTACCTGCTTACCATACTCGGCTGAAACCCAGTGGATAGTTCCCTTGACCTTTCTGCCGTCAGGACTGTTGCCACCCTTTGATGCCGGGTCATATGTACAGTGAATCTCTGTAATATTGCCGTTTTCGTCCTTCACACAGCTATTGCACTTCACAAAATAAGCGTTCATGAAACGCACCTCATTGCCAGGGAACATACGGAAATACTTCTTCGGTGGCTCCTCCATGAAGTCCTCTCTCTCCACATAAAGCTCTCTGGTGAAAGGAACCTTTCTCTTTCCAAGCTCAGGATTCTCCACGTTATTGTCCACTTCAAGATACTCAACCTGTCCCTCAGGGTAATTGTCGATAATCACCTTGACCGGATCAAGCACGGCCATCATACGAGGGCGCTTAGCCTTTAAATCCTCTCGGATACAGTACTCAAGCATAGCGTAGTCAACAGAGCTGTTTGCCTTTGATATACCACACAGATCAACAAAATTCTGGATAGACTCCGGTGTGAAGCCCCTGCGTCTGAGCGCAGCTATAGAAACAAGCCTCGGGTCATCCCAGCCATCAACGATGCCGTCCTCGACAAGACGCTTGATATATCTCTTTCCTGTTACAACATTAGTCAGATAGAGCTTTGCAAACTCAATCTGCTTTGGCGACTCCTCAGGAGAATTCTTAAATCCACATTCAATAACCACCCAGTCATACAGCGGTCTGTGGTCTTCAAACTCAAGAGTACATATAGAATGTGTGATGCCCTCAATAGCATCCTCTATAGGATGAGCAAAATCATACATAGGATATACACACCATTTATCACCTGTATTGTGATGTGTCATATGAGCCACACGGTAAAGAATCGGATCTCTCATATTGATATTTGAAGAGCTCATGTCAATTCTCGCACGAAGTACCTTTGTGCCATCCTCGAACTCACCGTTTTTCATGCGCTCAAAAAGGTCTAAGTTTTCCTCAACACTTCTCTTTGAGTACGGATCCTCCTTGCCTGGCTCTGTGAGTGTACCTCTATACTCTCTTATCTCATCAGGTGTCAGATCAGATACATATGCCTTTCCCTTCTTTATAAGTCCTACTGCACACTCATACATCTTGTCGAAGTAATTGGATGCAAAAAACTTTCGATCCTCCCAGTCAGCACCAAGCCACTTAACATCGGCCTCGATTGACTCTACAAACTCCAGACGCTCCTTGGTAGGGTTTGTATCATCAAACCTGAGATTGAACTGTCCGTCATACTTCTTTGCCAGTCCATAGTTTAAAAGAATAGACTTTGCATGGCCGATATGTAAATAACCGTTTGGCTCCGGTGGGAATCTGGTCTTTACTGTCTTGCAATGCCCCTCTGCCAAGTCCTTCTCAATAATCTGTTCAATAAAATTTTTCGAAACTGTTGCCTCGTTCTCCATAAATGTTCCTCCGAAAATAATACTGTGTCCATTATAAATTCATCAGTTTACTTTGTCAATGAATTAGAAAAAGTAGTGCATGTATATTATACGTGCGTATGAGTAAACAGATGATCCTGACAGTATTCCTTGTTTCCTGTGCACTTAGAGCAGTACCTGAATGTTAATTCAGGATTTGATAACTCTGTCCTGCCGCATATATAGCACTTGTGGCGTGAGATGCCACTGCCCGGACGAGGTTCGGAAAACTGAGCTTTAAACTGTGCCTTTCTCTTCCTCTGATGCATATTCTGTCTGAATGAGAGCCTGTGCTTACAACCATAGATGAATACTAACAGATTTATAAGTGCAAGAACGATTTCTGAGCCGTATGCCAATCCAATCGGCCATCCAAAGCTCATATAAGTATACACATCATATGCAAACATCACCAAGTAAACAAGTACCATCCACTTCATCTTTATAGGAAGCACAAAGTAAAGCCTTACCTCTGCCTCCGGCATCAAAAGGCCAAGCATCAGATACATGGATATAAGTATATAGTACATAGTCAGATTGACGGATACACCTGTCACTGCAAATATAAGCATTCCTGCTATATCATACAGCAAAAAGCCTCCGAAAAAGTACACATTCATCCTGAAAGAGCCAAGATATGACTCCATGCTGTCTCCAAGCGTCCACAGACAGAATATAAATAAAAGCTGTAAAAATGATATGCTGCCGCTCGGCACAAAAATCCAGCTTATAAGACGCCATACCTGTCCGTGCAAAATAGCAGAGGCTGAAAACTGCAGATAATAAAGGACAACATCTCCCTTTGTCAAAAGCAGCACACTGCCTATCAGATTCGCAGCGATAAATATTCTAGTGATATTCGGAATCGCTTTACTTCCATATTTTTGTTCTAGTTTGTTAAGCCAGTTCATACATTTTAGCAGACATGGTTCATTCCCCTGCTGCTCACACCATTATGTGACAAGCAGTGGTTACATCACGATGCAATAAAACCACGTATCTGCATCCTCCTGTCATATTATTGCTGCCTTTTACACTATAGTGCAAAGCGCAGCGATTATTATAAAATTTATTATGATAGTTAAATCATACTTTGTCAACGAGACAGCGAATTATTCACAAATTCTTTATAATTATAGTCATTGTAATTTGTCGATTTCTGTCGTATAATAATCTCTGTTTTGATAATAGAACAATTATATATTTTAATAAGAAGAAAGATATATAAAAACATATAAGTAATACATTATGGAGGAACCACTATGGAAAATAACAGCTTACATAAGTTGGGCATTGATATCGGCTCAACAACCGTCAAGATTGCACTTCTTGATGCCGATGACAATATCCTCTTTTCCGATTATGAGCGTCATTTTGCAAATATCCAGGAGACACTTGAGTCCCTTATCAGAAAGGCCTACGACAAGACAGGTGACCTTTCAGTTTGTCCTATGATAACAGGCTCCGGCGGACTCACTCTTGCAAAGCACCTTGAGGTGCCATTCGTACAGGAGGTTATAGCTGTATCTACCGCACTCACACACTATGCTCCACAGACCGATGTGGCAATAGAGCTAGGTGGTGAGGATGCCAAAATCATATACTTCGAGGGTGGTAACGTGGAGCAGCGTATGAACGGCATATGTGCCGGCGGTACAGGATCATTTATCGACCAGATGGCTTCTCTCATCCAGACAGACGCTACAGGACTAAATGAATACGCAAAAAGCTACAAGGCCATCTACCCTATAGCAGCCCGCTGTGGAGTATTTGCCAAAACAGATATCCAGCCTCTCATCAATGAGGGAGCCACACGCGAGGATTTGTCAGCTTCAATCTTTCAGGCCGTGGTAAACCAGACCATCAGTGGCCTCGCCTGCGGTAAACCAATCAAGGGACATGTTGCTTTCCTTGGCGGTCCTCTGCACTTTTTGTCAGAACTTAAATCAGCATTTATCAGAACCTTAAATCTCGATGACGAGCACACTATCGTTCCTGAGAACTCTCATCTGTTTGCAGCAATAGGCTCTGCATTAAACTATAAAGACAACTCTGTCACCACACTCTCATCCTTAATCGACCGCCTCTCAAACGGCATAAAGATGGAATTTGAGGTGGCACGTATGGAGCCTCTTTTTAAGGATCAGGCTGATTACGATGAATTTACAACGCGTCACGGCAACAATCACGTAAAGACCGGTGACCTTTCTACATACAAGGGCAACTGCTATCTCGGAATAGATGCAGGCTCAACCACCACTAAAATCGCTCTCGTAAGCGAGGACGGAGACCTTTTATACTCATTCTACAGCAACAACAACGGAAGCCCTCTCGCGACAGCCATCCGTTCTATCCAGGAGATTTACTCAAAGCTTCCTGAGGATGCACACATCGTACATTCCTGCTCTACAGGCTACGGAGAGGCTTTATTAAAGGCAGCTTTAAAATTGGACGACGGCGAAGTAGAGACAGTTGCCCACTACTACGCAGCGGCCTTCTTTGATCCAAAGGTAGACTGTATCCTTGATATCGGTGGTCAGGACATGAAGTGCATCAAGATAAAGAACCAGACTGTCGACTCGGTACAGCTCAACGAGGCCTGCTCTTCAGGCTGTGGCTCGTTTATTGAGACCTTCGCAAAGTCTTTAAACTACTCTGTTCAGGATTTTGCAAAGGAAGCCCTTTTTGCAAAGAACCCTATCGACCTCGGAACCAGATGTACGGTTTTCATGAACTCAAAGGTAAAGCAGGCCCAGAAGGAGGGTGCATCTGTCGCAGATATATCAGCAGGACTTGCCTACTCAGTAATAAAGAATGCACTTTTCAAGGTTATCAAGCTGTCTGACGCAAGCGACCTCGGTGAAAATATCGTAGTCCAGGGCGGTACATTCTACAATGATGCCGTTCTTAGAAGCTTTGAAAAAATAGCAGGTGTACATGCCACAAGACCTGATATCGCAGGTATCATGGGTGCCTTTGGTGCCGCACTCATCGCACGTGAGCGCCATGAGGCTGATTACAAGACAACAATGCTCACAATCGACCAGATAAACGAGCTCACCTACACCACAAAGCTCGCACGCTGTCAGGGCTGTACAAACCACTGTCTTCTGACTATAAACAAATTCTCCGACAACAGACAGTACATCACAGGAAACCGTTGTGAAAAGGGTCTGGGCAAGGAGAAGAACAAGGATAACATCCCAAATCTTTTTGAATACAAAAACAAGCGTATATTTGACTATGAGCCACTTGACCCAAAGGATGCGCCACACGGTACAGTCGGCATCCCAAGAGCCTTGAATATGTACGAGAACTATCCGTTCTGGGCTACATTTTTCAAACGTCTCGGCTTTTCTGTAGTGCTGTCACCACAGTCTACCAGAAAGATTTATGAGATGGGTATCGACTCCATCCCAAGTGAGTCAGAGTGCTACCCTGCAAAGCTCACACATGGTCATATAAGCTGGCTCATAAAACAAAATGTAGATTTTATTTTCTACCCGGCAGTGCCATATGAGCGCAAGGAGTTTCCTGATGCTAACAATCACTACAACTGCCCTATTGTCACATCATACTCTGAGAATATCAAAAACAACGTGGACGAGATTACCTCAGGCGAGGTTAAATTCATAAATCCGTTTATGTCATTTGAGAGTGAGGAAACTATCTCACAGCAGCTCGTATCCACCTTCTCAAAAGGCGATTTCAACCTGCCTGAGTCACAGATTCGTGATGCGGTAGCCGCAGGCTGGAAGGAGCTTGCCATGACAAGGCTTGAGATACAGCGAAAGGGCGAGGAAGTGCTCGACTACATGGAAGACACCGGACGTCGCGGAATCGTGCTCGCAGGCCGTCCGTACCATGTGGACCCGGAAATCAACCATGGTATCCCTGAGCTCATCACAAGCTATGGCATCTGTGTGCTGACAGAGGACTCAGTATCCCATCTGGGCGAGCTTGAGAGACCTCTCATCGTCATGGATCAGTGGATGTACCACACCAGACTGTACTCAGCAGCCAACTTTGTAAAGACCCGTGATGACCTTGACCTAATCCAGCTTAACTCGTTTGGCTGCGGTCTCGATGCTGTCACAACCGACTGCGTAAACGATATACTGACAGGCTCAGGCAAGATATACACCTGCCTGAAGATTGACGAGGTAAACAACCTGGGCGCAGCAAGAATCCGTATCCGCTCGCTCCTTGCCGCCATAAGAGTCAAGGAAACCAAGCATGAAAAGCGTGACTTAAAACCGTCTAACTACGAGCGTGTTGTATTCACCGAGCAGATGAAAAAGGACAACTACACCATCATCTGCCCTCAGATGTCACCTATACACTTTGACCTTCTCGTGCCAGCCTTTAAGGCAGCCGGCTACAATATGGTCATACCGGATATCCCTGCAAGAGAATGTGTGGATGTGGGACTTAAGTTCGTAAACAACGATGCCTGCTACCCTTCACTCATTGTCGTGGGACAGATTATGGCAGCCGTCAAATCAGGCAACTATGATATGACACACACAGCCATCCTCATCTCACAGACAGGTGGCGGATGCCGTGCAACAAACTACATCGGCTTTATCCGAAGAGCCCTCGAAAAGGCCGGATATCCTGATGTGCCTGTTATCTCAATCAACATGGTTGGTCTCGAGAAGAACCCGGGCTTTAAGTTTACTCCAAGCCTTATCCAGCACGGACTGTATGCACTTGAGTTTGGCGATATCTTTATGCGTTGTCTCTACAGGGTACGTCCTTATGAGAAAGAGCCGGGAAGTGCCAATGCACTCCATGAGAAGTGGAAAAAGAGAGTCATCGACTTTGTCGGCAACACAAAGATGCTCTCTCACAAGAAATACAAAAAGATGTGCCGCGAAATCATAAGGGATTTCGACAATCTGCCTATGACAGATGAGGTTAAGCCGCGTGTCGGCGTGGTCGGTGAGATTCTCGTCAAATTCCTGCCTGCAGCAAACAACTATGTGGTTGATCTGCTAGAGGCTGAAGGAGCCGAGGCTGTAGTGCCTGATCTGACTGATTTCTTACTCTACTGCTGCTACAACACGAATTTCAAGGCTGACTATCTCGGTGCTTCAAAGAAAGCTAAGTTTATGAACAACCGACTTATCGCCTTCTTCGAGTGGCTCAGAAAGGATGCAAGGGATGAGCTGGCTAAGAGCAAGCATTTTGACCCAACCGCTCACGTGCAGGATCTCGCAGAGTATGCTTCTCCTATCGTTTCTTGCGGTAATCAGACCGGTGAGGGCTGGTTCTTGACAGGTGAGATGCTTGAGCTCATCAATGAGGGTGTCACAAACATCATCTGTGCACAGCCATTTGCCTGCTTACCGAACCATATTGTGGGTAAGGGAGTTATAAAGAGAATCAGACATGATCATCCGGATGCCAATATCGTGGCTATCGATTATGATCCGGGTGCTTCTGAGGTGAACCAGCTGAACCGTATTAAGCTGATGCTTTCTACGGCACAGAAGAAGCTTAAGAAGTAATGGGAAATTGCACTGTTGTTGCTAGTGGGACGACCCCAGCGCAGCCGGGGCTTTTTGCCCTTTCCCGCATGAACTACGCTGCTAAGTGTCTGTACGAATTGCATATGCCAGTTGTGGCTTTTTGTCACAACCGGCTTTTATGCGCCGTCCATGGCGCATAACGCCTCGCCCATGCGTCCATGCATGGGCGTTGTTGGTTTTCGTATGCAATTCTACAGACTCTAAGCAGCTTCGTATATGCTGGCAAGGACAAAAGCCCCGGCTGCGCCGGGTTCTGTCTTTGATAACTTTCCACTTTTTTATGTGCAGATGTTTCCTTATTTTAAATGCTTTAATATCTCATCATATTGGTTATACATCTTCTGCACTTCATTTTCCAGTGTATAGTAGTGCATGATATATGGCACCAACAGCACTAAGAATAACAGTGTAAGTACAAGAAGCATCGGGTTGCTTATCATGATGGATGCGATTATTGACATCATAGTGAGTATGGCAAAGGTTACTGTCACTATGAGGTGCACGAGGCGCTCATGCTGGAAAAAGGCTATTTGTGTCAGGTGTTCCTGCAGTATTTTCTTCCACTCTTCTTTTGATATCTTATCAGGATTGGCAAGCAGATTGTCAATCTTAAGTCTATAATTAATTATTCGTTTTTTCACTGTATTTTCAACCTTCTTTTCTCAATTGCTTTTTATTCTAAAACAATTACTTACGACTAATCAATCATCTCAATCCGACATGTATGAGCCTTGCTCTTCTTGTCATAATTGATTCCAACCAGCAAAATATTGCCACCATACTGCTCAAGAGATTGTGTATAGTTTCTATTTCTAATCTGATTCAAGGCGGTATCTGCTGACTTATTCCACTTTAGCTCTACAACAAGAGCCGGATATTCCTCCCTGTACTCAGGCTTTGGAATATATACAAAATCAGCAAAGCCACGACCGGTCGGAAGCTCCCGAATGGGCTTAAAATAAAACTGCATTGAGCTAAGATATGCGATTGTGAGTACACTACTAAGAGAATTTTCATTATTGTACTCAATTGTCGAAGCATACTCTGTATGGATTCTCTCGATTCCTGCCGCCACAGCTTGTTCGTCCATATCCAATGTAGACTCAAGCAGTGCATGTGACTCATTTTGGAAATTGATAAACTCATCCCACTTTTTCTGCCTCGTCGCCCTGACCAATTCCTGGCGCAGCTCCTCATTCGGGACAAAGGCCGTCTGAGTCAGACTATTATAGCCCAGATAACCAAGATGTATCAAATAAGTAATCACATCATCCCTGCCGGCAAAGCTGACTATGTCATTCTGAAAAGTAGTAACATCTACCTTCACCTGTGCTCCAGAAATCATCTCTATAATAGCACCCTTTAAACCATCAAAATCCATATTAATAAGTGGCACTATTGCATCATAGCTGCCAGTCTGTGACCAGTAGCTGACGAAGTCACGTCTGGTCAACACGCTGACCACGGCCTTTGGATTGTATACCTGATAGTCTCCCAAAACATATCCATCGTACCACTGCTTCACCTTTTCATAATCCACATCATAGTGGCTGCACAATCCACTTACATCCTCATCTGTAAAGCCAATGTACTCAGAAAGCTGTGCCGCACTCAGCATTGTAAACTCATCAAAATTGTTAAGGGCTGACTGAGTCTTAAGCTTTTTAACCGGAAGTATACCAGTAAGAAAAGCCAGTGCAATATATCGGGATGGTTCCGTTCCCTTGAACATGCCACGCAAAAAATTAATATACTGCTCCTGTGCTTTAATATCAAAAGCTTCATCTCGAATCAGAGCATCCCATTCATCAATTATAACAACAAATCTGTTGCCTGTAGCCTCCCTGATATATGACATTGCACCATAAGCAGTCTGTACATCATGCGGAATAACATCACCATATTCATCCCTTAGCTCGTTTAAAATACCATTATTGATATAAGATACGACACTATCTGCGCCACCTGCATCGATTATGCACCACTGCACATCAAAATGAATCACATCATACTTATTAAGATTTTTTTCAAATGAGGGCTCCTTACATATAGCATATCCGCTAAACAACTCTTTTGAGTCACAGCCCCTGCTGTAATAAGCCGTAAGCATATCTGCTGTTATCGATTTGCCAAATCGGCGTGGCCGGCTGTTGCAAATGTAAGCATCGATTGTATTAATAACTCTGTTGGTATAACTAATAAGACCGGTTTTATCAACATATATTTTTGCACTGACAGCAGCCTCAAAGGCGCTGTTATCAGGGTTCACAAATCTGCCCATATCTACTCCATTCTATAAAAACAATTATCATTTATCACTAATTATCCTGCATCGTTTTTTAATTAAGCTTGGATTTAATTTCTTCCATCCTTGTATCATCCAGCTTATAAAACCTCTTAAATACAAATATACCCACAATGAGCAGTATAACAGACGGAATCGTCATCCACATGCGAAGAGCATCAAGTGTATCCTGTGTCTGTACTGCAGCCGCGGTATCCAGATGAATCCAGTCAACCACCAGCCCAGCCAGAAATACTGCTACACCGGATGCGAGCTTTACCGTAAATGTCTGCATTGAGAAAATGACCGACTCCTCTCTCGTACCGTTCATCACCTCACCATAATCAACAGAATCTGAAAGAAATATGGTCATGATAACATTGAGCATACCATAGCCCAGATAAATCAAAATACCCGGCAGGCAGAGTATGTACCAGCTCTGCGGCGTGTAGAGCTTTGCAAATGCCATAATAAGTATCACCGCAAAGCCTGCTATCTGAATAATAAATCCTGATATAAAAAGCTGGCTTTTGCTAAATCTCTTGCGAAGCAGCGGTATAACCATCATGACAAGCACCTGTGCTGCAAAAGCAACTGCAGCAAATATAGAATATGCGCCCTCGTTTCCCACATCAAACCGGAAGAAATAAAGCACTAGGTTACCACAGATATTGAGTGATGTATACACGAGAATGATTGAGACCACAACAGTCATAGCCTGGTCGTTCTTAAATAAAGCTTTAAACATATCAGATATCTTTCCCGGCTTCTCATCACAGGCAACCGGTCTTTCAGGCACACATGCCACGCATACAAGCTCAGAAATCACAAATACAACCGCTATAATAAGCGCCCACCACTTAAATCCAATCCTGTAGTCAGCCATAGAGCTTCCTGCACCAAGAATTGGCACCACTGTCATCGTGAGCACCGTAGGGATGGCATCGCCTATCCCCGAGCAGGTCCTTGCAAGTGATGTAAGCTGCTCCCTGTCGCTGCCCGGCTCAGTGATTGCGGGAATCATAGACCAGAATTGAATATCCATAAGCGTATATGTAATGCCCCATGCAAAATAAAACACTGTAAGCCATACTCTCTGCGCTGAATCACCCATAGACTCAGGAGTGGCATATAAAGCATATATGGTCACGGCATTGAGCACCGTGCCGGCAAAAATCCAAGGCCTAAACCTCCCCCACCTGGTACGCGTCTTTGCTACAATAATACCCATCACCGGGTCATTAAATGCATCGAAAATCCTGGCCGCCATCATCACCGTACCAATAAACACACTGCTCATCCCAAGCACTACATTGTAGTAGTAGAGCAAATACGATGCAATAAGCATATACACAATATCTTTTCCGAATGCGCCAAATCCAAATGCGCACTTTTGTCCAGTTTTAAGCTTCATAGTAATACCTCCGAAAAAATCCGCTATACTTTGAGCGGGGTTGTTGCTTATAGTTTTTCAACTACGACTTTACAACGCTTTTTGCAGAATGCAACTCCATACGCAAGAATATCATTCCGTCCGTCCTCACGTAGTTCTGTGTCGTATCTGCGATCTTTGATTTGTTCCACTGCCCTTTCACAGGCCTTATCAAGCTCGTTCATGGAACGTGCATACTTCAATTCTATTATGATACCAACATCAGGATTCTTAGGTTTAATCAGAATATCTGCAAATCCATCACCAGACTCCTTGTTCGATTTAACCGCCCATCCGGAATAGTTTTTCAAAATACCGATTAAGATGCCATGGTAGAAGTTTTCCTTTTCTTCATTTCTAGCTTTCGTATCCAAAATGCTAATCGTTTCGCCAAGGAACATTGTCAGTTCCAGCTGAATATCATCGGTCTTTCCTTCAAGAAATCCAGCGATGATTTTCTTTGTTGAGAAGCTATCTTTTTTCACAACTCCATTAAACCATTCATTGATTTGAGAAACGAAAACCTCTCGAACTTCCTTGTTAGGAATAACCAGACTATACACATCGTTCTCGTTCTTTCCAAGCCTTGTAAGATAGCCAGTTGTAAAAAGTACACTCCATACGTTGTCTATGTTGTTGTCAATCTCATCATAAGTCAAATCCAGCCGAATTTTCTTTTCAACTGCCTCCCCAGCAATCAACTGCTCGATTTCATCTTTTGTGGTTGTATCAGCCTTGTCAATAAAGCGTTTAACCAAGTCATTTCCGCTACTGTTAATCCAATATGATTTTGGATGTGCGTCCGGGTCAGTCAGCCAATCTGAAACATAGTTTATTACATCCCACGGGCAGTAAATGTCCACATTCCCAAAATGATAACCGTCATACCACTCTTTAACTTCCGAAAAATGCTCTTGCATATTGTAGTCAGCCAAGAGTTTTTCTACTTCTTCTTTTGTGAAACCAAATTCTTCTTCATACTGAACATCATCAGCAGCATAAACCTTGAAATTATTTAAACCGGTAAATATACTTTCTTTGGAAACCCGAAGGCATCCTGTCAACACAGCAAACTGCAAAAAATCATTTGTCTTTAATGCCTCTCCAAACACGCCCCGGATTAGAGATACCATCTCTCTATAATAGCCGTGCTGAAATGCTTTGTCGAGCGGCACATCATACTCGTCAATCAGAACAATTACTTTCTGATCATAATGTTTATATAATAGCTCTGATATTTTCTTTAGTGAAAATTTAAGCTTTGCCGCAAGTACAGTTTCTCGCCCCTCTTGAAACGAAATCAAATCACGATACAATTTCTTTTCATCGTCATCTAATCTATCACTATTCTGCAAATACTTAAAACGTCTAGCCTCACTGGCAATCAGCTCACACAAGGAGTACTGTGCCTCCTCAAATGTGAGCCCGTCCACGCTTTTTAAAGACAAGCAAACAACCGGGTACTTTCCCATATATTCCCCGCAAAGTTCTCTATTCTGTGAGATATAAAGACCATCAAACAATGTTGCATCTGTTCCAATTTCAAAAAAGCTCTTAAGCATACTTATGTTTAAGGTTTTCTGTTTAAGGTTTTCCCGAATCGGCGAGGTCTTGTAAACAGATTCACTTTACTCCAATTTTCAAGAAGCAGCTCTATCAGTTTCGTTTTGTCTACATAATAACATTCTAACTTCCGAATTTCTTGAAAACTTTCAAACCCAACCGGAAGTTTTTTCAATCCCAGCATACTTTAAACGCTCCTTTCCGAAGCTGTACTTCTGGAGTAATGTGCAAAAGAACTGGTTCTTCACCATCCACCCCAGTGTATTTTGATTTTACCATTTAGCAGGTCATATAGCAATACTCTACCGTCAATGGTTGCCCAAAACCATTATTCTGTGCCAGCAAGGCTAAAATCAAATCGTTTACTTGTAAAGCTCCTCCAATTATTATACTGGCAGTTACTAACTCGTAAGTTACTTTCTTACGAGTGTAATAACTCGGAGAATACTCAAAGTCAAGCGAACCTTGTCAGATAATTCCAGTATACTATATCTTCTGTCCTATTCCAAACGCTTCAATATCTCATCATATTGGGTATACATCTTCTGCACTTCATTCTCCAATGTATAGTAATGCATGATATACGGCACCAACAGCACTAAGAATAACAGTGTAAGTACAAGAAGCATTGGGTTGCTTATCATGATAGATGCAATTATTGACATCATAGTGAGTATGGCAAAGGTTACTGTCACTATGAGGTGCACGAGGCGCTCATGCTGGAAAAAGGCTATTTGTGTCAGGTGTTCCTGCAGTATTTTCTTCCACTCTTCTTTTGATATCTTATCAGACTTTTCCAGAAGACCATCAATCTTAAATCTATAATTAATTATTCGTTTTTTCATTTTATTTTCCACCTTTCCTAATACGTACTTTTTTATTTTAATACAATGATAATTGAATCTAAAAATCCGCTATACCAACCTCTGGCATAGCGGATTAAAAAATAAAATGCAATTAAAGATATCACCTGTTATGTGATTATAACTGGTTCAAGACATTTGATGTTTGCAGATAAACACCAGCAATAGCATTGATAACTGCAAGTACGATGGTAATAATTGACATAACAATACCAGCGGTTGCCATGCCCTTTCCACCATTTTTCCTGCCTACGATACCGAGGATAAGTCCTACAATACCAATAGGTCCGCCAAGGATTGGAATACACCAGAATACCAGACCGATAATACCAAGTACCATAGATGCAATTGACATTCCCTTCTTTTCCTCCATCGGCGGCATAGGCGGTATATTTGGATTGCCCTGCTGATTCGCCTGATCATACATATTGAAGTTGTCGCTCATAACTATTCTCCTACCTTTCTTTTGTTTAAATGATATAATAACTGTCACTGTAATTTGTAACCATGGAGTATCGTAACATACTTTGACTATGAAAGCAACATATTTTTCATTACCGGATGCAACATCCCAGATAGTTACTGTTCACACCTAACAGTGTGACCAGCAACGATTACAGCCAATTTAAAATTTCTCTCCAACCACCCTGCACCGTTTCCTGCAAAAAGCAATGCCATAGGCTAAAATATCACACCGGTCCTCATCCCGCAGAGCCTCATCATAGCGCTTATTCTTAATCTGTGCCATCGCAGCCTCGCACGCTGCGTCAAGCTCCTTCATCTCCTTAGCATACTTCACCTCTATAACGATTCCCGCATCCGGGTCCTCTGGCATGAGTAAAATATCGCTAAAACCATCTCCCGACTCACGATTTGACTTAATAAGCCAGTCCGGATTGCTTCCTCGAAGCAGCCCCAGAAGCAGGCCATGATAGAAATTCTCCTTCATATCATCAGGAGCCTTGGTATCGAGTATGCTAATCATGCGGCCCATCACGATATTAAGCTGCCTGGCAATCTGTTTCTCATCTTTATCCAAAATTGCTTTGGATAAAAGCTTCATGGTGTCATCATCTTTTGTAACTACAGCCTTGAACCACTCCTGAATCTGGAGAATAAATACTTCACGCACCTTTTTATTCGGAATCACAAGCTTATAGGCATAGCTCTCACTGTCAGGCACCTTCACCTCTCCGATTTTGGTGAGATACCCTGTGGTAAAGAGTACACTCCACAGATTGTCAATAGTATTGTCAATCTCATCATAGGTCAGGTCAAGCCGAAGCTGCTTCTCTACAAACCCACCTGCCACAAGCTTCTCAATCTCATCCCTTGTGGTCTGGTCAGCCTTGTCCACAAAGCGCTTCACCATGTCATTTCCACTGCTGTTAATCCAGAACGCACTCGGTCTGGCTGACGGATCTGAAACAAGCTTCTTGGCAAAATTTATCACATCCCACGGACAATAAATATCCGCATTACCAAAATGATAGCCATCATACCATTCCTTTGCATCCGGGTACCTCTCGCTCCTGTCATAGTCTAAAAGCAGCTTCATAACTTCATCATCAGTGAAGCCAAACTGCTCATCATGGTCGATATCCACAATAGAATTGATTTCAAAATTATTGAGCCCTGTAAAAATACTCTCCTTTGACACCCTAAGGCAGCCAGTAAGCACCGCAAACTGTAAAAACTCATTGGTCTTGAGCGCCTGCCCGAAAAGCCCCCTGATGAGAGAAACCATCTCCTTGTAGTAGCCATTCTGAAAAGCCTTGTCGAGCGGAACATCGTACTCGTCTATAAGGATAACTGCTTTCTGACCATAGTGCTTATACAATAGCTGTGAAAGAAGTTGTAATGATGATATAAGCTTATCTTTATTGAAAACAAAACTGCCGTCCTCTATAATAGTCAATCCCTTATACTGTTCTCTCTCAAGCAACGTAAGCTTATCACTGTCAGCCAGAAAAGACACTCTGCTTATTTCTTTGCCAATAACTCTTACAAGAGCATCAAAAGCCTCGTCATACATCAATCCCTCCACACCCTTGAATGAAAGAAATATGACAGGATACTTACCCATATGCTCATCACAAAGCTCTTTATTGCCTGAAATATATAAGCCTTCAAACAAGGTCTTATCTGTGCCTATCTCAAAAAAGCTTTTTAGCATGCTCATATTGAGAGTCTTACCAAAACGGCGAGGGCGGGTAAAAAGAGTCACCTTTCCCCATCCCTGTAAGAGCTGCTCAATAAGCCTTGTCTTGTCAATATAATAGAAACCCAGTTTACGAATTTCCTCAAAATTTTCAATTCCAACCGGTAACTTCAAAGTACTTGCCATAAAAAGCCTCCAAAAAATAATCCGCTATACTAAATACTAGTATAGCGGAATGCCATGCAAAATACAATTTAATAATTTTAATCATTTTTAAATTTTACTCTAAATAGACAATAATAATTTAATGGTGTCAGGTACCAAAAATTCCACAAAAGCCATAAAAGGCTACCATTATTCCAATAATCAATAAATTATCCCTTACCAATCCAGCAAACCGTTCTGTTTTTCTATACATTCAATGATCAGTTTTTCAGCTCTCATATCCAACTCTACCGTTTTAATTGTCTGATTTGAAAATGGTGTAGTATATTTTTTCAAATCAAAATTTAATGGTGTCAGGCACCAATGTGAATATCTTTACGAAATCGACATTTCTTCTACTCTGAAAACAGCAAGAAAATTCTTTATTCGCCGGGACTCCGATAAATCTATTGACATCATTAAGTTTATGTTGAAATACGTCCATGCTGTAAAAGAAAAATACCAACAATTTGACCGGCCACTCCGTGGAATCAGCGCGATTCATTTCGGATATCGATAGCCTTAGGCTCTACCACTGAAGATTGTCATTTTTGACAGATGAACAGCATCTGTCTTATCCGCATGCCCTTTTTTCTGAATCTGTATTTCCAAGCACTAAAACATCCTCTTGCACATGTTTCAATGCAAATTCGAACAAAACCTCGAACACCTAGCTTAATGGCATTGCAACTGTGTAAACATCCTGATGATCAGGCGATATTGTTCTTCGACTGGTACTCTTGGTGCTCTAACAGCTTTTACCTCATAATAATTAGAGTAAAATGCTAGCATTTCCTGATACTTATTATGAATTAATAATTAACTTGTTGCAATCCGTCGAATTATTTTGCGCTTACTTTTTTATGGTTAATGTTTCTATATACATTTTTTATATTTCACCCAACATCTTTTCTTTTTGCTCTTTAATATATAATTTTTTATAATCATATCCTAGCAAACTACACACACGTTCCTTATCGGTACTATCATATTGATATGTTGACAAATACGAAGCAACTATTTTTTTCATTATCCCTTTTGAAAAAGAACCTAATTTTCTTTTTCCTGACAAACAACGTTCAATATCTGATACTGGCAGCTTATCATCTGATATTTTCATTTTATATTCGATATTTACCATGTCAAAAAATGCAGACTGCATTTTTTCTTTATATTCTGATATATCTTTTTCTAATGCATCACAATCCCAACAATATGCTAAATTATTCACATTTAATTCTACAAAATCAGACCACATAAAACCAATAAAGTCTTTTATTAAATATATTAATAACTCTTTTTCTGGGCTTTTGTCTTTATTTACCTCCTTTGCCTTTCTCTCAACAATTTCAATTATTTTATCGCTTTCCCCTGACATCCAATCACACAAAAATCCCATCAATTTCAAATTAGATGCTCCCATATTTTCTATAATCTGTTTTCTTGGTGTATTTTTAATTTTACTTGCATAATTCTTTAAAATATCCCCTTGAAATTCAATTAAACGAATTAATTTTGAAAAATCTGCTGATATAATATTAAGACTTTCTGTTTCAGTGTCTGGATCAGACTTTTCTATCTGCTCTGTATTAGCATCCAAACTATCTTCATTTGATTGTTCTATTTCAGATACAATTTCGTCATATTCATCCTGTTGAATACTTTTTTGTTCCTGAATTTTTGGAATTTGACTATTATCAGGAATTTTATAAATTGCATCTACTTTTTCTATAATGTTGTCATTTATTTTTTCTAACAATTTTTGTTGGTCTTCATATCTAAAATTTTCAAAATCTGGCAACAATCTTGATTCTATATCTTTGATTTTAGGTAGAACCTCATATTCGGTATTTACACTATATGCAATAAATAATGCTATATTATAGTTTGTTTCATTTGATAAATCAGACATTATTTCAAAAATCTTCTTATCCTTTTCATCTGGACTCATATTATCAATAATATAGCTACCAGCAAAGTAGTAATACATATAATTATATTTAAATTTGTATTTTTCTCCTCTTTCTTCTAAAATTTTATATTGAACTAACTGTTGTATAATTTTAGTTTTTGTATTTTGTATTGGATTATAGTTTTCATTATAATCTGAAATTGCCAAAATTAAGGATTCCTCTTCAAACAGTACATTCTCTTTTTTGGCATATAAATTATAAGCAAGGATTTCCAATAAGGTTCTATATGCTAGTGCAACCTTTGTATTTTTATTTGATATTTCATTTATTTTTTCTCTAATTAAGCAATCATAAATAAATGAATATCGACTATAATCTGTATTCATCGTTTCTGAGTTATCCAAATATGTTAAAACAAGCAAAAATTCTAATGGTGTGTTACTAAAATAACCATTTTTTAATACATTTTTCATCTGAGACATTTTATTTTTTCTTTTAGCATCAAATTGTTGTGATTTAATATCTTGCTCAGGGTCTTCAAGTAATAACCATTTTTCAATTATTTTTCTTTTTCCGTACCTTTTCAATTCCCTAATTTCTAAATCAAAAAAATTGTCTCTTAAAAAATCTTTTGTTTCAAGATTTTTTGCAGCATCTAACATATCTGATTTACTATTTATAGTTAATATTACAGTTCCAAACTTAGCAATTATATTTTTCAAAAACATTTTTTGAGATTTATCACTAAGCGTTATCTCATTGTAATCATCTATAATGCACATTCGTTTTTCAGGCAACATCTGCATGATTTCATCAACATTTAAATTCGTATATGACTTATCATATGCTTCTCTAATTAGATTATTTACTAAATCTTCATCCGACGATTTAACATTGTCAGGATGAATATAAACTGGATATACTCCCTGCTCATAATAAATCATAAACAATCTTTTGGTTAATGCTGTTTTTCCATATTCTCTGTTGCCGTTTATTATTATATGTTTTTTCGTTTTTATAATATCTAGTATTTCTTCTTCTGTTCTATATATCTTATTTTTTTCTGGGTTATCCATCCTTTCTCCTCTTAAATATGGAAATACATAAACATCCGATAGTAATACTTGCGCTTTATACTTACTTGTAATATCTATTTCCATATCTTCCAAATTTTCTTTTAATTCTTTAACTAAATCTACTCTAGTTCTCGAAAATCTATTTCTTTCAAACTTTTGTGCCTTAGAATCAATAATTCTTTCATACACCTTGCCATTCCATTCATATGTATAAAAAAATTCAACATTATCATTCAAATTTATTTTCATAATATTAAATCCACTATAATTGGGTTCTTCAGTACTATACAACTGATTTCCCTTTATAAAGTAATTTGACGAACTATCATAATTAGTCCTGTGTACAAATTCCTTATAATGTTCATGACCTACCAATATTATATCAGAATACTCTCTATGATATGCAGACCACCGCTCAAGTCCTTCCCAATCAAACCAGTTTTCTCCATGATGCATTAGTGTAATAACAATATCATCTTCCTCTTTTTCGTCAATTTGTTCAGGGACACTAAATAACATATTTTTGGTTTCTTTTTTAACAGAGCACCATGCTGTATTTAAACAATGTACTTTTATTCTATAATTTCCCAACTCTTTATTTACAATTATATTTTGAGTAAAAATACTCTCTTCTCTAATTGGGGATGCCAACTTTTTGTCTACAAACTTATTTACAAACCCAAAAAAATTCTTTTGAATACTAGTACATGTTTTAATTGTCGTCTCATCATTCATATCTATTGTATTAGAATCTAAAATTGATAAACGCACTTTATTAGCTGGCAACCCAAAATCACAATCATGATTTCCTGGAACAAACATAAAATGGACATATAATCCATTATGTCTACTAATAATTTTATCATAGATGTCCTCAAAAAAAAGTTCTGCCATAGCATACTCTTCTGTATTTCCTGAATAAGCTACGTCCCCTGTTACACATATCAATAACAGTGTCTCACTAGGATTAATTATAGTTTCAGAAATAGCCCCAACAATTGAATTTGTTCTTTTTAATAAAATATCCAAATCATTTTCTTCTTTAAAATGAATATCTGTCAATTGTGTAATTATTAAATCCATATTTTTCTCCTCTTGTGCCTTTTATCCTTCTTTTTTTGTGTAAATTAAAAGCAATTTCCTCAAATTTCAATTTGGATGATTTAATTTTTATCAATAAAAGCTTTTTGCAAAAAATAGCCCCCTAAAATTCTCCTTCCAAATTTTTGATGAGAAACCTCTTTTAAACCACTATTAGATTAGTTATCATTTCTTATGTTTGTTTTTTTAGTATAGCATAGCATTTATTTTTTGTCATAATGTTTATGATTCCTTATCTTGTCTATCACCTAACCTCTTGATTGTCCAGTCATAGACCATTGTACTATCATTATTAAGAGAAAAGGAAAGACTCCGGCGCCCCTCCTGCAAGATTGGCTTCCGGAACCTTGGTAAACACCATGTATATTGTAACAGGTTTTACAAGAAAAGGACAACATATTTTTATCAGAGAGCAGTGAATTTCTTTGTCCCATATGTCAGAAAGGCAGTCTTATTTTCCGTGATTACTGCAGCCACATTGTAAAATACAATAACGGAGCACATGAATGGCTCTGAATTCCAAGGCAGCAGTGCAGCAATGATAAGTGTCGCAGAATCCGCTGGATGCTACCCGACATACTTACACCATTCAAGCACTATAATGAGGAAACCATATCGGGAGTTCTTGATGACATTGTAACTCCTGATGATGAGGATTCAGAAACATATCCTTCGTAGGGGGCACAAGAATATTCACCTGTTCCTCATAAGTTTTCGGTAACTTCATAATTATTGTTTTCTCATGGTCACCATTCCTTACATGATATTCTTCGGCTTTATTTGTATTATTCAATCATTTTCTCCCCAAAAATAAAAATGTCTCCCCATGGGACACATCACATATGTGAGAGGTGCGGGGAGTCCTGTTACTATTAATTTATGCTATTTTCTATAAAAAATCAACTATTTATAAAAATTTATATCACGAATTTTTATATCAAAAATTTTTCTTCATTAATTTAATAAAATATAATGGTGCCTAACCCCACTGTGGTCACAGCATTCTATCTCTCCTCCTGTTCTGCTGGTTGTCCTGCTGCATATTATTATATCGTTATTGTTTTTGTTTTCAAGTTTTATATTTTATTTTTAGAAATATTTTTCTAATATTCGATATAAAAACAGTGTTTTCTTTTATAATAATGCTTTAAATGGATTGGTTAAAAAGCATAATAAGATGTTCAGAGATTATGAATTGCCACATATAACCCCTCATGTATTACGACATACATTCTGTACGAATATGGCAAATGCAAGAATGACACCAAACAATTTACAGTACATCATGGGGCATAAGAATATCACAATGACACTGGGGTATTACACACATGCTTCTTGTGAATCTGCAATGACAGAAATGTTGAGTATAGTCGCGTGAGTTTTACTACTCAATTTACTACTTTGTAAGGGTGTTTTTTAAGCCGATTTAAGATGTTTTATAAAGCCTTTCCTTTTTCGGAACACCTCGGAAGCCTTGAAACACAAGGGGTTGATACGATATGAACTGATTTGAGACGAAAAAGGAAAAGGCTATTATATTTTCAAATAAAATTTAATGGTGTCAGGCCCCAATGTTACCAAAACAAATCAGTGCACCTGCCAATGATATCAGCTCCCACAGCCGCATTATCAAGGAAGCTAATCTTTTTAAACACACGAAGCGAGGCAGCGATATCATACACATCCCTGCCAAGCATGCCAGCACCGAGAATCAAAAGATTGGGCTGTCCTATAGCCTTGGGCTTTTCCGCCTCAAAAAGCTCACCAAGAATGGCATTCCTCTTCGCTATAACCTCATCCCGCGACTGTGCATATACGGAGCGGTACTTCGCCCGCCCGGTTTTTTCTTCCACACCTACCTTGAACCGCGCTTCCCAGCGGTTGCCGTGCTCGTAAATTCCTTTGATGTTTTGCAAAATGGTTTCCTCGTAAAATCTACTATAAACTTGTTATACTCTCATCAATCTATTATACATTGACTTGTAGATGCTAAGCGCCTGGCTTTTCAATATTAATATCATTTAAAATTCCGCTACTAATGTTATTCATTATAGCATCCTTGGTTTTCTTATCTGGAAAAACCGAAGACATATGGTAATTTACCATACGTTTTTCAAACGTAATATAATCAACTCTATCACTTTTGTTTTGAAAAGATCCTAAAAAAATCCTTTTCATTAAAATTTTAAAAATATATATTATTCTTTCCATCATGTAATTTTCCTTTATTTGAATTCGGTTTATTACCACATTTTCTCTTTTTCGACTGCTTTGTCCGATATCTTTGTAGATAAAACATATACTTATTCATAACAACATAAGCAACAGCTGCAAATGATTTTGCTATATCTACAAATTGCTTTTCAAACTCAGGGATAAATGCATGTGTGGATAATGTATCTATACAAAGAAAACCTATTATATGATAATCCCAAATTTCATTCTGTTGTGTAAAATATAATCTTTTATGAGCTATCCGTATAGGAACAACTAATGCAGCTCTGTAATATTTATCATAATTTGGAGTCGTATTCTGATATTTTTGTCCAAATTTAAGAAGGAACTGATCAAATTGTTTCAAATCCTGTTCATAAAAATATTGTTTATTATAAAACTCTGGTGGATCTATAATATATAAAAAATCTGTATTTTCTTTAATCAAAACCGCTCTATTATTTGAAAGATTCGCTGCATCTTCTCTTTCTTTCGAAATATTACTTGATCGTACGAATGTATACACTGTGGCATCATTTTTATCAATTGAATCAAACTTTACATTTTCATTTTCTTTTCCAATCAATTTAATACATGCATTAATTTCACTTCCAGTGTATGCTGAAAAAATATCGCATATTTTATCAAGCATGTCTCTTAGAAAAGAGTATGTCAGCTGAGTTAGATATTTCTGATTTAAAGTATCACATTTATGATTTGACAAAATATCAAAGTATAAATTTCTATAATCATGCAAAACAGTATAGTAATCCTGTGAAATACTATTTAATCTGACCCATGAATTTGTTTTATATTGCTTTAATTTAAAACGCATAAACATAATTATTATAACCAGAAAAAAACACATTCCCCAAGATAAATCAATGTTTAGAGACTTAAAAAAAGAACCCATGATTTGAAATACGAGTTTAGCTGCTCCATATGCTATTCCAACCACAGTCAGTAAAGATGCTATAAAATTAACGCTTTCTCTCATCCATTCAGGAACTTTACTCCATAATTTTTCCCATAAATTCATTTTCAAATTTATCCTTATCATTAGCACACTTTCTCTTGTTGTGTTTCCATTTATTTTAAATATATCATATGCGTATTGTTCTAGTCATATTAGTTTAAAGACAATAAATCCTTAATGTATATTGCAATTAACCTTTGTTCGCCAATTGAAATACCAGATTGTGAGCATTTTATGTTATCAAACCCAAGAGTATTTGCTATATCAATTATAGTTTGACTTGTAATATTCAAATCTTTAGCCATCTCATGTACACGCAACTTTGAATCTGAATGAGTACGATATGGTTTAGCATTTGCATATCTATATAATTCACTAACTTTAATATTTAACAAGTCATCAAAAACGACACCTGAAGAATTCACGCGAATAGGATTACCGGACATAATAGATACATCCTTTCTTATCTTACTATTGCTTCTGTCAGCAGCAATTTCATCCTTTATCTCCAACAACAGTTCAAATATATCCAGTTCTCTAGAATCTCTAGAATCTTTATAATCTTTTAAAAGTGTTCCGTACTTGTATGCATTATAAACAGGATTATCCATGTTATCCTTGGAATAATCTATTTCATTCATAAAATTACAAATTTGAACTTTCAACTCCTCAACTCCAAGCATATCGTTTTTATAAAAAATAGTTCTATTCCCTTTAATATCAAATGGCAACATTGTTCCATTCTCACATATATGCACGATAGGTTTTGCCACAACATGCCTTAGGCATAACTCATACATAACATTAGGATTATTATCGGTCAAATTTGCAACAACCAAATCATCAGAAATGATCCGGTTGATTATTTGCGTATTTATCATACCTGAGATATTGATTTCATAAGAGGCTTTAATATCATCATATCCAAAACCTGCTAATGTAGGCTTAATAACGCTCTCAATAACGCCTTTAGCCTTCCTAAATGTATCTGAATTATCATCGCCAATAGGTGTAATTATAAAACAGCTCCTTGATTTTTCTTTATCTTTGCTGTTGTTTTCTTTTTTATCGTCCATGATATATCCGTCCCCTTATCTCCACTGTAAATCTACTGAAATGTTCTATTTACGTATTATAGTAATTGCAGCGTTATATTGTCTATTTATCCGTTTAACTTCAATTGAAAAACATCTGCATTATTACAACACTGCAACACAAAATACAACATATCTATTACATAAACTTCCTCTATTTGGTTTCCAGCTGTAATTCAATATCTGTGCCATTCATTAACTTCACATGCACCATATCTGAATCACGAGTAATGTGACAAAGCTCATTCCTATTTATGACCTGCAAGTTTCCAATACGGATTACGGAGTTCTCAACTGTAACCTCCTGTGGATAGCTGTAAAAAAGGCGTATTGTACTGTCATCGTACATTAAGACTCTATATTTAGATAAATCATCAATTGAAATAATTTTTTCTGACATAATATAGTTATACCTCTTCAAAAAACGTATCCGGCTTCTTTGGATTAAATATCTCATTACATGTCATAACAGTAACAAGATTCTCTGTATCGCTAAGATTGATGATATTATGTGCCCATCCTAAAATCCTAGGAACATATGTATATCTTGTTTTCATTTTGCCTCTCAATCAAATTCCAGTAAAGTTTGAAAGCTTACAATCTCCAATACCTCATTCCTGACGCTTTCAGTTCATCCATACGATACAAACTCTTCACATCAATAAGCACCTTTTCCTCATCAGGTGTTCCATCCTTGAAAAGGCCTTTAAGTTGCATCATAGACATATTTCTGTAATCACTATGTCCTACAGCCACAATAACACAATCTGCCTTCGGAATACTATCAAATGGTACTACATCTACTCCATACTCCTTTTTTGCCACTTCAACATCTGCCCATGAATCAGTTACAATAGGATTAATATCATATTCTTTCAATCTGTTAATTATATCAACAACCTTACTGTTTCTTGTATCAGGACAATTCTCTTTAAAAGTAATACCCAAAACAACCACAGTAGCCTTTTTAGGTGCTAGTCCGGCTTCAATCATTTCTTTAATAGCCGCATCTGCAACAAATCCACCCATGCTGTCATTAACTTTTCTACCATTTAGAATTATTTGGCTATGATATCCAAGTCTTTCTGCTGCATTAGTTAAATAATATGGATCAACGCCAATACAGTGTCCTCCAACCAAACCTGGTTTAAATCCCAAAGCATTCCACTTTGAATTCATTCCGTAAATTACTTCATCAGTATCAATTCCCATCTTGTCACAAATCATTGCAACTTCATTTACAAAGGCAATGTTAATGTCACGCTGGCTGTTTTCAACAACCTTTACTGCCTCTGCAGTTTTAATTGTGGACACAGGAACTGTACCCGCTTTGATTACAATATCATATATTTTTTTGATTTCTGTAGCAGTCTCTTCATCCATTCCTGATACAATTTTTCTAATTGAAGTTAATGTATGTACTCTGTCTCCCGGATTAATACGCTCAGGTGAATATCCTATTTTCCAATCAACTCCACATTTAAGACCTGATTCTTTTTCAATAATAGGAATACAAATATCTTCTGTAACACCTGGATAAACAGTTGATTCGAAAACAACAATTGTACCAGGTTTTATGTTCTGGCCTACTGTTTTTGAAGCGCCCCTCACAGGAGCAAGATCCGGTGTATTGTCATCGTTTACAGGAGTAGGAACCGCAACTATTATAAATCTAGACTCTTGCAATCTGTTTGGATCATCTGTAAAATCAACTGTTGTTTTCTTTATCTCTTCTCCAATCTCATTTGTTGAATCAATTCCATTTTTATATTCATTAACTCTTTTTTTATTTATATCAAAGCCAATTACAGGAACATGTTTTGCAAACTCCACTGCAATCGGCATTCCTACATATCCTAAACCGACTAAAGCCAACTTGTCCTGTCCTGATATCAGTCCTTCGTAAATATTATTAAATTCCATTTCTTTTCCTCCGTAAACCAAACTTATTTCAAATAATCAATTATCGAATTACAAATCATATTAACTGTATCCTCATCCAGATATGGATGCATTGGCAAACTTAACACTGTATCAACCGCTTTACAGGTATTTTCATAGCAACTATCATCTATTAACATGTTTTTAAATACCTGTTGCTGGTGCATTCCTCTCGGATAATAAATCATAGATGGAATACCCGCATCTTTTAATTTATTTTGAAGCATGTCTCTTTGTGTTTTACTTTCTAGTCTTATTGTATATTGAGCCCAGCTTGAATAAAAATCCTCTGGCACTGTCGGTGTTATAACCACACCATTTAATCTATCTGTATACCATGAAGCTGCTTTATTAATATTTTCCAATTCATAATCTTCAAAAGCCTTAAGTTTCGGCAATAATATGGCTGCCTGTATTGTATCAAGTCTTGAATTTGTTCCTATCTCTCTATTATCATACTTATCATATGGTGACTTGCCACCAGCACGTATTGATCGCAGTCTCTCATCAACAGAATCATCATCCGTAAAAACAGCTCCACCATCTCCATAACATCCTAATGGTTTAGCTGGAAAAAATGATGTTGCGGAAATATCACCAAATGAACATGCTTTTCTTCCGTTTAACATTCCACCAAATCCCTGAGCAGCATCTTCCAAAACAAGAAGATTATATTTCTCAGCAACTTTTCTAATCGAATTGAAGTCTGCTGGAAGTCCAAATAAATCAACAGGAATAATAACCTTTGGAGTTAGTTTTCCTTCTTTAATTGTTCTCTGTATCGCCTCATCTAATGAATTTGCATCCATATTAAATGTTGATAAATTAATATCAACAAATACTGGGGTTGCGTTTACTAATGATGCACAACTTGCAGACGCAATATATGTAAAATCTGGCACAAATACTGCATCACCTTCTCCTATATCATTTACCATAAGAGAAAGTACCAATGCATCAGTGCCGCTAGCGCAGGTTACACAATGTTTTCTTCCAACATACTTTGCAAGTTTTTCTTCTAATTCAATAACCTGTTTTCCAAGTATAAAACTTGAACTATCTAGCACCGATTGTATTCCTGCGTCAATTTCAGGTTTAAGCACATGATATTGTTTCTTTAAATCTCTAAATTGCATAACTGTTATCCTTTCAAAAACTCTCTAGCTGGATTACCAACAACCGTAATACCATCATCAACTGATTTTGTTACTACTGCTCCCATTCCTACAAAGGCACCTTTTCCAAGAACTTTACGATTTCTTACAACCGAATTGATTCCTATATAAGCTTTTTCGCCAGTTTCTACAAATCCCCCTATAACTGCCCCGGCTGTGATTTCTGTGTTTGCATTCAAATGAGCATCATGACCTATATGTACAAGTGCATCTATTTTCACGCTATCTTCAATAACCGTATCTCCTGCTGATCCTCTTGAAATATTATCAGCCACACCGACCTCAACATTATTTCGAATAATAACTTTTCCCAACGAAGGAATTCTAATTTTGTTTCCTGCCTCATCTCCTGCCATCGTAAATCCATTTGAACCAATAACAGCATTTTCATTTACCAAACAGTTATCACCAATTACAGCATTTTTTATAACAGCACCAGTTAGTATCTTTACATTTTCACCTATGATACAATCAGAGCCAATTACAACATTTGGTTCTATATAAGAATTCTTTCCAATTGTCACGTTTTGCCCTAAATAATATCCATTTTCACATCTGTTTAATTGTCCTGATGTATTTTCTTCATTTGCAATTTCATTTGCATAATATGCATAACTCAATTGTGGATTATTTGAAAAAACAACACAGTTTGCACATTGAATATCATTTGGAACATCCATTCCATTTTCTAAAAATATAAGGCACTCTTTTACATCATGTAAATTATCTAATAAATATTCCACCTTTTTCGTAATATACATCATGGTATTGCATTTAGGCTTTCCAGCGTAAGAAACACCTGTGATTATAAAATTATGCTTATCTGAAATTCTATTTACGTTATATTGCACTTTTATATCCTCCCGAATGAAACACAATAAAGCTTTCACTCAATAAATATATTTTTAAGCATCAAACCTCCCTGTAAAATCAGTAGACTTAACATTGTTTAATGGGAGCTTTACTGGCTTTCCAGTTGCAGCTGACTGATAAATTCCTAAGATCATCTCTACAGCATTTCTTCCTGCTACTGCATCAACATAAGGTCTTCTGTCACTTTTTATTGCATCTATAACATCTGCATACAGACTTGTATGTCCATTTCCATAAACATTTGATGTTTGTTCCTCTAAACCTTTGTTATTTTTATCTTCTTCTGTTTCATCAACGAAATTCCATACATCAATATTATTTGTCGATTTTCCACCGATTTTAACTGTTCCATTCTCACCAAACAAATAGAGCGTTTCCTCAAGATTTTGTGGATAAACATTTACTGTACCTTCAATAGTTCCAACAGCTCCATTTTTAAATTTAACCACAGCCATTCCTATATCTTCACACTCTAAATAGTCATGAAATTGCTGCTTTGTAACACCATATATTTCATCTACTTCATCGCCCATCATCCATCGAAGCAAATCAATACCATGAATACACTGATTAAACAAACATCCACCATCAGATGCCCATTTACCTCTCCACGGTGCCTGATCATAATAATCTTTGTTTCTATTCCATCTGACATTTATAGAACCATGAGAAATTCTTCCAAATCGACCATTCTCTAATGCATTTCGCATCTGTTGTATAGCTACATTGAAACGATTTTGATGGCATACTGAAACTTTTACGTTTTTTTCTTCGCTTCTTCTTACAATTTCTTCTGCATCATCCATAGACATAGCCATAGGTTTCTCTATAATCACATTAATACCATGATCAATACAATAAAGTGCTATCTCAGCATGAATCCCACTCTCTGTTGCTATTGCAACAAGCTGGATTTCCGGATGGTCCTCTATCATTTTTTTATACTCAGTATACCTAACTGGATTTCCTTCATATCCTGTCTTATTAAATAAAATATCAATATTTTCTGGTACAATATCACATACTGCAACCATGTCAAGCTTATTATTTACTACAGCTTTAATGTGATTTACTGCTATTCTTCCACAACCAATTAGTGCGTATTTCATTTTTTTCGTTTCCTTTCTGCCTGGTATTTTACATACCAATTATAAATACATGAATCTATCAATTTATTTCTAAAGATTCCCATAATTCTATAAATAGTTAAAAGCATAAGCGTGTTTTTATACATAGTTCTTTTAATTATTTTTTTTTCTTTAGTATTTAATCGCATAATATAGCTATTTGTTAATTTAATAAACTCTAAGCAGTTTTTTAAATAATTAGTTCGAGTACCATCACAGTTATAATGATCCGTGTATCTTTTGTCTTTTAATATATTATATGACCTATAAATCATAAAAATTTGATTTCTATTAACTATCTCCCTTAAATACTTAAGCATATCTATTTTAGGATTTCGTTCTAATTCAAAATCAACCTCACATTTATATCTTGGAATCATATATTCAAATGAATAAATATTATTCTTTTTTTTCGAACTATTAACTGCTACGTCATTCGCTTTTAAAGTACTCGAATAAATCCATCCCACTATATTAGATGTCAATATATCAGCTCTATTAGAAATCCAACTCTTAATCAAATAATGAACGCAAAATCCATAAACATTGTCAAAATGCTCTTGTATGTATTTTTTCAATAAATCTATATCTAGATATTCAAGATTATACAAATTTCCACTTGGATGATTGGGGATTACACAATACCCATCAAATCTTTCTTCATTTCTATATACTTTTTTCTCAAACGTCAATCTAGGTACATTATTCTCATCCACAGCCGAAAAGTAATAAAATCCAATATCTGGATTATCTGTTATAGTAGATATTATTTCATTTATATTATCAATATAAATACAATCTCTAGTTCTGAATACAAATGCATATTTTGAATTGCAGTGTTCAAGAGCATATAAAATATTTAAATCATGTCCTAAATTATAAGGAGTTCTTACATATTTAATTCGTTCATCATTATATGTATCAACTAACGACTTTATATCTTCTGTAGAACAATCATCACTTATGACAATTTCAACATTTTCAAATTGCCTTCCAACTATATAATCTAGTTTTTCCTTTAACATTTCTAACTGATTATATACTGTGAAACAAATACTTAATTTAACCATCATTTTTCTCCATTATGTTAATTGTTTTCAACAATTCACTGTAATCATTCCATAACGGTTTGGAATTAAAAAATGCTTTTTTAATTGATTCACTATCATCACCGGATGCATTAAAAGAAAATCCATACTCTTCAATTTTTTCTTCAGTTCTTGGACAAAATAAGAATTTAAATCCTTCTAATTCATTAGGTTTAGGTAATTTATTAAATCGATCTTTATATTCCAAAATACACTTTTGAACCTCATTAACCGTTTTCTTTTTTCTGTTTTCGTAATGTTCTTGTAATGTACATATTATCTTCGCAGGATTACCTGCAATAACAACATTATCCGGTATATTACCATGTACAACACTTCCCGCTCCAACAATGACATTATCTCCAATTTTTGTTCCCATTAAAATAATACTATTCATACCTATAAAACAATTTTCGCCAATAGAGGTTATCCCCCCTTCCCCTATCCATTCTCCATATACCCTCCTTAAAGTAGACAAACTATAATCATGAGTTAATATTTTCACTCCAGATGTAATTAATGTATAATCACCTATAGTCAATAACCATGGTCTAGTCTTATCAATATAAGTTCTTAAAGGATCATAGATCTTCGCATTTTTTCCTATCTTTGCCCCTCTTTTTCTAAGTTTATCCGTATAATTTTTCCTATATATATCATATAACTTTGACATTATTCTCATTATTTGTATTTCCCTTCTCTAAGAGATTAATCACTCTATTCATTTCTCTAGTCCAAGATAAATTATTTTCAGCGTATAATCTAATTTCTTTCTCGCTAACTTTGCAATTTTCGTAAAATCTTATTATATTATTAATATTAATATTTAAATCTGTAATATATATAAAAGGTGGCATATCTTTCCTGTTATCAGATATTGCAATAGGTGCAGAGGACAATTGTTTCATTCCTCTGAACGTATATTCTATCGTTTTTAATGTAGTTACACCATATTTACACGCTTCTGCTATATCAACATGTCTTAATGCATTAACGCCAATATCAGCTTTATCGATTAATTTATCTAATTCCTTTCCTTCTTTCTCTCCATGAAATATAACATATTTTTCTAAGCCATAATCACTAACCTTTTTTTGCAATTGTAATGACGGGTTTATATTTCCAACAATATCAAAATATATTTTTTTATTTCCACCTTCTTTATAATATTTATTTATCGCATCAATTAAAACATCATATCCATGCCAATACGTAACATGAGCTACTCCAATAAATCGTATAATATCATTTGAATGATTATTATTCTTCAATTTATAAAATGAACAATTTCCACAATTGGTTAAATGCACATATTTTTTATTATTTCCATTATAATTTCCCATATATGTTATTAAATCTACTTTCTTTTCTAATTTATTGAACTGCAATTTGTCCAATAAAAAGAAAATATATTCCTTAAGTCGTTTATTAGGCTTTTGTAATATTTCATTTTCCCATGGCAAAGTTGGATATTCATATACTATCTTTATATTTTTCGATTTTATAAAATTAATTAAACTAATTAATTTTGGAGTAATAGGAACAATTCTTCTTATATATATAAAATCAGGTTGATAATCATCTACTCTTTTACGAACAATATCCACCCATTGTTTTAATGTTCTTAACTCATCATAAATATTTCTCTCTACTTTTTTCCGTTTCTTAATAAAATCTATAATAATCGGATTTTTATCTTTTCCCGTGTATTGTTTAATCCCACGATTTCCCACAATAATTAGCATTCCTGACAAACCATTTTCTATAAAAGCTTGATATTCGCCATGTATCTTCTGTTTATATCCTGATCTAATATCTTCATTCAAAAAACTAATATAAAGTATTTTTTTCATATTCTTTTCCTCTTTTACACACCTATCATATTTATAATTATCTTTGCCATAATGAATTGCATGTTAATATTTTTTCTGTAACTGTATGATATAATTCAGCACCTTTTGATAACTGATGAAAATAAAAAAAGCCACATACACAACATGCAAATATGATATTAATTAATTCTATCTGTTTAAATCTAATCTTTCTTCCGAGCACTTTAATTCCATTATTAATAAATACAACATATAATATAGGCATAATATTTCTAAAGAAACGATATGTCTGCCAACTCAAACCTATAAGTAAAACCGTTAAGCACAATATTGGCATGATTTTAATTAAAAAATAATATGATTCATTTGTTTCTTTGCCATTATTCTGCTGACAATCATAAATAACGGAAAGCACAAGAGCAATTACTGCCCATAAGCCATATCCTAATAACTTGATTAAAGATGATCCCTGTTCAAGATATACTTCATTTCCAAAAAACAAGAGTAACTTATTTATCGTTGTAGGACTAATAAAATAAATAATACAAAATGTAGCAATTACAAATGATACAATTTTAACAACATTAACACTCTTTTCAACATATACCAACATATATGCGAACGCAAAAAATGCTGTTACATGAAATAACATGGCTAATAATACAAAACCAATATATGTAATAACATTTTTTATATTATATTTTTTCAGAAATCTAAGAGCAAAAAATGTTATTGCCATTGCCATAAAATTTCTTATTTGTACTACATCAAAAAAATACGGATAAAAAAAATACATTACAACCGCTATACATGGATAATTACAATAGTCATAGAATGACTTTCCTACCATTATTATTCCAATAGCAGAATATATCATAAGCCATTGATTATACACCAAACCTAATTTTGCCCCTATCAACATTGACATCGAAAAACCAATTTCAAATCTATATTGAAGACCATTAGAACATGTTGTAATATACCAATTTTTATATATATTGTAATCAGCATTTCCTATATTAAACGCAAACCACGACCAAATAAATAATAAAACAATACAAAATATAACAATGTAAATAACGCTATGCTTTTGTCTATTAATTATTTGCATTTTATTCTTATCAGATATGTTCATTATAATTTCACCTAAACAAATTAAATATATTTTTAATTTTATTAATACAGTAAAGCACTAGTTTATCCTTTATTAAAATCAATATTAAAAAATAGACTATCACCGAAATAAGTGTCGCCGATATTATTTTTATACTTCTAGTTAATGCAAGCGTATTTACATAAATACATATCATACCAACAAAAAACGATCCCACTATATAGCTAATAATACTATTTATTTTAATATTAAATTTTACCAACCGAATTGACTTATAAGCGCATAGGATAAAATTAATTGCTTCCGCTATTAACGTTGTTATAGCGGCACCATTCATTCCATAATTGGGTATCATATAAAAGTTCAATCCGATGTTTATTACAGCCGCAATTATCGTTGCAAAAAGAAATATCTTTTCCTTTTTGTTTGTAATAAGTATTGAATTAGCAAAAAAACTACCACCCACAGCAAAAAAAAGAGAAAAGCACAAAATATCAAGTGAACCTTTTCCTAAAACATACTCTTTTCCTGCAAATAAATATAAAATATTTTCTCCCTCACATAGAATTCCTGCAATTAAAGGTAAGATTAATAAAATAACTGCTTGAAAGATTTTATTTGCCAACTTATTATAAGTATGTTTATCTTTATGTACTAATAAATACGAAAATCTTGGTACAGTAACTATAACAACTGCATTAATCAACTGTTTAATCAAAGAATATACTTTAACGGCTATAGAATATATTCCAACAGTCGTATCATCATAATATACTCCTAACATGGTAGTATCTGACATTGTATATATAGTAACAGCTGCAGCACTACAAAATAAAATCATTATTGGTGGCAAATGCTTTTTGCAATTTAATTCTGTAGTTAATTTATAAGTAAAATAACGTTTACGTATATAAAACAAATTACATAAATTACCACCATATGTTGCCAAAACTGTAATACACGTGTAAGCTATCAAATCATTTTCATTTCTAACAAATAAAATTAATAAAATAATTGAAATAATTTGAATTAATAAGTATCTAATCGTTATATATTTATAATCCTCAAAAATACTATTCAACCAATCTATTCCAATTGTAGATAACAAGACTCCTATACTTTGAATTTCAATACACAAACAATAAGACTCTAATTTGTTCCATGCCATTATAATAATCGCTAACACAATATATCCAACAATCAAAGATATAATGTTAAGTGTAAATATTTGATTTACAAACTTATTAAGCATGATTTTATCATCTCTTATATAAGCACCTTCTCTTATTGCATATGTAGTAAATCCTAGCCCAACAATCAATCCAAAGTAACTAATAATTGAATGGCTAAATGACCATATTCCAATTCTATCTGCGCCTAAAACATGTGACGAATAGGTAAAAGATATAAGTGGAAATAGAATTGTACAACATTGCTTAATTACATTATAAGATACGTTTTTTCCTATATTATTATCTTTCTTTACATCTTTATTAGAATTCATTTTTCCTAGTCGCATTTAACATAAATTTATTTTCAACATTCCGTTCTTTATCAAAAATCCACCCATATTTATTAAAATATTTACATGCAGATTTGATATGCTCAAACAAAAGTTTTTTATTCCTATATGATGCCCTGGCATGATCATGAATTATTGTCACATAAGGATAAAAAACCATTTTTCCTACTCTATGTAATCTGCGCATTAAATCAAAATCTTCACAATACATGAAGAATCTCTCATCAAAGTACAGTTCATTTTCTTCCAAAGTTTTTGTTCTCATAAACATAAAACAGCCTGATAAACACGGTGGAGTCATAATCTTGTCATATCCACTATCTTTTAATATATATCTATCATTCATCTGTTTAAAAACCCCTTTATTTGGAAGAAATCTTCTAAAAATTAAATCAAATGGAGTCGGTAAAAGCTTGCACAAATACTGAATTTCTCCATTCGGATATATCACTTTAGGTAACATATAAACTACATCTTCATTTAAATCTGCATATTTTTCTAATTCATCTATCACACTGCTCTCAAATACCAAATCTGGATTTAAAACAATATGGTACTTAGATTTTTCTTTAATTGCTTTTTGTATTCCTTTATTGTGTCCAGCACCATATCCTATGTTTTTCCCGACATATATATAATCAATATATTCATTATCATCATATACAGAGGTACATTTGTTACTTGAATTATCAATTAAATACAATCTTCTTCCATGTCCAGGACTATAGCTAGCAATAACTCTTTTTAGCAGCTTTATATCAGTGTTGTATAAAACAATAGACGCTGTTATCATTTTCCTTCACACCTTTCTGCATTGACCATGGAATTAGCTCCAGCACCATCATGCATCTCTTTTCCTCTTTCTTCACTAAATCCCTCTGTGCTATCCTTCTGAAAAATTATTTTTACAGTTTCAAACAATATCTGTATATCCAGCACCAGTGAGTAGTTAGTTATGTAAAACAAATCCAGTTTTAATTTATCCAATGCTGTTGTATTATATTTTCCATATACCTGGGCATATCCGGTCAAGCCACCTTTTACCTTAAGACGTAGTGGCCACTCTGGAATATCCTCTGCATACATTTCGTCATGCTCCCATCTCTCAGGTCGTGGTCCGACTATCGACATATCCCCCTTAAATATATTCAACAGTTGTGGCAACTCATCTATTCTCGTTGCCCTTATTATATTTCCCACTTTTGTAATTCTGTCATCTTTCTCTCCGGCTGGATGCGGTCTGCCATCTTTCTCCGCATCAACAATCATTGAACGGAATTTAAGTATCATGAATCTTTTACCATTCAATGTGACCCTTTCTTGTCTAAAGAATACCGGACCTCCATCTTCTGCATGTATAGCTATTGAGACAATAAGTAATACCGGACTCAGAATCACTATTGCTATTCCCGACAACAAGACATCAAAAAATCTCTTCCAAAAGAGTTGTGCTTTTGACAAGCCTATGTTTTTACACAAACAAAGCGGCGTATCAAACAGGTTCAACTCCTCTGAGCTTCTCACTATAATGTCTGAAATCTTCGGTGTAAAGTACACTCTCTTATTCAGTTCATAGCATTTCTTTAGTATCTCGTTTCTGACTTCACTTGGGATATCGTTTATCAACACTGCATCATAATTATTAAATTCTCTACAGATTTTTTCTATTCCCTCAGAATAATGCATCAGTTTTGCTACATGATATTTATCCTTGCGAGAACTCACCTTATCGCATAAGCCATTTTGATATTCTCCATATATCTCAAGCACTTCCAATGCTGGGAACAGCTTTCTATATACATCTACCAAGATTATCACCAAAACCGACAATATTATTGATTGAAATACTGCCATGAAAATATAAATAACGAACAATTCACCAATGAATCTAAATTGTCCTGTCACTGCCATTGATATAAATATCTGAAATACTGCCACAGTAAATAATGTTATAATCTGCGACATAATCAGATTTGTTTTTCTATCCACGCCGATTTTAAACGTTCTTAGATATTTTCCCATCAGTAGATACAACATCAAATATATTCCTATAGACATTGCAATATTAGCTAGTCCTAACAAATGTCCTGTCACATTATTTTCTTTTGCAAAGTGGTACCATACAATTCCATATGACAAAGTAACAACAATTGCAAAAATTGCTGTGCATAAATATCTATAATAGTATTTTCTTTCTATTTTCATTTTTTCATTCCTTTTTCCAGTTCATTCCTATACTGTCCAGCCGCTGTATACGCTCCGTGTCCAATACCATGCCACTGGCTTTTGGGTTTTTTCTTTTACATCTGATATTTGATATCCATCGTCCCAGCTTCACACCATTCATGGAGTACGATACCGGTACGTCCAGATTTCCGTTTTCCTCATAATAGGTTTTGGCAAGCTCAAACTTTCGGTTCCACTGCATAGTGGTTTTGTTTTCATGCCTGAAGCCTATGCTTTCAAGCCTTTTGAGCTGATCGTCAGTCAATGGTTTACTCTTTGCATTTTTTCCGTTAAGCTGATTGCTTATGTTGGAAAGCCATCTGCCGAGCGGTATGCCATCAGGTGTGACATATTTGGTCTTTATCTCCAGATTGCCATGCTCCCTATAGTATTGTGTTGCAGCATTGTAGTACTGCTCCCATTTTTCCTGATTGTGATCCCATATCATGCCAAGTTTCTCGAGCGCTTTTCTCTGCTCATCGGTGAGCGCCTGCTCTAGTCCATACTTTTTTACCTTGAAGCGCATGTTGTTGATCCATGAGCCTAGCCTGAAGCCTGTCGGCGATACGTATTTGGCCTTGATGTCCAGATTGCCGTAGGTATTGCGGTAGCTTTTCAGCTCTTCAAGTACCTCCTGCCAGCTACTATCCGTGACATCCCATATCATGCCTATGTCGTTTAGCTTTTGTATCTTTTCCCAGGTGAGGTTTCCGGATATGTTGCCTGACTTCACACGCCTCTGGGTGTTTATCCATGCTCCCAGTGTGAGGCCTGACTCCGTGACATAGTTCTTTGGTATCTTCAAATTTCCATTTTCCTCATACCATAGCTTTGCAGCCTCATAGTATGTGTCCCAGGCACTTCCCAGATTCTCCTGCAGGCGCATGAATATTTCCCTGCTGTCCTTGGTCTCATCTATGATGCGGAATCTGTCGTCAAAGTGCTCTCTTGGCGAGTGAGTATCCGGATACAGTAAAAATGCTTCCTGCATCTCGTTTTTCAGGCAGTCTATGCAGTAGAGGCTGTCGAAATTGTTGACCAGGTCAAAGATGACCGGTTGGTTTTTGCTTCCTGCTGACAGTGCTCTGCCTATCTGCTGCAGATAGATGATTGGCGACACTGTAGGGCGAAGCAGTATTACTCCGTCCACATCATCCACATGTATGCCCTCGTTCAGCATGTCTATGCAGTAGAGGAGCTTTAAGTGGCTTCCTGTGTCCTTTTTGAATTCGGCAAAGGCTTTGCTGGTCGACGCTTCGTTGTAGTACGCTGTGTATATGTGTGGTTTTTTGTCCACCTTGCTAAACCAGTCGGCAGCCTGCGCCTTCATCTCATCCATATGCTCTCTGCCCGAGCAGAATACTATGTATTTGCCATCAGGCTTTGTCATCTGTCTGGCAAAGACCTCTGTGAGGCCGTCTGCCTGCTCGAGTGCACGCTTTAGCTGCTCTAGAAGCTTTTCGTTTTCCGATACAAGTCCCGGGTTTGATAAGCCCTCGATTCGTTTTTTCAGTTGTTCGAGCTCTTTCTTGTATGAATACATGGCTATGACATATTTGGGCTCCGGAAGTATTTCCCTCACGATTGCTTCTCCGAGTGTCATCTCTGAGGCTATGTTGCCCTCAAAGAGTTCCTCTGCCATATTGCGCTGGTTATCCAGATAGCGTATGTTTGTCGCTGAGAGCCCCAGGCGCTTTGCGTTCGAATATGCTTCCAGAAGCTTTTTCACACTCTTGCCCCACTCTGTGGCTCCACAGCGGTGAAACTCATCGAGTATGATATAGTCAGGGCGCAGGGTGTCTATGCTGTCATCATGCTTCATGAGCCTGCTGTACGACATGTATTCTATGTTTGAGAACTGTGTGTCTATGTTCTCAAGCTGTGTCTTGTAGATGTACTCACTTGGCGATAGCCATAAAAAGCGATTGTGCGGATGCTGCTCCACAAGCTTGAATGCTATCATCGACTTGCCTGTGCCGGTCGGATGGATGACGGCTGCCATCTGCTTTTCCTCCAGCATGGTTTCGACTGCTCTGTATGCATCTTCGTTGTGTTTGTAAAGATGTATGCTCATTTGCTGCCTCCGGGTGAAACACTACATTAAAAGGGAGGTTGGATTTCGCAGATTATTACAATCTGCGAAATCCAACCTCCCTTATGTATAAAATAAGCATTTTATATAAATATGACCATTTTTCTGACCATTTATGGGATAACTATAGAATTGATTGCGGAGCGCTTGGTCTCCAGATTTGGATGCACATAGCGATTCAATGTAATATTTACATTGGAATGACCAAGAATCTCACTTACACTCTTAGCGTCAGCCCCACTGCTGATACAGTTTGTGGCAAAGGTGTGGCGCAGAGCATGAAAGCGAGTATTCCCGATACCTGCTTCTCTTAAATAGATATGAAATCTATTCTGATAAGTGCGGGGATCCATAGGCTGATTTTTCTTTAGAAAATAAGAGTCACCTTTTATTGAAGTGTTATAATAATCTGACAGCTTGTCATATATAAAGTCCGGGATAGGAATCTCACGAAGTGAATTTGAAGTCTTTGGTGAATCTATATATAAAGAAGTCTTTCTCGTGGCTGTGTGGTTATTTTGTGATGAACCGGATGTGTGTACCGTATCTACCGGAAGTCTCTGCACTGTGCGATTGACATGCAGAGTGCGACTAATCATGTCGATATCTTCCCATTTCAGGGCACAGATTTCTCCTAAACGCAGCCCCATAAAAAGGCACAATAAAATACCGAGCTTATAGATATCAAGCTCGGTAAGAAGATACTCGGTTAGCTTTTGCTGGTCTGTTGTATTGATTGTATTTATGTTGTTTGAGGATGTGACGGATGAACGTTTTGCTCTGTACGACAGATGAATTTCTCCGGTGCCATATGTGGCAGCTCCATATGCAAGGATAGAATTGAATATACAAAGTATGCTCTTTGTAACGCTCTCACCGGCTGTCTCAGGCAGCTCCTTGAGTATTTCATTCTGATTTAACTGATCTATGACTCTTTCTCCCCAGTTCGGTTTGATATATTTGTTGTATATAGTAGAATACTTTTGAATGGTAGAGCACTTCCGGCTGGATGCTATACTTTCAAGCCATTTTTCAGCGACTTCTTTTACGGTGATAGCGGACTGCTTTGGGGCTGCTGTTTGATTAAGTGAAGCAGCTTTTGCTGTAAGCAGCCTTTCTGTTACTTCCTTATAGCTGTGGCCGTATACCGATTTACACTTTTTACTGCCGGCTGTGTCTACTATGTAGTAGCGCCCCTCCCAGCGTCCGTCGGCTCTCTTTCTGATGTTGGTTCCTCTTCTTGACATAATGTATGCCTCCTTGTGATTATTTATTTCAATAGAAGAGGAATGAAATACTTAATATTTATCTGTTTTCCATATGTCTTTACCATTTTGGAATGCTCTCAGCTTTATGAGTTTCTTTTCATATAATGCTTGTAGCCTTGGGATACGCATATGACGTTCGATTAAATCTTTTTTATACAAACTAAAATCCATTTCTGCTTTATCAATATTTACAATATTTCTATCCTTTACATATGATAGAAGCCGTACTTCTTTAGAAATAAAAGAATGTGTCTTTATCTCATCAATACGAATTGAACCAAGATGCTCGTATGGAATATTATAGAACATAGAATTACCGGAATCATATATAGGTGCAAATCCAAGTATTTCTAATGTGTCAGGATTTCTGACTATAGAAATATTATTCATGTGTCTGTCGGTATTTGAAATGAGATAGTCAGTCATTATTTCATAATCCATAAAATAATCAAACTCTTCTTCTTTTATTCCCAAACCAAGACAGACCTTTTTCAATGGATAATAATATGATTCATTTTGCTTAAGCTTGACTGATCGCAATAATTCCCATGCACTGATACATTCCAGATTTTCTGAGCAAAAATCATATGAAAGACATCCAAGTCCTTCAATTCCACCTTCTACTGTTAACAATGTGGGAGTGTATACTGTGAAATTTTCAAATTTTTGTTTTCTATGAAGTTCTGTTGCAAATAGTTCGTTTATACTTTGCTGGTATGATTCTCCATAATTACCTTTAATCATATATCTGCGGCCTGAAGTGTCAATACACCATTTTTTCTGAAGTTCTCCCTGTGAAGCAGCGCAGTTAAATTTTGTTTTCTTCCTTAAATCAAGTAAATTGTCCTTGTTTAGTGTTATTTCACCAAATGTATCTACGAAATCATTTGTAAACAGATTTACATCTTTCCATTCGATATCTTCACCACGAGGTTTAATCCAATAACAATCCGACAAACTTAAGGCCAAATTATCTACCAAAGCACTGTTTGTTGAAGAATATCCAAGTCTTTGCAGGGCAGTCTTAGCTCCGTGTCTTGTCTTAGGAATAGCTCTGTCCTTCCACCAATCATGAAATTTCATATCATTCATCTGTCCGCCTATAGGAAAGTGGGCAAGAGCTGCTTCATTTTTTCTATAATTTCCGAGAGTCCCCCCTTCAGTTAATTCCATCAGGCAAACAGGTATATCTTTATGCATTAAATAGTATTCTTTAGCTATTTTCTTCGCCATATATTAACTCCATATAATATCTTCTGTTTTATCAAGTCTACAGTCACGATTAAATTTATCAACTATTTCATAATAGGATTCAAACAAATCAGCCACATATAATGAAAGATTTTTTTCCTTAACACCATCAAGATCTTCACCTATCTTGATTTTTGTACCTATTGAATCAATTAAATACCCAGCGTCTCTGTTATAATAATAAATCTTACCGTTATTATCTTCAATTTTACACATATTATCATTATCTATCGGTAACTGGTTGGCAATTAATTTTATAATATAAGGAGTAGGCGAACTTTCTCCCTGCTCCCATTTCTGCAATGTACTTATTGGTATATTGAACATCTTTGAAAAACTACGTTGCGAAAGGCCGGTAGTATTTCGTATTTCCTTAATGTTCATAATAACAAACCTCCCATAAAAAATATATCCAATTTGGTTACTTTTTTTGTTATTATACCCAAATCGGATATATAATGTCAATATAATTTAATTTATTTCTGACCACAATTTTGACCATCTAAAAATAAAAAATATATAAAATACATCCCAATATTCCCTTAAAAATGTAAAAAGATACAAAAAAAGATACAGCAGTTGACATAAAATGACTAAAGTTTTATTATATATCTAGTGTTTTTAACAGAGGTGATTTTCGCAGATTGTAATAATCTGCGAATTTTTTATTACATTCTTTCTGATTAGACATTAGCAAAATATCATGAAAAAAGAGAGCGGGCCGGCGAATGGGAAGTTCGCCGGCCCAGATTTACACTAGGAGCAAAGTTTATACTTTGCGGAGATAAAATATATTTATAGAAAACCAAATATTTGGTGATCTATCATTTTGTTTTGTGGCCATTCCTGTTGTCGCGACCACATGCAAATATTTATAGAATTGTTTAAATATCTGCGAATAACGAATTAGTCATTATAGTTTCTGCATATTGTGCTTATACCGCTGCCAGCTTCTTTCCAAGCTCCTCGCAGGCTGTCTTTGCATCATCGTCCGGTGCATCCTGGCAGATAACACCCTCGCCGCCTACCACTGTAGCTCCGGCTGCTGTCATTCGCTCTACCCAGTCGCGCATCCACTCACCATCGCCCCATCCGTATGAACCGAACAGACCGATTGTCTTGCCTGCCACGCAGCCCTCAAGCTCTGTGACAAACGGCTCCATCTCGCCCTCCTCAAGTACCTCTGCACCCATTGCAGGGCATCCGAGTGCGAATGCTGTCTCTGATTTAAGCTCATCTATTGAAGCACTGCTTACGAATACGATTTCTGCTTCCTTTCCGGCATCTGTAACGCCCTTTGCCACTGCCTCTGCCATTGCTGCTGTATTGCCTGACTGTGACCAATAAACTACACTGATTTTGCTCATTTTAATTCCTCCTATACCGCTATCTGCTGCGGTTCTTCCTTATATATTTCCAGTATCAGCCTCATATCTATATCCTCGGCCAATAACTGTATGACACTTTCCTTCGCCTTTTCAAAATCCTCAAACATCTTCTTTTTGAGTGGTACGTTGCGGTACACCTTCCAGTATCCTGAATACAGGCAGCCGCATCCGTTATGCTCTATAAAGCCTCTCACATCCTCTATCGGATACCCAAGCAAAAGTCCTATCTCATGTGGAAACTGCTTGTGTTCATCATTCAGATACGCTTCGTAGTGTTTTTTGAATCTAAGTAATATCTTGCCGAATGAAAAATCCTCATATCCCGCTTTCTTTAGTATGTCCAAAGCCTCTGAATTATTCAGATATGCTTCTAAGAGGCTCCTGCGGAATAAGAGGAAGGCGGTTTTCTCATTCCTTGCTGCGAGCCTGAAATGCGATATCCCGGAAGCTCTTAGAATCACTCTCATGGCACTCTCATCAGCGCTGTCTATCATGAGCATATTTGAAATTCTCGCTCCTGTAATTAGCGGGGCACACTGGAGGGCAAGCTGCATTTCCACGCTCTTTAAATCCATGCTCATAGCAATCTGAAATACTTTCTGGCACATTTTGGCTCCTTTCGTGTTAGTTATCTCTAACCTGAGTTAAATATATCTTACTTATACCTATATGTCAAGTGTTTTTTATCTTTTTTCATATTTTGGGTATAAAAAAAGCACACTAAGATTTTTTATTTCTTAGTGTGCTTCTATTTACAATAATTTTAAATATTCGCTTGGTAGAACTGCTTCTATCTCTGATGACGTGAAATCTGCAATATTTCTTGTTACAATATAATCTACTCCACGTCTCTTTGCACATTCCATTTGTAGACAGTCTTCAAAATCACTAAATTTTTCATTTGAAAGAGCCAACATCAGCTTGGATTTATCTATACCTTCAACTTCAAATATAGTACATAAATTGGACAATATTTCTCTACGTTCTTTTATCGTAAAATCCTTCCTTAATATAAAAAACATATTCGAAATAGAATGTGCTGCAATATAACCTTTAACACTCCCATCAATACATGAAGAAATAACCCTCATTGCATCATCAAAAAATGGTTCTCTTTCAAGAATATAATCAATTAATACATTTGTATCAATCAAAATCTTACTTACCATACTTTTCTTCCCTATAAGTTGCTAATTCAGCAGCATCATCAACAACGGTTCCTTTTTTTCGCAATTTTTCAAGTCTTGCAAATGCAGCCTTCTTTTCCCTATTTGAATCATCATATAATCCATTTACACCCTGCATAATCTGTATCACAAATGATAATTTATCTTCCGGTATTTTTTCAAGTTCCATTATTGCGCTCTGTCTAAGTGCTGTCATTATATATCCCCCTCTTTCCAATTAATTAATCGGTTATATCCTTTTATAGTATAGCGGATTTTTCTAAAAAATGCAATTACTGTAATATAATACTCCAAAGCACCCCACCGAACCGGTGGGGTGCCTCATAAAACCAGGCTTATGACACCTGCACTCTATACATATTTTTGCGGTCAATCGCTCCAATCTCTTCAAGCGTATTGATCATACGATACACCGTAGCAGTCCCGATAGAGTGGTCTATCTTTGACGCCCGGTAATAAATTTCTTTGCAGCTTCCGCACTCGCCCTCGAGGATTACATCAAGCAAAATAAGTCTCTGCTTTGTAATCCTGCATCCGCTGTCCTTTAGCTTGCCAACGATTACCTCTTTTTGCTCTATTGCTTCTTTCGACATACATCCTCCTATCGTTACCGATGCCGGCAGATGCAGCTTAAGCGGCAGATGAGTTCTTTCCATGAAATGCCCATCCTGTGCTTCATACACACCATGCCGTGGATTAATGACAGCCCTTGCAATGGCTGCAGTCCATTCCACACTGCAGGCTCTTGCCTGCTTTCTTTGATTTGATTATTGTCCTGATTACAAGTGCAACTATCACTACGAGAATTGCAATTACAATGATATCAGCCAGCATGTCATCATCTCCTATTCACTACAAATGCTACTAAATATGCTACTGCATTATTTCTTTTCCTTGAAAAATCCTATTATAATCTTTACGGCAAGCCCCAGCAGGCACAGAAGAACTATGACTGCTATGAGGTCTGCTGTGTTAAACTCCAGGTTGATTCTCATTTAAACACCTGCCGCTAAATGCCTGCTACACGTTTGATGCTGCAAATGAAGAGCTCTTTGCAGTTGCCTTATTAGGGTCTTTTCTGAATAATAAGTATAATACACCTGCAAGGAGTACAAATGCAACTACTGTCCAGAAGTTGAAGGCAACCTCACCTATGCAAAGTCCTACAATCTGGTAGAACATAAGTGCTACACAGTAAGCTGATACGTTCTGGAATATGATTGTGAACCAGAAGAACTTACGGTTGTTAAGCTCCTTTGCTGTTGTTGAGATAGCTGCAAGACATGGTGAGTCAAACAGGTTAAACAGCAAGAATGATACTGCTACCATTGTTGTTGGGAAGAATGCTGCAAACTGATCATGCATGCTTACTGCATACTCCTCTACCTCTCCAAGTCCTGAGAGTACACCCATTGTTGATACGATTCCCTCTTTTGCCACAAAGCCAGAGAGTGATGATGCAACTGCCTGCCAGGTATCGAATCCGAGTGGTGCAAAGATAACTGCGATTGCAGATCCGATTACTGCAAGTAAGCTGTTTTCTTTGTCAACAAGTCCGAATGCGCCATCCTGGATGCCGAAGCTTGAAAGGAACCACATAACTGCACAGCAGAGGAAGAGAATTGTTCCGGCCTTCTTTAAGAATGCCCATACTCTCTCCCATACGTGCAACAGCACACCCTTTACTGAAGGAATATGATACTGTGGAAGCTCCATTACGAATGGTGCAGGCTCGCCTGCAAATGCTCTTGTCTTCTTTAAAATGATACAGTAAATGATTGTGAGGCCGATTCCTGCAAAGTACATAAGAGGTGCCATCCACCAGCAGCCGTCACCCATGATAAAGCCTGCGATAAGTGCGATAACCGGAAGCTTTGCTCCACATGGGATATTTGTTACTGTCATCATTGTCATACGACGGTCTTTTTCATTCTCGATAGTACGTGTTGCCATGATTCCCGGTACACCACATCCTGATCCTATAAGGAATGGGATGAAGGACTTTCCCGAAAGACCAAATCTACGGAATATTCTGTCCATGATGAAAGCTACTCGTGCCATGTATCCGCAGTCCTCAAGGATTGAGAGGAATAAGAATACGATAGCCATCTGTGGTGCAAATCCGATAGGTGCACCAAGACCTCCGATGATACCTTCAACTACAAGTGATACAAGCCAATCAGAGCAGCCTGCATGTTCCATAAATGTCTGTACTGCCGGCTGAATCCACTCGCCGAAGAGTGTGTCGTTTGTCCAGTCTGTTACTATTCCACCGAGTGATGATACTGCCACGTAATATACGCCCCACATAATGAGTGCGAAAATAGGCAGTGCCAAAAATCTGTTTGTAACAATCTTATCAATTTTGTCTGATACTGTCTCTTTTCCGGCGCGTGCCTTCTTTACACATGAGCCGATGATTGAAGATATGTACTGATATCTCTCGTTTGTGATGATACTCTCTGTGTCATCATCGTATTTGTCCTCGAGAGCTTTAATCTCTGCGTCTACGTTTGGAGCACTCTTTAATACCTCAGAAATCTTTGAGTCACGCTCTAAAAGCTTGATTGCAAAGAATCTCTTCTGGTTCTCTGCTACTGCAAGACCAAGCTTATCCTCGATGCCTGCAATTGTACTCTCCACATCATCTGCGAAGTGATGTACCCTCTGAACTGATTTACCTGACTTTGCAATCTGGATTGCCTTCTCTGCAGTCTCCTTGATTCCTGTCTTCTTTAAAGCTGAAATCTCAACAACCTCACAGCCGAGCTTTTCGCCGAGTGCCTTGATATTGATTTTGTCTCCGTTTTTCCTTACGATATCCATCATATTGATAGCCATAAGTACCGGAATGCCAAGCTCTATAATCTGTGTTGTCAGATACAGATTACGCTCGATATTGGTTCCGTCCACGATATTGATAATCGCATCCGGCTGCTCTCCGATTAAGTAATTTCTTGCAACAACCTCCTCGAGAGTATATGGAGAAAGTGAGTAAATACCCGGTAAATCCACCAGATCTACATCCTTGTGACCGATAAGTTTTCCCTCTTTTTTCTCAACTGTAACACCAGGCCAGTTACCAACATACTGGTTGGCACCTGTTAAGGCATTGAACAGTGTTGTTTTTCCGCAGTTCGGGTTTCCTGCGAGAGCAATTTTTACTGCCATGTTTTAATCTCCTTATTTTTGTTTGCTCATTCTGCCTATAGTTTGCATTTACTAACCTATAGGCAAAAAAAATTTACTCTACTTCTATCATAGAGGCATCGTCCTTACGAAGTGATAGCTCATAGCCTCTCACTGTCACCTCTACCGGATCGCCAAGCGGTGCCACCTTGCGGATAAATATCTCAACACCCTTAGTAATTCCCATATCCATGATACGCCTCTTGACTGCACCCTGGCCTGTGAGCTTGACAACCTTGACTGTCTCGCCTACTTTGGCTTGCTTTAATGTCTTCATGCTGACTACTCCTTTTTTAATTTTATTGTTGTTTAAAAAATATATATAAACGTTTGCATAATATCATATACAAAATCGTTTAAATCTTAAATGATTACAGCTTATACAGCGCATTGCTGCATGTGTTATGTATTATATGTGTTATATATGTCATACATGCTATATCCATACCTATTACATGTGTTATATCAGACCATGATCTTATTTGCCATGTCCTTGCCGATTGCTACTCTGGCGCCCTTTACATTTACTATCATATTGCCGGCTATCTCTGAGATGACAGTCACCTCTGTGCCTACTACAAAGCCCAGCTTCTCAAGGAAAGATCTCACCTCTTCCTTTCCGCCGATTTTCTTGATTATCTGTGCCTCCCCAGCACCACTCATTGATAATGGCATCATATTTACCTCTTTTCACGTCTTTTCTTCACGTCTTTAATGATAAAAAACATCATTTGGTATCTCTTACGGCTGTTAGTATACTCTAACGTTGCTTAGATGTCAATAATATTTTTTAGATTTCTCTTACTTTTTTCAGTTATGGCTAATAGTACGCGCGCCCCGGGCACCGGTGGCGCACACGTACTCTCCGGCAGGCGCATAGCGTAGCATTTTAGATACTGTCAGAATTATGCCCATGAAACGCAGAAACGCTCCTGCAAGGACGCAGGAGCGAGGAGAACCGCGCCATGGACGGCGCGTTTCGACGGTTTCGTCAAGCATAGAAACCCTAAAAAGCATAATTCATACAGTATCTTAACTGTAAAGCGTAGCCTGCAGGAGAGTACGTGTGCGACACCCGGTGCCCGGGGCGCGCGTACCGACCTCAGTCAAAAAAATATATTATAATATTATATTACGTAAAACCAGCTCGGATCAGTCTCCATCTCGCTGGCCACAAGTTCCTTTCGCTCTCCTGTTCTGATGGAAAGCTCCTGGTTTTTGATGCTGACACGAGCACCAGGCTCGATAGATGAAGTAATAAATGCATTACTTCCGATGACAGCACCTCTTCCGATGACAGTTTCACCACCCAAAATAGAAGCTCCGGCATAGATGATGACATTATCCTCAATAGTAGGATGTCTCTTCACACCCTTTAGCTTCTGACCGCCTCTGGTAGAAAGTGCTCCGATAGTCACACCCTGATATACCTTGACATTGTCACCGATAATAGTGGTCTCACCTACCACGATGCCTGTTCCGTGGTCTATAAAGAAATTCTTGCCAATAGTGGCACCCGGATGGATATCAATACCGGTTTTGCTGTGTGCATGCTCTGTCATCATACGCGGGATGAGCGGTACTCCAAGCAGATGCAGCTCGTGGGCTATACGGTTTGTAGTGATGGCAAGAAGTCCCGGATAGCAAAGGATAATCTCATTGTAATTGTAGGCTGCAGGGTCTCCGTCAAAAAACGCAGCCACATCAGTCTCCACCAAGGCCCTGATTTTTGGAATCCTTTTAAAGAAATCATTGCTGATTTTCTCAGACATATTGACGAGCTCGTGATGTGATAAGCTCCTGTATTTAGGATTCTGTGGCAGGGCAAGCACCACCTGCTTGCGCAGATTGTACATGATATCCTCCAAAAGAACAGCAATCTGACTGTCCAGGTTGTAATATCTGAAGCTCGTGCCCTTGAAATAGCCCGGATACATTATCTTAATAAGCTTTGAGAGCAGATCACAAACAGCCTCCTTGTCAGGCTGTGAAAAAAGAGCCTGCTGATTTATGATTTTGTCATCATGATAGTCGTCAAGTATCTGTGATACGAGTTCCTCTATCATTTCTTTGTTATTGTTATCCATATATTCGAAGCCTCCGAATTTGCTATTTATAATATTTTTTTGCCTCCATACGCTCCTCCCATGTGCGGTTTATTATACCGCCAATGAAAAGCACATACATGCAACCATATAACCATACCATTATAAGCGCAATAGTGGTCATTGTGCCATAAAATGAAGAATAATTATTGTATTTATCCACGTACACAGAAAAGATTCCAGAGAAAATCATCCATGCTGCCGCCGCAAATACTGCTCCAGGCAGCTGGTACTTTGCCCTATGCTTCTTGTTTGGCAGAAACACATAAATCACCCAGAAAAATAAAATAAGCACCGGCATACAGATTACCAGGCGATAGTCAACCACACTGCCTATTATACTTCCAATTATATGATGAATATTCGAAAAATACATCTTCCTGAGCTTATTTCCAAACACCATGATACCCAGTAAAAAAAGGAGCGCCAGTGCAAAAACGATACTGTAAAACACCGAATATATGCGCCGTAAAATAAAATTTCTGTTTTCCTTCACATGGTACATATCGTCAAGCCCAAGCTGCAACGAAATAAATGCCTTTGAGCTTAGGTACACGGCGGTAATCATAGTAATTGAAAGTCTGCCTGTACCGCTTGCATACATCTCACTGGCCAGATCCTTCATAATGTCGCCAAACGACTCCGGAATAAATGAGCTTGCCCACATCAGAAAATCAGCCTCTGTGAGCGGTGTCCAGCTCAGCAGTGAAAAGAAAAACAATAAAAACGGGAAAAACGACAGCATCAAAAAGAAGGCTGCCTGCCCTGCGTATGCAGAAATAGAGCTCTCTGAAAAATTGGTCACAAAATCAAAGGCTGTCACAATGATATCCCATCTTCGGCTGTATTTCCTCGCACTTTTTCCTTCGATGTTAGATTCCTTACAATCACAACCTACAGCCTTACTTTTCTCCATTTTTATTTCCGGTGTTTTACTATCTAAATCCTGTCTATTTTGCTTTGTCATCTGCCTTCTTCTGGAATTTCTCCTCAAAAACTATAAAACGCTCATGCGTACCCTCACCAATGAGACCTGCCTCATCAAACGCCTTTACAGAAAAAGTGAGCGCTCTGCCATCCACCTTCACAAGCTCCGACTCACAAGTCACCTTCATGCCAACCGGTGTAGCCGAAACATGCTTGATATCAAGCGCAGTACCGACAGTACCACTTCCCTCCTCAAGCTCAGACGCAACACTCTCAAAAGCTGTATTTTCCATCAGCGCAATCATAGCCGGAGTAGCAAACACATCCATCGTGCCGCTTCCCATAGCCTTCGCTGTCTTATCCAAAGTCACTGTAATCTCTTTCTTACCTTTAATACCTGCCTGTAACATATCAGTCTCCTTATATCTATATTATGATATGAGGGTCAAAAGATATTTTGCACCTCATTTATGAAATAAATCCTAGCATTTTTACGCCATAATGTCCAGTAAAAAATAAGTTTATAAACTTTTCACAATTACAAAGATACCCAGTTTATGCGGTTTTTTGTTATTTTGTTAGCACTCACTATTTTTGAGTGCTAATTTTCTATTGACTTTTCCGACAATGCGAACTATTATTTTATTATGCTTATATAACAAGCTGGTTTATTACAAATAATAAATGACCTACACTCGCGGAAATAAGCTAAAATTGCGGGTAGCAGACAGTTGTTCCGAAGATAAAATATGAACTGCCGCAGGGTTCCATTACCGGACAGGGCGGCACAACCAAAAGCATGCCACAAACTATCCATATAAAATCCTGTGGCTGACTTCATATTTTCTTTGAGGAATTACTGGCTGTTACCGCAATCTCACAGCTCATAACCGCGGCGTAAATGTAAATAAAAACAAGGAGTGTGTAAAAATGACAGAAAAACACGGCAATCTTTCAATTGACAGCGACAACCTGTTCCCAATTATAAAGAAATGGTTATATTCAGACCACGATATCTTCTATCGTGAGCTCATCTCAAACGGCTGCGATGCCATCACCAAGCTCAAAAAGCTTGACATGATGGGTGAGTATTCCCTTCCTGCAGACTACAAGGGCAAGATTCAGGTGCTTGTAAACCCTGACGAAAAGACAATAAAGATTATAGATAATGGTCTTGGTATGACAGCCGATGAGGTTGAGGAATACATAAGCCGTATCGCATTTTCAGGCGCTACAGACTTCATCGAGAAATACAAGGACAAGTCAAATGATGACCAGATTATCGGTCATTTCGGTCTCGGCTTCTACTCAGCATTTATGGTAGCTGACGAGGTAACAATCGATACTCTCTCTTATAAAGAGGGCTCTATACCTGTACACTGGTCATGTGATGGTGGCACAGAGTACAATATGGAGGATGGCGACATGGACGATGTCGGAACAGAGATTACTCTCTACTTAAACGACGACTGTCTTGAGTTCGCAAACGAGTACCGCGCACGTGAGGTCATCGAGAAGTACTGTTCTTTCATGCCTACAGAGATTTACCTTGCAAAGGAAAATGCTCCTGAAGAGTACGAGACAATAGACAAGGCCGACAAGCGTGACACTGACACTGTCATCGAGGAAATCCATGAGGACGCCAAGTACGAGGAAAAAGAAAATGACAAGGGCGAGAAGGAGCAGGTAGAGGTATCTCCTGCAAAGGATCAGCTCAAAATCGTTAAGCGCCCTGTTCCGCTTAATGATACAACCCCACTCTGGACCAAGAGCCCGAATGAGTGTACAGACGAGGAATACAAGGAGTTTTACAGAAAGGTATTCTTAGATTACAAGGAGCCTCTTTTCTGGATTCACCTGAATATGGACTATCCTTTCAACTTAAAGGGTATCCTCTACTTCCCTAAGATCAATACAGAGTACGACTCAATTGAGGGAACTATTAAGCTTTACAACAACCAGGTATTTATCGCAGACAATATCAAAGAGGTCATTCCTGAGTTTTTGATGCTCCTTAAGGGTGTTATCGATTGTCCTGATTTACCGCTTAACGTATCACGTTCTGCTCTCCAGAATGATGGCTTCGTAAAGAAGATTTCTGAGTACATCACCAAGAAAGTAGCTGACAAGCTCATCGGTATGTGCAAGACAGATAAGGAAGCCTATGAGAAATACTGGGATGATATCAGCCCATTCATCAAGTTTGGCTGCTTAAAAGACGAGAAGTTCTGCGACAAGATAAACGACTATATACTTTTCAAGGACATCAATGACAAGTATCAGACTCTTCCGGAGCTGCTCGCACCTGTTCATGAGGATGAAAAAACAGATGCAGAAAGTGCTGATTCTTCTGATGATACAAAGAAAGCTGACAATACTGATGCAAATGCAGACAGCTCAGCCAACACTGATGAAAACAATGAACCTGAAAAAAATACAGTTTACTATGTCACAGATGTAGTACAGCAGGGTCAGTATATCAAGCTGTTCAAGGAACAGGGCATGAACGCTGTTATCCTTGACCACAATATCGATACCTCATTCATCACACAGCTTGAGCAGAGAAATGACCACTACAAGTTCATGAGAATAGATGCAGACCTCACAGAGTCTCTCAAGGATGAATCCGATGCAGACCTCACAGAGGCAACCACTACTCTCTCAGAGGTATTCAAGAAGGCTTTGAACAATGACAAGCTCACTGTAAAGGTAGAAAACCTTAAGAATGCAGATGTAGCATCTGTGCTTACACTCTCAGAGCAGGGCAGACGTATGCAGGATATGATGAAGATGTACGCAGCCGGAGGCATGGGTGGAATGGATCCAAGCATGTTTGCCGCTGACCAGACACTCACATTAAATGCCAACAACGAGCTTGTGAAGTACATCTTAGACAATAAGGATTCTGAGCATGTTCCAATGTTTGCTGAGCAGCTTTACGACCTTGCAATGCTTTCTAACCAGCCGCTTTCAGTTGACCAGATGACCAAATTTGTAAAGAGAAGTAATGATATCATGCTTCTTCTCACAAAGTAATCTAACAAAGTACTTTTACTGTTATCATCTCATTATAACTAAAAGCTGTACACTATGCAGATTTCATGTATCTGCATGTGTACAGCTTTTTTATTGCTTATTACCGGCTCTCTTAAACAAAAAGTTCACAAACACTGCCGATACCACTCCAAGCACTGCTCCTGCCACGATATCTGTTGGGAAATGCATGAAGTTGTACATACGCGAAAACGCTATAAGTACCGCAAGTACAATCGCCGGTATTCCCATTCTTTTGTCTATAAACATAAGTGTCACTGCCGCTGTTATGCCGTTTAACGTGTGTCCCGAAGGAAATGATGAGTCAAACGGTATCTTTACAATAAGACTGACTGTCTCATCTATCTGACATGGTCTCAATCTGTCGACCATATTTTTTATTATCAGATTGCCCACTATAAAGCTCAAAAGCTCTGCCGAAAGCATCTGCATGCCTCCACGGCGGTATTTTTTTGAAATACAAAGCACTACACCTATCACAATCCACAATGCTCCTGCATTTCCGAGGGTGGATAAAAACGCCATTACCTTGTCTAAAAACGGTGTTCTGATGCTCTGAATTGCATACAGGATGTCAAATTCCCAGTCCATATTATATGCTCCTGTCTATTATTAATTATTATCTGCCTGTTCAATTGTCGGCCTGAAAGTATTTATTGTACACAGTAAAAAAGGAGCTTGTTTTCACATCCTTTTCATCCTTTATACTGATTGAATCCCACAGATCACTGTTTAAACTAAAGCCTGCTTTTTTTACAAAGTGCTCGTAGTCATCATTAAACTGCTCCTGTTGTCTCTTTTGCAGTATAGTGACCTTGTTCTGCTCTGTTTTTTCCCGGTCCAGCTTGGATATACACTTGATGAAATAGTAGCCGTCATCTGTGGTTATCATATCAGATGTCTCTCCATCGCCAAGCTCAAATGCTACAGCCTCAACCTCCTGTGGCAGAGTGCCCTTTGCAGCATACAGCTCTGTCTGGCTGTCCTCACTGCTGCCTGATGCAACTGCTGCAAAATCTTCCTTTGACGAGAGCTTCTGGCTCACAGCGTCTGCGCTCTCCTTGCTCTTTACAAAGATTTTCTGTATATGGATAACTCTTGCATCCTCATCACTCACCTCTGTATCAACGCCCTTCGATAGAGAATTATACAGCTTTTGCGCAATCGCATAATGCTCGTATGCGCTCTCAATGTCTGATAAATCAGCCTTTGTGAATTTCTTTTCAGCTTCGTTTAATGAGTCATAGTATTCCTTTGCAGCCTTTGACACACTACTCTTCTCCTTGTCCGTAAGTGTAATCTTCTTCTGCTGTGCAATTGAAACCATGCAGTATATGCGCGTCAGCTCATCAACAGTGACATCCCTTATATATTTTTCCACGTTCGATGCATCATCTGTCTCAAGCAGGTTTACATCATACATTGTGCCGTACAGATTTTTGTAATTGGCTAAATATATGAGTGCCTCCGTCTTATCGCACTTCATATTGTCCACGGAAAAAACTATATGGCTGTTCGTGGTATTTATATCAAGCACTATCTCCTTGCCGCCAATACTGCAGCCGGTGAGAAGTGTCGCTGATGCAAGCAGCATACACATCGTTTTCTTAAAATACTTCATACCTGCTATCCTTCCACAACAAGGAATCTGCCGTCCGCAATGGCAAAGACCTCACTCTGGTCCATAAGCTCATCATCTGACATGCCCGAAATATCTGATCCTGCCTCATCAAAGTAATCTCTTACTTCTTTTATATTCTTACATACCACAGCCATGCAGTCCTCTAAAAATTCCTCTGCAGCCTCCGGAGTATCTGCGACCTCCTCACTAAAAAGCTGTGTCTGTTTCTTTAAAAATGTGTCTAAAACCTCGTCATCGTATTCGTACATATGTATTCCTCCATGTATATGTTAAACTTCTATACTGCCTGTTAGACATTATATAATATATTACTGTGACATGCCACTGTTTTTTATTTTCATAAGCGGCTGCATTAATTGTATGCGTTATCGTTCACACCTCAGTATGACCGGTAACAATTGTCTGCTGTAAATGGAATGAATATATGAGCCTCTCATCCGCCTGTATGCTTTTCCCATCTGTAGAAAAAATCCTTCCAAGTGCATCAGCATACAGTTTTAACTGTGTGCTGTATCTGTCGATAAGCTCTTTAGCAGCATTTACCCTGTCTGTCTTATAATCAAGCAGCACTATTTTATCATTCTCCAGCCAGAATACATCAATAATTCCCTGAACCAATACTCCCTCATAGTCCATCACAAAAGGCTTCTCTTTAAACAAATCGCCCCTCTTATCCGCCTGTGCCATACGCGCCGCCACATCTGATGATATAAACTGCTCTATAAGCTTTGGTCTGGTCAGCCTGTACATGTCATCTGTGATAAGCCCCTTTTTTAGCATTTCATCCATGCTTTTCTTCACAAATGCACTGACTGCCACATGGTCTTTTGTATCTATATCACACAGGCTCTTGAAATCCAGACACTCCATGACACGGTGCACTGCAGTTCCACGCAGCGCTCCCTGATTCACACCTGCTGCATTTTTAGGCTCTTTGCTTTCATTAGAAGCACCGCCTGCCTCATCATCCCTCGCAAAGTCCGGCACATACGTCTCCTTCTCCTCCAAAAGGAACTTAGGCCGCTCTGCTTCCCTTTCTGTGCTGTCGTACTTTTCAACCATAGAGTCATGTTTCAGCTCTGAAACCGAGTATTTGCTTTTTTTAGTTATATCAGAAGCATATGCATACTCAAAATCAAAGCCCTCTGCGAGCTTTTTGACTTTTGTTTCATCCGCTTTACTTATCTGCTCAACAAGCTGCATTTTCGATATATCGTTTGCCGCCATATCCATCGCAGTTCGTGCAGCAAACTCTGCTGCATCGACTGTGGATACCGTATACTTATCCGGGTATGACAGCATGGCCGGTATAATCCAGTCCAGGTAACACCCTGCGCCCTCCCTTTGTCCGAAGCTTATTGGCTGGTTCGCATTTACATTGCCTCTATACTTATCAAAGGATTTTTGGGCATTTGAAAGTCCCCCTGTCAGGATAATCTTTTCCTTCGCCCTGGTGAGCGCTACATACAGCACACGCAGCTCCTCTCCCAGATTTTCCCTTTTAATGCGGCTTTCTATCTCATTTCTGATTAGTGATGGTCGCTTTGTCCTTGGGCTTTTTGTTTTTTCCACAAGGCCAAGACCCAGCTTTTCATGTATCACCAGGTCTGATTTTGTGTCCTGCGTGTTAAAGCCCTTGCCAAGCCCGGAAACAAACACTACAGGAAACTCAAGTCCCTTGCTCTTATGGATTGTCATAATGCGCACCACATCGTCATTCTCGCCTGCGGTATCGGCCTCTCCGTAGTCTATCTCGTATTTCTGCTGTATATCTATGTACCTGACAAAGTGAAACAGCCCCTTGTAGCTGGTCTTTTCATAGGCTGCAGCCATCTCAATCAGCATATCTATATTCTGTCTGCGCCGTTTTCCTGCCGGCATGGCCGATGCATACCTGTAAAAGCCTGTCTCATCAAGCATCATGTACAAAAGCTCATGGATTGGCGTATCAGCTACAGCACCTCTTAGTCTCTCAAATACCAAAGCGAAGGCTTTAAGCTTCTCGTCCTCATAGCCATCCTCACCTGCCATGGCGCTAAGTGCAGCCTGTGCAAAGCTTACGCCCTTAAAGGCAGACCTAATCTGTGCCAGCTCCTCATCATCCATGCCCACGATCGGCGAAGCAAGCACTGCTGCCATCGGAATATCCTGCAGCGGATTATCGAGTATGCGAAGCATGGACAGAATCACCTGTATCTCATACGATGAAAAGTAGCCTGTATTCGACTCTACATGCGCCGGAATATCACAGTCCTTTAATACTGCTGCCACTGTATTGCCCCAGGTTGCAACACTTCTCGAAAGTATCACTATATCCCTGTACTGCACGGCTCTTAGCTGCCCTGTCTTTTTATCAGTCACCATGCCGTTTTCCATCAGACTCCTGATACGGTTTGCAATCAAAAGCGCCTCTATCTGCACCTTATCTCCATCCTCATCCTCTATAATTTCAGACAGCTCCTCATCCTTGTAGTCAACAAGCAAAATCTCAGGACGCATCGTCTCCTCCGGATAGCTTGCACCGGGATACAGTGCCGCATCGTCATCATACTGCACATTGCCCAAATCTGCTGCCATGATTTTGTAGAATATGTCGTTAGTAAAGTCTAACACCTCATTCCTGCTTCTGAAATTTTTATGCAGGTCTATTCTCTGGTGTGCACTGTCATCTGATGTATATGTGTTGTATTTTTCCATAAACAGCTCAGGGCGCGCCATTCGAAACCTGTATATGCTCTGCTTTACATCGCCCACCATAAACATGTTGCCGACTCCTTGGCGCTCTCTCGAGATAGCTCTGAGTATATCCTCCTGCACCTGGTTTGAGTCCTGATACTCGTCAATCATTATTTCCTCAAAATGTTTTGAAAACTCACGCGCTGTCTCTGTTGGCTCAAGTGTCTGTTCATCCACCAGTATGCGAAGCGCAAAATGCTCAATATCAGAAAAATCAAACACTCTTTTTTTTGTTTTTACAGTCTCCATCGCATCATAAAACTCGAGTGAGAGTCTTATCAGCTCTTTAACAAATGGTCTTTGACGCTCCAGCTGCTCATACATGAGCTCAATTGACATGCCAAAGTATTTCTGCTTTATTCCGTCTACCTTCTTCTTGGCAGCATCGCGCATGCTTTTCACGCGCTCCTTTTTCTTCTCGTCTCCGTCAAATTTCCTGATGACTGCAATTCTGCCAAATGATATTTTGCTTAAGAACTCCTGCATTCCGCCATAGCCTGTCACATCAGCCATTCCATCAAACAATGCTATATCCTCTGAAAGTGTAAGCGCATACTTTTCAAGCCCGGGTGTAGCTGATGCCAGGTCTTTCGCCATTGTAAGCTCCTGAACAGCCTCCTCCAAAAGCACCCTGCTGTAATCCACTATCTCCTTAATTATTTCTGAGTCCTCAAGCTGTTTAGCCGACTTTATATCATAGAGTCTTAGGAGGCTGTTCATCCACTTTCTCGGCCATGATGAGCTGCCCGCCTTATAGTAGATATCCTCCACCATCTGCCTGACGGCAGAGTCATTTCTCCCCTTGCTGTAGGTATCTATAAGGTTGATAAATGCCTCGTTGTCTTCTCTTGCATAATTGTCCTCAAATACCTGTGCCAAAGCATCCTTTAGCATAAGCTTAAGCTCTGCCTGGTCACCGATCCTGAAATCGGGATCCAGATCAAGCTGTGCGAAATTGTTCTGCACCACAAACAGACAAAACGAATCGATTGTAGTGATTAGCGCATTGTGAACAAGTGTCGACTGCCTCTGCAGATTTTCATCATCCGGCTTTTGCTCCTTCAAGCTGTCTATGGCACGGCTGACACGCTCCCTCATCTCAGCTGCTGCTGCCTTGGTAAACGTCACCACAAGCATCCTGTCGATATCCACAGGCGGATCATCCACACATATTCTGTTTACTATACGCTCAACGAGTACAGCCGTCTTTCCTGAGCCCGCTGCCGCCGAGACAAGTATATCCCTGTCTCTTAAATCTATAACCTTCTGCTGTTCACTGGTCCATTTAACATCCATATTATGTCTCCCGATTATGGCTTTATATTATTATCTCCATAGCATGCTTTATGCTCTGCTGCTGCAATCTGAGTACGCATTTTATCAAGCACATCTTCCTTATTGTCACCGTTAAAGCTTCTTTCGCTAAAGCCCGGTATCCTTGAATCATATCTGCATATGGCCTGAAAATCGCAATATGCGCAGCTGTCTGTTTTCTTGTTCTTGATAGGATTGACTGCGACATTTCCATCGTATATTTCTCTTCCTATCTCCCGAAGCTTCTCTCTGGCAAACCTTGTTATTACGTCAAACTCTTCGGCACTGGCCACCTTTGAGCTTGCAGCCGGTGTCTGATCTTTTTTTAAGGTGACAGGAATTACATCAGAGCTTTTCTCAAAGTCCCTGTCCATGCCCCTGTATGCTTTTTCATCCGAGTTGATAAGCCCATCAGGCTTAAGCTTCTTTAATATCATCTGATTTATTTCTTCCTCAGAAAGCTCCGTGCCAGGGTTCACATCCTTTAAATCAATTACAGGATCATCGATGTGATAGTACAGCATGCCTCCCGGCTCCACACTTACATGCTTTAGTGCCTCTTTCTTTTGTTCCATGACAGCGTCCATGTACACTGCAAGCTGAAGCTGCGTGCCATAGTACAGCTTCACCAGGTCAAAAACCGTATTTCCCGACTTATAATCCAGTACCTTCACAAACAGCCTGCCCTCATCCGTATATGTGTCAGTCCTGTCCACGCGTCCCTTTATATCAACCGTCACATCATTTGCCATATCAAGACTCTCGTAGAATGAAAACTCAAACCTCTCCGGCACAAAGCATCCCCTTCGTATCTGGGCTGTGAGTGCCCATACTGTCTGCTTAAAGACCGCCTTCATATGTGATATCGAATGTTGACTTTCCGCTGTATCAAATATGCCAAAGCCTGCATACTCATCAATCACCTCACCTATTGACTCCATCGCAAGCTCATCTCTTTTTGCATCAGTCACGCTAAACCAGTCCGTACTCTCCCTATCAAGCTTCTTACTGTATCTTTCCAGTGCTTCATGGTATATGTTACCCATATCAAGGGATGTAAAGCCGCTCTCCTCACGCTCTGTAAGCCTCAATCCATAATTTAAAAAATGCGCATATGCACACCTGGCAAACTGCTCAAAGCGCGTGATACTGCCCTCCATGTGTCTGCCGTATATGCTTCTTGCCACATTTCGGCTAATCGGATCCTTTGAATAATGCTCAAACCTTGCATTTATGAGCCTCTCCACGGAATTTTTTTGAGTAAATTCTTTATCGTCTACTTCATTACCGTCCCCTGCATCACTGACTGATGCGTCATAGAGCATCACTGCTGCTGCAATCTCGCACCAGCTGTCATCCACCTCATTTGACAGCAGATAGTCCATGGCGCTTCTTATGCTCGAAAGGTCTGCAAGCTGCTCCACATCCTCTGTCTCAGTCACGACAAGCTCCGGAAACATCCCCTTTAATATACCTATGAGGTACGATGGCTGGGCAGCCTTTTTTTCACTGTCAAGCCTCGTATAGCTGATATAAAGTTCCCTGGATGGCTTTGTCATGTTCAGATACAGATAAAACCTCTGTATAAATGCCTGCTCCCTTGCCCCAGGCGCAAGCTCTATATCCAGCTCCTTAAGTGCCTCTCTCTCATACTGGGATATGATGCCGCCCCTTCCTGCTGCCTTTGGCACAATCCCATCGTTTACGCCTGCAAAAAACATGACCTTTATGTTGGTCAGACGCGTTCTCTCAATATCTCCGATGGTCACTGTGTCATATCCCGGTGGTATGACTGCTACATCTGCCGCATCCAGTCCTGCATCCAGTATCTGTGTAAATTCCTCTGCATCCATGCATTCATCACCCAGCACCGCCACATATTTTTCAAAGAGCTGCATAACTATTTTGTATATCTGTCCGTATTCCTTTGATGCGGTCTGGTCTCCTGCTTCAAGCAGCACCTGCTCCTTTTTTGCAAGCTTATCAGGTATATCAAGCAAAACTATCAGCTTGTATATAGCGAGCACATAGTCCTTTACCGTTGACTTTTTATCGGAAAACACCTGATATACCGGCTTTAGCAGCTCCATTATATACTCCCTGCTTTGGTTTAAAAGCTCAAGATCATAGCCTGCCTTATGCTTTGGCAGCCTGACCCACTTTTTGTCCCATGCGCTTTTACCTCTTACTCCACAGGCGAGCACATAGTTTTCAAGTACATCTATTTCACTGGCCGAAAGCTCCGTAAAGCCGCACCGCAAAAATCTGAACACCGCATCTGCCGAGAAATTTTGTGCCGCAATATCGGGTATTGACCTGATAAACTCAATAAACGGATGGAAAAGTATCTCCTGTGTGGCATCGATAAAGTAAGGAATATTGTATTTGTCAAATATTTCACGCACATAACCTGCATATATATTCACATCTCCTGTGACTATAGCAATATCGCGGTAACGCAGGTTTTCGTTCCTTACAAGCTCATTAATTCTTCTGGCTATCTTTGTCAGCTCCTGCTTCGGGTCACGCAGACAGTCTATATGAATGTGCTTTGGTGCTTTTTTAAAGGAGCATCTTCGTTTTCTGAAAAGCTGCTGTTCCATAAAGCTTAGCTCCTCGTTTTCTGCAAGCCTGTAGTTTTTATCAAGGATAATGGGTTCCTCGACCTCTATACCATAAAACGCTGCCATTTCGGTGAGTGATTTCACTGTCCTTTTTGGCATGTCAAACAGCTCCTGCATGCCTCTGCTCTTAAAGATATCCTCACGACAGTCTATTGTGAGCGTTACATATATTTTCTTTGAAATGACAAAGAGCTTTTTGATGAGCTGGTTCTGTATAGGTGTAAATCCAGTAAATTCATCAAATGCAATGACTGAATTTCTAAGAATGGCAGACTCCTCCGCCACATTGCAAAGCACATTAAGTATTTCCTCTGCAGTGATATATTTGTCCTGCATAAACTTCTCAAATGCTTCGTAGAGCACGAGCACATCCTTGAGCTTATCTGAAAGTGTATCCGATAGCCTGCCTGAGGCAATATATCTTCCGAGCTCCTCAGGTGATATATTGTACTGCACAAGCTCCGAAAGCAGTGACTTTACCTCACTTATATAGCCGATGCGGTTTAAGTTTCTGCCTATTACGCCTAACTTATCAGCCTCCTGTGCCGCAAGCTTTCTAAGCACAAGGTTCTTACCCGTCTCCTCAAGCACCGTAAGATTTGTGATTCCTAGCTCATCAAACACTCTGTAGGCTAAGCGCTTAAAGCTTAGCACATCTATATTCATGATAGCTTTATTCTCCGACAAATCTACAAGCTGTCTCTGCGTCTGCATTGTAAACTGCTCAGGCACTATTACAAGATAATTGTCCCTTGGGTTTGCCTTTGCCTCTTTCACTATCCTGTTAAAGAGATATTTTGTTTTTCCGTTTCCTGAATTACCTGTGATAAACTGTAATGACATAAAAAGACTCCATGATTAACTACTGTGTAAAATGTATACAGTAATTATATCATGAAGTCCCCTATTATTGAATTACTTATTGTGCTTAAATTCAGCTTAAATTCAGCTTAATAGCCGCTATACCTTGTGATTAGTGATGGAAAAGTCTGATTCCTGTAAAGCTCATTACCATACCGTACTTATTACATGTCTCAATAACATGGTCATCTCTCACAGATCCACCCGGCTGGGCTACATACTTCACGCCACTCTTGTGAGCACGCTCAATGTTGTCACCAAATGGGAAGAATGCATCAGAGCCAAGTGCTACATCTGTATTCTTGTCAAGCCAAGCTCTCTTCTCCTCTGCTGTAAATACGTCCGGCTTTACCTTGAAGAACTTCTGCCACTCGCCCTCTGCGAGCACATCCATATAATCCTCACCGATATAAAGGTCGATAGTATTGTCGCGGTCTGCACGTCTGATACCATCCACGAACTGAAGTCCAAGCACCTGTGGAGACTGACGAAGCCACCAGTTGTCTGCCTTTGAGCCTGCAAGTCTGGTACAGTGGATACGAGACTGCTGGCCTGCTCCGATACCGATTGCCTGGCCGCCCTTTACATAGCATACAGAGTTGGACTGTGTATACTTTAATGTAATCATAGATATTGCCAGATCGATCTTAGCCTGCTCTGTGAGCTCCTTGTTCTCTGTCACAATATTTGAGAAGAAATCATCATCAATATGAAGCTCGTTTCTGCCCTGCTCAAATGTGATGCCAAATACATCCTTTCTCTCGATAGGTGCCGGCTCATATGACGGGTCAATCTCGATAACACAGTAATTGCCATTTTTCTTAGCCTTTAAAATCTCAAGAGCCTCATCTGTGTAGCCCGGAGCGATAACACCGTCTGATACCTCTCTCTTGATTACAAGTGCAGTGCTCTTGTCACATACATCTGAAAGTGAGATAAAATCACCAAATGATGACATTCTGTCAGCGCCTCTTGCTCTGATATACGCGTTTGCAAGTGGTGTAAACTCTATATCCATATCATCAACCCAGTAAATCTTTTTCTCCACATCTGAAAGTGGCTGTCCTACTGCTGCACCTGCCGGTGAAACATGCTTGAAGGATGTTGCAGCCGGAAGACCTGTTGCCTTCTTAAGCTCTCTTACAAGCTGCCATCCGTTAAAGGCATCAAGGAAGTTGATATATCCGGCTCTGCCGTTAAGCACCTTTATAGGAAGCTCTCCCTCCTTCATAAATATTCTGGCTGGTTTCTGATTTGGGTTACATCCGTATTTTAATTCGTATTCCTGCATTTTTCTGTTCTCCTGTTTTTATCTGCTTATCTTGTATATTTGACCGTTTATATAGTGTTTTATTTGTTTTTGTTTACGATTCTGCTCTCATACTCGCCTGTTGCGATATCAATATATCTGACAAAAAGTGATACCTTATTGTCCTCGTTAAGGTTCTCCCATACCATATCGGTAAACTCATCGATATCTCCCTCGATGTCTACCCATGTAGGCTCACCCTCAAAGCTTGGCAGTGGATTTCCATCGCCCATATATGTATGGATAAAATGTCCCTCTCCCGCAACCGGTGCTGAGTATGCAAATGTGTATCTGTTGCATGCATCAGGATTGCCGTTGTTGCTCTTTAAGATTGACATAGCGTAATTGAACTCGCCATTGTCAATATGCATGATTCCTGAAATTCTAGGTGTATAGTTAGGAGCGTCAGGCTCAAACTCTCTTGTCCTTAAGGCCTGCTCAAATGTCTGCTGCTTGTCCATCAGCTCATAGATAGTATCTGTCTGGTCACCGTTTGTAACAATTGTCTTGTTGCCGAGCACTCTTACAGGTGCGTAAATGATAAGACTTGGATCCTCAAGCTTTGAAGGGTCAAATGCCTGTGTTCTGATGCCCTCGCCATCCTCTACAAATACTCTGTTGCGGCTGTTTTCGCTTCTGCCCATGATAAAGTATGCTGTTACAGCCTTCTTACCATCCTTTGTACGGCCGATTACGATACCTCTGCCAGGGTATGTTGTGCTTGATAATTCCTTTGCTAATGATACTCTTTCCATGTCATCCTCCATGTTTTCTGATAATGTGGTCTGCATCCCCAAATTACTCGGGCCTGCCGGAATAAAAAAGACCGTCTGAACACACATAATAATATAAAGCTCTGCAAGAAACTTATATAAATGTGCGCCCAGACGGTCGGCAATCAACTGTTATACTCCATGTGGTTATCCACTTCCGTCAGTCATATAACTGTCTTTATTTAAGCATGTATTTTTGTCATTGTCAAGTACCACTTTAAAATAAGCATGTACTTATAAGTTATTCTTATAAGTACATGCTTGTAAACAATGCCATTATTTACTAATTTTTAAAGCTGTGAATAGGTGCCGGGATTCTTCCACCGCGGTTTACAAATGCATCACAAGAGAATCTGTTTACCGGCATTACCGGTGCACTTCCAAGGAGTCCTCCGATTTCTACCACATCACCTACATCCTTTCCGATTGCCGGAAGCAGTCTGCAGGCTGTTGTCTTCTGGTTTATCATACCGATAGCCATTTCATCTGCGATAATTCCTGAAATTGTGGTGGCCTTTGTATCGCCCGGGATTGCAATCATGTCAAGTCCCACTGAGCACACACAGGTCATAGCCTCAAGCTTTTCGAGGGTGAGTGCACCATCGTTTACGGCATCTATCATTCCCTGATCCTCTGATACAGGAATAAAGGCACCTGAAAGTCCGCCGACATATGAGGATGCCATGATACCGCCCTTTTTTACCTGATCGTTTAAGAGTGCAAGTGCTGCTGTTGTTCCCGGAGCTCCGGCTCTCTCTAAGCCTATCTCACAGAGAATATCGGCTACAGAGTCTCCGATAGCCGGTGTAGGTGCAAGTGAGAGATCTATGATTCCAAATGGCACTCCAAGCTTCTTTGAAGCCTCCTTTGCCACAAGCTGTCCTACTCGTGTAACCTTGAAAGCTGTCTTCTTGATTGTCTCACAGAGCACCTCAAAGTTCTCGCCTCTTACTTTTTCAAGGGCAGTCTTTACTACTCCCGGTCCGCTGACACCTACATTGATGATGGCATCAGCCTCTGTCACACCATGGAAGGCTCCTGCCATAAACGGATTGTCATCAGGAGCGTTGCAGAATACTACAAACTTGGCACAGCCTGATACAGGAAGGTGCTTTGTCACCTCTGCTGTCTCCTTTATCATCTCGCCAATCAGCTTTACTGCATCCATGTTAATTCCGGTTTTTGTAGAGCCAACATTTACAGAGCTGCATACCAGGTCTGTCTCAAGCATTGCCTGAGGAATGGATTTGATTAAAAGCTCATCCGCCTTTGTCATGCCCTTTGACACAAGTGCTGAGTATCCACCGATGAAGTTGACTCCCACCTCTTTTGCCGCCTTGTCGAGTGTCTTTGCTATGGTAACAAAATCCTCTGAGCTCTTGCAGGCCGCACCGCCGACAAGGGCGATAGGTGTAACTGAAATACGTTTGTTTACGATAGGGATACAGTAGTTGTTCTCTATCTCTTTTCCTGTTGATACAAGATCCTTTGCAAGTGTTGTAATCTTGTTGTAGATATTTTCATTTACCTTTGCAAGGTCTGAGTCTATACAGTCGAGCAGGCTGATACCGAGTGTGATTGTACGCACGTCAAGATTTTCCTTCTCCACCATGTCATTGGTCTCAATTACTTCACCAATATTAATCATTTTAATGTTCTCCTTTAACTGTGTATGACATTTTTATGCTAAACTAGATTCGATGCATCATCTCAAAGATTTCTTCCTTCTGACACTTTATTGTTACACCAATTTCTTCTCCAAGTGCATCAAGCTGGTCAGAAATCTCTGCAAATGAAGCTGTAGCATTTGCCATATCAACAATCATCATCATGTTGAAATAACCTGAAACGATAGTCTGTGAGATATCAAGCACGTTTACACTGCCCTCTGACAGATATGTACATACCTTTGCGATGATTCCTACTGTGTCTTTTCCGACAACTGTGATGATTACTTTGTTCTTTGTGTTATCCATAACAACTTATTCTCCTGTTCTCTTATTCTACGGCTATGCGGTCTGATGCCCCATCCCTCTTAGCCACATACATAGGGAAATCACTTGCCTTATATGGATTGTCTCCCATTGTGACCTCAAGCCTGACAGCTTCATACGCCAGCTTTTCGTAGTTGTTTTCTTTACTAAGGTGTCCCAGTATTACTGAGCCAAATTTATCATGAAGAAGCTCGCATAACAACTGCCCGCTTCTCTCATTCGACAAGTGTCCGCTGTCACCCATGATTCTGCGCTTGAGCGGATACGGATATGCCCCTGTCTGGAGCATATTTATATCATGATTGGCTTCAAGCAGCAGCCCATCCAGGTTCTGAAGCTTTGAAACCAGTGCATCATCATACGTGCCAAGGTCTGTCACGACCGCCATCGCATGATTTTCGTTTTTAAATCTGTAAGCGACAGGATCAGCCGCATCGTGTGATATGTGAAGCGGCTCAAACTCTATATCGCCTATTGTAAAATCGACGCCTGCCTCAATAGGATGAAACAGCTCATCATCTATATTTCCAACGGATTTGGTACATTTTATGGCCCCGATTGTGGCCTTTGTTGCATAAATCGGAATATGATAGCGCCTTGCCATGACCCCAAGCCCTGCGATATGGTCTATATGCTCATGTGTCACGAGAATCCCCTGCATATCTGTGGCAGTCATATCAAATTCATTCAGTCCGTTTTCTATTTTCTTACCGCTGATGCCCGCGTCTATGAGCACATGACAATCATCCGTACCCACGCATATACAGTTTCCACTGCTGCCGCTGGCAATGCTGCATAATTCTAACATGTTAATTCTCTTTCCAGTATAATTCTATTTTGTCTCCCTCATGAAGCTCCTCGGAAAACTGGGCATCTCTGCCATTTATTACAGTGGCTATTGCCCTGCCCTTTCCTGCCTGTAAATCAAATGAGATATGGGTAAATATATCGACAAATATATATGTATCCTTGCCGGACAACTCTATAGGCTCACCGTTTACAATTACTGTAATTGTATTTTCTGATGAGTCTTCTTCGTGTATTTCTTCCTGTATATCATTTTTTGGCAATTCATTTTCCGACAGTTCGTTTTCCGGCACAGCAGATGCCTCAGCTTCTTTAGCAAAATCATCATGCAGCTCATCGAGCACCTGATTCATCATCTGCTCTGAGGTTCTGGCTACTGTGTTGTCAGACTCTTGTGTGTCATTATAATTGTTATTGTCGATTCTTGCAACACCATATTCATCTGTTTTCCACTCAACAGAGAAATTTTCATATACGAGAGTGTCGAGATCAGCCTCTTCATTGTTTACAAATATCATCTGGTCTGTGTCAATAACGAGGTCCATAAACTGCGCAATCTGGCGCACTGTATAGTAATTTCTTGTCTCAATCACATCATTTTCCCTGATGCTGTAATCCTCCGGCTCAAGCTCTCCGTTTACCTGGACAAACCTAGGACATGAAACCCTTCTGCCGTTTATGATAAAAGTAATGACAGAATGATTGTACTCATCAAGCTGCGATATCTTATACACTGCTGCCTCTCCTGCTGTGGACGGCTCTATGATTATCTCACTGTTTGGCTCAAGTGGTGTATTGATGCTTGCAGGCTTTCCGTTCATGGTCACCACTGCGCCCTCTCCTGCTTCGCCTCTTACAAGTCTTGCCACACCATTTACCGTAAAGTTTATCGGGGTGCCACGCTTTGGAAACAGCTCATCGTTTGGAAATCCCGCCTGAAGCGCCGCATCGACTATTGTAAGCCTGTTATTGTCATAGAGCTTTATTCTCTCACCGTTGAATCTGACCATGATAAAATTATTTCTCTGGTCATAATAATTCAGACATATACCAATCGGAGTGACAAGAAGCGGATCCTTCTTAATATCCTCCTGCTCAAAGGTCACATCGCCAAGCACTTCCTCGCCTCTTAGGGCGACTCTTTCCTCCGGCAGGTCGAGGTCTTCCGCAAGCTTTTCCGTGAAGCCGTGTATCTTGCCTCCACCTCCGACTACAAAGCAGGCACTCACTGTCTTATCACCGTTTAGCTCTCTGATTTTAGTCGATACCTCTTGTGCAATATTATCAACAACAGGTGCTGCCACCTCCCACACATCCTGTGCAGGAATTGTGTGCTCGATGCTCATGATATCCTTGTATGTAACCGTATCACTTGTCGTAGACTGAAGCTTGATGCTCTCCGCCATATTGAAATCCACGAGGAAATGCTGCACAATAACTTCTGTCAGCTCATCTCCTGCATGCGGTATCATGCCATAGGCTATGATACTTCCGTCTCTTGTGATTGAGATATCACTCGTTCCGGCTCCCACATCGACAAGTGCGATATTAAGCATACGATAGTTCTCTGGAATTGCCACATTGATAGCGGCGATAGGCTCCAATGTCATATTGGCAACACTAAGCCCGGCCTGTCCCACAGCCGCATACAGTCCGTCTACCACATCCTCCGGCAGAAATGTAACTATGATATCCTCGCCTATTTTGTTTGCCTTATGACCCTCAAGGCTGATAAACACCTCATCATTCAAAAAGAATTTGACTGTAGAATATCCCACGCAGTAAAACTTATAGCTTGTATCGTTAACCTCCTTGAGTGCCTCCTGTGCTTTTTCTATGCCAAGCAGGTCAAGCGTATGGACATCCTCGCCGGTCACCACAGACTCCTGCGCATACTCATACTCCACATGCGTCGTGACAGTCTTTAATACTCGTCCTGCGGCTGCTATACACACCTCTTCAAGTGGCTGTCCTGTCTGTTTTTCAAGCTCGTCCTTTACTTCCTTAATGGTTTTTGCCACCCTGCCTATATCATGTATCTGACCGTCAAGCATCGCTCTGGTCTCATGCTCCTTCACATACTGTGCTGTAACCACAAATTCCTTGTCATCAGTCTGATAGCCGACAGTTCCTACAACATTTCTTGTACCAATATCCAAACCGAATACATTGTTCATTTCCACTACTCCTTGTATTTGCTAAGCGCTTTATTTATCGAAGCTATCGTGTTTTCGATATCTCCGTTATTATCGATAACCTCCCTGCAGTGCCTTCTGTACTCATCTTCTTTGAGCTGGCTTGCAAAGATGCTGTCTATCTTCTCATCTGAATAGCCTCGTGTTGACTTAAGTCTTTTCCTTCTGACCTCTTCACTTGCATAAATATACCACAGCTCGTCGCAAATTTCACCATATCCCTCCTCTATAAGGAGTGCCGCTTCAAGTACAAGCATGAAAAGACCGTCTTTTTTTGCCTCTTTAACCGCATTAAGCACATATTCCTTTACTGCAGGATGCACTACTTCGTTTAGAAGCTCTCTTTTTTTATCATCCGAAAAAATCACTTTGGCAAGTGCCGGTCTGTCAAAATGTCCATCCTCAAGCCATATCGGTTCCTCCGCAAACAATTCCTTTAATCTGTTGTAGCAGTCGCTTCCCGGCTCCATCAGCTCATGTGCTATCTCATCGGAGAGCATGACCCTTACGCCCTTAAGCTCCTTAAGATAGCCAAGCACTGCCGACTTTCCGGCACCTACACCACCTGTTATTCCTATAAAAATCATACTTTTTCCTTTTCTGTCATCAATGCGCGTCATACCAGTCATAGCCGCACTCGGTGCCCACCTCCATGGACACCTTCATATCTACCGCGCCACGCATCTCTTTCTCCAGAAGCTTAATCACTTTATCCTTCTCAGCTTCCTTTGTCTCAATTAAAAGCTCATCATGCACCTGAAGAATAAGTCTTGACCTTAAGCCCTCGTCAAGAAGCCTGTCATGCACACGTATCATGGCAATCTTTATGATATCGGCTGCTGTACCCTGAATAGGTGAGTTCATCGCAACTCTCTCTCCAAACTGTCTTTGCATGAAATTGCTCGAGTTCAGCTCGGGAATCGGTCTGATACGCCCAAACATAGTCTTTGTATAGCCGTTTTTCTTGGCATCCAAAACCGTCTGATCCAAAAACTCCTTAATCTTTGGATATTTGACAAAATAGCTGTCTATATAGCCCTGTGCCTCTTTCCTTGAGATACCCAGGTCGTTAGACAGGCCAAACGCACTGATACCGTATACGATACCAAAATTTACCGCCTTTGCATTTCGTCTTTGAAGGTCTGTGACCTCATCAAACGGTGTGTCAAACACAAGGGATGCTGTACTTCTGTGGATATCCTGACCATTCTTAAATGCCTCTATCATCCTTTCATCCCCGGAAAGCGCCGCAAGCACTCGAAGCTCAATCTGCGAGTAGTCTGAGTCAACAAACAGATCTCCATCCTCAGGCAGAAATACCTTTCTGATAAGCTTGCCCAGCTCAATCCTTATCGGGATATTCTGCAGATTAGGTTCTGTGCTTGAAAGACGGCCTGTCGCAGTGATTGTCTGATTTAAGGTAGTATGGATTTTGCCATCGGATGCAATATATCCTGATAGTCCGTCGGCATATGTGCTCTTTAGCTTTGTGAGCTGTCTGTATTCCAATATATCCGCCACAATCGGATATTCCGGTGCCAGCTTTTCCAGCACTTCTGCCGCAGTAGAATAACCGGTCTTTGTCTTCTTTTCATTTGGCAGACCAAGCTTCTCAAAGAGAATGACTCCAAGCTGCTTTGGCGAGTTGATATTAAACTCTTCACCTGCTGCCCCATATATTTTCTTTTCAAGCTCAGCTATTGAAACAGCAAGCTTGTCTCCATACTCTTTTAGCTTTATTCCATCAGCCCTTATACCCTCATTTTCCATATCATATAGCACGAAAACGAGTGGCAGCTCTATATCTCTGTAAAGAGTGAGCATATCCATTTCCTTTAGCTTCTGCAAAAGAACCGGCTTTGATTTCCAGGCAGTATACACCTCGTAGCAGGCACAGTCCACTGCCTTTTTCTCATCCTCCTTCATCATCTGAGTAAAATCAAGCTTCCCCAGATAATCCTTTTTAGATGAGATCATAAGCCCCAGATAGTCCTTTGCAACCGCATCATAGGGATACTCCCCGACAAGCGGATTGATAAGGTATGCAGCCACCATCATGTCAAAATACCTGCCTCTGTCATCTGCCTTTATCTCTTTGCTCTTAAATCTGTGCAGATTGGTCTTTAAATCCGGTGATATCCATGACTTTACTTCCAGGGTATTTAATTTTTCATCGAGGAAGCTGCTTGAAATCTCATCACCTGTACAGATAAAATAAATGTCCTCCTCTGAAAAACAAATCGAAACAGCAAGATAATCGTTAGAAACCGGCTCCGAAAACAGACTTAGCTGTCCATCACTTTCGCTGTTTTCCAAAGACTCTCCCGGTACTACCGCAAATGCGACATCCCTGCCCTTTGCCTTCTCAAACACACTCTCTGCAGTCTTTAAGTCCCTTACTACCACAAAATGCTCCTCGGCATTGTTTTTAGGAGCCTCCACGTTAAACCGCGACAACATGTTTTTGAATTCGTATCTTTTGCACAGTAAAAAGGCTTCCTCAGTGTAGAGTGACTCTACTCCGCCACTAAGCTTTGCATCAGAAAATTCATAGTCAACAGGTGCATCAAGTATGATTGTCGCAAGCTCCTTGCTCATAAGCGCCTGCTCCCAATACTCCACTATATTCTTTGAAGCCCTTGGCGGCTTTACATTCTCAGCGTCCTCATGTACTGCCTCTATACAGTGATATTTTGCTATAAGTGCGCCTGCTGTCTTTTCGCCGATACCGGGTACCCCGGGAATATTATCAGACGTATCCCCCTGCAGAGCCTTTACATCGATAAACTCCTTTGGAGTGACGCCGTACTTTTCGATAACATCTGCTGTATTGTAGTTTTCTATCTCGGTTCCTGTCTTTTTGGTCTTTGGAATCCTTACCATGACATGGTCAGTCGCAAGCTGCAAAAGGTCTCTGTCTCCGGAAATGATAGCGACATCCATACCGGCCTTTTCTGCCCTGACAGATAAAGTTCCAAGTATATCGTCGGCCTCATAGCCTTCCTTTTCCACGATTTTTATGCCCATGGCAGTAAGCATTTCCTTTATCATAGGCACCTGCTGCCTGAGTTCCTCGTCCATAGGCTTTCTCGTGCCCTTGTACGCATCAAACATCCTGTGGCGAAACGTCGGCGCATGCACATCAAATGCCACCGTCAGATAGTCAGGCTTTTCCTCGTCAAGGATCTTGAACATGATATTCAAAAATCCATAGACTGCATTTGTGTGAAGCCCCTCTGAATTTGTCAGATCAGGCAGCCCGTGATATGCCCTGTTTAAAATACTGTGTCCGTCTATAAGTACAAGCTTTTCACTCATTTTGATACTTTCCTTACTGTCAATTATAATATTGTTGTAATCGCTGCCGGTCACACTGCAGTGCAGGCAGTAACGTTAAATAGCTCTTGTATATTTCTTGAGCCACCGGGCCTCCTCATCATTCAAAAATGGTGAAACAAGCTCATAAACTCTCGCATGATAAGCATTCAGGTATCCTTTTTCCCTGTCTGTCATCTGATTTGGATCAATCGCATCGAGATCTATAGGCACATAGGTCAGATTCTCAAAATACATGAACTGGCCATACTCATTTTTCTCACCCTTTCGGCAGATAAGCTCATTCTCTGTACGAATACCGAATTTGCCCTCTAAATAGATGCCCGGCTCATCTGTAGTGACCATGCCCTCTTCTATCACACGCTCTGCAGTCCTGCCCGGATACTGCTTCCAGTGGAAGCTGTTTGGTCCCTCATGCACATTGAGCACATAGCCCACACCGTGTCCGGTACCGTGATTGTAGTCCATGCCGATCTCCCATAAAGGCTCTCTTGCCAGAATATCAAAGTTTAGTCCCGAGCAGCCCTCCTTAAACCTTGCATTTGCCAGGTTCATATTTGAGCGGCACACTCTCGTAAACATATCCTTCATCTCGTCAGTCACCGGTCCTAACGCAAAGGTTCTCGTGATATCTGTGGTTCCCTCCAGATAATGTCCGCCTGAATCAACCAGTAAAAAACTTTCCGGCTTAAGCGGCCTGTCAGACTCCTCTGTTGCAGAGTAATGCACAATAGCACCATGATCAGCATATCCACATATTGTGGCAAAGCTCAAATCAAGAAACCCCTCCTGCTTAGCTCTAAGCGATGCAAGATAATCTGAAGCCGAAATCTCTGTCATAGGTATCTTACCTATATTTGTCTTAAGCCAGTACATGAACCTGCACATCGCAACTGCATCCTTCAAATGCGCCTTGCGCAGATTTTCAAGCTGTACTTTATTCTTTACGGCCTTCATGACAACTGTAGGATCCTCCGCATCAATCACCTTAACACCATCCGGCAGGCTGTTGCAGACGCGGTAATTTACAACCGATGTATTTAGAAGCACTGTTTCTTTTTCATCAATATGCTTAACATATTCATAAAAATCATCGTAAGGTCTTGTCTGTATACCATTCTTATCGAGGTATGCCTTAAGAGCCTCTGTCACAACCTCTTCCTGCAAAAACCATATGCAGCTGTCCTGTGACAATGCCAGGTATGAAAGCACTACAGGCACATAGCTTATGTCGCCTCCCCTGACATTTAAAAGCCAGGCTATATCGTAAAGTGATGACATCAGATGAAGGGTTGCTCCCTTTTGTGCCATCTGCTCTCTGACTCTTTTAAGCTTTGAGCTTATATCCTCGCCAGTGTATTTATTGTCAAAAATCATGACAGATGCCTTTGACATAGGGGGCCTGTCTGTCCATATAAGGTCAATCAGATCCTCATTTACATACATGCTGCCGTGCTTTTCTTTTGCGATTTCAGAAAGCCTTTTGCCCCATGCGGCATTTACCACTCTGCCGTCAAAACCTATTACACCGCCATCCGAAAGAGTATCCTTTATATACTCATCAACTGTCGGTACGCCCTCCTCGCCAATCTTAAAGAGCTTTACAGTGGTATCCTTAAGCTGCGCAGCCGCCTGCACAAAATACCTGCCGTCTGTCCAGAGTCCGGCCTCATCCATAGTGATGACTGCGGTACCTGCTGAGCCCGTGAAGCCTGTAATATATTTGCGTGCCTTAAAATGCTCTCCTACATACTCTGACTCATGAAAATCAGCAGTAGGAACCACATACAGCGAGATGCCCCTCTTTGCCATCTCGCTTCTCAATGCTTTTAATCTATCCTGTATCATTTTATTATGCCTCTTTAAATTCAAAAAATTTTGTATCTAATTCCGGATACATTCTCTTTAATGAGATTGGTTTGCCGGATTTGTTCAAAAAGCAATGGCTGCTTTTTGCAGTAGTTCGAAGCTCGCCTGTCTCTTTGTCCTTCATGACATACTCAAGCTCCATCTTGATTCCGTTATACTTAAGCAGCTTTGTGTAGATGACGACCGTATCATCGAAATGTACCATACTGTGATACTCTACCGATATCGACAGCACCGGACTTATGATTTCCATATCCTCCATCTGCCTGTAGTTGAGTCCTATCTGATCCATCAAATCAAGTCTTGCCTCTTCCATCCACTTGACATAGTTTGAATGGTGGATTATACCCATCTGATCTGTTTCATAATACTTTGCGTGGTGCTCGTAAGGACGGATTCTAAGCTCGCCTTGTGAGCCGGCAATCTGTAACTCATTATTTGCCATAAAAAATTCCTCCATTCATATTTTGGTCTTATTTCTATTATGCCACATTGGACAGCTAAATTCAACGGCTTGACTGTAATCACTCAATAATCACTCAAAAATTAACACTATAGCGCATAACAATATTAAACCGGTTATTGCCCTCTACCTGCGTATCATGCTGTAGCAGTCCCTGCAAATATTACGGGAATTGCCAATCGGAAGTATTCTTCCGCAATAGCGGCATCTGATTATATACTCATCCTTACTCTTTGCAAGAAGCTGCATGATCTTGGCCTGTGTTTTGTCGCGCTCGTTATCAAGCCAGTCCTCATCCACAATTTTGCCCATGCGGACTGAAAACTGATAGTACAGATCAAGCTTTTTGTAATAGGATTCGTATTTCATGAGCCCCTGATACTTTGAATGCTTATCCGGCTTATCGAGAGAGATATCAGACGTATATGACATGCAGTAACGCAGCCATTGTCTGACAAGCTCCCTGTCCTTTATATCTATAGGACATGTAATCATCTTATAAAGCAGATATTTGTCATCAAAATCTGCGATAAAGTATCGCTCCTTATACGCATATCCATACAAAAACAATATCTCATCGACATTGATTTTCCTAAACGGTGCTGATGGCTCTGCCTCATGCCAGAGCTTAATTATCGCATCAAGCGGCGCATCCATTGTAAGGAGCACCTGCGGGAAGCCAAGACTTACTATATCAATATCCTGCTCCGGTATATTTAGCGTATTCTTCAGATAATTCAGATTCTTTTGTCCCAAAGCTGTCACATAGCCTGTATCATACAGACCAAATCTGCCTGCACGGCCCGCTATCTGTTTTATCTCAGAGATGACAAGCGGACGTCTTGATACTCCATCAAACTTTTCCACCTCCAGAAATACAATTCTTCTGACCGGCAGATTGAGTCCCATTCCTATAGCATCTGTTGACACGACAACCTGTGTCTTTTTCTCATTAAAAAACGTCATCTGCCTGCGCCTTATTTCCGGTGGCAGACTTCCGTATATGACACTTGGCTTTATTCCGTTTTCCTCCAGACGCCCTGCTATATTGAGTACCGACTTCTTTGAAAATACGATAAAGGCATCGCCCTCTCTCACATCCTGCGGAAATGAAAAAGGCTTATCCTCCAGCTTTAGCGCAGTCTTTCTCTCATACTCCCTTATCTCATACTCGTCATGGCACAGATTAATCAGATGGACGACAACATCCTTTGCCACCGGACTCATACATATATGAATCTCTCCAGCAAGTGTACCAAGAATTGCCCTGGTCCATGAATGTCCCCTGTCATCATCTGCAACCATCTGTGCCTCATCAATCACTGCAATATCATATTCCTTATCACAGTCAAGCATCTCCACTGTCGATGCTATAATTCTGCTGTCAGCTACGGGAAGGCACTCCTGGCCTGTGAGCATGGTGCATGGTATACCTGCATCATTCATCTTCTCATATACCTCAAGTGCCAGAAGGCGAAGCGGTCCCAGATACACTCCATTTTGCGCCAGCTTAAGCCTCTCAAGTGCCTGATATGTCTTACCACTGTTAGTCGGGCCTATATGGAGTATGAAGCGCCTTTTCATGCTCTGGGCTTTTGGAAACTCAAGCTCCGGCCGTGCCGGAACCAGCGTGACAATCTCTCTTCTAAGCTCCTTGCTGCGGTACTCATTGTAAAGCTCCTTCATGCTCCTTGTACATATCGCACCTATATACTCCTTGCGCAAAAGCTTTAGAAAATCCTCTGTGAGATACTCTGCCTCCTTCTCATCAAACTGCTCCATATCCACCCTGACGAGCTGCGGAATGATTTCTCTATTTAAAATCTGCCTTGCATTCTTATTGTTGGAATAGTAGGTAATCAATGCAAGCCTTTTTATTTCCTGATGCAGCTTGTCAAGTGCTATTGTCTCGTTTTTTGAAAATCGCGCATATTTAATTGATTTTGCTTTACTATTGAGCCTGTGAATATAGTGTGCCAGCTTTACAGGCTTACCTGTACTTCTCTTCGCATTCTCCCTGTACTGGTCAACATAAAACTGTACCAGTACCTCTTCAAACGATTTTTCCATATATGTGTGTTATCCTCTTTATTTATATACACCGTTAAGAGTCACCTCAAACGTAACATCCTTTCCGGCAAGTTCTGTATTTACCTTATAATCATCCGGGAATTTCAGGTTTAAATCAAAGGTTTCTCCCACCTTGTGACCTACCACTCCGTCCTCAAAGCCATCTATATAGCTGCCTGAGCCAAGCACCAGGTCTGTGCCCTGTCCGTCAGTGCTTCCACCCTCGAATTTTTCACCGTCCATATATCCGGTGTAGTCAATATTTACCTTATCTCCGTTTTCTGCAACCGTGTCAGTCTCTGTATTCAGTGTTGCTGCCTTGGTCTGTGAATCACTGCTTTGTGTCTCTGATGCCTGAGATTCTGTGGTCTGTGATGCAGCTTGCGTACCGGCAGTGCCCTTTGACGATGAACCGCCCGATGTCGCAACTGCCCAGATTAGCACTATGACTACCACAACGACTGCCACTACCGGCACCCAGAATTTCAGCAGATTCACAACCTTTGCTTTCTTTTCTGCTTTTTCTCTCTCTATTCTTCTTTTTTCCTGTGCGATTTTTTTGTTTTGTTTGTTCATTTTGTTAATCTCCTGTTTTATTTTTATTATTGAATTATACTATTACAATTTGAACATTCTGTGTTTCGCATAAATGAACTGTATGCTTTACGGGTCATTGTAAGCATTATCTGTCACTGTTCGCTTTAAACTTTAAACGGCTGCGTCTCTTAACTATTTGACGCAATAATAAAAGCAGTAGAAAGACGCCCACACAGCCTGCGCTTATAGCTGCACCTGCCTTAAGCCCCGGTGTCTCATAATAAAGCTCTATCTCATGCTCTCCCTCATCCAGATGAATGCTCACAAAGGTATCGGAAAAATCCTCATACTCTGCATCCTTCCCATCCACCTTCATAGTCCAGCCCTTTTCACTCGGAATAGAAAGCACAAGCTGTCCTGCCTGCTTCACATCAATGTGTCCGCTTATGTGTGTATCTGAAAAATCATCCACCGAGAGTGTCTGCTCATTGAGTGTATTGTAAGCACTCTCAACTGCAGCAATGGAAAGCTCGTATACGTTAAATCGTACAGCATCGGCATCAGTGTTTGTGACGGAAACTGTCTCCCCCGCCTTCACGTATCCCAGGTCAAACAGATACCTGTGAGTGGTCTTCGAGTATGTGGTCTCATACTCTCCGTGGCTGAAGGTCAGACTGTCAGTGCTGCACGAATCGTATGCCGCATAATAATGTCCGTTATGGTCAAAGGTGAGAGTCGTAGTTCCCGGATTTTCGTCCTGAATGCACTCTGTCAGGGTCAGCGTATCATCTGCTGCGCCAAGGAGCCTGCCAAGGGAATTAATCGAATAGATTTTCGATGACGAGGATGGCTTCCACTCATCAATCACTCCCTCATCCATCATAAACCCAAGCGGAAGCGTGTAGTTATTCCGATACAGATAGTGATTTCCACATTTTCCCACAAGTGTAATCAGCTCATTTTGTGGCTGTATTGATTTCGTAACCATATATCTGACCGAAAGCATGGCTGACGTGACAGGTGTGGCACCGTTATAGCAGTAGAAATTCTTGCCTCCCTCCATATAAAGCGCCTGATAAAAATGGCTCACATTTATATTCATCAGGGAAGAAAACTGTGTTCCGGAAGCATAGCCGTATCGTGTGCCATCATTTTTAGTAAGTCGGCCTGTATCCTCAACTCTGTAAAATGGTACATCGTTGTCAGCTGCATCCTCTTTTGCCAGCTCCAGTGCTTTTTGCATATCGTCCACATTGGCATTGTAGCTGCTTCTGCCGGTACATCCAAGTCCTGTCACAGCCATATTGACAGCCAGCTCCACAATCGCAATACCGCATGTTATGACCATCAAAAGCTCCCTGTTTTTCCTTGCTGCAAGCTTTAAAAGTACTGTCATAATGCCGTACAGCGCAACAAACAATATGCTTATGATAACTGCATAATACTCTGTCACATTCTCATCGGCAAACATCGTGCTTACTGCCATAAGCGCCGATGCAAATACCACTGCCACTCCAATATGCCACAGTCTTATGCCACGCCATTTTCTTACTGTAGCATAGCCTATGGTCAATACAAGAAATGCATACAGATACGACTGTCTGCCAGGCAACGAATCCGGAAAATGCAGTCCGTGCCATATAAAGTCAAGCTGTTTATTGGCAAAGCTTGCCATGAAAAACAACACAAACAATACAGGAGCTATTTTTTTCTTCGGTTTAATCCTTTTGTTGAACACAAACAGTATCAAAAGCATCACACTAAATGCTCCGGCATACAGATTCGGCCAGTTCTCTGCCCCCTCATAGACGCTTGCTGTCGTACACATCCTGCCGACCTCTGATAAGAGATTAAAATACCACTCTATCTGCTTTGGGAACTCAATCCCCGATGAACCGCTGTAGCTTAAAATGATAAGCTCCGGGATGATTAGCACCATCGCAGTGCCTCCAGCCAAAAGCGAGTAAACGGCAAATCTCACAATTGCAGCCATTTTACCGCCATTTTGCGTAAAGAAAAGCCATGCAAACCAGAATACCAAAAAGATGCAAAGCATGATGCTCAGATAATAGTTTGACAATATACAAAGTGCCAGTGATACATAGTAAAGCACCGGCTTTTTGTCCCGCACAAGCTTCTCAAGTCCTACTATCACAAGCGGTGCAACTGCCACAACATCCATCCACATAACATCCCAGCTATACGCAGCTACAAAGCCGGAAAGCGCATATGCCGTAGAAAAAACAAATGCCGGCACAAATGTATTATCGTGATATCTGTTATCCTTTCCAAGAAGTACAAAGTGTTCCTTCAGAAAATAAAAAAATGTTGCTCCGCTTAGCGAAATCTTAAAAATGATAAGCAGCTCAATAAACTCAATAATATGGCTCTTTGGAAAAAGCACCACAAGCCAGTTTAACGGACTCGCCAGATAATAGGCAAATACCGATACAAAATCACTGCCAAGCCCGATATTCCATGTATACATGAGGCTCGCACCATTTCTTAGCTTCTCCCACAGCTCATTAAAGAAAGGCAGATACTGGTGATACAAATCCATATGCAAAAGGCAGTAATTGCCAAATGGATATACACCATTTCCTATACAGATGATTATACATATGAAAAACGGAATTAAAAACGCTGTCAAAAGTGGATGCTTTTTAACAAAATTCATCACTTATCCTCCCAGTCAAACAGTCTGTAATATTGCAAAAGCTTATAATCGTTTAGCATATCCGAATCAGCCTGCTTCTTTTTGCTGCCGGTTGCCTTGTCTGATTTATTTGATGCTTTATCTAATGTCTTATCTGCAGTTTTATCCGTGCGTACCGCTGATATAATTGGATACTCCTCCTGCAGCTTTAGCAGAAAGCTCTGATAGTCATTTGTCGGCACACCTGCCGCTTTAAGTACGTTTGCAGCCAGATAATTAACGCTCGTGTCTTTTCCTGCAGCCTCATCAATATCATAATTTGCCCAGATAACATACGGCACCTGATAGCGCAGCTTAAGCTCTTCATTTGATAAATTATTATAGTCCATGCCGTTTGCTGCAAGAACAGAGCTTGCCACAGTATCATTTGGCTGATGATCACCGAAAAATACCACTATGGTTTTCTCATCCACATTTGAGAAATATTCAATGAGGTTCTTTAAATCCTCGTCTGTCAGCTTAATCAATGAAAGATACTGGTCAAGTGCAGAATTATTGAGCTTATCTGCTGTCACCGTATTATCAAAGCCGTAGTAAGTATTTGTGTATCCGCCATGGTTTTGCATAGTGACATTGAATATAAATGCCGGCTGACCATCCGGTTTATTCTCATAGGTCTCAATAATCTTATCAAAGGATGTCTCATCACTTATATATTCGCGCACAAACCTCTGATTAGAATAATCCTGCATAAACGAAAGATTATCAAATCCCAAAAGAGGATAGACCGTATCCCTGTTCCATCCACTGCTATAGTACGGATGCTGTGCATACGTTGCGTAACCTATACTCTTTAGATAGCTTGCAAGAGAAGGTGTCTTACTCTTTATATACTGCTGATACGGAATACTTCCCACCGGAAGAAATGCCATCGTATTGCCTGTCAGAAACTCAAACTCAGTATCGGCTGTATTGCCACCGCATACAGACGTATTCAGATACCCTGTTATAGTGTTCTCATTGCCTTTTTCAAGACTGTGTACAAACGGCATATAGTCTGTATTTGTATCAAAACCACCGAGCACTGACAGATCTGAAAATGCCTCATCCATCACAACTATAATATTCGGATAATAACTTTTATCTGTAATTGCAGTATTATCATCTGTACCGGCATAGCTGTCAAGCAGTTCCTTTGCCTTCTGTCTGCTATACCCGTCAGGCTTATCAACCGCCACAAACTTAAGATCCATGGCAAAGGTTACCGCCATTCCATTCACCTTTGTCATATATGCAGGTGTAAATAGAAACGGATACAGATAATTGTCCGTCTGGAAATCCTCATCCTGCAGGGCATTCACAAACAGGCACAGCGCAAGTATTCCAAGCACAGTCGGAATTAGTCTGAACCTGAATTTCCACTTAATTCTGAAATCAACAAAATGCATCAGCATAATAAGAGCTATAAATATAACTGTAACAACAACTACTCCTGCAGTCGGTGCGAAATCATAATTAGATGCAACACTTGTCGCCGTACCAATTGAAAAAATATCCCATGGAACAAAAGGAGTCGAGCGGAAAAGCATAACATAATGATTAATCAGTCCAAAAACCATTGCCACGATAAAAACTGCACGAAGTGCCCATTTCGCCCTGCCCGTAACAAAATAAAGAATCCAGGCAATCAGCTCAAACAAAATAATATTAAAAAATCCCGCCATAAATCTGACTTCTTCAAAAGGATTATGTTCGTAGAACTCCATAAGATAAAAAGCCGCAATCGGAAAAATCGAGAATAATACAACATTGAATATAATTTCATATTTTTTATAAATCTTTTTTATCATCATAATGCTCCTGTTTACTATCTGGTATTACAGCCTATATGGCAGATTTTTGGGTACAATTTCTGGGCAAATTTTTCTTAAAAATACCCTAATTTCTTTAATTTTTTGAAAAATTGTAAGTAAAGAAAAACCCCGCAAACCCTTGATTTTACTGAAAATCTTGGATTTACGGGGTTTTGCAAATAGTGCCGGCAGTGGGACTTGAACCCACACGGGCTTGCGCCCAACAGATTTTGAGTCTGCATCGTCTGCCATTCCGACATGCCGGCATCTTACGAACAGACAATATTTTATCACAGTTATTGACTTCATGCAACTAAAATTTTTAATTTCAATATAAATATCTCAGCATACAACCTTATTCTTACCTGTGCATTTTCCGACATAAAGTTGTTTGTCAACAAAATTAATCCATTCCTTGTAATCCTGCCCTACTTTATATTTTCCGGCACCTATGGTCACTGTCATCCTTCCGCTGCCCTTAGATGTCCAGAAGGATTTTGAATTAATCTCTACACGAAGCTCATCGAGAAAATTCTTAGGCACCTCTCCGTCGACACATTTACCAAGAAGTAAAAACTCTTCTCCTCCCCATCTGCAATAGCTAAGCTCAACACCTCGAGCCTTGTTTACGATAGTACGAGCGAGCATCTTAAGTGCATCATCTCCTACATTATGTCCGAATGAATCGTTAATTTTCTTAAAATCATCAATATCAATCATTGCAAGGAAATATTCCCCCTGCTTGTCAGCCTCAAAAAGATTCTTAAGCTTTGCCATCATATAGAAACGATTTGGAAGCTCCGTCAACGCATCAAACTGTGCCTGCTTTTCCATTGCCCCCTCCTCGGAAGACATAAAATGCAAAAGGCACATCATACATATTATTATCAAGAAAACTACACAAGAAATCATAGCAATAGAAATACTCTTAATAACAACAGAATCCAACTTATATAAAGGTGTGTAAAAGCCATCAAGCATATAAAGAATAATCAGAGCAATAGCATATACACAGCAAATCAGAATGGCGACATGATTCTTTTTTTTCTTCCTGAGGACCACATAATCCATGGCAAAAAGAAAAAACATTGCATCGATCAAAAAAAGCTGGAAATTACATTGAATTCCGAGACAAACCACCGCAAGTATCATATGAAGCAATATCTCAACAGCCACACTATAAACATATATGCTCAGTTTTTCAGATTTTGTCAGACTGAATGCAAGGAAATAAAAGCATATGCTGATCAGACTGACTCCTGCCATCAAGTCTACACCTAATGATGAAAACATAAATAGCATCAGCAGATGGATGACAAGAAATATTTTGTTTACATTAAATAGAAAGCTTTGCTCCTTAGCAGTACTATCATTGCTACTCATTGTCCAATACCTTCATAAAAAATATCTAATATATTACTATAGAATAATAACACATTTTAGCCAATATAACAATATATTATTGTGCAAAAGTACTAGACTATTTTGCTCTTTTTTTTCTGATTATATATCCAATAAGAATAATAACAGCACTTGTTATGACACTTCCATAAAATGTCATTCCCCTGCACAAAAGCTCCATATTTGCTGCATTACTACCAACAAGCTGTTTAAACCCATCAATCATAATATAATCAGCCACGCCCATAGCACCTGGTATCGGCACACAATTGGAGCCCATCGCCACGAAGCACTGTATCACACTTACATCAACCGCTTTTTTTGCTCCTTCTCCCACTGCCATAAAAATCATAAACGATACCATAAGCTGTGATAATCGCTGCATAATATTCCAAAAGAAAATCTCAAGAAGAAACCTTGTCTGCCCTGTGATGCTGTTTGAACACTCCTGATATTCTTTCATAGTATGTTTAAGCTTCATTCGAAGCCTGTCACCATGTCGTATTATATGTATTTTCTCAAGAAAGCGGATAAGAGCATCACAAATTGAGTATAGTATGCCGCCCTTCCTTAACAGCATATAAAACACAAAAGCCAGAAAAATCAGTACTATAATCCCCAAATATATAAATATCCGGGAAATACCTGAGAAATTTTTCAGCAAAGGATACTTAAAAAACATGCATAATATACCAATTGTTAAAAGTGAAAGTGTATACATAACAAGATTTATCAGCAGTGCCACTGTAGCAGCATAGCCCGGAATGCCATCCCTTATCATGAAATACGCACTGGCAGGCTGTCCTCCTGATGCTGATGGCGTAATAGCTGAAAAATACACATCAGCTCCACCATACACAGCACCGTCAATCGCGCTGGTTTTGTATCCAAAGTGTCTTGCCATGCGTACCAGAGCAAAGCCTTCAAACCAAATAAACCCAAACGTACAAACAAAACTCATAAAAAGCCAGCCTTTATTTGCATTTATGATAAAACTCATAAGAATTTCAAACGAAAAATGTTTGCTCTGTGAGACAACAGTCCATATGCTTAAGATAGCTATAAAAACAGAAGCTATCGCCCAAAATATCTTTTTTCTGTCCATTAAATCTAATCCCCTTAAAAAAACTGGTAAAGTGAATTATGAAAATACACCATACCAGTTTATTGTAGAGAATATATATAACTTTATCAAGTAAAATATTATTAATATCTTTTTAATGTTTGTTAAATTATTTACTGTTACAATTAACAAATCAGTCTAAATACAAATTGACTTCTATGATTCCTCTTCCTCATCGTCTGTGTTCATCATATACACACCCCTGCTTGCATCTCCATTCGGATTCTTTCCAAACTCATAATCATTTCCAGGCAGAATAGCATTTAGGAAAATTCCTGCAATAGCTGCAATTGCAAGTGCTGTCAGTGTAATTGATGTTCCTGCTACAGTAAATGTCAGTCCATCTCCAAAGCCAAGACCACATACAAAAATAACACCTGCAATTATAAGATTTCTTGATTTAGTCAAATCCACCTTGTTTTCAACAACATTTCTAACTCCTATTGCTGAAATCATTCCATAAAGCATAAATGAAACTCCACCAATAATCGCTGATGGCATAGTAGATATTACAGCCGAAAACTTTGGAATAAACGAAAGTGCAATAGCAAAAACAGCCGCAATACGGATAACTCTCGGATCATATACCTTAGACAGCTCAAGCACTCCTGTATTCTCACCATATGTTGTATTAGCCGGTCCTCCGATTGCTCCTGCGAATGCAGTTGCAATTCCATCACCTATAAGTGTCCTATGAAGACCCGGATCAGCAATAAAGTTCTGCTCTACTGTAGCAGAAATAGCAGACATGTCGCCAATGTGCTCCATCATAGTCGCAATAGCGATAGGCGCCATAACAAGAATGGACGTAATATCAAACTTCATGAACTGAAATTTAGGTATTCCGACCCACGCAGATGATGCAATTGATGTAAAATCAAGAATTGCTGAACCATCAGGATTAGTAATTCCAGCAGCATTCATAATAAGAGCTACTACATATGAAATAATTACTCCCATCAAAATAGGAATAATCTTAAATAAGCCCTTTCCCCAAATATTGAAAATGATTATAACCCCAAGTGCAATAATTGCAAGTACCCAGTTTGTTGAGGCATTATTGATAGCTGAACCGGCAAGTGAAAGACCAATGCATATGATAATAGGTCCTGTCACTACAGGCGGCAGAAATCGCATTACACGTTTGATTCCAACCAGCTTAATAATAAGGGCAAGTACGAAGTAAAGCATACCTGCAACAAATATACCACCACACGCATACGCTGCTTTATCATTGACAGCCATATCTGCATACATGCCACTGTCAAGATTTGCAACAGTATAAAAGCCTCCCAAAAAAGCAAATGACGAACCCAGAAAAGCCGGTACCTTAAACTTTGTACACAGATGAAATATAAGCGTGCCAAAGCCTGCACAAAATAGTGTAACCGACACCGAAAGACCTCTCGTCAGTGACTCCCCGCAAGCTTTCTGAAAATACCCCGATACAAGAATAGGTACAAGAATTGTAGCACCGAACATAGCAAACATATGCTGTAAACCAAGTACAAGCATTTTGGCCGTTCCAAGCTGTCTCGCATCACGAATTGGTTCCTGTTTCTTTTGTTCCATAACAACCTCCTTAATGAATTAATCTTTTCGATATGCAACTGAACACATTATAGCATTTTTTAATTATTATTTCATTATTATTTCATTATTATTTCATGATTTTTTATAAAAAAAGACATCCCACAGGACGTCTTAAAATAAATCATATTTAATAAGTATGTACCTTCAAAACTTCATACAAATCCGATTTGTTTTTCTTCGTTATTAACCAGATTAAGCCCTCGACCTATTAGTAACAGTCAGCTCCACATGTTGCCATGCTTCCACCTCTGCCCTATCTACCTTGTAGTCTTCAAGGGGTCTTACTCCCGAAGGAGGGATATCTCATCTTGAGGGGGGCTTCACGCTTAGATGCCTTCAGCGTTTATCCC
>ERZ773168.4-NODE-4-length-222076-cov-16.698438_pt1 | contig 222076 bp, 203 predicted proteins | sample MGYA00511261_ERZ773168 | MGnify/ENA primary metagenome ERZ773168 (study PRJEB29015, sample SAMEA2737855) | human gut metagenome | biome: human gut; feature: human-associated habitat; material: faeces | place: China | collected 2012 ... | reverse complement strand
GCGTAGCAGCTAAAAGCCACTACGCTTTCAAGTCTAACTTTTGGGGGTCACCACAAAGTAAAGGGTGCGTGTTGTTTTAACTATAAATTACATACTTTCTGCGCCGGCGGTAATAGCCATCTGCAAGTGGGTAACATCTGTTACCATAACAAGTCCGTCGCCGTCCAAATCAGCCGAAAGCACCTTTAAATCCGAAAATTTATGTCCGCCTGAAATAAACATCTGCAAAATCGTAACATCGTTTACATCTATTTTATTATCATTGTTAAAATCACCGAATACAGCTTTTGTTGTGTCAAGCTCATAACTGCCCGTTGCGTTGTCGGCGCTAACATAGGCAACATATTATGTGCCGGCTGAAATATAGAATTTATCGGCAAACCTTCCTGTATGACAGCTTTCGTCCACATACTTATGCCCTGTTGCGTCATAAAACTGTATTCCGTATTTTTCAAGCGCACCGCCGACTGTAAATTCAAAATCACCCGATATGCTGATTCCGAACTTGTATTCTATTGATTGTCCCTGTCCTTTTATTTCTCCGTCATAATGCTGGCTTACAGTGCCCTCAACCGCTGCGGCAGGCACAACAGCCGCAACTGCTGTAAATACCGAAAGTACAGCTGCAAGCACAATGCTGATAATTTTCTTTTAATAAATATTCCCCTCTTACGCTTTGTCTATATTGGTTTTTATCTGTTCAAATGTAACACCGTATTTCTTTGCAATATCTCTTGCATAGCTGCTGCCCTGCGGCGGCGAAATATAAACTCTAAACGAGCGCTCGCCATGGTCAACTCCCGTAACAAGGCTCTGCACAATGCTTTTTCCCTCGGTTTCGGTATTCATTTCATCAAGGTTTTTGGCAAGGTCGTGCATATGCGTATTGAACACAGAGCGCACACCGAGGTAGCGCATTGCACGCACAACATCTTTTGCGATAAACAAACCCTCAGAAACATTTGTGGTAGCAAGGCTTTCGTTAAGCAAAAGCATACTGTTTTCGGTTGCAACATCAAAAATCTCTGCAAGTCTTTTACTCTCCTCGCCAAGTCTGCCAAGGTCAACGGTATCGTTTTCATCTGCCGGAAAGTGTGTAAAAATATTATCACATGGACTGAGTTTAAATTCACCGCAAGGTGCGTAAATGCCATTTTGAGCAAGTAGCACCGCAAGTCCAACTGCCTGAGTAAATGTGGTTTTACCGCCTCTGTTCGGACCTGTAAGAATATAAATTCTGCCCGACTTATCGTCAAAATCAATATCATTTGACACAATATTAAACTCTTCGCCGTTTACACGCTTAATGCCTAACTTGAGGTTATAAACGCCCTTTGCAAAAATCTCACGGCTTTCAGACGGCAAAATTTCAGGCTTGCACATATCAAGTCCCTTTGCCCTTATCTTATCAACAAGCTCTGCCCACCTAATGTAGAAAACAATTTCAGGCATAAGCGCCGAGAGTGTGTATCCGCTGATATTCACATACTTTGTAAGCACACTCTGAATATCACGCACTGTCTTTCTCATAATATCCGTTACCGCTTTTTTAAGACTGTCGGAAAGCGGATCTGCACCCGTAAGTCCGCTTGCGGTCACATGAGGATTTCCGTTTGTGGGAACTGCATCAAGCGTGCCGATTCCAATATCGTTTTCTTTGAATTTTGGACTTGACGGGTGGAACTTTTTAATATCGGATATATCCGTACCGAAATGAATTTCATCGTCGTTATTTGTAAATTTCAAAAAATGCTGCATAAGTCCCGACGAGGCAAAAGCCTTGTCATTCAGCGAAAGAATACCTGCGCTCTTTGGTCTTAGTAAATCATCAAGATTTACACCGATAGTAATGCTCTTTACCCTCTGCACCTTGGCAAAGGTTTCGGTAATATCCTTTTTAAGCTGCGGAAAGCCGCTGTTTGAGTAAATATCCGTTACCTCTTTTTTTAGCGTGAGCAAGCCCTCAGATTTAATATCAAGACTTTCAAGGCACTCCTTGATTTTTGTAATGCAATTTACATAGCCGTCAATCTCACGCAAGCGATTGATTAACTTCCACAAAGATGACGCTTCGGTATCCTTTTGAAATCTTGAAATATCTCGCAAATCATTAAGCTCCTCAAGCAGCTCGGCAAGGGACTCCCTCAGCTTTGGAAATCTTAAAAAATCATCAAAAATATCACCCCTGTACCTAACAGTATCTGCGTCATCTGTAATCTCTGTCATAATTTTCATTATAACATTTTGTTCGTATTCACTTTTTGTAAGTGCCTTGCAAATAAAGTCGAGCGAAAGGTCATTTATACTTTCTTTTGTCAGGCTCTTAAACACCGCTTTAGAATTTTGCGGATTTAGCAAACTGATTTCAGCCATATAGTAACCACCTTTTATAAAAAATATCTATATCTTGGTAGCTTAAATTTTAATATATTGTTAAACTATTACTATATATAAAATAACATTATTTTTTGCAAATGTCAAAGATTTTTTGTGGCAGATTGCAGGATAATTGTATCTTCAAAAATATAATAAAATTATTGTGGTTTATTTGTTTGTTTTATCCGCTCGCAACCTTGCACTATTATGTTTGATTTGATATAATAAAACTTATAATCAGAATTAAAGGAGCTTTATAAATGAAGGGTATTCGATTTTTTGCGGCTCTTTACGCTGCAAAACTTGCTACTGTTGCACTCTCGGTAATGCACCGCAACGGCACTCATATGCCCGGTGTGCTTGCTATGAAAATTTGTCCCGATTTTTTGGGCAGAATGGATAAGCCGAAAACAATTATCGGCATAACAGGAACTAACGGCAAAACCACAACAGCAAATATGATTAATGATATTCTTGCCGACAACGGATTTTCACCTGTAAATAATCGTGCAGGAAGTAATATTCTCGGCGGTGTGGCAACTACCTTGATTTCTGCCGTTAATTTAAGAGGCAAAACAGTAAAAGACCTTGCTGTACTTGAGCTTGACGAACGCAGCTCAAGACTTATTTATCCGTATGTGCACCCTACATACCTACTCTGCACAAACCTTTTCAGAGATTCCTATAAGCGAAATGCACACTCTGAATTTATATTTGACATTCTCGACAAGCATATTCCAAAGCAGACAAAGCTTGTTTTGAACGCTGATGACCTTGTAAGCGCAAGACTGGCAAAAAGCAATGACAGAGTTTATTTTGGCATTGAAAAGCAGAGTGACGAGGTTCTTAATGAGGATACCATTATAATAGACACACCGCTTTGTCCTAAATGTGGCAGCCGACTTGAATATGACTTCCGCCGCTACCACCACATTGGCTCGGCTCACTGCACAAAATGCAGTTTCCGCTCGCCAAAGGCTGACTATGATGTTACAAAGGTAAACGAAGGTACAGGCAGAATTACAATGTCGCTCAAGGGCAAAACCGCCGACTTTAAAATGGTGGGCACTTCTGTTACAGACACCTACAACCTTGCAGGCGCAATCGCCGTTCTTTCGGAGTTCGGACTTAGCGCAGAGCAGCTCAGAAAATCGGTTGAAAAGCTCGAAATTGTAAAGAGCCGTTATGACGAGGAAAAAATCGGCGACAAGCAGGTTATTATGAGTGTGGCAAAGGGACAGAATCCTGTTGCCTGCTCAAGAGTATTTTCTTCTATTAAAAATCACAGCGGCAAAAAGTCTGTTGTACTTATGCTCGATGACCTCGGTGACGCAGAGGAAACAAGCGAAAACACAGCTTGGATATATGACACAGATTTTGAATTTTTGAATGACAACTCAATTGAGCAGGTTATTTGCAGCGGAGTTCGCCGTATGGATTATAAGGTAAGATTGCTTCTTGCAGGTGTTCCCGAGGAAAAAATCACTTGTGTTGAAAAGGAATCTGATGCAGCAATGGCGGTAGACCTTGACAAGGCAGACACAATCTTCTTTCTTTATGATGTTTACACAACCTCGTACGCTACAATTTCTAAGAACACAATCGGCAACAGAATGGCTGAAAGGAGTGCAAAGTAATGAAAATAGAAATTCTATTCCCCGAAATATGCAATCTTTTCGGCGATATGGGCAATATAAAATATCTTAAAAAATGTCTGCCGAACGCTGAGTTCGTTTCAACTGCTTTTGGCGACAAACCGTTATTCACAGACGAAGAGCCAAATTTAATTTACCTTGCACCGTCAAACGAAAAGAATCAAGAGCTTATAATAAAGGCGCTTTTACCCTATCGTGACAGAATAAATCAGCTTATTGAGGACGGCACTCCAATGCTTTTTACAGGCAATTCGGGTGAAGTGCTTTTCAATGAAATTGAGGACTATGACGGCAGAAAAATCCCTGCACTCGGCATTTTGCCATTTACCGCAAAAAGAGCGCAGTACACACGATTTAACGGTCTTAATCATGGCACAATGGCAGACGGAACAGAAATTCTCGGTTTCAGAAGTCAGTTTACATATTGGTTTGGAGACAACTCGGATTGCTGCTTTGTCAAGTGCATTAAGGGCATTGGCATTAACAAAGACTCCGACAAAGAGGGCATTATGGTAAACAACTTAGTCGCTACCGCTCAGCTCGGGCCGATACTTGTAAACAACCCCGATTTTACAAAAAGGCTTTTAAAGCTGATGGGTGTGGATAAGCCTACTCTCGCCTTTGAAGATGATGTAAAAAAAGCCTTTGAAATTCGCAAAGCAGAGTTTGAAAATCCAAAGACTAAATTTATTCTTTGATTTATATTACCGTCAATTTATGTGCTGTCTTTTTTCAGTGCATAAATTTTATGATGTGCAATGTGCATCAATGTAATTTACATAACTTTTTATATACAGTTTTTTTATTTGCTATATAAAAGTTTATACATAGACCTTGATACACCTTGTCATTGACGCAATTTATTTTTCATTTGCGTATAACAGTAAAGGAGCAGTCAAACAGCTGCTCCTTTTATTTTTACTAATCTGCAAATCTCCGCTTCCCTACTGATAAAGAATTGAAGTTTTGAGATTTACAGTGTTAAACTAAAACTCACTTTTTAATAGGTATGGTGTTGCCCTCCTGCATATTCTTGTAGCCTTTTTCAAGCTCCTCGTTAAACTGTGATTCTGTCATACGGCTGATGTCTGTCGGATGATTAGGAATTTTTAAATCAAACGGGATACCGTTATGAAGAACAATCTGCTTATAAAACATTGTAATTGCATTTGACGCAGGAATACCAAGTGCATTCAGAATAGCCTCCGCCTGTTCTTTTAGGTCAGGCTCAATTCGTGCATAAAGATTTGCTGATTTTGGCATATACAAAACTCCTTTCAGATTATATATTTTAATTATATTCTAATATTACACACGATTGTAAGTACAATAGCAATACATATCCCCCATTTATTATAAATCTGTTAAGATAAAAAGATATTTATAATATTACACATTTTCTTGTTATTGCTGTTTTATAAGGTGATTTATGATATAATATTAACATTACTGACAAAGGCTGTAAAGATATGAAAAATAGAAAAGCACTTAAAACTATACTTCCCTACATATCGACTTTGATATTGGTTGCGTGTATGACCGTATCGGCAGAGATACTCAACGAAAAAGAAATTATTTTCCCCGAGATAACAGCGCTTGCCATAGGATATTTGGTGGCTGAAAAAAGGAGTTGGAAAGTCAACGGCAGGCGAATGCTTGGCTTAATTAGCCTATGTGCCGTTTTTGGCGTGCTTATTGTGAGATATATACATTTTGGAATATATCCGCAGATAATCATAGCTTTTGCAATTTCTCAGATTGTTTTTATGTTCTCAAAAACAACTTTTGCACCATTGATTTCGGCAATCGTGTTGCCTGTTATGATGCAGACCACAAGCTTTGTGTATCCGCTTGCCGCCTTTTTGCTGACAGTGGCGGTTATACTATTTCGCAAAATATTTGAAAGTACAGGCATTAAGGAAAAAGAACCGTATGAGCCTGTAACACTAAATTTCAGAGCTGACATTATCGACGCTGTAATAAGAGTAATTTGTGTTTCCGCAATCGGATATATCGCATTTTCATTGGATTTCAGATTTGCGGTTGCGCCACCGTTGCTCGTGGTGTTTACTGAATTTTCCCGTCCGAATAATAAGGCTCGCCTAAAGCCGATAAAGCCTGTACTTGTGCTTACAGCCTGCGCATTTGTCGGAGTATTGGCAAGATATATAATAAATATTCAGTGTGGATTGCCTCTGACAATCGCCGCCCTGACGGCTACCGCAATAATGCTTATGATGCTTTACTTCGCCAAAGTTTATATGCCGCCTGTCGGTGCAATCACAATACTTAGTATGATAATTCCGCAAGCAAGCCTGCTAACCTACCCTTTGCAAATATTTGCAGGCAGTGTGGTAATCGTCATACTTTCACGATTATTATTTATTAGGCGACAGAAAAGTTTATAGAAAAAAATTTACTAAACTAAACTTTGTGCGATAACTGTAATTTAATTTCAAAACCACAAAAAGTAGGTCAACACATTTTAATGTTGACCTACTTTTTAAGTTATATAAACAATCATTTCCAATTAAATGTAATCAAGCCGTAAACATAAATAAATCCTATAAACAGAGGTACAACATATTTAAAAATGGGTTTCATCCACGACTTAATCTTAAGTCCTTTGCCCTCGTTAGCCTCTTTGATAAAGTTATCCCAGCCCCAGCCGAATTTATTGCAACAGAAAAGAGCAAGAACAAGCGAACCCAGCGGAAGAATATTTGTAGATACTATGAAATCCCAGAAATCAAGCCATGTTGTTCCTTCGGAAAACGGTTGAAAATGAAGCACACTAAAACCGAGTGCGGTTGTGAGTGCGAGAATAAACACTGCAATTCCACAAATTAAACTTCCCTTTCGGCGTGACCAACCCGTTAAATCTCTAATCATTGCAAGGATATTTTCACACACACCGAGAACGGTTGACAAAGCCGCAAAAACCATAAACAGGAAAAAGAGAGTTCCCCATATGCGGCCGCCTGCCATATTATTAAACACAGTTGCCATAGTGTCAAATAAAAGGCTCGGGCCTGAATTTACTTCAACACCATAAGTAAAGCAAGCAGGAAAAATTATTACACCTGCAAGAATGGCAACAAGAGTATCCAAAGAAATTATATTAACAGCCTCGCCCATAAGGGAATGGTCTTTGCCTATGTAACTTCCGAAAATAGCCATTCCGCCCATACCTGTTGACAATGTAAAGAATGCCTGATTCATTGCCGCCACTATAACCGAGCCGTCAATCTTTGAAAAATCGGGTTTGAGGTAAAACGACATTCCCTCTCCTGCGCCTTTCAGCAACAGACTGTTTACCGCCAAAACTACCATCAGCACAAGCAATGCGCACATCATATATTTTGTTACTTTTTCAAGTCCGCTCTGAATATTGAACGAGAGAATTACAAAAGCAATAACTACCGTAACCAGCAGAAAAATAACATTTACAGACGGCTGAGAAATCATAGAATTAAAGCCGAGGTCGGCATTATTCCCTATAAGAAAATTGACAAAATAGTAGATAATCCATCCGCACACAACTGTGTAAAACGCCATCAGCGCAAGATTGCCCACAAGGCACACCCAACCAAAGCCGCCCCACTTTTGTCCCGGTTTTTCTAATTTTTTATACATATGTATCGGACTTGTCTGCGCCGCCCTGCCAATTGCAAATTCCATAATCAAAGACGGAATACCAAGCACAATAAGACATATTATGTAAACAAGCATAAAACTTCCGCCGCCATTTTGACCGCACATCCACGGAAATTTCCAAACATTTCCGCATCCGATAGCGCATCCGGCAGAAAGCATAATAAATCCAAGGCGACTGCCAAGCTGCTCACGCTTCATTAATAAAATCCCCTTTAAAACTAAACATAATGCAAATATTATTATATCAAATATTGTATCATTTGTAAAATTGATAATAATATGTTATAATAATGAAAATATCGTTTGTAAAGGAATAAAAAGCTATGGATACAAATGTACTGAAAACCTTTGTTGCGGTTTGCGAATATTCGGGATTTTCTGCCGCCGCCGAAAAACTCGGCTACACGCAATCGACAGTATCTTCACAAATAAAACAGCTTGAAAGCGAGCTGAACACTGTACTTTTTGACCGATTTTATCATAGAATCAGCCTAACGGCAGACGGAATTATAGTGTTACAGCACGCACGAAACATTCTTGAATCGCGCGAAAAAATGCTTGAGGATTTGCGTACACCCGAAACTGTTGAGGGAAATATCCGCCTTGCTATGTCAAGCTCTGTATGCAGCCGCTATTTCAAAGATGATTTTTTGAAATTCCGCAGACTTTTTCCGAATATCCACCTTGTGGTATTTGAGAGCGGAACAGAAAAAATGTTTGATATGCTGAGGAAAAACGATGTTGACCTTATATTCACGCTCGACAGCCATATTTACGATTCGGAATTTATCATATGTGCCGAGCACGAGGAGGCTGTGCATTTTTTTGCGGCAACTGAGCACCCTCTTTTTCAGCAGAAAAAAATCACACTCAGCAGACTTTGCGAGGAAGACTTTGTATTGACAGAAAGCAATATGAGCTACCGAAAACTGCTTAACAACGAACTTGCATTGCAATCGTTGGAAATTCACCCAATACTCGAAATCGGCAATCCACTGCAAATATGTTCACTTATAAAAGACAGCCGTATGGTGTCATTCCTGCCCGATTTCATAACTGAGGATTACTACCGTTCGGGCGAAATAAAGCACCTGCCGATTATGAATTTCAGCGTTTCAGTGTGGACTCAATTACTGATACACAAAAACAAATGGCGCTCCCCCGCTCTGAATGCCTTTATAGATTTTTACAGAGATGTTATTGGGAGATAATCAGTAAATTTTAAATTGGATTTTAACTTAGTTTCAGTCGGACGATAAAGTAAAACAAATGCTAAACTTTGCGCTTTAAACACTCATCTCATCCTTTAAAAGCTCGCACTTTTCCACATCAAACACGCCTTTTGTGGTTATTCTCAATGACGGGATGACGGGCAGGCTCAAAAATGACAAGGTCATAAACGGGTCAACGCTTTTATCTGCACCAAGGCGGTATGCCTCGGCTTTTGCTTTTTCGAGTTTTTCGTTTACTGTTTCCAACTTTTCTTCCGACATAAGACCTGCAACGGGGAGTTCGAGCAAAGCCTTGACCTCTCCGTTTTCAACAACGGCTATTCCGCCCTTTGCTTTTCTAATGGCATTAACCGCAACGGCTATGTCGGTATCACTGCAGCCTATGGTTATAATATTATGCGAATCGTGTGCAACAGAGGTTGCGACTGCACCCGATTTCAGCGAATATCCTTTTACATATCCTACGCCTATATGGTTCGTGTTCTTATGGCGCTCAACGCAGGCAATCTTTAAAATATCATTTTCTACATCTGTTTTATCTGCAAAGCCAAGGTTGCGTGTGAGCAATTCACCGCCTACAAGCCCGATAAGTCCGAGCTTTCCGTCAGCTTTAAAGCTATTCGGCGTAACCTCGTCAAGGTTAAAGGTATTGTGGCATTTTTCAACAAGTGTTTCATCAACAGACGGAGCGTCAAATTCCTTTACCTCGCCGTCAAATATCAGCTTTCCCCTTTTGAATACCATTTCAACATTTAAATCAGCAAAATTATCTGCCACTACAATATCGGCAAGGTAGCCGGGAGCTATTGCACCCTTGTTATTGAGCAAAAAATACCTTGCCGCATTATGCGTTGACGCTTTGAGGGTAACTATTGGGTCTGCGCCGTTTTTCAGCGCCTGCTTTACTATGTAATCAATATGTCCGCCGTTGAGCAAATCGCTTGGGTGCTTGTCATCTGTCGCAAACATACATCGGTCGCTATACTGCTTTGTCAACAGTGGCATAAGTGCGCTGAGGTTATGCGCCGCCGTACCCTCTCTTATCATAATAAACTGACCTTTTCTCAGCTTTTCGAGTGCGTTTTCAAAAGTGGAACATTCGTGATCGGAATACACACCTGCCGCAATGTAAGCGTTTAGGTCGTTTCCCGAAAGCTCGGGAGCATGTCCGTCAATTTTCTTGTGGTGCGCCTGCGATGCAATTATTTTAGATACCACATCGCCGTCACCGTTTATCACTCCCACATAGTTCATCATCTCGGCAAGTCCGAGAACTTTTTTATGCTCAAAATACGAATCAATATCTTTGTAGCCAAGCCCTGCACCGCTTTCGTCAAAGGCGGTGGCAGGCACGCAAGACGGCAACATAAAATAAACATCAACAGGCAGATTTTGAGTGCTCTCTATCATATAATCAATGCCGTTAAGTCCCATAACATTTGCTATTTCGTGTGGGTCGGTAATAACCGTTGTAGTGCCATGAGAAATAACAGCCTTTGCAAATTCACTCGGAGTTACCATTGCACTTTCAAGGTGAATATGCGCATCAATAAATCCTGGAAGTACAATTTTTCCGTTCACATCAATTTCTTTTTCTCCCTCGTATTCGCCTATGCCTGCTATAAGACCGTTTGCAACGGCAATATCACCCTGCAAAAACTCATTTGAAAATACATTAAGATATGTTGCGTTTTTAATTACAAGGTCAGCCTTTTCCCTGCCTGCGGCAACCTCAATAATTCTTTGCTTAACCTTTAATCTTCTGTTTATTTTTTCCTCATAAGTTTCTTTCATAAAAGCACCACCTTTTAAATTTATAATAATTATTTACAGATAATTATATCATATTTATTTTATAATAAAAGCTATTTGAACTATTATTTAAGTATTTATTTCAAGAATTATATTTAAAAAAGCAAAATAATCTCATATCCTTGAAAATTTCAAAATCTGGGTTATAATAGTAGTTATGCAAATGTCAAAATAAAAAAATGTGTGGGGATTATTGATGGAAAAAGATAAATCCGAGCGACTGTCTTACATAGATGTAGCAAGAGGATTTGTGATTATTTTAATGCTTATCGGTCACGCAAACGCACCTGTCCCGCTTGTTAAAGCAATTTTCGGCTTTCATATGCCATTCTTTTTTATATTGTCGGGATTTCTGTATAACAAAGAAAAGTGGAGCAAGCTCGGTTTTAAAAATCTTATAGTTACAAAATTCAAATCGTACATTGTGCCGTATTTTATTCTTGCGTTTTTCAATCTGCTTATAAACATTCCGCTTGAACAGATAAGGGGACTTAGCGGGCAAGAGTTGTTTAACTCTACAATTAATCATCTGCAATGGATATTTTACTCGTGGGGTTCTATTGACAAAATGCCGAACTGCACACCGCTATGGTTTTTGCCCTGTATGTTCATATGCTGTATTTGCTTTTATTTCCTCAATAAAATTAAAAGTGCAGGAATACAAACCGCAATCTGTTTATTATCCGTAATATTAGACTACATTTTATATCTTACGGTAAAAATTCAACTGCCTTGGCACATTAACATTGCGCTTATCGGTACGGTATTTATGTTCATAGGCTTAAAAATAAAAGAAAACAACACGCTTGAAAAAATCAATCACGGCATTTCGTTTGTTGTTTCTATGGTTGCCCTCGGCGCATTTTGCATAATAACTAACCCGAGAGTTGACCTCTGCAACAACACCTTAAACAACACTTTCCTTACATTTTTAGGGTCAATTACAGTTTCCTCTGCAATACTCTTTATCTGCTACAAATATGTGAATAATTTTAAATTTTTATCTTTTTTAGGTAAGAACACCATAATTATTATGGCGCTCAATTATGCGGTAAACAGTTATTCAAACCAAATTTGGAGCAATACTCCTGTACTGCAAAACATAAGCTACTGCTGGTGGATTATGACAATAGTTGACATTCTCGCCTGCTCGGGTTTTATACTTCTTTGGTGCAAGCTAAAGAAATTTTTTCCGGTACTCAAACATCTTCATATATAAAAAGCAGCTCCCGACACCGCATTAATCAGCAGTGCCGGGAGTAATTTTATACAATTAAATCGCCAAATTTTCTGTGTATTGCACAAAGCTCTCTGCCCATTACACAAACGCAGCTCTTCCATAGTATAGTCAATTTTACCATTTAGCTAAACTTTTACCATTGAAAAAATTGTTGCTGAAAATACATTGTGCAATTAAAAGTTTTATTGTATTCTTATAGCACAACAAAGCTGCTATGCCGGCAAAGCGGTGCGTTGAATAATTTTTTCAAGGTGATTTTTATGCCAGATATGTTTAAAATTTTATGTTTGTCAAAATATGAAATTCCTGCGTTGTTATCAAAATTTGAAGCAGAACTTTATAAAGAGCTGGAAACAAACCTTTTCCCTTACAATGAAAATGCAAATGATAAAATTGTTTCGTTTAAATACAAAGGTATTAATACCCATGACAGCTTATACTTTATTCGAGATTTTAGTGAGCCATGTGCAACAGTAACATGGAAAGAAACCGGCAATATGGTAGATGACTTTACCCTTTGTGTAGTTTTCAACGCATATACAAGTCAGCTTAACTGGTGTTCTGATTATACAGAATATTCTGCTGAATTCGCTGAAGATTTTACATCTTTCAAACGAGTAGAGCAGGCAGATATTATTGCAGAGCACTTTGATGAAAAAACTTTTTCTGATTATATCAGGGCTATTCCTTATGATGAGGATGAGCAAATGGCTTGGCTTCCGGTTGTGTTCAGGTTTGGTAACGATGAGGTTATTGAACAGGCTATAAACTTTATTTTTGATAATGAGGAATTGATTTTCCATGGCTTTACAAAAGAAGAATTTGTGGGTGCTTTGCTTTCTCTCAGCGACAGTGACTACGCCGCATTAACACGAGAAGCTATGCTCTACAGCCTTGACAAAGACTGTGATGATTACGAAATTCATAAAAAGTCTGACGATACAGACATTTACAGCTCGCTCGACTATGAGGATATCGACTTCGGGGAAATACTGTCATTTGACTAACAAATTCCGCACCGAAAAAGTATTGAAAATAGCTTGAAACAATATTTTTGCATTGCAAATAAAATAATTGCAATCGTTATTTTCCGAGCTGAAATCTATGTGCATTTTGCAAAGTTTTTGTCGCAAAAAGTCTTTGTATTTTTAGAATTGTATGATTTACTTTTTTACTCTGTTGTGCTATAATTCATACGAATTTAAAGTTATTATAGCTTATTTTTATTTTTTACAATAATTTTTAACAAAGGTGGTTGAACATTTGTGGCAGAGTCAAAATCAATAAGAAATCTTACGCAGGGAAAAATATTCAGTCAGATTTTGCTTTTTGCTATTCCTGTAATAATCGGAAACCTTTTGCAGGAATTATACAATGTAGTTGATACTCTCATAGTAGGTCAAACTCTTGGAGAAATAAAATTAGCGGCGGTCGGCTCTACAAGCTCGTTAAACTTTTTTGCACTCGGATTTTTTATAGGACTGTCGGCAGGCTGTTCGGTAATAACCTCTCAGCACTTTGGCGCAGGAAATATAGAACGGGTAAAGAAAAGTGTTGCCGCACACATACTCATCGGTGTAGTGTCCTCGGTTGTACTCACCGCTGCGTTTGTATTTTTGGTAAATCCGTTTCTTACAATGCTCGGCACAACAAAAGAAACCTTTGACTACGCAAGCCAATACCTCACTATAATTTACCTTGGCATACCTGCAACAATGCTCTACAATCTTACCGCATCACTTCTCCGCTCGGTGGGCGACAGCAAAACTCCGCTGTATCTGCTGTTATTTTCATCTGTACTCAATGTAGGGCTTGACCTGCTGTTTATAGTAGTATTCAAGTGGGATGTATCGGGTGCGGCAATCGCAACGGTTATTTCTCAGCTTATTTCCGCCGTACTCTGCTGCATTTATATATACTTCAAGGTTAAAATGCTTTTGCCTACAAAAGATAGCTTTAAAGATATAAAAAGAATGATTACAGACGAGCTTAGGGTAGGCTGTCCTATGGGACTTCAAAATTCCGTTATCTCAATAGGAATGATGGTTTTGCAGTATTTTGTAAATCAGTTCGGCTCTTATGCGGTTGCGGCTTACACCATTGGCAACAGAGTACAGCTGCTCATTCAAAATCCTATGAACTCTATGAGTACGGTAATTGCCACCTTTGCAGGGCAAAATGAGGGCGCAGGCAAGTATGACAGAATCAAAAAAGGCGTTAATAACTGCCTTATGCTTTGTATTGCCTACTCAATAATTGTGGGCGCAATTTCAATGCTTTTTGCCACACAAATTACAGGAATATTCACAAGCGGCAGCTCTCAGCAAACAATAGATTACTCCGTACAATTCATATTCTGGAACTGTCCGTTTGAGTGGTCGCTCGGTATGCTGTTCATTTATCGTGGCACAATACAGGGACTTAAAAACGGCATTATTCCAATGATTGGCTCCCTGATTGAGGTTGCCATGAGAATATGCACACCTGTTCTTTTCAGCTCAATAATCGGCTATGCGTCAATATGCGTTGCAGGCCCTGCCGCATGGACTGCAAGTATGCTGCTTATGCTTGTTGTGTATTATGTAAAAATGAAAGGCTTTGCAAAGGAAAAATCACTTGCATAAAATTAGGGAACTTTTCAAATGAGAAGTTCCCTTTGATTTTTATTGGCAGAAATTTTTGATTGCTATAAAATTATTAATGGTGATAATATGAAAATTGAAACTGAAAGGCTGTATCTTCGGGAGCTTACGCACGAAGATTTTGACGCTTTATATAAAGTGCTGGCGGATTCCGACATTATGCAGCACTACCCCTACACTTTTGATGAAAGCAGAGTACAAAATTGGATAAACAGGAGCATTGAGCGCTACCATATTTTCGGCTTTGGATTGTGGGCGGTTTGCCTTAAAAACACAGGTGAAATGATTGGCGACTGCGGAATTACAATGCAAATGATTAATAATCAAATAAAGCCTGAAATCGGGTATCATTTAAGAAAGGATATGCAGCATAAGGGCTATGCTAAAGAGGCAAGCATTGCGGTAAGAGATTGGACCTTTATTAACACTCCTTTCAATACCGTGTATTCCTATATGAAAAAAGATAACATTGCCTCCGCCGCTGTCGCTGTGTCATACGGTTGTAAAAAACTTGATGAATTTATTGACAGTGAAAATGAAACAACTGTTGTGTACGTAATCACAAGGACAGAGTGGGAGAAAATTAAAATATAATTTTGCACAAAAATTAACTTGATGTATATTGAAAAACATTTTATATGCTGATATAATAAAATTGTAAATTGTTGACTAAGCCTTGGCTTTTTCATAAATATTTTTATAAGGAGATTAGTGTTTGACAAAGACTAATACAACGGTAATAGTAGCATAATCGGGAGGTTTGCTGCTTTTACCCACAAACCTCCCAAAAGGTTTTTGATTTTACTTTTTGGAGGATTATGCTCTATGAATAGAGAAAACAAGAAAAAATCATAAAAAAAGGTTATTATAAATCACACGTCTGCAATGAAAGTTTTACCTGCAGGTTATGCGGCAGACTTGTTGTGCCAAACGGTGCAGGAAGTGACCACCGCAACCACTGCCCTTACTGTCTTACGAGTATGCACCTTGATATTGAACCGGGTGATCGTGAGGCTGACTGCGGAGGAGCAATGGAACCCGTTGCAGTATGGGTGCGCAAAAACGGCGAATGGGCAATTATTCACCGCTGTAAAATCTGCGGAGCATTAAGTTCAAACAGAATTGCCGCTGATGATAATCCCATGAAACTTATGTCCATTGCAATGAAACCCGTATCATCTCCCCCGTTTCCGCTTGAAAAAATTGAGGAAATGACAAAACTTATGGGCGGTGACGGCGAGCTTAAATGGTAATAATCTGACTGCAAATCAAAAGGACTCCTTGTCGGTTGGCGAGGAGTCTGATATTATTTTTAAACATTTACATATTAAATTATTTTTAGGAAACAATAACACAAGGAGGTTTATATATGTGTACTGCCGCAACATACAAAACAAAGGATTTTTATTTTGGACGAACTCTTGACTATGAATTTTCGTACGGTGACGAAATAACCGTTACTCCGAGAAACTATGCCTTCGATTTTCGCCACACAAGCGCTTGCACCTCTCACTATGCTATAATCGGAATGGCACATATTGTGGGAAATTATCCCCTTTACTATGATGCAATCAACGAAAAAGGCCTTGGAATGGCAGGACTTAACTTTGTGGGAAATGCCGTTTATGCAAAGCCTGTAAGCGGAAAGGAAAATATTGCTCAGTTTGAATTTATACCATACATTTTAGGCAAATGTGCAAATATTAACGAGGCAAAAAGCTTGCTTGCAAGCATAAATCTTACAGATACACCGTTCAGCGAAAAACTCCCGACCGCCGGGCTTCATTGGATAATTGCCGATGAGAACGGCTGCATTACAGTGGAATCTATGGCAGACGGACTGCATATTTACGATAATCCGGTTGGCGTGCTTACAAACAATCCGCCGTTTGAAACACAAATGTTTATGCTCAATAATTATATGTCGCTTTCGCCCAAACAGCCGCAAAACACCTTTGCAAATGGGCTTGCGCTTAACTCGTACAGCCGAGGAATGGGCGCACTCGGACTTCCGGGTGACCTCTCCTCTGCCTCACGCTTTGCACGAGTTGCGTTTACAAAAATGAATTCAATTTCTGCCGACAGTGAAAACGAAAGTGTAAGTCAGTTTTTCCATATTCTCGGCTCGGTAAACCAACAGCGAGGCTGTTGCGAAGTGAGCGAGGGCAAGTATGAAATTACGATTTATACCTCTTGCTGCAACACAACAAAGGGAATTTACTACTACACAACCTATAATAATCATCAGATTTCCGCCGTTGATATGCGCAAAGAAAATCTCGACAGCACAGAGCTTATACGCTATCCGCTGATTGAAGAACAGCAAATTAATTTTCAAAACTAAAGCAACAGACCGACACAACAAAAGTGTCGGTCTGTATTTTATTCTGCGTTTTTGAGCGCCTCTTCCATTGGAATTTTTTTGATTTTTCTAAACTGTAAAGCGCCTACAACCGCATATGCGAGTATTCCGAAAACGAGCATTTTTACATAAACCATAGGCTCTATGTAGAATGAAAGCCAACCCGAAAAACTGCTTATCAATTCACTGTATATTATCTTCATCAATAAATATGAAATTGGCAGGCTGATTATTACCGAAAAAATTGCTACAATAGCTGTTGAAATAATGTAAAGCCTTGTAATTTCACCGTTCTGATAGCCGAGTATCTTTACTATTGATACCGAATTTGCATTCTTTTCTATTATGATTTTAGAAAGCAAATATACAAGCAGCATATAGAGAAGTATTGCAAATGCCGAAACCATCGGGAACATTCCACCCATTGAATCGGTCAGTTGGTCAGAGATTACTGTCAAATCCTTTTGAGTAATCTTGCTTGCAATCAGCTTATCGTCAATGTCTGTTATTTCTTTATTTGAAAAATATCCGCTGAAATAATCTTCTGACTTATCAAACTCGGTTCTGAAATTTTCTATATCCATAAATACCGCCAATGACGCAGGATATTTATATGTACCGCTAATTGTAAGGCAATAGGTTTTGTTATCATACTTTGTCTTTAGGTCAAGATTATCTCCAACCTTTAAGCCGAATTTTTCCAAAATACCCTCAGATACATAAACCGAGTTTCTGTCTATAAATCCTGCTTTTACATAGTCCGACTCCTTATCCACACCATATACCGTAATTTCATCGGACTTTTCGGAATTTTTAAAATTGGTTTCAAGAGTAGTTACCGCATATTTTTCTGCACCCTGCGTATCGGTTTCAACGGGCATTTTCAATATATACTGATAATCGCAAATCATATTGTCGATTACCTCTGTCTTATAATTATCAAGCAATGGCGGCAACATAAGACTGAACATAAGAATAAGGTTTGAAAAAAGTATACCTACAAACAAAACAATGTAGCTTGACTTGTTTTGAAAAATAACACGAAGTCTGAACCTTGTCATAAACTTAAAGTCAGGTAACTTGGCAACCTTTTTCTTTTCCTTTTTGCTGAGGTCACGACGCAAAAATTTAAGCGGTGAAAGCGCCAGCTTTTTGCTGAGAATAAATATATTGACTATCACCATAATAATGCAAGGCACAACGGTTGTTATTACAAACGCATAACCGTTCCACAATGTAACATACGGACCGAGGCTGTAACTTTCGTAATAAATATTGGCAACAATATCCTTAAGCACAGTATAGCCGAGCACATTACCGAGTATTGCACCTACGATTGTAACCACAACAGGGAGCAAAAGATAGTGCCTTAAAAGTTCGCCCTTGGTATAACCCGACGCTCTCAGTGTTCCGATAACGGCTGATTCCTTTTCAATGGTATTTGAAGTAGTGACTGCAAATACAAATGCCATAATTGCAATTACAATGTATAAAAGGGTTATCATCATTGAGGTATCAGAACCAATGTCATCGCCCGAAAAATGTATAGCCTGATTGTCAAGCTCGGATACAAAGTTATTCATCACAGCATTTTTAGCAATTAATTCTTTTAGGTCGGTGTTTTTATCGTGCTTTTGCTGTTCGGTAAGCGAGCTGTCGTTGAAAGTATATGAATAGCAGTAATGTAAATGCTTATCCGATATTTTGTCAAAGGCATTGTCGGTAACCACAGCAACGGTAAAATTCTGCGCATCAAACATCATATCGGTATTATTTTTAAATAATGCCGTATAATCGGGAAAAGCAACATAACCGCTCACCTTGTACTGCCTGCCGTCAAGCTCTGCCTTGTCGCCGATATTAATATTGTTGTTCTCGCCAAAAAGTCTGTCAATCGCAATTTCATCGTCCTGTTTTGGGAACTCGCCCTCAAAAAGCTCGATTTTATCTACATCATTTCTGTTCTTATAAATTCTGTATGCAGCGTTTTTATAGCTTTCTTCCTTGTAAAAATTCTCGTACAATTTAATGTCCTGATTTTCGAGCTTAGTATTCAGTTCATCGGTCATTTTATCATCGAGTACAAAGTAGCCGTCCTCAATGTTATTTTTATCAAAGCTCCCGTCAAAAGCGGTTTTCATACTTGAACCTGCAACAAGAAAACCCGATACAAATCCTATTGTAGCCACCAAAAATATGAAAATAACAATATACTTTCCTATGTCGCTTTTAAGCTCTCGTGGCAATCGCCTGTTAAGCGGATTTTTCATAAATTCATCTCCTTACCAATCAAGATCTTCGGCTTTTACCTTTTCGCTGTTCTCGTATTCCTTACGAATATTTCCATCTCGCAGTTTAATAACCTTGTCTGCCATCAGCTTGATAGCGTCATTATGAGTTACAATAATTACTGTATTTCCGTACTTTTGATTTATAGTTTCAATCAGCTTTAATATGTCCTTTGAAGTCTTGTAGTCAAGTGCGCCCGTTGGTTCGTCACAAAGTAAAATATCGGGATTTTTTACAATAGCTCTGCCGATTGAGGTTCTCTGCTGCTGACCGCCCGAAAGCTGACTCGGCACTTTGTCCTTATGCTCCCACAATCCGAGTGTGTGCAAAAGTTCATCGGTATTGAGCGGATTTTTGCTCAAATATGCGCCAACCTCTATATTTTCTTTAACAGTTAAATTCGGAATAAGATTGTAGAATTGAAATACATATCCGAGGTGGTTTCTGCGGTAAAGCGAAAGCTGTTTTTCGCCCATATCTTCAATTCTGCTGCCGTCAATAGCAATACTTCCGCCGTCTGATTTTTCAATACCGCCAATAATATTCAAAAGCGTAGATTTACCCGAGCCTGACGGGCCAAGTAAAACGCATATCTTGCCCTTTTCAACACCCGTAGTAATACCTTTGAGTACCTTTGTGCGGTTATCCCCTGTTCCGTAGTATTTTTCTATACCCTTAATTTCAAGAAACATACTTTACCTCCTGTTATTATATGAATATATGTTTATCTGTTCATATGTTCGTTAATGATAATTTATCACAAAAAATCAAATATTGTCAAGTAAAAATAATTAATAAAAACTTTAACATATCAATTTAGTTAGTTTTGGCTAACTCTTGCGTTTAAAAATATCTGCCATGTATGGAATTTGCCGACATAGCAGATAAAAATTATACTTTTTCAACTTTCATAGGAATATATCCTGCTTTGATTACAACATCACGCAGAACTTTTTCTTCAACTGCCTGCTTTGCTCTTACAAAAGCAGAATTTTCCGACAGCTTAACCTTTGCAAGGTAATTTTCATCTGAATTAAAAGCGTTTTCAACACGCATTGCACAATTCTTGCAAGTCATACCGTCAATAACGATTTTATATTCATAATTGAAATTTTTTGCATTGCTGTCCTTTGGCTTAACCTTTTTTACACTGTCGCCGCCTGCACCACAGCAACCGCTTTTAAGGTTTTTTATGTATTTTAAAACACCAAACACACAAATAACAGCGATAATTGCACAAACAATAATTGTAGAAATAATAGTATCCATAGTAATCCACCCTTATAGTTAGTTTTCGCTAATCTTAGTATATCACTCTCCTTTTACCTTGTCAAATATAAAAATTGTGCTGATTTTGCGGTAATTTTGTATATTATAAATGTTTGGGGATTTTGAGGAATTGTGGTTAAAAACAGAGTTTAATAAATCTAAAATTTAGGTCAACACTTTTTAAAGGATTGCGGGTTTGGGCAGAGCACATTAAATAATTAAAACGGACTAATTTACAATAAAAATAAACTGTTAAATTTATATCATAGAATAACTAAACCTTAGACTAATCAATACTTTAGTAGGAAACAAAAGTTAAGACCAATGAGTGGCAGAGAGTGAGAAAGTTACACTTGAAAGGTCTTAGAGAAAAGATATTCTAAAGGATGAAAAAGCTTATATGCGTATCTGATTTGCCCTTGAAAGTGGAAAATTAGTAGTTTAGTAGCGTGGCTTTTCTTTTGTTGCTGTCGCATTTGGCTTTCGCCGTTGTGTTCAAACCGCCAAACGGCAAGCCGTTTGGCTATCAAAAGTTTGCGATAGCATAAAGCATTTGTGGGCGTTGCCCACACCCACAAACTTTGAAAAGGTTGACCAAACTTTTAATTTCGGGACGGAAAGTTTTTCCTTTGACTTAATTTGTTGCCCGACCGAAAGTACGCTAAAACATAATTTATTTATGTTTCCCAACATTTAGCATAGTACCACAAAAAGCAGTCCCTCCGAAAAATCGGAGGGACTACTGCGTGACTATCAAAAATTATATTAATTTCTAATTACCAAGTACCTACATTATAGCCTTTATCTGTCTTTGTTGTTTTAGCATAGTAATTGGTGTCTTTTGAACCTGTGTTAATATCAACAGTCTGTGAAGAACCGTTAGTAAAGATTACGCTGTCGCAAGAAGTCGGAACAGTCAATGTATAAACTGCCTGACCGTGGTCATTATTCTCTACGAAATTCATTTTTGTGCCCGGCCAAGCAACTTCACCCTGACTGCCGCTTGTCCAATAATAACAGTAAATTGTACCGTCCCAGTTAAGTGAGTTTGCAAATGTTACTGTGTATGTACCGCTTGGAGTTGTTGTAGGCTCTGTTGTCGGTTCTGCAGTTGTAGGCTGTGCTGTAGTTGGCTGTGCTGTTGGTGCCGCTGTACTTGCTTGTGTTGTTGGCTGTGTAGGCTGTACAATATATTTATACTGACCTACTAAACTGCCGTCTGCAATATTATAAACCAAGTACATCTGAACAAGTGTAGCGTCAATTACATCAACACTGCCGTCATCATTTGCATCTGCCACAATAAGCTGTTTATCTGTCAATGTTGACTGCTCACTGATAAATAACTGTATAACAGATACATCATTGATTGAAATGTTGCCGTCTGTATCAACATCGCCTATCAATACTTTATCAGACGGTGTTGTAGGAATTTCTGTTGCAGATGTTGACGGCTGTGCTGTGGTAGGTTGTGTAGTCGGTGCTGTTGTAGGAACTTCACCTGAATCGTAAAGATATACAACATTGATTACGCCTGCGGAATAATTGCCTGTTGCATTTAAAGGAGTAATTACATTTTTACCTGCAACTGCAGAAGTTGTGTATGTGTCGTTTGAAGTAACCTTTGTTTTCTCGCTTACAACATCAGCGGCAATCTTTTTGCCTGTTGCAATATCAATATGGCTTGTAATTACTGTACCGGTAAATGTGATAGCACCGTTATTAATCCATACTTCGCCAGATGCAGGATAACCGCTTGCGCCCTGTCCCGGCTCCTGAGCTGTATTTGAAGTTGGGTGGAACATTACATAGCAAGCAGATGCAGGAACTGTACATTTGTACCAACCGTCGCCCTCGCTTGTCATTACTGTAGCGGTATTCCATTCGCCTGTCGGATTTTTGCCGTCGTCTGTATATGAATAGCAACGAACATCTGACCAGCTTGACGGCTTTTTGTAGTGAACTACTGTGCTTGTAGAATTAAGCTTTTTGTACTTAAATGTAATAGTTGTGTCAGTACCCGAGAAAGTACCGCTTGTGTTTGCAGGGAAACTATCTGTATCAAGCTGATAACCCTGAATTGTTGCAGGACTTACAGAGTATTCATCTCCGCTTCTCATTTTGTTCTTAACAGAGTCTTTAACCTTTGTGCCGTTTGCATTTACATAGTTTACTGTAAGGTAACCTGAGGAAATACCCGAAGATTTGTATGTAAATGTTACAGTGTATGTCTTGCCGCTTTCAACTTTACCTGTTGTTGTGCCTGTTGTATTAACAAGATTATAGTCATAAAGAAGTGTTGTATCAGGTAAAGCACGGTATGTTGTACCTGTCTTATAAGTAGCTGATGTGCTCTTTAAAACATTGCCGTTTTCATCAACATGGTTTACCTTAAGTGTACCGTATGTAGGCTCTGCATTCTGAAGATTACCGAATGTAGATGACTGAACAAGTACGCAAGTACTTCTTGCAGGGATAGAATATGATTTGCCCGAAACTGTGCCAAGACTTTCAAGTCCTGCCTTTGTGCCGTTTGCAACAACTGTCCAGCCGCTGCCGTCAAGATCGATTGTGCAAGCCTGTGTACCGCTGTTTACGAGTACGCAAACCTTGCCCCACTCGCCGGCTGTGTTATTGGAATATGTATAAGCAACAACATAGCCGTATGATGACTGGAATGTAGGAGTTGAGAAGTTACCTCCCTTGAGCGGTGTGTAATTCTCTCTGATTTTAAGAAGGCCCTTATAATAATCGGCTGTTTCAGAATATGTCTTTAAACGAGTCCAATCAATGGCATTGATTGAATCGGCTGATTTATAACTGTTGTGGTCGCCCTGCTTTGTACGGCAGAATTCCGAACCCGCTGTCATAAATACTATGCCCTGTGAAGTCATGAGAAGTCCCATTGTGGCTTTCATCTGATCTGTAAGCGAAGAGGAAGTAGAGTTCCAATCCTTACTGCCGTTACTAAGCACCATCTTATCCCACATAATAAGGTTATCGTGGGCATCGGCATAAGCAATTATCTGTGAAGGAGCTTTTGCACCGAAGCACTGACCCTTTACACCGTTTACAACTGTGTAAGTTTTACCATTATTACCCTGAATAAAACCGGTTGATGCATCGTTTGTACCACCCTTAATAGCATCACGGTATGAGTCGCAGAACATACCTACTCTTGCATCAAGCTGAGAAGCTTTGCTCTGAAAACAACCGTCGCTGATTGCGGATGAACCGCCTGTCCAAGGCTCACCGTACATAAGAATCTTCTTACCCGAACCGTCCGAATAAAGGTTATCAAGACTTGAACGAATCTGATTCATAGTAGTAATGTCGTGAAGTCCCATAAGGTCAAAACGGAAACCGTCAATGTGGTACTCGCTTGCCCAATAGAGAATTGAGTCGATCATATACTTTCTGTACATAAGTTTATCGGATGCAGTTTCGTTACCGCAGCCTGAACCGTTTGAATAAACGCTTGAACTTGTTTTTCTGTAATAGTAGTTAGGAACTGTATCTGTAAAACATGAACCCTCTGTTACATATGTATGGTTGTAAACAACATCCATTACAACGGAAATACCTCTGTCATGAAGTGCCTGAATCATCTGCTTAAATTCAGTGATTCTAACATTACCGTCATATGGGTTAGAAGAATATGAGCCCTCGGGAACATTGTAGTTTACAGGGTCATAACCCCAGTTTCTGTTTGTTGCCGAACCTGTAATTGTTTCGTCAACAGAGCCGTAATCATATACAGGCATAAGCTGAACACAGTTAATGCCTGATTTTACAAGGTAATCGGCGCAAGTAGATACAGCATTTGCACTTGTGTCTGAGCTGATTTTTGTGCCGCCCTCTGTGAAAGCAAGGTATTTACCTTTATTGTCATCACTGACGCCCGAAGTGTCCGAAATTGAGAAGTCACGAACATGAACCTCCCATACCACTGCCTCCTGAGCATTGTTGAAAAGAACATGGTTATCGCTGTCCCAACCCTCAGGGTCGGTTGAATCAAGGTCAACAACCATTGAACGATTGCCGTTTACACCTGTTGCTTTTGAATAAACATCCTGTGTTTCGTTTGTTGTACCGTTTACGGTAACAAGATAAGTATAGTATGTGTTCTTAAGGTCACCGTTTACAGTAACCGACCACATACCTGTAGAGCTGTTCTTTTTAAGGTTATAAGTGCCGAGAACAGCTGCACCTGATTCAGAATCGGAACCTGTTGCATAGAGTTTAACCTTTACAGCAGATGCCTCCGGTGACCATACCTTAAACTCTGTTGAACTTTTTGTGTAATTTGCACCAAGATTTTTCTCGTTGTAAGCATTGCTTGCATAATTTTCAAGATAACTTGCGTTGTAGTAATTACCTGCCGACACTGCTTCGGTATCTGTGGTTGCCGCTGTTGTTGACAACGATGTCATACCAAAGAGCATTGTAGCACTAAGTAAAACTGCAATCGTTCTTTTTAAAAACATTTCTTTCTCTCCTTTTTTCTATTTGCTTTATATATTAGTAATCAAATTTTAGCAAATATTTCAAAGTTTTGATTTCTTTTACAGAAAATAAATAAGCACATTAAAACAAAGTTTTGCTGTGCTTATTGTGCATAATTAACAAAATTGTTTTCTATCCAAAAAATCAGTCAAAATCAGTAATAAGCTGCATATCAGCCGAAAACACAAATTTAACGGGAATAAGTATTTTCTTGTTCTACACGCAAGAAATATTATTGCAATTTAACACGGCATGGCAACAATAAATACAGAACTGATTTAATTATATATGACAGCATATGACAGCGTTCACTAAGTCAACACATTTCAAACATTTATTCCGAATATTATTTATGTAATTAACAAATTTGTATAGCATTTTAACTATAATAATCATCAATGATATTTTTATGGTTACAAATTTATACTTTTTTGTTTAGTTCTGTATCTGAAAAATGACAAAAAATTTACAATAAATCTACATAAAAAACAAAATTGTATTTTGTTAAAATATACAAAGATAAATATATACCTATACTTTTGTGCGTATTTGCCTTGACTTTTATCGTAAAACGATGTATTATCTTGCTTAAGGGTGATTGGTATTCACAAAGAAAGGTTACTTTTATTTTATGTTACTGTTCAGAATTAATACTTATTCTAACAATGCTAATATTTCCTACGGTATTGATGTAATTGACAAAGAGCGAACTGTCAGGCAATATGCCAATCTGTCCGATAATGCGGAAGAGATAAAGAAACTTGTTATTCTTTGCAATTCTCTTGATATTGAGGAATGTCACATTGACGATATAGTAGAAGATTTTTTAACTGATTTCAAAACATATTAATATAGCTATTTTCTTGCAGATGTGTTATACTTATATCATAAATTATTAGGGTGATATCAGTGATATGCAATTTATGTCCAAGAAAATGCAATGCACAAAGAAGTGAATCAAGCGGCGGCGGCTTTTGCCGAATGGGAACAAATCCCGTAATAGCGAGAGTTGCACCTCATTTTGGCGAAGAGCCTTGCATCAGCGGAGCAAACGGAAGTGGTACAATTTTTTTCAGCGGTTGCACCCTCGGCTGCGTTTACTGCCAGAACTATGAGATTTCGTCTTTGCACAAAGGCAGAGAGGTTACGCCGCAACAGCTCGCCGACTGCTACAAAAGACTTGAAGAGCAAAATGTTCATAACATAAACCTTGTTACAGCCGACCATTTTGCACCTGCCGTTGTAAAGAGCTTTGAAATTTACAAGCCAAAAATTCCCATTGTGTATAATTGCAGCGGTTACACAAGTCCGAAAATTCTAAATATGCTTGACGGTATAGTAGACATCTACCTGCCCGATTTTAAGTACAGCAGCAACGAGCTTGCGCTCAAATACTCGCTTGCACCAAACTATGTAGAAACCGCAACCGTAGCAATTAAAGAAATGCTGTTTCAGGTTGGGTTTCCACAGTTTGATGACCGACAGATGATGCAGAAAGGCATAATAGTAAGACATCTTATTCTTCCGTCACACACAAAGAACAGTATGGAAGTTCTTGATATTCTCAAGAAAAACTACGGCAATCAAATACTTGTCAGCCTTATGGGGCAGTACATACCTATGGGCAATGCTAATAAATATGAAAAAATAAACCGAAAAATTACAAAACGAGAGTATCAAAAGGTTAAGGACTACTATATGATGCTCGGCTTTGACGGCTTTACCCAAGAGCTTGACTCAGCCGACCGCAAATATGTGCCCGACTGGGATTTTTAATATTGTGTAAGAATCAAATTTATTGATTAATATCGACATTCATAATATAAATCAAATTTTTAAGCGACAGTTAGTTTATGCTGTCGCTTGTTTTTATTCGGTTAATTCTTGTTGCCATTCAATTTTATGCGTGTTATAATTAAAAAAATTACAGAGTATCAGGGAGTTATTATGGACACATTACTTACCCTTGGTTTAAACCTTGTTTCTTTAAGCCTTACGATTATAAGTACCGTTGTATTTATACAAAATTCATACAGTCAAAAGATGTCACGATATTTTACTGCCTGTCAGATTTTAATTATAAACTGGATAGTATGCCATATTTTTGACATTTTCACCACAAACCTTTCGGTAAAAATAATTCTCAGCAATATCGGCTACTTCTCTGTATGCACTATAGGAACTGTGTTTTTGGTTTTTGCTTTGCATTACACAAAAGCCGCTACAGTAAAAAGTAAAATTTTTAAATCAGCCGTATTTCTTCCGTCAACAATTCTCTTTTTACTAAAAATCACAGATCCTATTTTTCATTTATTTTTTAAAAGTTATCAGAGCAACGAAGTAATCGGCGGAAACGGATTTTACATAACGGTTGCATATAATTACTTGTTGCTGATAATATCCGTTTGTTTAATGGCTGGAAAAAACATTAAATCTTTTAAAGAGAATTTCCCGCAGATACTTTTGATTTCGCTTTCGGCAATAATTCCCGTTACTTTCAACTTAATTTCTTTGCTTGATATTTTTTCAATAAGATATGATTTTACTCCTGTATCTTTTTCAATAACTTCTTTACTGATATTTTTAGCTGTTTATAAATACGAATTTATTACCATTCCTCCGCTTACCGTAAAATATCTTATGAGCTCAATAAACGAAGGAATAATTGTTACAAATCAAAAACATAAAATTACCTATATTAATGACGCAGTAAAAAAAGCCTTTAATCTTGATGACAGTATTTTACATAAAGATTGTATTACAGCATTTATGCGTATTGCGGAAATCACAAACAGCGATATTTCAAAATTCAGCGATTTACTGAATAAAAACTCAAGTTCATTAGATGTTTCCGTTTCGGAAAACAAATACTTTGAAATCAGCAAAATGCCCGTTTGCAACGAAAAAAGAACCGTATCCGAAATATTTGTTTTTTATGATGTAAGTACATATTATATGCTGAATAAAAAACTGTCAGAAAAAAATCAAGAACTTACAAAAGCAAATACACAGCTTGCTAAGATGAATGTAATAGAAAAACGACTTGCCGTTGAAAAAGAACAGACAAGAATTGCGCAGGAACTTCACGATTCTGTCGGTCACGGACTTGTTTCAATTATGACATTGCTAAAGCTGTCGCTGATTGACAAAAACAATTCTAATGAAAATACAAAAAAGGCTTTGCAAGCCTCCGAATTATTACTTAATGATGTAAGAAAATGCGTTGTCGGCATTAAAACAGATACAAAATCAAGCATTTCTGCCAGAATACAAGATTTTATATGTAATTACAATTCAGGAAACAGTTGTATTGAATTTACTGAAATGGGCGAAGAAAAATCATATCACGGTTTTGCATCCGACACAATTTTCAGCGTTGTTCGTGAGGCTGTCACCAATTCAATCAGACACGGAAATGCAAACAAAATTGAAGTTATACTTAAATTTTCAGAGAATTGTATCAGACTTTATATAATTGACGACGGTACAGGCTGTGGTAAAATTGTTCCTGATTTCGGACTTAAAGGAATGAAAGAAAAGATTAATTCTATCAGCGGAAATATTGAGTTTTCTTCATTACCCGATAACGGATTTTCCGTAAAAGCATATATTCCCGTGGAGGTGATAAATTATGATTAATGTTATAATTGCAGACGATGATGATATTTTCAGAAACGGTTTAAAGATAATTATTGAACAGGACAAAGATATAAAAGTATGCGGTCTTGCAAGTAACGGAAATTCGGCATATGATTTATGCAAAACAGAAAAGCCCGACATTGTACTTATGGATATGCAAATGCCGTATTGTGACGGCTCAAGTGCTACTTATAAAATAAAGCAGGACTTTCCGAATATTAAAGTGCTTGTATTAACCACATTTGACGATAAAGCCACAGTAAGCAAAGCGTTGACAAGCGGAGCAGACGGATATGTGCTCAAAGATGTTGATGAAACAAAAATAGTTAATGCTATAAAAAGCACGATGCTCGACATAAATGTTTTCGGAAAAACCATTTTTGACAGCTTGAAAGGAAAACTTGCAAAAAACAATACGCACACAGTAAAACTTACAAACAGAGAAACCGAATTGCTTGTCAATGTGGCAAAAGGACTTAGCAACAAAGAAATTGCTAAAACTATGTTTTTATCCGAGGGTACTGTAAGAAATAATATTTCGGCACTGCTTTTAAAACTAAAACTAAGGGACAGAACTCAACTTGCTGTTTATGCAGTAAAAAATGATTATATTTAAAAATCTTAACGGCTCATTTTAAATTTATTGAAATGAGCCGTTTTATCTTAAAAACAGTGACAAATGTCATCTATCATTATATTCTTTTATATGCTATATTAATGGCATATAAAAGAAGTGTAGGTGATGTTATGAAAAAGCAAAATAAAAAATTACTGGTAGGTCTTGCTGCCATTATGCTGGTATCCTGTTGCATATTTATTTTTATCACTCAAGGTTTTTCGGGTACTCACAGATGGGGCGGTTTTCAGTACGAAAACGACAAATATTATAATAACAATACCGCTACCATAACAAAAGCATACTATCCTAAAAAACAAATGGTTATTCCCTCTACAATCTTTTTTTATAAAGTTCGGGCTTTGGGCGGTTATGTTTCAAGTCGCTCACTATGGGGTGTTGACAGAACCGGAATGTTTGAAAATGATAAAGTTGTCGAAGAAGTCATAATATCAGAGGGTATTGAATCAATCGTTGACGGATGTTTTCATAATGCAATTGCCTTAAAAAGTTTGGAATTTCCAAGCACAATAAAAGATATATCCGTTACTGATTGCAAAAATCTGACAAGTGTAAAATTTTCAGAAAATACAGTTGAAATAGAAGATTTATCATTTCAAGATTGCTCTTCATTGGAAAAGATTATTCTCCCTGAAAATATCGCTTACGACGGTATATCCAATTATGCTTTTTACAACTGCACATCTTTACAAGAAATAAACATACCCGATTCAGTAACCCGTATCAATAATTTGACATTTTATAATTGTGTTTCGCTAAAACAAATTGATTTATCAAAAAATATTACAAAAATATCTAAATGTGCTTTTAGCAAATGCTCCGGTTTAGAAAAAATATATATTTACGAAAAATGCACCTCAATAGCAGACAATGCATTTGACGGTTGTTGCAAGTTAACCATATACGGAATAAAAGGTTCATATGCAGAACAATATGCAAATGAACACAATATACCTTTTGAAGAATTAGATACAACATATGAGCCTACAGACTAGAAAGTAGTAGTTTGTTAAAAATCAGCGGAATATAGAGGATATTGCATATTCCGCTGATATTATTTTTATAATATTTATTTTACCTAGGTGATATGATGGAGAAAATAAAAAAATATGAATTACCTATTGGAATATTGTGCGTAGTGTTAGTGATATTTATATTGTTGCAAATCTTTTCAAGTGAACATTGGTGGTTTGGGTACACATATGAAACCGATGGATATACAAATAATTCGGCAACAATTGTAAAGATAAACTACCCGTCAGAGAAAGTTGTAATTCCTTCAACAATATTTTTCCATAAAGTAAATGCTTTAGGCGGATATATTACAGGACATAATTTGTGGGGTGCGGAAAGAAAAGGAATGTTTGAGGACAACGATATAGTAAAAGAGATTGTCGTTTCTGAAGGGATAGAGTATATAGGTGACCGTTGCTTTACTAATTGTATTTCATTAGAAAGCATTCAACTTCCAAGTACCATAAAACAATTCTCTATTATTAATTGTGAAAGCCTGAAAAATGTTAATTTTAATGGTGATGTGAAAAAAATTGAAAGTTTATCATTTGAAGGCTGTTCTTCATTAGAGACTCTTGTAATTCCGGATAATATTACTATTAGAGGTATCGCGTCCGGTGCTTTTGATGGATGCACATCTTTAAATAGCATAAATATTCCTGATAATATTAGAATTATAGAAGATTATACATTTAGTGATTGTACATCCTTAAAACAATTGTTTTTGTCCAGAAATATTTCACATATTTATTCGAGAGCTTTTGAAAATTGCACTTTGTTGGAGAAAATTACTATCTATGATAAAATTGAGTATATTGCTGATAATGCCTTTGAAGGTTGTGATAAGCTCACAATCTATGGAATAAAAGGCTCATATGCAGAACAATATGCAAACGAACACAATATACCTTTTGAAGAATTAGATACAATATATTAGCCTACAAACTAGTAAATAGCTGTACAACAGATAAATTTTATTTGACCTAAGGTGAGACATTATGAGAAAAATATTTTATGCCCTTATATGTATTCAGATATCCTTTCTGTTACTACTTTGTGGCTGTACGAGAAAAGAAACAACAAAACAAGGTTTTGAATATTATATAACAAGCGGATATAATTATACATTAAAAGATGGAAAAGCGGTACTTATTGAAAAAACGGTTAATAAAGATGATGAGATTATTAATCTACCTGATGAAATAGACGGATATCCTGTTATAGGGATAGGCAGGTATCATTATACTTTTATTTACGGAGAAACAACAAGAGGAATGTTTGAGAATAATGAAAGTATCAAAACGGTCGTATTGCCATCAAAATTGGAAATGATAGATTCACAGGTTTTTAATTGGTCTTCAATTCAATGTATTGAGTTTCCAAATACGCTTTGCAATGTTGGGCAATTTGCATTGTCAAGCTGTGTTTACTTAACTGATGTAAAGTTTGGCGAGGGACTAAAAACAATTTCTATGGGTATGTTTTCGCATTGTACAGCACTGGGAGAGATTTCTTTGCCAAAAAGTATTGAAAAAATTGCTTCTTATGCATTTGAAGGATGCGAGTCTTTAGAAAAAATCGTGATTTATAACAATTGTGTAGAAATAGATGACACAGCTTTTGACGGTTGCTGCAAGTTAACCATATACGGAATAAAAGGTTCATATGCAGAACAATATGCAACCGAGCATAACATACCTTTTATGGAAATAAAGGAATAATTAAAACAATGGATAAGGAAATAATTAAAGATAACAAAATAAAACTCATCATATGTATTATACTTTCATTATCAATTTTCAGCATATATATTCCTATTAATACAGGCGGATATTTTACAATAATAATGTGGTTTGTTCAAATTATCATACCAATTATTTTCGGAGTGCTGATAAAGGAATATAAAAACTTTTGTATTTGTATAGCCGGTCTGACTTTATCAAATATACTAAGCAGTATTTTTATATGGATATGGGTACAAAACCAAATTACAATGGTAAAAGAATCAGTTAAAAACTATGGATCAGTATTTGCAATTGCCGCATTCGGTATAATTTGCAGATCTTTCAATTATATTTACTGTTTTTGTATGCATAGAGTGTATTATATACTTTATTGTACGATATAAAAATTACAAACAAAAATTAAACAGCTGACTTTAACCGACAGACAACAGATTTATTATAGTCTTTGCCTGTCAATTTTTTTATATTTTGTTTTTAAAAAAATTAATATTCATTATGTATTGTTTTATTTGTAGAATTATGGTATAATCAATTAAAAATTTCTTAAACGAGGGATATATTATTATGGAAAAGAAAAGAAGTAACTTTTCCGGTGGCCTGGGATTTGTATTTGCTGCGGCAGGCAGTGCAGTAGGCCTCGGAAACATCTGGCGATTCCCATATCTTGCCGCACAGTACGGCGGCGGTATTTTTATTTTGGTTTACCTTATATTAGCCGTAACCTTCGGTTTTGCAATGCTTACCGCTGAAATTGCTATCGGAAGAAAAACAAAGTTAAGCCCTGTACTTGCCTATAAAAAGCTCAACAGCAAATTCGGCTTTTTGGGCGTACTTGCAGTTATAGTTCCTATCATAATCTGCCCTTACTACTGTGTAATCGGCGGTTGGGTAACAAAGTATGTTACAGTATATGCACAAGGTCTTGTTACACAAGCGGCAGGAGATAATTATTTTTCCGACTTTATCAGTAATCCGTGGTCACCGCTTATATTCTTTCTTATATTTATGGGAATAAGCGTATGCGTAATTTTGCTCGGTGTTAAAAACGGCATTGAAAAAATCAGTAAATTTCTGATGCCAATGCTTATTATTCTTACAATCGGAATTTCGGTTTATGCACTGACACTTCCGGGTGCGCTTGACGGCGTTGCCTACTACCTTGTACCGGATTTCAGCAAATTCTCCATAATGACGGTTGCAGGTGCTTTGGGACAGCTTTTCTACTCTATGAGCCTTGCAATGGGTATTATGGTTACCTACGGTTCATACACAAAGAATGAAATTAACCTTACAAAATCCGTAAATCAGATTGAAATTTTCGACTCAGCCGTTGCACTTCTTGCAGGTCTTATGATTATTCCTGCCGTTTATGTATTCAGCGGTGAGGCAGGTCTTTCAAAAAGCGGCCCGGGTCTTATGTTTATGACTCTTCCAAAAGTATTTGACCAAATGCCCGGCGGCGACATAGTTGCCCTGCTGTTCTTTATCCTCGTATTTTTTGCGGCAATCACAAGTGCCATTTCAATTATGGAGGCTATTGTATCCTCGCTTATGGATAAGTTCCATGTAAAGAGATGGGTCGGCTGTCTTATCGTAATCGGACTTTGCTTGTTGATGGGTATTCCGTCATCACTCGGCAACGGAATCTGGTCCGACTTTAAGATTTTCGGAATGGATATTCTGTCATTCTTCGATTTCTTCAGCAACAGTATTCTTATGCCGATTGTAGCGTTCTTCACCTGTATCCTTATAGGTTGGGTTATCAAACCAAAGGCTATTACAGATGAAGTTACACGCAACGGCGAAGCTTTCAAAAGAAAAGGTTTGTTTAATGTAATAATTAAATATGTCGCTCCGATTTGCCTTATCATTATTCTTGTAACATCAATTCTTACTCAATGCGGAATTATCAAAATCTAAAACAAACCAAAACACTCTGCCATATTGCAGGGTGTTTTTTATTTGCCAAAATTAATAGTACCGCTTTTTTTCGTACTTTTCGGGTAAAATAAATTTAACATTTACTCGGAGGTAACAACGATGGAAAGCCGGTTTTTAACAACAGAAAATCTCTGCAATTTTAAAAAGCATTTAATTTTACAAGAAAAAAGCAAGGCAACGATAGAAAAATATTTGCGAGATGCAAAAGCTTTTTTGACTTTTGTCAGCAAAAACGAAATAACAAAAGAAACAGTTATTGCATACAAAGAACATTTAAAGGAAAATTATGCCGTACGGAGTGTAAACTCAATGCTTGCAAGCATAAACTGCCTATTTGATTTTTTGGATTGGCTTGATTTAAAAATTAAAGCCTTAAAATTACAGCAACAGGTATTCTGTTCTGAAGAAAAAGAACTCACAAAAGCGGAATACACAAGGCTTTGCACAGCGGCAAATCGCAAACATAACGAACGATTAAATTTAATTTTGCAAACCATATGCGGAACAGGTATTCGAGTAAGCGAATTGCAATTTATAACCGTTGAGGCTGTAAAACAAAGCGAGGCGATTGTATCGCTCAAGGGCAAAACACGCTCGGTATTTATCGTAAAAGACTTAAAGAAAAAACTGCTTTGCTATGCGGCAAAGCAGAACATTAAAAGCGGTATGATTTTTATAACACGAACAGGCAAACCCATAAACCGCACAAATATATGGCGTGAGATGAAAAACTTATGTAAAGAGGCAAATGTAAACCCGAAAAAGGTATTTCCGCATAATCTGCGTCACTTGTTTGCTCGCGTATTCTATGCTATTGAAAGGGATATTGCAAAACTTGCGGATATACTCGGTCACAGCAGTATAAACACAACACGAATTTATATTATTTCCACAGGCACAGAACATCGCCGCCGTATGGAAAAAATGCATTTGATTATTTAGTTTATAAAAAGAGCTATCCAAAATGGCGATTACAACATAATCAGCATTATGTTGTAAATTGATATAATTATAAGTTCAGTATATCATATTTTAATCAATTTTACAACAGATACAGATACATAAAAGATAAAAATATCCAAATTGTCACTTTTTAATACAAAGCAAATAAGCCTTTTCAAGATTGATTATGACAAGGCTTGCTTTTTTATGCTCATTTTTAGTTTTTAGCACTCACAAATCATTGGTGAGTGCTTTTTGTTTTTCCGCAGTACAACATAATGCTGATTATGTTGTGGAATTTACAAAACGAGGTGATAAAAGATTGGCAAAACAAGTTAAGTCCAAGCAAAGAGTTGCAGAGTATGGCGAAGTTTTTACCAATGAACGAGAAGTAAAAGCAATGTGCGACTTGGTTGCACAGGAATGTGGCAGAATTGACAGTCGATTTTTAGAGCCTGCATGTGGCAACGGAAATTTTCTTGCCGAAATTCTTACAAGAAAATTAGCAACAGTAAAAAAGTTATATAAAAGTAATTCTTATGATTATGACCGATATTCCGTTCTTGCCGTATCAAGCGTATACGGCATTGACATTATGCAAGACAATACCGAAGAGTGTCGAAAACGATTATACGGAATTTGGAATAAAGAATATAAATCCGTTTGCAAAAAACAATGCAATGATGATACACGAAAATCAGTTGAATACATACTCAGCAAAAATATTTTATGCGGTAATGCACTTACTCTTATGTGTGTTGACGAAAACCAAGAGGATACAGCCGTTCCCATTGTTTTTCCCGAATGGAGTTTAGTGCAGTACACAAAACTAAAAAGGCGTGATTTTCGCCTTGATGTCATGCTCAAAGTAGGCGAAAAGCCAAATAATCAAAAATCACTTTTTGATTCAGATGATGACATAAGTCAATATTTATCGCAAAACCCTGTTACGGGGGAATATATGGCGGAACCGATGTGCGAATATCCGCCGATAAATTACAGGAGGATATGGGAAAATGGCTGAAAGCTTTTTTGATAAGATTTATAAAAACAAAACCCAACACACGCCCGATGTGCTCTCTTGCCTTGCCAATTTGTCAAATGATGAGGTTTTCACTCCGCCGGATGTTGTAAATCAAATGCTTGACCTTTTGCCGCAGGAATTATTTCAAAATCCAAACACTACATTTTTAGACCCCGCTTGTAAAACGGGCGTTTTTTTGCGTGAAATTGCAAAGCGATTACTTGTAGGACTTGAAGATAAAATACCAAATTTGCAAGAGCGTATCGACCATATTTTTCACAAACAACTTTACGGCATTGCAATAACGGAACTCACAAGTCTGCTGTCACGCCGCAGCCTCTATTGCTCAAAATATCCGAACGGACCGTATTCTATCACAAAGTTTGATAATCCGGAGGGCAATATCAGATTCAGAAGAATTAATCACACTTGGGGCAAAAACGAAAAATGCGTTTTTTGCGGCGCAAGCAAAGAACAATGGGACAGAGAGGATACTCTTGAAACCTATGCTTATGAATTAATCCATACAGAAAATCCGGAAAGGCTATTCAATATGAAATTCGATGTAATAATATCTAATCCGCCGTATCAAATGACTTTTGGTATTGAGGGCGGTAACAGTTCAAATGCAAAATCAATATACAATCTTTTTATTGATAAAGCAGCTAAATTAAATCCGAGATATATGTGTATGATTACTCCAAGTAGGTGGATGACTAAAACAGCACAAGGTATTCCTGATATTTGGATTGAAAACGCACTACATTCAAATCAATTTAAAATTATACACGATTTTGAGGATGCATCAGAATGTTTTCCGGGGGTAGAAATCAAAGGTGGTGTAAGTTATTTCCTTTGGGAAAAAGATTATAATGGAAAATGCAAATATTATTTTCATAAAGCATCGATGACATCACCTATTTACAGATACGACTATCTTGATTCAAAAAATGCCGGCATTGTTGTTAGAAATCCTCAAGCTTATTCGATATTAGAAAAAATAGAACAATATGAAGGCGCTTATTATAATAATACAGCAAATAATTTTTCAGGATTAGTAAGTGCAAAACATTTCTTTGATGATAGCAACTATCTAACATCTAATTGGAAAGGATACAAGGATAAATCTAGCTCAGATTATACAATCAAATATTATCTTAATGTTGACAGAGAAAGAACTTTTAGATGGATAAACAATTCACAATTACCTAAAAATAAAAAGACAAAAGATTTATGGAAAGTATTTATACCTGCCGCAGGTGGTAGTGGCTATGATGATATAATTCTTGGTAAACCCTTCATTGGCGAGCCTGGAAGTGTTTGTTCTCAAACATTTTTGGTAATAGGGTATGACCCAGAAAAGCACAACTTTTCAAGATTGGAATGCGAAAATATTATTACATACATTCAAACTAAATTTTTCAGGTATTTAGTCAGCATTAAAAAGAAAACACAAAACGGACCTCGTGGAGTATACCAGTTTGTTCCAATTCAAGATTTCACACACAAATGGACTGATGAAATGCTTTACGAAAAATATAATCTTTCTAACGATGAAATAAATTTGATAGAAAGCACTATCCGTCCAATGGAACTGGGAGGTGACAACTAATGGCAGGAAATATAAGTTTATCTGACATTTTGCACAACCGTCCTGCGGTTGTACCTACAATTTACGGCTACGCCTTGCCTACTGTTGCCGACCACAAAGGCTACATAAAGATAGGCTATACCGACCGTGAGAATACAGAAACAAGAATTAAAGAACAACTGCACACTGCCGCAATTCCGTTTAAAATTTTGTTTAAAGAATCTGCCATGCGCTCAGACGGTACTTGCTTTACAGATAAAGACATTCACCGATTGCTAAGGCACAAAGGTTTTAGACAATTAAACGAGGGTAAAGATCACAACGAATGGTTTTACTGCAATGAAAAAGATGCACAAAATGCAATTGAAGAAATGCGTACAGGCATTCGTTTTGAAGGTCAGCGCACATGGAATTTTACTATGCGCCAGGAACAGCAAACAGCTGTTCAGATGGCAAAGGACTATTATATGCAGGCTAAAAAAGAAGATCCCTCTCGCCCACCTAAATTTTTGTGGAATGCAAAAATGCGATTTGGCAAAACCTTTGCCACATATCAGCTTGCCAAAGCTATGAATTTTAAAAAAATTCTGATTTTAACCTTTAAACCTGCGGTTGAATCAGCTTGGCAAGAGGATTTATCTCACCATATTGATTTTGCAGGTTGGCAGTTTGTTTCAAACAAAGAGGCAAAATTTGATGCAAAACAGCTTGACGAACAATATGATGCTTGCGACAAAACAAAGCCTATTGTGGTATTCGGTTCGTTCCAAGATTTGCTCGGTACAAATAATGCAGGCGGAATAAAAACAAAAAATGAATTTATACATTCAACAAATTGGGATTTAGTTGTATTTGATGAATACCATTTTGGTGCTTGGCGTGAAAATGCAAAAAACCTTTTTGAAAGGTTTGACGAAGAAAATAATGATTTTGATATAGAAAAATATCAAAAAGAAGAGGCAGGAAATGCGATCAACGAATCGTTTTTGCCTATATCTGCTTATCATTATCTTTATCTATCGGGAACACCTTTCAGAGCGCTTAATTCGGGTGAATTTTTGGAAGACCAAATTTTCAACTGGACATATTCTGATGAACAGTCAGCTAAAGAAAATTGGAAGGGTGACCCAAACAAAAACCCCTATGCGGCACTGCCTAAAATGGTTATGCTGACATACAAGGTGCCCGATTCGATAACGAATGTAGCAACAAATGAGGGGTATGATGAGTTTGACATCAACGAATTTTTCCGTGCCGAATGTGAGGATAAAAACAAACCCGAAACTGCAAAATTTGTATATGAGGATTATGTTCAAAATTGGCTTAAAATGATTCAAGGCAACTATATGCCTGTTGACGGCTTAAAACTCGGTGCAGAGCGACCACCAATGCCGTTTTCAGACACAACTCTCTTAAATGTTTTATCACATACACTTTGGTTTTTACCTAATGTTGCAAGTTGCTATGCAATGTATAATCTATTGAGGAGAAAGCAGAACAATTTTTTTAACGATTACAAAATCATTGTTTGTGCAGGAACTAAAGCAGGAATAGGTATTGAGGCTTTATCACCTGTTCAAAACGCTATGGACGATCCGCTCAAGACAAAAACTATTACTTTATCTTGCGGTAAACTAACAACAGGTGTTACTGTAAGACCATGGGCAGGCGTATTTATGCTACGCAACTTGAAATCTCCCGAAACATATTTTCAAACAGCATTTCGTGTTCAATCACCTTGGGAAATAAAAGATGAACATGGTAATCGTGAAATTGTAAAGCAAGAGTGCTATGTATTTGACTTTGCTTTAGAACGAGCATTACGACAAATTTCGGACTATTCATGCCGACTGAAAGTAGACGATACAAGTCCGGAACAAAAAGTATCGGAATTTATCAATTTTCTTCCTGTATTAGCCTTTGACGGTTCATCTATGAATCAAATAAATGCGCAGGATATTTTGGATATTACATATGCCGGAACATCCGCAACACTACTTGCAAAGCGTTGGCAAACCGCACTTCTTGTTCATGTTGACAACGATACACTTAAAAAGCTGCAAAATAACCAAGACGCATTGAACGCTTTAATGAATATCGAAGGATTTCGCTCTCTTAACTCCGAAATACAAACGATTATCAACCGCTCTGAAAAAGTTAAAAAGCTAAAAAAAGAAAAAGGTGATAATCTAACAAAGCAAGAAAAAAAAGAACTGACCGAAGACGAGAAAAAGGCAAAATCATTGCGTAAACAGGTTCAAGAAAATTTGCTTAAACTTGCCGCCCGTATTCCTGCTTTTATGTATTTGACCGATTACAGAGAGCAAACAATCAAAGATGTTATAACTCAAATTGAACCGGAACTTTTCAAAAAAGTAACGGGATTGTCTGTTAAAGACTTTGATGTTTTATGCTCTATTGGCTTGTTTGATCCGGAAAAAATGAATCAAGGTATTTTTGGTTTCCGCAAATACGAAAATTCAAGTCTTAACTATACAGGTATCGACAAACACGAGGGCGAGGCTGTCGGTGGTTGGGATACAGTACTGCGCAGAGAAGAATATGAGGAGCTATACTCAAAGCAACAAGCAACAGTTACTGATTGGACAGATGCCATAACCCCTGCCGTTCACATAGACATAGATAAAAAAGCAAAAGATGTTCCGAAAAAATTAAAGTCTGATAAAAAGTTAGATTCAAATATAAATAAGCAAAGCCAAGAGCAAAAGGATACAGAAAAATTATTAAAGAAAATTATTTCAAGTGTTAAAGTCAATACAGTTGTCTATCACAATATATTTGGTGACGGCACTGTTGTATGGATAGATAAAACGAAGAAAAAATATATTCGCATAAAATTTAAAGAAGGCGAAAAGCAATTTGTTTTTCCGAATGCATTTATTGATGGATACTTGCACTTAAAATAGTTTACGTTACTTGATTATCAGCTTTTTCAAAAACATAAACTTTGCAGCTTATCTAAAAACTCTAATACTTTTCAGCAAACCAAAACCGCTCAACAGAAAATCAATCTGTTGAGCGGTAATTTATCATGCGGAATATTTTCTTATTCTAAGGTGAATGCCCATATCGTCAGCAATTTTCTGACAAGCCTCTATATCCTCTTTCGGAATGGTATCTACAATAGAGAACTGAGTGTGACCAAAGTATTTTTTAGCGTCTGCCGCAAATTTAAGCATAGATTCATACGCATTATTAAATACAGGTCTGCACACCTCGTCGTATTTCTCTGACGAACAGGTGTTAAGGCTGATTGATACAGAGTCAATGTATTTTGACAAAAGCTCTGCAACAGGCTTTTTGTTTATAACATCACCAAGTCCGTTTGTATTGAGTCTGAGCTTAATGTCGGGGTGCTTTTCCCTTACATATTCAGCGGTAGCAATGAGATTGTCGAAGGCGTTGGTAGGTTCTCCGTAGCCGCAGAACACAAGCTCGTTAAAGCCTGTAAAATCAAAATCATCAACTGCTTTTTTAATCTCCTCAATACTCGGATCATGCTTATGCCAAAGTGTATCTGCATTGCCTATTGCATCGGTATTGTTGCGTATGCAAAATGTACATCTGCATGGGCATTTGTTAGTCAGATTAGCATAAATTGATGTTTTGTAAACATAAAGTATGTCAGCCATTTATTTTCTTCTCCCTTATAAATACATTATATTTCTCCGTTAATCATTTTTATAAAATAATTATGTACGGTTAAATCATTATTTAATTCAGGGTGAAAAGCAGTTACCAACTGTTTCCCCTGCCTTGCCGCTACTGTTTTTCCGTCAACTTGAGCAAGAACTTCTACACCGTCGCCAACTCGGCCTATATACGGAGCTCGTATAAAAGTCATAGGAATTTTTCCTTCGTTCGCAAAGCTGTCTTCGGCATAAAAACTTCCGAGCTGTCTGCCATAGGCATTTCTTACGGCCTCAATATTCATAGAGCAAAAATACTTTCTTGTATCATTCTCTATGCTGTCGGCCAAAAGCAATAAGCCTGCGCAAGTGCCAAAAGTCGGCAGTCCGTCATTGATCAACTTTTTAATCGGCTCAAAAAGCCCAAGTTCAAAAAGTAATTTTCCGATAACGGTGCTTTCGCCGCCCGGAATTATAAGACCGTCAAACGGCTTTTTCAAATCATCTAAACAACGGATTTCAAAAGAGGACACACCGAGTTTTGCAAGCATTTGTTCGTGCTCAATAAAAGCTCCCTGCAAAGCAAGTACACCTATCTGCATAATTATTTGCCTCTTTCAGCCATAAGGATTTCAATTTCCTGCTCGTTAATTCCTACCATAGCTTCGCCTAAATCTTCTGAAAGTTCAGCAAGCATTTTAGCGTCATTAAAGTTTGTAACAGCTTTAACAATAGCAGATGCTCTTTTTTCGGGATTACCCGACTTAAAGATACCCGAGCCGACAAATACACCCTCTGCGCCGAGCTGCATCATAAGCGCAGCATCAGCAGGAGTAGCAACACCGCCGGCAGCAAAATTAACAACAGGCAATTTCTTATTCTCGTGAACATACAAAACCAAATCATACGGAACCTGTAACTGCTTTGCAACTTCAAAGAGTTCATCTTTTGCCATAGATGCGATTCTGCGAATTTCAGACTGCATCATTCTCATATGACGAACAGCCTGCACAACATCGCCTGTACCCGGCTCGCCCTTTGTACGAATCATAGATGCGCCCTCATTAATTCTTCTTAATGCCTCGCCTAAATCTTTGGCACCGCATACAAAAGGTACATCAAAAGCGGTTTTATCAATGTGATACTTATCATCTGCAGGAGATAAAACTTCGCTTTCGTCAATGTAGTCAATCTCAATTGCCTGTAAAATCTGTGCTTCTGCAAAATGACCGATACGGCACTTTGCCATTACAGGAATAGAAACTGCGTTCTGAATACCTTTAATCATCTTAGGGTCGCTCATACGAGAAACTCCGCCTGCCGCACGAATATCGGCAGGAATTCTCTCTAATGCCATAACTGCGCACGCACCCGCAGCCTCGGCAATTTTAGCCTGTTCGGGAGTTGTTACATCCATAATAACTCCTCCCTTGAGCATCTGCGCAAGGTTTTTATTTAATTCAAATCTATTTTCCATTTATTATACTCCAAATTCCTAAAATAAGCAAATGTGCTTATTTTAAAGCAAGTTTTTTCTTAAAATCAATTCTGTCAAGGGCAAAACCGAGAACTATAAAGATTAATGCACCCATACCCGGCTGTAACCACCAAGTAGCAAGCTCTGCAACTGCGCCTTCAAAACCGTACATCAAACCGTTTGCAATGAAATAACCGCCAACTGTTACCATAGTGGTCGGAATAATCATTAAAAGCGATGACCAGTTAATAATCTTATTGTCCTTGCCGTGTTTTTTCATAGCCATTCTGCAAAGAACAAACGGAACAGCATTAAAAGCCTTGATGATAGCAGTAGGAATTGCCCACTGCGGATAACCGGAAATCAAATCTGCAAGAGCACCGCCGATTGAAGATGCAATAATGCCATACGGACCGGGCAAAATGCTTGCGGCAAGATAAATCATTGAGTCGCCTGCGTGTGAATATCCGAACATTGACGGAATTTTAATAAACGCAGTAGTAACTGTTACCAAAGCCGCACACATTGCTGTAATAGCAATAAGCTTTACATTAATTTTTGACTTAGATTTTGAAATTGTATTTGATTCCATAGTTATCCCTCACAAAAGTGTTTTTAAGTGTTTTTCAAACTCAATGCCCTCATTGCGGTCAATACCCAACGCTACGGTATCACGCAACGAAGTTTCTATGAATTTTACTGCCAGACTAACGGTATCTCTCAAAGTGTCGCCTCTTAAAAGTCCGGAAAACATTACCGAGGCAAACAAATCTCCCGTACCCGAATAGCTGCCGCCTATTTTTTTACAGCTTACAGTGAATATCTCATCTTCAGATGCAATAAGATTTTGCACATTAACAGTGCCGTCAGCGGATTTATGCTCAATGCCCGTAATTATTACGATTTTTACGCCGTAGCGTTTTAGCAAGGATTTGCCAAGCTCGGCAACTTTATCCATAAAATCGGGATCGTCTGCACTTTTTATAAAGTCGCTGTAATCTATATCGCAAAGGATACAGCACTCTGTAAGATTAGGTGTAATTACATCAGCAACAGTCACCAGCTTTTTCATTTTACAGGCAAGTGTGTCTGTAAAAAGGCTGTATGTTCTGCCGCCGTCACCCATAACAGGGTCCACAAGTACAAGCGTGTTCTCTGTTTCAAAGCTGTTTATGAAATCAAGAATTTTATCAACCTGTTTTTCACTTGATAAAAAACCTGTGTAAATGCCGTCGGGCTGAAAACCGAGTTTTTTCCATTCCGATGTGTAGTAATCGAGCTTGTCGGTGCAGTCGTTGCAGTAAAAACTTTTAAAGCCTGTCTGGCTTGTAAGCACCGCAGTCGGCATAGGGCAAGCCTGAATACCCATAACGGACAAAACAGGTATAGCCGCAGTGAGCGAGCATTTCCCAAGAGCCGAAAGGTCATTTATTAAAACAGCTTTTTTTGTCATTAAATCACGCCTCAAAATTTCTGAACAGTTCAACATTTATCTTGTGATATTCCCATTATACAACAATAGTGTCACTATTAAAATAGACAATTTTCGTAAATTTTATAAGGACAGTTTGCAAAGCACAAAAATTCCGCCTGCACTTTTTTCTGCGAACAGGCGGTAATAATTGATTTTAAATGAATATAAATTTGTAGTGGCGATTTATTTTCAGTGGGCAACAAATTAAAAAAGCAACTGACAATTCGTTCCGAATATAAAATTTATTAGTTGTTGTAATACGCAATGTCCTCGCACAATTAATCTTCGCACTTTTGAGCAATCTTTTTCCTATCCTCTGCCTCGAACACCTCAAGACACATATTATAAATAGAATTTACCTCAACATCGAGGTAAACCTCATCCTTAAAAAGTGCATATTGCAGTGTTGATGTTATATAAAGATAATACAATGCCTGTATGCTTTCAAAAGAAACATCAAGGTTTTTGGCTATATGATGAATGAATGTATCGTATCTCTTCGGAATACCCGAAAAGAAATCATAACCCTGCTTTTTATATTTCGGAGAAGTATACACCTGATAAACAAAACGCATATGCTCGCCGTAGTTTTTTTGCATCCAACGGGGGAATTTTTCAAGATAATTCTTTAAATCGGCTCTTGAGCGTGGGGCTTTTTTCATAAACTCTCGTTCAAATTTAATCATAGCATACTGCACCGATTCTGTAATTATCATATCTTTACTTTCAAAGTAATGATATAGTGCCTGATTTGTTTTAAAACCGCAATACTTGCATAAAAGTTGCAATCCTGTATTTTCAAGTCCGTTATCCATAAAAGCCTGAAAGCACTTGTCAAGGCACTCGCATTTACGCTTTTCATAAACAGCCGCATCAAACTTTTTCATTCTATCACCCCATACTGCTCTTGTGTCAATTATAAATGTACCGGTAGTTTTTGTCAATAGCAACGCAAATTATTCTGAAAGTCTGGAGTTTGAATTAAGAGAATAGTTTTTTGAATTATGGTTTAGCTTAGTTTCAGTCGGGCAACAAAGTAAAGCTGTTTACGCCCGATAATTTGATGTAAGGGAAACTTTTTATGGGCTCTGCCAAAACCCGCAACCCTTTAAAAAGGGTTGACCTAAATTTTAGATTTTCTATTTGCGGTATTAAACTTATTCTTTTAACCAACACCAAACAAAACCTCCTGCCAATCGACAGGAGGTAATTTTGTAAAATAATAAATCAATCGTCATCGTACTCATTATCCGGTACAATGTCAATCATTTTTGCGTCACTTTTAATTTTCTTTGCAAAGTGTCCGATTGATGCCATAAGTGCAAGTCCCGAAATTCCCTCGTAAACAAGTGTTATGCCGAGCACAACCATTATGAAATCGGCAAAAACGGTCGGGAAAATAATTGTTGAAATCGCAAAAATTATAATCAATGCAGAAACAAGAAAGCTGATCCACCAATATTTCACACCGAGCGACTTTAACTGAAACGACCTTTTAATGTCAATGGTACTGTCAACGATAATCAAAATACCGATTATTGCGAATATCATTCCTAAAATCGACTGCGGAGAAATCAAGAAGAAAACTCCGAATGCGGTAGCCGCAATGCCGACAATCATTTCAAAGCCGAAAGACGCTTGTTTTGAAGTGAAATATGTTATGAGATTAAACAGTCCGTAAACCGTTAGCGCACCGCCGAGCGTATAGCAAAGCGCAATGCTTACCTTGTCGGGATAAAAAATCATAACAAAGCCGAGTACGATATAGGCAAGAGCCGAGATAATGGCGGTAGAAATTGCCTTGCCGTGTTTTTTATTTTTGATTTTGCTCATTAATCAATCACCTCATCAGTCAATGCGCTTATCGCAGTAGTCGCACATCTGCATACCGAGTTTTAAGTATGAACGATTCGGCAGGTATTCCTCCCGTGCGGTAATGCATCTCGGATTTGTACAGCGTTTGTCTATAACAGAGATTTCTCTGTCCTTAAGCATAAAGTCGTCATCCTGTAAAAGCAGGAGAATAAGTGCCATTCTGCCGTACATACCGTAGAGTGCCTGCTTAAAGTACAGGGCACGGGGGTCGTCGTCTATGTCAACAGTAATTTCGTTTACTCTTGGCAGCGGATGAAGAATGATCATATCCTCCTTTGCCTTTGCCAGCTTTTCCTTGTCAAGCACAAATACATACTTCTGCTTTTCGTATTCTTCCTTGCTCGCAAAGCGCTCCTGCTGTATTCTTGTCATATAGAGTACATCAAGGTCAGAAATCGCACTTGCAAGGTCGTTTGAAAATTCATATTTACAGCCGTTCTTTTCGAGAATATCAATGATGTAGAGCGGCACTTGTAATTCTTTTGTAGAAATAAGCACAAATGAATTGTTATCGTACTGCGAAAGCGCCTTGATAAGCGAGTGCACAGTTCTGCCGTTGAGCAGGTCGCCGCAAATACCGATTTTTAAATTATCAAGTCTGCCTTTTTCACAGCTGAGTGTTACAATATCGGCGAGCGTTTGAGTAGGGTGCAGATGACCGCCGTCACCGCAGTTTATAAACGGTACGCCTGCATACATAGACGCCGCCATAGCCGAACCCTCAACAGGGTGGCGCATAGCGATGATATCGGCATATCCGCCAACAATAGTAATGGTATCTTTAAGGCTTTCGCCCTTTGAAACAGAGGAATTAAGCGGATTGTCAAAGCCTATTGTTCGTCCGCCGAGCTTTAGCATAGCGGTCTGAAACGACATCTGAGTTCTTGTGCTCGGCTCGTAGAACAGAGTAGCAAGAATTTTGCCGTCACAGGCGTGTCTGTAATCGGCAGGATTTTCCATAATTTTTTTAGCCTTTTTAATCAGCATATCAAGCTGATTTTTAGACATTGCGTCAAGGTCTATAAGATTTTTATTAGCCATAAAAACACTACCTTTATAATTTTCTTTTATTTTATCAAAAATACACAGGTTTTTAATATCTATAAAGAAAAATAACATATAAATTTACAATTTATGTCAAGACAAAACTATATATTATTTTAACAATTTTTACTGAAATTTTGTTAAAAATATATTTTGACTTAATTTTCAATTTATATTATAATAGGAAAAATATGGTATTAATGTAATAAAATTTAACTTTAATGAGGAATGACCTTTGTTTAGCAACTACCAATTAAGCGATGAGATGAAACGGGCGGTTGGCACACAGCTTGTATTGTGGAAAGGAAAGCCCGAAAAAAAGTGCGCTGTTTTCCAACGAGTTTTCAATCCTATGCTTATTTTGTCACTGATAATTACGGCATATATCATTATGTTTTACATAAACGGCAATACGACCACTTCGCCGAAAGCGCCCGCATACCTCGGCGAGTTTAACGAATTTCAGCAGAGCTTGTTGAAAGCAAGCGATACACTGTATGTGGTCAAATTTTATATTTTCCTGTTTTCGCCGATAATTCCTATCGGGCTGTATATATTAGGCTTTGTCTTTATGCTCAAGCAATACAAAAATGCCGAGTATGTAATTACCGACAGAGGCTTGTTTGCCGCAAAAGGAATTTTTGGCAAGAAAATATCTTATAAACCCTTTACCGAGATTTATAACATAGAAATAAAAAAGGAAATTACAGACAGTATCTGTAATACGGGTACGATTATTGTAATGTATGAATATCCGCAGCAGTCCGGCAGTTTTAGAGGTTTTATCAATATGACGCCTTTAAAAATAAAAAATATTCCTGATTATTTACAGGTTTGCGGTATGTTAAAAGAAAAAATGAGGTGTGAACATTATGTATAATGATTATAAGGTGAGCGCAGAGCTGCAGAGTATGATTACCAACGAGCGCATAGTGTGGGCAGGCAGACCTAAAAAGTCGTGCTTTGTGCTGGAGTGCGTATTAAACCCAATGCTTATTTTTGCTTTCATTTGGTTTATGTTTGACTTTATGTTTATAAGTCAAATTTTCTCAAGCGACCTTTCTAAGTTAGACTCAAGCGTATGGATGTTTGTCGGCTTTTTCGCTCTTCATTTAATGCCTGTATGGATTTATCTCGGCGGCGTTATATTTTCATTCAGAAGGCTGAAAAACACAGAGTACGCAATAACAGATCGAGGAATTTATGTTACAAGCGGCTGTTTTGCTAAGCAGTATAATTTTAAGCCGTTTACAGACCTTTCACATGTGTATATCCACAGGGGAGTTTTAGACCAAATGCTCGGTGTGGGCGATGTTATTTCGGAGTGCCACCACTATGCATATTCTCGCACAAACAGCACTTCAGCTTCGTCACATTCATCGGGATTTAATATTACCGACATTCCCGACTATGTTGAGGTTTGCAATCTTATTAAAAAGTATCAGACCGATATTTACGCCGATACACAGTATCCTAACGATTTCAGACCGCAGGGCAACCACGGATACAACACAAAGTATTATCCGAACGGCGGAGTAAATCCAAATAATTTTTACGGACAGAACAGCAATCCGAACGCTTACTACAATAACCAGCGCAACGCATATTATAATCAAAACAATGCGCAAAATTACAACAGAAATTATAATGCAAATCCGCAGAATATCAATCCCGATTACAACAGCAACCCCGATTTTACGGGCGAAAATTGTGACACTCACAACGGCTATGAGGTAAACGGCGGAAGTAATAATTACGATAGCTGGGACAGTCCAAACGCAGGCAAAAACAAAGACAGCTGGGACAATCAGTAAAAATTTGCAGAAATATTTATAAATTTGTTTTGACATTTTACAGCTTTGGTACTATAATAAAATAAACAATACAAAACGGGAGCCAATCGGCTGAGAGGAAATGAATTGACATTTCGACCGTAAACCTGATTTGGATAATGCCAACGGAGGGACTTTGTAGCCGAAGTTTATTATAGATTTGCGGCAAATATTTTTCAGCAAACAAAGTGCACCGATTTGGTGCACTTTATTTTTTTGCTCAATTTAAGAGTTGAGATTCTAAACTACACTCAAAATTCCAATCATTCGGAGGTGAACTTATGATAAAAATTAACGGAGTAAACATTGACAAAGCAGAGCTTTCGCTTATGCAGTATCTTGAAGAAAATTCAATTTCACCACAGAGAATTGCAGTTGAGCTTAACGAGGAAATTCTGCCAAAGGCAAATTACGCAGACGCCGTACTCAAAGACGGCGATGTGGTAGAAATAGTAAATTTTGTCGGCGGCGGTTGCTGAGCTTTTTTGCATTGATTTATAAAGGAGATAATGATAATGGAAAATGATAAGCTGATTTTAGGCGGTCACGAGTTTAATTCCCGATTTATTCTCGGTTCGGGCAAGTATTCACTCGACCTCATAAAGGCGGCTGTTGAAAACGCAGGCGCAGAGATTATTACACTCGCTCTCAGACGAGCTGTTACAGGCAAGGTTGCAAACATTCTTGACTATATTCCAAAGAATGTTACCCTTTTGCCAAATACCTCCGGCGCAAGAAACGCAGACGAGGCTGTAAGAATTGCAAGACTTGCTCGTGAGGCAGGCTGCGGAGATTTTATTAAGATTGAAGTAATCAGAGATTCCAAGTACCTTTTGCCGGATAATTACGAAACGGTAAAGGCTACCGAAATTCTTGCAAAAGAGGGTTTTGTGGTACTTCCGTATATGTATCCCGACCTCAATGTGGCAAGAAGTCTTAGAGATGCAGGCGCAGCCGCTATTATGCCGCTCGGTTCGCCAATCGGTTCAAACAAGGGTATTGCCACCAAGGAATTTATTAAAATCATCATTAACGAAATCGACTTGCCGGTCATTGTAGACGCAGGCATCGGCAGACCGTCACAGGCTTGCGAGGCTATGGAAATGGGCGCAGCCGCTGTAATGAGCAACACTGCCATTGCCACAGCAGGCGACATTCCTATGATGGCTAACGCATTTAAAAAGGCTATTGAGGCAGGCAGACAGGCTTACCTATCGGGTCTTGGCAGAGTTATTGAAAACGGTGCGTCCGCATCTTCACCTCTCACAGGTTTTCTTGAAAGCTGAGGTGTGACAAATGGAAGAAAGAATTGACCATATGAAATATCTGCCCGATATGGAGCAGATTGATTCGGATATAATGGACAGGGTAATCTCGGCTATGAACGATTACGACCCGTCTTTATACACAGAAAACGATGTTCGCAGAGCACTTGAGCACGATGAAAAGACTGTTGATGATTTCAAAGCCTTGCTCTCACCGTCAGCCTTGCCTTTGCTTGAAGAAATTGCCGAGGCGGCAAGGGTTGAAACCAAAAAGCACTTCGGCAACTCGGTTAATATGTTCACACCGCTTTATATCTCAAATTATTGTGAAAACTATTGCATTTATTGCGGCTTTAACTGCCACAACAAAATTCATCGTGCCAAGCTCAATGCCGAGGAAATCGAGCACGAAATGCAGGCAATCGCCAAAACAGGCTTGCAGGAAATTTTGATCTTGACAGGCGAAAGCAAAAAGATGTCCGATGTAAAATACATTGGCGAGGCTTGCAAAATTGCGAGAAAATATTTTAAGGTGGTAGGTCTTGAGGTTTACCCAATGAACAGTGACGAGTACCGCTATGTTCACGAATGTGGCGCAGACTATGTAACCGTTTTTCAGGAAACCTATAATTCCGATAAGTACGAAACTCTGCACCTTGCAGGTCACAAAAGAATTTTTCCGTATCGTGTCAACACTCAGGAAAGAGCGCTCATGGGCGGTATGCGTGGCGTAGGCTTTGCCGCACTTTTGGGACTCAGCGACTTTAGAAAGGACGCCTTTGCAACGGGTATGCACGCTTATCTTATACAGAGAAAGTATCCGCACGCAGAAATCGCCTTTTCTTGCCCAAGGCTCAGACCGATTATTAATAACGATAAAATCAATCCAAAGGATGTGCACGAGCCGCAGCTTTTGCAGGTGATTTGCGCATACAGATTGTTTATGCCGTTTGCAAGCATTACCATTTCCACAAGAGAATGTCAGCGTTTTCGTGACAATGTGGTTGACATTGCCGCTACCAAAATTTCGGCAGGCGTAGATGTCGGCATTGGCGGTCATGACGGTGAAAGTGAGAAAAAGGGCGATGAGCAGTTTGAAATTTCGGACGGCAGAAATGTTGACGAGGTTTACAAGGCTCTCACAGACAAGGGCTTACAGCCTGTTATGAGCGACTATATCTATGTGTAATGTAGTCAGCGTTACCGCAAAGCCGCTCTGCAAAGATGATTTTTTGCAGAGAATAAGAAAAATATCGGATTCCGAAGTGCAATATATAATTCTTAGGGAGAAATATCTTTCGGAGCAGGAATATTATTCACTTGCAAAAGAGGTTCTCTATGTTTGCGACAAGGAAAAACTTATTATACATAATTTTATCGGCACAGCCGAAAGCCTTGGCATAAAAAAAATACACTTGCCGTTTAGTGCGTTTAAAGAATTAAACGGCAGGCGAAATTTTGATATAGTCGGTACTTCTGTTCATAGTGTTGATGACGCAGCTTTTGCGCAGGAAAACGGTGCGGACTATATCACAGCAGGGAATATTTATGAAACCGACTGCAAAAAAGGATTAAAGGGCAAAGGGGTTAATTTTTTGCGAAATGTGTGCGAGAGTGTAGATATTCCCGTATATGCAATCGGCGGTATAAATGCCGATACGGCAGGCGGCTTTAAGGCGGTAACAGAGAAAAATTTTGCAGGAGTATGTGTAATGTCATTGCTTATGCAATGCGAAAATATAGACAATGAGGTTTTGAAACTACAATCGAAATTGAGGTGATATGCGTGATATTTGACAAAAAAATGCTTGCCCTGTATGCAATAACAGACCGTAAATGTATCGGTGAAAAAGGTCTTGAATACAGTGTTGAACAGGCCTTGTACGGCGGAGCAACAATAGTTCAGCTCAGAGATAAGGGAGCAAATATTGACACACTCTGTAAAGAGGCAGACAGTCTGCTGAAAATTTGCCAAAGGTACGGCGCACCGCTCATCATTAACGATAATGCAGAGGTTGTCCTCAAAACAGGCGCTGACGGTGTTCACCTCGGTCAGAGCGATATGGAGCTTGCCCACGCAAGGGAAATTCTCGGCAACGATAAAATAATCGGCGGTTCGGCTCGTACGGTTGAGCTTGCCAAAAAAGCCGAGCAGAGCGGCGCAGATTACATTGGCTGCGGTGCGGTGTTCGGCACTCTTACAAAGTCAGACGCAAAATATATCGGCACTCAAAGGCTCAAAGAAATTTGCACCTCGCTCAGTATTCCCGTTGTAGCAATCGGCGGTGTAAACGCAGGGAATATTTCTCAGCTTGAGGGCTGCAAAATCAGCGGTGTGGCAGTTGTAAGCGCACTTTTCGGCGCAGAGAATGTTTATACTTCCGCACAGGAATTAAGAAAACTCGCCGACAGCGTAATTTACGGAGGTTAATGTGAAAACTGTATTGACAATAGCAGGCAGCGACTGTTCGGGCGGCGCAGGAATACAGGCTGATATTAAAACTATTACAATGCATCATTGCTATGCCATGAGCGTTATTACCGCACTCACAGCGCAGAACACCACAGGTGTTTACGGCATTGAGCAGACGAGCGATGACTTTATAGCAAATCAGCTTGACTGCGTATTTACCGATATTTTCCCCGATTCGGTAAAAATCGGAATGGTTTACGGCAACAATTCAGCAAAGGTTATTGCCGATAAGCTGAGGTTTTACAATGCAAAAAATATAGTTACCGACCCTGTAATGGTATCTACAAGCGGCAGCCGACTTATAAGCGACAACGGACTTGAAATGCTCAAAAAACATTTATTGCCAGTTTCAACTCTGATTACTCCGAATGTTCCAGAGGCAGAAATTTTAAGCGGAATTAAAATCGGCAGTGTGTCAGATATGCAAAAATCAGCAAGCATTATAGCGGAAAAATTCGGCTGTTCGGTTCTCTGTAAGGGCGGACATTTAGAAAATTGCAGTGATGATTTGCTTTATCATAACGGAAAGTTTTACACCTATCCGTCAGTAAAAATCAACAATCATAATACACATGGCACAGGCTGTACCTTGTCAAGCGCCATAGCGAGCAATCTTGCACTCGGATATGATATTCCAAGGGCGACAGAGCTTGCAAAAAAATATGTAACAAACGTAATCAGCCAAAAACTCGACCTCGGCAACGGCAGAGGGCCGCTGATGCATAACTATATTTTAAACGAAATCAGAAAGGCAGATGAAATATGAGAGAATACTCAACACAGATGGAGGCAGCAAGAAAGGGAATTGTAACCAAGGAACTCGAAATTGTAGCCAAAAAAGAGAGAATGACAGTAGAGGAGCTTATGCCGCTCGTAGCGCAGGGCAAGGTGGCAATTTGCGCAAATAAAAACCATAAGTGCATTGACCCGGAGGGTGTCGGCTCAATGCTCAAGACCAAGATAAATGTAAACCTCGGCATTTCAAGAGATTGCAAGGACTATGACATTGAAATGGAAAAGGTTATGCAGGCTGTAAATATGGGTGCTCACGCAATTATGGATTTGTCATCACACGGAAATACAATTCCTTTCCGCAGAAAGCTCACAAGCGAGTGCCCTGCAATGATTGGTACTGTACCTGTTTACGATTCTGTCATCCACTATCAGCGTGACCTCGATACTCTCACAGCGCAGGACTTCATTGATGTTGTCAGACTTCACGCACAGGATGGCGTAGACTTTGTAACACTTCATTGCGGCATTACACGCAAGACCATTGAGCAGATTAAAAAGCATAAGAGAAAGATGAACATAGTTTCTCGTGGCGGTTCACTTGTATTTGCGTGGATGTGTATGACAGGCAACGAAAACCCGTTCTATGAATATTACGATGAAATTCTCGACATTTGTCGTGAGTACGATGTAACAATTTCTCTCGGTGACGCTTGCCGCCCCGGCTGTCTTGCAGATGCCTCCGATGTGTGCCAAATTGAGGAGCTTGTGCGCCTTGGCGAGCTTACAAAGAGAGCATGGGCAAAGGATGTTCAGGTAATGGTAGAGGGTCCGGGTCATATGCCTATGGACCAGATTGAGGCAAATATGAAAATTCAGCAGACCATCTGCTGCGGTGCGCCGTTCTATGTGCTCGGCCCGCTTGTAACCGATATTGCCCCCGGCTATGACCACATTACTTCGGCTATCGGCGGAGCTATTGCCGCAGCATCCGGCGCAGCATTCTTGTGCTATGTAACCCCTGCCGAGCACTTGGCTTTGCCAAATGTTGACGATGTAAAGCAGGGCATTATTGCCTCTAAAATTGCGGCACACGCAGCCGACATTGCAAAGGGTGTGCGTGGCGCAAGAGAGATTGACGATAAAATGGCAGACGCAAGAAGAAAGCTCGATTGGGAGGCTCAGTGGGAATGTGCAATTGATCCCGAAACCGCAAGAAAAATTCGTGATGACCGCAAGCCTGAGCACGAGGATACTTGCTCAATGTGCGGCAAATTCTGCGCCGTAAGAAGTATGAATAAAGCACTTAACGGCGAACATATCGACATTCTTTGATAATTAATTTAAAAATAACATACCTGTATTTCAAAGCACCTTGCATTAATTGCAGGGTGCTTTTTTTGCCTTTCTTAAAAAATATTTTTGAAAATTAGCCTAATTAGTGCAAGATTCAAGGTTTTTTAAGTATTGTAAAGGGGGTGTTATATGAACACAGAAATCATCACTGCGCTTATAGTTGCGGTGGGGAGTATAATTTGCCAATTACTTATAAATGCCTCTAACCGCAGACGGCAGGAGAGCGAAAACGAAAAAACAAAATCATTAATTGTATACCGCATAGATCAGCTTGAGCGCAAGCAGGATAAGTACAATCATTTGCAGGAAAGAGTTTTCACGCTTGAGCGATTATCGGCGGTTACAGATGAAGAAATCAGAGTGGCAAATCATAGAATAGCCGATTTGGAGCATATAAATTCAAAAAAGGGGGAGAATATATGAAAGGCAATTTTAAAAATTGGGCAAAGGCTGCGGGAGTTCGTGCGGTAAAAACAGTGGCGCAAACCGCTGTATCAATTATCGGTGTGTCGGCGCTAATCAGCGAGGTTAATTGGCTTGCGGTACTTTCGGCAAGTATGCTTGCAGGCATTTTGTCATTGCTCACAAGCATTGCAGGCTTGCCCGAAATTTCAGAAAAATAAGTACATTAGCGGCATATCCGAATATTATGTAATATGAAGATGTGCTTTACAAAAAACTGCCTTAAACGAGCATTGCACACATTTTTGCAGACTGCCTTCGGCTATATCATCGCAAACCTTGCGCTGTTTTTAACAGGAACAAACTTTGCAAATGAAGAAATGTGGAAAAGCGCACTCTGCGGACTGTTGGTTTCTTCGGTTTCGGCAGGACTTTCAGCGGTTATGAACCTTGAAAAAAAGGAAGAAAAACCACAGTGTGACGAAAAATGCTCAGAAATTCAGAAAAATGAATGAATACTAATTTGCAAAAAATAAATAATAATATTGTCAGCCGCAGGTCAGCTCGACCTGCGGTTATTGTTTTATGCAGAAATATGTATTATAATATAAAGGAAACACAGTATGGAAATACTTTCGTCAACGCTAAATCATATAGCAGTGCTTTTTTCTTTTATCCTCATCGGATTTATTCTTAAAACGAAAAATATTTTACCCGATACCAGCGGCAGAACCCTGTCACGGCTTGAAAACGGAATTTTTATGCCTGCGGTGGTAATCAATACCTTTTGGAACAACTGCACCGCAGAAAATATAAGCCGAAAATGGATTTTTCTTGTATACAGCACAGCGCTTTTGCTTACGGCAATTTTCCTTGCTTTTATAATTTCAAAATTTCTCACCAAGGACGAATATTTGCGCAAGGTTTACAGGTATTCGCTCTCGGTGTCAAACTTCGGCTTTGTCGGCACTGCGCTCGTGCAGGGAATTTACGGAGCTGAAAGCATAGAGCTTTTTGACTACCTAATATTCACCCTGCCGCTCAATATGTTTACTTATTCAATCGGTATTGCTTGGCTTGTGCCATCCGACAAAGGCGGATTTTCTTTAAAATCGCTGTTAAACCCGATATTCGTTTCGCTGTTTATAGGCGCATTCCTCGGACTTTTTCAGATACCGAGAATACGCCTTGTCGACACAATAATTTCAGAATCCGCCGCTTGTATGGCGCCTGTTGCTATGATTCTCACAGGCTTTGTCATAGCGGGATACGAAATAAAAAGCCTGCTTAAAGTAAAGCAGACCTATATAGTAGCGGTGTTGAGGCTAATAGTGTTTCCAACGATTTTCGTGCTTGCACTGAGATTTTTAAATACAGACAGCGAAATAATCTTTGCCACCCTTTGCGCAAACGCAATGCCACTCGGAATGAACACAGTAATAATCCCTTCGGCGTACGGCGAAAGTCCGCAAACGGGAGCAAGCCTTGCCCTTGTATCTCAGGCAATGGCGGCGGTCACAGTACCCACAATGTTTTTAATATTTTTTTAGGAGATTTAATATGAAAATTTATCTTGCGTCACCGTTTTTTAACGATAATGAAATTGCAAATATCCGCCAAGCGGTTGAAATTTTAAATGCAAAGGGACACGAGGTTTTTGTGCCGATGGAGCACGATGTTGAGAATAGAGAAAGTCTTACCAATGCCGAGTGGGCAGAGGAGATTTTTAAGATTGATAAAAGCGGAATAGACAGCTGCGATGTGGTTGTGCTGCTTTACGGCGGAATGTACTCCGACAGCGGCACTGCATGGGAATGTGGTTATGCCTATGCGACAGGCAAAAAGGTAGTAGTGTGTTGCTGCAATGCCGAACAGCCAAACTTGATGATAGTAAACGGCAGCCACGCATTTTTAAACAGCATAAATGCCCTCAAAGATTACGACTTTTCCAAAATGCCAATTATCCGCACTGCAGGCGAGCAGAAGTGAGTTTGTTATGAAAGGTTTAAGAACAAAAGAAAACTTTAAATTCTTAAGATTTTGGAAAATAGTTCAGGATTCGGCAAATGCAATGGGGAAAATATTTTTTCTCGATTGCGGAGAGGGAAATTGTTTTGAAGATGATAATATTGAATGTGAAAACCTTACAGGCTGGTTAATTGATATAGATAAATCAAATGAGTTTGAAGTTATATTCAAGTCATTTTCTAATATTGACGATGTATGGGACGATTATTTAGCATTTGTAGCTTGGCATAAAAATGATGATAATAATATTAGCGTAACTTTTGAATGGCTCTGATACATACTCAAGCACTTGGCAAAAGCTGAGTGCTTTTTTGCAGAATATAAAAGTTGTCACTCGGTTTATAAAGTTTTTAAGTACAAATATTTATGTAAATATACTATGAACTTAACAATTTTGCACTTTTAATAAAATCACTCATATCCTGCGTTGTAATTACATAATAATAAATTATGCCGACAAATCATATAAGTTTTATGAGTATAAAATTGTAAAAATTTGTCAGATGTAAGAAATTTGTGTTTAATTATTTTGAATTTACCAAAAGTGTTGACATTTTATGATGAAAGTAGTAAACTAATAATCAGTTAGCGGGTGCTAACTTTTTTAGAGCATTAAAGTTAGTTTCTGCTAATTAGTTGGCACTAATCAAAGCGGTGAGGATGGTGAGTTTATGCCTTTAACATTTGCCGATCCGGGCGTTGAAAACATTATCAAAAAAATCGGAGGAAACTCTGAGGTTCGTGCACATCTTGAAAACTTGGGTTTTGTTGTTGGCGGTACAGTAACAGTTGTTACCTCAATGTCAGGCAACCTTATAGTTAATGTTAAGGGAGCACGAGTTGCAATCAGCCGTGAAATGGCAAGCAAAATTATGATTTAATGGAGGTACAGTATGAGAACTCTGAGAGATGCAAAAATCGGAGAAACCGTAAAGGTTGCAAAACTTAACGGTGCAGGCGCAATTAAGCGCAGAATAATGGATATGGGTATTACAAAGGGTGTTGAAATTTATATCCGCAAGGTAGCACCGCTCGGTGACCCTATTGAGGTTACAGTAAGAGGCTACGAGCTTTCTTTGCGTAAAGCAGATGCTGAAATGATTGAGCTTGTTTAAGTAAAATACGGGGATTTCCCCGATATTTTTTAAGTTTTAAGTTAGCCTAAAATAACTATTTAATTTATGAGAGGAAGACATTAATGGGTATTAAAATTGCACTTGCAGGTAATCCTAACTGCGGTAAAACCACCCTTTTTAACGCTCTTACAGGTTCAAACCAATTTGTTGGTAACTGGCCGGGCGTTACTGTTGAGAAGAAAGAGGGTAAGCTCAAAAAGCACAACGATGTTGTAATTATGGACTTGCCGGGTATTTACTCACTTTCTCCTTACACACTTGAAGAAGTAGTTGCTCGTAACTATCTTATTGAGCAAAGACCTGACGCAATTCTTAACATTGTAGACGGTACTAACCTTGAGCGTAACCTTTACCTTACAACACAGCTTACCGAGCTTGGCATTCCTGTTGTTGTTGCCATCAATATGATGGATGTTGTAAAGAAGAGCGGAGATAAGATCGACACCAAGGAGCTTGCTAAAGAGCTTGGCTGCAAGGTTGTTGAAATTTCTGCTTTGAAGGGAACAGGTATTATGGAGGCTGCCGAGGCTGCGATTGACGCTGCCGAAAACACCAAAACTGTTCCTATGCACACATTCAACGGTGTGGTTGAACACGCTATTGCTCATATTGAAGAGGCAGTAGTTCACGAAATGCCTGAGGAGCAGCAGAGATGGTATGCTATCAAGGTATTTGAGCGTGATGATAAGGTTATGGCAAAGCTCAACCTTAGCGATGAAATCAAAAAGCATGTTGAAACTGACATCGAAAATGCCGAAAAAGAGCTTGACGATGACAGCGAAAGCATTATTACAAACGAAAGATATGTTTACATAGCTACCATTATTAAAACTTGCTACAAGAAAAAGAGCAAGGGCAGCCTTTCAACATCAGACAAGATTGATAAGGTTGTTACAAACCGTTGGCTTGGTCTTCCAATCTTTGCTGTAATTATGTTCCTTGTTTACTATATTTCAATGCAGACAATAGGTACAATGGCAACAGACTGGGCGAATGACGGCTTGTTCGGTGACGGCTGGCATTTGTTTGGTATTGGTTCTTCTCAGACAGAAGAGGCTGAAGAAACTTACGGCGATTCAGACGCAATTATCGAGGCTTTCAATGAGCAGTACGGTAATGATGACATTGCAGCTGCTATTGACCTTGAAGATGAAAATTATTCTGAAAACGCAGCAAAAGCAGCGCTCTCTCAGCTTGTAACATTAACTCCTGCCGATGCAAATGTTACTTATTCTGTTGAAGATGAAGAAACACTTGAGGTAACTGAAACTCCTGATACAACAAAGGCTCAGTTGCAGGAGGCAGTAGACAATTATCTCAATACAGATTACAAAGAGGCTTACGGCGCTCCTGACGCAAGCACATACGGTGTTTGGGTTCCCGGCATTCCTGTTCTTATCGGCAACGGACTTGACGCTATTAATTGTGCCGATTGGCTCAACGGTCTTATCCTTGACGGTATCGTAGCCGGTGTAGGTGCGGTTCTCGGTTTCGTACCGCAGATGCTCGTACTCTTCTTACTCCTTGCATTCCTTGAGAGCTGCGGTTATATGGCTCGTATCGCATTCGTACTCGACAGAGTATTCCGTAAGTTCGGACTTTCGGGTAAGTCGTTTATTCCAATGCTTGTTGGTACAGGCTGCGGCGTTCCGGGTATTATGGCATCTCGTACTATTGAAAACGAGCGTGACCGCCGTATGACAATTATGACAACAACATTTATTCCTTGCGGTGCAAAAATGCCGTTCATTGCTATGATCGCAGGTGCTATTTTTAATGGCTCACCATGGATAGCTACATCAGCTTACTTTATCGGTATGGCTGCAATCGTAGTTTCAGGTATTATGCTTAAGAAAACAAAGATTTTCTCAGGCGATCCTGCTCCATTCGTTATGGAACTTCCGGCTTACCATCTCCCAACAGTAGGCAATCTTCTCCGTTCAATGTGGGAGCGTGGCTGGTCATTCATTAAAAAGGCCGGTACAATCATCCTCCTTTCAACAATCCTCGTTTGGTTCACAACATACTTCGGATTTGTTGACGGTCAGTTCCGGATGCTTTCAGAAGACCAAATCGGCAACTCAATCCTTGCTGCTATCGGTAACTGCATTGCTTGGATATTCACTCCACTCGGCTGGGGTAATTGGCAGGCTGCCGTTGCATCTGTTACAGGACTTGTTGCTAAAGAGAATATCGTTGGTACAATGGGTATTCTTTATCCGGGCGGATGGTCAGAAATCGGCGCTGCATTTACAGCAATCAGCGGTTTCTCATTCCTCGTATTCAACCTCCTCTGCGCTCCTTGCTTTGCGGCTATCGGTGCTATGAAGAGAGAGATGAACAACGCTAAGTGGACTTGTTTCGCAGTAGGCTATCAGTGCGTATTTGCTTATGCAATTTCACTTATGATTAATCAGTTTGGCGGACTCTTTACAGGCAATGTAAATGTTATCGGTCTTATCTTTGCGGTTTTGGTACTTGCATTTATGATTTATATGCTCGTAAGACCTTACAAAGAGGCAAATACATTGAAAGCCGATGTTAAAGTAAAGGGCTAATAAAATAGATAGGGAGGATGTATATGCTTACTTTTTTAGCCAATAATCTTGGTACAATAGTTGTTTTGCTTATAGTTATTGCTGTTGTAGCGGCAATTATCATCAGCCACTTTAGGGCAAAGAAAAAGGGCAAATCTTCTTGTGGCAGCTGCGGCTGCGGATGTGCATCCTGTGCAATGGCAGGCAAATGCCACCCTAACACACATAAATAATTAATCACAACTAAAACAACCGTACATTCATTTAATTATGTTTGTACGGTTGTTTTTTGGTTCTGTTATAAATGTGTGGCAGCATTAATAATGGTTTGCCGTACTTTCGGTCGGGAAACAAAGTACGGCAAACGCTACACTTTCTGCCCGAAGTTAAAAGTTTGGTCAACCTTTTCAAAGGTTGTGGGTGTGGGCAACGCCCACAAATACTTTCAATTATCTCAAATTAGTGATATCCAAACGGCTTGCCGTTTGGTGGCTGAATATAATGGCGAAAGCCTCTGCAACAGCAACAAAAGAAAAAGCAACGCTACTATAACTACTAATTTGTCACTTTTCAAGGGCAAATTAGTCACTCACAAAAATTTTTTGCGTCCTTTAGAATAACTTTACTCTACTTTGACTAAAGTGTAACTTTCTTACTCTCTGCCACTCATTATTCTTAACTTTTGTTTTATCTAAAAATTTTGATTACTCTAAAGTTTAGTTATTCTATATAAATAATTGCAACTGTTTGTTTTTTATTGAAAATCAGTGCAATTTTATAATTTTATGGGCTCTGCCCAAACACGCAACCCTTTAAAAAGGGTTGACCTGAATTTTGAATTTATTAAACTAAACTTTGTGCGATAACCATAATTTACTCCTCCATCTGCTTTCCGAGAAATGCGGCAGCTGAGTGTGCAAGTTTTACCTCAGTTTCGGTTGGAATTTTATTATCTTCGCTCATAAGCATTACAACCGCACCTGTAACATCGCCTGCGGCTATAATAGGGTAAATAACTGCCGCCCGATGTTCCACACCCTCAACAGGCTGAATATCGCCGATTGTAGCTTGCGTGGCAGTGTAGCTTTTCCTGTTTTCCATATAGTTTTCAAGAACCGAGGATACCCTGCGCTCAAGCATTTCTCGCTTAGAAACTCCCGAGGCGGCAATCACATGGTCTTTGTCGCATATAATAACAGGCAAACCGCTCACCCTCGACAAAACATCCGCATATTGTGACGCAAAAGCCGAGAGTTCCCCGACAGGCGAATACTTTTTGAATATAACCTCGCCATCGGTAGCAGTATATATTTCAAGTGGGTCGCCCTCACGAATACGAAGAGTGCGGCGGATTTCTTTTGGTATAACAACACGACCGAGGTCGTCTATTCTTCTTACAATACCTGTTGCTTTCATATCAAATCTCCCCTTATTTTCTAATATTTGCAAAATATTGCATTAATATTGTTTGAATTATAATTGCATTTATACCGCCGTTTAAAAATAAAATATGCACCGTATTATCAGCTTTACGGTGCATACAGTGTTTATTCTTTAATTTTTAACACAACAGAAAGTGTAAATTTCATTTCATCGGGGTTAAAGCTATGGCTTACATTGCCGTCATATTGCTTTGCAATTCGCTCTATGCTCTTAATTCCGTAGCCGTGAATAAATTTATTGCTTTTAGTTGTTTGCAGTTTGCCGTCCTTTAGGTTAGGCGCAGAGGAGCAGTAGTTCCAAGCGTTGATTACGATATAGTTTGTGTTTATCGGCTTTACAGTCAGCTCAATTTTCTTATCGCTTGCATTTTGTGTAGCCTCAATGGCATTTTCAAGCAGGTTGTCAAGCAGAGAGGTTATATCGTTATCAGACATAAACGAAAAATCAATATCACGAATATCGCAGTAAAAATCAATCGTTTTGTCTTTGCAGGTGTTCATATATCTGTTTATGATTGCGTTTATCAGCTTGTTGTCGCTGTATATTCTCAAATACTTGATTTGATAGTTTTCGTATAGGTTATCTATGTATTTGTTAATGCCCTCAAAGTCCTTTTCGTTTGAAAGCTCTTTTATAGACAACAGGTGGCGCTTTATATCGTGAATAAGTATGTTTGAGTTTTCGTATTGATTTTGCAGAATTGAGTAATACTCTGTATCAATCTCGGATTTTTGCTTTTGAAGTTTCAAAGAAGTGTTTTCAGCCTGAGTTTGCAGTACGCTTTCGTGAACAAGAAAAACCACAATATTTGAGTACATCAATAATATTGTACCCACCACAAAAAGTATATATGTATACTCGTCAAGCACGTATTTAATGGCAATGTATGACATTCCGCCTATAATAAGAATAGATGCCATCGGGAGAAAGAAAAGCATATTTGTTTTGTTGAGCTTTAAATTTTCCTTATTTTCTTTAATAGAGAGTTTTGCAACAAAATATGCTACAAAGAAGAATAACAGTTTTGAACTTCCGCTTACAAGTACAGAAATCATACTATTGCTCTCAGTATTTGAAAAATCAATTTTAAAAATTATCATTGCAAGAAACAGTACGCACATTTCTGTAATGAACATTATGGATGTAAGCAGAATTGCCGCATAAATTGATTGAAAAATATTTGTATTAAAGCAGAAAATGCAAAGCAGTATGTTACAGGCAATAAATCCGATTAAATTTGTAAAATCATTGTCGCTGACAAGGTTTATTATGAATTGCACCAACGATGATGAAAAAAAGCACAAAAACATCGCATTGTTGTTTAGCTTTGGCGTGAATTTGTTTGAGAAAAATATGTAAGAAATAATTGCCTCGAAAATATGCACCGTTGCGTAACAGAATATTGTCATACAATACCTCCCGCAAAATCAAAGAAAGCCTTTTTAAACTCGGCATATTTTCTTTGAGAAATGCAATGAGCCACCAAGTTTCCGTCGTCGGTTTCAAAGGTTATTGAGCTTTTGTCAAAGTTTGTAACATTCTGAAGATTTACAAGGTAGCTTTTGTGCGACTGAATAAAGCAGTTTGGCTGATTAATTATCTCGTACCATTCGGCAGGCTTTTTGTTGGTTTCGTAGGATTTGTCCTTTGTAACAATCAGCGAGCCGTGCTTTCTGTTTTCTATATATAGAATATCCTTCGTTTTTACGGTAAAAATCTCATCGTATTTTTCTATAATAATGCTCTTGCTGATTTTCTTGTAATACTCAACCGCCTCAAGAAAATTTCTGTTAAATCTCTCGGTATCAATCGGCTTTGAAAGGTATCTGAAAACCTGAATTTTCATTGCGCTGTCAAGATAAGCGGGGTACGAGGTTAAAATCATAATTATTATGTCGGAATTGAGCATTTTCAATCTTTCCGATACTTCAAGACCGTTTACAGACGGCATTTGAATGTCAACAATGGCAATGTCGTATGAGTGTTTTTCTTTAAAAATAAAATCTCCGCAGGTGCGCATATCCACATTGAACTGCATTTTATAATTTTTTTGCAGTTTGTTAATAAGCGAACTAACCTGTTCGAGAATTAATTTGTTATCATCACAAAGCAGAATATTAAGCAAAAAAATTCCTCCCTTAAAAGGTATTATACAACAAAAAATCGAATTTGTCATATAAAAATCATCACTTTTGACTTTTTTTAATGCGTTTTTGCCGAAATTGTAACAAACCTCTTTTCTCGTGATAGAATACAGATGGTAAATAAAGGAAAAACAAGTACAAATTTAGAAGTTTTGTATTTAGAGGTTTTGATTATGGCACTTCACAGCAACTTCATACACCTACGATATGGTGTATGAAGTGATGCGGTGCTATGTAACAATGGTACGGAGGTTAATAAAAAGGGAGGAGTACTCTTGAATACAGCTGCATTAAACGATTTTATTTCTTATTCAAAGGTTAATGACAGCGTTATTAACAAGTTCAAGAATATAATTCCAAAAATTCTGATCTCAATCTGGGAAAAACACGGATTGGGCACCTTTATGAACGGATATATAAAGGTTATTAATCCCGATGATTATCAAAGCATTGTAGACAGCACCTGCTGTACCTACAAAAAAGTAGTTCCTATTTTTGTAACTGCTTTTGGTGATATTATCACACTCGAAAGTGGCGAATACATAGGCATTTTGTATTATCGCTACGGAAAATTTGAGCTGCTGCTAAAGGATTTCGATTTCTTTTTAAGCCGCCTTACAGACAGGAGCTTTGTTAACGAATTTTTTTCCTTAAATCAGTATTATAAAGCTATTAACGAACATGGAATGTTGTTGTATAAAGAGTGCTTTGGCGACACCACCTTATTAGCGCTCGGTGGCAAGCACACCACCGAAAGTCTGAAAAAAGTTCAGATACAAGAGCATATAGCGCTGATAAATTCGTATTCGGGCACAATAATGTAAATCCGTTATGTCTGACATCTTGCAGTTTATTGTTAAGTGAGTAATCGGCAATATGTTATTTAAAGAGAGAGGGAACAAGATGTCAGACAACGAGATTTAAACCTAAATTTGATAGTACCTCATATGTTTTAGTAGTATCTGCACTTTGTGTAGGTGCCACTTTTTTTATGCTTTTATAATCTTTTTGCAAATGTGGGGGTAATATTAATAAATTGTGGTTTAACACACAAAGTTTAGCTTAATAAATTAAAAATTTCGGTCAACCCTTTTTAAAGAGTTGCGGGTTTGGGCAGAGCCCATAAAATAATAAAAACATACTAATTTTAATAAAAAAAGAACCAGTTGCAATTATATTGTAGAATAACTAAACTTTAGATTAATCAAGATTTTAGCTGAAAGCAAAAGTCAAGACTAATTAGTGGCAGAGAGCAAGAAAGTTGCACTTGAGTATCAGTAGAGAAAAGATATTCTAAAGGAAACAAGAGTTTGCGTGTGTGCCTAATTTGCCCTTGAAAAGTGGCAAATTAGTAGTTTTAGTAGCGTGGCTTTTTTTATTATGCTTTCGTTTTAAAAGGCCCTCGCCGTTGTGTTCAAGCCGTTTGCCTATCAAAATTTACAATAGCATAAAGTATTTGTGGGCGTTGCCCACACCCACAACCTTTGAAAAGGTTGACCAAACTTTTAACTTCGGGTCGGAAAGTTTAACATTTGTCTTACTTTGATGCCCGACCGAAAGTATGCTAAACCATATTTTAACCAACTTTTGATAAAGAACCTTTATAATCAAAACTCGCCAAAATCCCAAAAGTCGAACACAAAGCAAAGAATATTTGTTTGTTTTGTTCAAAAATTCAAAAAATCGAAAAAATTAATAAACAAACTTTACTTGCAATTTATGTGCAATTTGCCTTTTTACTTTACTATTCCTACAAAAACAGCAATAAGCCCTTGATTTTGTGGTGATTTTAAGTATAATAATAGAGTAGTAACTATATATAGTTACCGTAACATAGTTGAAATGTGCCTGTTACGAACGGGCTTCATTTTCATAAAACACACAATACAAAACAGACCGTTTGCCAGCGGTCTGTTTTGTGCTATATAGAGTATAAAGAGCTTAAATGGATCTATGCTGACTGTTGAGCAGTGACGCTATTTTAAAAAGTTTAGCATACTATAAAGCTTTCTTTTGAGAAAAAGCGGCTCTAATAAAAGTTGTCACTCGGCTTATAGAGTTTTTGAGTACAAATATTTATGTAAAATATACTATGAACTTAAAAAGAAGTATGCTATAATAATACTCGTAAAGGAACGGTGGCGGCTGTTTCAGCTCCCTTGCGAAAGGGGGTGAGTGTCTTAATGACAGATGTAATTTTATTACTTACATTCGCTGTTGTATTAACAGCAGTAAATGAAATCATAAAGAACATAAAAAAAGAAATAACCGCCCTGTGTTGCAGCACAAGACGGTTAAGTTAAAAAATTAAACCTATTGTAAGCGAAACAGCTAAAGCCGTTCCTTTTCACCTATATTATACATCAACAACAAGTTAGTTGTCAATAGAATAGATTGCAGAAATATGGCGGAGTACGGAAACCTTTTCAGCTGTACCTCTGAATAATCGAGAAATTTTTTCTGTAAATTACTTGTATTAAAAATCCATACACCAACCAAGCGCTTGGCGTAAGCATTAATATTATAAATAATTTTGGAGATGCTTTTATGAAAATAACATCTAAAAGCATATGTGAAAAATTAGGCTTTGATGTGTTGATTTATGAACCCGAATGTCCGGGTTATGAAGATGACTCAAAACTCTCCCATTTTCAATACTTTTATTAGACGAATCACTTTTTTTAGTGATTATCTGACAGAAAAGCAAAAAGATACTAAAACCGCTCCGTAAAAAGGGCGGTTTTGTAATTTTAACTTCCTTTCAACTTGTTTTTAATACTTAAAAAGAATTAAAACAGTTTGCTTTCAGAATTTAGCACTTCTAATAAAGATAGGTAGTTGAGTTGAAAAGAAAATATCTGTAATAATTGCCGATTGTCCCTGATGTAAAAATTGTATTGAACAAGCAGATAAGAACCTCATTTAGCTTGAAATTATTTAACAAGCTGACTAACATTTTTGAAATTTAAAGCAGTTTTAGGCGGTGTTTTACGATAAATATAAAAAGAAAAACCGCACCCAAACACCTAAAAAACGGCTTGGTTATGCGGTTTTTGCTTTGGAGCTGGTGAACAGACTTGAACTGTCGACCTACTGATTACGAATCAGTTGCGCTACCAACTGCGCCACACCAGCAAAATGTGAATACCTAACTATTATACAACCGAAATTTAAAAAATTCAAGACCTGAGGGAGAATATTAGAAATAATATTTACGGTGATTTATATTCACATTTGTGGAAATTAAAACTACTTTGTATTATAATAAAAATATATGAAAAAATATTAATAATTCATTTATGTTTTATATACAAAGGATGTGTAAAATTGACTAATCACGAAAGAAAAAACAATTCTTTTGCGCTAAGACTTAAATTGCATCGTGAGATTTGCCATCTTACTCAGCAGCAGGTTGCCGATATTTTAAATATTAACAGAACCACATACACAAAGTACGAAACTGGCGTTTCTGAGCCGAGCCATGAGGTTCTCGGCAAAATTGTTTCTATCTTTGGCGTTGATTACAACACGCTACTCGGCAAGGGCAAGCTTACTCCGGTGGTTCAGGATCCGTTTGATAACGAGTTTAGGCTCAATAATCTTTCAAATGATGAAAAGATGCTTGTGATTGCGTACAGGGTAATGTCTGATGAAGACAAGAAAAGTATCCTTGACAGCGCAAAAGAAAGGGTAAAGAGAGAAAAGGCAAAAGGTTCTGATGAAAATTCCGATTAATCTTTGAGCTTTTGCTGATTTTTTGGTGGGCAAACAGCAAAATACTAAGTTTTTTGCAAATTTTTCTTTACATTTAATATCCTTTGTGCTATAATCAATTTGTTGACCACTGCCTCGGAACAAGGGTTAAGCCGTATTTCGGATTTTCACAGCCTTACTCTGGGACGGTCGGCGAAATATTTTATAAAGGTGGAAACGCAAATGTTAAAAGAAGAAAAGCAGGCTATCATGGCCGAGTACGCTACTCACGAAGGCGACACAGGTTCTCCTGAGGTTCAGATTGCTCTCCTTACAAAGAGAATTAATGACCTTACCGAGCACCTCAAGGTTCACAAAAAAGACCATCACAGCAGAAGAGGTCTTCTTAAGATGGTTGGTCAGAGAAGAAGTCTTCTCAACTACCTCATCAAGGTAGACATCGAGAGATACCGTTCTATCATTGCAAGACTTGGTATCCGTAAGTAATTTTGCAAATCAGGGCAAGCGTCAGCTTGCCCTAAATTCCGTTTTTGCGTAAATTTTCTCAGCTGTATTTTAGCGGTAAAACGGGTAAAAAATCGTAAAAAAATCTTATTTTGGAGTTCTTTGTCTAAAGTTGTGGCTAAGGTTTAGAACTCGTTAATAGTTATTTTAAGTCAAAACTTACTTAGTAAAGTGCTGTAAACGGCGACACCTCATCTGACATTTTCTACGGAAAACGACATCTTCCACTCGAGTGGAAGGCTTAAAGTATGTTAAGCTTTTAAATAGCGTTATTACAGAATAATTTTTTATCGGTTTTATTGCTAAAACAGCGTGAAAATCCGCAAGATATTATTACAGAAATCGCTGATTTCAGAAAGGATTTTTACAATGAACAGATTAATGACATTCGACAAATACAGAGTGTTTGAAACAGAATTTGCCGGCAGGCCTTTAAAGGTTGAAACAGGCAAAATGACACAGCTTGCAAACGGTGCTTGCCTTGTGCATTATGGCGACACAACAGTTCATGTTGCTGTTACAGCATCTCCAAAGCCAAGAGAGGGCGTAGATTTCTTCCCACTCTCAGTTGACTATGAAGAAAAAATGTATGCAGTAGGCAAAATTCCAGGCGCTTACTTAAAGCGTGAGGGCAGACCGTCTGAAAAGGCTATCCTTACAAGCCGAGTAATTGACCGTCCTATCCGTCCGCTTTTTGACAAGAGTATGAGAAACGATGTTTCTATCGTTTGTACTGTAATGAGCGTTGATATGGACTGCTCACCTGAAATTACAGCTATGATTGGTGCGTCAATCGCAATTTCAATTTCTGATGTTCCGTGGAACGGCCCTATTTCTGGATGTTCTGTCGGTATGATTGACGGCGAGTATATCATTAACCCAACCGAGGAGCAGAGAGCTGTTTCTAAGATGGCTACTACCGTTGCGTCTACAAGCTCAAGAATTGCTATGATTGAGGCAGGCGCTGACTGCGTTACAGATGATGAAATGTATAACGCAATTATGGCAGGCCACGAGGCAAACCAGAAGATTATTAAGTTTATTGAGGATATCAAGGCAGAAATCGGCAAGCCTAAGTTTGAGTTTGCAAGCCTTGAGCCTGACCACGATATGTTTGAGGCAATCAAGGCATTTGCTGAGGAAGATGTAAAGGCTGCACTTGACACTGACGACAAGACAGTTCGTGACGAGAGATTAAAGCCTATTTATGAGGCAGTTCACGCAAAATTTGACGAGATTTATCCTGACAGTGAGGCTCTTATTGACGAGTGCCTTTACAAGACACAGAAGTTCATCGTTCGCCGTTGGCTGCTTGATGAGCAAAAGCGTGTTGACGGCAGAGGTATGGACGATATTCGTCCGCTCGCATCTGAGGTTTCTGTACTTCCGAGAGTTCACGGTTCGGGTATGTTTACAAGAGGACAGACACAGGTTCTCACAATCGCAACCCTTGGCCCTGTATCAGACAAGCAGTTGCTTGACGGTATTGACGGCGAAACAGAAAAGCGTTATATTCACCATTACAACTTCCCAAGCTACTCAGTTGGCGAAACAAAGCCAAGTAGAGGCCCGGGCAGAAGAGAAATCGGTCATGGCGCACTTGCAGAGCGTGCACTCGTTCCTGTTATTCCTCCTGTTGAGGAGTTCCCATATGCATTAAGACTTGTATCTGAGGTACTTTCTTCAAACGGTTCAACTTCGCAGGGTTCTATCTGCGGTTCTACACTTGCACTTATGGACGCAGGTGTTCCGATTAAAGCTCCTGTTGCAGGTATTTCTTGCGGCCTTATCACAGAGGGCGAGCGTTGGATGACAATGGTTGACATTCAGGGCCTTGAGGACTTCTTTGGCGATATGGACTTTAAGGTTGCAGGTACACACGATGGTATTACAGCTATTCAGATGGACCTTAAAATCAGCGGTCTTACACCTGAAATGATTAAAGAGGCTCTTGCAAAAACGCACAAGGCTCGTAACTACATTCTTGACGAGGTTATGCTCAAGGCTATCCCAGAGCCAAGAAAAGAGCTTTCACCATATGCTCCTAAGATGTATACAACTACAATCCCTGCCGAGAAAATCAGCGAGGTTATCGGTAAGAGCGGTAAGGTTATCAAAGAAATTCAGGCTGAGTGCGAAGTTAAGGTTGACATTGAGGAAGACGGCGATTACGGCAAGGTATTCGTATCGGGCATTGACGCTGACAAGTGCAACAGAGCTATTGAGATTATCAAGACTATTGCTATTGATCCGGAGCCGGGCGCAATGTACCTCGGCAAGGTAACAAGACTTATGGACTTTGGCGCATTCGTTGAGATTGCACCTGGCAAAGAGGGACTTGTTCACATTTCACAGCTCGATGTAAAGCGTGTTGACAAGGTAACTGATGTTGTCAATGTTGGCGATGTGATTCGTGTAAAAGTAATGGAAATTGACGAAAAGGGCAGACTTAACCTTTCTCGCCGTCAGGTTCTTATAGATGTAGACGGACTTACTCCTGAGAACGATGTAGATACAGAGAGAAAGCCACGCCCACGCAGACCTTTTAACGAGAGAAGAAATAACGGCAGAAGATAATTTGCTGAAATAAAAATAATTATAAAAACTCCGCTTTGGTAATACAGAGCGGAGTTTTTGTATGGTATAAATTTTAGCTTACTAAATCTAAAATTCAGGTCAACCCTTTTTAAAGGGTTGCGGGTTTGGGCAGAGTCCATAAAATAATAAAAGCACACTGATTTGAAATATAAGTAAACAGTAATAATTATATAATAGAAAAACCAAACTTTAGACTACTCAAGACTTTAGCAGAAAATAAAAGTCAAGATTACTGAGTGGCTGAGAGTAAGAAAGTTACACTTGAGCAGTCTTAGAGAAAAATATTCTAAAGGACACAATAAGTTTGCGAGTGTTGCTGATTTGCCCTTGAAAAGTGGCAAATTAGTAGTTTAGTAGCGTGCTTTTTCTTTGTTGCTGTCGCAATTTAATGGATTTCGCCGTTATGTTTAAACCGCCAAACGGCAAGCTGTTTAGCTATTAAAATTTGCGGTAACATAAAGTATTTGTGGGCGTTGCCCACAAATACAACCTTGAAAGGGCTGACCAAACTTTTATATTCGGGACAGAAGGTTTAGCATTTGTCTAACTTTGTTGCCCGACCGAAAATAATTTAACCTAAAAATGCACCGAAAGCATTATGCTTAGCGGTGCATTTTCTTTAATATTAAATTATCCCACGCTATATATTTCCAAGCTGTCTATTTTGCCTGAAAGGTAGCGCTGAATTTCTGTTACATTATTAACTGAAATTGTTTCGTAATAGTGGGTTACAGCCGAATTTTTATACTGAAAATCATTAAATTCAACATTGCCTGCTATGAAATTCTGCAACAGTGTTACATCGTTAATATCTACCTTGTTGTCAAGATTAATGTCGCCTGCAATCAAATCGTCAATATTAGTATAGGTTTGCTCCATATCCGGCGACTGTGTGTTGAGGTCTACAAACTTAATTTTGTTGTTGCTTGCGTATTTTTCGGCGGCGGTTGATGAGTAGCCGTTAATTACATAGTTCAGATTTTTTATAATTGAATAATTCTTATTGCTGAGCACATAATTCAAATATCCAATCGCACTATTTCCTATGTATTCAACATTTTTGCCGATTAATATTTTTTCAAAACTACAGCCTATGAAAGCAAAATCATCAATATATTTTACGCTTTCGGGCAGGTTGATTTCTGTAAGTGCTTCGCAGCTTTCAAAAGCATTTTTACCGATTTTTTCTACATTATTTCCGAGCTTTACAGTCTTGAGATTATACCTATAATTTGCAAACCTATCGGGAATTTCTTTAATACCGTTTCCAATTACAAGGTTCTCAAGGTTGAATACCTGTTTTATTGATACATTTTCAAGCGTAACAAGACTGTCGGGGAAAATGAGCGTTTTAATGTTGCTTGTGTCGGTTGAATTTAAGAAAGTTTCGGAAAGTTCGGTTACAGGCTGTCCGAGATATTCTGACGGAATTTCAAATGTTTCGGACGGTGTGTAGTTAATTGAAATAAGAATTAGCGACTTATCCTTAAGATTAACTCTGTAATTGTAGTTATTGTCTTTGTCAACATAATCAATATTCAAAAGTACAAAATTGTTATCCGTCAAAGAATTCTTATCAACATAGTAGTATTTATCGGATTTGATCAGCTTAACGGTTTCGGAAGTACAGCTTGTTACTGTGTGGAGCAATGAAGAAACTCTGATAAAATCGTCCTGCATTTCAACAAAAATATCACTGTTGGCTGGTGTCGGGAAAAAGTAAAGATTGCTCGTCTTAGAGTTTGCATTGTCAAATACCGACAATCCGTTTGTTGCGTAAATCCTATTGTTGCTTAGATTGCAGTAGGAGAAAATCGACTGAATTGCAAAAGCTAATTCACCTGCGTATTGACCGTATATTGTGCAGTTTTCAACATTGCAGTACGATGCAACGGAGTACCAAAACTCGCCGCAGATTGCGCCCGAAGACTGGGTGCTTGAGTAGTAATCGTAATTTACCACGCAATTTTTAACGGTGCAGTTTAGTATTGTAGCATATTGAGCATATGCACTGAGAATGCCGCTCCTGCTTGCAGGTGCAACATCCGCATTTTCTATTGTAAGGTCTGTTATCTTTGCACTTTGCAATGAGCCAAACAAGCCGCTCATTGTATTTCCGTAAGCACTAACAGAACTGATTTTTATGTTTTTTATTGTGTGATTATTGCCGTAAAAATCAGAAGAAAAGTTGCCCTCGGCATTGCAGATAGGGGATACCTCTTTACCGTAATCGGAAAAATCAAGGTCAGCGTTCAGACTTATTTTTTGCGGAATATATCCCGAACGGTTGCTGATTTCAACTAATTTTATGTAATCGTCAAGATTGTTTATCTCATACGGAGTGTCAATAGCTTTTTCGGAATAATACTTTAAAAGAATAACAGCGTTATTCATATCCTGAACCGAGCAGGCAGTGTCGGTCAAAAGCGCCTTAGATGCTGTAATCTGATTGTTGAGCAGCTGAGCGTATTCCTCATATTTGATTTTGTCTTTGTCTATGTTTTCTGCATCTGTAATTGCAGATTTTAGCTTGTTGATTGTTTCGCTGTTATCGGTATATGAAGTAAATGCTTTTATGGACGCATAAGCCCTTGTTTGTTTTTGTTGTGTAATCACATCCTGCCATTTACCCGAACTGAGAACATAGCCGCTTTTTTCTTTGCTTAATTTGCCCACACACTCCGAGCTTGAAAAAGACATAAAGCTGGAATCGTTATTAGCCTCAATAACAACAGAGAATTTCTGACCTGAGGCGAGGTAAACATTATCCTTTACATCAAGGTAGTGGATACCGTTGTTGTTGATTTTTCCGCTGAATGTGGTGAGCAGCTTGCCGTCTTTTGGATTTGTAAAATCAGCGTCAAGTGCATAGACCGAGGCTGTATAATCGTAAGCGCCTATTGTCTTAAAGCTGATTTGCTTTAACTGCTCATCGGACGCGGCGGTGAATACATTTGCCGCACCGTTATAGTTGTAACCAAGACCGTCGGTTACAATGCAGTTTTGATATTCGTTGTCGTATGCGTCATTTCCCTGCATTATGTACTGAGCAAAGCTGATGTTTGCGGTATCGTAAGAAATCCAGACATAGCCGTCATCTCCGTAGCGGTCGCCCCAACTGTTTTTGCAAAGCCATGCGCCATCATTTTTCGGCTTAACCTTTCCCGTAAAATTATCTTTGCTGTAATTATCATCCCATCCAACAATTACAATTAAATGTGAATCGCCTGTTGGAATACAGGTATCGTCACTGTAATAGTTTGCAAAATCAGATGAATAGCATTCATTTATGCTTGGATAGTGAACGGTAATTGCACCGCCGCCCATTATTTTAGATTTTAATGTATCTCGGTCGTTGCTGAGTTCGCTATAATCCTTTAGCCTGTAATCGGAGTAATGTCTTAAAGTATCCGAAAATCCGTCTTTAATTCTGTCATACGGGCAAAGATTTTGCGGATATGTACCGTAACCCGAATTTAAGGAAATGGCAAGCGTTTCCGAAACTCCTCCATTGCTGCCCTTTGATGCATCGTTTATATAATCATTATAAAAAGGCGACTCCTTGTCAACTGTTCCGGAGTGAATGTACCACACCAAGCCTGCCTCCGAAAGGTCGAGCTTTTCGTTCGGGTTTTCGCCAATCTTATTTCTGAGTTCGCTTTGCGAAAGTATGCTCGACTCCATAGACGCCACAGAGGCAAATGCCCAGCAATAGCCCTCAGAGCCTTGGCTTTTCACCTTTGACACCCTGCCGTAATCTCTCAAGTCGTAAGATTTCGGAAGATTGTTTTTTGCATTTCCTGTATCGTCATTAAGCTCTTCAAGCGGAATTTCGTTTTTGCTTTCGTCATACAAAACCTTTTTGCCGTCCTTAATCTTTTCGTAAATCGCCTTTACGGAGTCGGTGTAATCGCTAATAGTGGCGGCTGAAAACACTGTTGAACAGCAGCCTGCCGTAATGAGTGCCGACAGCAGAACGGATATATATTTAATTGACCTTTTCATTTTATTCTCCTTTGCGTTATATTTTGATAATTATAACATTAATTTTTCTTATTTACAATGTATTTTGAACAAATGCTAATACAAAATAAGAATGGTTTGTTTTTGCCATAATTAAATATACAATTAATATAATGACGAAATAATGACAAAATTAAAAATGTAAATATAATATTGATATTTATGTTTTGTGTGATATAATAAATAAAAAAGTTAGTAATAGCTAACTCAAAAAAGGAGTAATGATATGAAGCCGGATTATAAAAATTGGGTGCCGAAATATATGGTAATCAGCTTGATAGAGGGTACGATTTTGATAGCTGTACTGTTTGTAATATTCGGTGTGATAGGTGTAGGATTAAGCGGTGCGCTGAGGTGGATAATATTTGCGTCGCTTTTGCTCGCTCTGCTGATTGTCGGTGCTTTTCTTAAATGGAGTATAATGGCATACAGAGCTTTCTCCTATAACGGTACTCGACAGCTTTCAAAGCAGATTGTTGAGGGAACGGCAAATTACATAAAGCTGCCCGACAGCGGTACAGGTCTTGATGTTGGCTGTGGCAGCGGCGCTTTAACTATTGCGTGTGCAAAGAAGAACCCAAACGCTAAAATGATTGGCGTTGACAGATGGGGAAAAGAGTACTCTGATTTTAGTAATATGCTCTGCTGTAAAAATGCAGAGGCAGAGGGAGTTAAAAACATTGAATTTATGAAGGGCGATGCTTGCAAGCTCGATTTTAAGGACGAGAGCTTTGATGCGGTAACAAGCAACTATGTTTATCATAATGTGACAGGAGTCGATAAGCAAAAGCTGCTGCTTGAAACGCTGAGAGTGCTTAAAAAAGGCGGAACCTTTGCAATTCACGATTTAATGTCACAATCAAGATACGGCGATATGCAAAAATTTAAGCAAAAGCTGATTGATATGGGCTACGAAAGTGTTGAACTGATAGATACCACCGATGTAATGTTTATGACTAAACGAGAGGCAAGATGCCTCCGGCTCGGCGGTTCAACCCTGCTTGTGGGCAAAAAATAAATATTTGTTCTGATAATGCGGCAGTTGTTTTGATAACTGCCGTTATTTTTTAAAAGAAAAAGCGACAGTTTTGCACTGTCGCCGTGGTAATATGGATTTATGAAAACAGGCAGGCTGTTGCGGCGGCAAATACCGCTACCGCAAGCAAAACCGCAAACAGCGTTTTCTTTTTCAATAATTTTTTCACTATACACACTCCATTTATTATTTTATATTTTCATTTTTCACTCTAAACTCAAAAACATAGATTATTATACATTTTATTTTCTTAAAGGCATTAGATTTATTATTTAAAAAAGTATATTTTGTAACTAAAAGTCATAAATGCATTAATGAAATTGTAAAATTATGATTTTAAAAGTGTGCAAAAATGTGTGCAGGAATTTACACGATTCTCTTTATCATTTTGAAATATATTTTATTCCGTATAATCCGTATAATAAAATTTCATATATTACAGAATATGTGAAATTATTAGCTATATTAATTTTAAATGTACTTTTATGTTGATATATTGTACTTTGCGTGATATAATTATGAATAAATATAGTGTGTAAGTGTGTGCCAAACGGAGTGTAGTGTTTATGAACAGAGAAAAAACAGTTTACAACAGAATAATCAAGCGTATTTTAGATATTATCAGCTCGTTTATGGCGATTGTTTTTCTCTCAATAATTTACCTCCCGATTTGTGTAATTATCAAATGCACAAGCAAAGGCCCGATATTCTTTAAACAAAAGAGAGTGGGCAAGGATAAAAAGTATTTTAATATATTAAAATTCAGAACTATGAGAACGGATACTCCAAAGGATTGTTCTACTCATTTGCTCAAAAATCCTGACCAATATATCACCAAAGTCGGCAAGTTTTTAAGAAAGACCAGCTTGGATGAACTGCCGCAGATTTTTAATATTTTTAAGGGCGATATGACTGTAATCGGACCTCGCCCCGCCCTTTGGAATCAGGACGATTTGATTGCCGAAAGAGATGAGTATAACATAAACAGCTTAAAACCCGGCTTGACAGGCTGGGCTCAGATAAACGGCAGAGATGAACTGCCTATCCCTGTAAAGGTTCAGATGGATAAGGTGTATTATGATAATTTAAGCTTTGCCTTTGATGTAAAATGCCTGTTTATGACAATAGTCAGCGTGTTTAATCACGAAGGCGTAGTAGAGGGCGGAACGGGAGCTTTGGAAAATGAGCAGTAAAAAAAGAAAAATTTTGATTTTGACTAATCATTCATATATGCTCTACCGCTTTAGAAAAGAGCTAATTGAAGAATTGATGAAGAACAACGAGGTTGTACTCAGTATGCCTTTTGTTGGTCATCATGATGATTTTATGAATATGGGTTTGCGCTGCATTGAAACTAAAATGGAACGCAGAGGTATAAATCCTTTTACCGACTATGCTTTAATGCAGTTTTATAAGAAAATTCTCAAAGAAGAAAAGCCCGATTTGGTTGTTACATATTCTATTAAGCCAAATATTTACGGCGGTTTAATGTGCGCAAAGCTGAAAATTCCATTTTATGCCAATGTTCAGGGGTTAGGAACAGCTTTTCAAAAAAAAGGACTTGCTCAGTTTGTAACATTTTTATATAAAACCGCTTTTAAAAAGGTAGAAACCGTATTTTTTGAAAATCAGGTTAATGCTGATGAATTTACAAGCAGAAAAATAATTCCTGCTGAGAAAGAAACTGTACTCAATGGCGCAGGTATAAATTTAAAAACATATGAGTACAAGCTGTATCCGAATAACGAACCACCGAGATTTTTATATTTGGGCAGAATTATGAAAGAAAAGGGTATGGACGAGCTTTTTGATGCCTCGGAAAAACTGCATAATGACGGTGAAAAATTTGTTCTTGATTTAGTCGGCTTTTTTGAAGATGAATATAAAGAAAAAGTTGATGAGCTTGTTAAAAAGGGTATTGTGGATTTTCATGGCTTTCAGGAAGAACCAAGGCCGTATTATGCTAAAGCTGACTGTGTTGTTATGCCGAGCTATCATGAGGGTATGAGCAATGTTAATCTTGAAGCTTCCGCTACCGGCAGACCTGTTATCACTACCGATATTCCGGGTTGCAGGGAATCTGTTGAAAGCGAAAAAACAGGTTGGCTCTGCGAACCGAAAAATTCTGACAGCTTATATGAAAAGATGAAGGCTTTTTTGCATACAGAAAACTCTGTTCGTGAACAAATGGGCAAAACTGCCCGTAAAAAAATGGAAAATGAGTTTGATAAAAAGATTGTTGTAGAGCAGACAATAACAGCATTGGGCTTGAAGTGATAATCGTATATTGAGAGGATTATTATGATAAGAGTATTACAAATAGTTACATATATGGGCAGAGGCGGACTCGAAACTATGATAATGAATTATTATAGAAATATCGACCGCAATAAAGTACAATTTGATTTTCTGGTTCATCGTCAAGAGGAGGCAGATTATGATAAAGAAATACTTTCATTGGGCGGACATATTTATCGTATGCCAATGCTGAATCCCTTTTCTAAATCATATTTCAATGCCTTAGATTCTTTTTTTAAAACACATATGTATGATATAGTTCATTCTCATTTGGATTGTATGAGTGCTTATCCTCTCAAAATTGCAAAGAAAAACGGAGTTAAAATCAGAATAGCTCATTCACATAATAAAAGTCAGGATAAAAATTTAAAATATCCTATAAAATTATATTCTAAAAGGTTAATTCCTAAATACGCTACTCACTTGTTTTCTTGTGGAAAAGAGGCAGGTGATTGGATGTTTAACGGAAAGCCTTATACCATATTAAATAATGCAATAGATGCAATGATATATAGGTATAATCCAAAAATTCAAAATGAAGTCAGAAACAGTCTTGATATTAATCATTCAGATTTTGTTGTTGGTCATGTAGGACGATTTAATCCACAAAAAAATCATGGTTTTATTATTGATGTATTTAATGAGATTCACAAAAAAAATAATAAAGCTAAATTGATTCTTGTGGGAACAGGAAACGGTCAGCAGGAGATTATCAATAAGGTAAATAATCTCGGCTTGACTGACAATGTATTATTTTTAGGCAATCGCAGTGATGTAAACAGAGTGCTGCAAGCAATGGATGTATTTCTTTTTCCGTCACTTTACGAGGGTTTACCGCTTTCAATAGTTGAGGCTCAGGCAGCAGGATTACCATGCGTTATATCCGATAATGTTCCGCCAGAGTGTATTAAAACAAACAGGGTTTCGCATTATAGTTTAGATAAGCCTGCAAAGTTTTGGTCAGAAAAAGTGTTTGAGGCAGCACAAATTGAGAAAAAAGACACATATGATGAAATTGTAGCCTCCGGATTTGATATTAAAAATAATGCAAATAAACTGCAAAACTTTTACACTTCGTTTTGTTATGGAGAATGAAAATGGCAACTTTAACTGTATTTACACCATTATATAATAGAATAAATACTTTAAAAAGAACTTATGAAAGTTTAAAAAGACAAACATCCAAGGATTTTGTTTGGCTGATTATTGATGACGGTTCTACTGATAATCCATATGAGATTATAAAGGAATGGATTAAAATTAATAATGGCTTTGAAATAAAGTATGTTTACAAAGAAAATGGCGGAATGCATACAGCGCATAATACAGCTTACGAAAATATTGATACGGAGCTTAATGTTTGTGTTGACTCTGATGATTATATGCCTGACAACGCAGTAGAATTTATTGTTAATTGCTGGAATGAGAATAAAAATAAGGGATATGCCGGTATAATTGCACTCGATTTTGCCGATTCAACAAAAAAAGTAATTGGCAAAGAATTGCCAACTGACAAAGAAAGCACAACCCTTATGGGATATTATAATAACGGTGGCTTTGGTGATAAAAAACTAATTTACAGGACAGATATAATAAAACAAACGCCTCCGTATCCTGTGTTTGATAATGAGAAATATGTTGCGCTTGCATATAAGTATCATCTGATTGATGAAAAATATGAATTAAAAATACTTAATGAATGTGTTTGTATTGTTGATTATCAAATGGACGGTTCGAGTACAAATATGTACAGACAATATGTTCGCAATCCAAAAGGCTTTGCGTTTTGGAGAAAGGAGCAGATGAAACATAGTATAAATATTAAGCAAAAATTCAAAGCCTGTATACACTATGTTTCAAGTTCATTGATTGCTAAAAACAATCATTTTGTTAAGGAATCGCCTGAAAAGTTTTTAACGGTATTAAGCATTCCTATTGGGTATATTTTAAAGGTAATTGTTATGAAAAAATCAAAATCTTCGTATATGAAGGTTGAAGGGATTTAGTGAATGAATGTTTTTGTATATACAACAATATTAGTTTTAGTATTGTTCTATATTGGCAGAAAGCCACTTGATAAAAATACGACAATTGAAACAGAATTAACAAAAGTCAGAGATACTAATTTTTTGTTTTTCTTTTTGGGTACTCTTTTATTAGCATATGTTTCTGGTCAAAGATTTGAGTTTGGTGATACTGTAGCATATTTAGATTATTTCAATAAAGCTATGCCAATTGATGAGTGCATATCTTCTTTTTCAATTGGAAACGAATGGTTGTTTCAATTTTATATGTCGTTCATACATACTTATATATCTACTGACCCGAGAGTTTTTCTCGAAATAACTTCATTTATTACTATTTTCCCGTTAATGTATTTTTTGTATAATTACAGCGGTGACTTAAAATACGCATTTTATTTATTTGTAACTGCCGGGTGTTGGGATCATTCTTTAAACGGTATGCGTCAGTATTTAGCTACGGCACTCATTGTAGTTGCTTTTCCTTTGCTTGCAAAAAGAAAATGGTATTTGTTTTTACCGATAGTTTTCGTTGCGGCACAAATACATACTTCTGCATATGTTTTATTGTTTTTGTATTTTATAGCAAATACAGAAGCATGTGGAAAGATGACAAAATTTATATTGGTTGTCGGTGTTTTAGTAGTAATAACTTCTCCTTTTACGGCGGGATTTGTCGATAATGTTTTATCAGGTTCTGATTATGGTGAAAGATATGCCGGACAAGAATGGAATTACAGCATAAATTTAGTTAGAGTGTTAGTAAGTGCCGTTCCTATTATACTTGCGTTTATTAACAGAGATTTGATGAAAAACAAATACAAATATTACAATATAGTTTTTAATATGGCGTTGTTTTTCACTGTATTTACAATGGCAGGTGTTTTCTCTGCAGTATATGCAAGATTTAATTTATACTTTGAAGTTTTTTCAGTTTTACTTTTAGTATGGAATGTAAATGAAATGGTAAAAGAGCCAAAATATTCTTGGATAAAGAATGCAGCGTGTATATGTTATGCATTGTATTTTATTTATCAGATAATTTTTACTTATGGATTAAGTTGGCATGAAGATTATTTGTTCTTTACTAATAATTATAATCAAGTATCATGGATATAGAAAGTATTTAGAGGTGAAATCATGAATAATATTTTTAGGTTTGATTATTATAGAATGACCGGTGATGTATATTCATTTTCTTTAAAAACAAAGTTAAAGCTATTATTGTTTCATCAGCTAAAATTTGTGTATTTGTGGAGAAAGGTTAGTGAAAAAGGAAGTCCTATTAATAGAGTAAGACTTTATAGATTAACTAAAAAATACGGTTTAGAAATATCTTCGTTAGCCACAATAGGAAAAGGGTTATATTTGGGTCACCCTTATAATATTACTGTGGCAGCTGGCGTTGTAATTGGTGATAATGTTAATTTGCATAAGGGTGCACAATAGGAAGAGAGAATAGAGGAAAAAGAGCCGGTGTTACTAAAATTGGTAATAATGTGTCGGTTGGTATAAATTCTACTAATGTCGGTAAAGTCAATATAGGAAATGATGTTATGATTGCACCAAACAGCTTTATTAATTTTGATGTACCTGATCATTCGGTAGTATTGGGAAATCCTGCAAAAATTCATTCAAAGGAATATGCTACAAAATGTTATGTGAACTTTTTAGTTTAGTGTTTTAATACAAATGGAGAGTAAAATGATACCTAAGAAAATACATTATTGTTGGTTTGGCAGAGGAGAGAAATCAGCAAAAATCAAAAAATGCATTGAAAGTTGGAGAAAATATTGTCCGGACTATGAAATTGTCGAATGGAATGAAGATAATTTTGATGTGTATCAAAACGCTTACACTAAATATTGCTATGATAATAAGAAATATGCGTTTTTGAGCGATTATGCCAGATTGTTGATTGTATATTATGAAGGCGGTATATATTATGATACTGATGTTGAGGTAATAAAACCAATTAACGATTTATTAAAAAATAAAGCCTTTGTCGGCTTTGAAGTTAATGAATATATTAATACCGGTATTGGCTTTGGAGCAGAGAAAGACAGTTCTGCAATAAAATTAATGATAAATGAATATGATAAACTTTTGGATGGAAAAAGCGGTACAGTAGGTTGTCCTATTTTAAATACAGAAGCTATAAAAAAATTAGGATTGCAGATTAATGGAAAAACTCAATATTTAAATGGTATAACCGTATATGCTTCGGACTATTTTAATCCTTATGATGCTCCCACAGGAATATTAGAAAAAACAAGTAATACTTATTCGATTCATTGGTTTTCAGCTTCTTGGATGAGTAAAAATAAAAGGTTAAGATGTGCTATTATGAAACCAATACATAGGATGTTAAGAAAGTGGAATTAAAATGGGAAAAAATATAATGGATGTTTTGTTTTCAAGTGATGATAAATATGCACAACATCTTGGCGTAGCAATTTATTCACTTTTGGAACATAACACAGCGTTTAACAAAATTACAATTTATATTGTAGATAATGATATATCTGATATTAATAAACAGAAACTAGATAAAACTGCTGATGAGTTTGATAATGCGGAAATTATTTTTCTGCCATTTAATAAATGGAAAAATAAGCTTCATCTAAATATGAAATGGGATATTTCTATTTCTTCTTATGCTCGTCTTTTTATTGCGGATATGTTGCCTGATGATATTGATCAAGTTTTGTACATGGACTGTGATGTGATAATCTGTGAATCTTTAGAAAATTTGTGGAATACAGATTTAAATAATAATGTTTTAGGTGCAGTTCAAGATACTGTTAATGATAAAACAAAAGAAGCTGTTGGGCTATTGCCGGAGGATAAATATTTTAATGCCGGAATTTTGTTAATAGATTTAAAAAAGTGGCGCAAACAGAATATTGGAATAAAATGTTTAAAGTTTATAGAAGAGAAAAACGGTTCGGTAACTCATCATGATCAAGGTACACTTAATGGTATCCTTAATGGGAAATGGTATAGACTTCCGTTAAAATATAATTTGATGACGATACATTATATATTTAATTATAGAAAAAATAAGAAATATTTTAAAGATCATTCAAATTTTTATTTATATGACGATATTGAAAATGCAAAATTGCATCCTGCCATTTTGCATTATGTTCCAAGTTTTACTACAAGGCCATGGGTTAGTAACTGTAAGCATCCTAAGAAAAATTTATATTGGAATATAATTTCTAAAACTCCTTGGATTGATGCAAAACCCGAGAAAGACAAATCAAAATGGTATGTAAAATTAATTAATTTTCGTTATAGAAAACTATATTGGTAGGGGTGTAGTTAAAAGTGGAAAAAAATAACTCTTTTAGACACTGCAGTTGGATAACAAATAAAGGTGATGATATTATTATGCAATGTGTCAAGGAGGAATTAAAAGATATTATTTGTAATTATTTTACTCTTAGTATACCAACACATTTATGTGCATTTAATACTTTGGAATGTTTAGGAAATCTTCCAGATTCAGCTTCTGAAGTTGCTTCATCAAAATATAAGTTTGTTTGTGGAACTAATTTATTATCTGGCAATATGTTGCATCGAACAAATCAATGGGATATTAATATATTAAATTGCAAACCTATTGTAGGAAGCATTTTGGTAGGTGTAGGTGGTGCACCAAAAGCAGATTGGTATACAAGGAAACTTTACAAAAAGGTTTTGTCTGATAAATATATTCATAGCGTAAGAGATAAAAATGCTCAAAAATTATTAATTAGTTTAGGATTAAAATGTGAATATACAGGATGTGTTACCATGTGGAAACTTACACCTGAATTTTGTAATAGTATTCCAAATGAAAAACATGAAAAAGTTGTTTTTACTTTAACTGACTATAATCGCAATCCGGAAAAAGATATAAAAATGATTGAAACGATAAAAAGGAATTATAAAAATATTTTCTTTTGGATACAAGGTGCACATGATTACATGCTGGAATTTTTGCTATGAGACATAAAGTACGCTCTATTATAATCCGTGTAGATTCTAGAATGGATGTAATGTCTGAATGTATTCCCAACAATACGATTTCACGAATGAATATGGAAAAATTAGATAATATGATTAACAATTCAATTGAAACAAAATGCAATATTAATTTTAACGCTATTGAGCCCTGGAAACAACAGTTTGAGTAAGTAAAATCAATGTTATGTAAATTTCTTAATGAGGTTTTTGTATGAAAAAACAAATATTAATTATACATTCAAATATGGAACTTGGCGGAGCTGAAACAAGCTTATTGGGATTATTGGATTCAATTGACTATTCAAAATATGAAGTAAGTTTATTTTTGTATTCTCATACTGGAGAATTAATGCAATTTTTAAATAAAAATGTAAAACTTATTAGTGAATCAAAAAAATATAAGGCTTTAACAACATCCATTGCTGATGACATAAAGAACAGATGCTTTATTATTGCACTATTAAGATGTTATGCTAAAATAATAAGCAAAATGTCAAATGGAAGTTTACATCTTCCTCATAATTATAAACAATACTTTCATAAATTATGTGTTCGTGATTTACCTCGTATTAAAGGAAAATATGATTTAGCAATTAGTTTTAATGATCCTCACTACATAATAGGAAAAAAAGTAGACTCTAAAATAAAATTATCTTGGTTTCATACTGATGCATCTAGAATAGATTTTTGTGAGAAATTTGAAAAAGAGATGTGGGAAATGTCTGATTATGTAGTGAATGTTTCAGAAAATTGTAAAAATGAATTTGACAAAGTTCACTCTTACTTAAATAATCAATCAATAGTAATTGAAAATATTTTGTCAAAATATTTTCTTTTTAATCAATCAAAAAAATTACAATACGAGATAAGTGCTGATTCCTCTGATTCAATAAACTTATTATCAATCGGTAGATTTTGTGAAGCTAAAAATTTTGATAATATCCCTGCAATATGTAAACTTATACGAGAAAAAGGGTTAAATATAAAATGGTATTTAATTGGTTATGGCACAGATGAGGAAATTATCAGAAGTAAAATAAAAGAATTTGATATGGAAGATAATGTTATTATTCTTGGCAAAAAAATAAATCCATATCCATACATAAAAAATTGTGATTTATATGTACAGCCGTCAAGATATGAGGGAAAAGCTGTAACCGTTCGTGAAGCTCAAATGCTTTGCAAACCGGTTGTTATTACAAAATTTGCTACATCATCAAGTCAATTGAAAGACGGTTATGATGGTATTATAGTTCCTATGGATAATCAAGGATGTGCAGATGGCATAGCAAAGTTATTAAATAATAAAGTACTTATGCAACAGCTTTCTGAAAATTGTGCTGAAAATGATTATTCAAATTCTCAAGAAATAAATAAAATATATGAAATTATTGAAAATAGTTAATTATGTGTTAGGATATTTTTATGAATAAAGTTAAAGTTAGTGTTGTAGTTCCCGTATATAAAGTTGAAAAATATTTAAAAAGATGTGTAGATTCTATTTTAAATCAAACTCTAAATGAAATAGAAATAATTTTAGTGGATGATGGTTCTCCAGATAAATGTGGTGAAATTTGCGATTCTTTTGCAGAAATTGATAACAGAATTAAAGTTGTACATAAATCTAATGGTGGATTAAGTAGTGCCAGAAATGCTGGAATCAATGTTGCTTCAGGTGAATATATTGGTTTTGTCGATTCTGATGATGACATAGATATTAATATGTATGAAAAAATGTATAGCGCAGCACTAAAACACAAAGTTGACTTTGTTATGTGCGACTATCAACGAATCTTAGAAAATAATAACAGCTTTAACAAATCGCTTAGTATTGATTCCGGTTTTTATGATAAAGAAAAGATAAAAAAGGATATTTTCCCATCTTTAGTTATGGGAAGTAATATTGACTATGGACCTTTATTGTCTGTTTGGCATTGCCTATATAAGCGTCAGTTTTTAGCTGATAATTCTATTACTTTCGCAAATGATGTAAAATGGTCAGAAGATAATTTGTTTAGTGCTATTGTCGGATATAAATGTAATAGCTTTTATTATTTAAAAACTGAATATTTATATCATTATTATTCCAATCCGGGAACTATCACAACTTCATATAGAGCCGGAGCATGGAATGTTTATTGCAAAATGAATGAGTATTTACACAATTTTTTTGATTTGATTACTGATTATGATTTTTCACAGCAATTGAAAACACATATGTTATATTATGCATGTAATTGTTTGGGAATGGCCTCAAAGCTGCCTGAAGAAAAAGCACTGCAAGAAATGAATATTGTTTTAAAATCCAAAGAGTTGAAAAAAGCTTTTGAAAATTTACATTTATCAAATGTTTCAGCAAAACTTAGACTTCAACTCTTTCTAATGAAACATAGAAAGGCTAAAGTGCTATATAAAATATATAACAAGTAAAAGGACGAAAAAATGGCTGCAGTTTCAATTATTATGCCTGTATATAATAAAGAAGAATATATAGACAGGGCTATACAATCAATTATCAGTCAAAATTTTAAAGAATGGGAATTAATAATTGTAGATGACGGTTCAATAGATAAGTCGCTTAGCTTATGTAAAAAGTATGAAAATGAAAAAATAAAAGTTATAAGTATTGAAAATAACGGTGTTTCTAATGCAAGAAACATTGGTTTGAATATGTCTTGTGGCGATTTTGTAACTTTTATTGATGCTGATGATTATGTAGCAAGTGATTATTTGGAAAATTTGTATCAGCCACAGTATGATTTTATAATTTCAGGTTTATCAAAAGTAAGTAAGAACAGTGAACTGATAGATACAATTAAACCTCTTAACAATGGTGTAATCAAAATAGATGATATATGTAAAAATTTTTATAAAGAACAGATGGACACCGGTATTTATGGATTTGTGGCAGGTAAATGTATTAGAAAAAGTATTATAACTGATAATAGTATTTCATTTGACAAAAGTATAAACTTAGCAGAGGATTATGATTTTTTCCTTAAAATTTATAATAAATTAGATAGTATACTATTTTTAGATTATTCCGGATATTTTTATTTAATCGGTACGGACAATTCCGCCATTGGTATGTCTGATAAAAAAATTGATTTTATAAAGCAAATTGAAATACAAAATAAAACAAGAACTTTTTTGGAAAATCACAACTCTTTTGGAGAAAATGAAAAAAATCTATATATGAAAAGAGTCGCCGGATACATATACACAATATTAATTAATTGTAACTGTAATTCATATAAATCATATTTATCTGATTATAAACGATTAAAAAATACTATCCAAAGAGTTAATCCCAAAGAAGTAAATTCAATATTAATAAAAGTTATTTTATGTTTATATAATAAAAACAAATATAGTCTTATTTTTATCTTATTAAAAATAAGAAGAAAACTGGGTAGATAATATGAAAGTAGTAATGTATGTACATGGCGGGAGTAAAAACCATGGTTGTGAAGCTATAGTAAGATCGACTGCACAATTGCTTAAATTAGATTTAAATCAATCTATACTTTTGTCATATAATTGCAGTGAAGATCTTCAGTATGGTTTAGATTCTGTTGTACAATTGCGACAGGAGATAAATACAATTAATCGAAAGTCTTTAGATTTTGTTAAAGCATATTTTATGCAGAAAATTTTTAATAAATCTATTTATATGGATGCTTTACTTCATAAGCAATCAATTAATCAAATTAATAATATGGATATTGGCTTATTTGTAGGAGGAGATAATTATTGCTACTCTGATGCAGAAGTGTATCCTATTGTGAATAACTTAATAAGAAAAAAAGTCAAAAAACTTGTGCTGTGGGGTACATCTGTTGAACCTTCTGTATTAGAAAATAATAGAATAAGAAAAGACATTAAAAAATTCGATTTAATTATTGCAAGAGAAAGTATATCTTATAATGCTATAAAGCAAGTAAATCCTAATACAATATTATTGCCTGATCCCGCATTTTTTCTTAATATTGAAAAGACAGAGTTACCCAAAAACTTTGTAAAAGGTAACACAATAGGTATTAATATCAGTCCGATGATTTTAGATTATGAAAAGAACCGTGGAAAAACATTTGAAAACTATGAATGTTTAATTGATTATATCATTGAACAAACTGATTATAATATTGCATTAATTCCGCATGTAATATGGGATTCTAATGATGACAGAAAAGTATTGCAACAATTATATAAAAAAATATCAGATAAAAATAGAATTTCTATTGTAGATGATCATAATTGTAGGCAACAAAAATATATTATAAGTCAATGTGCTTATTTTATTGGTGCCAGAACGCATTCAACCATTGCTGCGTATTCTACCGGCGTACCAACTTTAGTTGTAGGATATTCTGTGAAAGCAAAAGGAATTGCTAAAGATTTGTTTGGTACATATGATAATTATGTTATTCCTGTGCAAGAACTAAAAGAACAAAGCGATTTGCTGAATTCTTTTTTATGGTTGAGAAAAAACAGTGAAAGAATTAAAAATGAGCTAAAAAATAAGACTAAAGAGTATTCCGCCCTAAAAAATGAGTATTTGAAAGGATTAGTTAATGATTAAAGCTGAAAAATCAAATTCACTTATAACTGTAATAATACCTGTTTATAATGTAGAAAATAATATTTCTCATTGCATAGAATCAGTATTGAAACAGACTTATAAAAACCTCTAAGTATTAATCATAGATGACGGGTCAACTGATAATAGCTATAACATATGTCAAAAATATGCTGATAAAGACAAGAGAATAAAAGTGATACACCAGACTAATCAAGGTATTGCCACTGTTCGTAATGCAGGAGTTAAATTAGCTAAGGGTGATTATTTATTTTGGATTGACAGTGATGATTATATAAAAGAAAATATAATAGAAAGATTATATGAAAATTTGGTTGCTTATGATGCAGATATTTCTATATGCGATTTTATAAAAGGCAGTGAAATAAATTATATCTTTCCTGAGGAAAATAATTTCACTGTTGAATGTTTTAGTAACCAGCATGGATTAGAACTAATTTATAAAAATGCTCACTATTCATTTATTATGGCTGCCTCTTGGGCTAAGCTTATTAAAAAGGATTTATATAACGGATTACAATATCCTGACGGTAAAATTTTTGAAGATATTTATATGAGTCATCATCTAATTAATAAATGTAAGAAAATTGTATTTACAAATGAAGTGATGTACTATTATTATCAGTGGCCGGAAAGCATTCTCGGAAAACAATTCAGTTATGGAGTATGAGCTTAATTCAAATGCTGCTTTTGAATATAAGACAGTTTTAAATAAATTATATTATGGTGAAACATACCCGCTGAATCGTAAAAAGCTAATTAAGTAAATACATAAAAGTGGCAGAAATACTAATCCATTAAAGATATTTTTTAACTCGGTATTAAGGAGACTGCATAATGAAAGTTAATCAACTTCGTGTGGGTGCGTTACTATCGTACGTCAATCTTGCAATAGGTAGTATTATACCTATGATATATACCCCAATTATGTTAAGAATACTTGGTCAAGCTGAGTATGGCTTATACAGTTTGTCAAACTCTATTGTTGGATATTTATCATTATTGAATTTTGGATTTGGCAGTACAATTATTAGATATATATGTAAGTATAGAGCCGAAGGCAAGAAAGAACAAGTAAGAAGCATATTTGGTTTATTTTTGATAATATACGGGATAGTATCTGTTTTAGTAATTATCGGCGGATTTATATTAATGTTATGTACTGATTCATGTTTTTCTAAGGGTCTTACGCAACAGGAGGTAGATAAACTTAAAATATTGATTGTTATGATGGCATTTAACACAGCCATTGCCTTTCCAATTAGTGTATTTTCATCAATTATTACTGCATATGAAAGATTCATATTTAGAAGAGTTATTGATATTTTTTCTACAGTTTTAGCTCCAGTTGCTAACATTATACTATTATATTGTGGATTTGGCTCAATCGGTATGACATTCTCAGGACTCCTACTTAATTTTATTGCCTGCCCTGTCAATATATACTATTGCTTTAAGGTTTTAAAAATAATACCAAAATTTGTACGATTTGAAAGTGTATTTATTAAAGAACTGCTCGTATTTTCAGTGTACATGTTTATAGGAACTTTGGTAGATATGCTGTTTTGGACCACAGATAAGGTTATTTTAGGTGCGTTGGTAGGAACTGCAGTTGTTGCAATTTATAATGTTGGCTCGACATTTAATAATATATTGATGCAGTTGTCGCAAGCTGTATCCGGTGTAATTGGTCCTAAAATCAATTCAATGGTTACTTTGGATGGAGAAAATACTCAAGCTTTGTCCGAGGTTTTTATTAGAGTCGGAAGATTAGAGTATCTTTTATTGGCATTAGTAGTTTCGGGTTTTATAGCTTTAGGTCACCCATTTTTAATTATGTGGGCAGGTGAAAATTATGGAGAATCTTACTATATAGCACTGGTAACAATGATACCTTTGGTAATTCCGTATATTCAAAATACCGGACTAACAATTGTAATAGCTCAAAATAAGCATAAATTTCGTTCTTTGGTTTATTTAGCAATAGCCATATTAAATGCAGTATCCACATATTTTATAGTACCTTATTTGGGTGGTATCGGAGCTGCACTGTGTTCTTGTGTATCCTATATTTTAGGTCAAGGAATAATAATGAATATATATTATTACAAAGTTACTAAAATCAATATTCCTTTGTTTTGGAAGAATATTTTATGTATGTCATGGATTCCTACACTATTATGTGTAATGACATTTATAGTGTCAAATTTTGTGAATTTTTATTCCTGGAGTGTATTTTTATTTACTGTTTTGATATATGTAGTATTATATTCAGTTGGTAGTTGGTTCTTCTCCATGAATGATTATGAGAAGGATGTTATTCGTGTGCCAATTAATAACCTACTGAATAAATTAAAAAAGCGAAAGGCGTAATTATAATGAAAACAGCTGTAGCCGGAACATGATATGTTGGCTTATCTATTGCCACTTTGCTTGCTCAACACAATGAAGTTATTGCTGTTGATATTATTCACAAAAAAGTTAAACTGATCAATGACATATTATCTCCGATAAAAGATGAATATATTAAAAAATATTTTAAGAAAGAAAACTTAAATCTATATGCTACCTTAGATTATGAAAATGCATACAAGGATGTTGATTTTGTTGTAATAGCAACACCAACAAACTATGATTCTGATAAAAACTATTTTGATACATCAGCTGTTGAAGATGTTATCAAACAAGTAATAAAAATCAAATCTAAAGCTATCATTGTTATTAAATCAACAGTACCTGTTGGTAATACTAAGTATATAAGAGAAAAGTTAGGCTTTGATAATATAACCCTCATCACGGAAAAATGTGGGATAATCAAAAGTAAATATTGAAAAAGAACATAGGAAGCTCCAAAATTGTAGTTGACAAGACAAACAATGGAATTATAAATTCTGATAAAGTACAGGTTTATACAGGCAGCGGTTCTCTTTTTCCTACTCACGCATTGGATTTGGAAGTATTTAATAAAGAAGTAATATTAAATTTATGTCCATATGCTGATGATTTATGGCTTACTTTTATGGCTTATAGAAATAAAACAAAAATTTCTTCTTTGAGTAAATGGAGAAGTTTTCCTATTACAATATACAATACTGAAAAAACAGTTTATGGTATATTAATTCTGAAGGCGGTCAGAATGACAAGCAATGGTCTAATCTTTTAAACCGATATAACAAAGAGGCATTATGAGTTTAGTAAATAAAATAAAATTCTTTAATCAAATTTCATTATCAAAATATATTTATTACAATTATTTTTGCAGTAATGTAAATCGAAAAGGCAATGGTCGTATAATACCCTATAAAGGCGCTGTGGTAGACATTTCAAAAAATGCAGTAATCAACCTTTTTGACGGAGATTTAGAAATAGGTTGTAATAAATTAAAAAAATCAAAGGCAGAAACTTATTTAAGGCTGCGAAGTAACGCTGTTTGGAATGTATTTAAAAGTTGTTGTATTTCATATGGCAGCACAATAGAATTACTTAATGCGGCTACAATTAATTCAAAATATTTTACAGTTAATAGCAATTCTGTGATAGTTATATCTAAACAACTTACTATTGAAAATGATGTAATGATTGGTCGAAATGTTACTGTATATGACAGTGATTTTCATTCAATAAACAATAATACATCTGACAATTATTCATCTCCGATTTATATTGGAAATCATGTTTGGATTGCATCAAACTGTACAGTTTTGAAAGGTGTAAAATTACATGATGGTTGTGTTATTGCTGCAAATTCTATTCTATTAAATGATGTTTATGAAAAACAACTTGTCGGAAATAATATTGAGCAAAAAGTAATTAAAGAAAATATTGAGTGGAAAAGGTAGTTATTTTATGATAAAAAATGTAATAAGAAAAATTGTTTATAGTTTAGGCATAAAAAATTCCTAAACTATCTAAAGTTGAGGAATGTAGAGATAGAGGAGTTAAAATTGGTAACAATGTTGATCTTGTAAATGCTTAAATCGACTTTTGTTTTGGTCATTTAGTCAGTATAGGTGACAATGTTACAATAACAAATTCTGTAGTTTTGGTCCATGATGCAAGCACAAAGAAAGAATTAGGTTATAGCAAGGTTGGTTGTGTGAAAATAGGAAGTAATGTTTTTATTGGTTATGGTTCTATTTTTTCCGTTATAAATTCTTGGATGCTTTGCAAAATAATCCTACAATAATTTTTCCGCAAACAATTTATTTTACAGACGATAAAAATGGTGAAAAAGCCATTAATGATTCATTATCGCATTACAATAGTCATAAAAATCTGTCAATAGTTGCAAGAGAAAAATATTCTTATGAATTGCTAAACAAACTATACCAAGCTCCTAAAAAGTTATTGGTTCCGGACATTATCTAAATACTATGATAAACTTGCAGAGGTAGTAAAAAGAAATGTTAATTAGTGTAATAGTACCGGTATACAAGGTAGAAGAATACATATATCGATGTGTTGACAGTATTTTGGCTCAGTCATTTAAAGATTTTGAACTAATCTTGGTTGATGATGGCTCTCCTGATAATTGTGGCAAAATATGTGATGAGTATGCTCAAAAAGATAAGAGAATAACTGTTATTCATAAAGAAAATGGCGGATTGTCTGATGCAAGAAATACCGGCATAGACTGGGCACTAAAGAACAGTAATTGGATTACTTTCATTGATAGTGACGATTGGGTACATACCGATTATCTCAAAAACTTATATAATGCCGTTAAAGAAAATAATGTAGATATTAGTGTATGTGGATATGTTAATACTACGGGTGAAGACGATTTGCATACTAAAAATTCAGAGATAAATACTTTGTTATGCACCCCGGAGGACTTTTTTATTAATAATAATATTAACGCTGTTGTAGCATGGGGAAAACTCTATAAAAAAAGTTTATGGAATGACATAAGATACCCATACGGCAAAATTCAAGAAGATGAATTTACTACGCATAAACTTTTATTTAAATGTCCTCAAATAGCTTTTGTTGATGCAGTTTTATATTATTACTATACTAATTCCAATGGTATTATGGGCAAAAAATGGACACCAAAGAGATTAGAGGCTTTGGATGCTATTGAAAGCAGAATGTTGTTTTTTAAAGATAACGGATTTGAAAAAGCTTATCAATGGAATGTAAACACATTGGTTATGTTTTATTATGGTAATTATATAAAAATACTAAATAATAATGAAATTCCTAATAAAAAAAGTATCTTAATAATATAAAAAAACGCTTTTATAAGTTATTTTACAAGTATGAAAATGAAAGCTTTATTGATAAAGACAAACTTGAATTTGTATTAAATACTTTTTCTCCGCTTAGGTGTAAAATATATGTATATAAAAAGAAATTATTAAAAAAGCAACTTAAATAATAAAGCTATAACCAAAAATGCAACCAAAATCCTCTTTGGTTGCATTTTAATTTGTATTATTAATTCAAGCTATAAAATATTTTAATTTTCTTTCCTACTTAACCTTCCCACAAGCAAGCTGCTGAGGAATGCCGCAAGCAAAATCCACGGTAGGATTCTTGCATCAAAGCAGAGGAGAAGAAGTACGGTTACGGCGAGGGGCTTGCGCATTGTTACTCCAAGGAGTGCTGCGGTGATTATGGCGGCGCAAAATGCGGTGTCAAGTCCCATAAGCAATGCAACGCCAAAGCCGATGCTTACTCCGCAGAAGATGACGGGGAAGAAGTGACCGCCTTTCCAGCCTGACTTTATGCAAACATTTGTAAGAACAAGTTTTAAAAGTCCCGAAAAAATCAGTACCCAAGGCGCAAAGTCGCCGATGTTCTTGCTTACCTCGCTTATGCTCTCTTCACCTGAGAACATTACAAGCGGCAGATATGTGCCGCAAATACCGAGAACCAATCCGCCGAGTGTGGTGCTCGCAATAATTCCAAAACTGCTCTGAATTTTACCGAAAAATTTTGTGAGCAGTTTTTCTGATATTACAAACAAAAGTCCTGCCAATGTGCCGAGCAGGGCGAGTGGAATACCCCATAATCGCTCGGTATTTGTAATGTTGTATTCGCCTATTCTCGGTAATCCCGTACTGCCGCCAAAGGATTGATTGAGCAGAAATATTGTGCCCGTTGCAAACAACACCGCTACTACATTTGAAATCAGTTTGTTTGTGCGAATATCGGTTGCTGTGTCCTCGGTGTCAAGCTGTTCCTCGTTTGTGGCGGCAAGACCGAAAAGCGGAGCGTAGAAAATCGCCGTCAGAGTTGCGCTGACGCCCGTTTGCATAAGTTCGGGAATTTTGCTCTTTGCGTTTTTCATATGACTGCCTGCCCAATAGCAAAGTCCCACGATTACGCCTGTAAGTCCTGCCTCTGGGCCGATACTTCCTCCGAAAAGCAGGGGGATAAGCGCTGAAATGCAGAGCAATAGCACCTTGTTGTACGGATAAAATTTATCTCGCTTAACCTTTTTCATCACTTCGTCAAGCTCATCGGGTACAGCCTTTGTAATCTTCTGATAAATTCCAAGCAAAACACCACCGATTGTACACACCAAAATCGGATAGTAGGTGAAATTAAAATAAGAGGGTACAGTGTTCCAAATCAAGCCAATGCCAAAGCTCATAAGCCTAAGAAATAGCCAAACTATGCAGGCGATTACCGCACCGCTGAATCCGCAGAAAAGATAGTAGATAAGATTATTTGCAAGCGTATTTTTTTTCATATAATATTTTCCCTTTCCGTAATCAGCTCTTTTTTGCAGTGTTGTAAGTGGCTATTGCGTCTATGTTGTCGAGTATAAATTGCTGAGCGTTGCTGTTGTATAGCACCACCTTGTATGTGCCGTACATACCCAACCGCTCTTGAGTTAATATGCCGAGCTGAGTGCCCTTTTCAGTCGGGAACTTATGATTTTTCCCTTTTTCGTCCGTAATGTATTCGAGAAAATCTATCTCAATTAGCCAATTTGTAATGCTTGTGGTTTTTAAGCCTTTCATTTCATCGGCATCTATCAAAGCGTTAATGTTCTTTGTGATTTCCGTAACGGTAATCGGCTCGTTTGTAAAGGGATAGACTGCTAATTGCTGAGCGGTAATTGAAAACGGCGCTTTACTGCTTTTCTTTTTAGGAGAACCGGTATTGCCCTCAATAACATTTCTCAAAACATCGGAGATGTAAAACAAGCATCTTGATATGTGTATATTATTTATGGTGTCGCTTTCGGGCACAATTTCATTTGTAACGGGATTGATTCCGTTTGCGAGTTTGTCTAAATATGATTTTGCTTTCAACAGCTTTTGATTATCGTTCAAGTTTATCACCTACAATGATATGTTTAATAAATTATACCATATTCCACAATAATAATGCAATTATTTCAGAAAAATTATGTTAAAAATTTGGGTAATATGTTATAATATAAGTGATTTTGCGGTAGGAGGGATGATTATGGCATTCAGCGAGCTTATTAAGAATTTTTCAAAAATAAGAGAATATATGAGCCAATTCTTTGTTTATGGGTTTAAAAGCAGGAGTGAATACGACCAAAAGAGTGCAAGAAGTTACGATAACGAGAAACGAAGAATTGAAAGCTGGCTCGGAGATTATATGTGTTTTCGCCAAGGCGCTGACGGGAAAAATGTTTTTATTGCACTTGACAGCAGAAACATTCCCGCAAATCCGCTCTATAAGGCATTTAAGGCAAAGAGTTTTACCGCAAACGATATAAATCTGCATTTTTTAATTCTTGATATTTTAACCGAAAATTCTGAACTTTCCGCAAGTGAAATTACCGACAGGCTCTCAGCAGATTACTTCACCCACTTTGAAAACGCCAAAGAACCCGATGTGTCTACCGTACGAAAAAAGCTGAGGGAGTACGAAAAGCTCGGTATTCTTACGGCTAAAAAGCAGAGCAACCAGTTACTTTACAGCAAAAGCAATAGTGACATTGAGCTTGAGAGCTTCAAAGATGCCATTCAGTTTTACTCTGAAGTTTCACCTATGGGCGTTGTCGGCTCATATTTACTTGACAGATTTGAGAGTACAGACACGATATTTTATTTTAAGCACCACTATATTTTGCATATTCTCGAAAGCGAGGTATTGTATCTGATTTTGCAGGCGATAGGAGAGCAAAGGCAGATTACCGTTGAGAATTTTTCAACAAGAACCAAAAACAAAACCGAGCATACGGTAGTGCCTTTTAAAATTCGTGTTAGCGTTACGAGTGGGCGGAGATATCTGGTGTGCTATCATATCCGTTTCAAAAAGATGATGACTTTTCGACTTGATTCTATAAAAAGCGTTAAGTCAGGCGAGGTGTTCGATGATTATAATTACTTTAAAGAAAAATCGGTGCAGTTTTCCAATCATTTGTGGGGTGTATCCTCAAACGATAACCGAAGTACCGAGCATATTGAAATGGTAATATATGTTGCAAATAACGAAAAATACATAATTGACAGACTGTACAGAGAAAAACGCAGCGGTACTGTTGCAAGGCTTGACAGCAACCATTACAAATTTACCGCAGATGTTTACGATGTAATGGAGATGACGCCTTGGATACGCAGCTTTTACGGCAGAATTGTCAGTCTTGAAAGCTCAAACAAAGAATTAAAAAACAAAATTATTGATGATGTAAACGATATGGTAAGGCTATACGGAGGTGACGAAAATGCTCTTTAGCGAGATTTACGGCAGTTATTACAATGCAGTTTCAAAACTGATAGCCTGCGCAGTTGACGGCGATTTAACCGAAAAGAAGATGTATGAAATTGTAGACAAATACGCTTTTGCCGAAAGTGGTGTAAGTATTCCGACTGCCATTAAGAGCGGCGAGTGGAATTTGATTACCGAGGATATGAAAACGCCAATCAAAAATAAACCGAGTATGCCTATTACCCTGCTTGAAAAAAGGTGGCTTAAATCCTTGCTTGATGATCCGAGAGTTAAGCTGTTTGATATAAACGCAGATGCACTTAAAGGTATTGAGCCGCTGTATAGCAGTGATATGTTCGATTATTACGATAGATTTGCTGACGGTGATGATTACGAAAATCCTGAGTATATCAAGATTTTCAGGCTTATTTTGACGGCAATTCGCAAAAAGCATAAGCTGCTTATACGATTTACTTCTCATAAAGACTTTCAGTATTCGATTAAAGTAATTCCTCATAGACTTGAATATTCCGAAAAGGACGATAAATTCAGATTGATTTGTGTAAATTCGCACCACACCTACACTGTCAACCTGTCGAGGATAACATCCTGCAAGCTGCTTGAAAAATATAAGCCATTTGAGGATAAAAAAGAAAGATGTGCTACCGGTACACTTGTACTTGAACTTACAGATGAGAAAAACGCACTCGAAAGGGTAATGCACGAATTTTCTTATCTAAAAAAAGGAACCGAAAGGCTAAGCGATAATAAATACAGAATCAGCCTTGAATACGACAAGGGCGATGGAACGGAAATTCTAATTCGTGTGCTTTCTTTTGGCACAAGGGTAAAGGTGATTTCGCCCCAAAGCCTAATAAATGAGCTGAAAAACAGAATAAACAAGCAAAAAAGTTGCGGACTATTTTAAGTTCGCAACTTTTTTTCCACGATTTTCTAAATTCCGTTTGATATAATAACAGCATAAAAGCTCACACAGCAATTACAGAGAAAATTTATATCACAACATTTAATATGTTATAAAAAGAGCTTTGTTAAAGGTACAGTCAGCAATATTTTATAGCTTTGTCAACTTAGTTTTGAATTATCGTACCTTGTATTTTATTTTAAGGAGGGGTTTTCATGTTGAAATACCTAAAAGCTGAAACTAACAAAACATTTACAGAAAACGGAGCAGTTGCCTTTAAGACAACAAATTCCGCCTGTCTTGATTTATTTTCAACAATAGGGGCTATGCGCAACAGCAGAGAAGACTCTGTTTTAAACAGTTTTTACTGCGCATACAGTGAAAACCCCGACTTAGCAATGAAAATACTTTTCTTTGCAAGAGATATTCGTGGAGGACTCGGCGAAAGAAAAGTATTCCGCCTTATTATTAATGACCTTGCAAAAAGGAGAAAAAGCTCGGTTTTAAAAAATCTGAAATATATCGCAGAGTATGGCAGATTTGACGACCTGCTTGTATTGCTTAATACAGATTGCGAGTGCGAGGCGGTTGAACTTATTAAAGCTCAGCTTGAAACCGATATAAAAAATATGAATAGCGGTAATCAGATTTCTCTGCTTGCAAAGTGGATGCCGTCGATTAATGCGAGCAGTAAATCTGCTGTTGCCAATGCCAAAAAATTGGCAAATGCTTTAGGCTATACAAAGGAGAAATACAGAAAAACGCTCAGTGCGTTGCGTGCACATCTAAAAATAGCAGAGAATAATCTGAGAACAGAGGACTTTACTTTTGATTACGAAAAATTGCCCTCAAAGGCGCTTTTTAAATACAGATTTGTATTTATGAGAAAAGACCGAGAAAGATACGAGGATTTTATAAATCGTGCAGAAAGCGGAGAGGGAAAGCTGAACGCAAGCACACTTATGCCGTATGAATTATTAGAGCCTTATATCGGCACTTTGTATAATTCATTGGGAAGAAACGACTTGCCATTGAGTATTTCCGAAACTGAGCAGGCGGCACTCAATGCTACATGGAAATCATTGCCTGATTTTTGCAATGGCGAGAACGCACTTGCAGTAGTGGATACATCAGGCTCAATGTATTGTTATAATAATCCGAGTCCTGCCTCGGTAGCGTTGTCCCTTGGAATTTATTTTGCCGAACATAGCAAGGGAGTATTTAAAAATCATTTCATAGAATTTTCGAAAAATCCACAGCTTATTGAAATAAAAGGAAATACCTTTATAGAAAAGCTGAGATATATACTAAGGTTTTACACAGTTGCAAACACAGACATAGAAAAGGTGTTTGAACTGATACTTAATACAGCTGTAAAATACAATGTTCCACAAAGCGAGCTGCCGTCAAAGCTGTATATAATATCGGATATGGAATTTGATTACTGCGTAAATAACAGAGAAAAAACTAATTTTGAAAATGCAAAGCAAATGTTTGAAGAAAAAGGATATGCTTTGCCAAAGGTGGTTTTTTGGAATGTGGCTAGCAGAAACCTGCATCAGCCTGTTACCATGAACGAGCAGGGCGTTGCTTTGGTATCGGGGTGCAGTCCAAGACTCTTTTCAATGGTGACAAGCGATGACATTAATCCGTATAAGTATATGCTCGAAGTAATAGAGAGCGAGAGATATAAAAACATAGCAGCATAATTAGGTGATAATATGAAAGAAATAACGGGCAAATACAGCACAGCAAAAATATTTACAGATAACGCCGAGCAGGTGGCGCTCGACCAAATACAGCAGCTTTGTGACCAGCCTTTTGTAAAGGGATGTAAAATACGCATAATGCCCGATGTGCACACAGGAGCAGGCTGCGTAATCGGCTTTACGGCTGATTTAGGCGAAATGGTAATACCGAATATTGTCGGTGTTGACATAGGCTGCGGTATGCTTACCGTTGAGTTGGGAAAGGTTGACATTGACTTTGAAAAGCTCGATAATACAATAAGAGAATATGTGCCGAACGGCAAACAAACGCACGAGGGCAGAATAGCAAGATTTGCAAAATTACAGGATCTAAATTGTTACAGAAGTCTTAAAGATACAAAGCGAATTGAGCGCAGCATAGGCACTCTTGGCGGCGGCAACCATTTTATAGAAATAGATGTTGACGATGAAAACAAGAAGTACCTTGTAATTCATACGGGCAGCCGCAACCTCGGCAAGCAGGTGGCAGAGATTTATCAGAAAATGGCATATGATATTCAGCGTGGTATGGATAAGCTGTTTGAGGCGCAAAAGGAATTGATTGAGAGGTACAAGGCAGAGGGCAGAAAAAAGGAAATTCAAAGCGAAATTAAAAAGCTGAAAAAAGAATTTGAGCTTAAAGAAACCGATATTCCGTATGACCTTTGCTATCTTACGGGCGAGTACAGGGAGCAGTATCTTTTCGATATGAAAATCTGTCAGGAATTTGCTTGGCTCAACAGAGAGATGATAGCCGATATTATTCTTAAAAGAATGTTTGACAAGGAGCTTGCGGACTTTGAGCATTTTCAGACAGTTCACAATTATATTGACCACGAAAGCAATATAGTTCGCAAAGGCTCGGTGTCGGCTCAAAATGGTGAAAAGCTGATTATTCCTATAAATATGCGTGACGGCAGCTTGATTTGCATAGGCAAGGGCAATGAGGATTGGAACTGTTCCGCACCGCATGGCGCAGGCAGAGTATTGAGCCGCTCAGCCGCAAATGAAACCCTTTCACTTGATGAATTTAAAAGGGAAATGCAGGGCATTTACTCAACAAGTGTATCAGAGCGCACACTCGACGAATCGCCCATGGCGTACAAAACAAAGGATGAAATCGTAAAAAATATTTCTCCTACCGCCGAGATTATTAATCAGATAAAACCGATATACAATTTTAAATCTTCGACATAATAAAACGGTTGCCGTTAATTTGGCAACCGTTTTCTGTTATTTTTTCTTGATGCAATTCTTAAAGCATTTTTTATCAAACGCAGGGTTGAATGCGTAGAAATTCTTTTCATCGAGCTTGTCGGTCATAAGTCGCAGGTTTTCGCCAAATCTTTGGTAATGCACAATCTCTCGCTCACGCAAAAATCTGATTGGGTCTTTTACATCGTAGTCATCGCAAAATCGCAAAATATTATCATAAGTCGTCCTTGCTTTTTGTTCGGCTGCCATATTTTCGTGAAGGTCTGTTATTGTGTCGCCCTTAACCTGCATAGATGCGGCTGTGTAAGGCACACCTGCCGCCGCCTGCGGATATACTCCCGTTGTGTGGTCAACAAAATAATCCTCAAACCCCTGCTTTTTTATCTCATCTTCCGTCAGGTCTTTTGTAAGCTGATAAACAATAGCGCCAATCATTTCAAGGTGGTTCAGCTCTTCTGTGCCAATGTCAGTAAGCGTTGCTTTTAGCTCCGGCAGCGGCATAGTAAACCGCTGGCTCAAATACCTCAAAGACGCCCCCAGCTCCCCATCGGGTCCACCATACTGGCTTATTATAATTTTTGCGAGCTTTGCGTTTGTTTGTTTTATATTTACGGGGTATTGCAGCTTTTTTTCGTATACAAACATTACAAATCCTCCTCGTTATCCCAAGGCCATGGATTTTTTACCCACTGCCATTTATTTGCAGAGTTTGACTCCTTGCGCAAAGGGCCGTATTTTTCTTCGTATTCCTCAACAAGCGGCAACAGCTTTTCCTTACATTCCTTAATTTGCGATAGCACCTGCTGGTCATATGGGTGGGTGTCAAGAAAAATCTGTAAATCCAAAATTGCAAATTGATATGTCGATATTTTCTTTAAAAGAATTTCCCTCTCAGTCATTTTTACCACCGCCGCATTTCTTGCCATAGAATGGCTTGTTTAATTCAGGAAAGATAGTGCCCGAATCAAGCGCCTGAACAGGCGAGTAGGTCTTTGGATTGCTCTCCTGAAACGGCACGAATGCCATAGCAGGCGGTGTCTTTTCGGGAAACTTAGGTGTGGTGTATCTTGAAATCATTGTATTGATAATATCCATAATATTCTCCTTTCCGAGCTTGTTTACTCAGTAACATATTATGCAGTCATACAAAATCAGTACCAAATTTACCTGTCGCCTTGAATTATTGCCGAATTTTTGATAAAGTATATATGGATAGATAAAGAAAGGAAGATTTTATGGGTTGCGTTTATTTTGTCAGACATGGCGAAACCGTATGGAATGTTGAGAATAAAATTTGCGGTGCTACGGATATTGATTTAACGGATAAGGGTCAGGAGCAGGCTGTGGAAACGGGCAAAAGAATATTGGCGGAAAATATTAAGGCAGATAAAATTCTTTACTCGCCGCTTGTGAGAGCCAAAAAGACGGCACTGCATATATCTGAAATTACAGGTATTCCTGTGTTTGAAGAACCAAGGCTTAAGGAACAGAATTTCGGCAGATTTGAGGGCACACCACGAGATGGCGAAGAATTCAGAGTTGCCAAAGGCGAGTTCATTTGTCGATACAGCGGCGGCGAATCTATGCTGCACCTCGCGCAGAGAATTTACAATTTACTTGACGATGTTAAGGCAAGCGGAGAAACTTGCATTTTAGTGGCGCACAACGGAATTGCAAGGGTGGTTAATTCTTATTTTAATGAAATGACCAATGACGAATACGCAAATTTCGGAGTGAAAAATTGCGCCGTTTTAAAATATGAGTTTGACTGATTATCGGGGGCAGCTTTATTTTGGAGAGGGTTAGGAAAAAGGAAATTGATTTTGGCAGGGATAAAATTCTCGGCATATTGCTAAGGCTTGCACCTCCTGTTATGCTCGCTCAGCTTATTCAGGCGCTTTATAATATAATCGACAGCTTTTTCATTGGCAATTACTCCGAAACGGGTTTGACGGCATTGTCAATTATTTATCCAATTCAGCTGTTGATGATTGCGCTTGCGGTTGGTACGGGTGTCGGCATAAACACGCTTATGGCGCATTTTCTCGGTGTTGACAATAAGCACAAAAGCGATGAAACCGCAGGTGTAGGCAACTTTCTTGCCTTTGCAATGTGGTTTATATTTGCACTCGTGTGTTGGTATATAATGCCGTTCTATGCGAGCATTTCAACCGATTCGCAGGAGATTATAGACGAAGTAATTGTGTATGGCAGAATAGTCTGCGTGTTCAGCTTTGGATTGTTTTTTGAGAGCATATGGACAAAGGTAATGCAGGCAACGGGCAATATGAAAATACCGATGATTGCTCAGATTGTGGGCGCTGTGGTGAATATTGCACTCGATCCTCTGCTTATATTCGGTATGGGATTTTTCCCTGAAATGGGCATTGCAGGCGCTGCCACTGCAACGGTGGTAGGGCAAATTGCGGCGGCATTAATCGTAATGAAAAACGGCTGTAAGCGTTTGCCAAAATTTTCAGCATATAAGGAATACATAAGACGAATTTATCATTTAGGCTTTCCGAATATTCTTATGCAGTCGGCATACACATTGTATATATTCGGCTTAAACCTTATATTAAAGGGATTTTCAGACCAAGCGGTTACGGCACTCGGACTTTACTACAAGTGGCAGACGATATTTTTTATACCGCTCGGAGCAATGCAGACCTGCATTGTGCCTGTTATCAGCTTTAATTACAGTGCAGGGAATAGGGAAAGGTGCGGCAAAACACTGAAAGATGCCGTCTTGCTCGGAATGGCGCTAATGCTAATCGGTGTGTTGTGCTTTGAAATAATGCCTGCCTCTCTTATGGGCACATTCTCAAAGGACAGCGAAGTAATACGAATCGGCGCATATGCACTCAGAGTTATTGCCTTTTCATTTGTGCCTATGGTGACCTCGCTGATTTTTCCTGTGTTCTTTCAGGCTATCGGCTCGGCGTTTAAAAGTTCGGCTCTTACTGTGCTGAGGACTGTTGTGCTGTTTGTGCCGCTCGGTTGGGTGCTTGCACATTTCGGACTTGATGCCTTTTGGTTCACTTTTCCTATAACCGAGGTTATCACTACAACCGTTGGATTTATTATGTATAAAAAGAGCGGATTTGGCAAAAGACTCGTGCGGCGAGAGCAGTAAATTTTTTACAAATTACACAAATTGTAATTTTGTTGTTATTGACAAATTTCACATTATGTGGTATCATTAAGACAAATATAATCTTACAAGGAGTATGATTTTCTATGAAAAGAATTAAGACTATTGAAACTCGTGACCTTAAGAAAAGCGTAAAGACAGGCGGTTGCGGCGAATGTCAGACATCTTGTCAGTCAGCTTGCAAAACATCTTGCGGCGTTGCTAATCAGCAGTGCGAGAAGTGCCTCAGCGAGAAATAATTTAGCTGTGCAGTTTTGCATTAAAAAGGATTTTCAGCCGTTTCGCCTTTTGGAGAACGGCTTTCCTTTTGTCTATAAATCAGTTTTGGAGAAAATATATGATACACCAGTATAAGTTAAACGGATATAATATTGTGCTCGATGTTTTCAGCGGCAGCGTTCATTGCGTTGATGACCTTGCGTATGATGTTATTGAAATGTACGAAAATTCCGATAAAGAAAATATAATCAAGGCTATGCTTGAAAAGTACAAGGATAACCCTGAGATTACAGCGGATGAAATTTCTGATTGCTATGATGATGTAACAGAATTAAAGGACAGCGGAAAGCTATTTACAACCGATAAATACGCAGACCTTGCCTTCGATTTTAAAAAGAGAAATACGGTTATAAAGGCATTGTGCCTGCATATTGCCCATACCTGTAACCTCAACTGCGAATATTGCTTTGCAAGTCAGGGCAAATACCATGGTGACAGAGCCTTAATGAGCTTTGAAGTGGGTAAGAGAGCCATTGATTTTCTTATTGAAAATTCAGGTAGCAGAGTGAACCTTGAGGTTGACTTTTTCGGCGGCGAACCGCTTATGAATTTTGATGTGGTTAAGCAGATTGTCGCTTACGCAAGAAGTATTGAAAAGGAAAAGAACAAGAATTTCCGTTTTACTCTCACAACAAACGGTATGCTTGTTGACGATGATGTAATCGAGTTTGCCAATAAGGAATGTCACAATGTTGTACTCAGCCTTGACGGCAGAAAAGAGGTGCACGATCACCTCAGAAAGACTGTAAACGGCAAGGGCAGCTACGATATTATTGTACCTAAGTTCCAGGAATTTGTTAAAAAGCGTGGCAATAAGGGCTATTATGTGCGTGGCACTTATACCCACAATAATACAGACTTTACAAACGATATTTTCCATATGGCAGACCTCGGCTTTACCGAGCTTTCTATGGAGCCTGTTGTTTGCTCGCCGGATGATCCGTATGCGCTTACATATGATGATTTACCTGTTCTTTTTGAGCAGTACGAAATTCTTGCAAAGGAAATGCTCAAGAGGGAAAAAGAGGGCAGACCGCTCACTTTCTATCACTATATGATTGACCTTACAGGCGGCCCGTGCATTTATAAGAGAATTTCAGGCTGTGGCTCGGGTACTGAGTATATGGCTGTTACTCCATGGGGTGAGTTATATCCTTGTCATCAGTTTGTAGGTGACCCTAAGTACAGTCTTGGCAATATTTACGAGGGTGTTACAAACACCGAGGTGCAGGACGAGTTTAAGCTCTGCAACGCTTACGCAAGACCGAATTGTAAGGATTGCTGGGCAAAGCTGTATTGCAGTGGCGGTTGTGCCGCAAATGCTTACCATGCGACAGGCTCAATTACAGGCATATATGAGTATGGCTGTGAGCTTTTCAAAAAGCGTATGGAATGTGCAATTATGATGAAAGTTGCCGAGGCAGAGCTTTAATAGAATTTTAGCGGTATGGGATTTCTCATACCGCTTTTTAATTAAACTGGTAAATTAATAAACAATTCAGAAATATGACATCCAAATCCATTTGATATTTTTAAACACATATCAACGGTTACATTATATTCGCCTCTTTCTATTCTACCGTAATAGGCTCTACTAATTCCGCAAATTTCTGAAAATTCTTCTTGAGTATATCCTCTTGAAATTCTAATCTTTTTTATTTCATTTCCTAAGTAATAATTTATTAAATTTTTATTTTTCATACTTACCTCAAAACGTCATATATAGCGTTGAATTGTGTGTGCTAATGTTATATTATTATATTGTTGATGATAGAGAGATCTATGTATCATTCATAAAATTTATATTTTAATTGAAAGGAAAATTAATTATGAGCACTGAATTGAATTTTAAAGTTGAAAGTTTTAGAAAGATTCCAAATCCATTTCAAAACAAAGATTTGGTTAAAAAACCGGATGAATTTTATCCACAAATGTATTTTGCAATTTGCGATGTTAAGGATTTGCCAGACAATATACCTATGGCCACTAATCCAAGAGAACAAAAAATGGGTACATCAGTTGCAAAAAAAATTATGGAATCATTGTTAAAAACTTCGGAACCTGATTTTTATTTACTTAACAGAGGTTTAGTTATCTCCGCTAAAGATGTACATTATGATAATAATAGTGGTATGTTAAAAGTTATTTTTCAAGATTTAGATGTTCATGGTAATATTGATGGCGGTCATACTTATAAAGCTATTTTAAAAAAGCGTGAGCAAATAGACTACGGACAGCAGTTCGTAAAAATTGAATTATTAACAGGAGTTGAAGATATTTTTCAATCATTAGCTGCGGCAAGAAATACTTCAACACAAGTTCAAGATAAATCTATTGCTGAACTTGAAAATAGATTTAAATTTATAAAAGATGCTATTAGAAATGAACCCTTTAAAGATAATGTTTATTTTAGAGAAAATGATAAAGGTGATATAGATGTTGCCGATATTATCTCTATTCTCACACTGTTCAATATTTCTAAATATCCAGATCAAAATTCTTTTCCAATTGTATCTTACAATGGTAAGAAAAAATGTATAGATTATTATATTGATGACCATAAAAAATATGGCGAAACTGTTAAAAACCCTTATTATAGATTAAAAAATATCATGACAGATTTATTTAAGCTTTATGATATGATTGAAACTAAAATGGTTGATTATTACAAGCAAAAATACACATCTGGGCGCTACGGTTCTGTAAAAGGCGTAACATCAGCAAAAAGAGATACAAAGTTTAAATCAAAATTTTATAAAAAAGAAATGGATTATCAAACTCCAACAGGTTTTTTATATCCAATTCTTGGTTCTTTTAGAGCCTTGATTGTACAAGATGATAATGGGTATTATAAATGGGCTGCTAATCCATTTGATTTTCTTGATAGATTAGGAAGTGAATTAGTAGAAACTACAATTGAAAGAAGTAGAACACTTGGAAATAGTCCTCAAGCTGTTGGTAAAGATAGTGGTAATTGGAAAACCTTATACATTACTGTTGAATTGGAATTACGAAGATCATTGTAATTATATCAAATTTTTAATTTATTGTACAGTATATATACATATATCTTGTTATGATTTAGGCGGTATGGGATTTCTCATACCGCTTTTTATGGTGATTTTATAAATGAACAGGATAATTGATTTTTTAAAGAAAGAAATTGTACTCAGCGTTTCGTTCGTGCTTGCGCTGATTTCAATGTTCTTTGTGCCGCCGAGTGAAAAATATTTTGATTATATAGATTTTCGCACACTCGGACTTTTGTTTTCGCTTATGACAATAATGGCAGGTCTAAACAAAATGGGAATTTTCCGACTGCTTGCGAAAAATTTGCTGAATAAGGCAAAAACAATGCGTGGTGTTACACTTTTGCTTGTTTTATTGTGCTTTTTCAGCTCAATGTTAATTACAAATGATGTCGCATTGATAACATTTGTGCCTTTTTCGGTTGTGCTTTTAAAACTTGCGAATAAGCAAAACAGAATGATATTTGTGGTAACGCTTGAAACAATAGCGGCAAACCTCGGCAGTATGCTCACACCGATAGGAAATCCGCAAAATCTATATTTGTTTTCGGCATACAATATAAGTATTTCAGATTTCTTTTATACGATTGCTCCGTACGCAATGCTTTCATTAGGCTTGTTTGTGATTTTTTCGCTGTTTTCTGATAAATCGGAACTTGCAAATTTAGGCGACAGGGAAGAAGTTATCTTTGACAAAAGGCTTTTGACAATGTATGCCGTTCTCTTTGCAATAGCACTGCTAAGCGTATTCAGAGTGCTGAACTACATTGTATTGCTTGCGGCTGTAATAGTATTTGTGCTTATATTTGACAGAAAGGTGCTTTTAAAGGTGGATTACAGCCTCCTGTTTACCTTTGTGTTCCTTTTTATATTCATAGGAAATCTCGGAAATATAGCGCAGATAAACAGCTGGCTTTCTGAGATAGTAGGCGGAAACGAGGTAGTAGTAGGGGTGCTTGCAAGTCAGGTGTTCTCAAATGTTCCTGCCGCAATTTTGCTTTCAGGCTTTACATGCAATGCCGCCGCTTTAATGATAGGCGTAAATATAGGCGGACTTGGCACATTGATTGCATCTATGGCGAGTTTAATTTCGTTTAAATTTATTCAAAAGGAAAGCGTAAGCATTGCAAAATACCTTGGTGTGTTTACATTGCTTAATGTGGTATTTTTAGCAGCAAATCTCGCTTTGTGGGTTGTTGTTAAATAATGCAAGCACCGACAAAACATAAAATTTAGGTCAACCCTTTTTAAAGGGCTGCGGGTTTGGGCAGAGCCCATAAAATGATAAAAACGAACTTATTTTAAATAAAAATAAAAAGTTTAAATTATATCATAGAATAACTAAACTTTAGATTTTTCAAAACTTTAGGAGTAAATAAAAGTTAAGACTAATGAGTGGCAGAGAGCAAGAAAGTTACACTTGAGTTTCAGTAGAGAAAATATACTTTAAAGGACGCAATAGTTTTCAGTTGTGGCTAATTTGCCCTTTAAAAGTGGCAAATTAGTAGTTTTAGTAGCGTAGCTTTTCTCCTTAGTTGCTTTCGCTATTATTTTTCAGCCACCAAACGGCAAGCCGTTTGGCTATCGTTAGATTGCGCAAAGAGAAAGCATTTGTTGGCGTTGCCTTTGAAAAGGTTGACCAAACTTTTAACTTCGGGCGGAAAGTTTGAAATTTAACTTACTTTGTTTCCCGACCGATAATCCGTTAAACCATAATTTACCCCAACTTTTTATAAAGAACCAATTTTGCCTTAGTTAGTTGGCTGACTTTTAATTTAATATTCCTGCATTATCACAGCAAAAACCCCCACTCCGATTACTCAGAGTGGGGGTTTTATTAAGCATTAGCTGCTTTTGCTTGTTTTTCTTTTTCAGCCTGAGCTTTTTTTAGTTTTGTTCTCTTAATAACCTTAAGACGGCTGAATTCTTCTCTTTCCTTTTCATCAAGAGCATCGGAAATAAACTTTACGGTTTCTTCAAATTTAGGAATCATAATGTTCTTAAGAGCGTTGGCTCTTTTCTGAGTTTTCTTGATTGATACTGCAAGTCGGTAAACACTGTTTTCTATCTCGGCAAGCTCGGCGGTAAGATACTTAACCTCTGTAAACTTCTCGTAGGTCTTATCTATACCGGAGTTTGTAAGTCGCAGTCCGTAGTGCAGGTAGGTCTGAGGTTTTTTCTCATCTATGGTGAGAATAGGAATTTCTACACCCATTACACTTCTTGAATCAAGTTTTAATGAGTCTTCCTCAGGAATCGTGTTTGAAAGGTCATCGCAAAAGCCGTTTGTTACATTGGCAGTCTGAAGTGCTATGTAAGCCTCTTCATATGCGTTGTCAATCTTTTCCTGAATTGCATTGGCGTGGTCAATAAGCGTCATCATCTCTCTTATGAGAATGTTACGCTTACGGTCAAGCAGTTCATAGCCGTTTTTGGCAAGAGCAAGCGACTTTTTGGTGTTCATCAGATTACCTTTTGTAGGTACAGCCTGTACAGCCATAAATGCTCAGCACTCCTTTCTGACGGTTTATTTCTCAACATAATATTTGTCAAGAATCTGATCGTCAACACGGTCAAGTTCAGATCTTGGCAGAGTAGAAAGCAACTCCCAACCAAGGTCAAGGCTCTGTTCAATACTTCTGTTTTCATTAAATCCCTGATTAACAAACTTTGATTCAAACAGTCTGCCGAATTCAATGTACTTTTTGTCGATAGGGGAAAGCTCCTCCTCACCGATAACAGATGCAAGTGAACGAGCGTCAATTACCTTTGCATATGACGCAAAGAGCTGGTTTGCAAGCGCCTGATGGTCGCCTCTTGTGTAGCCTTCACCGATACCGTCCTTCATAAGTCGAGAAAGTGACGGCAATACGCTTACAGGTGGGTAAAGTCCCTGTCCCTGTAATGAACGGTCAAGTACGATCTGACCCTCTGTGATGTAACCTGTAAGGTCAGGAATCGGGTGAGTAATATCATCGTTAGGCATTGTAAGAATAGGAATCTGTGTAACAGAACCGTTCTTGCCTTTAATCATACCTGCACGCTCATAAAGTGATGCAAGGTCTGAATAAAGATAGCCCGGGTAACCTTTTCTTGCAGGAATTTCACCCTTTGATGATGAGAACTCACGAAGAGCCTCGGCATATGAGGTCATATCTGTCATAATAACAAGAACATGCATCTCAAGCTCAAATGCAAGGTACTCGGCAATAGTAAGAGCACATCTTGGAGTAAGTGTTCTTTCGATAATCGGGTCGTTAGAAAGGTTTAAGAGCATTACAACTCTTGAAAGTACGCCGCTTTCCTCAAAACTCTTTCTGAAGTATTCGGCAACATCTTTCTGAACACCCATTGCGGCGAATACAACGCAGAAGTTGTTTGCGTTTGCACCGCTGATTTTTGCCTGACGAACAATCTGTACGGCAAGGTCATTGTGTTTCATACCTGTGCCTGAGAAGATAGGCAATTTCTGACCTCTGATAAGTGTCATAAGTGTATCAATGGTAGAAATACCTGTGTTGATGTAGTTCTTAGGATAAATTCTTGAAACAGGGTTGATAGGTGTGCCGTTAATGTTAGCACGCTTTACAGGGAAAATATCTCCGAGTCCGTCAATAGGTCTGCCTGCACCGTCAAGTACACGACCGATAATTTCAGGAGAAAGAGGCATTTCCATTGGGTGACCTGTAAGTCTTGTCCTTGTATTTGTAAGGCTGATTCTTCTTGTACCCTCAAATACCTGAACAACAATCTTTTCGCCCTCAATCTGTACGACACGGCCCTGTCTTACTGTGCCGTTTTCAAGGCGGATATCAACAATTTCCTCGTTGGAAACGCCTTTTACTCCGTCAAGAACTATGAGTGAGCCGTTAATTTCTTTAACGCCGACATAATCTATAATCATTGTGCGTTTCCTCCTTACATAATTGAGTCAAGCTTTTCGTCAATTTCCTTGATATATTCATCAAAGAGTTCAGGCTTGCTGTTAGGAATATCATATTTCATCTTTGTAAGTTTATCGAACAAACCAAGCTCAATAACCTTTGAAATAGGAATTTCCTTGGTAACAACCTTCTTAGCCTTATCGTAAAGGTGAAGAATTGTTTTCATCATAAGTTTCTGCTTTTCAAGCGGAACATAAGTATCGTCAGCGTGGAAAGCATTTTGCTGTAAGAAACCTACACGAACTACTCTTGCAGCTTCAATGACAAGTTTCTGGTCATCAGGAAGTACATCGGAACCGATAAGTTTTACGATTTCCATAAGCGAGCTTTCTTCCTGAAGAAGTGCACTGATTCTGTTACGATACTCAATAAAGTCTTTACCAAGGTTTTCCTCAAACCAAGGGTCAAGGTCATTGAAATATTCGCTGTAACTGTTCATCCAGTTAATAGCAGGGTAGTGTCTTGAATAAGCAAGCGACTTATCAAGTGCCCAGAAACAACGGGTAAATCTTTTTGTGTTCTGTGTAACAGGCTCGGAGAAGTCTGAACCCTGCGGAGAAACCGCACCGATAAGTGTTACAGAACCCTCACCGCCTGAAAGAACTTCCGCACGACCGCCACGCTCATAGAATTCGGCAAGTCGTGAAGGCAAGTAAGCCGGGAAACCTTCCTCGGCAGGCATTTCCTCAAGTCGGCCCGAAATCTCACGAAGGGCCTCGGCCCAACGAGAAGTTGAGTCAGCCATCATAGCTACATGGTAGCCCATATCTCTGTAATACTCGCCAAGTGTGATACCTGTGTAAATAGACGCCTCACGAGCGGCAACAGGCATATTTGATGTGTTGGCAATAAGTACGGTTCTGTCTGTCATAGGACGCTGTGACTTAGGGTCAATAAGCTCAGAGAATTCTTCGAGTACCTGGCTCATTTCGTTACCACGCTCACCGCAGCCTACATAAATAATAATATCGGCATCGCACCATTTTGCGAGCTGGTGCTGTGTCATAGTTTTACCTGTACCGAAACCGCCAGGAATTGCGGCTGTACCGCCCTTAGCAATAGGGAAGAGAGAGTCGATAACTCGCTGACCTGTAATAAGCGGAATTGAAGACGCAAGTCTGTCCTTTACAGGACGAGCGGTTCTGATAGGCCATTTCTGGCAAAGTGTGAGGTTGTGGTCAACACCGTTATCATCTTTAATAACAACGATTGTGTCAAAAAGTTTGTATTGACCGTCAGGCATAACCTTAGTTACAACACCTGAAAGCTCAGGGTGAACCATAAGTCTGTGTTCAATGATTGGTGTTTCGGGAAGTGTAGCATAAATCTGACCGCCCTCAAGTCTGTCGCCGACTTTAACTTTGATTGTAACATTCCAGAGCTTTTTGTCATCAAGAGAAGATACCGATGCACCTCTGTCGATGAAAGCGCCTGCCTGTTCCTCAATAGCCTTAAGAGGACGCTCAATTCCGTCAAAAATATTATCAATAATTCCCGGTCCGAGAAGGACATTCATAGGTGCGCCTGTACCTGTAACGATATCTCCCGGCTTAAGACCGGTTGTTTCTTCATATACCTGAATTGTGGTAAAATCAGAAGTTATACCGATTACCTCGCCAACAAGGTTTTGGTCACCTACATGTACCATTTCCATCATTTCAAAGCAATCAGCATCTTTTACGGTAACAACAGGTCCGTTAATTCCATAAATAACATTATTTTCCATTTGTATTACCATCTTCTTTCGGATAAAATCAAGAAGGTCAATTAGTTAAGAACGCTCAGACCTGAGTTCTCAATAAACCATTCTCTCTGTGCAGAGAGCTTTGTGTCGAGTGTTTCATCGGCAACAATTCTCATTGACTTACAGTAGCCTTTAAGTCCGCCTATTTTAATGGAATTGTCTGTAACAAGCTCAGCCATTCCGTGGAATGCGGCGAGGATTTCTGTTGAATATTTCATATCCTTTTCGTTGATATACACAACGCAACGGTTATCTTCAAAAAGCTCTGCAATCTGTCTTGCACTATCAACAAGTTTTAATTTATATTCTTTTGTTTCAGTGTATTTATTTAGCTTTTGTGCAGCCATTTCAAATACTTCGTCAGTCATTTTTGCTCTTTCTCTAAAGAGTTTTTTCTGACTTTCCTGAACAAGTCTTGCAAGTTTGCTTGTTTCTACATACTTTTTAGCCTCAAGCTGCTGCTGTATGTATTTTTCACTGTCACGCTTGCCGTTTTCTTCGGCTTTCTTGAGCTTTTCTTCCTTTAAAAGCTCAACTTCAGTATTGGCAATAGACTTTTGTTCTTCGGTATATCTTTGTATAGCTTGCAAAAAGTTATCAGTTTTTGTGGTTTTTTCCATATTAATAACCTCTCAGCTCATTCAGAGTTTTACGCCGATAGCGTCCTGAACATATTTTGTGATACTGTCTTTGGTGCGTCCGTTGCCATGGCGGTCGGGGATTTCTACAATCAAAGGCTTTTTACGGTTGAGCTTTAGGTCATAGATAAGGTCAGGGCAGAGAGAAACAAGAGTTTCTGTCATAAGAATAACAGCCACATCTTCTCTCTCCATAGCCTTAGTAAGCTCTCGTGTAACTTCTTCCTCTGTATGAACCACAACGCCGTCAATACCTGCAAAACGCATACCCATTTTAGTATCAACATTATCGCTTATAAGAAAAAATTTCATTTTTCGTCATATCCTTTATTTCTTCAATTAGCTGAAGAGAATCAAGATTGAGATAAGCATACCGTAAAGGGCAACACCTTCACCAAGAGCAACGAAGATAATTGCTTTACCAAATGCCTTAGGATCTTCGCTTGTTGCGCCGATAGCTGCAGGAGCTGCGTTACCTACGGCAATACCACCACCGATACATGAAAGACCAACTGCGATAGCTGCGCCGATATATGCAAAGCTCTTAGATGACTGCTGAGCAACCTGTACTGCCTCTGAAACTGTATTTGCATCTGCTGCGCCTGCTACGATTGGGCAGAGAAGGCAAATTGCAAATACTGCTGCGAATGAAGCAATCTGCATTAAAACTGTTTTCTTTCTGTTGTGACCTTTTTCATAAGCCTTTACAGCTACGATTACTGATGCTACAAGAAATACAACAGGGAGTGCCAACATAACTAAATTTAAGATGCTCATAATGATTTACCTCCAAAAAATAAATAAACAATAAAATATATAATTAAATTTTATCTGAAATAAAATTTAACCGTTTTGTGTAAGTTTTAGCTTGACAGGCTCGTATGGTCTGCCTTCGCCGGAATAGAAACGGCTGAAAAGCTCGTAATATTCAAGTCTTAATACCTGAATTGCAACAAGGAGAGCCTCAAGTACCATTACTATAACATTACCTACTACAACGATTGGCCAGTAGGCAATAGGGCCTGCGGTTTCTGCAAGAACAAATACAACCATCATCATACCTGCGTGCACAAGAACAAATGCGCCTACACGCAAAAAGCTCATTGTGTTTGTTACATAGCTTAAAAGAACTTCAATTGATTCAAAAATATTTTCAACAATGTAGTCCTTCCAGCTTTCCGGTTTCCAGTCAGGTTCTTTGTTTACCAATCCGCCAAGCGGCTCGGCAAAGAAAATTAAGATAAACGGAATTACAATCAGGCAAATAATGTAAGGAGCGCTGAATACAGGGAGTCCAAACAAAAGCTGACCTGCAATGCCGAATACTATTGCACTGTAAAAAATTATACCTGCTACACCGCTCGTGCTGAACAATGCTCTGCCGTAGTCCTTTTGACGAATTGATGTGTAAACATTAAGACACATTGCAATAATCAAGAGGAACACACCGATTCCGATAGCCACAAGAATAATCTTGGTTGCCATTTCGGAGCTCATAACCTCAATCGGCTTTTCTTCAAGACCGAAGAGAGCCTTATACATTGGGTCGAGCAAATGCTCAAATCCGAACACACTGCCGAACACAAGTCCGAAGAATGCAGATGAAATACCGCATGGTGCAAGTATTTTACCGATTGCCATCTTTTTGATTTTATACATCAATATACCTACAACAGTAAGGCAGATACCCTGACCGACATCGGCAAACATAATACCGAATATAATAATGTAAGTTATTGCAACAAAAAGTGACGGGTCAATTTCATTGTATTTTGGCACGCCGTACATTGAAGTATAAAACTCAAACGGTCGTGCAAGGAAACAGTTTTTGAGTTTAACAGGCGGAGATTTTTTAATCTCGTTCTTTGCGTCTGAAAATTCAACTGTAACACTTCTATGCTTGCAAAGTCGTTTTTTAAGCGGTTTTGCAAATTCGGTCGGCACCCAGCCTACAATGATAAAGCTCTTGTTGTACTGCAAAGCCTTTGTTCTGATGGTTGAGTACATTGAAAGTTCCTCAAGCTTTGACAAATATTTTAAAATTCTTTCTCTGTTCATTGAAAGATAATCGTCAATACGCTTTTCGGTATCCTTGTAAACATCCTCAAGGTGGGGAATAAGTGCCGTAAGTTTTTTCATATGCAGAGTTGGCGTTGAATTAACACCGATTATGTCACATCTCTCAAAGAAAAGACTTGAAAAAACTCTGTCAATTTCTTCTGTCTTATCAGCCGGAGCAAGATAAACGCCCCAATAATAAGCTTTATCTTCTGTACACACCGAAAAATCAATATAAGGGTCATCCTTATAACTTTCCAGTTTTACATAGCTGTCCTTAGGAAGTCTGCCGAATCTTGCATTTACATATTTAAGCTCAAGCAGCTTTTCTATTTCAATGTCAAGTCCGACAAAGTGCTTGGTTTCGTCAAGGTTTTGCTTAGCCTCAAGCAACTGCTCGGCGGCAAAATCTCTGTCTTCGACAAGCTCGTTTAGTTCATCGCAAATCTTATTGCAAAACAATTGAATATCCTGATATGTCGGATTAAAATTGCTTACATCGACAAGCGGGAACTGCCTTTTTGTAAGTCCTAACGACGCCTTGAGGTTAGTGAGATGTTCGGCATAGATATTTTTTGTCTGAAGATGTGAAAAGCCTTGGGTGTTGTTGTAAAAAACAGACACTTCATCGGGGTGAAATACACCCGACTCACCCAATACGGTAATTACATCGTCAATCTCATCCATAAAGCCGATTATGTTAACAGCTTGCATGGTTGATACAGCCAAATAAAATCACCTCTTTGTTAGTGGTACTGCTTACTTATACAATAAGCAGGGACTGTATTTTTTTAGAATCAAGTTTGTATCGTGTACCCTCAATCAAGGTTATGATATTCATAAGCTCGGTTTCGGCAACGAACATATATGAAATCATTACAACAGAAGGGTTGTTTGAGAAATACATATTCTTTCTTGCAAGCTTGTATTTAACTCTCGGGCTGATGTCACTTGCGTAAACATAACCGATTTGCTCAATCATCTTGCCTGTATGGGTTTCCTGCATTACGGAGAAAACTTCTCCCGAGGATTCCGCACTGCACATTCTGTCAATGATTTTTTCGCTGATACCTGAGAAAGGGTAGAGCAGATTACTTTTTATTTGCTCAGGTGAAAGGTTATAGTATTTTTTAAGTCTTAACACACGAGAGAAGTTGTTGTAATCATTAATTACTGTAAAAAGCTCCATAAGCTCTCTTCTTTCAGTGCCTTTGGTCTTGCTTTTTATAACCTTTTTAAGATTTGAGAAAACAAAAGTATAAAGGTCGTTTTCAATATCCGAAATCGGCAAAAGATTATTTTCATCAGGCTGATACTTGGTGAAAATCTGCGCATACTTTGTGTTGCTTAAAACAGAGAGAAACTCATCATAGTTTCTTGCAAGCGCAAGTTTTTGCAGGTCAATCTCTGTGTGCTTTGAAAAATATGTCGGATACTGATAAATGAATTTTTCAGTTGATGAAGTATTCAGCAAAGTGAGAAAGCGCATTATCTGCTCAATCTCGGTTCTGCTTATAACATATGCTGAAAAGCCGGTGCTCATTTGTGAATCGTATCTGCAAAGCGAGTCAAACTCATAGAAAAGATGCTGCCTTAAAAGCACCTCAAGTCTGCCACGGTGAACATCACGCTCATTTACATCACGCAATGCCTCCGCATAGTGAGTATAAGACTTCAGGTAAGACATAACCTCTGCCACACTGTTTGAGTTAAGCAGGTTGTTGTAGTCCTTTTCGGTGAGCCTTTTGCCAAACTTTGCTCTTGCCTTTGTAAGCACCGCAAACGAAGTGGAAGACACAGCTTTCGCACCTCCTTTAAAATAATATGCTTAATAAATGGATAGTTATCCGATTGTACGCTTAGCAATTTCATCTGACCATTTGTCAGCGTTTGCCTCGAAATCAGACTTAAGTTTAATTAAAACAGATTTATGTTTCTGACGGGTATCCTGCCACTGATGACGGATATCTTTGTCAATATAAGCACTCTGTCGCTCAATGGTTTCTTCAGCTTTTGACATATAGGAATCATAGATTACCTTTGCCTGAGCGTCGATTTCCTTAGCAAGAGCTTCTTTGTTTTTCTGATTTTCTTCATCGAAGGCTTTTGCCTCGGCGTCTGCCTCAACAATCTGTTTAATCATATCCTTCAAAAAATCACCCCCTGAGTTTAGTTCTTGAGAGCCTGAAGCGGTGCAGGAATTCTTCCTCCTCTGTTGATAAATTCGGCAGGCGAGCCTTTTCTGAGCGGCATTACAGGGCCATAGCCGAGAAGTCCGCCAAAGTTAAGAGTTTCGCCGGCTTTCTTACCAATAGCAGGAATAAGTCTGACAGCGGTTGTCTTAGTGTTTACCATACCGATAGCGGCCTCATCTGCAATAATAGCAGAGATAACCTCGGCACTTGTGTCACCCGGTACAATAATCATATCAAGGCCAACTGAGCAAACGGCTGTCATAGCCTCAAGCTTAGTTATGTCAAGATATCCGTTTTCAGCCGCATAAATCATACCTGCATCCTCAGACACCGGAATAAAAGCACCGCTGAGTCCGCCAACATGTGACGAGGCCATTACGCCGCCTTTTTTAACAGCATCGTTGAGGAGAGCAAGAGCGGCAGTTGTGCCGTGACATCCGCATACTTCAAGTCCCATTTCTTCAAGAATATGTGCAACACTATCGCCGACAGCCGGTGTAGGTGCAAGTGAAAGGTCAACAATACCAAAAGGTACGCAAAGTCTTTTGCTTGCCTCTTTAGCAACAAGCTGACCCATTCTTGTAATTTTAAATGCGGTTTTCTTAACCATATCGGCGATTTCGGCAATGTTTTTGCCTTCGCCGCCCTTTGCAAGAGCAGCTCTTACTACGCCGGGGCCTGAAACACCGACATTAATAACTGTGTCAGCCTCGCCGACACCGTGGAAAGCTCCTGCCATAAACGGGTTATCCTCAGGAGCGTTGCAGAATACTACAAGCTTTGCAGCACCGATACAATCACGGTCTGCGGTAGCCTGTGCAGCCTCTACCACTGTTTTACCCATCATTTTTACTGCGTCCATATTGATACCGGCTTTTGTTGAACCGATATTAACCGAAGAGCATACAAAATCGGTTGTGGCAAGTGCCTCCGGAATACTCTCGATAAGCGCATAGTCACCGCTTGCAAAACCTTTTTGAACAAGTGCGGAGTAACCGCCGATGAAGTTTACGCCGAGTTCCTTAGCAGCCTTGTCGAGTGCGTGAGCAAATTTTACAACCTTTTTGCTCTGACACGGTGCAGCCACCATTGCGATAGGTGTAACAGAAATTCTTTTATTTATAATAGGAATACCGTACTCCCTCTGGATATCCTCGCCTGTTTTTACGAGGTCCTTAGCAGAACGGCAGATTTTGTCATAAACCTTAGTGCAGGCTTTATCAATATCATCATCAATACAGTCTAAAAGTGAAATGCCCATTGTAATTGTTCTTACATCGAGATTTTCGTTATCAATCATATTGATAGTTTCAAGTATATCTTTTGTTTCGAGCATAGGTGTTTATCCTTTCAATCCATATTTAAGGGCAAATTAAATTCTGTGCATACTGTTGAATATATCTTCGTGCATTACATGAATCTTAGTAGCAGTAGCCTCTCCGACTGCGTCAAGGTCAGTTCTGAGCTTTTCAAAATCAATCTTTTCCTCGTTGAATTCAATAAGCATAACCATTGCAAACATATCCTGAAGAACGCTCTGTGTTGCCTCAACGATATTTGCGCCGTCGGCAGCGCAGGTAGCTGATACCTTTGCAAGTATTCCGACTGTGTCCTTACCGATTACTGTAATAATAGCTTTCATAAGTTACCTCCGTGTTTTGCAAGAAACGAATTTTATTCTTGCAAAAGTATTGTATGATTGTTTTATATCACTACCCTATTATATAACTAAAACCCGATAAAGTAAAGCCTTATATTGCATAAATTTGGCGAATATGGTATTATTTATTACGGAGGGCTGATAGCTATGATTTTATGTGATGTTCACACCCATTCAAACAATTCATTTGATGCAGAAAGCTCGGTTGAAGAAATGTGTAATTCTGCCGTAAATAAGGGATTTTACGCAATAGCAATAACCGACCATTGCGAAGCACCTTTTATGAAGTTCGGCTATAATGAAGAATTTGGAGATTTTAACGAGAAAATCCCGATGTCTTATTTGCAGACAAAAAAGGCTCAGGCAAAATACAGACAAAAAATCAAGGTTTTATGCGGAATAGAGCTCGGTGAGCCTATGCACGATCCGGAATGTACCGAAAAAGCACTTTCTTTTGGCGATTTTGACTTTGTTTTAGCATCTTTGCACAATTTAAAAAATATGGAAGATTTCTATTTTATCGACTTTAATAATTGTAATATTTCCGAAATTTTGAAATTATATTTTAATGAACTTGCAGAAACGGCAGCCTTTTCTGACTTTGACAGCCTTGCTCACATTACATATCCGTTAAGATATATTTTTGAAACAACAGGCGAATATCCCGACCTTACACCTTATCAGGATGTAATTGATGATATTTACAAAACGCTGATTTCAAATAAAAAAGCACTTGAGATAAATACCTCGGGTTTGTTTAAACCAATCGGAAGAACCTTGCCCGATGAATTTCAGCTCAGGCGTTATTATGAACTTGGCGGCAGGATGATTACTCTCGGAAGTGATGCACACACAAGCATTGCTGTCGGAAACGGAATAGAAGAGGGAATAAGACTTGCACATAAGTGCGGATTTAAGTCGTATACTATCTTTGAAAAACGCTGCCCGATTGCTATCCCGATAGAATTTTAATTAAACTATATCGTATATTTTAATAGATATTGTGTTGTTTATCATATTATAACGCAAGTTGAAAATATTTCAAGCGCTAATTTTAACTATGGTGTGCATTAATAGACACAAAGTAAATAAAATTCTAATAAATGCCGTAAAAGCAAACAAAAAACAGACATTTCTCAAAAGTTGGAAATGTCTGTTATATTTTAGCTTAAAAGATTAAATTTTAATTTAAAGTTTTAGCAAGCTCTTTTATGTATTCTCTGAGCTGGTCTTTTGTTTCGGGGTGTTCAAGACCTACTTCGATTTGTGCCTGAAGAATACCGAACTTGTTGCCCATATCGTATCTTCTGCCCTCGAACTCAACGGCAGTCATACCCTCGGTAATTGCAATTTCACGCATTGCGTCTGTAAGCTGAATTTCACCGCCTGCACCTGGCTTTGTTCTCTCAAGAATTTCAAAAATCTCGGCAGGGAGTACGCATCTGTCTATGATAGAGTAGAGCGAAAGCACCTCTTCGGGTGTCTGCGGCTTTTCTTTCATATCTGTGCATTTGAATACATTATCATAAATATGCTCTACCTTGAGTGAGCCGTACTTGTGAATGTCCTTAGCGTCAACCTTTTTAACGCCGACAACACCCTTGCCAAACTCGCCGTAGTGCTCAATCAGCTGACCGATAGCCGGCTTTTCGCCAATAATTGCGCCGTCACCGAAAAGTACCGCAAACGGCTCGTTGCCTACAAATGACTTTGCCTTTAATATTGCGTGTCCCAAGCCTTTCATTTCCTTTTGGCGAATGAAAGTGATGTTGGCAAGATTGGAAATCTCTCTTACTGTCTTGAGAAATTCGAGTTTGCCGCTTTTTTCAAGGTTTGCCTCAAGTTCTGGAGATGCGTCAAAGTGGTCTTCAATAATGCCCTTTCCTCTGTTTGTAACAATGAGAATATCAGTGATACCTGCCGCAACAGCCTCTTCAACTATATACTGAATTGTTGGCTTGTCAACGATAGGCAGCATTTCTTTAGGCATTGATTTTGTTGCAGGAAGAACTCGTGTGCCAAGTCCTGCCGCCGGAATAACTGCTTTTGTGATTTTCATATTATCCTCCGAAAATTTGTATTAAATGAACAGTGGCATATAGATGATTGCCAGAAATACAATTGTTGCCACAACTGCCATGGCAAGGTTTACACCACCCTTGTTTTCTATCTGCTCATTGATTGTAGATTTTGTTTTGAGTGATTCCTCTTCTGATTCTTTGTCAAAACTTGCTGCGTATTTTTTGATTGAAGAAATCTTCTTTATGCAGTGCTTGTAGTACATTCTGTTGGTTCTGAATCCGCAGATAAGCATAACGGCTAATCTGATTGCCCCGAGAATGTAGGGGATAGAAAAGTAAAAAATATTTGTAGATGACATACCGCTGAACAAATCACTGAAATTTGCACCGCTGTATGTTCCCTGCAGTAATGCGCTGTAATTATCAATATAAATGTTGTAAGCCTCTGTATATTCAGGTGTTGACTGAATAATTAAAGTGCCGGCAAGCAGAGCGATTACAATTACCGATACAAAAATGCCGATTGCATACATTTTTCTGTAAAGCATATAAGCGCCCGGCAAAATAGCCGATACAAAGCTGAAACGGGATTTATTGGTTCTCATAATCGAGCCGAAAACACGCATAAAATAGTTTGTGTTTTTTCCAACAAATTTTGAAACCTCGCCTGCGGTAACATCATCGGCGATTTTTTCATCGGCCTTAAAGCCTGCCATCGGGTCAAAAGCTATAAAAGGTATGCCGCCGTTTTGCTGAGGCTGACCAAAAGGAAAACCGTTTGCCTCAGGCGGTACATTTGTGTTGTTTGCGGAATTATTGCTTTGATTGTTATCCTTTAGTAAAGGAGCGCCGCAGTGCTCGCAGTAAAACAGGGTGCTGTCATTTGGATGACCGCATACCTGACAAATCACTTCAGACTCGCAGTCGGCATTTTCTTCGCCGCTGTTATCTGAATTATTGCTTTCCTGAAAATTTTCAAAAGAAAAATCGTCTGAGTGTTTATCGTTATAGCAGCACTTTCCTTCTTTTTCCCAACATTCTCTATGGTGCGGTGCGCCGCAATCGGGACAAACTACTATATCATCGCTCTCTTTGAACTGCTTGTTGCAAACAGGGCATTTATATTTATAAAAATCCATAATTGCCTCCGGGTATTTTTATACAAACTAATTATAACAAATAATCTTATTAAATGCAACTGAAATTTGCTTGAATTATTTTATTTTGATGTGAGATTTATGAATATTATTATTTGTTTGCAAAAGGAATATATTTATATATAAAACATTGTATTAAATTGTTGATTATGATATAATAAAGATGATTAGTGACTTTAAGCAAGGAGGATTGCTTGTGAATGACAAAATAACATTTCAAGTGGAAACCTTTGGTGCAATGAATCTTGCAATGCAGCAAAACTATGTTCCGCTTGTACGAAATATATTGATAAAAAATAACAGTGACGAGGAAATTAAAAATGTGATTTTAAAAATTTCCTTTGAGCCTGAATTTGCAAAGGAATATACCCATACGGTAGATGTTCTGCCTGCGCATACCGAGGTGGAGGTAAGTCCCGTAAAAATTGTGCTGTCAACTGAATTTTTATTTTCTCTTACCGAAAGGATGGTAGCTCAGCTGAGTGTTGAGCTTTGGTGCGATGACGAGCTTATCAGCAGTGACTCCACAAATATAGATCTGCTTGCGTTCGACCAGTGGACAGGCTGTTTCCTTATGCCTGAGCTGATAGCGGCATTTGTTACGCCAAACCACCCGACAGTATCTAATATGCTGTCAAAAGCAAGCGAGTATATGGCAAAGTGGGGCAAACGCCCTAAGATTACAGGCTATCTTACAAGAAGTGCAGATGAGGTAAAGGTACAGATGGCGGCTATTTATGCGGCTTTGCAGTCACAAAATATTGTATACAACAATGTTCCGCCGAGCTACGAAAGATTAGGTCAGCGTGTGCGGCTTCCGTATTCCGTAATTGAGAACAGGCAGGGCACTTGCCTTGACCTTGCGGTTACATATGCCTCTTGTCTTGAGGCGGCAGGCTTGCATCCTTTAATAATGTTTGAAAAGGGACACGCATATTGCGGCTGTCGCCTTGAAGAGGAAACCTTTGCCGATTGCGTGATTGATGATTATTCGGCTATCGATAAGCGTACAGTCAGCGGAAACGAAGATATTTTGCTTGTTGAGTGTACTGATTTTACGGCAAGCAAGAATGTTGATTTTGACAAAGCCGTAAAGCATGGCAAAGACAATCTCCTTGATTCGGGCAGCTTTATTTGCGCTGTTGATGTACGGCGCTCAAGGGCGGGCGGTCTTAGACCTATTCCGCAGAAAATAGCCAACAATCAGTTTCAGGGCAATGCAGGCTCGGATACTCCTATGCCCGATTATCAGGCAACAGCACCTCAGGCACTCAACAGGTCGCAAATAGGAGTAATAGATTACGAGGAAGGCTCACTTTCAAGAGTTCAAATGTGGGAGCGAAAGCTGCTTGATTTCAGCTTAAGAAATTCACTTTTGAATTTCAAGATTACCAAGAACGCTTTGCCGCTTTTAACTTATGACCTCGCCTTGCTTGAGGATAGCCTTTCGGACGGAACTTCATTTGCAATCAGAGAGCTGCCGAGCGAATGGACAAGGTCGCTTAGAGATGCAAGACTGTACGAGATTGAAAACGAAAACGACCTTGCAACCAATATTGCAAGGGAAGAATTTAAAAGCAAGCGAATTTGCGCCGTAATGCACGCAGAAGAGCTTGAAAAATCACTTAAAAATATTTACAGAACCACAAAAACAAGTCTTGAGGAAAACGGCTCAAATACCCTTTTCCTTGCACTCGGATTTTTGAAGTGGTATGAAAGCGACATTTCTGAAAAGCCACGCTATGCGCCGCTTATTATGATTCCTGTCGAGCTTGTGAAAAGCTCACACAACAAAGGCTATGTTTTAAGGAGCAGACAGGAAGAAACACAGATTAATGTTACATTAATAGAGTATTTGAGGCAGATATTCGAACTTAAAGTGCCGAGTCTTGACCCACTTCCCGAGGACGAGCATGGCACAGACATTCCGCTCATTTTCAATACAATACGCAACTGTATTCTTGACAAAAAGCGTTGGAATGTTGTAGATACAGCCTGCCTCGGTCAGTTTTCGTTCGGTCAGTTTGTAATGTGGAATGACCTGAGAAATCGTGCTGACGAGCTGAAACAAAACAAGGTTGTGTCGGGACTTATAGACAAGAAAATTATTGTTGAGCACGAAGAAAATCCGCTCAAGGTAACAGACCTTGACGAACGCATTGCGCCCGATGATTTGGCTATTCCGCTTAGCGCCGACTCATCACAGATGCTCGCCATTGCAGAGGCGGCAAAGGGCAAGAGTTTTGTACTTCACGGCCCTCCGGGAACAGGTAAGTCGCAGACCATTACAAATCTTATTGCAAATGCGCTTTATCATGGCAAGTCTGTACTTTTTGTTGCGGAAAAAATGGCAGCTCTCAATGTAGTTCAGCACAGACTTGAAAATATAGGACTTGCGCCGTTCTGCCTCGAACTTCACTCCAACAAGGCAAGCAAGAGCAGTGTGCTTTCTCAGCTTGAAAAAAGTCTTGAGGTGGGCAGAATCAAGCACCCCGAAAAATACAAGGCATCGGCAGACAGACTAAAAGCTATGCGTGCAGATATGAACGGTGTAATTGACGGACTTCACAATAAGCACGACAGCAATATTTCAGTTTATGACGCAATAGAGCAGTATGAAAGCTATGCGGATTTTAAAAATAAAGTAATTATTCCGCAGGAGCTTGTGAGCAGTATAACCGAAGATAAAATAGATTTGCTTTCATCGTATATCACAGGCTATGCAAATTCGGTTGACGCAGTGGGTGATATCGTAAATAATCCGCTTAAAGATATTTCTCTTACGGAATATTCTATACCGCTCAGAGAGCAGATTTACTCTCAATCGCTTAGCTTGCTTAATCTTTACAGCAACGCAAAAGCAAGCATTGATAAAATCTCTGACGGCCTAAATCTTAGCTATAATTACAGCGAAAAGAATATTGCAGACCTTTTAAATCTTTGCAAGACCTTGCTTATAAATTCTGCCTTTTCTCCCACACTTATTCTTGACAGCAACTACAACTCTTTGGTTCAAAAGCTCAATGCACACTACAATAATACTTGTGCCGAGAATAACGAAAGCCAAGAGCTTGAAAAGGTATTTACAAGCGGCATATATCAGTTTAATCCGGTTCAAGCGCTCAACGATTGGAATGCCGCACAGTCGAGTTGGATTTTGAGCCGAATTTCAAAGCAGAAAAAACTGTTGAAAGATATTTCGCAGTATTGCATTATTCCTAATGCCGTTACCAAGGAAAATATTACCGAGTGGTATCAGCGACTTATCAGCTTTAATAAATTGCATAGCGATAATGTAAAAAGCGCTAACGAGCTTTGCTTCATTCTAAACGAATTGGGCGCTGATTTTAAAAATGCTATTGATAAAACCAATGCTGTTTACAATGCGCTTATGCCTTATAATGATTACGAAAAGAGGGCAATACTGTCATCTGTTTCAAGAGTTAATCTTTCACAGCTTAGTTTTGACGCAGGTTGTGTTGAAAATTATTTAATGAAGTGGAAAGTTTTTGCCGATACGGTAAAGGTTAATTTACACGATGCACAGAACGCAGACCTTTTCAAAGAGTCGAATAACATACTTGAAAATCTAAGCCAAAATATTGACAAACTCTATGCTGTTACCGAGTATAACGCAAACAGGGAAAAGCTCAGAAACGAAAACCTTGAGTGCATTTGCAACGCTGTTGAGAGCGGTGTTCTTGATAAATCGGACGCAGTAAGCGCATTTAAGTGTAATATTTACTATGCCCTTGCGCTTAAATATATTTCGTCTGACGAAAGCCTAAGCACATTCAGAAGTAACAGCTTTGAGCAGACGATAAAGGAATACCATTCATTAATAGACGAGTATTCTCAGCTTACTGTTCAGGAGCTTGTGGCAACCTTGTCGGCGCAAGTGCCTGTATCGGGTTCGGCAGGCGCATCATCTTCCGAACTTGGTTTACTTAAAAGAGCCATTAAGAGCAACGGCAGGGCAATATCTATAAGAAAGCTGTTTAATGAAATTCCGGCATTGCTGCGCAGACTTTGCCCGTGTATGCTTATGAGCCCGATTTCGGTTGCTCAGTATATTGACCCGTCATTCCCTAAGTTTGACCTTGTAGTATTTGACGAGGCGTCACAGCTGCCTACAAGCGAGGCGGTAGGTACTATTGCAAGGGGCGAAAATGTGGTAGTAGTCGGAGATCCAAACCAGCTGCCGCCTACAAGTTTCTTTAAGTCAAACCGCATTGATGAAGAAAACATTGAAAACGAGGATCTCGAAAGTCTGCTTGATGATTGTCTTTCTATTTCTATGCCGCAAATGTACCTCAAATGGCATTATCGTTCTCGCCACGAAAGCCTTATTGCATACAGCAATATGAAGTATTATGACAATAAACTTTATACTTTCCCGTCACCAAACGACAGGGTATCGGCAGTTAAGCTGATACACATTGACGGCTATTACGATAAGGGCGGCACTAAGCAGAACAAGGCAGAGGCAGAGGCTGTTGTCAACGAGATTATTCGCAGACTTTCAGACGAAGAGCTGCGCACAAAGAGCATAGGTGTTGTTACATTCAATGTTATTCAGCAGAATTTAATTGAAGATATGCTCGCAGATGAATTTTCAAAGCACCCCGAACTTGAAAAATTCGACAGCGAGTCGGCGGAGCCTGTATTTGTTAAAAACCTTGAAAATGTGCAGGGCGATGAGCGAGATATAATTCTTTTCTCTGTCGGATACGGCCCTGATAAAAACGGCAAGGTTTCTATGAATTTCGGCCCTCTAAATCGTGACGGCGGCTGGCGCAGACTTAATGTAGCAATTTCAAGAGCAAGGTACGAAATGATAGTTTATTCAACCCTTACTCCTGAGCAGATTGATTTGTCACGCACAAGGGCGCTCGGTGTTGAGGGACTTAAAGGCTTTTTGAAATTCGCAGGTCAAAACAGAAATATAGCCGTTTCAGACGGTACGGTTTCATCAACTGCCAACAACAGTGTAGTTGCTGAAATCGCAGCGGCAATCGAAAAGCTCGGCTATAAAGTAAACTGCAATATCGGCTGTTCTGAATATAAGATAGACATTGGCATTGTAGATCCCGAAAATTCCGGCAACTATTTGCTCGGCATACTTGCCGACGGCGAAAACTGCAAAAATTCCGCAACTTCAAAGGACAGATTTGTTTTACAGCCCGATGTGCTTGCAGGTCTTGGCTGGAAAATTATGCGTGTTTGGACTCTCGACTGGCTTGATAATTCCGCTCGTGTTATCGACAAAATAAAGTCGGAAATCGAAAATGCCGTTGCCGATAAAAATACTAAGCACGAAGTCGGCGAACAGAACAAAGCTAAAACCTTTGAGTTTGAAAAACTCGACACCTCTTCATTTGAAAACTGCAGAATGAGAAAGTACGAAGATGTGAATATACCGATTCTCGGCAATTCAGACAGCTTTTATGCGGCATCGGCAGAGGTGGATATTCAAAAGCTGATGTTTAAAATCATTTCCGCACAAGCACCTATAAGCAAAAAATCCTTGTATAAAAGCGTGCTTTCAGCCTACGGAATTTCTCGCTCGGGCAACAGGGCAGAGGCAATCCTCGACAGAGTTCTCGGCAGAATAATGCACTTTGAAACCTCAGACAACGGCGTGCTTTTTGTATGGCAGCCTGAACAGAAACCCGAGGAATACGATATTTACAGAGTATCTGAGCAGCCCGAAAACAAGCGCAGCATAGATGATATTTCTTCAAACGAAATATTAAATGCCTCAAAAGATGTGCTTTGCGAGCAGGGTTGTATGAATAAAACCGACCTTATAAAAGAAACCTCTAAGAAGTTTGGCTTTAACCGTACAGGCAATTTGATTGACATAACAATCGGATATGCTGTTGACAGCGCAATTACCAAGGGCGAATTGAGCGCTATGCCGGACGGAAAAATTACGGATAAAACATAATTATATTGCGATAGGGGAATTATAATGCCTGATAATACAGAAAATATTTTTCAGCAAAATCTTAATGAAAAAGCGCCGCAACCGGGCACAGTATTTTTTATTCATTTATTGTTTGAAGAAAAATGCGAAATGCCGCAGCAAACGGAAATTAATAAAATAATGGAAAGGCATCTTGGAAAGACCGAATGTTTTTCTTATGATAAAGCATCGGCAAGCTTTATTCCCAAAAATTATATAGCTCATTTTAAAGACGCAGATGTTAATCCGCAGCTTATAATTACCGAATGTACGGAAATTAAAAAGCCGCTTTTAAATGATTTTGAAATAGCACAGTTAAACGATTGTCCAAACGCAAGTGAAATTCTGAAAGAGTGTAAGTATCAAGTATTGGGAATGGATATGTTGGCAGCCGGCCTTGACTATAAAGAAAGAGCAAATATGTCTGTTGAATTTATCGAGGCTCTCGCTGAGATTTTCCCTGACTGCAAGGCTTTTGTTTTCGATAATTCACACAAAATGTTATCAAGAGAAAGTATTGTTGCCTGTAATCTTCCTGTGGAGCAAAGGTTTATTTATTATGCTGTCAATGTAAGATTTTTTAACATTGAGGGAACTGACGATATGATAGTAGATTCTGTGGGAATGAGCACTTTGTGGCTTCCTGATGTTCAATATCATTTTAATACCTTAAATCCAAACAGTGTTGTATATCACGCATATAGTGTTCTTTGCTATATTTATGATAACGAATGTCCGATAAAAAGCGGTGACTGCGTAGACGGACTTGAAAACGATGAAATGAGTAAAAATGTTCAATGGAATGTTCAGTATGAAGAATCGTTAATTCAGCCTGTCAGAGAAGTTCTTGATGTTAATACGGGAAAATATGCGTCAGGAAACAGAGAATAAATTATTTATGTAATTGTCCCTTATTATAAAAAACAGTTTACATTTATCGGCTGATTTGTTATAATAAAATAGTATGTAAAATAGTAATCTGATTTTTAGAGCTATATATCAAATTAAGACAGGAATGGTATATTTTATGGTACAATTTGAGGAATTATTGTTAAAGGTTCAGGCACTTAAGCCTGATATTGACGATTTATCCGACGCACTCGGTATGAAAGGTATGCTTTCAGAAATTCAGCAGCTTGAGCTTAAAGCTACCGAACCGGGATTTTGGGACGATGTAGAAAAATCTCAAAAGGTTTTACAGCGTACAGGCGCACTTAAGGGCAAGGTTGAGGCTTACGAGGCTTTGGTGGCTAAGTATGAAGATACCTGCGCATTGATTGAGCTTGCCAACGAGGAAGAGGATCTTTCACTTCTTGAAGAGGCAGAGAGCGAGGCAGAGGGAGTAAAGGCAAGCCTTGAAAAGCAAAGACTTCAAACTCTCCTTACAGGCGAGTACGATAAAAACAACGCTATTTTGACTTTCCACGCAGGTTCGGGCGGTACAGAGGCTCAGGACTGGGCAGAAATGCTTTACAGAATGTACAACCGCTGGGCAGATGCTCATGGCTTTAAGGTTAAGGAAGTTGACTATCTTGACGGCGATGAGGCAGGACTTAAAAGCGCCGTTCTCCTTATTGAGGGCGAAAACGCTTACGGCTACTTAAAGAGTGAGGCAGGCGTTCATCGCCTTGTAAGAGTATCTCCTTTTGATTCACAGGGCAGAAGACACACAAGTTTTGCCTCCCTTGAGGTTATGCCTGAAATGGACGATAACATCGAAGTAAATATTGCTCCTGAGGATATTAAGATGGATGTTTATCGTGCGAGCGGTGCAGGCGGACAGAAGGTAAATAAGACTTCATCTGCCGTTCGTCTTACTCATATTCCGACAGGTATTGTTGTAGCAAGCCAGGTTGAAAGAAGTCAGTATCAAAACCGTGATGTGGCTATGAAAATGCTTGTTTCAAAACTTATGGAAATCAAAGAAAGAGAACACCTTGACAAAATTGAGGACATCAAGGGTGTTCAAAAGGAAATTACATGGGGCAGTCAGATCCGCAGCTATGTATTTATGCCATATACAATGGTTAAAGACCACCGTACTTCGTACGAAACCGGTAATATTCAGGCTGTAATGGACGGCGATATTGACGGATTTATTAACGCATATCTCAAATGTGCAAGTCTTGGCACATTACAAAAATAATCATTAAAGAGGTTGATTTAAAGTGAAATATTTGGTAATGCTTTGTGACGGTATGGCTGATGAGCCAAACGAGGCACTCGGTAATTCCACACCTATGGAAAAGGCAAATAAGCCTTGTATGGACAGCCTTGCCGCAAAAGCAGAGGTTGGTATTGTAAAGACTGTTGCCGAGGGTTTAAAGCCCGGCAGCGATGTTGCAAACCTCTCTGTTCTCGGTTATGAGCCTGCTGTATATTACAGCGGTCGTTCTCCGCTTGAGGCTGCAAGTATCGGTATAGATTTAAAGGATACAGATGTTACTCTCAGATGTAACCTTGTTACACTTTCAGACGAAGAGGATTACGAGAAAAAGACAATTCTCGACTATTGTGCTGACGATATTTCTTCAGAAGAGGCAAAAATTCTCATTGAGTATATTCAGGAAAAACTCGGCAATGATAAGTTCCGCTTTTATCCCGGTGTATCGTATCGTCATTGCCTTGTTTGGAGGAACGGCAATCCGCATCCGGGTGTGCTCACACCTCCGCATGACATTACAGGCAAGGTAATTACCGATTACATTCCAAAGGGCGAGGCTGTTGATGAGCTTTATGACCTTATGAAAAAGAGCTATGACCTTTTAAAGGATCACCCTGTTAATAAGGCGAGAATTGCAAGAGGCAAGCGCCCTGCCAACTCAATTTGGCTTTGGGGCGAGGGCACAAAGCCTCTGCTTGATAATTTCAGCGAGAAATTCGGCAAAAAGGGCAGTATGATTTCTGCCGTTGACCTCTTAAAGGGAATTGCAATCTGCGCAGGAATGAACAGCGTTGATGTTGAGGGCGCAACAGGTTATCTCGACACAAACTTTGACGGCAAGTGCAAGGCGGCTATTGAGGAGTTTAAAAATGGTGCAGACCTCGTATATATTCATGTTGAAGCTCCTGACGAATGTGGCCATCGTGGTGAAATTGAAAACAAGGTAAAAGCCATAGAAATGATTGACGAGCATATCCTCGCTCCTGTTGTAGAATTTTTGAGAGGCTACGATGATTTTGCGGTTTTGGTATGCCCTGATCACCCAACACCGCTTTCTATCCGCACACATACCTCCACTCCTGTACCGTACCTCATTTATGACAGCAAAAATGAGATTGACAGCGGGGTAAAGGTTTTCTGCGAGAAAGAGGCAAGAGAAACAGGCAACTACATTGAAAAAGGCTTTACAATGATGAATTATTTTCTTACAAAATAATTTTTCGTCTACATAATTCATTAAAAAATTTACATCCTCACATTTATAATTGAGTTAATCAATAAAATGTGAGGATGTTTTTATGCGTGAATTTATTTTAATTGTTACTGCCGTTATTATAATTGCACTTGTAGCCGTAGTGTTTGCAATAATGTATATTAACCATAATAAAAAGAGCGGAAAGGCACATAAGCCGACCGTTATTTATTACAAGGCAAAGGACAGCGAGAGGGAAGATAAGACCTCCGAAACACAAATAAATGATTAGTTCTCGGCAAATACTTTTTCGGATATTTCCAAAAGCTCGGAAAATGTATGAATTATGTATTTTGGATTTTCTGTATTGCCAAATCCGTATTCGGCAAAAACAAAAGGTACATTTGCATCTTTAGAGGCTATCTGATCGCCGATAGTGTCGCCAACATAGAAAGCAGAGTCAATGCCGTTTCTTTTGATTACAAGGCTGATATTTTCGCCCTTGGTGAGCTGAGTTCTGCCCGACATTTCAAAGTCAGAAAAATATTTTTCGAGCTTGTGGGCCTTTAAAAATGATTCGATATAACCGCACTGACAGTTGCTGATTATGCCGAGAAAATACTTTCCGGAAAGTTTGCTAAGCACATCTTCGAGGTTATCGTACAAATGACCGCCTGACTTTTCAAGGTACGGAACTTCTACGGCACAACATTCTTTTATAATGTTTATGCCGTTTTCTTCACTAAGCTCAGGGAGCATAATGCTTGCAATCTGCTCAATGGTTTTGCCCATATAGCTGTTCATTTCGTCAAGTGTAATCTGCTTTGTGGTTTCGGGGTGATTTTTAAGTACCTCGTTCCAAATCGGAAGAATAACATCACTTGTGTGCCATAATGTGCCGTCTAAATCAAATAAAATTGCTTTTTTCATAAAAATTACTCCTGATTAATTGTGTTGATATATTTTTAAAATTATTACAAAAGTCATAGTTTGATGATTTTTGTATCAAAATGTTTTGGTAAGCTATTCGATTTAAAATCATATTTGCTTACAGTTTTGTAGTGTTTAATAGTAAATTAAAAGCAGTTGATTAAAAGGATATAGTTACAAATAAAAGCGTATTCATCAGTTTATCAAAACGAAATTTATATTATCACTTGTTTTTACCTTTTTTGGAAAAAATAAGACTACCTAATATACCAAAAGATATACCAAAGCATATTCCAACTCCAATTCCTGCAATACTGTTTAATACATTAACAAAAACAATGCTCCAAAGTATTGCCATTACTACCCCAATTATTATTCCTATAAGCAAACTTTTACCTTTCATAAGTTTTATCCTCCAAATCTCGATTTATAGAATTTTTTATAGTGTACAATGTGCAGATATATTGAAAGTGGCTGAGTTTAGATATAAGCAAAATACCTGCCTCGTTTGTTGCGGCTTGTTCATAGTAAAAAATCATCAACGCTCTCGATAAGAGTTCTTTTAAATCAAAGTTTTCCTTGTAAAGCGCCGTAAACGGCGACACCTCATCCGTTATTTTCTTGCGAAAATGCCACCTTCCCATCGAGGGGAAGGCTTTAAGTATGTTAAAATTTTTAAGAGAGCGTCATTACCACGACATTTAGCATAGAACCTGTTTTTTTAACGCTCGTACCCCAAGGGCACTTCCTCACAATGTTCGGGCGCAGTCCCGTCATCGCTTGCCGGTAAAATAAAAAACAGATTAACAAAAGTTAATCTGTTTTTTATGGTGCGAGTGACGGGACTTGAACCCGTACGTCGTGAAACACACGCCCCTCAAACGTGCCTGTCTGCCTATTCCAGCACACTCGCAAATATTGTCTGTCGACAACGATATATATTTTATCACCATACACCGAATTTGTCAAGCGTTTTTTGAAAATATTTTAATGTTTGTAATAAACTCTAAATTGCAAAATCAGATTACTCAGCATGATTTCGTTTATGGGTAGAAAAAGTAATTTTTGTCTTATGTAAATTAAAATGGTTGTAGCAAAGGAGTGGAATTTGCTACAACCATTTTTTAATATCCGAAAACCAATTTTAAGTAATCTTTATTTTATTAATATTATAGCTGCAATTTAAATTCTTTATAGTCATCCAATCGCAAGAGAATAGGCTCATTGCCGTAAGCAGCTCCGCAATCAATATCAATCCAAGTGCTTGTTTTTATAATTTTGCCTTTATATTCTTCACCGTAGCTAAATGTCGGAGTGTGACCGAAAACTGTTGTAATATCGTCATAATATTTATCATCAAGTTCAGGCCGCGCCCATAATAAGTCATCTGATGAGTAATCTCTGATTTTTTTGTTTTTATTGAAATTATTAAAACCTGAATGAACAAGAATAAAATCTTTTTCGCTTGCGGTAACCGCTTCGTAAAGCGGACAGTCACGAAGATAATCAAGTATGTCCTGTTGTGTATTTTTCGGCAAATTATGAAGAGCTTTCAGAGTTGCATTTCCACCGTTTAACATATAGTTATTAAGCAATTCGATTTTTTCACTGCTTATAGCATTAATGCTGTCCTCAGTTATTTCGTCAAAAACAAAATCACATGACAGCAACATTGCTTCGTGGTTGCCAAGTATTAATTGAACATTAACCTGTTCAAGCAGCCAAAGCAAAATTTCCACTCCGCCGTCGCCGTTTCTGTCAATAATATCACCAAGTATGTAAAGAAAATCATCACTGCTAAAATTTGCTTTTTTAAGCAACTTTTTCAGCTTTTCAAGCGGATAGCCATGTAGGTCTGATATTACATAAGTCATAGTTTTTCCTCTTTTATGTTGATCTCAGGGTTAGTTTCTTTTATTTTGTCAAAGATTTCTTTTATAATTTTTAAATCATTAGCAAAATGATCGTAAAGAAAAAATGAATTAAATTCTTTTGAATAAAATAAGCAATTATTATAGAAAGTTATACAATCATTATCTTCTTTATATCTCATATGACATTTGCTATTGAATTTTTTGCATTTAATAAATCCGTTTGTTAAATGTAAATCTTCAGCTTTATTTTCATCAATTTTATAATAACTATTCAAGTTAAGATATTCTTTATAATTATATTTGCTGTTTTGTAATATGTCAAATAATTCATCGGGCGAAATTATTTGAATATTATTAGCTTTATTTTTATTTGCTTTTTTGTTTAACTCCTTAACTTGCTCGTTATTCCATATTCCTGAAAAGATATATATTTTTTCAAAATCATTTTCGTCATAATACTCTTCTATTTTAATTTCTTCTTGATTTTTAACTTGGCAAGTAATTGCCTTTCTGTTAGGCGATTTGAAAAAGAACTCGTATTTTTGTTCGTTAATTTTACAGCTTGACGGCATAAGTAAATAATTCTGCTCTTTGTTTTTTTCAACAATATAAAGCGACACTAAATCTTCAAGTTGTTTGTAATGAAGACTTCTTGCAAAATTGTTTTTAGTAAGTATTAGTTTTGGTATATCTGATTTGGACTTTTCTCTTTTGATGTATGCCTCAATTATTAAGAATTTTAATCTATACCTATCAATCCTTTGAATGGTTTGATGTTGCTGTTGTGACATTCTGCCTATGAGTTCGTAGGGCAAGTCATCTTGAGTTTTAAATTCTAACCACTTTTCAACATGACAACCCCATGACAAATGTTTGTACTCGCTTTCATCATCTTTATGTAAATATTGCGCCTTTTTTTAACCTTGCCTATGTAATAATGAGCATTCCTCGCACGCATTACTACATAATCGCCTTGCTTGATTCTTTTATAATCTTCTAATGCTTTTTTAGGACTTGTATTTCCTTTAGCAATTTTATAAGCACCCAAATATCCTTTATAATTATCTTCGTCACAATCGGCATATTCTAACATTTCACCGAAATTTTTATTGAAGAAATTTTTATTTAGTCCCCAGCCCATAGCAAATATATTGTTTTTTATACAAAACTCTTGGTGAGGAAGTACTTTTTCATTTGATTTTTCATCTTTCTCAAAAGGCATTTGATATACAATCCAACAATTAATATCTGATAAATTATAAAAATTTATATTCTGCATAAACGATCTCCTTTTATATTAATATAGCATAAGTTTTAGTTAAATCGTTTTATTCGTACATTTCAGCATATTTAAATATCTTGTCTACATTATACATATTTTTCCTGTAATATACAATAGATTATGCACTATTAAGTACATAAATCCTCAAATAGTCAAAAAATTATTAGTGTCCTGCTTTGTTTGGGCGTAGTCCTGCCACCGTTTGCCGGTAAAATAAAAAAACAGATTAACAAAAAAGTTAATCTGTTTTTTATGGTGCGGGTGACAGGACTTGAACCTGCACACCGGTAAGCACAAGAACCTAAATCTTGCGTGTCTGCCAATTCCACCACACCCGCATATATGCTCTTATTTTTACACGGCAGAGCAACCGAGATGGAGCACTTAGCTTAATCCATAATAAAATTATTATAGCAGGTATATGATAAAAAATCAAGCAAAAAATAATTTTTATGCGAATAAAATTAATACTTCTTTTACGGAAGAATGAAGAAAATATTGGCAACACTATATTTTAGTATTGACAACATACCTTATGGGGGTATATAATAAATATACCCTTAGGGGGTATGAATGTATAAAGGACTGATATTATGGCTTGTGAAAATTGTCATAAAAATAAAACAAAGCAGAGAAGTGAGGCAGAGTACAAGGCTCTTATCAATCGTTTAAACCGCATTGAGGGGCAGATAAGGGGCATTAAAGGTATGCTTGAAAAAGATGCCTACTGCACCGATATTCTTGTTCAGGTTTCGGCTGTTAATGCGGCGCTTAATTCTTTCAACAAGGAATTGCTCGCAAATCATATTAAAACCTGCGTTGCTGAGGATATTCGCAACGGCAAGGACGAAACGATTGACGACCTTGTTGCTACCTTACAAAAGCTAATGAGGTAGGTGCTTTTGATGAAGAAATTTAATGTTACGGGAATGAGTTGTGCCGCTTGCAGTTCTCGTGTTGAAAAAGCGGTTTCAAAGGTAAACGGAGTAAAATCCGTTTCCGTCAGCTTGCTAACTAATTCTATGGGTGTAGAGGGCAGTGCAAGTGACGAAAGCATAATTGCGGCGGTTGAAAAAGCAGGCTACGGTGCAAGTGTTGCAGGCGGTAAAAAAAAGCAGTCGGCTGAAAATGAGCAATTAAAAGATAAGGACACTCCTGTTCTTATGCACAGACTTATTGCATCGGTCGGTTTTCTTGCGGTTCTGATGTATATATCTATGGGACATATGATGTTGGGTTGGCCGTTGCCTGCGTTTTTTGCGGACAATCATATAGCAATGGGACTTGCACAGCTTTTGCTCTGCGTTATAATAATGGTGATTAACCAAAAATTCTTTATAAACGGCTTTAAAGGATTAATTCATCGTTCGCCGAATATGGATACGCTTGTTGCGCTTGGTTCGGGTGCATCGTTTGTATATAGCGTATATGCGCTTTTTGCTATGACAGACGCTCAGGTAAAAGGCAATGCAGATCTTGTTATGAGCTATATGCACGAGTTCTATTTTGAGTCGGCGGCAATGATTTTAACGCTTATTACAGTAGGAAAAATGCTTGAGGCTCACTCTAAGGGCAAAACAACAAATGCGCTCAAGGCGCTTTTAAATCTTGCGCCTAAGAAAGCTACATTGCTTATTGACGGCAAAGAAACCGAGGTTATTGTTGACAAGGTAAAAAAAGGCGATGTTTTTGTAGTTCGTCCGGGCGAGAGTATTCCTGTTGACGCAGAGATTACAGACGGCAGTACGGCTGTTGATGAGTCGGCGCTTACAGGCGAGAGTATTCCCGTTGATAAAACAGTAGGTGACAGCGTGTCGGCAGGTACGATTAATAAATCGGGATTTATCAAATGCAGTGCTACGGCTGTCGGCGAAGATACGGCTTTATCGCAAATTATAAAAATGGTTAGCGATGCTGCGGCTACAAAAGCGCCTGTCGCTAAGATTGCCGATAAGGTATCGGGTGTGTTCGTGCCTGTTGTAATTGTTATAGCCCTTATTACCATTGCAGTTTGGCTTTTGTGCGGTCAAACTGTCGGCTATGCGCTTGCAAGGGGTATATCTGTTCTTGTAATCAGCTGTCCTTGCGCATTGGGACTTGCCACACCTGTTGCAATTATGGTAGGCAACGGTATGGGCGCAAGAAAAGGCATTTTGTTTAAAACAGCGTCATCACTTGAAGCGGCAGGAAAAATTCAGATTGCGGTTCTTGACAAAACAGGAACTATTACAAAAGGCGAGCCAAAGGTTACAGATGTTATTCCGTTTGGAATTTCTGAAAATGAACTTTTGCAGTATGCTTATTCCATTGAAACAAAGAGTGAACATCCGCTTGCCAAGGCAGTAATCGCCAAGGCACAGGAAATCGGCTTAGTGCCATACGAAATTACAGATTTCAAAGCAGAGTCGGGCAACGGTCTTTCAGGCGAATACAACGGTGAAAAGATAATCGGCGGCAGTAAAAAGTATATTTCTTCACTTATAAATATTTCAAATGATATTTCAAGCAGAGCAGACAGTCTTTCTGAGGAAGGAAAAACACCTCTGTTCTTTATGAAAGGCGATAAGCTGTTAGGTATAATTGCCGTTGCCGATGTTATCAAAGACGAAAGTCCGCAGGCAGTTAAAGAATTGCAGAATATGGGCATTAAGGTTGTAATGCTCACAGGCGACAACGAGAGAACAGCAAAGGCAGTCGGCAAACTTGCAGGTGTTGACGAGGTTATAGCAGGCGTACTGCCTGACGGCAAAGAAAAGGTAGTTGCCGATCTTAAAAAGCAGGGCAAGGTTCTTATGGTTGGTGACGGAATAAATGACGCACCCGCACTCACAAGAGCGGATATAGGTATGGCAATCGGTTCAGGCACAGACATTGCAATAGATGCCGCCGATGTTGTTCTTATGAAAAGCAAGCTGACAGATGTGCCTGTCGCTGTAAGACTTAGCAGAAAAACTCTGAGAAATATCCACGAAAATCTTTTCTGGGCATTTATTTACAATGTAATAGGTATTCCGCTTGCGGCAGGAGTATGGATTCAGTTGCTCGGCTGGCAGTTAAACCCAATGTTTGGTGCGGCGGCAATGAGCCTTTCGAGTTTCTGCGTAGTAACCAATGCTTTAAGACTGAATTTCTTTGATATTACAAATCCAAAGAAAGACAGAAAAATAAAACAAAAATCTAAAAAGGATGATAATGCTATGACAAAGACAATGAAAATTGACGGTATGATGTGTTCACATTGCGAGGGCAGAGTTAAGCAGTGCCTTGAGGGACTTTCTCAGGTTAGTGCGGCTGATGTAAGCCACGAAAAGGGAACAGCTGTTGTTACTCTTTCTGCTGATGTATCAAACGATGTTCTTACAAAGACTGTTGAAGATCAGGGCTACAAGGTTATTTCAATTTCATAATTTATTTGCAGATGTCATTTTGCTTGGCATCTGCAATTTTTTTGCAAAATTTTCTGAAAAAGTATTGACTTAAAGTCAGCTTTAACCGTTATAATAGGTTTATCAAATTTACAGGAGATGTTATTATGTATATCGAAAAAATTAATTCACCTCAAGATGTAAAAGCACTCAGCGTAGAAGAAATGAAACAGCTTGCGCAGGAAATGCGTACTGTCCTCATAAAAAAGCTTAGTATTCATGGCGGCCATTTCGGACCTAACCTCGGTATGGCAGAGGCGATCATTGCATTGCACTATGTATTTAATTCACCTGTTGACAAGTTTGTTTTTGATGTATCTCATCAGAGTTATTGTCATAAAATTCTTACAGGCAGAAAGGACGCTTTCCTTTTTGAAGATAAATACGACGATGTTTCGGGTTATACAAATCCCGAGGAAAGTGAGCACGATTTATTTAATATCGGTCACACCTCAACTTCTGTCAGCCTTGCATCCGGTCTTGCTAAGGCAAGAGATTTAAACGGAGGCAAAGAAAATGTAATCGCAGTTATAGGTGACGGTTCACTCAGCGGCGGAGAGGCTCTTGAGGGTCTTGACTATGCAGGCGAATTTGACGGCAACTTTATTATTGTTGTAAATGATAATGATATGTCTATTGCCGAAAATCATGGCGGACTTTACAAAAACCTTAAGCTTTTAAGAGATACAGACGGTAAGGCAGAGTGTAACCTCTTTAAGGCTATGGGACTTGACTATGTATTTGTAAAGGACGGCAACGATATTGAACAGCTTATTTCTGCTTTTAATGGTGTAAAAGATATTGATCACCCTGTTGTGATTCACATTTGCACACAAAAGGGTAAAGGCTATCCTATCGCTGAACAGAACAAGGAAAATTGGCACTGGTGTATGCCGTTCGACATTGAAACAGGCAGATCTAAATTTGAGTTTGACGGCGAAAGCTATGACGATATTACTGTAAATTATCTTCTTGATAAGATGAAAGCTGACAAGAGCGTAGCTGTAATTACTTCGGGTACTCCTGCCGTTGCAGGCTTTACAAAGGATAAGCGTGATATTGCCGGCAAGCAGTTTATTGATGTAGGCATTGCCGAGGAACACGCTGTTGCTCTCGCATCAGGTATGGCAAAGAACGGTGCTAAGCCTGTTTACGGTGTTTACAGCTCATTTATTCAGAGAACATACGACCAGATTTCTCAGGATTTATGTATTAATTCAAACCCTGTTACAATCATTGTATTTGCCGCATCGGTATTCGGTATGAACGATGTAACACACCTCGGTATTTACGATATTGCTATGCTTTCAAATATTCCTAACCTTGTATATCTTGCACCTACCTGCAAAGAGGAATATCTTGCAATGGTAGAGTGGAGTATGTCGCAGAGAAAGTACCCTGTTGCAATCAGAGTACCGGGCAACGGTGTTATTTCAAATCCCGATTACAAGCCTGCTGATTTTGATAAACTCAATAAGTACAGTGTTGCCAAAAAGGGAAGCAAGGTTGCTATCCTCGGACTCGGCACATTCTATCAGCTTGGCGAAACCGTAGCAGATGAGCTTAAAAAGCAGTATGGCATTGACGCAACACTTGTAAATCCTGTTTACATTACAGGTACAGATGATGAGCTGCTTTCTGAGCTTGAAAAAGACCACGATGTGGTAATTACACTTGAGGACGGTATTCTTGAGGGCGGCTTTGGCGAAAAAATCGCAAGATTTTACGGTAAAACCAATGTTAAGGTGCTTAACTACGGCTTAAAGAAAGAATTTATCGACAGATATGATTATAACGAAATTCTTGCAGAAAATCGCCTTACTAAAGAGCAGATTTGCGACGATGTAAAGAATTTTATCTGATTTAAGTTGACAACCGCAATCAAATAGTATTAAAATATTAGGGCAGAGTTTTTCTGCCCTGATTTTTATTTTTGGGAGTTTTTATGAACTTAACAGAAGAACAGAGCAAGCGCTATTCAAGACAGCTTGTTATGAAAGAAATAGGAGAAAGCGGACAGAAAAAATTGCTTTCTTCAAGTGTGCTTGTAATAGGTGCAGGCGGACTCGGTTCACCTGCCCTTATGTACCTTGCAAGCGCAGGTGTGGGAACAATAGGCATTGCAGACGCCGACGAAGTTGATGTGTCTAATCTGCAAAGACAGGTTATACATTACTGTGCCGATATAGGCAAAGCAAAAGTTGAATCGGCTAAGGAGAAAATAAAGTCATTAAATCCCGATGTCAATGTAAAAACCTATAAAACATATGTGAACAGTGAAAATATAACTGAGCTTATTTCAGACTATGATTTTGTGCTTGACTGTACCGACAATTTCAGCAGTAAATTTTTGATAAACGATTACTGTGTAAAGGCAGAAAAGCCGTTTTGTCATGCAGGAGTTGTGGGCTTTGAGGGACAGCTTATGACATATATTCCGCATAAGTCACCATGCTATCGCTGCGTTTTTGAAGAAGAACCCAAAGCAGGAGATGTACCCTTGCCAAAGGAAATAGGGGTAATAAGTGCGGCTTGCGGAGTTATAGGAAGTTTGCAGGCTATGGAGGCAATTAAGTTTTTGCTGTCAAAGGGCGAGCTTTTGAGCGGTTATATGCTGATTTACAATGCTTTAAATTCGAGCTTTCGCAAAATAAAGCTCCCGAAACACAACCCGAATTGTAAGGCTTGCGCAAAGCAAGATTAGTTAGAATATAGGAGAAATTATGAATATCAGAGAATACCTTAAAAAGAGCAAGCTGATTGCAGACGGCTCTTTTGGCACATATTATTCAACAAAGTATAAGACAGACGATATACCCGAATATTCCAATATTACAAATCCGCAAAGAATTTTTGATATTCATACCGAGTATATAAACAGCGGTGCAAGGCTTATAAGAACTAACACCTTCGCATCAAACACATACTCGCTTGACTGTTCACTTGAAAAGGTGAAAGAAAATATCAGAGCGGCTTTTGGAATTGCGAAAAAAGCGGTTGATAAAAGCGGAAAAGAAGTATTTATCGCAGGCAATATCGGACCTGTACCTGCTGTGTTTCAGCCGGATTTTGAGACTGTCGAGGAGGAATACTATCAGATAGCCAAAACCTTTGTTGAATTGGGCGTTGAAATTTTATGCTTTGAAACCTTTACCGATAACGAGCATATTTTGCCGGCAATAAAGAGAATCAAAGATGAGTGCAATCCGTTTATAATCGTGCAGTTCTGCGTAAATCAGTACGGTTACAGTGAGGCAGGCGAGAGTGCCGAAAGACTTGTGAGCAATACCGCATTTTCAAAATGTGTAGATGCCGTTGGTCTTAACTGTGGAGTAGGCCCTGCCCATATGCAGCAAATATTGTCGAGAATAAATCTTAACAATAACTGCTTTATAACCGCAATGCCAAATGCAGGTTATCCGCTGCTCGTACGCAACCGAGTAAAGTATGCCGACAATCCGCTGTATTTTGCCTCTAAAGTGAGCGATATGGCCTTGATTGGTGCTGATATAGTCGGCGGCTGCTGTGGCACTACTCCCGAATATATTAAAGACCTTGTCGAAACCGTTGATTTAACACCTGCCGTAAAATTAAGTGAAACGGCAGCTAAAAAAGAATGTGAAAAGCCGATTATAAAAAAGAGCTTTTTCAGAAATACAGACGGTACAATTAAGGATAAAAAGTTAATAGCCGTAGAGCTTGCTCCACCGTTTGGTGCAGATGATAAGAAATTGCTTGAGGCGGCACATAGTCTTAAAGGGCTTGGTGTAGATGTGCTTACATTTCCTGATTCTCCGTCAGGCAGAACAAGAATTGACTCTGTTCTTATGGCTCAAAAGGTTAAAAATGAAACAGGCTTTGATGTAATGCCGCATATCTGTTGCCGAGATAAAAACGCTATTGCCATGCGTTCCACATTCCTCGGCTCAAGCATAAACGGGATAAATAATTTCCTTATCATAACAGGCGATCCGATTCCTGTTATGGCAAGACAGGTAGTAAAATCAGTATTCAATTTTGATTCTGTCGGTCTTATGCGCATTGCAGACGAAATGAACAGCGACTCGCTTAAAAATCAGCCTATCACTTATGGCGGCGCTATAAATCAAGGCAGACTGAGGATTGAAGCCGAAATAAAGCGTGTGCAAAAGAAAATGGACGCAGGCGCTGAGTTTTTCCTCACTCAGCCTGTATTTACCGGTGAGGACGCAAGACGACTTCGCAGAGTAAAAGAAGAAACAGGTGCAAGAATTTTGTGCGGAATTATGCCGCTGGTCAGCCGTAAAAATGCTCTGTTTATGAAAAACGAAATTTCGGGAGTTAATGTTACGGATGAAGTTATTGAGCGCTATCCCGAAAGCACCTCAAGAGAGGACGGGGAAAATATAGGCGTTGAGCTTGCCAAGGAAATGATTGCTATTACAAAAGACTTTGCAGACGGCTACTACTTTTCTTTCCCGTTCAACAGAACATATTTGCTTAAAAGAATTATAACCGAAATTTAATGTAAAATATCTGTAAAGAGTTACAAATTTCTTGACAAAATATGATATTTGGTTTATTATAAAAATAATGTGAGAGTGAATCTTACATATTTTAGCGTGAAAAAGATTTCTGTTTTCATGCAAATATATGACCACTTGCATATGCAAGTTAAGCCCATACGGACAGGCGGGTCAGCTGCCGAGCGTGGCGCAAGCCACATTATTGATTGAGTTAAAAGCTCAAATTTTATAAGTCGATTACTTATCATCAGTGCAACAGCACATCACTTGTGAAACGGTCAATAAGAGCAGAACGGTATATTTGCTACATTAGCTCTGAAAACGGAATTCTTCTATTAACTGTCAGCCGCAAGCGGCAGAAAATAAATCATATATCCGTTATTTAACAGTATTTAACAGGTGGTGCATTGTGCCACCTGCTTTTTGTTGCATTATTTTTGATAAGCCGAAAGGGTAATGTAAATGGATATAAACGCACAAAAGAAAGCCCCCGTATATGAGGCTTTGCAAAAATTTCGCAAACAAAGGGTTGTGCCCTTTGATGTACCCGGTCATAAAAGAGGAAGAGGAAACCACGAGCTTGTTGAGCTGCTCGGCGAAAAATGCGTAGGTCTTGATGTAAATTCAATGAAGCCGCTTGATAATCTCTGTCACCCCGTATCGGTAATTTTGGAGGCGGAACAGCTTGCGGCGGATGCATTCGGCGCAGGTCATGCATTTTTTATGGTCGGAGGTACAACTTCCGCAGTGCAGAGTATGATTTGGTCTGTATGCAAAGCAGGCGATAAAATTATTTTGCCGAGAAATGTGCACAAAAGCGTTATCAATGCGCTTGTGCTCTGCGGAGCGGTGCCTGCCTATGTAAATCCCGATGTAGATAAAAAAATAGGTATTGCGCTCGGTATGGAACTTTGTCAGGTTGAAAATGCAATCAAAGAAAATCCCGATGCAGTGGCTATCCTTGTAAACAATCCGACCTATTACGGAATTGCCTCTGATTTAAAGGCAATAGTAAAGCTCGCTCATGCTCATGGTATGAAAGTGCTTGCAGACGAGGCGCATGGCACACATTTCTATTTTGGCGAGGACTTGCCTGTGTCTGCTATGGAGGCAGGCGCAGATATTGCGGCGGTTTCTATGCACAAATCCGGCGGAAGTCTTACGCAAAGCTCACTGCTGCTTACAAACAAAAATGTTCGTTGGGAGTATGTGGCGCAGATAATTAATCTTACGCAGACCACAAGCGCAAGCTATTTGCTTATGTCGAGTCTTGATATTTCACGAAGAAATCTTGCATTACGAGGTAAGGAGTCATTTGCAAAGGTTATGAAAATGGCTGAGTATGCCCGAAATGAGATAAACGAAATCGGCGGCTATTACGCTTACGGCAGAGAGCTTAACAACGGCAGCAGTGTTTTTGATTATGATGTAACAAAGCTGTCTATTTATACAAGAGATATTGGACTTGCCGGAATTGAAGTTTATGACTTACTGCGTGACGAATACGATATTCAAATAGAATTCGGCGACATAGGCAATATTCTTGCCTATATTTCAATCGGCGACAGAATACAGGACATCGAAAGACTTGTAGGTGCGCTTGCTGATATTAAAAGGCTTTATTCAAAGGACAATGCAAAAATGCTTAGTATGGAGTACATTCCGCCTATTGTATCGGCAACACCGAGAGATGCGTTTTATGCAGACAAAGAAATGCTGCCGATTGAACAGACGGCAGGAAGAATTTGCAGTGAATTTGTTATGTGCTATCCGCCCGGAATACCGATTCTTTCCCCGGGCGAAATGATTACAGATGAAATTATAGAGTATATTAATTATGCAAAAGCAAAAGGCTGCTCAATGCAGGGTACGGAAGACCCGTATATTGAAAAACTTAATGTATTGAAATAAAGTTTTTTAAGGTTACTAATAATGCGTTTTGTAAAAAACGAACCAAAGGAGTGTTTATATGGAATTTTGGTTTTCTGAAAGACATACCGATAATGTTGAGCTTTCTATAAGAGTTGAAAAACAACTATTCAGCGGTCAGAGCGATTTTCAGCGAATTGATGTTTTTGATTCTGTGGAGTTTGGCAGATTTCTCACCTCAGACGGTAATGTGATTTTCAGTGAGAAAGACGAGTTTACCTACGACGAGATGATTGTTCATGTGCCTATGGCGGTTCATCCGAATGTAAAAAAGGTGCTTGTAATCGGCGGCGGCGACGGCGGTGTTGCCAGAGAGCTTTCACATTATGAAGAGATTGAAGTTATAGATGTTGTTGAGCCTGACGAGATGTTTGTTGAGGTGTGCAAGGAATATTTCCCCGACAACTCAAAGGGACTTGATGACGAGCGAGTTAATATATATTATCAGGACGGACTTAGATTTTTAAGAACAAGTCATAACGAATACGATTTAATTATTAATGACGCAACCGACCCGTTCGGTCATACCGAGGGACTTTTTACAAAAGAGTTTTACGGCAGCTGCTACAAGGCACTTAAAGATGACGGAATTATGGTATATCAGCACGGCAGTCCTTTCTATGATGAGGACGAGGGTGCGTGCAAGGCTATGCACAAGAGAGTGTACAGCTCATTTCCGATAAGCCGTGTGTATCAGGCGCATATTCCTACCTGTGCGGCAGGCTATTGGCTGTTTGGCTTTGCGTCTAAAAAGTATCATCCGCTCAAAGACCTTGATGCTAAAAGGTGGAATAAGCGTGGCATAAAGACATGGTATTATACAACTAATCTTCACAGAGGCGCTTTTATGCTGCCAAAGTATGTTGAGGATTTACTTGCAGAAGAAGAAAAATAATTTTATATATTGGAGGAAAACAAAATGAGCAGACTTTTAATTATCGGTTGTGGCGGTGTTGCAGGTGTTGCAATTCACAAGTGTTGTCAGAACAGCGATGTTTTTACAGAAATTTGCATTGCAAGCAGGACAAAATCAAAGTGTGACGCTATAAAAGCAAAACTTGAAAGCACAACAAAAACGGTTATTACAACCGCACAGGTAAATGCCGACAGTAAGGACGAACTTGTGGCTCTTATTAATTCATACAAGCCCGATGCGGTATTAAACCTCGCACTTCCGTATCAGGATTTAACGATTATGGACGCCTGCCTTGAAACCAAGACCGACTACATTGATACGGCAAACTATGAACCGGAGGACACAACAGACCCCGAATGGAAAGCTGTTTATGAAAAACGCTGCAAAGACCTTGGCTTTACCGCTTACTTTGATTATTCGTGGCAGTGGGCATATAAAGAAAAGTTTGAAAAAGCAGGTATCACAGCACTCCTCGGCACAGGTTTTGACCCGGGTGTTACAAGCGTATTTACAGCATATGCACTAAAGCATTATTTTGATGAAATCCATTATATAGATATTCTCGACTGCAACGGCGGCGACCATGGCTATCCGTTCGCTACAAACTTTAACCCAGAAATCAATCTTCGTGAGGTATCCGCAAACGGCTCGTATTGGGAAGACGGCAAGTGGGTTGAAACCAAGCCTATGGAGATTAAGAGAGTGTATAACTTTGACGGTGTGGGCGAAAAGGATATGTATCTTCTCCACCACGAGGAAATCGAGTCACTCGCAAAGAATATCCCGAATGTAAAGCGAATCCGTTTCTTTATGACATTCGGACAGAGCTACCTTACACATATGCAGTGCCTCGAGAATGTCGGTATGCTTTCTACCGAGCCTGTTATGTATGAGGGCAGAGAAATTGTACCGATTCAGTTCTTAAAGGCTCTTTTGCCTGACCCGGCATCTCTCGGCCCACGCACAAAAGGCAAGACAAATATCGGCTGTATCTTTACAGGAATTAAGGACGGCAAAGAAAAGACAATTTACATCTACAATATGTGCGACCATCAGGAGTGCTATAAAGAGGTCGGCTCGCAAGCTGTATCATACACAACAGGTGTGCCGGCTATGATTGGTGCGTCGCTTGTTCTTAGCGGTCAGTGGAAAAAGCCTGGTGTTTATAATGTTGAGGAGTTTGACCCCGATCCGTATATGGAGGCACTTAATAAATTCGGTCTTCCTTGGGTTGTTGACGAAAATCCCGTAACAGTTGAGTAAGCCGATGAAATTTACAGAATTAAAAACACCTTGCTATGTTATAGATGAGCAAAAGCTGATAAAAAACCTTGAAATATTAAAAAGCATTCAAGAGAGGACAGGCTGTAAAATTCTGCTTGCTCAAAAGGCTTTTTCGGCATTTTGCGTGTATCCGCTTATGAGCAAATACCTGTCGGGAACAACCGCAAGCGGGCTTTATGAGGCTAAACTCGGTCATGAATGTTTCGGCAAAGAAACGCACATTTTCGCACCTGCTTTTAAGGAGAATGATTTTGAAGAGATTTTAAAAATCTGCGGTCATATTGTTTTTAACTCATTTTCTCAACTTGAAAAATACAGGGATAAATGGCAAAATTCAGATGTAAGCGTAGGCATACGACTTAACCCCGAATTTTCCACACAAGAGGGACACGAAATTTATGACCCGTGCGCTTACGGTTCAAGACTTGGCGTTACAAAGGCAAATTTCAGAGAAGATTTGCTTGACGGAGTTGAGGGCTTTCACTTTCACACGCTTTGCGAGCAGAACTCAGATGATTTGGTATCTACATTCAGGGCGGTTGAAGAAAAATTTGGCAAGTATTTTTACAATGCAAAGTGGCTCAATTTTGGCGGAGGTCATCATATTACACGAGATGATTACGATACAGAGGCGCTTGTTGAGCTTATAAATTATGTAAAAAATAAGTATGAGGTTGAGGTTTACCTTGAGCCGGGTGAAGCAGCGGCACTGAATGCAGGCTATCTTATTACAGAGGTTATGGACATTGTTCACAACGGACTTGATATTCTGATTCTTGATGCGTCAGCCGCTTGTCATATGCCCGATGTGCTTGAAATGCCGTACAGACCACCGCTGAAAAACAGCGGCAAGCCGAACGAAAAACCTTTTACATACCGACTGTCTTCATGCACCTGCCTTGCAGGCGATGTAATCGGCGATTACAGCTTTGACAACGAAATAAATATCGGCGACAGACTTGTGTTTGAAGATATGGCAATTTACTCAATGGTAAAGAACAATACCTTTAATGGTATGCCTTTGCCTGCAATTATACTTATGCACGATGAAAATAACTGCGAGATTGTGAAAGAATTTTCGTACAATGATTTTAAGGAGAGACTTTCTTAAATGAGTTTTGAATATATAAAAAACAAATATCCTGCCGATGATGACTTTTTTATGCCTGCCGAGTTTTCTAAACATAGCGCTACTGTTATGATATGGCCCGAAAGACAGGGAAGTTGGTGCTATGAGGCAAAGTATGCAGAAAAGGTTTTTGCGAAAATTATAGGAAAAATTGCGGAGTTTGAAAAGGTGTTTGTGCTTGCAAGCGACAAAAAATTTCCTCACGCAAAGGCTTGCCTTGAAGGTGTTAAAAATGCGGAAGTTTTGAATATAAATTCCGATGATGCATGGGCAAGGGATACCGCCCCGACTTTTGTTGTAAACAATAACGGCGAAATTCGTGCCATTGACTGGCAATTCAACGCATGGGGCGGCGAATATGACGGTCTGTATGCAAATTGGGAGAATGACGATAAAATTCCATATGAACTTTGCAAAACGCTTGGCGTTCCGTTGTATGACGCACATCCGTTTGTGCTTGAGGGCGGCTCAATTCATACTGACGGAGAGGGCACGCTCATTACAACAGAAGAATGTCTGTTAAGCAAAGGCAGAAATCCGCAGCTGACAAAAGCTGAGATTGAAGAAAAGCTAAATAAATACCTCGGTATAAATAAAACAATCTGGTTGCCAAAGGGTATTTATAATGACGAAACCAACGGTCATATAGATAACATATGCGCATTTGTCGCTCCCGCCGAGGTTGTACTTGCGTGGTGTGATGATGAAAATGACCCGCAATATGCAATATCAAATGCGTGCCTTGATATTCTTGAAAATTCAACCGACAATAAAGGAAGAAAGATTAAGGTTCATAAACTTCCTGTTCCGAAAATTCCCGTGACAGTTACCGAAAACGATATAAAAGGATATATATTCGAGGACGGAGAGGACACAAGAGAAGTCGGAGAAAGACTTGCAGCATCGTATGTTAATTTTTATTTTTGCAACGGTGCTGTGATTTTACCTCAATTCGGCGGTGAAAATGCCGAAAGCGACAGAGTTGCCGCAGAAATTCTTGAAAGAGTTTGCAAGGACAGAAAAATTATTCCGATTTATGCAAGAGATATTATTGTCGGCGGAGGCAATATTCACTGCATTACTCAACAAATTCCGTTTGCAAAGGAGGTCATACTATGAGAAAAGTTAAGGTATCGGCGGTTCAGATGAAATGTACAACCAATGTGCAGGAAAATATAGCAAATGCAGAAAAACTTGTAAGACAGGCTAAGAGCGAGGGCGCAAATATTGTACTTTTGCCCGAACTTTTTGAAAGACAATATTTTTGTCAGGAAAGACGATATGATTATTATAATTTTGCAAAGCCTGCACTTGAAAATGACGCTGTACTTCATTTTTCAAAAGTGGCAAAAGAACTTGAAATTGTTATTCCTGTCAGCTTTTATGAGCGTGACGGAAACCGACTTTTTAACAGCGTTGCGGTAATTGATGCTGACGGTGAAATTCTCGGTGTGTACCGCAAAACCCACATTCCCGATGACCATTATTATCAGGAAAAGTTCTACTTTATTCCCGGTGATACAGGCTTTAAAACCTTTAAGACAAGGTATGGCACAATTGGCGTGGGTATTTGCTGGGATCAATGGTTCCCCGAAACCGCAAGAGCACTTGCGTTAAACGGCGCCGAATTGATTTTCTATCCGACTGCTATCGGTTCAGAACCTATACTTGAGTGCGACAGTATGCCGCATTGGAGAAGATGTATGCAGGGTCATTCTGCTGCGAATGTAATTCCTGTTATTGCGGCAAATCGAATCGGCAGGGAAGATGTAACTCCGAGTGAAGAAAACGGCAATCAGACATCATCGCTGATTTTTTACGGCTCGTCTTTCATTACAAATGAAACGGGCGAGATTATTAAATCTGCATCAAGAGATGAAGAAACCGTACTTACCGCTGAATTTGACCTTGATACTATTTTTGAAAATCGACTCGGTTGGGGAATTTTTCGTGACAGACGCCCCGATTGCTATAAAGTAATTACTGAAAAATAAACAGATATAAAAACAGAGCAGACCTATTAATTTTAAGTCTGCTCTGTTTGTTTTTGAAAAATTAAAACCTATTATTTATCAGCCTGAATTTTTACGAACTGCTCCTGCATATAGCTGTAAACCTCATCGGGAACATTTGTAAATACATAGCATTTGTCGAGGTACTCATCACTTGGGAAGATAAGCTCGTTATTTTTTATGTCTTCGTCAAGATATTCGTCATATGCTTTCTGATTTGGTGTGCCATAATAAAGATATTCAAAGTTTGCGACTGCAATTTCAGGCTCCTGCATAAAGTTAATGAATTTTTCGGCATTCTCTTTGTTTTTACTGCAAGTAGGAATACACATTGCGTCATAGAAAAGGTTTGAGCCGCCCTCCGGAATTGCGTAATCCAAATCCTCGTTATTGTCCATCATAGTTACAATATCGCCTGCATAGTAAGGAGCAATAGCCGCCTGACTGTTTTCCATTTCTGTGAAAACCTGATCCATTACATATTTCTTAAGCAAAGGCTTTTGCTCGGAAAGTTTTGCAGCCGCCTTGTCAACATCTTCTTTTGTACATTCGGCAGGATTAATGCCGCAAAGCTGCATTGCAATTGCCATAGCGTCACGGCTGTTGTTAAACATAAGAATATCTCCGCTTAATGATTTATCCCAAAGTGCTTCCCATGAAGTTGGCTTTGTTGCCACTTTTGTTTTGTCATAAACCATTGAAGTAATGCCCCAGCTGTAACATACAGTGTACTTACCCTCAGGGTCACAAGCAAGATTTTTAAAGCGCTCCATAAGGTTATTTTTGTTAGGAATATTGTTGTAGTCAAGCTCAAGCAGCATATTCTCGCTTATGAGTTTGCTTATCATATAATCAGACGGAATAATAACATCATAGCTTACATTACTGTTTTTAAGCATATTGTAAAGTTCTTCGTTGGTTTCATAGGTGGTGTAGTTTACCTTGATGTTGTATTCATTTTCAAATTCGTCAATTACATCAAGAATACCGTCCTCGCCGTTTGCAATATATTCGCCCCAATTATAAACATTGACTTCGCCGTCATAGCTTTTGCCGCAGCCTGCCATTGCACTGCAAGCCGCTGTACCGATGAGTAAAGAAAAAACAACACAGCCGAATTTTTTCATTTTTCAATCTCCCTTACTTCAGTTTATTATTTCACCTTTTCCTCGTGTCTTTCACGAATGTTTATAAGAACCATTATAATCAGAATTGCCAAAAACAACAGAGCGGAAAGCGCATTGATTTTTGGCGATATTCTTCTATGTGTCATTGAGTAAATTTCAATAGAAAGATTTTGGAACTTTGCTCCTCTTGTAAAGTAAGTGATTATAAAATCGTCAAGAGAATAAGTAAAGCTCATTAAAAGTCCCGAAAATATACCGGGCATAAGCTCGTGAATTACCACCTTGTAAAATGCCTGCCATTGATTACAGCCAAGGTCAAGAGCCGCATCATAAATGCTTTGATCCATTTTGCGTATTCGTGGCATTACATTTAGCACTACAAACGGCACACAAAAGCATATATGAGCAATCAAAACAGTAACAAAACCCATTTCAAAATTAAAAAGAACGCCTAAGAATGTAAACAAAAGCATAAGCGATACGCCCATTACAATGTCAGGACTGATGATAGGAATGTTAGACACACTCTGAATCATAAGTCTTTTTTTGCCTTTGAAATTATTAATTCCGATTGCGGCGGCAGTGCCGAGTATTGTTGCAAAAACAGATGCAAGCACTGCAATTATAAGTGAATTGCCGAGTGCGTTTATTATATTGTCATCTCTGAAAAGCTGTTCGTACCACTTGAGTGAAAAACCTTTCCAAACAGTAGTTTTGCCCTCGTTAAACGAAAATATAATCAGTACAAAAATCGGCAGATATAAAAACAGCATTACAAGTGAAATATATATCTTTGAGGCAATATGCTTATTTTTCATTATGCAATCGCCTCCTCATCTCCAAAGAAATTCATAAGTACAAGGAACACAAGAATAAATATCATAAGTATAAGCGAAATAGCCGAACCTGTACTCTGGTCTGTCCAGAACACCTTGTCTATTATGTCACCGATCATAATGTCATTTGTGCCGCCCAGGTATTGAGCTACAAGAAAAGTGCTTGCCGAAGGAACAAACACAAGAGTAATGCCCGAAATTACACCCGGAATACTCAGTGGCAATACTACCTTGCTGAATACATGAAATCCGTTTGAACCGAGGTCTTGAGCCGCCTCAATAAGACCGTTGTCTATTTTGCTCATTACGGTGTAAATCGGCAAAATCATAAACGGCAGATATTCATAAACCATACCAAGTATAACCGCACCGGAATTTCCGAGGTATGTACCGTGTATTCCGAAGAACGATAAAAATGTATCGAGAGGGCCGTTCGTCTGAAGTATCATAACCCACGCATAAATTCTAAGCAGAAAGTTCATCCACATAGGAATCATTAAAAGCATATTTATAAGATTTTGAGTGGACGATTTCATTTTTGTGAGCTTATATGCAAGAGGGTAAGCGATTACAAGACATATAGCGGTTGAAATGAGCGCTATCCATAACGACCTGACAAACACTTCGCCATAAAAGAAAGCCTTGTTAAATGCCTCTAAAGAAAAGTTGCCGTTCTTATCTGTAAAAGCAGTTATAGCAACCATAACCATTGGTATCATTGTAAAAACTGCCATCCAAATAATGTAGGGAATGGAGGGTTTGCGTGATTTCATCTTTAACCCTCCTCGTCAGATAAAACCTCAAACTCGGCTTTATCAAAATCAAATGAAAGCGGAACATAGGTTGCAACCTGTTCATCGGTATCACTGAGCATAAGCCATTTTCTTGTATCCGACTCAAGAATAATCTCGTTATGCTCACCTTTGTATATTACAGATTCAATATATAAATCAGTAAGGTCACCGTTGCCGTCGCCTGCAAGTGAAAGCGCATCCGGCGGAAGTGTGATTTTTAATTTTGTGCCTTCTTCAAAATAATGATTTTTAACTTCAATAGTTTCATCCTCAAACTCAAAGCTGAAAGTATTTTCATCTTCGTTAGCAGAGGTAACTGTGATTTCAATTTCATTGTTGTAGAAAGGCAAAAGCTTGTTCATAATCTGAATATTGAAAGGAATTACTCGCATACCTATTTGACTTCCGATTTCGGCTGATGTGGTAGAGTGAATAAGAATTTCACACTTGCCGCACATTACGCTCATTTCGTAGTGAACGCCCTTGAAAGTCGATTTAACAACAGTACCTGTAAGCTGACCGTTTTCCGGAGAAGTGATTTCAATATCCTCGGGTCGTATAACAACATCAACAGGTGTGTTTTCACCAAAGCCCTTATCTACGCACTCAAACTGCTTGCCGAGAATTTCAACCCGACAGTCGCCAAGCATTGTTCCGTTAAGAATATTTGCCTCGCCGATAAAATCAGCTACGAATGCGTTTACAGGTTCATTGTAAATATCCTCAGGCGAGCCAACCTGCTCAACAACACCGTTGTTCATTACAATAACGGTATCGCTCATTGTAAGAGCCTCTTCCTGATCATGTGTAACATATATAAAAGTTTTCTGAGAGTTCTGCTGAATTTCTTTTAATTCAATCTGCATACTTTTTCTGAGCTTTAAGTCGAGTGCACCAAGCGGCTCGTCAAGCAAAATAACCTCAGGGTCACATACCAATGCTCTTGCAATCGCAACTCGCTGCTGCTGACCGCCCGAAAGTTTTGTAACTGCTCTCTTTTCATAGCCTTTAAGGTCTACTACGGCAAGCATTTTAGAAACTCTCTCTTTGATTTCGTTCTTAGGTACTTTTTTTAGCTTTAAACCGAAAGCAACATTATCGAATACATTTAGATGTGGGAAAAGCGAGTATTTCTGAAATACTGTATTAACATTTCTTTTATTAGGCGGCATACCGTTGATTTTTTTGCCGTCAAACAGAACATCTCCGCTTTCAGGCTCAACAAATCCGCCAATAATTCTGAGGGTTGTGGTTTTTCCGCAGCCGCTCGGCCCAAGGATAGTTATAAATTCCTTGTCTTTAAAGTCAAGATTAATGTGGTTTAAAATTACCTCTCCGTCAAATCGGACGAATATATCCCTTAAAGATATAATGGTATTTTTTCCTGACTGCTCCATTCACGCACCCCTGTTCGTTAAAAGTTTATGTGCTTTTTATTGCATAATTAAAGGACGGAGAGTGATAGTTGGTAATAGACTTAACCAAGCGAACACCGTCCGCCCCCACAATTCACTGTTGCAATATTGTAAAGACAAAAGCATACCAGTAAATTATAGTCTTTTTTGCAGTAAAAGTCAATTATTATATTTTTGCAAATACCGCTTTTATGCGCAGATTTATTGCATAATCCGTTAATTTGCCCGACTCAAATAAAAAAACTAAAATTTATTCACTAAGCTTGTTCCTTGCGTATACAATAAAGCGTTTCTTTGTTATAATAACTAAAAATGCTGCGGCTAATTTGTTAAAATAAAACATATATTTTTGTGGAGTATTTTGGTATAATTAAAAGGAAATCAAATACTTGGAAAGGACGGATTTCATTTATGAGTAAACTTAAAAAGCTGACAAGCGTTGTGCTTGCGGCAACTATCGTTTCTTCTGCATCTGCAATGGCTCTTACAGCAGCCGCAGCGGAAAACGATAATGCGGTTTCTGCCGCAGACTATAATCTGCAAAACAATGTTCAGGACGGCGTAATTTTACACGCTTTTAACTGGTCGTACAAAACAATTAAGGAAAACCTGCCTGCAATTGCAGCAGCCGGTTATTCTACAATTCAGACATCACCTGTTCAGCAGCCGAAAGACTACTCAACATCAAGAGATGTTGCGGGTCAGTGGTGGAAACTTTATCAGCCTGTAAGCCTTTCTGTTGCTAAGAACTCATGGCTCGGCACAAAAGATGACCTCAAAGACCTTTGTGCAGAGGCTGAAAAGTACGGCGTAAAAATTATTTGCGACATTGTTTCTAACCATATGGGCAGTGAAAGCGAAGATACACCTAATGTTGTAAGCTCACAGGTTAAAACATATGCTCCTGATATTTACGACAATGCAAGTGCTTTCTTCCGTAACAACAAAATTACTGTATCAGACAGCAGTGTAGAAAATGTAGTTCAGGGACATCTTAATTCCTGCCCTGACCTCAACACAAACAGCAAAGTTGTTCAGGATAAGGTTATCTCACTTCTTAAGGAATGTATCGACTGCGGTGTTGACGGTTTCCGTTTTGATGCGGCAAAACACATTGAAACTCCCGATGACGGTGAATATGCTTCTGATTATTGGAAGAACATTACAGAGACTGCAGGCTCATATTACAAAACAAAAACAGGCGACAATCTTTATATTTACGGTGAGATTCTTAACAACTGCGGTTCCGGCAGAAGTTACAGTTCTTACACAAAGTACATTAATGTAACAGATAACAAAACAGGTGACTCTGTACTCGCAAATGTGGTAAAAGGCAAGGCATCAATTGCCGCAAGCTCAAGCTACAAGTCAGGCGTTGTCGCATCCGATGCAGTTCTTTGGGCAGAGTCGCACGATACATACGAGGGCGAGTCGGGTTCAGGCGGTATCAGCAATACCTCTAAAGTATCTGACGAAAACATCACTAAAGCATGGGCTATCATAGCCGCAAGAAAAGACGCAACTTCACTCTACTTTGCTCGTCCTGGCGCTGCTTTAATGGGCGATGCCGCTGATGACATAACATATAAGAGCACAGCAGTTTCTGAAATCAATAAGTTCCACAACCTCTTTGTAGGTCAGAGTGAAAAGCTCGGTGCTGTTGATAATGTAGCTTATGTTGCAAGAGGTACAAGCGGTATTGTTCTTGCTAACTGCGGCGGCAATGAAAAGTCAGTCAGCATTTCAGATACAGGACTTGCAAACGGTACTTACACCGATACAGTTTCAGGTGCTAAGTTTACAGTGGCTAACGGTGTACTTACAGGTAACATCGGCTCAACAGGTGTTGCTGTTGTTTATAAAGGTACAACAACTCCAAGAAATACCTGCTCAGTAGAGAGCGGCGATTTCAAGGGCGATACACTTACAATCAACCTTGGTCTTGACAACGCAGCATCAGGTACATACTGCATTGACAATTCTAAGCCTGTAACTTACACAGGTGATATTGCAATCAGAGTAGGTTCAGACTACGCTTACGGCGAAACAATCAACCTTACTCTTACTGCAACAGACGGCAAAAATACAACAACCACTACTTATAAATACAATAAGCAGGAGGCTGCGTCATCAGGCGTTTATGTATTCTTTGCATCTGAAAAGAGAGAAACAAGCGCAAGATGGAAAGCACCTTACAATGTTTACATCTATGATGAGGAAACATCTAAGGAAGAAACATACAAGGCATCTAACTGGCCGGGCACAAAGATGAACTATGATAAGGCAACAGGTTATTATTATGTAGAAATTCCTACAACCTGTATTGCAACAGATGCAGACGAGAACGAGTATGAGTCAAACTTTGACCTTGCACACTCTGCAAACACAAGAGTTATCTTCAGCGACAGCTCAAATGTAAACTCTGCTCCTCGTCAGTATCCATCGGAAAAGGGCCTTAAATTAAAAGGAACTTCTAAAATTTTCGGTCTTACAAAGACAACTTCATGGGAAGACACAACACTTGTACCTACAGTTGAATCACAGCCTGCAACTGAGGTTGTAAGAGGTGATAAGGCTTATAAGTACGGCGATATTAATACAGACGGTAAGTTTGATGTTCAGGATGTAACAGCACTTCAGCTTATTGTAGCCGAGTCAACTAAACCATCTCAGCTTATCTATGCTTTAGCTGATCTCAATCAGGACGCAATCGTTGATGTAAGAGATGTAACAATTCTTCAGTGTTATGTTGCACGCAAGACAGAGGGTACAGGCGTTACAGGTCAGGTTTATAATGCCCCTGTTAAGCCTACTCAGCCAACAACACAACCTACAACACAGAAACCTACAACTGAGCCGACAACAGCTCCTGCTCCGCAGAAATACACGCTTTACCTTAAAACACAGCTCACATGGATGACATCAATGGGTACTAACCTCTATGCTTTTGATAACGATACAAAGCAGTCATATCAGCTTGAGCAGGATACAGATGATTACCCGAATGTATTTAAGGCTGAGGTAGACAGCACAGTTACAAATGTAACATTTTACAGAGCAAACGATATGGTTGACGAAATGTCAAAGCCATCAAGCGCAGGCCCTGTATACAATGCTTGGAATGCAACTGTAAGCAGCACAAACAACTGCTACACACTTGAAAGCGTTGATGAATCAACAGACAAAGCAACAGCGACAGTTGGCCCATATGTTAAGGAAGAGGCTCCGGAGTGGACTCTTGATGTGGTTTACTTTGATAACTCAAAAACCAAGTGGAAAGAAGTATATGTTTACGGTTGGGGCAACGGCCTTAACAACGAGGCATATAAAATGACTCAGATTGCCGGTACTGATATTTGGAAATATGAACTTCCTGAGCCAATGTATCCTGGCACTGAGTGTATGCTCTTTAAGAACACATTATCTACTTGGGACAAGCAGACAAAGAATGTTAAGGTTGTAGAGGGCAAGAACCTTTATGACGGTAAGACAAAGACTTGGGTAGGTACTTACGAAGAGTAATTATTCGCTTTGCTTTATGGTTTATAATAACCAATAAAAATAATTTAATAATTTTGCAGGCATACTTTTGTGTGCCTGCAATTTTTATGGAAAATTTAATTTTAACTATTGACTTAAACTTAGCTTTAAGTGCTATGATTCAATTAATGAAGTGATAATTATATATCATATTACAAAATTGTATTTTAACTTGGAGGCATAATTATGGCTGTAAAACAGACCGCAGGCAGAGATTCGCTCGGTGAATTTGCTCCTGAATTTGCAGAACTCAATGATGATGTGCTTTTTGGCGAGGTATGGTCAAGAGAAGATAAGCTTTCACTTCGTGACCGCTCTCTCGTAACCGTTACGGCACTTATGTCACAGGGACTTACCGATTCATCATTTAAGTATCATCTTATGTCTGCTAAAAAGAACGGCATTACAAAAACGGAAATTGCCGAAATTCTTACTCATGCAGCATTTTATGCAGGTTGGCCAAAGGCTTGGGCTGCATTTAGAATGGCAACAGAGGTGTGGGCTGACGAAAGTGAAGATGTGAGCGATAAGGAGAAGTATCAGCAATCAATTCTTTTCCCGATTGGCACACCTAATGACGCATTTGCAAAATACTTTATCGGTCAGAGCTATCTTGCACCGTTGTCTACAACACAGGTTGGCATTTTTAATGTAACATTTGAGCCGAAGTGCCGTAATAATTGGCATATACATAACGCTAAAACAGGTGGCGGACAGATTTTGGTTTGCGTAGGCGGCAGAGGTTATTATCAGGAATGGGGCAAAGAGGCTGTTGAGTTAAAGCCGGGTGATGTAGTGAATATTCCTACCGGCATTAAGCATTGGCATGGCGCAGCTCCCGACAGCTGGTTCTCTCATCTTGCAGTTGAAGTTCCGGGTACAGAAACTTCTAATGAATGGCTTGAGGCTGTAAGTGATGAGGAATATTCAAAATTAAAATAATTTTCACTAATCAAATCATCATATAAAGAAAAAACGATAGGCAACATTTTCGCCTATCGTTTTTTCTTTGTTTTATCTTAATCGTTTAAAAAAGCTCTTTAACAGCTCAGCACATTCTTCCTGCATAATTCCGCCTTTGTAATTTGGCTTGAAATTATACGGCATTTCAAAAAGATTTGTAATAGTGCCGCAAGAGCCGTTTTTAAAATCATATGCACCAAAATACACAGTCGGAATATGTGCATTTATAATTGCGCCGGCACACATAGGGCAAGGCTCAAGCGTTACATAAATTTCACAATTCCATAGCCGCCAGCCGCCGAGAGCCTTGCAGGCATTGTTAATAGCGTCTGTTTCAGCGTGCAGAAGTGCGTTTTTTTCTTTTTCTCGTCTGTTCCTGCCCGTTGCAACAATTTCATCGTTTCGCACAATAACAGCACCAACGGGAACTTCGTCATCTTCAAAAGCCTCACGAGCAAGCTCGAGCGCTTTTTCCATATATTTTATATCAAAATTACTCATAGTATCACTGCCGTATATATGGTTTCCAAAATAAAAATAGAAACAATGGTGATTACACCCGGATTAAAGAAAAAGCATTTTACTTTTTCTTTAAGTGAAAGTGAAATTAATTGCGAGGTATCGCTGATGCTGAGAAAGTTTTTATCCTTTTTCATTATATATAGAAAAGCAAGGATTCCAAGCACTAACATACCTACAAACAGAGAATAGTATAAAATGTAGAATGAGCGTGTGGTAAGCATACTCTGACTTCGAATTATATCCATCATTACAGAATAAAAATTATTTATAAAATGAATGATGATTGACGGAATAATTGAATTTGCCTTGCAGTCGATATATGCAAAAACAAGACCGAGAATGAATGCAAAAGGAATCTGAATTATGTTGCCGTGCATTCCGCCAAACATAACAGCCGAAGTAATAATAGCGAAAGAGTTGCCGTATTTCTTAAGAGTTCCCATCAGTATGCCACGAAAAGCAAATTCTTCGGCAAAAGCAGGAGTAAGCGCAACCGCTATTACATATAGAATATTTTCAAACACAGATGAGGACGATGCGTCCATATCAAGATTATAGTCAATTCCGATTGAAGAAAAATTAGAACTTAAAAGGTTAGCCGCAACATTGGATACCATTGCAACTCCCATTCCCATAAGCGTGAGAGCTATAAGCATTGTGGGTTTAACAGGCTTGACTATCAATGGCTCGGAAATATGAGTTTTGCTTAATTTCAAATATATAAGTCCCGGTACTACTGCCGAAGATGTAGCGGCGAGTATTTGCGAATAATAGAAAATTGGGCCTGAAGTCAGCTGCTTTGTGACTTCATATATCAATGTTTCGGTGTCAATGTTTGTTACATCCATATTCATCATCAGAGAAAATGAGAGAACAAAGATCATAATGAACTCAATTACAAACATTGTCATAAAATATGCCAAAATATAGAATCCCAATCCGCTTGATTTCTTTTTTAAAGTTTTGATATCAAGATTTTTTTTAGATTGCTGAGGACTTTGCTGATAGCCTTGCGCATATTGCGGATAAGGCGCTGAATTTACATATTGCATTTAAATCACTCCAATGGTATAATATTATCATAGTAGAGTATATATTTCAAGAAATATTTTCCTGAAATGAAAAAATAATCAAAAATCACTTGACTTTTCAGGTGAGTAGTTATATAATGTGTAGGAACAATAAAGCAAAGCAGAAATGCTTTCACCTGTGGGGTGTCGTCTGCACGGGTCAATACCTTAAACCTGATAGTTTATTTGTATTGCAATGCGGACGGAGTATTTCTGTCCGCATTATTTTTTTGAAAGGTACTTTGGAGGTGCTTAACCATCAGCAAGAAAGATATTCAGATTAACGAGGAAATCCGTGATAAAGAGCTTAGAATAATCAGCTCAGACGGACAGCAGCTCGGTATTATGTCGGCAAAGGAAGCTCTTGCACTTGCAGAGCAGAAAAATCTTGACCTTGTTAAGATTGCTCCACAGAGCGTTCCGCCTGTATGTAAAATTATGGACTACGGCAAATACCGTTTTGAGCAGGCTAAAAGGGAAAAGGAAGCAAGAAAAAATCAGCATGTTGTTGATATTAAGGAAGTTAGACTTTCTTTAAATATTGATACTCACGACTTTAATACTAAACTTAATAATGCTGTAAAGTTTATTAAGCATGGTGACAAGGTTAAGGTATCTATCCGTTTTAGAGGAAGAGAAATGGGACATCCTGAAATAGGTCTTGAAACAATGAAACGCTTTGCTGACGCTTGTGCAGAGTTTGCCTCAGTAGAAAAGCCTGCAAAGCTCGAAGGTCGCAATATGCTTATGTTTCTTGCACCAAAGTCCAATAAGTAATCACAGCTAAGGAGGATATTTATTATGCCTAAAATTAAAACTCACAGTGGTGCTAAAAAGCGTTTTAAACTTTCTAAGAACGGTAATGTAATCCGTGCTCACGCAAACAAGAGCCACATTCTTAACAAGAAAACAACTAAGCGTAAAAGAGGTTTACGCCAGACTGCTGTTACAGACAAGACAAATGTAGCTCAGATCAAGCGTTTAATTCCATATAAATAATTTTTCGCTTGTACTGCTTTTTATTTAAATAATAATCGGAGGTAATATATAATGGCACGTGTAAAAGGTGCGATGATGACTCGCAAAAGAAGAAAAAAGGTATTAAAGCTTGCCAAGGGCTACTGGGGTTCTAAATCAAGACATTTCAAAATGGCTAAACAGGCTGTTATGAAGTCCGGCAACTACGCATATATCGGCCGTAAGCAGAGAAAGAGAGATTTCCGTCGTCTTTGGATTACTCGTATTTCTGCAGCTTGCAAGGCAAACGGCACAAACTATTCAACATTTATGAATGGTCTTAAAAAGGCAGGCATTACATTGAACCGTAAGATGCTTTCAGAGATTGCTATTGCTGATCCTAAGGCTTTTACAGCTCTTGTTGAGCAGGCTAAAAACGCTTAATTTTTAAACTGTAATTGCGTTTGGGTAACACCAAACGCAATTATTTTAGGAGAAAAAAGATGTTATTTGTTACAAGTAAAGATAACAGTAATATTAAAAAGGCTGTAAAACTAAAATCAAGTGCTAAAGAACGCCGTAAAAGCGGTCTTTTTTTGGCTGAGGGACTCAGAATTTGTATGGATGCCGTACGAAGCGGAGCGCAGATTCAAACCCTGTTTGTAACCGAAAAGGCTATGCAAAAACACAGCGAAGACTTTAGCTTGCTTGAACAGAATGCGCAGTCTACAATATGCGTAAGCGAAAATATTTTTGCCCTTATGAGTGATACACAGTCGCCACAGGGCTTTCTTTCGGTTATAAAAACACTTGACAAAACCAATGAGTTTGATACAATAAAGTGTGATGGCAAATATCTTGCACTTGATAATGTGCAGGATCCAAGCAATCTTGGCACTGTTTTGCGTTCTGCCGAGGCTTTTAATGTAAGCGGAGTTATACTTTCGGCAGACTGCTGCGATATTTACAATCCAAAGGTTGTAAGAGGCAGTATGGGTGCGGTATTTAGAATACCTTTTATAATTGAAAGCACTGTAAAGGATTTTCTTGAAAAAAATCCGCAGTTAAATTCGTATGCCGCCGTTGTAAACAGCAAAGCCGACAGTCTGACAGATGTAAAGTTTAAAATTCCTTGCGTAGTTGTCGTGGGCAATGAGGGCAACGGAATAAAAGCAGAAACAGAGCAAGCCTGCCAAAATAAAATCACCATACATATGGAGGGCAAGGCTGAATCACTCAATGCGTCTGTTGCTGCTGCAATACTAATGTGGGAAATGATGAAATGATTTCTGAAAATGCTCGTTACTGGATATGGATTTCACAATCACTTGGCTATAATAGTATAAAGGTAAAGAGAATTTCTGAACTTTATTCTGATATTGCCGATTTCTTTTCAGGCGGAGAAAAAGAGTGGAAACACTGCGGTATTTTTACGCCTAATGAGATGAAAAAACTGAACAATACGAAAATTTCAGTTGCAGATGATATTATTAAAAAATGCAGTGAGCTTAATTATTCTGTAATTGCGATTGATGACGAGCATTACCCACAAAGACTGATAAACATTGATACTCCGCCTGCCGCTATTTATGTAAACGGACAGTTGCCTGAGTTTGATGATCGTCTTAGCATTTCTATTGTTGGAACAAGACGAGCTACAAGATACGGTACAGATAATTCCTTTAAATTTGCATATGCGCTTGCAAAGTACAGCGTTATTATTGTAAGCGGCGGTGCACTTGGTGTTGACTGTGCATCTCACAGAGGAGCGCTGTCTGCTAACGGAATTACAGTTTGTGTGCTTGGCTGCGGTATTAATTATAAATATCTTACCGAAAACGAGGGTATGAGAAAAGCTATTGCTCAGAGTGGTGCGGTTATATCCGAATATCCGCCCGATGAGCCGCCTTTGCGTTATAATTTTCCTGCACGAAACAGAATTATTTCGGCGCTTTCGGACGGTCTTGTAGTTATGGAGGCAGGCATTAAGAGCGGATCTCTTATTACGGCAAGAATGGCTATCGATCAGGGCAAAGAGGTGTTTGCTTTGCTTGGCAACAACAGTCCTCAAAATGAGGGGTCTAATAAGCTTATAAAAGAAGGACTTGCTCACCCTGTTACTGATTTTATGGATATACTCAGCGAGTTTAACAGCAACAGAGGTTTGTATGTAGAAGATGAAAAACTTGATTTTGACGATATTAGTTTTTCAGATCTTGAGGCAGTACCTGTAAAGGGCAAAAAGCCGACTAATAATAAGAATACAGCTAAAAGTAAAACAACAAAAGCTGTTAAAGCAGATGTATCGGAAAAGAAGAACGAAAAGTCTGCAAGCAATAATAACAGTAAATCTGCACAGCATAAGAAAAATGCACAGTCTGCGAAAAAACCGGAAGACAAACAAGAAAAAGTGCAGAAAAATATTTCAGATTTGAAAGCATCTGGTTTGTCTGATACAGCGATAAATGTATATTGCCAAATCAGCAACGAGCCTGTTCATATAGATAAAATAGTAAGTGAACTTAATATACCTGTTTTTAAAGTGCTCACAGCCCTTACTCAGCTTGAAATAAAAGGCTATGTAAAGGCAATACAGGGCAGACGGTATATATTAAAATAAACGGAGGCAGTAAATGTCAGATTTAGTAATTGTTGAGTCACCGGCTAAGGCAAAGACAATCAAAAAATATCTCGGCGGTAATTACGAGGTAATTGCATCAATGGGACATGTTAGGGATTTGCCAAAGGCTCGACTCAGCGTTGATATAAAGAAAAAATTTGCACCAAAATATGAAATTATCAAAGGCAAAGAAAAGCTGGTTGAGGAGCTTAAAGACCTTGCCGAAAAAAGCGACAAAATTTACCTTGCAACTGACCCTGATAGAGAGGGAGAGGCTATTTCGTGGCACCTTGCTTATATTCTCGGTTTGCCGCTTGATGACAATAACAGAGTTGAATTTAACGAGATTACCAAAAACGGCGTAACAAACGGTATGGCTCATCCTCGTTCTATAAATATTGACCTTGTAAACGCTCAGCAGGCAAGGCGTATTCTCGACAGACTTGTCGGTTACAAGCTAAGTCCTTTTATTTCTCAGAAAATCAGACGAGGACTTTCGGCAGGCAGAGTACAGTCTGTTGCGGTAAGAATTATTGTAGACAGGGAAGAAGAAATCAGAAAATTTAAGCCTGAAGAATACTGGACTATTGATGCAAAGTTTATTCCAAAGGGCAGCAGAAAGTCTTTTTCTGCGTCGCTTTATTCAGACGCAAACGGCAAAATTAAGATTGAAAATCAGGAACAGGCAGAAAAGATTGAGCAAGACCTTGCCGATGCTGAGTATATGATTACTAAGGTAAAGCATGGCACAAGAAGAAAAACTCCTGCACCGCCTTTTATTACTTCAACCTTACAGCAGGAGGCATCAAGAAAGCTCGGCTTTCAGTCAAGACGAACAATGAAAGTTGCTCAGGAGCTTTACGAAGGTGTTGACATTGAGGGAATGGGCGCAACAGGTCTTATCACATATATGAGAACCGACTCTTTGAGAATATCAGATATTGCCAAGGAAGAGGCAGCACAGTATATTTTAAACAGATTTGGTGAAAAGTTCCTGCCGGCAAAGCCACGAGTATTTAAAACCAAGAGCAACGCACAGGACGGTCACGAGGCTATAAGACCGTCAATGCCGAGCCTTGCGCCGGAAGATGTAAAGGCAAGCCTTACTTCTGACCAGTTTAAGCTATATAACCTTATTTGGAACAGATTTATGGCATCTCAGATGTCGGACTGTATTCAAAAAACAACGCAGGCTGAAATTTCAGCTAAGGAATATATCTTTAAAGCATCGGGTTACTATGTTGATTTTGAAGGCTTTACTACTCTTTATGTTGAGAGCAAGGATACAGAGGAAGAAAAGTCTACTCAGCTCCCACCGCTTGAAAAGGATATGCCTGTAAAATGCAAGGAGCTTAAAAAGAATCAGCACTTTACTCAGCCGCCTGCACGATACACAGAGGCATCACTTATCAAGGCGCTTGAGGAGTACGGAATCGGCAGACCGTCAACCTATGCGGCAACTATTACTACAATTACAAGCCGAGAGTATGTTAAGCGTGAGGCAAAGACTTTGTATCCGACAGAGCTTGGCGAGGTTATGACAAACCTTATGAAAGAGCGTTTCCCTAAGATTGTAAATTACAAGTTTACGGCACAGATGGAAGAAAATCTTGACGAGGTTGAGCATGGCAAAGAGGAATGGGTAGAACTGCTTGATGAGTTCTACTCTGATTTTGATAAAACTCTCAAAAAAGCAAAGGAAGAGATGGAGGGTGTTAAGCTCCAGCTCAAGGAAGACCAAACAGATATTATCTGCGATAAATGCGGCAGACAAATGGTGGTAAAGGTTGGCAGATACGGTAAGTTTATTGCCTGCCCCGGTTATCCTGAATGTAAGAATGTACTCAAGTTTGTTGAGAAAACAGGTGTTAAGTGCCCTAAGTGCAACGGAGATGTCATTGTAAAGCACACAAAGAAAAAGCGTGTGTTCTACGGCTGTTCAAATTATCCCGATTGCGATTTTGTAAGCTGGAACGAACCTGTTAACGAGAGATGTCCGCAGTGCGGCGGTATTCTCTTTAAGAAAAAGGGCAAAAAGCCAAAGCTATATTGCGCAACCGAGGGTTGTGGATTTGAAAAAGAGTTTGTCGAGAAAGACGGCGAATAATTAGGATACTGTAAAGGAAAGGTGAATTCTTTGGAAAAAGACTATATCAATGTAATAGGTGCAGGTCTTGCAGGTTGTGAGGCGGCAAAACAGATTTCTGCGCAGGGAATAAAAGTTCACCTTTACGAAATGAAACCAAAGAAAAAAACACCGGCTCACCATTCCAATTTGTTTGGCGAGCTTGTGTGCTCAAATTCCTTAAAGGCAATGCGAACAGAGAGCGCCGCAGGACTTTTAAAAGAGGAAATGCGCCGTCTTAATTCATTTCTTATGAAGTGTGCAGACAAATGCCAAGTACCTGCCGGTGGTGCGCTTGCTGTTGACAGAGATATTTTTTCTAAACTTGTTACAGACGGGATAAGAACCGATGAGAACATAACAGTTTTTGAAGAAGAAATTACCGATATTCCTGATGATGCGATAACAATTATCGCCACGGGGCCGCTTACTTCGGATGATCTTGCTGAAAAAATCAGAGAGAGGTTCGGTACTTCGCTTTCATTTTTTGATGCAGCCGCTCCTATTGTGAGTGCAGAAAGCATTGATATGGATTGTGCCTTTTATGCATCAAGATATGATAAGGGCAGTGGTGATGATTACATAAACTGCCCGATGAATAAAGAGGAGTACGAAATCTTTTATCAGGCACTTGTAACAGCTGAGAGGGCGCCGCTGCACAGCTTTGATGTGAACAATCCAAAAGTTTATGAGGGTTGTATGCCGGTTGAGGTAATGGCTCAGAGAGGTGAAAACACCTTGCGCTTTGGCCCGATGAAACCTGTCGGTCTTGTAAATCCTAAAACAGGGCACAGACCTTGGGCAGTTCTTCAGCTTAGAAAAGAGAATTGCGAGGGTACTATGTATAACCTTGTCGGATTTCAAACAAACCTGAAATTTGGTGAACAAAAAAGAGTGTTTTCGCTTATTCCTGCTCTGCATAAAGCGGAGTTTTATCGCTACGGTGTAATGCACAGAAATACATTTATAAATTCGCCGAAATTGCTTAATGCCGATTTCTCATTGCGAGAGAATAATACTTTATTCTTTGCAGGTCAGCTCACAGGTGTAGAGGGCTATATGGAATCTGCGGCATCGGGAATACTTGCAGGCATTAATGCAGTAAGAAGATTAAAAGAGCAAGAGCCGCTTATTTTGCCGACTGACACAATGATAGGCGCATTGGCAGGATATATATCTGACAAATATGTTGAGAAGTTCCAGCCTATGGGTGCAAACTTCGGTGTGTTACCAACTTTGGAAAATCGTCCTCGTGACAAGCAGGAGCGAGGAAAAGCATATTCCGACAGAGCGCTTAAGAGCCTTGAAGAATATCTTGCGCATAAGAATATTGAGGTGTAAAAATGAAGATTATAGTAGATGCCTTTGGAGGAGATAACGCACCGCTTGAAATAATCAAGGGGTGTGCGCAGTCTGTTGCTGAATTTGACGATTTGTCAATTATTCTCACAGGTGACGAGGGCAAAATTATAAAGGTTGCAAGCGATAATAATATATCACTTGACAGAATAGAGATTCACCACTGCACAGAAGTTATTACAATGGACGACCATGCCGACGCTGTTTTGAAAACCAAGAAAGACAGTTCTATGGCAGTCGGATTTAATCTGCTCAAAAGCGGTGAGGGCGATGCGTTTGTTTCTGCAGGAAACAGCGGTGCGCTATGTATGGGCGCTACCCTTGGTGTAAAGAGAATTAAGGGTATTAAAAGACCTGCGTTTTCGCCTGTTATGCCGTCTGCAAATGGTTTCTTTATGCTTGTTGACGGCGGCGCAAATGTAGACTGTCGCCCCGAAATGCTTGTTCAGTTTGCTATTATGGGTTCAATTTATATGAATAAGGTTATGAAGATTGATAACCCAAGGGTAGGCCTTGCAAATGTAGGAACAGAAGACCACAAGGGAAACGAACTTTATCAGACTACATATAAACTGCTTAAAGAGAGTAATTTGAATTTCATCGGCAATGTTGAGGGCAGAGATATTCCGCAGGGCGTTTGCGATGTAGTAGTGTGTGACGGTTTTACAGGCAACCTTATATTAAAAACCTATGAGGGCGTTGCAATGGTTGTAATGCAGGAAATCAAGAATGTATTTACAGGCAGTTTAAAAGGCAAGCTTTCCGCATCACTTGTGCTTGGCGATATGAAAAAGCTCAAGAAAAAGCTCGACCATAACACATATGGCGGTGCGCCTGTATTAGGTGCGTCAAAGCCTGTATTTAAGGCACATGGAAGTGCTAAGGCGGTTACTGTAAAAAATGCAATCAGACTTTCAAGAGATTATGTTCTTGCTGATGCAATCGGTGAAATTTCAAAGGTTATTAATTCGGAGGATTGATTTAAGTGCAGGAGCTTGAAAATAAAATCGGATATAAATTTAAAAATATCAGCTTGCTTGAGGAGGCACTGACTCATTCCTCATATGCAAACGAACACAAATCAAAGCATATAAAATACAACGAAAGACTTGAGTTTTTGGGTGACGCAGTTTTATCTATCGTTGTGTCGGACTATATATTTAAAAATTGTCCTGAATTGCCCGAGGGTGAGCTTACTAAGCTGAGAGCATCACTTGTATGTGAAAAGAGCCTTTTTGTTTTTGCAAAACAGCTCGGACTTGGTAAGTACCTTATTCTCAGCAAGGGAGAGCGCCACAACGGCGGCGCAGAGCGCCCGTCAATTCTTTCTGATGCATTTGAGGCGCTTATTGCGGCTATTTACATTGACGGCGGCATTGAACCTGCGGCAAAGCATATCTTGAACTTTGTAATTCCTGCTATCAAGGCGTCAAAGAAAAGACCTGTTAATGATTACAAAACAACCTTGCAGGAAATTATACAGAAAAACCCCGGCGAAATGCTTGAGTATGTACTTGTTGCTGAATCAGGCCCTGACCACAACAAACATTTTGTAGTTGAAGTTCATCTAAACAGCAATGTAATCGGCAAGGGCGGCGGAAAAAGCAAAAAAGAGGCTGAACAGCAGGCCGCAAGAGAGGCATTGGAGTTGATGGGTTATTAAACATTCTAATGTTGCGCTTTTTATACCACACAACGGTTGTCCGCATAAATGTACTTTTTGTAATCAAAAAAACATTGTAGGGCAGGCTTATCAGCCAAATGCCGATGATGTAAAAAATGCCGTTGAAACAGCTATTAGTTCTTTAAAAGAAAACACCAAAGAGGCTGAAATAGCTTTTTTTGGAGGCAGTTTTACTGCTATTGACAGAGATTATATGCTTGAGCTTTTAAACGCTGCTAAGCCGTATATGGGGCAATTCAAAGGTATTCGCCTTTCTACCCGTCCAGACTGTATTGATGATGAAATTGTCAGCCTTTTAAAAAGCTATAATGTTACTTCTATTGAGCTTGGTGCGCAGTCAATGGACGACGATGTTCTCAGACTTAACGAAAGAGGTCACAATTCGGCAGATGTAAGAAAAGCGTGTGGTATTATTAAAAATTACGGCATATCACTCGGACTGCAGATGATGACGGGACTGTACGGTTCTGATTTTTATAAAGACATTTATACTGCTGATGAATTTATAAAGCTCAGACCGGACACTGTAAGAATTTACCCGACTGTTATTATGAAAGATACTCAGCTTGCCGATCTTTACAACAGCCAAAGGTTTATTCCTTACACGCTTGAGCAATCGGTAGATTTATGCTCAAAGCTTATTTTAAAATTCAAAAATGAAAATATCCGTATAATAAGGCTCGGACTTCATTATTCTGACAGCCTTGAAAATAACAGTCTTGGCAATAATTATCACCCTGCTTTTAAGGAGCTTTGCGAAAATAAAATATTTTTAGAAAAACTACTTGAGCTTATTAAAAATTATCCCGATAAAAAGGTGAATTTTTTTGAGGCATATGTAAATCCGCACAGTGTATCAAAGCTTGCAGGGCAGAATAAGTCGAATATTAATATACTCAACAGTATGGGGTATAAAATAAAAATCAAGGCAGACCAAAGTCTTGACGAATACGAAATCTACATAAAACAGAGGTAATAGATGCGATTAAAATCACTTGAAATTCAAGGTTTTAAAACCTTTCCGGATAAAACTAAATTATCGTTTGAGCAGGGCATTACCGCTGTTGTAGGTCCGAACGGCTCAGGTAAAAGTAATATCAGTGACGCAATCCGTTGGGTTCTCGGAGAACAATCTCCAAAGAGTCTGCGTTGCTCCAAAATGGAAGATGTTGTTTTTAACGGAACAGACAAAAGAAAAAAACTCGGCTATGCCGAGGTTTCTCTCAACATAGAAAATAAAGACAGAGTGCTTGCCTTTGACGGCGATGAAATTTCAGTTACTCGCCGTTACTATCGCAGTGGTGAAAGTGAATATCTCATAAACAAAGCACAGGTCAGACTTAAAGATATTAACGAGCTTTTTATGGATACAGGTCTTGGTCGTGACGGTTATTCTATGATTGGACAAGGCAAGATTGACAGCATTGTATCTTCAAAAGGCGAGGACAGACGAGAAATTTTTGAAGAGGCGGCAGGTATCTCACGCTATCGTTACAGAAAAACAGATGCCGAACGCAAATTAAAAAGCACAGAGGAAAATCTTTTGAGATTGCGTGATATTGTCACCGAGCTTGAGGAGCGTGTAGGCCCACTCAAAAGGCAATCGGAAAAAGCGCAGGAGTTTTTGAAATATTCTGAAGAAAAGCGTGGTCTTGAAATTGCACTTTGGCTGCTTACTCTTGATAAAAGCCAAGCGGCTCTAAAAACTCAGGACGAAAAAATCGCCATCGCTCACGCACAATATGATGATGCCGAAAAAATGCTCGAGCAGATTCAAAAAGAGTCGGAAGAAATATATCTAAAAAACGGACAGCTTGCCGTAAAATCCGACGAAGTAAGACATCTTATTTCAGAACTTGATGCACTTATTGCAGATATGCGTTCACAGCTTTCGGTTTCAAAGAACGATATTCTTCATAACGAAGAAAACATAAAGCGTGTTGAAAACGAAATCCAAAACGCACAGCAAAATTCACAGCTTATTTCTACTCAAATTGCGGAAAATAACGAGAAAATCGCTGAACTTGACACAAAAATAATTGAAAAGCAGAAAGAATATACCGCACTTTCCGAAAAGCTGAATGTTATCAACCTTGATACGGGCAAGAGCGGCGACAAACTGCAACAGCTTACTTCCGAGCTTTCTATGCTTACAACGAAGTCTGCCGATGCAAGGGTAATTGATATGACGGCCGAAAGCTCTATTTCAGACCTTGAGGAAAGAATAGATAGCCTTACCGCCGCAAATAAAGACGGTATTGCAAGGGTAAATGAGCTTGAAGAAATTTCTGAGCAGTACACAACAAATCTTACAAATCTCAGAGAAGGAATTACCTCGATTACAAATTCAATTCAGGGATTGGAACTTAAACTTCAGTCAAAGGCACATAAGCGTGACAGCTACAAGGCAGAAAGCGACAGACTTTTGCTTGACAGTAAGGAACATATCAGAAAAATTAACTTCCTTGAAAATCTCGAACGCAACCTTGAAGGCTTTTCAAAGAGCGTTAAAGTTGTGGTAAACGCATCAAAAAGCGGAAGATTAAAAGGTGTGTGCGGCCCTGTTTCCCGAGTAATTTCCGTACCGCAAAAGTACGGTGTTGCTATTGAAACCGCACTCGGAGCGACAATGCAAAACATTGTTACGGAAACCGAAAACGACGCTAAATCGGCTATTGCTTATCTTAAATCATCGGACGGCGGACGAGCAACTTTTCTGCCGCTTAATACAATCAAGGCAAGAGAACTTAGAGAAAACGGACTTGAAGCAAACTATGGCTTTATCGGTGTTGCAAGCGACCTTTGCAGCTGCGATAACAAATTCAAAAATATTTTATCATCTTTGCTCGGCAAAATTGTAATTGCAGACAATCTTAACTCCGCAGTCGAGATTGCCAAAAAATATTCGTACCGTTTTAAAATCGTTACACTTGACGGACAGGTTGTAAATGCGGGCGGTTCGCTCACAGGCGGTTCACTCAACAGAAATACAGGTTTGCTAAGCCGTGCAAGTGAAATTAAAGATTTAAAAGAACAGACAAAAGCCATTGAAGAAAAGTCTGCGCAGGCACAGAGATTGTGCAGTGAGGCGGCACAGGATTATGCCGCCGTTGAGGCTGAATTGCTTGGTACAAGAGCAGACCTTTCAAACAAGAAACAAAGCCTTGCAAGAATGGAAGCCGAAAGCAGAGCGTGCGAAAACGAGCTTTCAAACTCAAAACTTGCTTTGCAAAATTTTGATAAACAGATTGAAGAATATACAAATAAAATAAATATCCTATCAGAGGACAGAAAAAATGCAGGCGAACAGCTGGCACAGCTTAACCGCAGAATTTCCGAGGCAGAAGAAAAGGTAAACAACATTACGGGCAGTCGTGCCAAAATGATTGAGGAACGAGAAGAAATTGCATCTCAATTACAGAATGTGCGACTTGAAATTGTAACCGCTCAAAAGGATATTGACGCACTCAATTCCGAAATCCTTTTTGCGGAAAATTCATCAAATAACTTCGGAGAAAAACAGAGAGAACTCAATGCACAAATTGAGGACTATAAAAACAAAAATGTCCTGATTCAGAAAAACATCGACGAACTTGAGGCTCAAATAAAAGACAAGTCAGAGAGAATTGCAGAGCACAACGCAAGGATTTCAAGTATTAATTGTGAAAAAGATACTTACGAAATGAGAAGTGTTGAATTAAGAACGCTTGAGCGTGACAAAACATCGGAACGAGAGGTGTCGGGCAGAGAGCTTTCAAGACTTGAGGAAAGAAAAATCAACTTGCAAAATCAGTACGATAATATTATTTCCAAACTTTGGGAAGAATATGAGCTGACCAAGCGTGAAGCGGAAGAACAGGCGATAGAAATTCCCGACTCCAATGCAGCTCAGAAAAGGCTTAACGAATTAAAGCAGAAAATTAAAAATCTCGGAAATGTAAATGTATCTGCTATTGAGGAATATAAGGAAGTATCCGAACGGTACGAATTTATGAGCACTCAGGTGAATGATGTTGAGAAGTCAAAGCGTGAGATTGAGCGACTTATCACAGACCTTACCAAGCAGATGAAAGAGGTTTTTGTAGAGAGCTTTGAAGAAATCAACAAGAATTTTACATTTACTTTTAAAGAATTGTTCGGCGGCGGTACGGCTTCACTTTCATTGTCTGAACCGGAGGATATTTTAAACAGTGGTATCGACATTGTGGTGCACCCACCGGGAAAAATCGTTGTTCATCTTGACGCACTGTCGGGCGGTGAAAAAGCACTTGTAGCCATAGCGCTTTACTTTGCGATTATGAAAGTAAGACCTGCGCCGTTCTGCGTTATGGACGAAATTGAGGCGGCGCTTGATGATGTAAATGTTGACCGCTTTGCAAACTATATGAGAAATTTAACCCATACAACGCAGTTTATCTGTATTACTCACAGACGAGGCACAATGGAAGAAGCAGATGTACTGTACGGTGTTACTATGCAGGACGAGGGTGTATCTAAACTCCTTGAACTGCGTTCTACCGAGATTGCCGAAAAACTCGGCATTAAGGCTAACTAATGAAGGGATGATTTTATGGGCTTTTTTAATAAAATTAAAGAAGGTTTAAAAAAGACAAGAGATGCGGTTATTGGTCAGATTGACTCAATGCTCAAATCTTTTACCAAGATTGACGATGAGCTTTTTGAAGAACTCGAAGAGTTGCTTGTAATGGGCGATGTAGGCGTACCGACTGCCGAAAAAATATGTGAAGAGCTTAAAAAGAGAGTTAAAAAAGAGGGTATTAAAAATCCTAATGAAATTCACAGACTTCTTGAAGAAACGGTTTCTGATATGTTGAGAGGCGGAGAAGAACTCGACCTTTCAACCACACCGTCTATTATCCTTGTCATAGGTGTAAACGGTGTAGGTAAAACAACCACAATCGGAAAACTTGCAAATCACCTTACAAAACAGGGCAAAAAAGTTATCCTTGCCGCAGGCGATACATTCAGAGCCGCAGCTATCGAGCAGCTTGAAATTTGGGCAGACAGAAGTCACTGTGAAATAATAAAGCAGAACGAGGGTAGCGACCCTGCCGCTGTAATTTATGACGCCATTTCAGCCGCTAAGGCAAGACACGCAGATGTTATTATCTGCGATACTGCCGGCAGACTTCACAATAAAAAACCCCTTATGGACGAGCTGGCAAAAATCAACAGAATTATAGACAGAGAACTGCCGGACGCATCGAAAGAAAAGTTACTTGTACTTGATGCAACCACAGGACAGAATGCCGTTAATCAGGCTGAACAGTTCAGCCTTGCAACAGGCATTACGGGTATTGTTCTTACAAAACTTGACGGTACAGCCAAGGGCGGCGTTGTACTTGCAATCAAAGAGGGACTCGGTATTCCTGTTAAATACATCGGCGTAGGTGAGCAGATAGACGATTTACAGCCGTTTGATGCAGAGGACTTTGCAAGGGCTCTCTTTGCGCAGAATTAAGAGGTGCGGTATGAAGTTTATTATTGCAACCAACAACGCAAAAAAGCTGAAAGAGCTTGAAAGGATTTTAAAACCGCTCGGTATAGATGCGGTTTCCGCAAAAGAGGCAGGTGTAAACCTCGGCGAAGTTGAGGAAACAGGCACAACCTTTGCCGAAAATGCTTTTATCAAGGCAAATGCCGCATTTAAAGCAACAGGTATGCCTGCAATAGCCGACGATTCAGGGTTATCGGTTGACGCACTTGACGGCAGACCGGGTGTGTATTCCGCAAGATACTGCGGAGAAAATGCCACTGACGAAGAAAAGTACACTAAATTGTTAGAAGAAATGCAGGGTGTACCCGACGAAAAGAGAACAGCGCATTTTACATCAGCAATCTGCTGTATTTTATCCGACAAAGAAAAAATTGAAGTTGACGGTGTGTGCAACGGTACAATTTCTCATAAACCTAACGGTAACGGCGGTTTCGGCTACGATCCGATTTTTGACTGCGACGGAAAAAGTTTTGCAGAGCTTTCGGCAGATGAAAAGGATAAAATCAGCCACAGAGGAATTGCACTTCGCAAATTACAGGCTGAACTGAAAAAGAAATTTGAAAATAACTAATTATATATTGGAAAGGAGCAGCTAAATGCTCACAAGTAAACAGCGTGCATACCTTCGTGGTCTTGCAAATCCTATTGAAACTATCCTTATGATTGGTAAGGGTGAAATTACAGACAACATTGTTAAACAGGCTGACGATGCGCTCAAGGCAAGAGAGCTTATAAAAGGCAAGGTGCTTGAGAACAGCGGCTATTCCTCAAGAGAGGCTGCCGAGCTTATTGCAGAAAAATGCTGTGCGGAAGTTGTGCAGGTTATCGGTTCAAAGTTTGTTCTTTATAAGGAAAATGAAGACGAGCCTAAAATTGTACTTCCTAAAAACAGAAGAAAATGAGCAGAATAGGAATACTCGGCGGTACTTTTAACCCAATACACAACGGACATATTCAAATGGCAGAATACAGCCATAAGGCGGCTGAACTTGACAAGGTGATTTTAATGCCAACCTTTGTTCCGCCGCATAAAGAAAGCGCAAACCTTGTTTCGTGCGAGCATAGGCTCAATATGTGCAGGCTTGCGTGTTTAAATCTTCCGTATGCAGAGGTATCTGATTTTGAAATAAAATTAGAGGGTAAAAGCTACACCTACCGTACCCTTGAGCTGTTAAAATCGCAAAATAAAAATGATGAGTTCTTTTTTATTGTGGGGGCGGATATGTTTTTATCAATGCAAAATTGGAAAAATCCCGAAATTATATTTGAGCTTGCGACTGTAATTGCTATTCCGAGAGATGAGGACAGCGTATCTCAGCTTTCAAATCATTACGAGAATGTTCTGAAAAAAATGGGTGCAAAGGCTATTGTGCTTAAAGATTCGGTTTTAACGGTTTCGTCAACTTATATTCGTGATAATATAGATAATCAATCGGCTTTGCAAAGCTTGATTGACAGCAGGGTTTACAATTATATTAAGGAAAATAATTTATACAGGGTGTGATTTTATGAATTTGGACGATTACAAGAAAATTATAAAATCAAGAATGAGCGATTACCGCTATACGCACAGCGTAAATGTTTCTAAAGAGGCGGTAAGACTTGCCAAAAAATACGGTGCGGATACTGAAAAAGCAGCTGTTGCAGGCATACTGCATGACATTACCAAAGAAACACCTAAAGAAGAACAGTTGCAAATTATGACAGATGGTGGTATAATTTTAGATAATGTGCAGAAAAATTCTTCAAAGCTATGGCATGGCATAAGCGGCAGTGTGTATATAAGAGATGTACTTAATATTACAGACGAAGATATTTTAAATGCCGTAAGATACCATACCACAGGCAGGGCAGGTATGTCTTTGCTTGAGAAAATTATTTTTATTGCAGATTTTACTTCTGCCGAAAGAGATTATAACGGCGTAAAAACAATGCGCAAAAAGGCAGACAAAGCTCTTGAAAACGCTATGCTTTACGGTTTGCAGTTTACTTTAAAAGACTTGTCTAAGAGGGCTATGATAATTCACCCTGACGCCCTTGCCTGTTACAACGAAATTGTAATAAATTATTCTACGAAAGGAACAGCCAAATGAATTCTTACGAACAATCAATTCTGACAGCTAAGGCTATAAGCAGTAAAAAAGGTCTTAACATTAAGTTAATCGAAATTGGCGATATTTCTTCGCTTGCAGATTATATGGTAATTGCAACAGGTACAAGCTCAACTCATGTAAAAGCTATTGCAGACGAGGTTGAGTATCAGCTTGACGAGGCAGGCATTTCTGTAAGCCACATTGAGGGTTACCGTTCAAATTCATGGATTTTGCTTGACTATGTCGATGTTATCGTTCACATATTCTCAGATGAGGCAAGGGAGTTTTATGACCTTGAAAGACTCTGGCAGGACGGCAAGGAAATTGACATTTCAAACATTGTTGACTAATAAATCTTGAGGAGGACTCAATTTTGAAATATAATCATAAGCCTGTTGAAGGCAAATGGCAAAAAATTTGGGAAGAAAAGGGCGTTTTCCACGCAGAGGACAACTCTGATAAAGAAAAATTCTATGCTCTTATCGAGTTCCCTTATCCATCGGGACAGGGACTTCATGTAGGTCATCCAAGACCGTATACAGCGCTTGATACAGTAGCAAGAAAGCGCAGACTTCAGGGCTACAATGTGCTTTATCCTATCGGCTGGGACGCATTTGGTTTACCGACAGAAAACTATGCTATCAAAAACCATATTCACCCTGAAATCGTAACAAAGCAGAACATTGCTCGCTTTAAAAAGCAGATTCAGTCACTTGGTATTTCTTTTGACTGGAGCAGAGAAATTAATACTACCGATCCTGACTACTACAAGTGGACACAGTGGATTTTTATTCAGCTTTTCAAGCATGGTCTTGCATACAAAAAAGAGATGAATGTAAACTGGTGTACTTCATGTAAGTGCGTCCTTGCAAACGAAGAAGTTGTAAACGGCGTTTGCGAGCGCTGCGGCAGTGAGGTAATTCATAAGGTTAAGTCACAGTGGATGCTTAAGATTACAGCTTATGCCGACAGACTTATTAACGACCTTGACCTTGTAGATTATCCTGAAAGAGTAAAGGCACAGCAGAAGAACTGGATCGGCAGAAGTACGGGCGCAGAGGTTGATTTCAAGACAACCACAGGCGACACGCTTACAATTTACACCACAAGAGCAGATACTCTTTACGGTGCAACATATATGGTAATTTCTCCGGAACATCCTCTCATTGAAAAGTGGGCAGACAAGCTATCTAATATTGACGCTATCCGTGAATATCAGGCTGCGGCTGCAAGAAAGTCCGACTTTGAAAGAACAGAGGTTGCCAAGGACAAAACAGGTGTTCTTGTTGAGGGCGTTAAGGCTATTAACCCTGTAAACAACAAGGAAATTCCTATCTTTATTTCCGACTATGTACTTATATCTTACGGTACGGGCGCTATTATGGCTGTTCCTGCTCACGATACTCGTGACTGGGAATTTGCAAAGAAGTTTGACCTCCCTATTATTGAGGTAGTAAAGGGCGGCAATGTGCAGGAGGAGGCTTATACCGACTGCGCAACAGGCATTATGGTTAATTCGGGTATGCTTGACGGTCTTACTGTTGACGAGGCCAAAAAGAAGATTATTTCTTGGCTTGAATCAGAGGGCAAAGGTCACTCAAAGGTAAACTACAAACTTCGTGACTGGGTATTCTCTCGTCAGCGTTATTGGGGCGAGCCAATCCCGATTGTTCACTGCGACAAGTGCGGTTATGTTCCGATTGACGAAAGTGAACTCCCACTCAGACTTCCTATGGTAGAATCATATGAGCCGACAGATAACGGCGAATCACCGCTTGCTAAAATGACAGACTGGCTTGAAACAACTTGCCCGTGCTGTGGCGGCAAGGCAATGCGTGAAACCGATACAATGCCACAGTGGGCAGGTTCATCATGGTATTTCTTAAGATATATGGATCCGCACAACGACAAGGCGCTTGCATCAAAAGAGGCTATCAAGTATTGGTCACCTGTTGATTGGTACAACGGCGGTATGGAGCACACAACACTTCATTTGCTTTACAGCCGTTTCTGGCATAAGTTCCTCTATGACATCGGCGTTGTAAATACTCCTGAGCCATACGCTAAGAGAACATCACACGGTATGATTCTCGGCGAGAACGGCGAGAAGATGAGTAAGTCAAGAGGCAATGTAGTTAATCCTGACGAAATCGTTGACGAGTACGGCGCAGACACACTTCGTCTATACGAAATGTTCATCGGTGACTTTGAAAAAGCTGCTCCATGGAGCCAGTCAAGCATCAGAGGCTGCCGCAGATTTATTGAGCGTTATTATAATCTTCAGACTATTCTTAATGATACAGACGGTATTCGTCCTGAACTTGAATCATCATTTCACAAGGCTATCAAAAAAGTCGGCGATGACATTGAGAACATTAAGTTCAACACCGCAATCGCAACACTTATGGCACTTATCAATGATATTACTGCTACAGGCGCAATCACTAAGGAAGAACTTAAAATCTTTACAATCCTTTTGAATCCATTTGCTCCGCACATTACAGAAGAAGTGTTTGAAATGTGCAAGCTCGGTGACGGTATAGTAGCAGAGCAGAAATGGCCGGAGTATGACGAGGCTAAGTGTAAGGATGAAACAATAGAAATTGTTGTTCAGGTAAACGGTAAAATTAAAACAAAGCTTAACATTCCTGTTGAGTCAAAAAAGAACGCTGTTCTTGAAATGGCTAAGGCAGACGCTAATGTGGCTAAAGCAATAGAGAATATGAATATCATCAAAGAAATTTATGTTCCCAATAAGCTTGTAAACCTTGTAGTTAAGCCATAATTTTTACTTTATTTATAAATTTACATAATTTTCCCTAAATTTCTACATTTCTATTGACAATATGAATCGTTTATTGTATAATATCAAATGCAACATATGCAAATTACCCATGCCAAATGGCAGATGGGAGGGAAGATAGATGGCAGAAATCAGACTTAAGGATAACGAATCTCTTGAGAGTGCTTTAAGAAGATTCAAAAAGCAGTGTGCAAGAGCTGGCGTTATTGCTGAGGTGCGCAAGAGAGAGGCTTATGAAAAGCCTTCTGTAAAGCGTAAAAAGAAGTCCGAAGCAGCTCGTAAGCGCAAATTCAGGTAATCAAAATAAGCGGACAGTTTTTACTGTCCGCTTTTTGTCATTTTATCAGGAAATTTGGTGAATAAAAATGAAAAAAATTCTTGTTATGTTAGGCCCCAACCTTAATATGGTGGGCGTGAGAGAAAAAGGTATTTACGGCGAGGAAACCGCTCAGAGTATTTCAGAGCAGATTAAGTCTTTTGCAGATGAGCAGGGCTTTTCTGTTGAGATTTATCAGTCAAACCACGAGGGTGACTTGATTGACAAAATTCACGCAGCAAGAGGTAATTTTGACGGCGTTGTTATAAATGCTGGCGCTCTTACACATTATAGTTATGCGCTCAGAGATGCAATAGCTTGCGTAAAGATTCCGTTTGTAGAGGTACATATGTCAAATATCCACGCAAGGGAAGAATTCAGACACACTTCTGTAATTGCACCTGTATGTGCAGGACAGATTGCAGGCTTTGGCAAAAATAGCTACTTCCTTGCGATTATGGCTTTAAAGGACTTGATGAAATAATGAACAGCTTGAGAATAGAAAAGCTCAGAGCTTTTATAAAATCAACCGATACCGCTATCTTGATTAAGAATGAAATTAATGTCGGATATTTCAGCGGCTTTCACCATAGTGAGGGTTTGTTTTTGCTGACAAGCGATAAGGCGTATTTGCTTGTGGATTTCAGATACTTTGAGGCGGCGCAGAAATTTGCCGTCGGCTGTGAGGTTGTTTGCTTTAAAAAGCTGATTGCCGATATAAGCGATATTCTAAAAATAGAGTGCGTCAATAAGATAGTTGCCGAGGCAGATAATTTTACGGTTGCCGAAAATGATTTGTATAAAGAGCATTTTTCAGAAAAAGGCATTGATTTTTATTGTGACAGTGCACTTGACAGAGCAATATCGGATATTAGAATTATCAAGGATAAAACTGAGTTTGATAAGATTTTAAAGGCTCAGGAGATTGCCGAAAAGGCTTATAATGAAATTTTAAATTACATTAAGCCGGGTGTAAGCGAAAGAAAGATTGCTGTTGAATTTGAATATCTTATGAAACAGTACGGTGCAGAAAGAGTATCGTTTGATTTGATTACAATTACGGGCAGTAAAACTTCACTTCCGCATGGTGTGCCGAGTGATGATATAATCAAATCGGGTGATTTTTTCACTATGGATTTTGGTGCGGTTTATGACGGTTATCACTCCGATACAACAAGAACCGTTGCGGTTGAGTTTGCTACCAATGAGCAAAAAGAAATTTACAACATTGTTTTGCAGGCACAGCTTGCAGTGCTTAAAGAAGTTAAGGCAGGAAAAACCTGCTCGCAAATTGACAAAATTGCAAGAGATATAATTACAGAAGCAGGTTACGGTGAGTGCTTTGGTCATTCAACAGGACATGGAGTAGGACTTGAAATTCACGAGTTGCCAAATGTTTCTCCAAGAGGCGATATTGTCCTTGAAGAGGGTATGGTAATTACCGATGAGCCGGGAATTTATATTCCGAATAAATTCGGTGTTAGAATTGAAGATATGCTTTATGTAACAGAAAACGGCTATAATAACTTTGTATCTTTGCCAAAAGAACTAATAATTCTTTAAAATGCTTGCATTTTGCTTATTTTTTATGTATAATAGCTTATGACACATAATGGCAAGGATTTTTTTGCTGTAATTATGTATATTTTAGGAGGTATTACTAATGATATCAGCAGGTGATTTCAGAAACGGCGTTACATTTGAAATGGATGGACAGGTTGTATCAATCATCGAATTCCAGCATGTAAAGCCAGGTAAGGGCGCCGCTTTCGTAAGAACAAAGATCAGAAATGTTATTACAGGTGCGGTTGTTGAAAAAACTTTTAACCCTAACGATAAGTATCCTACTGCATTTATTGACAGAAAGGATATGGAGTACAGCTATTCAGACGGTGATCTTTATTACTTTATGGATACAGAAACTTGGGAGCAGATTCCGATCAACAAGAGCGTTCTCGGCGACAACTTCAAGTTTGTTAAGGAAAATATGGTTTGTAAGGTTCTTTCTTACAAGGGCAGCGTATTTGGCGTAGAGCCACCAAACTTTGTAGAACTTCAGGTTACAAAGACAGACCCGGGCTTTAAGGGTGATACAGCTACTAACGCTACAAAGCCTGCTACTCTTGAAACAGGTGCAGAGATCAAAGTTCCTCTCTTTATTGACGAGGGCGAAATGATCCAGATCGACACAAGAACCGGTGAGTATATGGGCAGAGCTTAATCGCTTTGCGGAGGATTATTATGAATTTAACAGAAAAAATTGCTTATATCCGTGGACTTTGCGAGGGTTTGAATCTTGACGAGTCAAAGCCTGAAATCAAGGTTATGAATGCAATTATAGATCTTCTCGATGATATGTCATATTCTGTAACAGATATGGAAGACCTCTACGATGAGCTTTCTGCTCAGGTAGATGAGATTGACCAGGATCTTGCAGAGGCTGAAACTGAGCTTTATGGCGAAGATGATGACTATGAATATGATGACGATGAAGATTACGAAGAAAACGAAGACGATGTTTTCTATGAAGTAACCTGTGATTCTTGCGGTCAAAAACTTAATGTATCTGAGGATGTTCTTCTTGAGGGTGAAATTGAGTGCCCTAATTGCGGTGAACTTCTTGAATTTGACTTCTCGGATATTTTTGACGGCGAAGAGTGCGATCCTGAAAATTGCGAGGGTTGCAGCAGTAATTGTAATTCTTCAGAAGAATAATTTTAACAAAATCAACACCTCTCGTATAGAATATCGAGGGGTGTTTTTTTGCTGTTTTACAAAAGAAAAAAGATTAAATTTAAAAAGCTGAAGTGTATTCTGTTATCATTTGCAGCATTAATCATAGCGACAGTTATATTTTGCGAACAACAGCTTGCGGAATTTAAGTGCGAATATATCAGAATACAGGCTGAGATTATTTCTGTAAATTCGGTTTGCGAGGCGGTCAATAACAGTCTGAAAAAATTTAATTATAAGTACGAAGATATTGCAAATGTAAAATGTTCAAAAGACGGAACAGTGCAGGCTATTACAACCGATTCATTCAAAATAAACGAGTTGAAAGCTGATATTATGCTCAGCGTTCAGCAGGAGATTGCAAAAATATATGATGTTGAAATTGACATACCGCTCGGTGCTTTTACCGATATTACAGTGCTTTCAAATTATGGGCCGCCTATAAATGTGTCATTTAACTTAACGGGCAGCTTTTCGTCTGAAATAGTAAGTACATTTGAATCGGCAGGAATAAACCAAACAATTCACCATATCAGACTTATTCTTACATCAAAAATTATGACAACATCTCTTGACTACTCGGGCAATATGACATTTTCCACCGACTTTGAAATAGCACAAAACATAATCGTCGGTACCACTCCCGAATACAACGGCAATTGGTACAAATCTGTATAATACTTGTATAAATATTAAAAACTTAAGAAAAATATTGAAAATTGCCGTAAATTGTGATACAATATTTTAGTTAATAAAATGGATTAGGAGTGCATTGTTTTGCCTGAAAATACAATACTTGGTAATGTTACCTCTGATGTTATTTCAGACCAGCAGTTTGAATATATGAGATTAATTTCTCAGATTATGCAGGATAGAAAGCGTGGCGATAAGCCGATAGCTTATATACGCACCTACGGCTGTCAGCAGAATGTTGCCGACAGTGAGAGAATTAAAGGTATGCTTGAAATAGCAGGCTTTGAGTTTACAGAAAATGTAGACGATGCCGACTTTATTCTCTTTAATACCTGCGCAATCAGAGAACACGCCGAGGACAGAGTTTTTGGCAATGTCGGTGCGTTAAAGTCTTTAAAGAGAAAACATCCGCAGATTATCATTGCTTTGTGCGGCTGTATGATGGAACAGGAGCATATCGCCAATAAAATGTATAAGAGCTTTCCGTTTGTAAGCCTTGTTTTCGGTACTCATTCTTTGCATCGTTTCCCACAGCTTTTGTATCATACACTTGCTGACGGCAAGCGTGTGTATGAGCGTGACAACGATGATAAAAAGGTTTACGAGGGTATTCCTGTAAAGCGTGACGGTACTTTTAAGGGCTGGCTTTCAATTATGTATGGCTGCAACAATTTCTGCACATACTGCATAGTACCGTATGTAAGAGGCAGAGAACGCAGTCGTGAAAAGTCACTCATCATTAATGAGGCACAGCAGATGATTTCCACCGGCTACAAGGATATTACACTGCTCGGTCAGAATGTAAACTCATACGGCAAAACTCTTGCCGATAAGCCTACTTTCGCTCAGCTTTTGCACGAAATTGATTCTATTGACGGCGACTATTGGCTTAGATTTATGACATCGCATCCAAAGGATTGTTCAAAAGAACTTATTGATACAATTGCTAACGGCACACATATCAGCAAGCATCTGCATTTGCCATTCCAGAGCGGTTCTGACAGAATTTTAAAAGCTATGAACAGGCATTATGACAGAAAAAAATATCTTGATATTGTAAATTATGCCAAAGAAAAAATTGACGGGGTATCGCTTACAAGTGATATTATTGTAGGTTTTCCGGGTGAAACCTATGAGGATTTCAAAGAAACACTTTCGCTTATTCGTGAGGTTGAGTTTACATCTTTGTTTACTTTCATCTATTCTCCACGAGTAGGCACACCTGCCGCTAAGATGGATGACCCGATTTCAGCAGAGGAAAAATCAAAGTGGTTCAGAGAATTGCTTGATGTTCAGGAAGAAATCGCAGCAAAAAGGTGTGCGTCTATGGTTAATAACACCGAAAAGGTACTTATTGAATCGGAAACAGGCAAAAACGGTGAATTAAGCGGCAGAACAAGTGGCAATATAATAGTGGAGCTTAAAGGCGATAAGAGCCTTATAGGCACATTTCAGAATGTTAAGATTACACAGGCGAGAAATTGGATACTCAAGGGCGAACTTGTGTAAGGAAAGGATAAAATTATGGATATTATTGAAAAGGCAAGAGAGCTTGGTAAACTTATTCAGCAGGAGGAGTCGTATATCGCTCTCCAAAAAGCACAGGCAGACGCTGACGCAGATATGGAGCTTCAGAACCTTATCGGCGATTTTAATATGAAGAGAATGTCTATCAACAACGAGGCATCTAAAAAAGATAAAGACAGCGACAAACTCGCACTTCTTAACAGCCAGATGAGAGAGGACTACTCTAAGATTATGTCAAATAAGAATATGATTGCTTACAACGAGGCAAAGGATGCTTTTGATGTAATTGCAAACAGAGTTCTCGCTATTGTTCAGCAGTCGGCAGAGGGCGCAGACCCTGAAACAGCCGACTACTCAACATCTTCTTGTTCGGGCAGCTGCAGCACTTGCGGCGGTTGCGGCTGATAAATTTTTCTTGAAAGGGTGTGAAAACATTGGCAGAGTTATCTCCCATGATGAAACAATATTTTGCAATTAAAGAACAGAACAAAGACAGTATTCTTTTCTTCCGCTTGGGAGATTTCTACGAGATGTTTTACGATGATGCAAAAATAGCATCAAAGGAGCTTGAGCTTACACTCACAGGCAGAGATTGCGGTCAGGCGGAAAGAGCACCGATGTGCGGAGTGCCTTTCCACAGCTGCGAGGGCTATATTGCAAGGCTTGTTGCTAAGGGCTATAAGGTTGCAATTTGCGAACAGACCGAAGATCCTGCCACTGCAAAGGGACTTGTTAAGCGTGATATTATAAGAGTAATTACTCCGGGTACGGTAATGGAGTCGAGTATGCTCGATGAGGGCAGAAACAACTACATTTGCTGTATGTTTTCCGAAAATAAAAAAATCGGACTTTGCTTTTGCGATATTTCAACAGGCGAGCTTTATGCTACCGAAATATCAGGAAGTGACTCGGTAAATTCCCTTACAAGCCAGCTTGCAAGCTACAATCCGAGAGAAATATTACTTGGCGGAGATATTGTAAAAATTAAATCTCTGCCGTCATTTATAAAATCAAAGCTGTCTGCCGGAGTTGAAATGCTCAGGGACGAGAGCTTTGATAACAAGGTTTGCGCTGAAATTGTAAAAGCACAATTTGGTGAAGAGATGCAGTGCATTTCAGATTCTCAGGTGCTTATAAGTGCGATTGGTGCGCTGATAAATTACCTTAAAGAAACACAGAAAAACGGACTTGAGCGTATAAACAAAATTGAGCTTTACAGCGACAAGCAGTTTATGAATCTTGATTACAACACACAGCGTAATCTTGAGCTTACAGCAACAATGCTCAACAAAGAAAAGCGAGGTTCGCTTTTGTGGGTGCTTGACAAAACCAAAACCGCAATGGGTAAGCGACTTATTCGTTCGTGGCTTGAACACCCGTTGCTTAATGTGTCGGCAATCAACAACCGTCAGTCTGCGGTTGAGGAACTTGTAAACAATAATATTCTTAGACTTGATATTGTTGACGCTTTAAGCGGTATTTTTGATATTGAGCGACTGATGACAAGAATTGTTTACGGTTCGGCAAACGGCAGAGAGCTCCGTTCACTTGCGGCGGCTCTGCAAAAACTGCCGCATCTTTCAAATTTAATTGCCGACTGCAATGCAAAATATCTTAAAAAAGTTTATAAGGAAATAGACCTGCTTGAAGATATTTTCAATTTGATTGATTCTGCCATTGTAGAAGAACCGCCGTTCTCTGTGCGTGAGGGCGGAATGATAAAAAAAGGCTACAATAGTGAACTTGACCTTTTGCTTACAGATATGAACGATTCAAAGGGCATACTTGCAAGAATTGAAGCTGAGCAGAGGGAAAAGACAGGTATTCCAAAACTGCGTGTAGGTTACAACAAGGTGTTTGGTTATTACATAGAGGTAACAAATTCGTACAAAGACCTTGTGCCGGAAACCTACATAAGAAAGCAGACGCTTACAAATTGTGAGCGCTATATTACTCAGGACTTAAAAGACATAGAGGGCAGAATTTTAGGTGCAAAAGACCGTTCTGTTGCTATGGAATATACCTTGTTTGACGAAGTAAGAAAAACTGTTGCAAATAACCTTGAGAGAATACAGAGAACGGCCAAGGCTATTGCAGTGCTTGATGTGCTTGTTTCTCTCGCAAATGTTGCGGCAGACAATAGGTATGTGCGACCTGATGTGAACCTTTCAACCGTTATCAGATTAAAAGACAGCCGACATCCTGTTGTAGAGGCTCTGCTTACAGATACTCCGTTTGTTCCTAATGATGTTTATCTTGACAGTGCAGGCGAAAGAGTAGCAATAATTACCGGCCCTAATATGGCGGGTAAATCTACATATATGCGACAGGTTGCCCTCATTGTGCTTATGGCGCAAATGGGAAGTTTTGTTCCTGCCTCAAGTGCGACCGTCGGTGTGGTAGACAGCATTTTTACAAGAGTGGGCGCGTCAGATGACCTTGCCTCGGGACAGTCAACCTTTATGGTAGAGATGAGCGAGGTAGCCAATATAGTTAAATCTGCCACATCAAAAAGTCTTTTGATACTTGATGAAATCGGCAGAGGCACTTCTACCTTTGACGGTATGAGCATTGCAAGGGCAGTGCTTGAATATTGTGCCGATCATAAAAAGCTCGGTGCAAAAACATTGTTTGCTACTCACTACCACGAACTTACCGTTATGCAGGATTTGCTTGACGGAGTAAAAAATTACAGCATTGCCGTAAAAAAGCGTGGAGATGATATTACATTTTTACGCCGAATTATTCCGGGTGGTGCAGATGACAGCTATGGAATTGAGGTAGCTAAACTTGCAGGACTTCCTAACTCTATAATTAGCAGAGCAAAGGAAATCTTAAAAGAACTTGAGTTGGGTTCTAATGCACCGACTGTTATAAAAGAAAAGAACGATGATATGCAGATGTCGCTTATATCAAATGACAATGCCGTTGTTGAGCGGCTTTCTGAAGTTGATTTAAACACCTTAACTCCGATAGAAGCTATTAATCTGCTTTATGAGCTTAAAGGTATGATATAAAAGTATGAGCGAAAAAGGCAGGTGAAATTATGGGTGTAATTAATGTACTTGACAAACACATTGCAGAGCTTATTGCGGCAGGCGAGGTAGTAGAAAGACCGTCCTCTGTTATAAAAGAACTTGTAGAAAATTCTATTGATGCAGGTGCAAAAAATGTTACTGTTGAGATAAAAAACGGCGGCACAACATTTATGCGTGTTGCCGATGACGGCTGCGGAATTTACAGAGATGACATTAAAAAAGCGTTTCTGCGCCATGCAACAAGTAAGGTAAAAACAGCAAATGACCTTGATTCCATTGCAACTCTCGGCTTCAGAGGAGAGGCGCTTGCATCTATAAGTGCGGTTTCAAGATTACAGGTTATTACTAAAAACGAGAATGAGGAAATCGGCAGCTGCTATGAAATTGAGGGCGGAGAAGAAATCTCGCTTGAGGACGCAGGCTGCCCGACAGGCACAACATTTGTTATCAGAGATTTGTTTTACAATATTCCCGCTCGTTCTAAATTTCTAAAAAAAGATGTAGCCGAGGGAAATGCTGTTTCTGCCCTTATGGATAAAATTGTGCTTTCTCATCCGGAAGTTGCCTTTACATTTATAAGAGATGGCAAGCAGGTTTTGCGCACTTTTGGTGACGGAAAGCTGTTGTCTGCCATTTATTCCGTATTTGGAAAGGATTTTGCCAAAGGACTTATACCTGTTGATTATACCCTTGATTCCGTTTCTGTTAAGGGATATATTTCAAAGCCGATAAACGCAAGACCAAACCGCAATATGCAAAATTTCTTTATAAACGGCAGATTTGTAAAAACAAGAACAGGTATGGCGGCGCTTGAAGAGGCATACAAGGGCTCGATAATGGTTGGCAAATTTCCGTCAGCTGTTTTACAGCTTACCGTTCCTTATGAAATTATAGATGTAAATGTTCACCCTGCCAAAATAGAGGTACGCTTTATTAACGAAAGACCTGTTTTTGATGCAATTTATCATGCGGTAAAATCTGCTTTGCAGCAAGGCGATGTTAGAAAACAGGTTACTTTTAAAGAAAATACTGCGTTTAACGAAATAAAAAAAGTAAATCCGTTCACTAATGCACAGGCGGTGTTTTCTAAGGCTGAAAGCAAGCCACCTGTTAATAATGTAAAGCCTGCCGAACAAAAAGCAAAAGCGTATGAGCCCAAGTCGTATAATCCGTTTGATGAACTTGACTTAAAGGATGAAAAGCCAAAGCCGATCTCTATTGATGACTTAAAAATGGCTGATTCGTCAGATCCGTTTGAAATTTATTCTAAGCAGGCAATAAGAAAGAATACTGAGCTTGAGCAAAAGAAAGCAGAATTTTCAAAGCAAAAATTTGAGAAAGCTGAGCAGCTTATTTTAAAAGCAGCTCAGCAAGAAGATAATTTACCAAACCGGGAAAATCCCGTAAATGAGGTTATTGTTGAGGAGAAAAAGCCTTACAAAGAGGTTGTAATGACCAAAGAAGAAAAGCCGCAGACGGAGATTTTCAAAGATAAAGAAGATAAGAACGATACAATCACCGAACTTCCAAAAGAGCAGACTAAGCTCAGATTTTTAGGTGAGGCATTCGATACATATATAATCGTTGAGAAAAACGATAGTGAGATTTTAATAATTGACAAACACGCAGCACATGAAAGAATAATTTATGAAAAACTTAAAGCAAATGCCGATAAGCAAAATGTTCAGTATTTGCTTGCACCTGTTACCGTTACCCTTGATAAAACCGATTATGACGCAGCAATAAGCAATCTTGATATGTTTGCAAAATGTTCGTTTGATGTAGAGGACTTTGGCAACGGTACATTACTTGTGCGCTCTGCACCGCAATACCTTGCGGCAACGGAAATTGCCGACTGTATTGCTGAAATGAGCGGTTATATAGCAAGCGGCAAAAAGGATATTTATGCCGAAAAAATGGATTGGTTTTATCATAATGTTTCGTGCCGTTCTGCAATCAAGGCAGGCAATAAGAGCACCGTACAGGAGCTTATGGACATTGCTTGGACTTTAGAGAAAAATCCGCAGATAAAGTATTGCCCACATGGCAGACCTATCTGCATAGTTATGACAAAGTACGAAATTGAAAAACAATTTGGCAGGTTGTGATTTTTTGAATTATCCAATCAAACTTATTTCTGTTGTAGGCCCTACGGCATCTGGCAAAACGGCACTTGCAGTAGAGCTTGCAAAGCATTATAACGGCGAGATAATTTCAGCCGATTCTATGCAGATATACAAAGGAATGAACATAGCTACCGCTAAGCCCGATGAACAGGAAAAACAGGGCATACCGCATTGGTTAACAGACTTTCTTCCAAGCGACAAGACTTATTCCGTTGCAGATTTTGTAAGTGACGCAGCATCTTGTATCGAAGATATCGTGTCACGGGGGAAAATGCCGATTATTGCAGGCGGTACAGGACTTTATGTTGACTCGCTTTTAAACGGAGTTTCCTTTGAAAAGCAAGAGAGAAACGAAGAAATATCTAATGAGCTGTTTGCACTGTATCAGCAAAACGGCATTGATTATTTGCTTAATATGCTCGGCGGGTTTGACGGCGAATCAGCCGAAAATCTCAGAGAGCAGAGAAATGTTAAGCGTATCATAAGGGCTATTGAGTTTTACAAGACATCAGGCATTACGATAAGTGAGCACAACCGCAATTCTAAATTACAGGGTTCGCCGTACTCTCCGATAAAAATCGGTCTGAAATTTGAGGACAGACAAAAATTGTATGACAGAATTAATTTGCGTGTTGATATTATGCTTGAAAACGGACTCGTTGATGAGGCAAGAGAAGTGCTTTCGTCTTCTCTTAGTTCAACATCTAAAATGGCAATAGGATACAAAGAGCTTATTCCGTATTTTTCGGGCGAACGCTCGCTTGATGAATGTGTGGAAATTTTAAAAAGAGAAACAAGACGATATGCCAAAAGGCAGCTTACTTGGTTTAATCGTGATAAGAATATTAATTGGATTTTAGTTGATAAATTCAAATGCTTTGATGATATATTAAATTATGCTGAAACAATAATTGATAAAGGACTGTGATATATGGACAAGCTGTTGTTCAGAAGAATATTGGTTGCAGGTCTTACTGCGCTTGCAATTATCTATGTTGTTTACCTTCTGCTAAGTGCAAATTTCAATGTTGTGCCGACAGAAAATGCCGAACAGGTAACCGTTACCGACAAGATTTATTCTAACGGCTACATTATTCGTAACGAAACATATATTAACAATAATTCAGGCGGAGTAGTTTCTTACAATGTAGATAACGGTGATGAGGTGCAGAAAGGCTGTTCGGTTGCAAGTGTTTATTCTACGGAAGAAGATGCGGTTGCCCGTACAAAGGCGGCATCACTTGAACAAAGTATGAATGATCTTACAAAACTTGAGCAGACGAGGAAATCTAACACCGAGGGTATTGAAACTATAAAGAATGACATTACATCAAATCTTGAAACTTATTTGTATAATATTAATAACGGAAACTTCGGTAAAATCGATTCAAACATAAGTTCAATTATAAATGCTGTCAATCATTACCAGTCTTTCACAGGCAAGACTACAAGCTTTAAGCCTGAGATTGCGTCTTTGCAGGCTCAGATTAACGAGCTAAAAAGTTCTTCGGACAGTATAGCAGAGATTAATGCTCCTAAGGCAGGCTATTTCGTTACTTCTTGTGACGGCTACGAGAACAGCTATGATTATACAAAAATCGGAAATCTTACACTTGACAATCTTAAAAATATCAAGAAATCAAATGTACCGAATAACAATATCGGCAAGGTGATAAGCAGTCTTAATTGGTATATTGCGTGTGAAATCACCAATGACGAGGCAACAGATCTCACACTTTGGGGTGACGATGTTACAATCGACTTTTCAGATGCCTCATCAAACACAGTGCCTGCGTCAATTTATAAAATTGTTCAGTATAATAATTCCGATAAAGCTCTCGCAATTTTCCAGTGCACATATATGGACAGTTCGCTTTCTCAGATTAGACAGGAGCCTGTTGAAATCGGTATGGGCACTTATTCGGGACTTCGTGTCAACAAAAAGGCTATTCATGACGATTATGTAGAAAAGACAACCTACGATGACAAGGGCAACGAACATAAAGAGAGCAAAAAAGTTCAGGGTGTCTATGTACTCTACGGCAGTGAAGTTCAGTTTAAAGAAATATCTATTCTCTATGCAGGTAATGATTATGTATTATGTGATCCATCACCTGCTGATGGCATATTGTTCAGCGGCGAAACAATTTCGCTGTATGATCAGGTTATAATGGAAGGGGACGATTTGTATGATGGAAAGGTCATTAAGTGATGTAGAATACAACTACAAGCTTATTAACGAAAGAATTGCTGAGGCTGCCGAAAAATCAGGCAGAAAAAGAGAGGACATTACTTTTCTTGCCGCAACAAAAACAGTAGATGCGGATGTAATAAACTACGCAATCTCTCTCGGACTTGACCACATTGGCGAAAATAAGGTGCAGGAGCTGCTTTCTAAATATGAAAAGTATGACCTTGCTCATGCGTCTTTACAGTTTATAGGACATTTGCAGACAAACAAGGTTCGCCAAATTGTAGATAAGGTGGATCTTATTCAGTCAGTTGATTCTTTAAAACTTGCGTCCGAGATTTCCAAGCAGTCATTAAAAATCGGAAAAAAGACCGATGTGCTTGTGGAAGTAAACATTGGCAGAGAAGAAAATAAGTCGGGAGTTATTCCCGAGCAGCTTGAAGAATTATTGTGTCAGATAGTTGATTTGGAGGGAATTTCGGTAAAAGGACTTATGGCTATACCGCCAATTTGTGATAATACACATAAAATTTCAAAATATTTTGATAATATGCGTAATATCTTTATTGACATATCGTCAAAAAAATTAGATAATATAAGTATGACTATACTATCAATGGGTATGTCTGCTGATTATTATGAGGCAATACTTCAAGGTGCGACTATGGTAAGAGTAGGATCGTCACTTTTTGGTGCCAGAGATTACAGTAAATAATTCAAGGAGGAATTAATATAATGGCAGGTTTTGTGGATAAATTCAAGCGTATGTGGGATGCTCCCGATGACGAGTATCAGCAGGAGTATGACGAGTACGGTTATGCTGACGAAAATGAGGAAGAAGAGGTTGAGGAACAGCCTGTAAGAGAGAGAGCAACAGCTCCTACATCTAAGAACAAGGTTGTTAATATCAATGCTAAGGCTAAGATTCAGGTTGGTATTTATAAGCCTGAAAGATTTGGCGAGGAAACACGCACAATTGCAGATGACCTTATTAAGTCACATACAGTAGTTCTTAATCTTGAGGACACTAACAAGGATATGGCAAGAAGAATTCTTGACTTCCTCAGCGGTGTTGCTTATGCAAATGACGGCAAGATTAAAAAGGTTGCCTCTAATACATACATTATCATTCCTAATAATGTAGATCTTACAGGTGACGATTTACTTGACGAATTAGAAAACAGCGGTGTTTACTTCTGATAACGATGAGCTTTTCTGCTCCAGAATTGAGGATATGACCTCGCTTTGCTTTACTCGACAAAAGCCTGTTTTCTCTCAGTTTATGAGCGAAACACATCAGGCACTTGCCGAAAAGGTGCTGCGAAGTATTTACTTTGAAAATTATATTTTCTTTGGCGGCAGTGAGAACAGTGAAAGAAAGATGCTCGGGGTGTTTTATGATGAACCCGAGCAGTCAGCCTTTCCTATATCCGCTATTGAGTTTAAGTACAGAGTATGCGATAAACTCACACACAGAGATTTTCTCGGTACGCTTATGTCGCTTGGCATTGAGCGAGATACAGTTGGAGATATTCTTGTGGATAACGGACGAACTGTTGTGTTTGTAAAAAGCGAGCTTAAAGATTATATAGAATCACAGATTTTTAAAATCGGCGGAGCAGGAGTAAAAATTGTCCAACCGAATTTAAATTCTCTGCCGCAGGGCAGGGGCACAGAGGAAATGAGTCTTACGGTTTCATCTCTTAGATTTGATAATATTGTTGCCGCAGTGAGCGGACTATCGAGGGATAAAACGGCAAAACTGATTTTATCGGGAGAAACAACTCTTAACTTTGTTACAACTCAGAATGTAAGTTGTCAGGTTAAAGAGGGAGATACCTTTACTGTAAGAGGTAAAGGGAAATTTAAGTTAGATAAAATTTTGGGTGAAACCAAAAAAGGTCGCCGAAAAATTTTAGTAATACATTTCAGATAGGAGTGCTTTAAATGATTACTATTGATGAAATTAAGAATGTTAGTTTCAGAAAAGCCGGCCGTCAGGGCTACATGGCTGATGATGTTGACGCATTTATTGATGAAGTCATTGTAGCTTTTGAACAGTTAAAGAAAGAGAAAACTAACCTTGTTCATAAAATTGATGTTCTCGCAACAAGAGTAGAGCAGTACAGAGCAGACGAAGAAACAGTTAGAAATGCCCTTCTTGCATCTCAGAAAGTATCTGACGCTTGCATTAGAGAGGCTAAGGAAAAGGCATCTAAGATTGTTAGAGAGGCTGAAACAAAGGCACAGCAGCTTTTAGTAGATACAAACAGAATGACTGCAACAGAAAAAGAAAATTATCTTCTTCTCCAGTCAGACGCAGTAAAACTAAAGGGCGAGCTTGTTGAGCTTTATAAGAAACATCTTCAGATGATTAACGACCTTCCTACCGCTGCCGAGTTAGAGGCTGCAAGACAGCAGCTTAACGAAAAATATCCGACAGCACCTGTAATGGAGGAAAAGCCACAGGAAACAGTTAAGCCTGCCGAGCCGGTTGCTGTTGAGGTAAAAAAGCCTGAGGAAATAAAAGAGAAAGCAGATATTACTTCTGATTCCGAGGATGACAACACAGAGAAAAAATCACCAAAATTCGGTCACTTGAAATTTGGCGACAACTATGATGTTTCTGCCGATTAATTTTTAATCGTTTAAGAATTTTTAAATCAAAATTATGGAGAGTGTAACCAATGTCTCAGGATTATAATTCTACACTTAATCTTCCGAAAACCGACTTTCCTATGAGAGCAGGTCTTCCAAAAAGCGAACCTGTAACTCTTAAGGCATGGGAAGATAACAAGGTATATGAAAAACTTATGGAGGTAAACGAGGGCAAGCCTTTATTTGTTCTCCACGATGGCCCTCCATATGCAAACGGCGATATCCATCTTGGCCACGCATTAAATAAAATTTTAAAGGACTTTATCGTTCGCTATAAAAATATGGCAGGCTTTAAAGCTCCTTATGTTCCGGGTTGGGATACTCACGGTCTTCCAACAGAGCTTAAAGCAAGAAAGAAAGCAGGTATCGGTAACTCTGCCGAAATTTCTATTGTAGAGCTCCGCAAAATGTGCGAGGAATTTGTAACAGGTTATATCAATGACCAGCGCACACAGTTCAAAAGACTTGGTGTAATCGGTGAGTGGGATAATCCTTATATCACACTTAAGCACGAATTTGAGGCTGAGCAGATCAGAGTATTTGCTAAAATGGCTACAAAGGGTTATATTTACAAGGGTTTAAAGCCTGTTTATTGGTGCCCGGAGTGTAAGACTGCCCTTGCTGAGGCTGAAATTGAGTATGCCGAGGATCCATGTCATTCAATTTATGTAAAGTTTACTGTAACTGATGATAAGGGCGTATTTTCAAATCTCGGAATTGACCCATCGAAGGTTAAGTTCGTTATTTGGACAACAACAACTTGGACATTGCCTGCCAATGTTGCTATTTGCGTAGGCCCGAGATATGAGTATTCTATCATCAAAACAGGTGACGAATATCTTGTAATGGCTACCGAGCTTTACAAGTCTGCATTTGAGGCCGCTGAAATTACAGATTATGAGGTTGTTGCTACTGTAAAGGGCAGCGAGCTTGAATATATTAAGACTGCACATCCGTTCCTTGACAGAGAGTCGCTTGTAATTGTAGGTGACCATGTAACTCTTGAAAGCGGTACAGGCTGCGTTCATACAGCTCCCGGTCATGGTGTTGATGACTTTAATGTTTGTCAGAATTACCCTGAAATTCCTACAATCTGTCCTGTTGATTCTAACGGAGTTCTCACTGAGGAGGCAGGTCAGTTTGCCGGTCTTACTACTGATGAGGCTAACAAAAAGATTGCTGTTTACCTTGATGAAAACGGTTATCTCTTTGCGTTAAAGAAAATTATCCACCAGTATCCGCATTGCTGGAGATGTAAAACCCCTATCCTCTTTAGAGCTACCGACCAGTGGTTCTGCTCTGTTGATGACTTTAAGGATAAGGCTTGCGAGGCTATTGACAGCGTTAAGTGGATTCCATCATGGGGACACGACAGAATTACAAATATGGTTAAGGAGAGAAAGGATTGGTGTATTTCCCGTCAGAGAAAATGGGGTGTTCCGATTCCGATCTTCTTCTGTAAAGAATGTGGCGAGGCTCACATTGACAATGACGCAATGATGGCTGTTGCAGATTTGTTTGAAAAAGAGGGTTCAAACGCTTGGTATAACCACAGCGCCGCTGAAATTTTACCTGAGGGTACAAAGTGTAAGAAGTGCGGTTGTACTGAGTTTGAAAAAGAAAAAGACATTATGGATGTTTGGTTTGACAGCGGTTCATCACACGCTGCCGTTGTCAGCAAGCGTGATAACCTCCGGTTCCCTGCTGACCTTTACCTTGAGGGTAACGACCAGTACAGAGGTTGGTTCCAGTCATCACTCCTTACATCTGTTGCAACTGAGGGTGTTGCTCCTTATAAAGCTGTTCTTACTCATGGTATGATTCTTGATGAAGAAAAGAGAAAGATGAGTAAGTCACTCGGCAACGGTATCAGCCCACAGGATGTTACCGAAAAATACGGCGCAGATGTTCTCAGACTTTGGGTATCATCAACCGACTATCAGTCAGATGTTCATATTTCAAATGATATTTTAAAGCAGATTTCTGAGTCATACAGAAAAATAAGAAATACAGCTCGTTATATTCTTGGTAATGTATATGACTTTAACCCTGATACTGATGCTGTTCCTGTAAATGAGCTTATGCCTATGGATAAATGGGCAATCGTAAAACTTAACGAGCTTATTGCAAAGGTTAAGCAGGCTTATGATAACTACGAATTCCACCAGGTATATCATTCAATCAGAAACTTCTGCGTAATTGATATGTCTAACTTTTACCTTGATGTACTCAAGGATAGACTATATACAGAGAAAAAGGACAGCAAGTTAAGAAAGGCTGCTCAGACTGCCATTTATCTCATTCTTAACGCAATGACAAGAATGATCAGCCCAATTCTTGCATATACATCTGATGAAATCTGGAAGTATATGCCGCACTCATCAACAGAAAATGCTGAGAATGTAATCTTTAATGAAATGCCTGAACAGATTGCTGTTGATACAGACGCTGACTTTATGTCATTCTGGGATGAAATTCATCAGTTGCGTGATGATGTTAAGAAGTCACTTGAGGTTCTTATTAAGGATAAAACAATTAAGAGTTCACTTGAGGCTAAGGTTATTCTTAAGGCAAGCGGTGCAAAACTTGACTTCCTCAAGAAAGCTGAACCTGAGCTTGCGGCTGCATTTATTGTTTCTGCCGTTGAAATCGTTGAAAATGACGGAGAGCTCGAAATTGTTGTTGAAAAGGCAACAGGTGAAAAGTGCGAGCGTTGCTGGATTATCAGCGAAACTGTCGGCAAAGACAGCGAGCATCCACACCTTTGCGAGCGTTGCTGCAATATCTTAAAATAATATTTAATTTAATACTAAATCGGTGTAACAGTATTGCTGCACCGATTTAGCTTTATGGGGGAGTTTTATGCCTTATATAGCTGTTGCAATAGGTGTAGCGCTTGCTGCGATAGATCAGGTTATTAAGTTTTTTGTAAACGCAAACCTAAAAGAAGTTGGCAGTGTTTCTGTTATTGATAATCTGCTTTCTTTTACATATGTTGAGAACAACGGTGTGGCTTTCGGCAGTTTTGCAGGTAACAGATGGATATTTGTAGTGCTTACCACCGCTCTTATTGCCGCAATTTTAATTTATATGTTCAAAAAGAAACCGCAGAGTAAATTGTTTTATGCATCGGTTGCTCTTATAGTAGGCGGCGGAATAGGCAATTTTATTGACCGAGTTTTATACGGTTATGTGATTGACTATATCAGTCTTTCATTCTTTCCGCCTGTATGCAATTTTGCAGATTACTGCATAACTGTCGGTACGGTATTGCTTATGATCTATGTGCTTTTCTTTACAAGCACAGGCAAAAAGGATTTGAAAAATGACAAAGCTTGAATTTGTTGCTGAAAGCAATAATGTTAGAATTGATAAATATATTGCCGATAACGAGCCGTTGCTTACACGAACCGCAGCCGCTAAGCTGATTGAGCAGGAAAAAGTAATTGTCAATGGCAAAATAGTGGGGAAAAATTATAAATTAAAATCGGGAGATAAAATTTCGCTTGAAATTCCCGACCCTGTTCCGTATGAGGCAAAGCCGGAAAATATACCCTTGGAAATTGTGTACGAGGACAATGATTTACTTGTGGTAAATAAGCCAAAAGGAATGGTTGTTCACCCTGCGGCAGGAAATTATGACGGCACACTTGTAAACGCATTACTCTATCATTGCGGAGAGTCGTTGTCGGGAATAAACGGAGTTATGCGCCCCGGTATAGTTCACAGAATAGACAAGGATACAAGTGGCTTATTGATTGTAGCAAAGAACGATTTTGCCCACTATTCTCTTGCTGAGCAGATAAAGGAGCATTCCTTTACAAGAGAATATGAGGCGATTGTATTCGGAAATCTTAAAGATGATGAGGGTACTGTAAACGCACCAATCGGCAGAAGTCAGTATGACCGAAAGAAAATGTGCGTTACCGAAAAAAACAGCAAACACGCTGTTACTCATTACAAGGTTATTGCAAGATACAAGGGATACACACATATAAAATGTATTCTTGAAACAGGCAGAACACATCAGATAAGAGTGCATATGGCGTACTTGGGTCACCCTGTATCGGGCGATTTGGTGTACGGCGTTAAGAATGAAAAGGTAGATTTTACAGGTCAGTGCCTGCACGCAAGAAAAATCGGATTCATTCATCCAAGAACTAACGAATACTTGGAATTTACTTCTGAACTGCCCGATTATTTTAAGAAATATCTTGAAAAGCTTGAGAAAATATCAAAATAATTTGCCGCAAACAGAAAAAAGTCTTGCATTTTATATTCTCTTGTGGTAAAATATAAAAGCATTTGAAACCGTCATACCTATGACGAGGTTCGAGTGGCGGTATAACCGTTATTTTGAAGCAGACATTCCTCTGCACTAATTTGGGTACGAATGTCAGAAAAACAGGAGGAATTATAATGGACGCATTAAAAGCTATTGCTGCCGGTTCAGTTAAGGAAACTACACCTAAGTTTAATGTAGGTGACACAGTTAAGGTTTCTGTAAACATCCGTGAGGGCGAAAGAGAAAGAATTCAGATGTTTGAGGGCACAGTTATTGCTAAAAAGGGCAGTGGTGTTGCTGAAACATTTACTGTAAGACGCGTTGCTTACGGCGTTGGTGTTGAGAGAGTGTTCCCGCTCCATTCACCAAATGTAAAAGACGTGCAGGTAATTCGTTATGGTAAAGTTCGCAGAAGCAAGCTCTACTATCTCCGTGATAGAGTTGGTAAGGCTGCTAAGGTTAAAGAGCAGATCCGTAAGTAATTTCAAATGTAAGGAAAGGGACTTTTACAGTCCCTTTTTTACTTTACTTATTTGTTAGCAGGTGGATAAATTGAGCGAAAATAAAACAAACACTAATAATATAGATGAAACTGAAAACAAAGCAGTTGATACCAAGGAAAATGTAAAAGCTGAGTCAGAGAATAAATCTGTTGAGGATAGCGATGATTATATAGCATTCAGCAGTCCTGAGCAGGAGAAAAGCAACAAGTTTGTTGCCGCAAAGGCTGACGGCGCGGCATCTAATGTATATGATTGGTTAAAATCGATTATCTTTGCGCTTGTTATCGTGATGTTCTGCTTGAATTTCTTTTTCAGACTTGTTGATGTTAAGGGTACTTCAATGGTAGAAACCCTACAAAACGGTGATAAGCTGGTGGTAACTAATTTTAATTACACACCAAAGCCAAATGATATTGTGGTTATTTCTCATGGTAAGGAGTACAAAGAACCTATTGTTAAGCGTGTTATTGCTACCGCAGGACAAACTCTTAAGCTCGACTATGAAAATGACAGAATTCTTGTGGACGGTGTTGTAATTGATGAGCCGTATCTTGATGTGTCAACATTCTGCAATGTTGAGGCTGACTATGAAATTCCTGAGGTTATTCCTGACGGTATGATTTTTGTTATGGGTGACAACAGAGGCGTTTCTATGGACAGTCGTGATTCAAGAATAGGACTTATTGATGAAGACAGTGTTATCGGTAAAGCTCAATTTGTGGTTTTCCCATTTTCTGAATTTAAATATCTTTACTAAAAATTTTAAATCAACTATTGATAAAAGCTTATTTCTGTTTTATAATTGAAATAAGCTTTTGTTTTTTTGGGAGGATATATGAAATTTAAAAATAAAACCTCAAAGAGAAAAATTCAGGTAAACACCAATAAATTGCCTGTTTACATATTTGATATTTTTAAAACGGTAATATTTCTGTTTGCTTTGATAAGTATTGTTTTTACTTTTTTTGTAAAAGATGTTAATATTGACGGTGAGTCAATGAAAGATACCTTATTTGACGGTGATAAGGTAATACTTACAAACTTTTTATATACGCCGCAGGTTGGTGACATTGTTGCCATTGATGCTGACCAGCAAATAGGAAAAATTATTATAAAGAGGGTAATCGCAACCGAGGGTCAGACAATAAAAATCGACTATGATAACAACAGAGTTATAGTTGACGGTGTTGTGCTTGACGAAGAATATGTTGCATCAACTACTACAAAACCTACCATTGGGTGGGAAATTCCCGAAACAGTACCCGAGGGATATGTTTTTGTTATGGGCGACAATCGTTCTGTTTCACTTGACAGCAGAAGTGGCAGTATTCAGCTTATTCCAAAAACCATGGTAATTGGTAAGGCACAGTTTGTGTTTTATCCGTTTAATCATTTAAAATATTTATACTAAATTTAAGGATTGATAAAATGAGCGAAATGCAAACTATACAGTGGTTTCCCGGTCATATGACCAAAACCAAAAGGCAGATTCAGGCGAGCTTAAAACTTGTTGACGCAGTGGCAGAAATTCTCGATGCAAGAATACCACTCAGCAGTAAAAACCCTGATTTGCAAAAACTTATTCAGAATAAACCAAAGGTTGTACTTCTTAACAAATGCGATATGGCAAATCAGACCGCAACAAGCAGATGGATAGACTACTATGCATCACAGGGAATCACAGCGATTGCGGTTGACTGCAAAAGCGGTAAGGGACTTAATAAATTTGCCCCCGCTGTAAACAATGTGCTTTCCGAGCGCAGAGAAAGACTTAAGGCAAAGGGTATGGTAAACCCGATGCTTAGAATTATGATTGTAGGTATCCCGAATGTCGGTAAATCTTCATTCATTAACAGAGTAGCAAAACAAAACAGAGCAAAAGTAGAGGACAGACCCGGCGTTACAAGAGGTAATCAGTGGTATTCCATTGCAAAAAATATTGAAATGCTCGACACACCGGGCGTTTTGTGGCCTAAATTTGACGATAAAATTGTTGGCGAAAGACTTGCTTTTACAGGCGCTGTAAAGGATCAGATTCTTGATACAGAACTTCTTGCTGTAAGATTGCTTGATTTTTTGCGCAGTTTAAAGCCTGCTGATTTTATAGTGAGATTCAAACTTGACGATGTGGATCTTGACGCAGTAGATTCTTATGAATTATTGAATATTATAGGCAAAAAGAGAGGTATGCTCATTTCCGGAGGAGAAATAAATACAGAGAGAGCTGCAATTATGCTGCTTGATGAATTTAGAAGTGGAAAGCTCGGCAGAATAACCCTCGAAATGCCCGAAAGATAAATAGGTGAGATAATGGATTGGCTTGAATTTGAAAAAGAGGCTCTTGCAAAAGGCTACAAGGCAGTTTGCGGAGTAGATGAGGCAGGCAGAGGCCCACTTGCCGGCCCTGTTTGTGCCGCTGCCGTTATATTGCCTGAGGGCGTGGTTATTGACGGTGTTAATGACTCTAAAAAGCTCAGCGAGAAAAAGCGTGAGTCTTTGTTTGATGTTATCAGAGAGCAGACACTTGCATATTCCATTGCATATGCCACTGTTGACGAAATAGAAGAAATCAATATACTTAACGCTACAATGCTTGCTATGCGCAGAGCTATTGACGGACTCAATGTTAAGGCTGATTATGCAATGATAGACGGCAACAGATTGCCACAGCTTGATATTGATGGAGAGTGCATTGTTAAGGGTGATGCAAAGTCAATGTCTATTGCGTGTGCATCTATTCTCGCAAAGGTATCGAGGGACAGACTGCTTTACAAGTATGCGGAAGAATATCCGATGTATGGGTTTGACAAGCATAAGGGATACGGAACAGCCGCACACAGAGAGGCAATTTTAAAGTACGGCCCTTGCCCGTATCACCGCAAGAGCTTTCTTAAAAAGCTGTATAAATAATTATGAAGTTGTTTACAACCAAACAAACAGGTGACATTGGAGAGAAATACACAGAGCGTTACCTGAGAAAAAACGGATACAAAATCCTTGAACGCAATTACAGACGAAAATGCGGTGAGATTGATATAATCGCCCAAAAGGGTGAATATATTATATTTACGGAAGTTAAAACGAGAGCAGGGAATTTTTTGGCAAGACCCTATGAGGCAGTTGACCGCAGAAAAATTGCAAGAATAATGAAAACCGCAGCTATGTATATTGCAGAAAAACACCTCGATGCTTACTTTCGCTTTGATGTCAGCGAGGTGTTTACCGATACGCAAAGCGGTAAAGTAGTTGACATTAATTATATTGAAAATGCTTTTGAAGGAGATTCTTATGAAAGTATTTGATTTACATTGCGATACATTGTATAAAGTCGTGACTTTGAGCCACGACTTTTCTTGTTCTGATTTTGATGTGCAGACTGATGTGGATTTTGACAAATATTTGCAGTGTTTTGCAGTATGGGTACCCGATGATTTAAGTGTGAAACAGGGCAGGTCACTTTTTGACAAAGCTAAAAGCACACTAATACAGGAATGTAAAAAATATGATATTAAATTAATTAATTCGCTTAAAGAAATAAAGAAAAGTAATTGCAAAAAACTTGGTATGTTTACTCTTGAAAATTGCAAGATTATTGACAACGATATTTCATATATAAAATATCTTGCAGAGTCAAATATAAAAATCGCTACCCTTACTTGGAATGACAAAAACTGTATAGGCGACGGTGCTATGGTACAAAATTCGACAGGCATTACCGAGTTTGGAAAGAGAGCGGTTTGTGAAATTGAAAATCAAGGCATTGTCATTGATGTATCACACGCAAGCGATAAACTGTTTTATGATGTATGTGAAATTGCTACAAAGCCGTTTATAGCCACCCACTCAAACTCAAGGTCGGTGACTGCGCACAGGCGAAATCTAACTGACGAGCAGGCTAAGATTATATTTGAAAATGGCGGGATAGTCGGACTTAATTTTCACAATGCCTTTCTCAATAACGAGCCTGAAAAGGCGAGCATTGATGATATTGTAAAGCACGCAGAACATTTTTTGTCACTTGGCGGTGAAAACAGCTTGTGCCTTGGCGGTGACTTTGACGGTGGAAATTTGCCGAGAGATATTGAGAATAACAGAAATCTTTATGATATTTATAATATTTTCCTGCAAAAAAACTACTCAAAAGCCATAATTGATAAAATTTTTTATGAAAATGCAGTTAATTTCTTTGAAAACTTTGACATTTGCTAAATTATGTAGTAAAATGTACCTTGTGTAAAGCAACTCTGAAAGGAAGATTTATATGTTGTATAACAGTACTCAAAATGCTGCCGAAGTTGTATCGGCCGCTCAGGCAATTGCCCAGGGTATTTCTAAGGATGGCGGACTTTTTGTGCCACAGGAATTTCCTAAATATTCCGCAGAAACATTTAATGAGCTTTTAAAGCTTGATTACAAGGGCAGAGCAAAAAAAGTTTTCGCTGATTTTCTTTCTGATTTTACAGAAGAAGAAATCAACGATTGTGTTGAAAATGCCTACACAAAAGAGAAGTTCGGCAGTGACAATCCTGCTCCTTTGGCTTACGCAAAGCTCAACGGCAAGGAACTTAATATTCTTGAACTTTGGCACGGTCCGACTTGTGCTTTTAAGGATATGGCACTCCAGATTCTTCCTCATTTTCTTACAAAATCACTTAAAAAGACATACGACGGCAAAGATGCAGTAATTCTTGTTGCCACATCGGGCGACACAGGTAAGGCTGCTCTTGAAGGCTTTAAAGATGTTGACCATACAAAAATTATCGTTTTCTATCCTGTTGACGGTGTAAGTCCAATGCAGAAGCACCAGATGAACACTCAGGAAGGCAACAATGTTACAGTTTGCGCTATTAAGGGTAACTTTGATGACGCACAGACAGGCGTTAAGAAAATCTTTACTACTCCTGAAATTTCCGCAAAGCTTGAGGCTAACAATATGCTTTTCAGCTCTGCAAACTCAATTAACTGGGGCAGACTTCTTCCACAGATTGTTTACTATATTTCTGCTTACTGCGACCTCGTAAATGCAGGCAAAATCGCTATGGGCGACAAGATTAATGTTGTAGTTCCGACAGGTAACTTCGGCAATATTCTTGCATCATACTACGCAAGCATTATGGGACTTCCAATCAACAAGTTCATCTGTGCGTCAAACTCAAACAATGTTCTTTCTGATTTTATCAAGACAGGTGTTTATGACAAAAACAGACATTTCTACACAACAATTTCACCATCAATGGATATTCTCGTATCAAGCAACCTCGAAAGACTTCTTTATAAGCTCGCAGGCAACAATGCTGACACAACAAAGGAGCTTATGACAGCACTCAAAACTGTTGGCAAGTATGAGGTTTCTGATGAAATCAAGGCTGAAATCAAGTCAAAATTCTTCGGCGGTTTCTGCGATGATGAGCAGACAAAGGCTACAATCAAAGCTTTGTTTGATACAGATAACTACCTTTGCGATACTCATACAGCAGTTGCTGTTAATGTATATGAGCAGTATGTTGAGCAGACAGGCGACACAACTCCATCTGTAATCGCATCAACTGCAAGCCCATACAAGTTCTCTAAGGCAGTGCTTGAGGCTGTTTCTGACGGCACAAACCTCCCTGAGAATGAATTTGATATGGTTGAAAAGCTCTTTGAAGTATCAAACGCTCCTGTTCCGGCTCCACTTGCAGCACTTAAGGATAAAAAGGCTCGTTTCTCAGATGTTACAGAGGTTAATTCTATGCCTCAGTATGTTCTTGATGCACTTAACATTAAGGAATGAGTTTATTTGCGATAGCTGACCTGCATTTGTCGCTTGGTGAAGATAAGCCAATGGATATTTTTGCAGGCTGGGACAACTATGTTGAAAGGCTCACAAAGAACTGGAAAGCTCTTGTTACCGAAAATGACACTGTTGTGATTGCAGGAGATATTTCCTGGGCAATGAAACTTGAACAAACATATACCGATTTTAAATATATAGATGATCTGCCCGGAAAGAAAATTTTTCTCAAGGGCAATCATGATTATTGGTGGGGAACTAAAAGTAAAATTGATAAATTTCTCGACAATAATAAGCTCAATTCGATAAATATTCTCTTTAATAATACATATGAGTGCGGCGAGTTTGCGCTATGCGGCACAAGGGGATGGTTTCTCGAAAATGAGTCAGACGCTGATATTAAGGTGCTTAACCGTGAGGTAGGCAGACTTGAAATGTCAATTTCAGAGGCAGAAAAAACAGGACTTGAGCCTGTGGTTTTTCTGCACTATCCGCCTGTCTACGGCAACACCGAATGTAGCGAAATTATAAATGTTTTATTAAAACACAATATAAAAAAATGTTACTATGGTCACATACACGGCAAGGCAAATATGCGGTATGCTGTTGAAGGTGAATATAAAGGTGTCAATTTTAAGCTGATTTCTTGCGATCGACTCGCATTTATGCCTGTTTTAGTACGATAATAAGCATAAATTTGCTTTTGAGTATTGGCAAAATCAAATATGTGTGTTATAATAAACTAATTCTGATTATATTTGTATAATAAATTCAAATTTGGAGGATTTTTAAAAATGGCATTAAAAGAAAGCAAAAAACTTGAGCAGGCTAATTCATACGAATTAGTTGTTACAGTTGACGGAGAAACTTTTGAGAAAGCACTTAACACTGTTTATAAGAAGGAAGTTAAGAAGATTAATGTTCCCGGTTTCAGAAAGGGTAAAGCTCCACGCCATGTTATCGAGAAAATGTATGGCAAAGAAGTATTCTATGATGACGCTATGCAGGATTGCTATCCTGAGGCACTTTACAACGCAGCTGAAGAGGCTGGCGTAAAGATTGTAGCTGTTGAGTCAATCGAAGTTACAGAGGTTGAAAACGGCTTTACATTTAAGGCTAATATCATTGTTGAGCCTGATATGGAAATCAACAACTACCTCGGCATTGAGGTTACAAAGAAGTCAACAGAAGTTACCGACGAGCTTATTGACGAGGAAATCGAAAAAGTCCGTGACCGTAACTCAAGAATGGTTACTGTTGAGGACAGACCTGTTGCTAACGGCGATATCGCAGTAATCGACTTTGAGGGCTTTGTTGACGGCGTTGCATTTGACGGCGGTAAGGCTGAAAACTACAACCTCACTATCGGTTCAGGCAACTTTATCCCCGGTTTTGAGGAGCAGATTATCGGTCACAACACTGATGAAGAATTCTCAATCAATGTTAAGTTCCCGGAAGAGTATCAGGCTGAGGAGCTTGCAGGCAAGGATGCTGAGTTTAAGATTAAACTCCATGAGATTAAGGCTAAGGAACTCCCTGAGGTTGACGACGAATTTGTAAAGGATGTTTCCGAGAAAGAGACTGTTGCCGAGTACAGAGATGAGCTTAAGGAAACTATCGCTGCTCGTCTTGCAGATGAGGCTGAAAAAGATAAAGATAACCAGATTGCAGAAAAGCTTATTGAGCTTCTTGAGGGCGAAATCCCACAGGCTATGTATGACAATCAGGTAAATGAAATGGTTAGAGATTTTGAGATGAGAATCCGTTCACAGGGCATTGATATGAACACATATCTCCAGTATATGGGTATTGACCTTGACGGCTTAAAGAAGATGTACGCTGACGAGGCTAAGAAGAGAGTTCAGTTAAGACTTGCTCTTGAAACAATCTCTAAGAAAGAAAACATTGAAGTTACAGATGCTGACCTTGAGGATGCATACAACAAGATGGCTGAGGCTTACAAGGTTGATGTTGAAACAGTTAAGGGTGCAGTTCCAGCTGAAACACTTTCAATCGATGTTAAGGCTGAAAAGGCTCTTAATATGGTTAAGGACAGCGCAGTTGTTAAATAATTGAATATTTAACTGTTTTTTGTTAATTACTATTTACTATAATGAAAGGTTATGATCAAATGGCATTAGTACCATATGTACTTGAACAGACAAGTAGAGGCGAACGCTCATATGACATCTATTCAAGACTTCTTAATGACAGAATTGTTATGCTCACAGAAGAAGTGAACAGTGCGAGTGCAAGCGTAGTAGTAGCTCAGCTGCTCTATCTTGAAAGCCAGGATCCTACTAAGGATATTTGCCTTTATATCAACAGTCCCGGCGGCAGTGTTACAGATGGATTTGCAATATTTGATACAATGAATTACATCAAGTGTGATGTTTCCACTATCTGTATGGGTATGGCAGCAAGTATGGGCGCATTTCTCCTTGCAGCCGGTGCTAAGGGCAAGCGTCTTGCTCTTCCTAACAGCGACATTATGATTCACCAGCCATCAGGCGGTGCTCAGGGTCAGGCAACAGATATGGAAATTCATACAAGACATATTCTTGATATGAAACAGCGTCTTAATCAGATTCTTGCTGATAATACAGGACAGCCGATTGATGTAATTGCAAGAGATACTAACAGAGATAACTTTATGACTGCTCAGCAGGCTCTTGAATACGGACTTATCGATAAGGTTATTGAAAAAAGATAAGGTGAGGAAATCTTAATGGCAAACAAAAACAATGAAAAAGAAATATACTGCTCCTTTTGCGGAAAGCCACAAGAATTAGTTGGCCGTCTTATTGCAGGCAACGGCGTATATATCTGCGACCAGTGCGTTGATTTGTGTATGAATATTCTTGAGCAGACAGAGGAGCTTGAGAATACGGCTGTTGATGCAGAGCTTGCTAAAAAAGATGACGCTGTTTCTATTCCAAAGCTCCTTAAGCCTAAGGAAATCAAGGAAATTCTTGACGAATATGTTATAGGTCAGGATGCCGCAAAGGTTACGCTCAGTGTTGCAGTTTATAATCACTACAAGAGAGTGTTTTCAAACGAAACCGATGTTGATTTTTCAAAAAGTAATGTTCTTTTGCTCGGCCCGACAGGCGTAGGTAAAACTTTGCTTGCTCAAACTCTTGCAAAAGCGCTTGATGTTCCGTTTGCCATTGCAGATGCCACCACACTTACAGAGGCCGGCTATGTTGGCGAAGATGTAGAAAACATCTTGTTAAAACTCATTCAGGCTGCCGATTTTGATATTGAAAAAGCAGAGCGTGGCATTATCTATATTGATGAAATAGATAAAATTGCTCGCAAGTCTGAAAACCCCTCTATTACTCGTGATGTAAGCGGTGAGGGCGTTCAGCAGGCATTGCTCAAGATTATTGAGGGCACTGTTTCTAATGTGCCTCCTCAGGGCGGCAGAAAACACCCACAGCAGGAATTTTTGCAGATTAACACTAAAAATATTCTGTTTATCTGCGGTGGTGCTTTTGACGGTCTTGAAAAGATTGTTACAAAGCGCAAGGGTTCATCTGTAATCGGTTTTGAATCATTTATTCAGGACAAAAAGGAACTTGATGAAACCTACTGGATGAAAGATGTTACTGCGCATGATCTTGTTAAATACGGCATAATTCCTGAGCTTATCGGCAGACTTCCTGTTATAACCGCTCTCAGCGGCCTTGATACCGAGGCTCTTGTGCAGATTCTTACCGTTCCTAAAAACTCAATCGTTCAGCAGTACAAAAAGCTGTTTGAGCTTGATAATGTTGAACTTGTCTTTGAGGAGGATGCTTTAAAGGCTGTTGCCAAAAAAGCGCAGGAGCAGAGAACAGGCGCAAGAGGACTTAGAGGAATTATGGAGGGAATACTCACTAACCTTATGTTTGAGATTCCGTCTGACCCTACTATTGAAAGGGTAACAATCACAGAAAAGGTTGTAACCGAGGGCAGTGAGCCTGAACTTCTCAGAAACGAAGATAAGGCGGCTGTTTCAATAAACTTAAAACAAGATGCAAAGAAGCGTCAAAAACGAAGCACAGCTTCTTAAAGTATTGTAAATAATTAAAGCTGTATTGCCGAAAAAACAATACAGCTTTTTTTGATTAGATTTAATTGTGAAATAAATTATGATGGGAGGATAGAAAATGGACGATAGAAACGATAATTTAATACTTTTGCCCGTTCTGCCACTCAGAGGACTTGTTGTTTTCCCAAAGGCACTCATCCATTTTGATGTTGGAAGAAAAAAGAGCATCAGCGCAATTAATGCAGCTATGAAAAACGATCAGCTTATCTTTCTTGTTACTCAGAAAGATGCCGCTGAAAATGACCCCGATATTACTAAGTGCTATTCAACAGGTGTAGTTGCAAAAATTGTGCAGGTTATAAAACAGCCCGATAATTCCACAAGAGTTGTAATTGAGGGAAAATTCAGAGCAGGAATAGTTACTCCTGTCTTTTCTCAGGATTGCCTTATGGCTGAAGTCGAGCCTTATCCTGATAAAAAATTCAAGCATACTTCCGAACAGTTCGGCTTAATGCGAGCTGTAAGACTCGAATTTGAAAACTATGTCAAGGTAGCTCCTCGAGTACCTAATGATATTATATTTAAGGTTGCCTCTTGTAAGTCTTGCGGTGAGCTTGCAGACTACATAGCTGACAACATTGTGCTTGATTATCAGGCAAAGCAAACTATTCTTGAGGAACTCGACCAAACCGAGCGACTTGATATGTTGCTTGACATTCTTATAAATGAAACCTATATTCTTTCTATTGAAAAGGATATTGTTCAGAAAGCAAGAGATAGAATCGAAGATAATCAGCGAGATTATTTTCTTAGAGAACAGAAGAAGATTATTGAGGAAGAACTTGGCGAGGACGATAATCCGTCTGCCGAGGCGGAGGCATATGCTGAAAGAATATATGCTTTAGGTCTTGCCGAGGAATCAGAAAATGCGCTTATCAAGGAGTGCAAAAAGCTGATGCGTATGCCGTACGGAAGTCAGGAGGCATCTGTTATCAGAACTTATCTTGACACAGTGCTTGACCTCCCATGGAATGTGGCTACAAAGGATAAAATTTCCGTTACCAAGTTAAGAAAAGAACTTGATAAATCTCACTTCGGACTTGCAAAAATAAAAGAAAGAATTATCGAACAGCTTGCAGTTGCAAAGTTGAGAGGCTCACAGGATGGACAAATTATTTGTTTTGCAGGCCCTCCCGGTGTTGGTAAAACATCTATTGCACAGTCAATAGCGAAAGCAATCGGCAGAAAAAGTCAGCGAATAGCTCTCGGCGGTGTGCGTGACGAGGCTGAAATCAGAGGTCACAGAAGAACCTATATCGGTTCAATTCCCGGCAGAATTATGACTGCAATTCAGAATGCCGGTTCAAACAATCCTGTGCTTATTCTCGATGAAATTGACAAGCTGGCAAGTGATTACAAGGGAGATCCTACCTCTGCGTTACTTGAGGTTCTTGATTCCGAGCAAAATAATAAGTTCGTAGATCACTATATTGATATTCCTTTTGATTTGTCAAATGTAATGTTTATTACAACTGCTAACGATGTATCTCAAATTCCTGCACCGTTGCGTGACCGAATGGAAATCATTGAGCTTGACAGCTACACAAGAGAAGAAAAGTTTAATATTGCTAAAAAGCATCTTGTGCCAAAGCAAATTGAAAAGTGCGGATTTACTTCAAAGGAAGTTAAGTTTACTCAGTCTGCACTGTATTTTCTCATTGATTTTTATACCCGAGAGGCAGGCGTTCGTACGCTTGAGAGATTAATCGGAAATATTTTGCGTAAATGCGCTGTAAAAAAGCTCGAGGAAGAACAGGAAACATTTAAAATTACAGATAAAGAAGTTCTCGAAATGCTTGGACATAAAAAGTTTACAACCGATAAATTATCTGCAAAGGACGAAATCGGTACAGTAAACGGACTTGCTTGGACAAGCGTTGGCGGCGAGCTTTTGCCTATTGAAGTTGCTGTAATGGAGGGTACGGGTAAACTTGAGCTTACCGGTTCACTCGGCGATGTAATGCAGGAATCAGCAAAGGCGGCAGTAACCTGCATAAGAAGTCATGCAAATTCACTTGGTATAAATCCGCAGTTCTATAAAAATAAAGATATTCATATTCACGCTCCCGAGGGTGCTGTGCCGAAGGACGGCCCGTCGGCGGGTATTACAATGGCAACAGCTATTTACTCTGCTTTAACGGGAAAGCCTGTAAAGCGTGATGTAGCTATGACAGGTGAAATTACCCTTAGAGGCAATGTAATGCCAATAGGCGGCTTAAAAGAGAAAAGTATGGCTGCATATAAATCGGGAATTAAAACCGTTATTATTCCTAAGGAAAATGAAGCAGACCTTGAGGAGATAGATCCTGTTGTAAAGGAAAAGCTCAGCTTTATTCCTGTTACAAGTTTTTCGCAGGTAGTCCCGATTGCAATAGTCGATGTACCTGTAATTTCAGAAAAGCAATGGAACGCAGTTGCCGATAATACGGTAACTACCAAATCGGAAAACATCCGACAGTAGGGGTGAGGTAAATGAATTTTAACGAAGTACAATTTGAATTTGCCGCCGGCACAAAAGAACAGTTGCCAAAATCTGATATGCCCGAAATTGTTTTTTCAGGACATTCAAATGTCGGAAAGTCATCTCTTATAAACAAACTTGTGCAGAGAAAAGCACTCGCAAGAGTTAGTGCTCAACCGGGTAAAACAGCGACCATAAACTTCTATAAATTAAGAGAATTTCGTATGGTTGACCTGCCCGGTTACGGCTACGCAAAGGTTTCAAAAAACGAAAAGAAACGCTGGGCTGAACTTGTAGAGGGATATTTTGCACAGGAAAGAAATATAAAATTGATTATCCAAATTCTCGATATGCGTCATCCTCCGACAGACGATGACCTCGAAATGGTGGATTTTCTTTACAGAAGTAATTACCCGTTTGCCGTAGTGCTTACAAAGCGTGACAAGCTGAATAAAACAAATCAAAAGCTTCAGCTTGAATACTATCAGGACATTTTCAACACTATTGATGATTTGCCAATGATAGAGTTTTCGGCACAGGACGGATATGGCAAAGAGGAAATAAAGGCTCTTATAGAGTCACATATTTTGCAGACCGAATAAAAGGCTGCGAAAATAAATATCAGGAGGTATGAGAGAATGTTTGTAAATGATTGCTTAAACATTAACGAAAAAGGACATCTTACAATCGGCGGTTGCGACACAGTTGAGCTTGCAAAGGAGTACGGCACTCCGCTTTATGTACTTGACGAAAACACAATCAGAACAACCTGCCGTTCATATGTTGAGTCTTTCAAAAAATTCTATAACGGAAACGGTATGCCGCTTTACGCAAGTAAGGCGCTCAGCTGTAAGGAGCTTTGCAGAATTGCCAATGAAGAGCATCTCGGACTTGATGTAGTATCAGGCGGCGAGATTTATACAGCTCAGCAGGCAGGCTTTCCTATGGAGAAAACCCATTTTCACGGCAACAACAAAACAGCCGCTGAAATTGAATTTGCACTTAACGCAGGCGTCGGCACATTTGTAGTCGACAACCTTTACGAGCTTGAGCTTTTAAACGAAATTGCAGGCAAACTCGGTAAAAAGGCAAAGATTTCATTCAGAATTAAGCCGGGTGTTGACGCACACACTCATAATTTCATCAGAACAGGTCAGATTGATTCAAAGTTTGGCTTTGCACTTGAAACAGGTGAGGCTTTTGAGGCTGTTAAAAAGGCTCTCAAGTATGAAAATGTAAACCTTGCAGAACTCCACTGCCACATTGGTTCACAGATTTTTGATATTGACCCATTTGTTACAGCCGCTGAAATTATGATGGACTTCATCGGCAAAATTAAGGACGAGCTTGGTGTTACAATCAGCAACTTAAACCTTGGCGGTGGCTTTGGTATTATGTATGTAAACAGTGACGAGCCTGTTCCTTATGAGAATTATATGGAAAAGGTTTCTGTTGCTGTAAAGGCAAAGGCTGCCGAGCACAATGTGCCTGTTCCTTATATTTTCATTGAGCCGGGTCGTTCTATTGTTGGTGAGGCAGGTATCACACTTTACACAGTCGGCGGTATCAAAGAAATCCCTGACATCAGAACCTATGTATCTGTCGACGGCGGTATGACAGACAACATCAGATATGCACTTTATCAGTCTGATTATACAGTTGTAAACGCAAGCCATGCAGACAAAGAGGCTACACAGACTGTTACAGTAGCCGGCAAATGTTGTGAGAGCGGTGACCTTGTTCAGGAGCACACACAGGTAGCTCCTGTTACAGTAGGCGATACACTTGCCGTTCTTTCAACCGGTGCGTATAACTACTCAATGGCATCTAATTATAACAGAATTCCTCGTCCTGCTATTGTTATGGTAAACAACGGCAAGTCAAGAGTTGTTGTAAAGAGAGAAAGCTATGAGGATATCGTAAGAAACGATATTTAATAAAACCAAAGGCCACTTTTGAGAAATTCAGAAGTGACCTTTTTATTATAAGGGAAAATATGAAATTGAGAAAAATTTTGGAATGAGAATTATAACTTAAATAATAAGTGAATTTGAATATAACCCAAAGCCTGAGAATTAAGTGTTCTCAGGCTTTTTTTGTTGCGCTTATTTTGTATTACTTTTTACTGTACTTTTCAAGCCCTAAGACATAATCGCTCGAAACCTTGTAAATTCTGCATAATGCAATAAGGTGTTTTATTGGCAATTCACGCTTGCCACTTTCGTATTTGCTGTACTGTTCCTGCCTTGTATGCAGGAGAAAGGCAATCTCTGCTTGTGTATATCCGTTTGCGATTCTCAGTTCCTTTAGTTTTTTAGTGTAGTCCATAAAATCACCAATTTTAAAAATATTACTATTTGTATTATATCGCACTTTATGTGCAAATGCAACTAAATGCTGATATTGAAGCTTCAACTGAAAAACTATACTAAGCGGATTATTTAATGTAAAAACTCACTTTTAAGCAACTCCGGCACAAACAACTTTCATAACTTAGGTAAAATATTTTTATTTTCGACAAAATAATAGCTAAATATTAACAAGTTTATAAACTTTATTTAAAAAACTTGCAAAACAGTTAAAAAAGTAGTATTATAAGTATGTCGAAAGCCACAAACAATATTTAATTGTGGTAATGATAAATTGTTTTGAATTAATAAGGAGGAACATACAATGTCGTATGTAAGCGAACAGCTCGAAAAGCTTAAAGCAAAAAATCCAAATGAACCTGAGTTTATTCAGGCAGCTACAGAAGTTTTAACATCACTTGAGCCTGTATTCGAGGCTAATCCTAAGTATCAGGAGAACGCAATTCTCGAAAGAATCACAGAGCCTGAGCGTGTTATTATGTTTAGAGTTCCTTGGGTTGACGATAACGGCAAGGTACAGGTAAACCGTGGTTTCCGTGTACAGTTCAACAGCGCTATCGGACCTTACAAGGGCGGTTTAAGATTACATCCGTCTGTAAACCTTGGTGTAATTAAGTTCCTCGGTTTTGAGCAGATCTTCAAGAACTCATTAACAGGTCTTCCTATCGGCGGCGGTAAGGGCGGCTCTGACTTTGACCCTAAGGGTAAGAGCGACAACGAAGTTATGGCTTTCTGCCAGAGCTTTATGACAGAGCTTTGCAAGCATATCGGCGCAGACACTGATGTTCCTGCCGGTGATATTGGTACAGGCGCTCGTGAGATCGGTTATATGTTCGGTCAGTATAAGAGAATCAGAAATGTATACGAGGGCGTTCTTACAGGTAAGGGCCTCAACTGGGGCGGTTCTTTAGCAAGAACAGAGGCAACAGGTTACGGTCTTCTGTACCTCACAGAGGAAATGCTCAAGTGTAACGGCAAAGACATCAAGGGTTCAACAGTTTGTATCTCCGGTGCTGGTAATGTTGCTATTTACGCTACACAGAAGGCTACTGAGCTTGGTGCTAAGGTAGTTACACTTTCTGACTCAACAGGTTGGGTTTACGATGCTGAGGGTATCGACCTTGACGCTGTTAAGGAAATCAAGGAAGTTAAGAGAGGCAGACTTTCAGAGTACAAGAACTACCGTCCAAATGCAGAGTACCACGAGGGTAAATTCGATTGGTCAGTTAAGTGTGATGTTGCTCTTCCATGTGCTACACAGAACGAGCTTAACGCTGACGATGCTAAGAGACTTATCGCTAACGGTTGCTATGCAGTAGCAGAGGGCGCTAATATGCCTACAACTCTTGAGGCTACAAAGCTCATCCAGGAGGCAGGTTTACTCTTCGCTCCGGGTAAGGCTGCTAACGCAGGCGGCGTTGCTACTTCTGCTCTTGAGATGTCACAGAACTCACAGCGTCTTTCATGGACATTTGAGGAAGTTGACGCTAAGCTTAAGAACATTATGGTTAATATTTTCCACAACATTGACAATGCTGCTAAAAAGTATGGCTATGAGGGCAACTATGTAGTAGGTGCTAACATCGCAGGCTTTGAGAAGGTTGCAGATTCAATGATTGCTCAGGGTGTTTGCTAATTAAATCCTTTAATAAATTTAAAATCCTGTCTGATTTTTCAGGCAGGATTTTTTGTGCTTATATTTTTGCTTTTATTGTGCAAAATACTTTTGAGGTGATTTTATGGCTAAAAAAGGAATGCACAGAGTTGATGACATTCACAGTGAACACAAAAGCAAAGCGGAGCTTGTGCCGGAATTGCAGGGCAGGGCAAAGCTGAGCAACGAAAAAGCCAATCCGATTATTGCGGGAACTCAGCCGCCCTCGCAAAAGGTATATCACAGCAAGCCGCATAGTGAAAGACCTATTTCAAATTTTTATTCTTATATAGACAACGACTTAGCAAGAGATAATCTTGAAAACGATATTCCAAGCGCAGATTTACAGGATTTATAAATTAAATTTTCAGATTAAGCAAAAACGGCACACCGTAATTGGTATGCCGTTTTTATGATTTTGAGTTTTTATATTCCTTAATAATCGGGATAAATTCTTTTGCGTATTTTTCCTGTTTCTTAATACCTACACCGGATATTCTCAAGAAATCATTTTCGTTTGTCGGAAGTTTTGCGCACATATCACGCAAAGATGCGTCGCTGAATATAACATACGGAGGAACGCTGGCTTTATCTGCAAGATATTTTCTGCGTTCCTTGAGTTTATCAAACAAGCTGCGGTCAATCTCCGCCTGCTGAATTTCTCTATGCAAATCTTCTTTTACGGCAAGCCGCATTGTAAGGCTCTTTTGCCCTTTTAGAATTGGGTATGACTTTTGAGTAACCTCTAAAATCGGATATTTGCCCTCAGTTTGATGTATGTATTCCTCGTCAATCAGCTTGGTTATCAGCTCGGAAATTGCCGCCTTTTTCGTTTTGCTCATAATGCCGTAGGTTGACTGCTCGTCAAGTCCTGCATTTTTAATACTCTCTTTTTTGGAGCCTGCAAGCACATCAATAATGGTTGACGCTCCGTAGCGTTGACGGGTTTTTATAATGCAAGAAAGAATTTTTTGTGAATCAACCGTTACATCTGTCAGCTTGTATTCTTTAAGACAAGCTGAGCAGTTGTTGCAATCGTTAGTATGATATTCGCCAAAATAATTGAGAATATAGTTTCTTAAACAGGCTGTTGAGGTGCAGTAGCCGACCATTTTGTTGAGCTTGTAGTAATCGTTTTTCTTGATTTTTTCACGCTGTTCATCGGTCAGCTCATCATTTTCGTCATTATTCTCAATAAAGAACCGCTGAGTGTGGACATCGGCAGGACTGTATAGCAAAATACAGTCCGAATTTTCGCCATCTCTGCCCGCTCTGCCTGCCTCTTGATAATAGTTTTCGAGATTTTTCGGCATATTGTAATGCACCACAAAGCGTACATCGGGTTTATCAATGCCCATTCCGAAAGCATTGGTGGCAACAATCAAATTGCATCTGTCATTAATGAAATCGTCCTGATTTTTGCTTCGTATTCCATTGCTCAATCCTGCGTGATAAATAAGCGAATCATAGCCGTTTTCATTGAGAAAATCGCTGACTTTTTCTACATTTTTTCGAGTAGCACAGTATATTATTCCGCTCTGATTTTTGTGTTCGCTGACAATGGCGAGTAATTCATTTTGCTTTCTTTGCGGACGCTTTACTGCAAAAAAGAGATTTTTGCGGTCAAAGCCTGTTGTTATTTGATAAGGATTTTTAAGTCCGAGCAGATTTAAAATATCTCTTTTTACGGCGTCTGTTGCAGTTGCTGTAAATGCAGATATAACGGGCCTGTTGTCAAGTCTTGAAATAAAATCTGCAATTTTTAGGTAGCTAGGTCTGAAATCGTGTCCCCATTGTGACACGCAGTGCGCTTCGTCAACGGCTATAAGTGAAATTTTAATGCTGTTGCAAAGGTTTAAAAATGCAGGCACTTCAAGCCTTTCGGGCGCAACATAAATCAGTTTGTATTCGCCTCGCATAGCGTTATAAATTGCTCTCGACTGTTGGGCGGAAGTAAGCGTGCTGTTGATGTATGCCGCTCTGATTCCGTTTTGATTAAGCGAAGTAACCTGGTCTTTCATCAGCGAAATAAGCGGAGAAATCACAATTGCAATTCCGTCCGACATAAGTGCCGGAATCTGATAGCAAATCGACTTTCCGCCGCCCGTAGGCATAATACAAAGCGCATCTCTGCCGCTCGAAATATTATCTATTATATTTTCCTGACCGTCACGAAACGAATCGTGACCAAAGTAATGTTTTAAAATTTCAAATTTATTCATAACAATATTATATAAAATTTCAAAATAATTTTCAAGCAAACAGCCGAAAATGTTGATTATTATCGAAAAATATTTTATACTATATTTGTATAATTATAACAGGAGTGATTTTATGCTATTTTTAGAGTACCCGAAATGCTCAACCTGTAAAAAGGCAAAGAATTTTTTAGAGAGCCGCAATGCGGAATATGAAGACAGACACATTGTTGAAAATAATCCGACAGCCGAGGAATTAAAGCAATGGCACGAGATGAGCGGACTTGACATAAAAAAGTTTTTTAACACAAGCGGTATGCTTTATAAGTCAATGAATTTAAAGGACAAGCTGCCCGAAATGTCGCTTGAAGAAAAATACAGTCTGCTTGCCACAAACGGAATGTTAGTAAAAAGACCTATTCTTATTAAGGACAACAGGGTGCTTACAGGCTTTAAGGAGGCTGAGTGGGCAGAGCTTTTGAACGAGGAGAATTAATTATGAAGAAATTTATATCTTGGAATGTAAACGGACTGAGAGCCTGCGTAACAAAGGGCTTTCTTGACTTTTTTAATGAAGTAAATGCAGATGTATTCTGTTTGCAGGAAACAAAATTGCAGGCAGGACAAATTGATTTACCGCTTGACGGCTATCATATGTATTGGAACTATGCCGAGAAAAAGGGTTATTCGGGCACTGCGCTTTTTACCAAAGAAGAACCGATAAGCGTAACCTACGGACTTGGAATTGAGGAGCATGACAAAGAGGGCAGAGTGATTACTGCGGAGTTTGAGGACTATTATTTTGTTACATGCTATACGCCAAATTCCAAAAACGAGCTTTTAAGGCTTGATTACAGAATGGTGTGGGAGGACGCTTTCAGAGAATACTTGAAAAATCTTGAAAAGACAAAGCCTGTTATTGTGTGCGGCGACCTTAATGTTGCCCACAAGGAAATAGACCTTAAAAATCCTAAGACAAATCGCAAAAACGCAGGCTTTACAGATGAGGAAAGAGGTAAAATGACTGCGCTTTTAGACAGCGGATTTACCGATACTTTCCGCTATTTTTATCCCGACAGAGAGGGAATATACTCGTGGTGGTCATACAGATTTAAAGCGAGAGAAAAGAATGCAGGCTGGCGTATTGACTATTTTCTCACATCAAAAGCCCTTGATTCAAGACTTGTCAGCGCCGATATTCACACCGAAGTTTTCGGCAGCGACCATTGCCCTGTTGAACTTGTGATTGAATAAATTAATCAGCCTATGAAATACGAAAAATCTTGCGGAGCTGTTGTATTTACAAAAGAAAACAACGAATATAAATTTTTAATTGTGCAGCAGCTTCAAGGCTTTCATGGATTTCCAAAAGGGCATATGGAAGCAGATGAAACTGAAGAACAAACCGCCTTACGAGAAATATTTGAAGAAGTCGGTGTAAAAGCAAATCTTATTGATGAATTTAGGGTAGTCGACGAGCATATAATTCCGAGCAAAGTCGATACAGTAAAGCAAATAGTTTATTTTCTTGCTGAATATAAAAATCAGAATGTAAAATTTCAAAAGTCTGAATTATCAGCCGTTAAACTTTTAGCGTTTGATGAGGCTTACAATACTTTTGAATATGAAAGCTCAAAAAGAATACTGTCTGCGGCTTATGATCATTTATCTAAAGCAGTTTACTAAGCAAAAAACCTGCACTCTATAATGTGGTGACCCCCAAAAGTTAGACTTGAAAGCGTAGTGGCTTTTAGCTGCTACGC